>ERZ791830.78-NODE-78-length-132401-cov-12.904168_pt1 | contig 132401 bp, 133 predicted proteins | sample MGYA00509945_ERZ791830 | MGnify/ENA primary metagenome ERZ791830 (study PRJEB30046, sample SAMN00792021) | human gut metagenome | study: EMG produced TPA metagenomics assembly of the A metagenome-wide association study of gut microbiota in type 2...
CCAGCAGGATAACCATGAACCAAAGGTACTTGATGGTGGCCTGCAGCGCAATGTAGTCCGCACCGGTCAACGCATCTGTGGTCGCCTCTGCAACATCAGCAGCCAGTTTGTTATAGCCGATGTAGACCGGCTTAGTCTCAGTAGAAAGCAGCTCAATCATGTCTTTCATCCCCCTTATTGTTTTTGTATGCTTCGGCATAGTCCTGTCTCATCTCCGTAATAACGCGGTCAAGGTTCGTTCCCTTTATGTAGCTATACGGAGTATCGCAGTTCCTAAGGGCGTTGATAACACCCCAGTAGATAGGGTGGCTGGTATGGGCGGTGTAGATGTAACACATCTTCTGCTTGCTGTACTGTCTCAATCGCTCAGGCACGTTTTCTTTTGTGATATATGACCAGTCGGGGTATACCTCGCGGAGCTTCTTGAGGAAGTTTGGATGCCCGCCAACAAACATGATGCCGGTGTCAGGCAGTTCGGGCAGCTCCTCCGGCTCGTTGACATCCGCATCGTCAACCACATAGGAATCCAGCAGGTCATCCTCTGTATCTGTGTCAGGCAGGGGAGAGGTCTCTTCAAGGCCCAGCGCGGCCACACGCGCCAGCTCCTCGCCCATTGCGCCGTTTTCCTTCCGGAGCTGGTAGCACTCCTTCTCCAGCGCCTTGTTCTCGCGCCTGAGTGCCGACAGCTCTTTTGCCAGCCGTTCGCCCTCGCTCGACAGGAACTCTATCGTGGCTTTTCCAGCCTCGAACTCCTTACGCTGCGCTGCGTAGAAGTTGTTTATATCCTCGGTGAGTTTCTTGCACGTCTTTTGCGTTAGCTCTCGACATTCATCCCTCGTGAACAGGTTCTGTTTACGACAAAGGCTGTGCATCGCATCATCGAAACGCATCTCTGCCACCGCCTGCGCGATGGCGTCGTCCATAAGCATATAGAGCTCGGCCATATGGTCAATGCAGAATGGGATGATGGACCGGTCTTGCTCACGCAACAGCTTGCGGTCCTTGAGGATGAGTAGCTTGTCAAAAGCCGTATACCACATCTCATCCGTGATAGTCAGTTCTCTATTGTCGCCCAGCAGCATGATGGTGCTCCATGTGGATGCCGCATCAATGGCATATTCCGAGCCGCGAGAGAAGGATTCTCTGAACTCGGCTATAGACTTTTCATGGCAATATCCCTTCTGCCGAAGTCTTTTTAGTGTGTGGGCATAACGCTTCACTATCTCTTTCTGTGCAAGACGACTGCCCAGCATGGAGTCGAGCATTTCGGCGAAAAAGACGTCGTCGCCATCGTCGCCTATGAGGTCGTAAGCCAAACCGTCTTGGTCTGTATACTGCATTGTCGCGCCATCATCATCCGGACCGAACCTCGAATACACTCTGTTGTGAATGTAGCTGTAGCCGGACAGATAACGTAGGCCGTCTCTTGTTTCTTTCTTTTCCATGACTTTACCCCTTTCAAATTAGTCGAGCATTCTCCAGCTTAGTGTGCGCCGCGTTGCATCTCTGGGTGCTGTATACCTTTCGATACTCTTGACCTTGGTATAGAACCCTGTTATTTCAGGGGGGGTGTATACCGAAATCTCCGGACGATTGTGGCAAAAGATAGGTATAGAACCCTGTATTTCAGGGGGGTGTATACCCGGCGCGTGAAAGTAACATACCCATGTTTTGGTATACAACCCTGTTATTCAGGGGTGGTGTATACCCAGCACAGGTATTCAGTTCCCCCAAGGTGCTGGTCGTCGCCTCTGACATAACAAACCAGCCAACAGAGTATTCCTGCTTCCGCGACGACCAAGCATCTCCACAGGCGTTAATTCCGGTTATACCATCCGTACTTGTTTTTTTGGCGGAGAGAGTGGGAGTCGAACCCACGGATGCTTTCACATCGCCGGTTTTCAAGGCCGGTGCTTTTGACCACTCAGCCATCTCTCCATTTTTTTAGCGAAAGCCGCCGCAACGCTCGTCTTTCCTTTGTGGGGTAAACGCTCATGTTGCGGCGGCCTTGGTGCCCTTCGATTTAATTGCTGAACTACGCTGGCTTACCGCTTCTTCTGCTTCACAGTGAGGGCGATGTAAAAGCCGATACCCAGAGCCACTACGCAGCCGCCCACGATGTAGTAGTAGACGGGGGTACTGGAGTTGGATTCCGTTTTGGAGGCGTCCTGCGCTCCATCTTCGGGAGCATCAGCATCGGTGCCATCGGTCGTATCCGTGCCCAGTTCTGTGTTTCCGCCAGTGGACTGTGCGTTGTCAGGCGCTGTAGTCTGATTCTCGCCGTCAGCAGGGACATCCGCAGTTACGTTATCTCCGCCGGAGGTTGCTTCGGGCAGTCCGGCATTTTCCATGCCTTCCTGCTGTTCAACAACAGCGGGGTCGGAAGCGGCAGCGTCGTCCGCGCTGGGCGCGGCAAAGGCCATGGTGGGGACCGCAAGCAGGGCGGCCAGCATACAGCCAACGACAATATGCTTAAACTGGATTCTCTTCATGTTCTTCTCCTTTCTTCCAAGAGTGAACAAGGGCATCACAAGCACACCACCTTACTGTCCACGGCTCACGAGAGCCATAAGATGGAGCCTTATCATGTCCTTTTTCAACCTGCGGTCCTTTGTTGAGGGGTGGACTCCGGTGGCGTGGTTTTCACCATTCGCACGAGCAAGGGGGGGGAGCGCCCGTAAGTGCGGAGAGACATCTCTGCAGCACCACCGGAGCCAAAATGAAAGGACGGCCTGCGGCTGCCTTAGACGAGGACTGGCGAAGGGGATACACGAAACCTTTCGCCGTAGACCGCAGGCTGAAGAAAGACACGATATTGGATTTTTGAGGAGGTGGGCGCAGAGGCCGAAGGCTGATGGATTGAGGTGAAACAATCAGCACGTTGACGTTCGGCGGAACAATAACACAGGAGGTGTGAGTGGCAAAAGAAAGTGGGTCTCATCACTAAAATGGCCCCTGCGCCTTATGCTTACAACTATACCACGATAATAAAAAATGTCAATAGTACGAATGAAAAAAATAGCACAAACATTCGTGTTCTCGTCTTATTTTTTGGAAATATCAAATGCGTCATAAATATCGCGTGTTTTCTGGAACAAAAAAGTTGGCAATATTGCATATTAACGCAGGCTTAACCGCGTGTGACCCGCTGCCGACATAAATGACATAAGCCTTTTCTCCGGCGCAGATATCCTCAATGGTCGAGGCGGTGCCGTAGACTGCATAGGGAATTGCCTCATCTGTGTCCGCTCTCAGGGTTATGCGGAAGCGGTCGTTCTCAAGGTCTTCTACTTCCGTAACATTGAGCTTGTCTACTTTCACCCTGCCTGTCATTATTTCGCGGTATCTGGCTCCGGTTTTGAGTGCGGCGCCGAGGCAGAAGGGTACAATAAAGGTGATGACGAGCCCAACAGACACAACGCCCACTGTTTCCATGTGCATGGTGTCAAATAACTCTTTTCCTTTGCTGTAGCAGTACAACAGTGTCAGCCCGCTAAGGCAGATGAGTAGGGCAATACAACTCAGGAACAGGTGGAGTTGGAGGTTCTCTCTCTTGGCAAGGTACTTTCTGGTGATTTCTATTCTCTCTTCCATGTTTTTCTCCTCTCTTCTGGACGGCGGTGGAGGGGTTGATTTTAACTTGCCGGCAACTTGCTGATGGCTTGGTTTTGGCTGGGGGATTGCTGCTATTGGCGGAGTTCCAACTTGCTGGTAACTTGCTGAAGTGGCGGGTTCAGGCACAAGGAGGTGAGGTCTCTGCTGGCTGACGGAACACCCCACGGAGACGAGGGGTGTTCCGTGCGCCTGAGTGCCTTGTTGAATGCGAGAGTAGGCAGGGCCGGAACAACTCCCGGTCCTGCCTATTCTTTTTTTACCGGCGGAAGCCACCATTGTTAGGTGTACCAATCATAACGTACTCCGCTGCGAGCCAAGCATCTCAGTCGTTCTTACCCTTGCGTTTGCGATTCAGGAAAGAGACACCACCCAAAGCTACTACACTGGAAACGCTGGAGATAGTGTAGAGGGCAATACCCGTATCGGCAGTGGTGGGGCTTTCAACCTTGCTGGTGGGCTGTGCCGGCTCGGTGTAATGGCGGCGCGGCGTATAATGCCACGTGCCGGTTACAACAACGTCCTTATCGGCAATAGCGGCCTCGGTAATATCCCAGCCGTCGAAGGTCCAGCGACCCACAGATTTGGTTTCCAATTCAGGCGTTTTTACAGTAGACCCATTTTCAAGGCCCTTCACTGCTGCCGGCAGCAGCTTCAGAATGTCCTCAGGCAGCTCTTTCTCGTTCTTATCCACGAACACATAGGTGACAGAATAATCGTCCTGTTTATATTCCCATGTGGCATTGAACTGTGCGCCGCTGTTTGTCACGATGGCTGCGTTCTGGTCCCAGCCGGTCAGAGTCCATGTGCCGATTTTCAGCCCGTTCTTATATTCGTCGAAGGTGGTGGGGATGGTGTCCAGAATGCCAGCATCATCACCCACATTCTTTTCCACGGAGGTCATAAGCTCCTGCAGCTCCAGAGGCAGTTCTCTGTCGCTGGTGCCGCTATTGAACTTATAGTTCACGGTTGCGACCTCAGGACGGAAAATCCACTGTCCCACAAAAATGACTTCCTCGTTGGGCACGATGGCGGAATCCTTATCCCACCCGGTCATGGTCCATGTACCGAGCTTCAGACCGGCATCATTTTTCTCCTCATAGGTATTTCCAAGAACGTCCGGTGCCTTCACGTCGGAGCCAACGTTGTAGATGGCGTCGCTGGCAGCTTTCAGTTCTGTCGGCAGGTCCCGTCCCTCTGTCGCACTCTCGTACCGATAGCGGACGGTGGATGTGGCAGGGACGAACTCCCATGTTGCGGTGAATGTCACGCCTTCATTGGGAACAATGGCGAAATACTTATCCCATCCGGTCAGTGTCCATGTGCCAAGCGTCAGGCTCTCGTACTTTTCGTCATGCACTGTCTCAGGCACGCGGGGCGTTACATCCTCGCCCACGCAGTATGTGCAGTCGGCAGGCGGCTGCAGGCTGGCAGGCAGCACGCGGTCTTCCGTTCCGCTGACATATGCATAGGACACCATCGCCGTATAGGGCTTGAAGGTCCATGTGCCGACAAAATACTGTCCATCGCCGGTAACGGTCACGGAGTCCTTATCCCAGCCGGCCAGCGTCCATTCACCCAGCTTCATGGACTTGCGGTGCTCCACCACAGTTGTACCCACGCTCATGGGAGGATTGACAGTCTCGCCGATGCTCAATCCGGTCTGGTCTGACGGCAGCGCATTACGCACTTCATCCGGCAGCTCGCGGCCTTCTGTCCCGCTGACAAACGTTGCCTTCACCACATAGTCGTTGATGGTCACGTCCACTGGATACCCAGTAGAGACATTTCCGGCAGCGTCCTTAGCGAACACAAAGTATGTACCGGCCTGCGTAACAAACATTGCATCATCTTTGTGCTTCCACGTCAGGGAGGATGCATCATTGACTTTGCTTACAGCCAACTCTGTGACACCGGAGCCCTCGCCCAGTGTGGCGTGTTCGTCGTGATACGTGACTGTCAATTTTGCCCGATGTCCGGTTCCGTCCAAAGCGGAAATCACATTGGTGACGGTAGGCGGCGTGTTATCGAGACGGTTTACCTTCAGCGCACCGGTTCCCACATTGCCCAGCGCATCACGCATATAGAACGTGTGGGACTGCTCAGAATAGACATCGCCGGTAAACACATAGTTACGCGAATAATTCTTCTCGCCAATGTCAGTGCCCAGCCGGTAGTCTGTATCTCCGTCGAAGGAGATTTCTACATTGCCGACACCTTCATCCATGGCCCTTGCTGCGTATGCCTTATTTTTTGCCCAGTCCGCAGTCAGGTCAGAGGTGGATTTCAGGATGGGGCCAGTCATATCAGTGGGCTGGATAACGCAGTCAACGGAGCCGTACCCGCCAAGATAGTTCTTGCAGCGCACGGTGTAGGTTTGTGCGGTGGATAGATTGACGTTGGGGGAGATGACAGAAGTATACTCCCATGCGCCGCCAGAAGGTGCTGCAGCAGTCCAGTCTGTGACCTGTGTTCCGTTCTGGTCAAACAGAGCAACCTCCGCGCTGCCGGCACGCTTGCTGTACCATGTGGACTTAATGGTCACATTCTGTGCATAGCCGCCCACCTGCTTATCGTAGGTCACGACCGGCGCACCCACCGGCGTACAGACGCCACCGGACATGGTAAATGTGCGGAGCAAGAAAAGAGTCGGCGTTACACCCCAGCCGGCGGACGGAGCCCACTTTGCTGCCTCTGCTTTTCCTGCAGCAGTTGCATTGGCTGTACTGGACCCGAAGGTATAATACAAAGCGAACGTCGCTTGGCTTATACCTGCGGTTGCCACCGTTGAGTTCTTGTAGGACAGAGTAATGCGGTAATCGCGATAGGTGTTGCCGGATGCATCTACACCGGACCCGATTTGTTGCGGCGCCCCGATGTCAAAGGTATCTGAAACATCCGAGGGATAGTATACCCAGCCGAATCCTGTCGTGCCCGTCATAAGGCTCATCCTGTCCGCGCTTCCGTAGATGCGGAACTCGATGTAGTCTGAATCCTTACTGACAAGGTCCATGGTGCTTTTTTCCAGCCACATTGTGCTCAGGAAAGGCCTGTGGTCGCCGCAGATAGAACAGGACGAAACGCCTGTGTCCCATGCAGGTTCAACTGTGTGATGGGAAAGGTCGATGTCCAACCCGCAAATTTCGCAGGTGGCTTTTCCATACTGCGTATGGTCCTCCATCTGGTCTACACTCTTCCCATCGACAACGTGGAAGCCTGCGTCCGTCCAGCACTGATTACAGGTGGTGCAATACATATAATGGCGCGAATTACCTGATTCAAGCCATTTGCCGTTGGAGGTGTGTTCCAAGCGTCCTGATTTCCGGTATCCGCATCCATCCGCACAATACCAGTAGCCGACCGGCTTCAGGACGTTACAGTTGGGCTCGGCACCAAAGTATTTGATGTCGTGCTTCTTATAATCCACACGCCCGTTCTCATGTGCTCGTCCGTTCCACGTCCCTGTTCCGGTGTGCGTATCACAGATGAGGAAATGTCCCTCGTCGTCATAGCTGCTATGCAGTACACAGGCGGAACTATCCTGCCCGCCGCCACCTCCAGCAACTGTGAGGTCAATCACTGTTGCCCCTTCTGGTGCGGCATACGCCGTTACAGCCGAACTCGTCACGAGCATAGCAGCCAGTATGAAGGTCGCCAAAACTCGGCGACATACTGTTCCTTTTGTTTTCAAGAAAACTCGCCTCCTTCTCCTTGTTTTTTTGACTTTTGCAGTGCATCTACTTTGACACTACCACAATTCGTTATTTTGTCAATCGCTTGCCGATGAACAAAATACTGCACGCAGAGTTCCAAAAAAGCGTGCAATGATTGCACATTTTCCTGACGCGCAGGCAGGGCGTGCTTAAAGTAGGGGAGGGGGCGTCCGGCAGGGGTTCCGGAACCGCCCCCATTTCTCAACGCCGAATGCCATTACTTGCCGGCGGCGCTTTTTGCCGCAGTTGCCTTGCCACGAGCCTTGGCGCGTTCCCATTCCTCGCGGGTATAGAGGCCGAACGCGATATCCGTTCCGGCGGGGTAGCGGACCTCCACGGCTTCCACTGTATCTCCGTCTTCATCCAAAATCTCCGTCACGAATTCTTCGGGAGTGAAAACAACATAGAGAACGTCTCCGTTTTTGGTGAAGAGGTCAGGCATAAACAAATCGCGCTCATCGCAAATCTCACTCAGCATAGTGAACAGGCCCTTGTTCTTCGTGTACGTATCAGGGAAGACAGCTACGCCGTCTGCATCTTCGTCATATATGCTGACCGGCGTGCCATCGTCGTCATCGCGTAAAATGACCCGCTTCTCTCCGTTCTCCCCGCGTTCCACACATAGCGTGCAGGGGATGGCGATGAATTCGTCGGTATCGGTGAGCTCCTCGGTCAGCGCGTCTTCGGCATCGTCTTCTTCTGCACTCTGACATTCGTCCTCCTCAGTTTCCGTATCTTCAGTGTCGGACTTAAATACATCGTCGAAGAAAACGTTCAGAAAAGAGTCGAGGTCGTGGAAAATCCCGTCGCCCTCCTCACAGTAGGTATCTACCACGGGCACGCCGCCGATATGCTCATAGTCAAGGATGCCACGACTATCCAAGTCATTGATATCGGCCATGTAAACGATGTGGTAGTAGTCATCCTCTTTCGCGCCGGACTTACTCGCTTCCTGAAGCAGCACGCCAACGGGAATGCAGAGCCAGCGATAAAAGCGGTCCAGTCCGTAGATGACCAGCGCATCGTCTACCTCATACACAATGGCGTCCTTGTCCTCCTTGTAAACATGACCTGACACAATACGGTAGGGGACGTAGTTACCGAGGTTCAGGGGCATGGCGGGGTCCAGAGACTCTCGCGTGATAATGTTGTCAGCGACATCCATGATAGAAAAGAACTGCCGGCGTCTATCCTTCGCCTTCTGCGGCAACTCGAACGTAACCACGTTGCCGACCTGCTTCTTCTGCCGAGGCCCATCCGCGTCCGGCAGGTGGAACTCTATGCGGCGTTCACCTTCCTCGGTTCCGTCGTCCTCCACCCACAGATACATCTGCGCGGAAAACGCTCCATTCAGCGTTAGCGGTCTCGCACACTGCGTATTGATGATGTTATCGTCTCCGGACACATCCGGCAGAACAACACGCTTGATGTCTTTATCCTTCAGTCCTTTTCTTGTCATGTTTCTTCACCATTTCCTCTCTGGGTCTGATATATCGCCGTCTCTTGGCCACCCTTAATGTGATTTGCTCACAAGTACATTTTCAAAAATACGTCGTAACGCAGAATGAGCTGTGTGTTATCCTGCCACTTTACACGACCTTCAAGCTCTAAATACTCATCGCCATCCTCCGGCGTGAAGAACGCAGGGCAAATATCTCTCATATGAATTGCCTCACTGATGTAACCCGACACGTCTTTTGACTCTTGCTCGTTCTGCGTTTCGATGATAACGATGCGGTTTGTGCCTTTTTCCCTGAAGCAGTAGAGCGTGCGTCCATTCGAGAGATGCTCTTCTATGTAACAATGGGGATTTGCAAAAATGAACTCCTCCTGCACACGCCACCACCTCCTGTGTTGTATTTGTTTTCTCTTTTACTCGGACTCTCTACGTTCCATGATGGCGTCCGCAGCAAAGCGAGAGTAGTTTCTGTATGAGCTGAGGCTCACAATATCCACATCGGGATGCTCTGCCAACCAGCGGTTGATGGCCTCCGACAGCTCGTGAGCGCAGCTTACAGAAAAGTGCTGCACGAACCGTTTACTGGCCATTGTTATCCTCCTCCGCGTCCTTGCTCTTCACAGAGCGCTTACTCTTACTGCGCGGGGCGTCCTGCTTCGCCGCATCATGCTCGTCCGGCTGCCCGTCAGGAGCTTCGCCGCAGGTGGATGGTGCCGCAGGGTCCGCATCCTCGCAATCCTCGCAGGCGCCCTTCTCGTCCGGCGCATCCGTGCTTCCATCGGCTGCATTCTTCACGACGATTTCGATGCGCGACACGTCCTTCCTCTTGCCGCAGCTATCATATCCTTCGCCGCTGAAATCAGGAGTCCAGCGTTCAGGGACATAGTCTGCGCTCTCCTTCAGTGCCAGAATCAATTTGCCAACGCAGAACACCGCGCCAGCCACCAGTGCAATCTTGAAAATCTTTTTCATTTGAAAGTCCTCCTCCATTTTTATGGTTCTATCAGAAATCGGCTGCGCCGAGTTCTTGCTGTTTTAGTGCTTCGAGTGTGTCCATGTCCTCATAGGCTCTCGGTATTTTCATCGAGCTGATGTTTTCACTGAACAACATCGTTTTGTTCCAACTCACAACCGCTTTGCGAATATCTCCCTCAATGATGAGATGGCGCCTCGTAGTTCTTGCACTTATCACTTTGCGGATTTCGTACACATGATATTCTTCTACACGACCCATTCCAGTATATTCGGCCCGTACCACACGGTCGTAGTAGATACGTCCATCACGCTCTTTCAACTCACTCCAGCGAAGCAGCCGGCTGTATCCCTCTTTCACAAGAGAGACGATGGGAAAGCCTACAACGGAAATGAGCAGCAGCCATACGAAAAACTTTGGCGCGGGAATATGTAGGATGGTTGCCGCATCCAACGCCAAAGCCATGCCCGCCAGAGCGAAGCCAATGGCGAAAGCATATTGGAGAGCGGTAAGGAAGATAGCCCATTGCTTGTCGAAAACTTCTCTTTCAAATTCGTAGTCCCGCATATCTTTTGTTCCCTCGTTCCGTTAGGATTGTTTTTTTCCACGACCTGTGGAAATAGCGCGTGACGAGGATTATACAAACCCAGCTTCGCAGTTGTCACCGACCGTTCGCTGCATTGGCCACGCGGGAGGCGTCCATGTGTTGCGAGGGTTGCCCTCGTCGCGAGCCCATCTCTCTCCGCGCCTGAATGAAATTACTTCACGGGAGGTGCGATAGAACTCTTGGAGTTTCCGTTATCTGTGGGTGTCGCAGAGGACAGCCGGTACAGTGCGAGGTCTCCGTGGGTGTATTCCCTCACGATTTCACCATCGTGCAGCAACAGTACGGACCCAGATACAATTCCACCACCGTATGTTTTGCCGATACGCATAAATGCCATGGTGTCCTCAAAGGTATCCTCGTTCCTCGTTACTAAGACAAGATGCGCTTTTTCGCTGGAGGGAGTAAACATGGTGAAACGAAGAAAGTCCCCGTTCTCAATTCTGACTTTTCCCCGGCAGTAAATAAAGTTCCACGTCTCATGGCGGTCAGTGGGGTTGACGATGCTCAAATCTGCGCCGCCTTCGGGATGCGTAAGATAGTAGGGGAAAGACGGGTTGCGCTTTTTAATGGTCTCAGGGACCACTTCCATAATTGAGAATTTCTTACACAAAGCACTTACGAATTCTGCGTTGACTGTTCTCTGCTGCTGTTCGTTCAAAAATTCTCTTACCTTTGTCGTGCGTTCAACATAGCCCCAGTAATCAATGTCCTCGCCCAGCTTCTTGATGTGGTACTCCCACTCAGCTTTGGGGTGTACTTTGTTTACACGAAGAAATCGTGACAGCGCGGACGGGTCAGCTCCAAGTCTTCTGGCCACTTCAGCCTGCGACACCAAAGGGTGTTCCTCCATATACAGGCGAATTACATCTCTCGCAACCTCACCATCCAGTGTTGCAGCCCTTTCCTTACTCATCTTTTCAATCTCCTTACTTCGTAACGGCAGCCAACTGCCATCTTCCCGCTTTGCGGTCTTTCCTTGTTCAGAATCCACGCCGTCGAGTTTTTTGTTTGCCCTGCTGCACCCTTCCATCTATCCGCTTATTGCAAAACCAAGTATCTGCACTCGTCAAACAGTTGGTCATAGTACGCAGTCTGCCATTGATGACAGATAATTCCAATTTTCATATCCGGTTTTCGGCTTTGATAAATTTTCATTTCCTGTACCACGCGGATGTCCAAATCCGCTCCGTACGCATACCAGCGGTCTTCCTCGTCAATGAGAGGGAACACAGAGTTTTTATTTCGAAAAAGCCCTGCGCTTTCCACAGCGGATTCAATCACTTCGTTGCGCTTCGCATCCAAATCATCATGCGCGATTCTCTTCAACTGTACGAGTCCAATATGGTTCGTCGGGACAATCCACAGATGGTCCATTTGTCTTCCGAGTTTTCCAGCTCCGTCTGTCCCTCGCACTCTTTGTACGTCAAAGAATAAGTCCTTGAATTCTTTTACATTCGGAATGAGGATGATTCCGTTTGCTCCACGGAGCGAGGAGCCGAGAGTGCCGCAGACAGAATTCATTGTCTGTAGTTCTCTGTGTACGCGGTCATCGCGCCACGTCATTCCCTCATTCATTGGAACATATACCAGTGCGCGGGTATGAGCACCGAGAAGAATCCCAGTATATCTATCTGACATCACATCAGAGGGAACATCGTCGTCCTCATCCGCAAAAAACTTTTTCACCGCCACGCTATCCAAATACTGCGCTTCGCCAACACATTCCTCTCCCCAATTATTTCTTAGATACCCATACCACGTGTTCTTCTCGATGTCTTTTCCCTCAACTGGTACGGGAGCAACGGGACCAACAACTTCATTCATCATTACAGTTGCCAGTGCCATCTTCATCAGCCGATTTCTTCTTTCCGGCTTTATGACCGCGCCTCCTGTCAGCGGAAAGCGAGTAGCACACTCAACCTCAAAGTCGGATAGCCAAGGATAAAACTCAAGATAGTCGGTCAAAAGTTTTTCCACACCCTTCTTCGTGATAACATAATATTTTCGTATCAGCTTGCGCCCGCGCTTTTTAACTGTAAATGTTCTCATTCGTACAAGACCTTCTTCTTCAAACTTACTGAGAACACGACTCACATTTGCACTGGATGAACTCAAACAATTCAGTGCGCTCCTTGGAGTTGACAGTCCGAGTGAAACATCATATAGAATTTTCGCCCGAAATATAGGCTGAGACATTTATGTTGTCACCTCCTGCTGCTTTTTCCTTGGACCAGACCGAGCGTAAGTAACGCGCCCAGCTTCGCTGTTGCCATCTACCCGCGCTTCGCACGGAATATAAATGTTTTACTCATCATCGGTGGAATCTCATCTGCTTTCTCTTTCGTTTTCCGTCAAACCCATTCACCAAAGACGTTTTTTGGGCGTTGGTTTTAACTCCATCGCAAAAGGATAGTCAACATTCCCGACCAGAAGAAAGACGGTGGAGTGGTTCTGCGATGAACTACAAGTGGCTCTTCATTTGCCCGCTGCGAGGATTTGATTTTCCTGTGGAATATCGAAGAGTTAATCAAGAAGTTCTTAACTGACCAAAGAGCCCGACTTTTTAAGTCTAAGGAAGAGGGGAAGGGTCTCACGTTTTTTCTTTTTTTTGTGAGCCGGAAGCATCGTTATCCACTCTTTTTCTTTCTCATTCTTTTTTTGCCTTTTGCATTTTCTTCTCGTGCTTTTTTCGACAGTTTTTTCTTGTCGTCCCTGCCCAAATTCGTTTTCAGTCCAACGGTTCAGACATTGGTTTGGCGCATCCTCCTATCGAGCCTCTTACCGGAACGGAGAGAGTAGATGCCTTTTTGCGTTTTCTCTACTCAGACCTATTTTTCAGTCCGACCGAGAAGGCATTAGTTTGGTGCGTCCTCCTATTGTGGTGCTTACCAGAACGAATGCCCCGCTCCGTCATTTATACGCTCAAGTGTACCGTTTCTGTGTGACAATTTCCGGTGTGCTGTTTTTATGCTTTTTGGGAATAGAAACTTTCCGTGGTAATCTTTGGCGGGTAAAGTTTCTCCTGTTCCAACCCCGCACAACCCTTGTGTTTTCAACACTTTTTCGTCTGTGCGGACGAACAACTTTACCTACTCCGTTTTAGAGGGGGTGTTTTTGTATGTGCAGAGCCTCTTTCGGAATGGGGAAAGTATCTCTGCTTCGCTCAGGTAGTGTTTCCGCTCAGGCACTACCGCGATGTAGGTTCCTTCGGGCAGTTCGTCCGCCGGTACGATGGTCGTTGCGTAGACGAAATCGGTGGACAAGCCCTTGTCTCCGCCATGCGTAAACATACAAATCGAGTCAGTTACTGACTTACAATCATGGTTGTCACTGTCGCAAATATTGCTCTCTTTATCGTTGTAGACGAAGAGATAATTGACCGTTTTTTTGCTCAAAAGCGGGAGCTGTTCCGCAATGGCTGCGAGTGTGTCGCGGACGGCAAATTTAAGGAATTCCGTATAGATAAATGCGGGGCTTCCATACCGCAAACGCGAACTTCTTTTGACCCAAATTGAAGGAATCATAGGGGTCTTCACATAGATGGAACCGCCAGCAGTAAACGCATAAAACTCGCCGTTTTCTGCATGAATCTCGTCGTAGTTTTTTGCCGCATCCTTGTTTCCGGGATAGATGCTGCCGAGCGCGTTTGAGGTCAGATAGAAGCAGTTAAGTGTCGCGAAAGCTGTATAAATTCTTCTGCAATAAGACGCTCGAACTTCGCTGAAATTGCTTTGAATAAGGTCTTGCAAAACCTCATCTTCTGCCCAGCGACTGTAGCGGTGTTCCTCTAAATCCTCGATGTGTCCGAGCGCATTTTCACAGATTCCTTGCAGTGATTTCAGTTTCACACAGGCTTCCCGCAGGTCATTTTTGAAGTCCTCGATGTCGTAAAATGCGTCACACATAAGCTGCTCCTTACGCGCTCACAGTGTCACGAAGAGAGGTGTAATGCGGCACGTGTTCGCTGTCATAAATACAGTAGGTGTCGAAGCCGTATTCCTTCAAATGGAATTCTTCTGCCTCTTTCGGACTGCGGATAATTGCAACGTGGTTGATTTCGTCTGCAGCCCCATCGACGAAGCTGATGTTGCGCTCCCTCATAGCGAGCTGCGCGTCCACGCGCCCTTTCACGTAGGTAACATCGAATGCTTTTCCCTCATTCGTGATGAAGAAAAACTGCGCGGGATATGTTGCCACTGACACTTCTCGGATGTTGTCACTGCCGATAGCAACGAGGACCCAAAAAGCGTAGAGCCTGCGCTTCAAGGCATCCTTGCTTTCGCCGTATGCACCCCTCCAATACAAGGTGTCGGACAGCTCATCGTAGTAGATAAGACTCTCCCTTGCGAGCTTCTTGACGTAAAAACGGACGTTATCTTCCGTATCCTTGTCGCCGAAAAAGCGCACCGCCTGCTCCTGTGTCATTGCTCCACAGATATTGAAAATCAGCGAAAGATTGTCGTAGAGATGAATGTACTTCATGTCGTTATTTCCTTTCTCAGAGAGGTGTAAGGGAGGGTCAAACCCTCGACCTATCCCTGCCTCTGTGAATTTTTCTCTTGGATGCGAAGCAGGTCCTGCTCGTCTGTGCTGAGGAGGTCATGCTCCGTTTCCGAGGCCACAATATGAATTGCCACATGGTTGGCATTCGCCATCAGAAGCCCATCGCCGCGCTCGAAACGCTTGACCTGTTTACACTCGCTTTCGGTGAGGTGCATGGTCTCCCGCGCCAGTTCGATTTCCTCCGGTTCGACCTTCATCAAAACCTTGAACTTCGCGGTGTTGGTGATTTCTTTTCCGTAATCGGAGGCGAAGAAGTCGTTTGAGTTCTGCGACAATGCGATAAAGATTGCGTTCATGCCACGCGCTGTACGGAAGCCCTCGACAACAAATTCTGCCGCCTGCTGTGATGCTGTGCGTCCCAGCAGACGCCACGCCTCATCCAGCATAACTGCCTTGCGTTCCGTACGGTCTTCCTTTACTCGGTCCATAACAAAGTCGAAAGCGATAAACATTCCGAGAGGCAGCATTTCCTTCGTCAAGTTGGACACGTCGATAACGATAAACTTGTTCGTCAGCTCCACATTCGTGGGCTGGTTGAAGGACGATGCGGAACCAATGACAAAGCGGCTCAGGCAGTCGCGCAGACGCTTCGCTGCCGGTGCGCCAAGCTCTTCGTAGAGGTCGCCAAGCACGGGCATCTTACGGTAGTGTCCGGGGTGCTGCGGGTCCCAAAGTGAGTCATTATCGGTGGTAATTCCGAAGTGCTTGTAGGTGCGGATGAGTGCCTCGTCCAGCAGGTGTCGTTCCTCGTGCGTGATATCCTGCAGTATGATGGAAACGAAGGCGTGGAGCGTCTGGATTTTCTTCGACAGGGTGGAGGTCTGAGACCGATGCTGCCCGCGAATTTGGTCCTCCGACTCCGTGTTTCTCATGCGGATTTCCATGATGTTGATATTCTGAGGGGAACCCGGCTCGATGCGGATAAACTGTCCTCCGATAGCATCACAGGCTCGCTCAAATTCATAGCCCTTGTACGGGGCGATGGTGAAGGTCTGCGTGTTTTGGTAGCGCAGGCGGAGAGCCATCGTCATTGCGGCAAAGGTCTTACCTGCGCCTGAGGTCCCGACCCAAACCATGTTTCCATTCACATAGATGTTTCTGTCGAAGGGATTGATAAAGACCAAAGAGCGGTTGCTGGAGTTCTCTCCCAGCATGATACCGCCCTTGTCGTAAAGCTCGAAAGAGCAGAAGGGATAGCCGGCTGCAAGGTCAGAGGCGAGGACATTTCTGCGGGTCTTTTTATACAGGTCATCCGGCAGCTTACAGACCGGCAGGGTCGCAAGTAGGCCGTCAATCTGATGGAACTTATACTGCTTAATGACCATGTCATTTTGGACACAGAGTGCTCGGATTTCCTTCCATTTCCACTGGAGTTCCTTCTCATCTGCCGCCGTAATCGTCAGCAGAGTAGACAGCCAACAGAAATCATCTCCGCTTGCAAGTCCCTGCTTGAGATAACGACCTGCGTTGCTGGCTTCTGCCATTCCTTCGTATCCAATATCCGTATCTCTTGCAGCATAAAGTCGTCCGTCATTGACACGGAGGAAGTTCTGCAGGTAGCGGGACATCGCCTCCGTATTTTCCTTCTTGATGAAGATATCAAGGTCAACGCCGGCGAACAGATTGATGAGTAACTGCATCCAGCCGCTATACGCTCTTGTGGGATATGCCTCGGATGGAAGGTAGCAGAACATATAGTAAAGACCGTCAATTCTGATACAAGTAGGGGAGATACCGGGGTCGATATATTCGGGGGCGATAAGGTCGTTGACGGGGATAACAAGCGAGTCTTCCTCTGTGTCAGAAGTGTCGCTAAAATAGGTGTCTGCGTAGTTGGCAAGCACGTCCGCTTTTCTCTTTTGGAGTACCGTCGTCTCGCTTTTGCTGCGGGCGAAAATAAGGTAGAGTACAGATTGCACCCACTCATCGGAGTCATTGCTTATCAGCGTATTCCCACAAGCAGAAAGACTTCTTGCGATGTTATCCGCCTGCTGCATGAGGGACCAGCGAATCTGGTCGAAAGACGGATTTTTCTTTGCGCCGGCATCCGGCTCGTAGGAAAAGATAACGAAGAAACGGCGGGCGATACCCTGTGTCGCTCCTGCCATTTCGATAAGCTGAACCTGCTCATACTGGAGCTGCCGGCACTTTGCGTTGGTCTCCTTTCGCTGGTCGCTTTCCAATTTCCGCAGATATTCCTCCACGTCTGCCCGCTTGGAGACGATTTTGATTTGGGTGTTATTCGGGAAGTTTTTCAATGCAGCGCCATAGCTGTCAGTGACACTTTCTTGGTCCGAGGCGGAGAGCAGCGAAAAGTTGATAGAGGAGAATTCAAGGATTTTCACATAGCGTCCGTCGCGGGTGATGACGATGCCGCCCTTCACATCGGACACGGGTGAAAACGCCTGCGTGCTGACAATCTGCGCGAGCTTTTTAGCCATTCTGGTTCTCCTCCTTCTTTATAGCGTTGGGGTTCTTTTTCTTCTTCCGCCGCCGCTTCTTCTTCGCGGGAGCGGTGGATGGCACGCCTTGCCCACCAGCCTCGCCCTGTGCGCTCCCGTGCGTCTCCGAGGGGACAGGACACACATCGTCGAAAGTCACGCCAGACGCGCTCTGAGGGGGTTCTGTGGGGAGTTCTTCGTCTTCATATTCATCCTCGTCGGCAGGTGAGACCCAGTCAAAGGAGACATCTATGCCGTTGTCTTTGTGGTCTTCTTCAGAGGAATCTTCTTTCTTCTCAAAAATAATATTGCCCTCTAATACGACAAGGGGCATATTCTCATTTTTTACTTCCATGCCGGCGGCTTCCTCCTCGTCGGCCCAACCAATATCCGCATATTCGGAAGAATCGTCATCATTATTTCCACCGTCAATGGAGCCGACAATGATGCCTTCGTGGGAGTCCTGCTTATACATATCGTCGAGATACTCTTTATCGGCGAAGGTGAAGTTTACGCCCTCTTCATAAACTGTGGTCGGCTTGCTCATCAGCTTACGCTTCATGCTTTCCGTCACATCATCAATGGTCTTGCGGTTTGCTTCGCGCTCAATGAAGATGTCTCCTTGTGCGCGAGTTGTGGCCCGTGCGTTTGCGTTGTAAAGCATGACTTTGCGGCTGCCAAGCCACTTGAAAAAGCCGGTTATTGCAACGGTGATAGGCTCGCCGCCTATGCCGATAGTTCCGAGGAGAAACGGACCCATGCAAACGAGGAGGGTCACTGTAATACGGAGTGGCATATCGGGAAGATTGCCAAAGGGTTTCAATGTAATGAGAAATGTGAGAGCAGCGAGGGCAAGTCCCTCAACAAAGAAGCGCATCTTAAAAAGTCCCCGAAGTGCTCTACTCTCGCCTTGATAATTAACGGGGATATAGTAAATTGTTCTACGTTCACTCATAATTTTTACAACGGGGGTATGCGCTGTTTCTTACTACGACGCATACCCCCGCACAGCTCCTTTCCGCAATTTCAGTTGGTGCATTTACGGTTGATGCACAGGCCGAGATTACGTCTTACATGAGACCCTTACACAGCGCAAAGGCGAAGCCGTTCTCGTGATAGCCGATAATCTGTACCAGCAGCGTGTCGCCCGGAACCATCCGCTTACGAATCAGCGTGGGGCTGAAGCGGGTGATGACAATGGGCAGATTGAAGCTGTCACTGTAGGCGTAAATGGTTGCCTTGGACTTATCGGTCTTGTTGGGGAAAATGCGGGTCAGCGTGGCGATGGTCGTTGTCCCCGGCTCGGTGGGAGGGCCGAAATCAATGATGTTTTGCAGTTCCGCATAGGCGCCGCTCAGGTGGAGGTCATGCAGCCCGTCTTCGCGCTTAATGACCTTCATAACCTTCACATCCAGCTTGTCGCCGACACTGTAGTAGGGGCGTCCTGTCAGCCGGTCCGTATCATCCATCGTCCGCATATAGCGGTTGGATACATCACGCTTGTTCATCCGCACATCAACGCCACCAAGGTTGACCAGTACGCCCTGCTGACTGACAGAGAGGATGGTCGCCGAAGTAACCATGTTCTCCACGATGTAGGGCGGCTCACTGTCGAAAGTGCGGTGGTCCTGTTTTGCAAGGGCCTGACGGCGTGAAGCAATGACACCATAGGTGACATTTCCGTTGTCATCCTTCCGCGTATCGAGGTCGGTAATGACGAAGGAGATGGGCGCACCCATGTGCTTTGCCAGCATCTGCTCCTGTCTCCGCTCCAGCGTTCCCTTACCGCCGTCATCGGGCTTGATGGGGTCTTCGCGGTAGAACTCATTGAACGGGATGAGAGCCTGAAAATCCGTGTTCTCACAGCTTGCAACGGCGAAAACAATAGAGTCACCGTTACGCAGTGCGCGGCTCTGTGTGGCAATTACCACTCCGTTCAGAGCGCGGCCCAGCTTGTAGGCGGCGTTCACGGACATCCAATCCGTCATCTTCTTTGCGCGAATTTCCTGTTCCCGCTCGCGCTCTGCGCTGCGCTGACGGGCATCACGCAATGCAGCGGCGCGACTGCCGGTGCCGGTGATGACTTCGTCGATTTTTGCGTCGGAGCTGGTTCTGCGGTGGGACTTGCGGTTTGCGGAATAAATCGCCTTGGACTCGGTATTTTCCACCTTCTCATTGACGGCAGCCGCATCTTCAGGCTTTTTCTTCGTAGCCATTTTTCTGTTCTCCTTTCATCAGAATTCAGAGGGAGATACCACTCCAAAACATTCTTTTTTTCTGTTGTGAAGGGTATCTACCTGCCTCTAAATTCTATACTACTATATTTGTTGATATTGTCAATTAGCTGAGGCGAACAAGATTTCCATAGGTGAAGTATCTATGGAAGCCTTATAGTTCTCAGTTTTTTGAGGGAGGCATAACAGTCGATTTTTTCTTGCTGTTGTCCTTTCCCTTGGAAAGAGCTTCCAGAGACGGGTTTCCATTCTGCTGGAAAGGTTTCTCCGGCGGCATTTGCTTCTTTTGCTGCTGCTGATGAGCTGGCTGCTCAGGGGTCTTTTTTTCTTGTGCTGATTTTCCGCCATCCTGATATCCGGCAAAACCAACGCTCTTATTGTTGGAGGCTTTTTCCTTCTGAGAGCTGCGTCCCGTGCTCTGCTGCAAGACCTTTTCCCGTGAGTTATCGCGTGGCGCATTTCCCAGCTTAATCTCGCTTCTTGGAGCACCCTGCTCATAGGCACGCGCTGCGCCGTCCTTAGCCTTTTCGGGTCTTTTCTCCCTCTGTGTTATGCGGTGTTCTTCGCGAGGGGACAGGTTCGGTTCTTGAGACTTGCGCGGCTTTTGCTGATTTCGCTCAGGCGCGAGCGGCTCGTTTTCTTTTTCTACGGGCTTCGGTTCCTCGGTCGGGAGATGCTCCGTTCCGATGGGCTCGCAGACCTCTGAGGAGGGAGGAGCGACCTCCCACTCAATGACATCCGCTGCAGGTTCTGGCGGAGAAACGAACTCGCCGTCCAGCTCAATGCCGGCATCCGCTGCCTGATGTTCCCACGACGCAAAACCGCTTCCATGTGGGACGCGCTCATCGGGCCACCAGTCCTGTTCCTCATAGCTCATGGACCGCCGCTGCCGCTTGATGCGGCGAGAACGTTCATCAGATTTTGACTTTTTCACCGTCTTATCCTTGAGCTGCTCCAAGCGAAACTTGAGCTCTTCAAAGAGGAAACCTGCCTTTGTACGGATAAGTGTCCATGCCTCAGCAATCTTTTTGCCGGTGCTATTTTCGTTCTCCTCATCGTCAAAGTCGCTCCACGCAGAACCGAATTTTCCTGAGTAAGAACGGTCAATATCCTTGAAGGGGTGCTCCCGCTCATAGGCGGCAAGCTGCATTTTTTCTTCAATGCGCTCCCGTTTGCGCTGTTCTGTTTCCTCAATAGGTGTCTTGTCGCGGATGTACCATTTCGCCATGTACTTAGCGTCCGGATGGAGCTTATGAGGGTGCTTGAGGGCGTGAACGGGGTTGTGTCCTCGGAAAATAATGATACACTCGTCGCGGCCAACCTTGAACAGTTCGTCATAGCTCATAAGTGAGCGGCGACCTTCACCGGAAGACCATCTGTTCATTGCTGACATGATTTTCGATGCGCTCTCGTGCTGCTGCGTTTCGACCTGCACCGTTGTGTCGCCGATACGCTTTGAAATCATGTCTGCTGTCTGCGAATCGTTGATACCAAGGGAGAGAAATGTATCGCAGTTGGCCATGATTGTTTCCCAACGGTCTCCGTAGTTCTGATAAAGCTGCCCCACATTCTGCCATATCATAGCCACGGCCATATCACGCTTTCGGATGGTAGCCAGCTTTCTATCAAAGTCGGGAATGATACCGATGGATGCACACTCATCCATAAGGAAATTGACGGGCACAGGCAGCTTGCCATCGTCCTGACTATCTGCGAAGTCCACCAGATTGATGAACAGCATGGAAAAGAACAGGGCGACGACAAACTTGAACGTATCGTGACTATCAGGAAACTGACAGAAATACGCGCAGGGTCTCTGACCCGGCAGCGTGAGGTCAATGTCGTCTGTTGTCAGGAGTCGGCATACCTGCTCACTTTGCAGAAGATTCAAGCCGATAGTGAGGTTCGTAACGAGGTTGCCCCACAGGTTTGCAGAGGCCGATTTTGCCGCCTGATAGGGGCGCAGACAGGCCTTTTCGTCGGCGGGAATCTTATTGTCGTCGAACATCGCATCAAGGAATTCCGCAGCATCGTCGTGCATGAGGTAGTTGTATACGGTGCTTATGTTTTTATCTTCTTCCGGCACATCCTTACAGATAAGACAGCGAAGAATAAGAGCGGTCAGCAGAGATTTAGGTCCGTCCTTGTAGATACTCTGCGTTTTTGCATCCATGATGTTTGAGATTACGATGTGAGAAAACATCTGAGCCGTCGTTTCAATCATTTTCCCGCTGCGGACAGACTTCAAGCAATCCCATCCATCAGAAAGGCTCAAATCCTTGAGGTTAAGAATACGAACACAATATCCGGCATTCATAAATGATGTCGCCATGTCGCGGGTAAGTCCGCCATCAGGGTCCGTGACGATGATAGACTCTTTTCGGCGTATAGACTGGAGACAGTAGTCCTTTGCAAATGTGTAGGTTTTACCAGAACCAGAAGCACCGACGCACATGATGTGGTGGTTCGTTCTGGAATCGTCGTGCCGTAAATTGATAAGATATTTTCCCGCAGGGTCCAGCATTCCGAGAATCGTACCGAAGGATTTCTGTGGCGACTGAATAACGGCCATATCCTCATATTCTTCCGGCTCCTCAAAGTGTGAGTCACCGTATACCTGCCGCTCCGTGGAATTGCTGAACTTACGTCCCAGCGGGTCTGCGCCATCGCCCTTTCCCCAAACATTCAGGAAAACGAACGCGGTAACAATAGCAAAGACCAGGAAGATTACAAGGAAGATGCCGAAAGGGAAGCCCTTTTCTGCCATGCTTTTGATGATGCCAACAGGGGAGAAGGAGGCGCCGTTTTTACTGTAAAGCGTGTTCAAAAAACCGGCAAAGTACAGGGAAACAATAGCTTCTCCAATTCCGATACGAAGGAGCCATTTTTTGAGTTCCTTCTTTTTCTTGAATTTCACTTTTAGCTCATCTCCTTACCCCTTGTTCTCGTAGCGAGGCCAGTACACATCTCGCGCAAGTTTTGCCCTTTGGATGGCCTTGCCCGGTGAGGATTTCACGCTGTCAAAGTAGTATGCGAATGTAGAAGCCGCATTGTATGCACCGTTTCTGTCGTTCGATACACTTCGGATACCGTTCCAGATATGCGAGTTGTTTGTCTGGAGGTCATAGGCGAGATACTTGATTTGCGCTGTGGCTGTATCAAAGGCAAAGCCGTTTTCCATACACCACGAGTTAAAAGCATCCAGTCGGCTGCCGGACCACTGGAACAGTCCGTATGCGCCTGTTTCGTGGTTTTCCTTTGTGGCATCTCCACCGGACTCCTCAACCATGCTTGCCAATACGCCGCACAAACCAGCGTCGCTCAAGCCCAGTGTGCCCTTGATGTATGTCGTGAGGTCGCTTCCATCCTCCATAGAAGAGAGAGGATAATTCACGTGGTAAATCAGCGCGTTTGCCGCAGGTCCATAGCTGTTAAGTCGGTTTATGTCGTAGCGGACCTTTGCGACGCCCTCGCCCGGAACCTGTCCCCAACCCGTAGTGTTGCCTTCTACGGTTGTGATGCTTTCACTATCAACCGCGACCACCAAGCCAACATGGGTCGAACCACTTGCTGTTCCGTTTCTCGAATAGAGCATAATGTCTCCCGGAACAGGGGTGTACGCTGTTCCCCCAAAGGGTGTTGTTGTCTTGATACGAAAACTCTTGTACCCCATGTCAGCCATTCCGCGCCCTAAGACTCCGGTGTTGGCTGTGTGGGGAAATACATCTGAGCACCCCGCCTGATAAGCGCACCACATAATGAAAATAACGCACCAGTCAGCCCGTTCATCTCTTCCGTAAAACCATCTGTTGTATTTGACGCGGTTCGACTTCGGAGGCTGCTCTACGGAATCTGTTCGGCCTACTTCTCCAAGTGCGACCGCGACAATTCCCTGTCCACCCGAACCGTAAACCATTGTGCCGCTGTTTATGCTGTCGAGTGGAATGTTGTGTTTTTCCAAAAACGCTATCGTTTTTTCCTTATTTCCTTCAAGAATGATTTTGTTGTCTTTGTCGAACTCCGGCTCGCTCATCAGGAAGTCATCTGTACCCTTGAAGCAGTCTGCAAGGTATTCCCTCTGTCCACCGATTTGGCGCTTATACTCCTTCCCGTTGTCGGTCCAGTTCTTCGCCAACATCTTGTCCTTGTCCCAACCATAGGCGTTGATATACTCATCAAGTAATTCTGCATTGTCTGCTGTATAGCAATTCTTGATAAGCTCGTCAGCAAATGCCGTGGCAACTGTTCCGGCAATGATAGACAGCGCGAGCATGAAACACATCAGAGATTTCAAAAGAGTCTTTTTCATGTTTTCCTCCTCTCTCAAAAATTACCAGAAGATGTTGCCCATGGCGGACTCACCACTTGTCTTCCCATCCCCCTCCAAGTCTCCGCCCCAGAACCCAATAATGTTGCTCAGTTCTGTGATATTCCTTACGCGAATTTGGATAGGCACGGTAACTTTTGCAGTAATGATTTCCTCTGTGATGTCTTCGCCGGTTTCTTCATCGTGCCCTACAACAATGGTATCCTTTCCGTGCTCTGCGGGAATGGTGGAGAAGTCGGGTGTGTCGATAACCAGCATAAGGTCAATAAGCGCACAGCTATAGTCTTTGAGTGCGGTTGTGACTTTGCCTTCATTGTTTCTCTCAAAAGATGCCTGTTCCGTCAGGTACTGAGGGACAAATGTCCCTTGCCATGCCTTGAGCCGCCCCTTGATGCCGCTCTTGCCGAGGTCGAAGGTGATATCATCCGTGTTGGCACTGTCGTAGAAGCCCAACCACCGCATAAAGCCGGAGACCTTGAGAGGCTCATTGTCCCCCGTCTTCGTAGTGGAATAAACACTCAGAAGTTGGAGGGCGTTATAGTATGACATTGGCTCTACCTGCAGGGCGACGGTCGTACCGTCCCAGCGGTCATAGGTGCCTGCGTAGGCCGAGGAGAAATACTGGTCGATTGCTCCGTTCATGCCCCTAATCAATTCCTCCAACTGCTCGGCTCTTACTTTGATTTTGTTGCTGCAGGCGAGGATGCAGTTGAGTGAGGTGTCCCTGAGGTCCTCTTGGTTCTCCATAACACCGACTTCCTGCTGTCCATCATTCGAGATTACATCTGAGCTGTCTGCTTGTGATGTAATAGACGTCCAAATACCACTCGCAGCTTCTTTCAGCGCAGCGCGGAGAGGTCCAAGGGTTACGTAGTAGAAAAATGAATTCCACTGAATGTCTCCACCGCCTGCGTAGATATACTCCTCCTCGCGCTCTTGCACGGCGGCAAAAAATGAGGATGTTGCTTCATAAATAGAGGCAGGAAAAGCGTAGGTCAAGATGAGGATGACAGCCAGCATCGCTACGATAAGCCTGCCTGCTGTGCGGAAGAGTTCCGGCGCAGCTTTTGCGCCCTCCACAACGGCTCCCGCAGCATTTCCGCTGGCGGCATTGGCGGCGATTTTGCTGACGGCCTTTGCGCTCTTTACCGCGTCCGATGCTACCTGAGTGGTTTCGCGGCCAACCTCTCCGAGATTAGATTCGCCGTTTTTTGTTGCCATATAAATCACGCTCCTTCCACTTTAGTGTTAAGACAAACGACCCGCGAAGCGAGGCTTTCTTGGCCTGCACCTCGCGGGTCAGATTTAGAGGTTGTTACTTATCCCGTTCGGGGTCCCATTTCTTTTTCTGGCGGTCTCGCTTTTCTTGCTGTGTCTCGCCAAGGATGGGTTCTTCCTCTACGGTGACTCTGTCATTGGACGGACCTTCAGAGGTAGTGCCGCTGGTACTATTGCTGGAGGGTTCATCGAAATCGCCAGCATCATCGTCGTCCACAAGAGGTCCGTAGGTGGCGACATTTTCAGGAGAGTCCTGAATGGATACGCTGTGGTCATCGCGCTCAATGCGAGAAACGGTCTCTTTGCTGACCTCACGCACATCGTCTGCGGAAACCTCGCGGGCGAAGAAGCGTGCGCCGTCGTCGGTCTGAATTTCCTGCATAGCTGCACGCTGGTTATCGTCTGCGTGGAAGTATCCGGTTTCGTCCATAACCTCATATCCGCGTTCAACACCACCGGCATCGGTATGCACCGCATAGATGTGGCGTGCGCCGCTGTCATCGCCGTCAGTAACCGCCGTGACATGGCTGAACTTGCCGTCCTCATGTCCGAGAGCAGGCCCGAAGGCTTTCTGCATCAGCTCGCCACCAACCTCATCGTTACCGGCAAGGTTGTAGTTGGGGTGTGCCAGAATGCCAGCCGCCATGGAGGGAGAGCTCTCGCGTGCCGTTTCGCGCATGGCGTCTGTCGCATCGCGGTAGACTGCCTGCATCGCGTGGTTTGCCTGCTGTGCGCCCTGCGTAACAGGCAGGCTGTAGTTCTTCGCCATAAAGTCCTTTACGGAAGCATCGGGTCCGGTAACAGAAGCCATGGGCGTCTTGAGGGAGCCGGTCATGTTCCGAGGATTATCGCCGTTCGGAGTGTTGTAGCTCAGACCGGCACGCATAGCAGTATCATTCAGACCAGCAGTGCCCTCAGGTGTGACGTTGAAGCGTCCGGAGCCCTCGTTACGCAGGTTCTGCTGCGCGAAAGCAGCGGGTGCGCGGTGTGCCTCCTGTGCCATTTTCTGGAACGCGGGGGTAAACCGTTCGTTCTGGTCCTTGGGTGCCGGATACCGCTGTGTACGGTCGCGAGTTGCGTTTCTAACACCGGCAGCGTTCTGCGTGGCCTTGCGTTCAGCCTGTTCACGCTGCTGCGCCGCACTTCTGATTTCCTGATTTCGTGCAGCGGCACTGGTAGTAAATCCGGCGGCAGCGGCCTTCATAGAGTCGGACATAGTTGCGCCGCCTTTTCGGGCGCGATTGAACTGGGAGACAGCACCACTGATGCCGCCCCACTTACCTTCCTTGCCGTAGTTCTCGCCAAGGATGGCCTTGGAGTTGTTGCCCTTACCACCGCTCCACGCGGTAGACGCGGATTTCGCAATTCCGGCAATGGCAGCACCGGTGCCGATGGCCTCATCCAGCAGATTGCCGCCGGTGGTAACGACGTTCAAGCCAAGCTGGGCAAGGTATGTATCCAGCCGCTGTGCAATGTGGCAAGCTGCAAGCACAAGGAAGCATTGAGATATTGAAGTCATCCCCTTGAATCCGGAAAGAATGAGCTTCAGAGACCAAACAGACAGACACATCAAGATAAGCTGGCCAATAAACATACTGAACCATCTTTTGAAGATGTGGATTGTTTGGTCAGATGCAATCGTTGCGTATGCGAGAGGGGCAAAGGCATAAACGGTAATGCCCACCATTAAATACCGTTCAAACATCTCCACATAGAGCTTGAACAGGGCCACTGTAATTGCTACAGTAAGAATAAAAATGGCGGCTGTCTTTATAAGTCCTATGACTTCAGGAAAGATACCAGTGTCGAGAACTTTATCCCATTCGATTTGAGCTCCTTCAAGTTCAAGACCCCAGAATGCCTCGTAAGGGTTCTTTATAAAGTCAACCAACATCATGGCGATGTAGTTGCCGAAATAAATCATACCGATAGAGACGCCTGTCATCACCAGTACGCGGACAGGGCTTGTTCTCGATTCGCCTGCGGATAGGAATACGCTGTAGATGGAAAAGGCCGCAATAATAATGGCAAAAGCCAGCGCCATTGACTGAAAAACACTATAACCCGTTGCCAAGAACGGAATTTTTTTTGTCATCTCCGCCATACTCAAAGGCATCAATTCTTTCCCCCACCATGAAATAACGGCGTCGAGGAGTCTTGCCAAAATGTTGTTGAGTGTCGCAAGGATAAGTTCAATCATACTTCAGCCCACCTCCTTTATTGTCCCGGATTTTTGGGGTCCCATGCGAGAGAACGAAACAAATCGTTGAAAAGAGTTGCAACCAGCGGCAACATACAGAACGCTGCATATGCAACCACAACAATCAGCACGGCTCGTTTGGATGCGATGTAGATACGGGTGTTTTGCGGGTCATGTGATAAAACGCGCAGGGCTGCAAAGCAGATAGACAGGGTTGCAACTGGTGTTACTGTTTTGAACAAGACGTCGTAAATAGGTCCGAACGAGTTTGCGATTCCACTGTAATCTGGACCGTCAGCATACGCTGGCGTAACAAGCAGAAAAAACAGAAAACACAGAAGAACACTGACAACAACTGCGCGAATTGACTTGTCCTGTTGAACAGGAAAGCTATTCTCGTGCATAAGAATTCCTCCTTGTTGAAGTTGAAAAAGAAAAGCGAGGACACCGATTGGGGTGCCCTCGCTTTTGTCACGCTCTCCTTGCGCCGGTGGTGCGCTTCAGCGGGGAGCGCCTCATGTTGAGTTTTACAGCAGGAATTATCCGAAGACACTTCCTGTATTGCTGCTGGAGAACCAGCCGCCGACCTGCTCGATAATCAGGGGTGCCAGCCAAATAACAGCGACAACGATGACAATGAGGAAGACCTTCTTCTTCATCGCCTCGATGTCTCTTGCATCACCAATCAGAGCCTTCAGTGCAGTTGCGCTGAGGACGATGGCGGCAATGGGGGCAACGATTGCGGTAATGATGGTATAGATGGCCTTGGTGCCGGTCTTAACGCCGGTCACAATAGCATCGGAGGGGTCAGCAAAAGCCGTCACAGTCATCAGAACCACCATCAGTGCTACAATGAACACACAGGTCGCAATACGCACCCACTTCTTGTTACCTGTTTCTGCCGGCAGAGTCAGATACTTTTCCATGTACGTACACGCTCCTTTCAAAAAGAGAGGGAATCTCTAAGCATCATGCCTTTGGTAGACATTGGCGAAGAGGGGAAAACAACGACCACCGTTCTTCATTTTCCCTACTCTAATTCGATACTACCAAATTCAAGAATATTGTCAATCACTTGAATCTGACAAATTTTCCGTGATGCTTATACCAACACTCTCTGTAAAGCAAAAGTGCTTGTATAAGCCTCACGGTGCGGGGGAAGCAGGGGAGGGGAGCTTACGCTCCCTTCTCCGCCTGCGTGCCCATCTTGGCTTTTCTCTTTCTCTCGCCCAAAAGATGGTCGTCAATCCCCTTTTCGGCATCGTCCCAGTATGCTTTCTTCGCTTTCCCGTTAGGGAGGATGCTAACGCTGTGCCGAATGCCTTTTTTGTGCAAAGCCAGAGCCATTGCCCCAATTCGCTTAAAGACATTCTGCTCAGGAGGAAGACCCAGTCCATGCTGCTCGCAAAGAGCCGCCAATTCCTGTTCCTTCTCCGCTGCATATTCAGCATCCCAACAAAGCATCTCCATGCGGATGCCGTGTTTTTGTGCCAACTGCTTGAGCGCACTGCACGCCATAATAACGCCCGGATTTGTGAGTTTATCCATGTCCAGTGCGTTTGTTACGCGGGTAATGCCGCGCTCTTTGAGTGAGGGAAATACCACCTCATCAAGCATCTTGGTGTTTGTAACTCCTTGAATGGCAATGAACGCCGCGTTCTTGTCCTCCAGAAGTGCCAGCGCAACATCTGCCTTTAGCGGTCCTTCCGTCAGGTAGACGGTGGTGCCCTTTGTCAGCGGTGCATTCCCAAGGGGGAAGTGTGCCCTGCTGATGCCTGTCGTAACGCCACATGGAAGTCTGTTTGCGGATACAGTCAGGTAACGGGGGTTCGTGTCCCCGTCACGCCGCACCTGAATGCCAACAACCTGTCCACCACTATTTCTGGTAGGAATAAGCATCCCTTCAGGGAGGTTCAGTATCCAAGTGTTCTGCACCTTGTAGAACCCCGGTACGCCTTGCAGCTCGCACCCTCGCTTCAAAAGGGCAGATGCGATAACCATTCCGGCAATTACGGAAGCGGATGTCTTCTGCTTCATGCGGCTGTAGGAGAACAACTCTCCCTTGATTGCATTGAACCGCTTGCTGGCGTTCTTTGCGCTTACCGCCATCTGCTCGGACACTTTTACCGTAAAACTGGCATATCCGTTTCTCTGGATATCTGCGTCGGTCAAGCCGCGTTTCTTCAAATTGGCGCGGTGTTCCTTCGTCAGCTTCAGCCACGGAAGAGACAGCAACGTGCTATACGTCCTGTCCAGCACGCTGCTGGGTGCTACGGGAATTTCCTTGTGCTGATACCTCTGCTTCTCAGTTTCCGTCGGAACACTTCCGTTGACGCAGCGAGCCGTCATCTCTTTGATGAGTTCATGCGTCTTCTCGTCGTTCAGCGACTCTACCGAGATGCCTTGCGTCGCTCTTGCATAGAGACTCAATGGAGTCCCCTTCGCGCCGCAGTGAAAGCACTTATACCCGCCCTTCTCAATGTTGCATCCGAGCCGGAACTTAGTGTCTCCACAAAAGGGACAGCAGAAGTTCCGCCAGTTTCCGCCGCTCTTTTTCTCTTCACGGAAACCGAGGGCTCGTGCAACGTCAAGGGACGTAATGCGGACGTCGTTCGAGAAGCCCATTGTTCTTTGCTCCTTTCTTTTTTAAGTGTGGGCGGAAAAGTGTGCAATGGTTGCACACTTTTCGCACCCAGTAGCAGAGGTTTAGGGAATCATCTGCAGTTTCCGTGCGCTATCCTCCAAGACCAGCTTGGCGGCAACAATCAGGTTTGGATTGTTGACAGACTTGCACTTCTCGGCATACCACTTGACCGTGTCGATGTCCAGCTCGCCCATCGTCTTACCCTTCATTCTTCCAGAGGGGATAACGAACGCCTTTGCCTGCTCCAGCGTCATCCCTGCTACACCGATAGGCTGCTGCACCGGAGCCTGCTGCTGACGAGCAGCCATAGGCGGCTGCTGGGGGTATGTCATGGCGGGCTGCTGCGGCGCAGACTGAGGCATCTGCATCTGCTGCTGTCCGAAGGGGAAGGACGAAGCAGGCGGAGCCTGAGTGGGAGTCGGATTGGGCGCGGGTGCAGAGTTTCCGGCATACGGCATCGGGTTGACGGGGGGCATCACAGGATTCTGGACGACCTGCCCGTTGTTCACGACCATCTGCGGATACTGGAACGGAATTCCGCCATCACAGGGATAGTTGTTTCCGTCCTCCGCAGGATTGCCACCCTCCATCGTGGGAGGCGTGCCGAAGCCAGCATTGGCAAGGGCGCGACCCTTTGCGCGGGTAGCTGCGGTCTGAATGGCGTTGTTGATGGACTCGTAATCGCCGGCGGTAATGGCACAGCCGGCGGAAGAGCGTCCTACCATCGTCCCATTGATGAAAACGGATGCGGTAGCCTGCATCAGTGCCAGCTCAGGGATGTACTTTACATCACCGTCATCCACAAAACCGGTGAAACCCTTTTCGGCGCAGTACGTGGCAAACCAGATAAGCCGATGCGGGACCTGCAGATAAGCGGAGTGCTTATCGTTGTCATAGGTGACGTCGATAAGGTCCTGCATGGGGTCATAGCTGCATTTCCGAGCATTGATAAAAACCTCGTTGTTGTTCATGTTCTTTTCTCCTTTCTCTTGTAAGCGGGTCAGCAGCGGTTCTCGTTCTTCTGCCGGCGGTAATCCTCGCGTGCCTGTTCGCGCTGAACAAGGCCATTGGAAACAAGGGACACGCCGGTTGCGATTTCCCAGACCTCAACAAACCGCGTCACACGGCGGCAACAGCGGAACATATCGTCGTCGGAAATCTGAATGAAGCACTCCTGCTTATTCCGCATGGAGCCGGCATCATAGGCCGTAGTGCCGTTACCTTGTCCACTGGGTCGTGCCTCGAAATTGGTGATTTTCAGCGTCCACGGAAGACGCCGCTTCTCACCCTTCACATATCCCTGCCGCGTGATAGTCAGCAGAGACACAGGTACAAACCCATCGCGGGTACGCGCTCTGGTGTTGACACGGGTCTGCGTGTGCTGGAAGTCCCTCGTAAAAGGAATGGGGGACAGTTCAGCGGCCTGCTGGTTGTTCGCAGTACAGGATTCCATGGAAACACGAGCCTGACCGAAGGAACCGGCCAGCTCTCCGTAATACGGAGGCGACATCGGTGCGATACGCCCATTGACAGTAGAGCCAAAGGTATTTTCCAGCTTCTGCACCAGCGCGTAGAATGCGCCGAACACGGCGCCCTGCTCACGGAACCGTCCGGACAGCTTTGCCCATATCCCATCTTTCGGAGAAATACCGTACTGCCCCATATTGGCCAGTGCGACATCTGCCAAAACGGGAAAGAGGTCTGGGCTTGCATTTGCTGAAACGCTCACGCTTTTGCCGTTTCCGGTGCCGCCACTGTAATCGCAGATGACGACCTTTATGCCGGAACGAGCGGCGTGCTTTGCGCCACCAGCTCCATGCAGCATGGCGTAGTCAACCGCATTGGCGGGAACCAGCGCATTGCGGAAATCCAAAATGCGCTTACTGGCGTCTGCACGAACAATGATGTCGTTCGGCCCTTGCCGCTGTGCCGGAGCCGCCATCGGGTACTGCTGTTGCTGCGCCGGGTACGCGGGCTGGGGCGGAGCCTGCTGGTACATCTGCTGCTGCTGCGGATACTGCTGGGGCTGCTGAGGATAGTAGCCATTGTTCATAGGTTTTTCTCCTTTCGCGTGCCGCCGTAATGGACTTACGCACTTTTCAAAAATTTAGCATGGGACTTTATATCCAAAAAGAGACCGCTATCAAAAAAGATAACAGTCTCTTGAATACAGGTTATGTGTCTTGAAATTGGAGCTTATGCTCCGTTGTAACAATATCTTCGTAATTATACTTCTATACTACCACGTTTTGTTTCAATGTCAACAGCTTCAACGTCGAAAAAATTGTGCGGGCTCCGGAAGACTTCTGCTCTTACGTTTTTTTCAGGCACGGGAGCGTGGCTCCCGCAGCGTGGAGGGGGAGTGTTCCGGTCGAACGGAAGCCCCCTGCTTTTCATCCCCTGCCTGAGAGAATAATCCTTGTGCGGGAATGCTGAAACACGCGAAAAGGAAGTGCTTTTATTTTAGATAATGTAAATATATATAGAGGGGGACGGCTTTTGAAAATCGCGCAAACCGTTGCGCCGCAAGGCTTACGGCGTTTCTCAAAAACTTTTAACATGAGTGAATTTTTCACAGTCTTAAATCGTTTCGCCGTATGTTAAAAAATAACCCTGCTTTCTCTCCTCCGGCTGTCTTCTTTTATCCTGCGTTTCTGCGTCACACCAATGTGAAATTGAACAACACATTTTTCTTTTATCATGCACAGAATTGACAAAATCAAGAAACATCGCATATATTGACTTGACATTATTTTATAATCATGTTAGTATACGACTGTGATTACGAAACGGGGAGGACTGGATGCATGGCTAATGATAAATTGGACTATGTAGAAACAGGTGAAAGGCAATCCGTTGACTGTTCGCCAGCCCACGTGGAAGCGCCGATTTATTATGCGTGGACGCAGATAAACGCGGAGAAGAGCGCGGAACTCTCCGCGTTGGCACGGAACTCTCCCAGTGCGTTTGTTACGTATCTGGCTTTGCGGGCGAATGCTGGCGGAGAAAACGCCTGCATCTGTTCGGCGAGGGTCCTCGCTGATTGCCTGAGCCTGACAACGAGGACGATTTACAGTTGCATTGCCGAGTTGCGTAACGGAGGCTGGCTCATTACGCTCCGCTCCGGTTATGGGACGATTTATGTCCTGAACGGTGATGTGACATGGCATTCTTGGGGCAACGGGAAATACTACTGTCAGCTTAAAGCAAATGTTGTTATTTCCCTCGACGAGCAATCAAAGGAAATGCAGGCGGCGGTGTTACAGGAATTTTTCCAAGATGGGAAGCCTGAAGAAGTGGTTGTCAGCAACCGTGCTCACTGCCCGTTTATGCGGTTCATCCAGATGAACGACAATTATATCGGGAACCTGTGTGGACTGACGATGGAGTGCCCCACCGCATCTGCTGTTTTGTTGTATCTTGTGGAGCATATGGACAAGCATAATTCTATTACGTGTTCCTATTCCGAGATAGAAGAAAATACGGGTATCTGCTACCGGATGTTGTGCGAGGGTATGAGCGTGCTCAAGAGGTATGGGTACGTCGTGACGCTGAAAAGAGGAGGCCGAGGCGGTGCTGGTACATATGCAGTCAACCATCGCATCTTCTGGAGCGGGACATATTCGGCGCTGAAACGAAGTGCATTTCCGCCGAGTATAGGAATATCTGGGCCCCGTGTCGATGTCATGTTCGGGGGGCTCCCCCTGAAGAAACAAAAAATCCCTTCTGCCGTTTGGAAAAATCAGGTGTTGAAACAGGCAGCAAGAGAACAGACTCAAAAGACCTCTTGAGGAGTGAGGAGTGATGAAAATGTGTGAAAAAACGGAAGCTGTGTACTCCCTCAACAACTACTATCTTGAACAAATCGCTGCGCTGACGCTCCAGTCGAAAGGGGCGATGGCAGTTGTAATGCATCTCGCCAGACAAATGAACGAGGAGAACATTGTCTACTGTCATCGTGATGAGCTTTGTGACGCGACGGGTGGAAAGCTCCGCAGTGTTACTGCGTGGATTACGTCCTTGCAGAAGTACGGGTTTATCTATGTGGTGCGGAAGGATAAGGACGGATGGGAATTTGCTGTAAACCCTGCATTGATTGTGAAGGGCACACCCGACAAAAATCGCGCCTATCCGATGTGGCCGAAGGATTTGTTCATCACCGGACCTGTAATGGATTCCCACGATAAGTGGGTGGAAAATAAAATGGCTCCAGAAAATCCTGTGGAGCCGGTTGTGGTTCAGTCCACTGCTGGAAACGTATAAAAGTTCACACAAAAAAAGAAAGGAGTGAAACTATGACGGTAGTTTTTGCGCGAGATGAACACACAGGCATACTTTGCGGTGTTGAGGATGGTGAACTCTTCCTCTGCAATTACCGTGAAGGTTACACGATGCCGGACACACCGGCAAACCGAAATCAGCTTATGCGTGATTTCTTCTATTACAAGCAGGTCGGCTTCTGGGGCTAAATTGTGCAATGGTTGCACGATTTAAGGCAAGCCAAAAAAAAGACGAAACAAAGTGTGCAATGGTTGCACACTTTGGGGAACAAACTGAAAGTGAAAGGACAAGAAAATATGAAAAATACTAAGACTCTTAACCGTATTATCACTGCGGTTTTGCTTATCTGTGTGATGTTGAGCGGTGTGGGCGTTACGGCTTATGCCACATCCGATACCGACGTGGTCGTTGTAGAGGATGGAGATGTTGGAGCTGCGCCTGCAAAGGTTCCCTATGTCGTGTCCCACGAGTATTACTGCGATGGTGAACAGGAGTATGCCTCCTCGGAGACATACGCGGGTGATGCGGGGTCTGTCATTACCGCAGAGAGCTTGTTCAAGAAGGTATATGCAGGTGGGGCAGAGTATACTTTCTCTTCCGCTTCTCAGGACTCTCTTGTTTTAATCGAGGGGGAGGATAACGAAATTGTCCTGCGCTACGACCGGTCTTCTTCTGAAGGCGTAAGAACGAAGTATATTGTCACTCATCGCTATTATACCAACGGCGAGCTGTGGGGGAGTCGCAGTGAGGCAGTCAGCGCAAATGTTGGAGATACTGTCGCTGCTTCTGATATGAAGAAGTCCTTTACGTTCGGCGAGAACATATACACGTTCACCTCTGCAAGTTGTGACAGTTTCATTGTCTCTGGGGAAGGGAAAGATGAAATTGTGCTGCGTTATGACCGGAAGGAAGAGAATTTTGTTGCAAAGGTTCCTTATGTCATTCGGCACGAATACTACACCAATGGCAAGCTCGACTGTGTCATTCCTGTAGAAATGGATGGTGCCGACGGTGATGTGGTGGCGGCTGATGATGTCATTAAAATGCCCGTACAGAATCAGAAGACATATACCTTCACATCTGCATCCCCTTCTTCTGTTGAGCTGATGGTCGGCGGCGAAAATGCGATTGTCGTGCGCTATGACCGCACAGCCGCGAGTGATTCTGTGGTTGAAACAGGCACCAAAAAAATTCAGTACCTTGTTCGGCATGAATACTACTGCGATGGTGTCTTGGAGTCCGAGGTTTCTGTAAAGCTGGACGGGGCTAAGGGAACCGTGATTAACGCAACCGACATTTATCAGATGCCCTTCTGCAACAAAAAGGTTTACACTTCGATGACCATGGAGCCGAAGTCCCGTGTGCTGGCGGTAGGGGAGGATAATACTATCACCGTACGCTACAGCAGAGAGAAAGGTAATGACTCTGGCCCTGAGTATGTCGTTGTGCAGGAGTATTACGACGGTGGAAAGATGGCGGGCAGCCGAAGAGATGTTGTAAATGCTGACATCAGCGTTATTGCTGAGTCTGTGTGCGCCTTTAAGTGCGCCGCATTTAACGCGGAAATGTATTCCTTTGATGCCGCTAATTCCAAGATTGCTGCGGTTGCCGATGGCGGGAAAAACAAGATTGTCTTACGCTATAATCGCATCACTGGAGATATGAGTGTGAGCGGGGGCGACGCTAAAAAGGTTTCTTCTGTCGGCGACGCTGCTCACCCCGTGTCTGCACTGAGCCCGGACGCAAAGCCTGAGGCGGATGTTTCTGAGGCGGCCTCCAGCGTTGCACCGGTTTCTCCTCAGACTGGCTACCACACATCCCCGTGGGTCCTTGTACTTGCTGTGGCTGCTGTTCCTGTCATGTGTCTCTTGGTGGCTCTTGCTGCGAAGGCATCTTTCCGGCTTCGCTATTATGGGAAGGCGGGGAAGAAGTAAGAAAAAATGTGTGCAATCGTTGCACGCAATAAGAAATGAGTACGGACGGTATAGCCGGAATTAACGCCTGTGGAGATGCTTGGTCGTCGCGGAAGCAGGAATACTCTGTTGGCTGGTTTGTTATGTGAGAGGTGGCGACCAGCACTTTTGGGACTGAATACCTGTGCTGGGTATATACCACCCAGAAATAACAGGGTTTTATACCGGGATAAAATCTACCACGTCACTGACTATCGGTATATACCACCCAGAAATAACAGGGTTGTATACCCAATCGAGCATTGTGTTGGTGTATAAGCGCATGAAACAACAGGGTTTAACAGTCCGTATGTATAATTATCAGGAAAAGAAAGGACGGATGAATAATGAGAATCGTAGCAGTTTGCAACCAAAAGGGAGGAGTGGGCAAAACCACAACCGCAGTAAACTTGGGCGCGGCTCTGGCTCGGCTGGGACAGAAGGTGCTGCTGGCAGACATTGACCCGCAGCGAAACCTATCTGATACGCTGGGTTTTGTTCAGGACAATACGCCCACAACGACAAATGAGCTTATCTATTTCACAGCATACAATATGCCCATTGACCTGCGGGCTTTTATCCGGCACAACGAGACAGAGCAGGTTGATTTCATTCCCGCCTCTCCTGCGCTTTCCTCTGCTCCCACTATCTTGGCGAATGTGGCAGACGGGAACCGCGTGCTGGCAAATGCCCTTGCTGCGGTAGCTGACCAAGGTGATTACGATGTCTGCATCATCGACTGCAAGGGGAGTCTTGACCTTCTGACTTCCAATGCGCTGACTGCTGCTGACAGCATCATCATTCCTGTTGAGGCAGAGGAGTACGCAGTCAACGGTTTGGCGGACCTTCTGAGCACTATCGGCAGCATTCAAAGCTCGCTTAACCCGAAGCTGACTATCGACGGTGTTCTTATCAACCGTGCGGATACGCGCAGGAATAACGTCAAGACAACGCGGGACGACTTGGCGGAAGCGTTGGGAGGAGATGTCGTTCTGGAAACGATGATTCCCTATCTCAAGGAGGTATCTGATGCGCCTACCGAGCATCGCACCTGTGTTGCCAAGAAGGGAAGCCGTGTTGGTGAACTTTATATGAACGTTGCGAAGGAGGTAATTGCGAAATGGCAAACTCGCTGAAAGACAAGCTGGCTGCAAATGCGGCCATTAAGGGGAATGGATTGGATGCTTTGCTCGGCAAGAACCCGATGGATGCCATGCGGGTAGATGACCGTCGTGTGCAGGACATCGCACTGAGCAAGCTGCACCCTTTTAATGGACACACTTTCCGCGTGGTGAAGAACAGTGACTATGACTCCATGGTGGATAGCGTTCGGAACAGTGGGGTCTCTGTCCCTCTCATTGTTCGCCCTCATCCTGCTTTGGCTGGTGACTTTGAAATCATCGCTGGGCATCGTAGGTTCAGTGCAGCGAGTGATGTTGGGCTGAAGGAAGTGCCTTGCCTCGTTACGAACATTGACAACATGACTGCCAGCAAAATCATGGTGGAAACCAATATCCAGCGCCCTGAGTGGCTGCCGTCTGAAAAGGCGAAGTCCTTCAAGTTGTGGACGGATGCCGTGAGGCAGGAACAGAACATTAAGGCAGGGCGCCGCAGTACGGAGGAAAATGATGCCTCTGTGCAGGGCCGTACCAGTGCTGTGGCGTGTAAGAGGTTCGGTATCTCTGCGCGTATGCTGGATATGTATATCAAGCTGAACGATTGCGCCGAAGATGTTTTGTCTCTCTGTGATGCGGGACGAATGACTGTGACGGCTGCCTACCAACTCTCGTTCCTGCCCGTCGAGCAGCAGAATGAGGTGGCGGGGCAGATGGCTTCCGAGCCTGAGCGCACGCTGAACGAGGATGCCGCCAAAAGCATCCGCTACGCCTATGAGGGACGACCTTTGGAGACTTCCGCAGAAGCTGACGAAGGAGCGCATCAGGCGCCGGCTCCCGTGCCTGAGGAAACTCGTGACTTTGAGCTGTCTGTCGGTGGATACCCCGAAGGATGTGAGCCCTCCGGCGGTGTGTCGCACGATGCCTCGACGGACACGGATACCGCTGTGGGGGATGCAGCTATCTCCGCCATGACTGCCTCTGAGGAAAGCAACGACACCGTTGGTGTTGGTGCGGGAGGAGAATGCAAACCGGCTATTGCGAAGCCGCAAGAGCGGCTCTCATGGACGACTATCGACGGAAAAGCCAAAACATCGCCCAGAGAGGGCATTCGCGTTACCTTCGTGTTTGATGAAACAGAAGTCTTTGGCGGCGATGATGATGAGATTCGTCAGCGTATCAATGAAGTCATCCGCTCTGGAAATAAGGAGTTGCTGACCGCGTTGGCTGACACGCTGCATGATGCACTCCTCGCATAAGAACTCCAACTTCATTCCAAATAAAGAAAAGTGTGCAACGATTGCACACTTTTCTTTTTTTTGGTTTGCAAGAAAACTGAGATACCCGTTGTGAGTAGCGAAAATTTGTCCTCTCAAGGTAATTGACAATATTCTTAATTGTTGTAGTGTAGAAGTAAAGGTGTTCGCTATGCCTTTCTCTGTTTTTTCTAAGGCGTTATAGATGGCTGTTTGAGACGGCGTAGCGAAAAAAACTGCGAGAGGAGTTGGAAGAATGAGTACAAATCGTTGCAAAAAGGTCCGCAGCATTATTGCAATGCTGTTGGCGGTTGTAATGATGACCGGTATGCTCCCTACGTCTGCATTTGCTGCGGGGGAGGAGATTACTGGTGCGGACGGCATCGGCAATGAGATAATTGCTGATGACGGTATGGTGGAAAGGGGTGATGGTGAATCGGCAGAAGATACAGTATCTATCGGAGGGCCTGACGAAAAAGGCGAAGGAAACACGGAAGATGCTGTCGGAAGTGGCGAGGAATCCTCTCAAGATGGCAACGACGGTACAGCGGATGATAGTAAGTCTCCCGATGAGGTGAAGGACAATAGTTCTCCAGACTCGGAATCCTCATTGGAAGTATCTATTCCTGATGGAGAGAGTTTTGATGAAGAAGAAGGTCTTTCGGACCCCTATGCCGGTGAAGATACTCCCGTGAGCGTTACGCCTTTGTATGGCTCACCGCAAAACTCTTCTGGTCCGAGGAGGGCTCCCGCTCGTGCATCGGGAACCATTACGACCGGCCTCGATATGAGTTATAACAGGAAGTGGATGGCTGAGTTTGCCCCCTATTCCAGTGCTGTTGAGAAATTCTTCAATGGACAGCCAGCTTACTGTATTGAGCCTCACAAGGGAGCGCCCGGAGCCGGAACCTCTGTCAATGCCAGTGAGTATTGGGCGAACAACCAAGTCCGCCTCGCTTTGGCTTATGGCTGGGGCGGTGCGGATGACGACACACTGCTTTGGTACGCCGGCAATGGTACTTATGCGTGGTGCGCCACACAGGAGGTTATCTGGGAAATCGTTGGCGACTATAGTGACTTGAGCGACCTGTTTGTGGGTCCCGGTCATGCTTATGACCCTGAGGTTGCTGAACCCATCAAGGCAGCACATGATTATATCTGGGAAAAGATTAACCAGCAGAGCACCATCCCCAGCTTTGCTGTTGCATATCCATACAACACATCGAAGGATATCGAACTCACGTGGGATGGCTCTTCGTGGACGGCTACAAGGACAGATACAAACAGCGTCTTGAGAAATTTTAGACGCTTCAAGTTTTCCCTTCCCGGTGTTAGCACCTCTCAGAGCGGAAACACTCTTACAATTACAGCCACACCGGAAGCTGCGAAGAGTATGCTGAACGGGATTGTATCTCGCCCTTCCGAGGGCAATACGATTAACCCCGACAGCATCAATGCTTATCTCCTCGTCGCGGGTGGAGGAAAGCAGAATTGTGTTGCGCTGAACGGGCGACCCGACCCCGTTACTGCCTACGTCCGCGCCAAGGTTACGCAAACAACCGGTAATCTGAACATCTCAAAAACGTCTGAAAATGGGAAAAACATTTCCAACGTTAGTTTTACTGTAACTGGGCCGAATGGGTATAACCGACTCTTTAAGACAAATGCATCCGGCAAAATCAGCATTACAGACCTGCAGCCCGGAACTTACACGATTACAGAAACTTCGCCGTTAGGATACTATGCTGTGAATCGGGTTCAGACTGCGACAGTTACGATTGGAGGTACGGCGAGTGTCTCCTTCCAGAACAAAGTGTCTCGGTGTACCGTGCAGGTAACGAAGACATCGGAAGATGGAGTTCTGCAAGGGTTCACCTTTACACTGAAGGGAACGTCTTACGCGGGAGATACTGTAAATCTGTCTGCGACCACAGATGCGAACGGCAAGGCTACGTTCTCCAATGTCCCCTTGGGTTCCAACTATGTTCTTGCCGAGGTAAATACGCCCAGAAGATATGTAGCCCCTGCCAGCCAGACGTTTACGCTTTCGACGCCTAATACGTCTGTAACCAAAACATTCGAAAATAAATTGGCTCGCGGCAACGTGACTGTCACAAAGACCTCCGAAGATGGAAAAGTAAGCGGAGTCCAATTTAATCTGAAGGGCACGTCTTTGTCTGGCCAGACAGTAAACCTTACTGAAACAACCAACGCCAGCGGCGTGGCCACGTTCTCCAATGTGCTTGTCGGTACATATACGCTGACGGAAGTAAATACAGGTAGGCAGTACGCCCCCGTGTCCGCGCAGAATGTCACGGTGCAGTATAACTCGACTGTGCGGGCGACTGTCAGCAACAAGTTGGCGCGTGGTTCGGTTCAAGTTACGAAGTCTTCTGAGGACGGGAAAGTTGCCAATGTGAAGTTCCGCTTGCAGGGAACATCCATCGACGGCACCGCTGTTGACCTGTATGCTGTGACCAATGCCTCCGGTGTTGCGACATTCTCGAACGTCCTTATTGGAAGCTACATAGTGTCGGAAGTCAACGTGCCAGCCTATTATCAGGCCGTGAATCCCGTCAATGTTACAGTGACCATCAATCGTAAATCCTCTGTATCTGTCCAGAATAGGCTCAAGGTAGGTGTCGTTCAGGTGACGAAGACATCCGAAGACGGCGTTGTGAGCAATCTTTCATTTACGCTGACAGGTACTTCTGACGCGGGGACGACCGTCAGCATGACGGCAAAGACGGACGCTCAGGGCGTTGCGACCTTCTCCAATGTGCCCATTGGGACAAGGTACACAGTACAGGAGTCCAGCACCCCTACCCGCTACGTTGTTCCGGATGTGCAGGATGGCGTTACCGTGAGGGTCAACGACACTACGAAGCTGTCCTTCCACAATGACCTTGCGCGTGGAAGTCTTCGCGTTACCAAGACGTCTGAAGACGGATTCGTGTCCGGCGTGAAGTTCCATCTGGAAGGCACCTCTACATCTGGAGCTGCGGTGTCTCTGGATGCGACTACCAATGCAGTGGGCATTGCTGAGTTCAAGAATGTGCTGGTGGGCAACAGCTACGTTCTAACGGAGGTTGATACGGCTGCCCGCTATGTTGTCCCTGCGGTGCAGAACGGTATTACAATCACTGTGGGGAAAACCACGGAGGCTTCGGTTTACAACAAGCTGGCTCGCGGAACGGTTACTGTTACGAAGACTGCTGAGGACGGGCTGGTTTCCGGCATCAAGTTCCGATTGACCGGCACGGCAGGTAATGGTGACGCGGTGGATATGACCGCGACCACCAACGCCAAAGGCGTGGCAACCTTCTCTGACGTCCTGATTGGCGAGAACTATTCCGTTCGGGAAGTTGGCACCGCCGAAAAGTATATCGTACCGGATGTCGTTTCTGGCATAAATGTAACGCTGAATAAAACTACGAACGCCAATGTGCATAATAAGTTGGCTCGCGGTACAGTGAGTGTGACCAAGACCTCTGAAGACGGTATCGTTGAGGGCATCAAGTTCCACCTGACAGGTACTTCTGCACAGGGTCAGCGCGTAGACATGATGGCTGTGACGAATGCTTCCGGTATTGCAACCTTCAATAATGTTCTTGTGGGTTACAACTACGCGCTGGAGGAAGTTGACACCGCTGCACGGTATGTCATTCCTGCAGTAAAGGGCGGCATCAATGTAAAGCTGGACAAGACCACAACTGTTTCTGTTCATAATGTGCTGAAGAAGTGGTCTGTGACCGTTACAAAGCGCGATATCGAGACGACGACAGCGCAGGGCAACGCCACCTTGCAGGGCGCCGTTTATGGCCTGTATAATGGCGACGAACTGGTGAAACAGTACACCACTGATGCGAATGGAAAGTTTGCTACGGACGTCTATGTTTGCGGCGATAATTGGACCATCAAGGAAATTGTTCCGTCCGTCGGCTATCTGCTGGATGACAGTGTATATCAAGTAGGCGCTGAGGCGAAGAACTACGTCATCGAAATCAATGCAGCCCCCGATTTGGGCGTAACAGAAAAGGTCATCAAGGGCTACATTAAGATTTTCAAGCACTCGGATGTCGGTCCTACCGGCGTCGAGGAATCCCTCCCGACCGGAAAGGTCACACCCGAAGTTGGCGCTGAGTTCGATGTCTACCTGAAGGCGGCAGGAAGCTACGCTGCTGCGAAGACCACCGATAGAGACCACATTGTTGTGGACGAGGACGGGTATGCGACAACCAAGGCGCTGCCTTACGGCACATATGTTATCGAGCAGACAAAGCATTTTGAACACGCAGATATGCTTTTTGGCTTTGAGGTGACTATTTCCGAGAATGGGAAAACTTATTTCTATGTGCTTAATGACCGTCCTTATTATGCTTCTGTTCGAGTGGTAAAACAGGACGCAATGGACAATGTTCAAGTTCCTTACAGCGGAGCTGAGTTCCAGATATACGACCCAGATGGAACTCTTGTGTCCCTCAAGGCTGGGGCTAAAAACATTGATACATTTAGGACGGATAATGACGGAAATTTGATAACCCCCGAAGAACTTCCTTTTGGTCGCGGCTATAAGCTGGTGGAAACCAAAGCTCCTCGTGGCTATCGCTTGAACTCCACTCCCGTTATATTCAATGTTGATTTTGAAAGTACAACCATGAATGACGGGGAAAAGGTCGTTGTCGTGAAGATGACAGATGTGCCTGTAACGCCTCAAATCAAGACTGTAGCTAAGGGCGAGGCGGGGGAGAAAACCATGGAACCCCTGACATCTGTGACAATTAAGGATACGGTGTCCTGTACCGATGTCATTCCCGGCAAAACCTATACGGTGAATGGTTATCTGGTTTTGAAGTCTACTGGCGAGCCTCTTCTGGATGGCGCCGGTCACAGGATAACTGCTACGAATACCTTTGTTGGCGGCAACAACTTTGAGGGGTCCACCGTGCTGTCCTTTACATTCGATGCTTCTCTTATTGCTGGAGATGCTGTAGTTGTATATGATACGCTGCATCGTGACGGTGTAGAGGTGGCAACCCACAAGAGCATTTCGGACGCGGACCAGACCGTATCCTTCTTCGCACCCGAAATTAAAACTTCCGCCGTCAACCCTGATGGAAATGTGAAGGTTGTTGACCCCTCCATCGGCGTATCTATCGTGGATACGGTGTCCTATAAGCATCTCACTCCCGGACATAAGTACGTTTTGAAGGGGCAGATGATGGATAGGGACACGCAGCAGCCGGCAAAGGACGATAACGGAACATACATTGTCGGAACGACAACCTTTACTCCGGCGACAACGGAAGGCTCGGTAGATGTTACCTTCACCTTCGATGCAACTGAGATTGCGGGTGTGCAGCTTGTCGCGTTCGAGAAACTCTATCATGTTGCCATCAGCAGCGATATCCCCGTTGCAACGCACGAGGACATTGAGGACGCGGAACAGACCGTAACAGTCGAGGCGCCTGAGATTACCACTCATGCAACCAACGCCGAAGACGGAACTAAATTCCTTGACCCGCAGTACATGGTGAAGGTCAGGGACTCTGTTGCGTATGAAAAGGTCGTTGAGGGGCACACCTATCTGTTGACCGGAAAGGTGTTTGATAAAACGACAGGCGAGTTTGTGAAGGATGCTGCCGGAAATGAAATTACCGGCACAACAAGATTTACGCCCACGGCGAAGGCCGGTACTGTGGATGTCGAGTTCGTTTTTGATGCTTCGGAACTGTATGGACATACTCTGGTCGTGTTTGAAAAACTGTCTTACAGGGGTGTTGTCCTTACCGTCCACGAAGATGAAGCAGATGCCGAGCAGACCGTGAATGTCTACAGCCCGAAGATTGGCACTACCGCTATTGATGGTGAGGGTACGGGTAAGTTTATTGACCCTGCGAAAAATGTTGTCATTAAGGATACGATTGCTTACGAACATCTTACCATAGGGCAGGAGTACACTATCATCGGTACAGTGATGAATAAGCGAACAGGTGAGGCTGTTGTTTCTGGTGGACGCACTGTAACGGTGACGAACACATTTACGCCGTCTGCGTCTAAGGGCAGCACCGAAATGGTCTTTACATTTGATGCTTCTGGTCTTGATGGAGATTCCCTTGTTGTGTACGAAGAGCTGTATTTCCGTGCATCTGACAGCACACCTTGTGCCATCCATAAGGATATCGGCGATGAAGGGCAGACAGTTGTCGTGAACGCTCCTACAATTCACACGACCATCAATGAGAGCATCTCTCTGAATAACTATTTCGAGCCGCTGAATGAAATTACCATTACGGATACTGTGACCTATACAGACCTCGTACCCGGTCACAGGTACAAGGTGAAGGGCAATCTCGTTTCCAAAGACACCGGCGATGTTATCCGCGACGGTAATGGAAATTTGGTGTCCGGTGAGGCAGACTTCGTTCCGACGACCAAGGATGGAAATGTTGATGTTAAATTCACGCTAAACGCCTCTATCCTGTATGGTCAGAGTGTCATTGCCTTCGAGTCCCTGTATTACCACAACACAGTTATTGCCGAGCACAAAGACCTCGCTGACGAGAAACAGGAGGCTGTGTTCTTCGCTCCTGCGCTGAGTACAAAGGCTCTGAATAATGACGGCGATACAAACCTGATTGACCCTGCCAAGGGAACGCATATTGTGGACACTGTTTATTATCGCCACTTAACCCCTGACCATGAATATACCGTTGTAGGTAAGCTGATGGATAAAATGACAGGGCTTCCTTTGCTGGATGCGAAGGGTGACGAGATTGCCGGCAAAACCGTATTCACGCCGCAGCGGGTCGCGGGGGCGGTCAACGTCGAGTTTACATTTGACGCCAGCAATATGGCAGGGAAGACGCTCGTTGTTTTTGAGTATCTGTACTTCAACGAGGGCGATGAAATTCCCGCAGGGACGCATACGGACATTTCCGACCTGAAACAGAGCCTGACCTTCAGCACACCAGCTATTAAGACCAGTGCGAAGAATGCGGAAGATAACTCCAAGTTCTTTGACCCTAAGAGCGCTGTCAGACTGGTAGATACCGTGAGTTATGAGGGTCTGTGCAAGGGACATGAGTACACGGTAAATGGTGTCCTGATGGATAAAAAGACCGGTACGCCGGTTCTGAATACGGATGGCAACCCCGTTACCGGAACAACATCATTTATAGCTCGCAGTGCTGCCGGCAAGGTTAAGGTGGAGTTTGTTTTTGACGCTTCGCAGCTCTACGGAAAATCTCTGGTTGTGTTTGAGGAACTCGTGTTTAACGGAACGGTAATTGCGGAGCATAGGGACCTTGACGACAGAAGTCAGACCGTAACAATCAATGTTCCCAGCATCTCGACAAGGGCTGTGAATACGGATGGCAAGGGTAAGATGCTTGATGCGGCGAAGGAAACCTCTATAACAGACACCGTTTCCTATTCCCATGTAACTCCCGGTCACGAGTACACCTTAGTGGGGCGATTGATGAATGGAGGAACTGGTGAGGAAATTCCCGGCACTGCAACACGGGTGAAATTCACTCCGAAGCGTACGTCTGGTGATGTGGACGTGACTTTCGCATTGGATGCATCTCTCCTTGCTGGTAAAAATGTAGTTGTGTTTGAGGAACTGTTCTTTAACGAAACGGACGCTGCTCCTTGTGCGACACACAAAGACCTTCGTGACGAAGCTCAAACCGTTACGGTAATGGAGCCGAGCATCGGAACTACCATGAAGGCAAGTCCTGATAAGAACCAGTTCTTTGTTTCTTCTCTGTCTACGGTTTTGGTAGATACCGTTACTTATCACAACCTCATCCCCGGTCACACCTATGTCGCCGAGGGGCACTTGATGGACAAAGCTACTGGACGTGTTCTTGTTGGCGGAAATGGCGAGATTTCAGGGAGAACAGTATTCGTTCCCAAGTCCATGGATGGGTCTGTGGATGTCTATTTTACATTCGACTCTTCTGAGCTGTTCGGTAAAACGGTCGTAGCCTTTGAAACCGTTTCCTACGGCGGTCACATTATTGCCAAGCATGAGGACATTAACGATGTTGACCAGTCGGCAACATTCTATAATCCTGAACTGACCAATACGACCGCCGTGAACGGTGAGGGCGGCAGCAAGTACATTGATGCAGCCAGAAATGTGGTTATCAAGGATACTGTAAAGTATGCACATCTACCTATAAAACACGATTTCAAGTTGCGTGGAACACTTGTTTTCCAGTCCTCCGGAGAACCCGTTTTGCTAAACAATAAACCTATTGTAGTTGAAAAATCCTTCACAGCGAAGAAAGCGGAAGGCTCTATCGACATGGAATTCGTCTTCGATGCATCTGGGCTGCAGGGGAAGAAAATTGTTGTTTTCGAGGAGTTGTTTTACGAAAATCAAACGATTGCTGCGGCAGCACATAAGGACCTTGGAGATGTCGGCCAGACTGTTACTGTTTCCAATCCTAAGGTGAAGACTGTTGCCTCCAATAAGGTCGATGGAAGTAAGATGCTTGAGCCGGATAAGAGAGTTACAATCCTCGATACAGTTTCTTTCTCTGGACTGATTGAGGGTCACACTTATAAGGTTTCCGGGACGCTGATGGATAAGGCAACTGGCAATCCTGTGGTCGATGAAAGTGGCGAGACGATTACCGCTGAAAAGACCTTTAAGGCGAAGGCTGCTGGCGGAAGTGTTGATGTTGAGTTTACCTTTGCGGCCACAGAGTTGTACGGGAAAGACATTGTTGTTTTCGAGAAGATTTTCTGTAATGACACTGAGATTGCTTCTCACGAAAATATCAACGACAGGGAACAGACGGTGACGGTTTATGCGCCTAACATCACTGGCACAACGGCGGTTGGAACTCTTGGAGGCGGTAAGCTGATTGACCCCGCAGACAATGTGAAAATCACCGACACTGTTACGTATGAACATCTGTCTGCTGGCCACGAATACACCTTACGCGGTACGTTAATGAACAAGGAAACGGGCGAGCCTATCAAAAATGGCGGCACAGAGGTTGTGTCTGAACAGTCCTTTACGCCTGTGGAGGCGAGCGGTTCTGCGGATATGCAGTTTGTTTTCACTGCTTCCTTCTTGAAGGGCAAAGACATTGTTGTGTTTGAGGAAATTTATTTCAACTCCGAAGATACTGAACCGGTCGCCGTCCATAGGGATATCGACGATGGAAAACAGACCGTTTCTGTAACAAGCCCTGAAGTAAGGACTGTTGCCGTGAACAAAGAAGATAATGGCAAGGTCTTTGAACCGGACCAGACGGTTACGCTGAAGGATACCGTGTTTTACAACAATCTCATTGTGGGACATAGATACACCGTGACCGGAACTCTGATGGATAAGGGAACCGGCAAGCCCATCAAGGATACTGCGGGAAGTATCGTGGCTTCTTCTGTGGAGTTTACTCCTGATGCTCCCTGCGGCACGGTGGATGTTGAATTCCCCTTCGCTGCAACTGAGTTGTATGGCAAAACCATCGTGGCGTTCGAGAAGCTACTCTTCAACGGAACTGTCATTGCGTCCCATGAGGATATCAATGATGAGGAGCAGACTACTACGGTTCACAACCCTGAAATCGTACGGACTGTTGCTTTGAGCGCAGTGGATGGAGGAAAGTTCATTGATGCCTCTGAAACTTCTACCATCAATGATACTGTGGTATATCGTCACCTGTCTACTGGACACGCCTACACACTGAGAAGCAGCTTGGTTGATAAAACTACTGGCGAGCCTGTTCTGAATAACGGCAAACCCGTCGTTTCGGAGATGCAGTTCACGCCTGAAAGCACTGCTGGCTCGGCTGTTGCGGCTATCGCTTTCGACGCTTCTGCCGCGAAGGGACGCGATATCGTGGTGTTCGAGGAACTGTTCTTTACTGCTGGTGACGAGGCACCTGTGGCGGCGCACAAGGATATTGAGGATGCTGACCAGACTGTGACCGTGGTAAAATCTTCCATCAAGACCTGCGCTGAAAATGCTGCTGACGGCACGAAGGTGTTTGAGCCCGCCAGCGAGGTTATCCTGAAGGATACTGTGGACTACGAAGGCATCATTGCTGGACATACGTACAAGGTCGTTGGCACCCTGATGGATAAGTCCACGGGCAAACCGGTGGAGGTCGCATCAGGGAAGTCTATCACCGCTGAAAAAGTGTTCACGCCTGAGGGCGAGAACGGTTCTGTGGTAGTCGAGTTCAAATTCGATGCACGCGATTTCTTTGGGCGCACTCTGGTCGTTTTTGAGGACTTGTACTACGGAGAGACTGTCGTCGCCGCTCACCGTGATATCAACGACGAAAACCAGTCTGTCGAGATTAAGAATCCCGTCATTGTTGAAACCATCGCAACAAACAAAGTCGATGGGGAAAAGCTGGTTGACCCCACAGAGAAGGTCGTTTTGACTGATTCTGTAAAATACGACCATCTCTCAACTGCTCACAAGTATACACTTGTTGGTAAGCTGATGGATAAATCTACTGGAGAATCCTTGAAGGATAAGGACGGCAACTCTGTTGTTGCATCCACATTCTTTACTCCTGACAACCTCTTCGGTTCTGTTGAAGTCTTGTTTGAGTTCGATGGGAGTTCGCTCGCTGGCAAGGATATTGTTGTATTTGAGTATCTCTATTACAACGAGGGAGATGAAACGGCTTTGGCAACTCACGAGGACTTGGAAGACACCGCACAGACCGTTTCCTTTGCGAATCCTGCTATCAAGACCTCTGCTGCCAATGCTTCTACGGGGAAGAAGACGTTCTCTCCGTATGAGAAAGCCGAGCTGGTAGACACTGTGACCTATGAGGGACTTATCCCCGGTCACGAGTACACCTTGGTCGGGACTCTGGTAGAAAAGGTTAAATTTGTTGGGAATTGGGTCGAAGGTAAACCCATCACGGACAAGGACAAAAAGCCCTTGACCGCTACTGCGACCTTTACGCCTGAAAAGGCCGAAGGAACAACGACGGTTTCCTTTGTGTTTGGTGCTCGTTCCGTTGCGGGGAAAACTCTCGTTGTGTACGAGGAGCTCCTCTACAACAACATGAGTGTCGCTACTCACGCTGACATAATGGACGAGAAACAAACGGTTACTGTTGACCGCATCCATTATAGCGGTCCTACCATGGGAACTACGGCGACATTTGCCAATGGCTCAAAGTCCAGCGGTTATGCCTCTCGCCTTGTGGTCGTAGATACCGTGAGTTATTCTGGGTTGGCTGTTGGTCAGAATTACACCTTGGTTGGCAGGTTGATGGATGCTCAGACGGGGGAAGCTCTGCGCGATGCGGGCGGCAGGGAAGTAACCTCCAAGCTGACATTTACCCCGAAGGCCTCCGATGGCTCCATCGACATGAAATTCTCCTTCGCTGCGTCGAACATCAAGGGTGCGAAGATTGTCGTGTTTGAGGAGTTATATGTCGGAGGAAGTGTGGACGGGACTCCGTACCTGAGCCATACTGACATCAATGATGCTGGACAGACTGTGACTGTTACCGCATCTCCCAAGACTGGAGACGCTGGCGTCGGCAAGTATGTCTCTTTGGGCTCGATTGCCTTGGGAACTGCAATTATTGTCGTTGTAGTGAGCAACGTCAAGAGAAGAAAGAAAAATAAGTAAACGTAGGACCAAAGGTATTAAATAGACCGGAGTTTTGGCTCCGGTCTATTTTTTTTGAAAAAATTATTTGATTGAAAACAGAAGGAAGGGAAGCGTGCAAAACCGTTGCAATATAAGGGGTTTCCGTCTTTGCGAGGCACAAGGCTTTGTGGTTTAAGATGAGAAAACGAAAAATTTTCCAAAAACCACACTTGACATTTTTTTATAATCGTGCTATTGTAAGCACATCAAAAATAATGTCAAGTTTTCCACAGCTTAAACCTCGTCACGGTCTATTATTTAATTACATTCCCTGAGCAAATTTTGAAATGAATGAAAGGACAAGAACTATGAAAAAGATGAAGAATTTTATCGCCCTGCTGCTGGCTCTGGTGATGACCATGAGTTTGATGGCCTGCGGCAACAAGACTGACGAGGAGACCAAGACCGGAGAGGACATCGGCTGCTACGTACAGACGACTGAGACCGGAGAGAAGGTTCTGGTGGATAAGGACGGCAACGCCGTGACCGACTACACGCTGGACGACGAAGGCAATGTGGTGGACACGCAGGGCGTGGTGGTCGTCAAGGCGGCGGACATCACGGCTTACGAGAAGTCCGAGGAAAAGGATGCGGAGAACAAGACCGACGCATCCGAGGCAGATACTCAGAAGCCTGAGGATACTGCGAAGCCCGATGGCGAGAACAAGTCCGACGCACAGAAGACGGACACCAAGGTGGATAACACTAAGAAGGACGAGACCAAGAAGGATGATGCCAAGCAGGAAACTCAGAAGCCCGCTGACAACAAGCAGGACACCACGAAGCCTGAGACCAAGCCCGAAACGAAGCCTGAGGTTAAGCCGGAGCCCCAGAAACCCGCAACGCCCAGCTACGATAACGGTTCTCTGACCACCGCACAGGTGAAGGAGCTCCAGCGCTGGTACGGCGTAAGCGCGGACGGTCAGTGGGGTGCAGGCTCCAAGAAGGCCGCCGGTGGCCGCACCGCTGATGAGGCGTGGGCATACTACCAGAGCAACAAGCAGATTACCACCCCCGAAAACCCCTCTGGTGGCAACACTGGGAACACTGGCAACGCTGGCAATACCGGCAATACGGGTAACTCTGGTTCTGGTAACACTGGAAACACCGGCTCTACCGGTTCCACGGGTGGTGGTTCCACGGCTCCCACCACGCCTTCTGAGCCCGCCAAGCCTACTAAAGCGAACATTGACTGTGCTGAAGTGATGCGTGCAGGAAATGAGTATGCAAAGAGCCTCGGTTTTGATATCTGGGACGGTTGCCCCAGCTATATGACACCTATTTACTTCGAGGAAGATTACTCTGACTGGAGTCAAGCTCAAGCGAATGCAGCTATTAAAGAAATGGTTGATGCAGTAAAGAGAGTATCTGCAGAAAACGGACGATGGACTCCAGAAGTTGAGGGATGGGCTGCTGCCGTAAACTGTGTTGCGAGATGGGATGCCTCGGCTGGTCATCACGAATTCTATGTTTATTACGCAGCGTAACATATTTGTTAAATCGTAACAGAGAACAGCGACCTTAGTCGCTGTTCTTTTTTTGTTGCTTTTCTTGTTTTGAACAACCTGTTTAATTCTTTGGCAAAATTGTGCTCTTAGGTGTGTTGACAATATGCTCGATTATGCTACCATAAAAACATGGAGGGTAATCCGCCTCCGAGTGTTTTTCATTTCAAAATTGGCAATAAAAAGAAATGGATAAATATAGCGGCGGTTGATTTTCTCTAAATACTTTCATTGAAAGGAGACAAATACCATGAAACACAAGAAGATGCGTGGCGTTGTTGCAATGCTGTTGACACTGGTGATGGTGGTCGGAATGCTTCCGACCTCTGTGTATGCCGACGATGCGGGTGAAGGCAACACTTCCGTCGTCAGTACAGTTGTCGAGCAGACGGCAGATACGCCAAGCGCCGAGGATGCCGATGCGCTGCCCACTGGCGAATCGGCGGACGACAAGGGCACCGATGTTGCGGGTACTGGCAACAGCGTTGGCGATGCGGAAACGCCTTCAACGGAAAATGGCGGCAAAGCTGATGCCAAGGATGTTGCGGGAGACGCAAAGACCAATGTGGGGACAGAAGCGGAGCAGAAGCCCGATATGTCTGAAAAGCCTGACAAGGCGGAGACATCATCCTCTTCTGACGAGGTAAAGAATGGAGAGCCCGCAGAGGCGAAAAAGGAAGAGAGTAAGGAGGCAGGAGAAGACCCCTCGGCAGAGGATGGACTTCGTGACCCTTATGCTGGAGAGGAAACTCCTGTGAGCGTTTCCGTCCTTTATGGGTCAGCGCAGAACGCACCCAGAGCTATCAGTGCAATGAGAGCCCCCGCTCGTTCCTCCGGAACCATTACGACCGGTGATGACATGAGTTATAACAGCAAGTGGATGGCCGAGTTTGCCCCCTACTCCAGTGCCGTTGTGAAATACTTCAACGGCCAGCCTGCTTACTGTATTGAGCCTCATAAGAATGCCCCCGGCTCCGGAACCTCCGTTGATGCCAGCAGTTATTGGGAGAACAACCGAGTCCGCCTCGCACTTGCCTATGGCTACGGTGGGGTAGACGACTCGACGTTGCTTTGGTATGCCGGCAACGGCACTTATGCGTGGTGTGCCACACAAGAGGTTATCTGGGAAATTGTTGGCGGCTACAGTGACTTGAGTGACCTGTTTGTGGGTCCCGGCCATTCCTATGACGCCTCTGTTGCAGAACCTATTAAGGCAGCACATGATTATATCTGGGAAAAGATTAACCAGCAGAGCACCATCCCCAGCTTTGCTGTTGCATATCCATACAACACATCGAAGGATATCGAACTCACGTGGGATGGTACTTCGTGGACGGCTACAAGAACAGATACAAACAGAGTCTTGAGAAATTTTGAAGACTTTGAGTTCAGTCTGTCTGGTGTGAGCACCTTCCAAAGTGGAAACAATCTGACAATTACAGCCACTCCGGAAGCTGCGAAGAGTATGTTGAACGGGATTGTATCTCGCCCTTCCGAGGGAAATGCGATTGACCCCGACAGCATCAATGCTTATCTCCTCGTCGCGGGTGGAGGCAAGCAGAATTGTGTTGCGCTGAACGGGCGACCCGACCCCGTTACTGCCTACGTCCGCGCCAAGGTCACGAAAACCACCGGTGATTTGAACATTGCCAAGACCTCCGAGGATGGCAAAGTAGGCGGCGTGAGTTTCACGGTCACGGGCCCCAACGGTTACAGCAAGACTGTGACCACTGGTGCAAACGGTAAGATTGCCATTACCGATTTGCAGCCCGGTACTTATACCGTAACGGAGAATACACCTGACAACTACATCCCGACGCAGCCCCAGTCCGTAAACATCGCAATCGGCGATTTTAAGACGGTGAACTTCAGCAACGTGCTGAAGAAGGGCGCCGTAAAGGTGACTAAGACCTCAGAGGATGGTCAGATTGCTGGTCACACCTTCCGTCTGTCCGGCACTTCCGCAGCAGGTACGGCTGTCAACATGACGGCTGTTACGGATGCCAACGGCGTGGCTACCTTCAATAATGTTCCTGTGGGCAACAACTATAAGCTGGAGGAAATCAACACCGCAGCGAAGTATGTTGTTCCTGCGGTGCAGGCTGGCGTGGTGGTTGAGTACAACACCAGCACCCCCGCTCAGTTTGAGAACAAGCTGGCTCGCGGCAATCTGAAAATCACGAAGACCTCCGAGGATGGCTTCGTGGCAGGCATGACCTTCCGGCTGACCGGTACGTCTATCTCCGGTGCAGCAGTCAATGAAACTGCTTCTACCGACGAGAACGGTGTCGTCATGTTCAGAGAAATCCTTATCGGTAATAACTATACCGTACAGGAAATCAACACCGCCGAGCGGTACGTTGTTCCCGCTGTCCAGAGCAATGTGACCGTCACGCTCAACAACACCACCAGCTTGAACTTCCATAATAAGCTGGCTCGCGGCGCCGTTGAGGTTAAGAAGACCTCCGAGGACGGCAAGGCCGCTGGTATCACGTTCCGTCTGTCCGGTACTGCTATCAACGGCGAGACGGTGGATATGACCGCCGTGACCAATGACGCCGGAGTTGCCACCTTCAACAACGTTCTGATTGGCAACAACTACAGCGTTGAGGAAGTGAACACGGCTGCCAAGTATATCGTTCCCGCTGTGACAAACGGCGTGAAGGTTACTCTGGATAACACCACCCCCGTGAATGTCTACAACAAGCTCAAGCGCGGCGACCTGCGCGTTACCAAGACCTCTGAGGACGGCATGGTCGAGGGCATTACCTTCCGGCTGCATGGAACTGCCATCTCCGGCGATGCTGTTGACCTGACTGCTACCACCAACGCTGACGGTATTGCCATCTTCAAGGATGTCCTGATTGGCAACAACTACACGCTGGAGGAAGTCGATACGGCGGTGAAGTATGTTATTCCTGCCGTGCAGACAGGTCTCGTTGTGGAGTTCCAGAAAGTTACCGACACCGCTGTGACCAACGTACTGAAGAAGTGGAAGGTCACTGTGGAGAAGACGGACGCCGAGACTGGCAACATCCCTCGCGGCGATGGTGTCTTTGAGGGTGCTGTGTACGGTCTCTATAAGGGTGACGAGCTGGTGAAGGAGTACGTTATCGGCAGCGACGGCAAGTTTACCACTGACGAGTACATCTGCGGCTATGATTACACCATCCGTGAAATCAAGGCGCCCACTGGCTATCAGATTGATGAGGGCGTGTATCACGTTGGCGCCGAGCCGGAGAACTACCGTATCGAACACAACGTTGCTCCCCAGATTACCTCTGTCGAGGTCATCAATCGCGGCACATTCGCCATCACCAAGTTCATCTCCGACGGAACCTCCGGTCCCGCTAAGTTCGAGGGCGGTGCAGAGTTCAAGTATTGGCTGCAGTCCGCCGGCTCTTACGAGGACGCTAAGGATGACGAGCGCGGTATCCTGACGACCAACGACTTGGGTTACAGCGGCAAGTCTATCGAGCTGCCCTACGGCACCTATGTGGTGCATCAGACCAAGGCCGGCGATAAGGGTGCGGGGCTCGCGCCTGAGTTCACCGTTCTGGTTGGCGAGGTTGACCACGACCATCACGACTTGGCTGTCAACAACGGACCTATTACCGCGTACCTGCGCGTTGTGAAGGTCGATGAGCTTGACGGCGAGGTCATTCCTTGGGGCGGCGCGAAGTTCCAGATTTACGACCCTGACGGGAACAAGGTGTCCCAGAAGGTCACTTACCCCACGGTAACTTATATTGATACATTCGAGACCAATGATGAGGGTTATTTTGTGACCCCGCTGGTTCTGCCTTACGGCGAGAACTATCATCTGGTCGAAATCGTACCCCCGAAGGGTTATGAGCTGATGGATACCCCGATTACCTTCAGCGTTACGCCCGATACCATTTCTCTGGATGCCGAGACCGGTCTGGTGACTGTGAATATCATCGCCGAGGACGAGGCGGTGACTCCCAAGGTCAAGACTACTGCAACCGACAAGGACGGCAACAAGGAAATCGTTCCGTCCACCACCGTCACTATCGTCGATAAGGTGGAATGCACCGACGTTATCCCCAACAAGACCTATACGGTCGAGGGATATCTGGTGGTTAAGTCCACCGGCGAGCCTCTGCTGGACGCCGAGGGTAATCGCATTACCGCCTCTAAGACCTTCAAGGCTGAGGCCGACTTCACTGGCTTTGTGGAGCTGGAGTTCACCTTTGATGCGTCTCTGCTGGGTGGCGAGTCCATCGTTGTTTTCGAGGACCTGAAGCGCGGCAACCGTGTCGTTGCTACCCATGCTGACATCAACGATGTTGACCAGACCGTTGTAATCCTGAATCCCAAGATTGGCACCACGGCCAAGAACGCTGTTGGAGGCAAGGAGTTCATGCCTCTGGCTGATGTGATTCTGGTGGATACCATCTCCTACGAGAATATGCCCGTGGGTAAGGAGTTCATCGCTATCGGTACGCTGATGGATAAGGCCACCGGCAAGCCTGTTACCGATGCCAACGGCGACCCCGTTACCTCTTACAAGGTGTTCACTCCCGAAGCTGCCACTGGTACGGTGGATGTGAAGTTCGTCTTTGACGCTTCCAAGCTGGCCGGCAAGTCTCTGGTGGTATTCGAGCGTGTGTATCTGGGCAACGAGATTGTTCCCGGCGACTCCAATAAACCCGTGTTTGTGAGTCACGAGGATATCAACGATGAGGGGCAGACCGTCACCATCGGCGTTCCCGAAATCGGTACAAAGGCCGTGAACAACGCCACCAACGGCAAGACCCTCGACCCCGAAGCCCGCGCTGAAATCAAGGATACCGTGTCCTATAAGGGCCTGATTGCTGGCGAGAAGTACACTGTTTCCGGTAAGCTGATGAACAAGGCTACCAACGAGCCACTGAAGGATAAGGACGGAAAGGAAATTACCTCCTCCGTTACTTTCACCGCTGAGGCGTCCAATGGCACCGTTGACGTGTTCTTCGTGCTCGATGCATCTCTGCTGCGTGGCCAGTCTATCGTTGTATTCGAGTCCCTGCAGTACAAGGACATTGAAATCGCAGTTCATGCCGACATCAACGATGTTGACCAGACCGTGACTGTCAACAGCCCTGAAATCAAGACCACCGCTAAGAACGCGGCTGATGGCAAGAAGGAATTCTGGGCCTACAGCAAGGTCGAGCTGGTCGATACCGTGTCCTATAAGGGCCTGATTGCCGGCAATAAGTACACCGTAATCGGTAAGCTGATGGACAAGGCGACAGGTGAGCCTGTTCTGGGCCGCAACAACAAGGAAATCACCGCCACTACCGAGTTCGAGGCCAAATCCTCTGACGGTACTGTGGATGTGAGTTTCGTGTTTGATGCATCCATTCTGGGCGGTAAGACGCTGGTCGTGTTCGAGACCCTGACCCGCAATGGTACTACGGTCGCGACTCACGCCGACATCAACGATGTTGACCAGACTGTGACCATCAAGCGCATCCCGACCTATTCCGGTCCGAGCATTTCCACCACCGCTACCTTCGATGGCAAGGAGAAGAAGAACTCCGTTGCTGGTAAGAACGTGAAAATCGTGGACACCGTCAACTATACCGGCCTGACTGTGGGCAAGACCTACGTGCTGGTTGGTACGCTGATGGATAAGGATTCCGGTGTTGCCCTCAAGGACAATAAGGGGAATCTGGTAACGGCTACCACGACCTTTACGCCCAAGTCCTCCAACGGGGCTGTGAATGTTACGTTCAAGTTCGACGCATCCAAGCTGAAGGACCATGCGCTCGTGGTATTCGAGACTCTGTATGAGGGTCGTGCTGAGGCGGGTAATGTCATTGCTACCCACAACGACCTGATGGACGGTGCCCAGACGGTGTATTTCCGCGACAGTGTCCAGACTGGCGATGAGGGCATCGGCCTGTGGGCCATGCTGGGTACGTTCAGTGCCATTGCTTGCTGCGGCACTGCGGTGTTCATGTTCCGCCGCAAGAAGGAGTATGGCGCCGAGTAAGCAGCTCATCATGTGGTGAGTAAACCCCAAAGTGAATGCAGGGGGCGCAGACCTTGTGCCTGCGCCCTCTGCTTTTACAAATATAACAGTAGGGGAGAGCACCTCCCCGGAAAGAGAGAAAAGGAAATGAAATACTGTAATAATTGTGGCAAAGAGGTCTCTGATAACGCTGTTGTCTGTCCTTTCTGCGGCTGCGCCGTGGCGAGCAAGAATGTCGAGGTGGACAAGCCTTCTACCGGTCTGAACATCCTGTCATTCCTCATCCCACTGGTTGGCCTGATTCTGTATCTGTCGTGGCAGAATTCGACCCCCATTAAGGCGAAGGCGGTGGGGAAGTGGGCACTGATTGGATTCTGCGTGGCAGTCGGTCTGAGTATCCTCGGCACCATCCTTTCCGGCGCACTGATTTCCAGTGTAGTTGGTGGATGGTACTCCGCTGTTGACACGGCATCAGTATTTAGCTGAGATTTTGACCTCCGGCAGGAGAGTTAAAAACGCTTTATCTAAAAAGAGGAGAGGGAAGGTCCTCTCCTCTTTCAACAATACAAAAAGGTGAAAAAAATGGGGAAAAAAGCAAAACAAAACGAGGCGGGTTACGACAACAATGGGAACAAGGTCGAGGATAAAACGAGCGTCCTCCCGCGTATTTTCGTGCTGACTGTAGTTATTCTCGCTGGAATTCTACTTATCCTTTTGGCCGACTGCTATGGATGGTTTGATTTCTTAGAAAAGCCCATGAATGCGGCGGGTCAGTTCTTAAAGGATAATTGGATGAAGGTATGGATAGGGCTTATAACTGTAGCACTTCTGCTTTGTTGTCTTTCTTTCGAAATAGGCGGTGCAGTTTTCGCCAAGAAGCGTCGTCTTGAAATTGAGGCAAATGTAGTGGGAAGTGTTCCAATTTCACGTAAAGACTTTCTGCGTGATTGGGATTCCGCGCCCAGCCGGAGGGGGATGAATGCGTGTTCCAATGGAGCTTTGTTTGGATATAAATATGTCTTCTGTTCAGGTGTGTATGTGATTGCGGAGGTGGATGAATTGAATCGTTGTCTCAATGCGGTTTTCATTGGTTCGTCCTCCGTCGGAGCGTGCTGCTCACGGGCGTATGCTCATCTTTCGTGCAAGGCTGCAGCTTCTGTCGCTGTGTGTGACGCTGTTCGGGCAGGATGTGAGCTTTATGTTGTGTTCGTTCCGTGTCAAGCAGAGTATGTGAACGAAGTGGAAGGCGCTGTTAAAACATATCTTGAGAGCGCTTCTGAGCTCATAAGATTTGAAAATAGGTAGACTCTTTATCGCGGATGACTTTTGGGATAAAAAAGTTTTCGCAAAACACGCTGGTTTTCCGACTTCTCACATGGTAGAATAATTAAAAAACAAAGAAGAGGAGTTTTCAAATGCCGATGGATGCCGATTACGCGCTCTTGAAAAAGTGGAGCAACTGGTTCGACCGGAAAAACGGCAGCGGTTATGGGCCAGCAAACATATTGCAGCGGAGAACGATGAACACTGCAATCGTAACTGTGAGTACACTGCAAAATATTCCTTTTACTGAGTTATCTTCTTCGCTGTACTTCTTTTGTAGTGATATAGATAGCAAGGAGTTCTCTCGTCTGTATGAGTCTCAGGTGGAGTTGGCCGGTGCCAACCCTGACAAGTTTATCAAGGGCCTTCACAGCTTTTTCAATTCCATGGCCAAGAGAATCAAGAACGAATCCGAATACGCCCTGTTCTTTGATTTTCTCATGGCTGCATCTCGCCTTCTTTTTACCGCGAAGGAAGAAAAACAATCTAACATCAACATTGATGTGGTGTACTGTTACTTCAGTATCCTCCTTCAGCAGACGGAATACCTGCGTCCCGATAAGTTCGACTTAACCAAAGTCGTCTGCGGTTTGAAAACGACCGGCGAACTGTTGGTCATGGAAGATACCTACCCCTTCTTGGATAAGCCTGCTTTTGAGTTGGAGCGCCGGAATCTTGATGGAAAGGTTCGTTCCCCCATGGAGTTGGATGCCCAAATCAAGGAAATCTATAGCAAGTGGGGATATGGCTACATCCAAAATAAGGAGGATTTGGAGCGCTACACGCAGGTAGACAGGATTTTTTCCAACCAAATAGCGGGTATGGCTGCGCTCATCAATGAATACACCTTCGACATACTTCCGCAGCATCGCTTTTCTGCCATCGCAAATAAGTTCTTTTCCGTTGTTGCGCTGCCTCCGATGCTGCCTGATGAAATGCATGAGCTGTTGCGGACGAAACGAAGTTCAACGCTTCCTGCCAACGGCGCAGTGTTTGAGTTTACAAGCGACAAAGACATTATCCGGAAGGTCTTGCTCAAGGAAACTCTATACGGCGATTCCATCTATATGCTTTACCGTCTGGACACCTGTGAGGGAGACTTGAGCGGGTACTATGATACTAAGACAGGGTTCTTCTTTTCGGTTTTCCTCGATTCAGAGGACAGAGTCATCTACGGGAACATAAGGCGGCTCGTTTTAACTCTCTACGCCTGTGCCGTAACGCGCAAAGGCCCAGAACTGCTGTCGCAACTAAGCAGCCATGTCAAGTATCTGTCCCTCGACAATAAGGGCGTCCGGAAATTCGATGAGGTATCCATAAGCTACTACGGTCGCGGAGGACGCCTCAGGAACGCCTACGACGGCGTGGAGATGGCAGGCAGGGGTGGATACACCCGTAAGGGCGACGAAGCCTATGAGGAGGCTCCCAGAGCCATTCAGGGCTTTATCCGAAAGGTGGGCGAGGGGAGAACGCCGTCCCGTGAGGCGGTGGAGTACGCGGAGGCTCTTGGGTACTCCCTCGCGCCTGATGAAACCTATGTAAAGCCATTCATCCGCAGAGTTCTTCGCTTGAAGCAAAAGGAAGCTGAGAACACAAATGGATAAGCGAAAAAGACCGGTGGTGAGCCCATCGGTCTTTTTTTCAAAAAAGGAAGCAACCCTTGGGCTGCTTCCTGAGAAATTTTAATTTTGAAATGTATTTGTCTTTGCAGGTTGCTATGCGTCCAGCTCGTACACGATAAGCCCAATACTATCAATAAACTGATAGTGGTTCGCATATTCACGCTGGATGAATTCCTCTCCCTTTGCCCTGCCCCACTTATTCTCATCACAGATATCCGTAATCATGTCGGACATGGATTCGTAGATACTGGCGATAGGGGTAACAATGACATTTTCGCGCCTAAACAACCACATCCGCAGCACCTCGCGGGGAGAGAAAGCCCGACAGAGACTCTGCTCTTCGGGGACAAGGTCGTGCGGCGCACGGGTGCCGTAAATTTCGTGCTGCTTCACAAGGGTCTTGAGGCGAAGCTCTGCCATGTCGAGAAGCCGCTTCGCTGTTTCGGGGTCGTCCCCTCCAAACTCCATTATAGATATCATCACATCCATAAGGGAAAGAGGGTCGTTGACTGCCATTTCTACAGACTTCCGGACAGCGTCGCTTGTGCTGCCTGTGAATTGGCAAACGTCATCAATGAGGTCGTCGTTATCTTTCTTGTTCTGTTTTTCTTCGTTGCTGGTTCCGTGCTCATAGATTCTACTGTTGTGTTTTCGTTGCATTTCCCGTGACCTCCTTCTACGCTGCTACTTTTTCCTTTCTACCTTTGAAAACGATGACGGTGGCGTGTTTTGTTCGCCATTCGAGATATTGCTCCCGCGTATTGGGCTGGCAAGAGTACATGGAAATAGCGCTGACAAGCCGCTGCTTCTATGCCGCAAAAGTGGAGTAAGTGCTTCCTGCGGCAGTGAAAGTCGTCTGCCAGCGCTTATGTTCCATATTCAATATCACTCTACCACGATTACATAATTTTGTCAAGTTTACGACTTGTGAAAATTGGAACAATCATGTCTTTCGTGTTGACATTATTCCTAATATAAGCTGTGTTAATTTGTGGGATGTTACAGTTTCGTGTAACATCTTTTAATCATTTGTTAAAGGATTCTGCTCATTTTTGTGCTAAATGTAGATATTCTTACCAAATTTTACGTTTTTAGACGTTTTGCTTTTCTCCCTTACGACTTGAATGATTTTGGCACATGAGCCACCCTTTTTACGCTCCGTGTACTTGACATTACTTTATGTTCGTGCTAATATGAAATCGAAGAAATAAGCCCTTTTGGGAGCTTTTAACACCTGCTGTGAAAGGTCGTGTTTCCACATTAAACTAATACTTGCTGAGAAAAAACAGCTTGGCGATTTGATTGCTCAAGCTATCCCCGGCACGGCACGTTCTGACCGTGGAGCGACCGTAAAGGGCGATTACGTCATCGTGTGTTCACAGGGACACCTTTTGTCTTTGAAAGAACCTGAGGATTACGATGCCGCTCTTGGTAAGTGGGATTTGTCTGCACTACCCATTTACTTCCCTAACTGGCAGACCAAAATCAAAGAATACAATGGCAGGGGAGTGAACCCCAATGAGCGCGTTGCCCGCATCGGCGAGCTGCTGAAACAGTGTAGCTGTGTTATCCATGCCGGCGACCCTGATGAAGAGGGGCAGCTCCTTATTGATGAACTGCTTCGCTGGCATCACTATCGTGGGCCTGTCTACCGTCTGGCGACAGGTGACACATCTATTCCGGCGTTGCGGCGTGCGCTCAATAATCTTAAAGACAACCGTTCCTTTGAGAACATGGGCTGGTCAGCCTATGCCCGCAGCGTTGCGGACCTGATGGTTGGCGTTAATATGAGCCGGTATTATTCGCTGGTCAACAATGCTTCGCTGACAGTTGGACGTGTGCAGTCTCCTACCCTTGGGCTTGTGGTTGAGCGTGATATGCTTATCGAAAACCACGTAAAAACAAAATACTATGAGGTCTCAGCGAAGACTTCTGTTGAGGGTAAGGTCGTTGAGACGAAGTACAGGCCGAAGAAAGATGACCCTCATCTGACTGATGGGCTTATCTTGGAAAGACCTTACGCGGAGAGCAAGTCTGCGATGATTTCCGGAAAACAGTTCTCTGGGGCTGCCGTTACAAAAAAGATTTCCAAAGAACAACCGCCTTTGCCGTTTGATATGCTGGAATTGCAGGGCTACTGTTTGAAGAGTTTCGGCTACAAGCTGGACGACACCATGGAAATCACGCAGTCTTTACGCGATAACTACAACGCCATTACATATAACCGTACTCAGGTGCGATATCTCCCCGAAAACTACTTTGCGGAAGCTCCCGCCACCTCCCGTACCGTTATCGCAAACATAAACACGGTAGGAAAGGGAAATTTCAACCCTATTCTTGGTATGGACTTCAAGACGAAGGGGCGGTGCTTCGACGATTCTAAAATTGAAGCCCATTTTGGCATCATTCCTCAAAATGTGAGTCTCGACCTCAACAAGATGACAGAGCGGGAACGAAACGTATATCTTGCCATTTGTAAGTATTATCTTATCCAATTCTTTCCGCCCGCTGAGAAGGAAACAACAAGGCTGGTCGTCCCGCTGCCGGACGGCGCCACTTTAGAGGCGTCCAGCACTGGTGTTCTGAAACCCGGTTATCTCGTGATGATGCGCGAAGGTGTAGATACGCCCACTGCGTTGAGTATGATACCCGCCGGCAGCTACGATGCCTTTGTTTCCGACGCTCAGGTCTTAGAGAAGGAAACAAATCCCCCTCCTCGTTATACACAGTACACGCTGGCGAAGGATATGAGCCGTATTGCCAAGTATGTTACCGACCCATTCATCAAGAGCACTCTGCTGAAGAAAGATGCCGACGTGGAAGAGAATAACGGGGCTATCGGCACCAGCGCAACACGGGACCAGATAATCTCCGGTCTCATTTCAAGAGGGTTCTTGCAGGAAAAGGGGAAGTCCCTTATTTCCACTCCACTTGGACGCGAGCTGTATCGCATTCTCCCCGATTCCCTTCGTGGACCGGACCTCACCGCCTTGTGGTGGGTCATCCAAGAGGAGATACATGAGGGGAAGGCGACGCCGGAGAAGCTGGAACAAAACGTTCTGGCTATGCTCAAAGATTTCCTGCAGCAACCGCATCCTAAAGTGGACCCCAATATTGTCCCGACAAGGAAGGGATTCACGCCGATAGGAGTGTGTCCTCGCTGTGGTGGGAACATCATAGAGGGGAAAATGGGCTTTGGTTGTTCCAACTGGAAGAGTGGATGTAAGTTTACCATCTGGAAAAAGCCAAAACCGACCCTGTTCCAGCACATCACATTCACAGAGAAGGATGTTAAAAACTTCCTCGCCGGAAAGCCTGCCCACAAGACGAAGCTGACCAAGAAGGACGGCGGTACATTTGCGGCAGACCTTGTGATGGATGACAGTCAGCGCAGTGATTGGGGCCCGAACTTTACACTTCAGTTCAACAGCACCAAACCCGCAGGAGCCTCCTCGCGCTCTGGTGGTGGTCGTTCCGGTAGTCGCAGTACGTCGCGTGGTTCTTCGCGGAGTCGGCGCTCTGGACATCGGTGATGCTGCATCATAGTTGACATTTTAACATAGTCTATGGTATAGTACAAGTGTTCTATTTAACAAAGATGTACCAGAACATTTGTTCAAGATGCTTGTTATTTACCTGTAATTTCCGAGATAAATAACAAGAATCTTGTTATTGTGCTATACCCCGTTCAAAACATTAGGAGGTGAACCATTGGACGGGCGAACCCATACTTTTGCCGGATACACGGCAGGATTACTTCTTGTGCAGGCACAAATCTTCGGAGCATTTGGCCTTCCGGCGCCGGACGGCATTCTTCCGTGTGTCGGAGTGGTTGGACTGTCCATGGCGGGCTCCCTCGCGCCTGACATAGACCTTCCGCGCAGCAGAGCGGGACGACGCAATAGACACGTGTCCGCTGCCGTAAATGCTCTTTTTGGGCATAGGGGTATTACCCATGCGCCCTTCATTTGGGCGGCACTGTACGCGGCCTTGAAGCTGCTTTTGGGTGCTGAATGGTTGACCTATATCCTTGCGTTTGTGATTGGTGGAGCAACTCATATTTTGCTCGACCTTTTCAATAAAGCCGGCGTTCCTTTGCTTTGGCCGATATCCCATCGCTTCTGGATATTCGGTATAAAGACGGACAGTGCTGCTGGTCACGCATTTTCTTTTGTCTTGGCGTGTGTCGCAGTTCTTTGTACCATCAATTTCTTCTACGAAGCCGGCGACTACTTAAAGGAGGCGATTTGGTTTGTTTGACGCTACAACAACAAAGTCTGAAAACGCACAATGGGGTGAGCGCATGGCGACGTATATTGCGCTGATGCGGTGGAACGGCTACTCTGTGCAGGAAATTGCTGATACCTTTGGCATTTCCCGGCAGCAGGTGTATCTGCATCTGCAGAAGATTCCTTTTCCTAATGATAAGGCCAAAAGGTATCCTCGTCCCGCACTGAATGAAGAGCAGGTAAGGTCTGTGGTCGGTTTTTTTGTCGCGAATAAGGATGCGCCCATATCCGCCGCTTCAGAGACAACGGGCATTCCTGTTGCGGATGTTGTGATGCTTTGCAACAATATCCGTGGCGCTCATTCGTGGTATTTCAGCGAGGGTTATCCTCTCATTGCGGATTATCTGAACAGGGAGGGAGTTACGCTTGATTATCTGGAACAGATGGCTGGCGTTCAGGGACTCGCACAGTATATTTTTTCCACATACCCTTACAAGGAGATGCCGAAGGCTCGTGCTGCTGCGGTAGCCGCAGTAATTGACGTTCCCGCAGACAAGCTGATGGAGGTGGCTGTTGCGTCCGGAAATATGGCCACAGGTGTGGCAACATCGGATGAAATGGCATTGGTCATCGGCTCAGTAACCGGACGCGAAGCGAACTCGCGGCTCTTTTTCCGTGGACGCCGTATCAAACCTTCTTTCTCTGCAACTGGAGGTGGTTCTTGTGGTGAATAAATCTGAGCCTGACCTCCAGAGCGATATCGTCGCCGATACTCGCGATTATCCTGAAGCTCTGCAGCGCCTCACGATGAAGGGAATCTTGATGGCCGGTGCCATTGTGGTTATCCTCATTGCAACGCTTTGCCTGCAGAAGTCCGAATTGAAGGCAATGCTTCCCTTTGCCGGCGTTATCCTCTTGCTGGCAGGATATGTTGTCTATTCTGCCCTACACTTGCGAACAGAATGGCAGAATGGGGACATCGTGTGTCATATTGCTTTGTGCCGCTCTGTGCGGTCTCGGTCATGGCCACGGGACAGCAAAGAGGTGGTTTTTGTAACAGGGGAAGACGAAGGTCAAGAGGCCCATGTGTTTAATCTTCCTGACCGCAAGAACAAGGACCTGTATCCCGGCTTTAAGTACACCATCTATGTTCGTGCAAGAGATAATACTCATTGCTTGGCCTACAAAGAAATCTATGTGCCTTCCGATGCGAAGGACACAGAAGAGGTCAAGTCGGAGCTTTCTTCGGAAAAGTGAAAAAAGCCGGCCTACGGGCCGGCTTTTTTGCGTTTAGAAGAGGCCTTGCCTTGTGGCAAGACCTCTTTCGTGTTGTGAGAGTTAATTGAAAAAGAAGGGCCTTCCGATTTCTGCATCCTCCTGAGGTTCAGACTCTTCCGGAGTAAAGGCGTTTTCCGGCGTATTGGCCTCGTTCACAAGGCCATCATCGCTGTCCTCGTCTTCTGTGGCTTCCGCTGCAACAGGGGTCACGCCCCAGTTGAGAATAGCCTCATCCTCCTCGGACAGTGCAATACGCTGCCTTTCAGCGGTATCGCGGATTTTCTTGACCATTTTTTCGCGGAAATTTTTCATGGCGGACTGGATGCGTGTCGCGGCCTGTTCATCTACAACGATAGCAGGCTTTTTACGGCTTTTTGCCGATACCGTAAAGGCGTTATCCTTCGCAGCGATATCTAACATCGTATTGATGTCTGCGACTGCTTTCAGTCCGTCTGAGACCTGCTGGAGTGCCTGCTGCTGCTTTGAGTCACTGATAATTGCGGGCATGGTTTTTCTCTCCTTTTCTTTTTTTTAGTTAGCGAGTGCGGTATCTGTCTCAGTATCGGCACCTTCGATGACCGCGCTCATATCTGCGAGATAGTAAACATCCGCTGCCTTGTCGTAGTTGATGTGTGCGATAAAGCTGCCAAGGTCTTCGCCCGTAGCCTTATCACATACGCGGATTGTCAGCGTTTCATTGCCGTTATATCCATCCACAAGAATGGAGTCCTGCCACGCAACACCGAATTTATTTACATCGCGGTAGGTCGCGTCAATTCCCAGCACATCGTCATACCAAGTAAAGGCTGCAATACTGTTGGTATCCATTGTGTAAAAATCTTGCCGCTTGACGGTTGCGTATTCTTCCGGCATAAAGTATAGGGGATATGTCGTACGCTCGCACTTGATATAGAACGCCGCACCGTTGGGGTCGTTGCAGGTGGGATTCAAGTAGATGGCGTTGACGCCGGCATCCTTGTCGCCCATACCCAGCGTGACCTCATAGCCGGATTCCAGCGTACAGCTCAACTTGATGTCGTTGCGGTACTTGCCATCCCCGATATATCCTTGGGAGTCCTCTTCACCGTCGGGGATGGGTTCGGGATTTTCGAGGTTGTACTGAGGTTCGCCGGTGTCCTCATCTTTATCTTTCTTTCCACAGCCCACAATGGTCAGAGCCATAAGCACGGCCAGAGTCAATGCGATGAACTTCTTCATATAGGATTCCTCCTTACGGATTTTTACTGTACGGGGTTCGTGTTCTGAGGTGCGGTATCACCGCAGAGCACGCGGTCTACAAATTGGCAGATGTTGAGCTGTGCGGCGCGTTCGGGAGTGTTTGCTTCCAGCTCCTCCAGCAGCTCCACGGTCGTAACCGTACCGCTGGTAAGTGTTGCATCTGCACCAGTGACCATGGCTGCGTCATACACGGTTGCAGCCTTTTCTGTCATACGGAATCTTACAATGGAGGGAACCATTTTTGCGATGCTAACATGGTTCTTCACATACTGTGTCAACTCGCCCTGCGGGATTGCTCCCAGCTTGGCATAGACATCAAACAGCAGCGTTCCGTCGGCGTTCAGGAGGTCACTTACCACCGCATTCAGCTTAATGGTTTCATGCCTCCGGTTATGCTCGTCCTTATCGCTGATGGTGTACTCGATAGTGGGGTCATCCGCATAGAGTTCCTCGCGCAACGCGGGGTTGTTGTCGTCCACTGTGCGATTGATGGTAATGACAGCCTCGCGTCCAAACATGAGGAAGCTGGTATCCGTTTCCCACAGATAATCTCGCACATCTTCCTCATCAGCGGCCAGCCAAGGGTTGACGGCAACTGATGTTCCTCCTGTGCTGTTTACACTGAACTGGTCGATGCGGAGAATTTGACCGGCGCCGATATATTCAGTCGCGTATTTCCCCACCACAGTGGATGCCATGTCCACATTACACAGCTTGGAGCCAATGGCCACAGCGCAGTTGTAGACGTCGGCAGGAATGGTTGCTACGGCAAGATTATCCTTAGAGAACTGCGTTCCCGGCAGTATATCGTCTGTGACCTGAATCACCTGCACGCTATCTCCATGAACGTAGGACGTGGAAACTGTCGTTCCATCAGAACGCTGGAGCGTCGTGGGGTACTGAAACCCGATAGGTGCAGAGCGGTTGGCCAGCGTGGTGTAGACGCAGAAGACAATAGCGGCACCGGCAATGATAGCTGCAGCAGGATAAACGACCTTTTTCAGAAACCGCTTCCCTTTACTTACAGGGACCATGCTTGTTCCTGCCGCATCACTTGCGGATACGTTCTTTTCCGCCGGTTTGCGCTTCTGCTGCTTTTTCTGCTCCTTTTCCCGCAGCCTCTCGGCCTTCAGCCGTTCTTCCTCCTGCCGCTTGAGCTCGCGCCAGTCGGGGGTTTCTGCCGTGCCTGAGCTGGGCGTGTCGGTGCTGTGAGTGGGGGATTCCGTGCTCCGAGAGGCTTCCTTTTTCTCAGGTGCGGAAGGGGGCGCGTCGTCGCCGCCGTTTGCAGCGGGAACAACGATAGTCGTCTGCTTCTTTGCGCTACCAACGCGGCCAGTCAGCTCTCCGTCCTCCCTGCACTCGTAGAAGCGACTATTGGCGTCATCGAAATATCCGGTACAGATATTCCCAGCACCCAGCTTAAACTGGCGCTTAGGCAGCTTTTTGATTTGTGCGACTTCCTCAGCAGTGAAAGTCCATGTGTTATCTCTCGCCATAGGGCATCATCTTCCTTTCTCTGTTTAGCCCTCAAATCCCAATGCTTTCATCACCGCTATTGCAGCGATAATTGGGATAATATACATAAGAAGTTTTGATGGGCTTGAACTTACATCAGCTTCTGAAAAGACTTTGCCGTTATCGTAGTAGAGAGTAATTTTCAAAGGCGGCATACTATTTGAAGTCACAACCGTTTTTGTGTGCAAGCCATCAAGCTCATATTCGTATGTGGCTACATAATTTCTTGCACCAGAGCTCTTTTCGTGATAACGACATTTTACCTGTGTTGCAGAAAGCATATGCCCGCTTTCTTTTGCCTTCGCTATTTTTTTCTCGCCGCTCGAAAAAATGATTCCTTTTTTGTATAAAACGATTTCAATAGCAAAAACAACGATAGCAGTAAAAACTCCTATCCAGACAGCAGGGTCATACGCCAGCAACTGTTCCCACGCTTCTTTGAGTCCAATTTGATTGTTCATACAACTCTCCAATTCTATCAACCTACAGTCTCATCAGCCTTGGCTGAAACAGGTTTTTTTAAGAATGGGTTCGGTCCGGGGAATTCGCCCTTGTACTCTGTGGCGTCAAAAGCCAGAATTGCAAGGACGATGAGCTGAAAGAAAATCATCCAAATAAAAAGTTTAGGGGTGTGGTAGCTGGTGCGACCTTGATATTCGACGCCAAGCATAGGTATGAACTTCACCCATATGATAATCCACATGATGAGGTTTACACCCGGTATGAGCATCAGCCATATATAGCGAAGGTTCCCAAAAACGGAATAGAATAGGCAAATGATGTTATACACGGGGATAAGCCCCGCCCAAATGGGATACTTGGCCTTTTTAAGAATAAAGGCAAGAAGTATGCAGGTGGCAACGGTTCGGCCTACAATCCAAAGCAGGCGAAGAGTTTCATAGTGATTCATAGTTTTGTCCTTTCAGTGTGGAGGCGTAGTTGACAGCCTCAGTGGGTTTAGTAGGTTAAATGATGCTCGTGAGCCAACCGAGAACAGTGTAGAAGATGCTCGGTACGAGGAAATAGAGTCCGGCCAGAACAGCCAGAATGGTCAATACAACAGACAGTCCCTTTTTCACTACTTTCCGCGCCGCATACAGTGCGGCAATGAGAATCAGCAGACTCGCGATTTGTGCGGGGGTAAGGGTCAATACCCAAACTTTGATACGTTCAAAAATATTGACAAGTTTTTCAAGCATAAAATACCTCCGTTAGCAGGTTCCCGCCACAGCCACATTCCCTAAAGACCGTGGCGGGACTTGCTTTTCTACATTTTCTATATTACCATATTCGAACATAATGTCAAGCGAAAAGCACCATGCAGACTTGACATTATTTTATATTCGTGTTATAGTCGAATTAAGATAGAAACATAAAAGACTCGAAAGGAAAGCGTTATGGTAAAGAATAATAACAAGAAAAACAACGGCACGAATGCCTTGCGAGGGCTCCTCGCTTTCCTTGTTGCCCTTGCTGTGTTTCTCGGAGTAGAGCTCATTCCGCAGCTCACAGAGAACCTTGGCCCCGACAACCATCCGTCGTATACAGAAGCGTCTGATATCTACGAGGGGAGTTATAAGAGCCGGCTTTCGTTAGACGACATTGCTCCATTTGACGGGGAACCATATATCGTTGTAAACGGTAATGTTCCTTTTTTTACAGAAGCTGATATAACCACAGAGCCTTTCGAATTGTTTTCCGAGTTGGACGACCTTGGCCGCTGCGGGACTGCCTACGCAAATGTGTGCCAAGAGCTGATGCCTACGGAAGAACGAGGGTCTATCGGTTCCGTGAAGCCGTCAGGCTGGCACCTGAACAAATACGACTGCGTGGATGGCAAGTACCTCTACAATCGTTGTCATCTGCTGGGCTATCAGCTTACAGGCGAGAACGCCAATGTCAAGAACCTCATCACCGGAACTCGCTACCTCAATGTTACTGGTATGCTGCCGTTTGAGAACGAGATTGCTGATTATGTTCACGAAACAAACAACCACGTTCTGTATCGTGTGACTCCCGTTTTTGAAGGCGACAACCTTGTAGCGAACGGTGTCTTGATGGAAGCCCTTTCTGTGGAAGATGATACCATTGAGTTCTGTGTGTTTTGCTATAATGTGCAGCCCGGTGTCAAGATTGATTACGGCACCGGCCTCAACTGGGCGGACGCGGAATACTCCGCTGAAAACTAAATTAGAAAGAATAAAGGAGAAAGAACTATGTTTGACCTGCTCTTTGGGAACAAGGCCGTTCTCGTCCCCGCAATTATCGTGATTGCGGTCCTCATCATCTGTATTTTGGGGTATATCAAGGCGCCGCCCGATATGGCGTATATCATCTCCGGTCTTCGCAAGAAGCCCAAAATCCTCATTGGTCGTGCCGGCGTTCGCGTTCCGTTTCTGGAGCGCGTCGATAAGCTAATTGTCCGTCAGATTTCCGTGGACATCAAATCCGATGGCTACATTCCCACACTGGACTTCATCGGCGTTGATGTGGATGCCGTTGCCAAGGTCCGTGTCAGGACAGATGACGAGGGCATTAAGCTGGCTATGCGGAACTTCCTGAACATCACTGATGCCCGTGGCTTTGAGCAGGCGATTTCGGACTCTCTGCAGGGAAACATGAGAGAGATTATCGGGACTATAACGCTCAAGGAAATCTGCAATGACCGTAAGAAATTCGGTGATGAAATCCAGTCAAAGGCGCAGGTTGACATGAATGCGTTGGGTATCGAGATTATCTCCTGTAATATCCAGCGCGTGACCGACGAGAAGGGCCTTATCAATGCTCTGGGTCAGGATAATATGAGTCAAATCCAGAAAAATGCTTCTATCGCCAAGGCCGAAGCGGAGCGCGATATCCAGATTGCTCAGGCGGAGGCGGCTCGTCAGGCGAACGAGGCTCAGGTCGCATCCGATACACAGATTTCTATTCGTAAGACCGAACTGGCCGTGAAGCAGGCCGAGCTGAAGGAGACCTCCGACATCAAGAAGGCTGCTGCCGATGCTGCCTATAAGATTGAGGAACAGAAGCAGCGCCGGAGCCTCGATATTGCTTCTACCGATGCCGACATTGCGAAGCGCGAGAAGGAAGCAGAACTGGCCGAGCGCGAAATCACGTTGCAGGAGCGTCGGTTGGATGCTGATATTCGCAAGAAGGCAGATGCCGATAAGTACGCTGCCGAAAAGAAGGCCGAAGCAGAGCTGTACGCCCGCAAGCAGGAAGCCGAGGCCAAGCGCTTCGAGCAGGAGCAGATTGCCGAAGGTATCAAGGCCGTCGGTGCCGCAGAAGCCGAGGCTATCAAGGCCAAGGCTCTGGCCGAAGCGGAAGGTATCGACCGTAAGGCCGAGGCCATGAAGAAGTACGGTGAAGCCGCAGTGGTCGAGATGATTATGAACGCACTGCCCGAAATTGCCAAGAACGTGGCCGCGCCTCTCACTAATGTGGATTCCATCACCATGTACGGCGAAGGTAACAGTACGAAGCTGATTGAGGACATCGTTTCCTCTACCACTCAGGTCTCCAACGGTATGCTGAACGGTCTGGGTATCGACCTGCGGAGCCTGCTGGCAGGTTTTGTCGGTGGTAAGGTTGCAGTTCCCGCATCTGCTTCCGGTGTTGAGCCTACCGCTACCACTGAGGGCGGTGCCGAGTAAAAACAATATCCCGCCGTAGGCACTCCCTGCGGCGGGTGATATGGAGAGATGGCCAAGCGGCTGAAGGCACCGGTCTTGAAAACCGGCGATGTGGAAGCATCCGTGGGTTCGACTCCCACTCTCTCCGCCAAAAAAACAAGTACGGACGGTATAGCCGGAATTAACGCCTGTGGAGATGCATGGTCGTCGTGGAAGCAGGAATACTCTGTTGGTTGGTAGTCACGTGAGAGGTGGCGACCAGCACTTTGGGGAACTGAATACCTGTGCTGGGTATACACCACCCAGAAACAACAGGGTTGTATACCTTTGCAGTTTTGAACAATCCTGCCGAATACGGTATACACCACCCGGAAATAACAGGGTTATATACCGGGGCGGTGGTTATATATGAGGAGACCCAAGGTATACATCACCCAGAAATAACAGGGTTCTATACCAAGGTCAAGAGTATCGAACGTGTGCATTGAGCATCAAAATCGGTGGAAGGGCGATGATTTTTTGTATGGCTGATTACTTCAAAGTTGTTTACTCGCGGGAGCTTTCCGCTGAATATGACCCTCGCTACATCGTCATACAGCCCAAGACTGGTGCGGTATTGGATGATGCCCAAGGCTTCGGCTATACAAGCCGCGAGAAGGCGGCAAAGGCATACACCTACAAGAAGATGCCGCATCCCGAACAGCGGTCTCTGGCGGCCCGCAAGCGCCGCGTAGAGAAGTGGTGTCTGGAACACCTTGATGTGGTAGATGGTTATGCTGACATCTGCTTGCAGCATATGAAGGCATCGGGAGATGGACGTATCAGTATGAGTTCTGCTGTTGTCTCCCGTTATTTGAAGGACTGCGGATACGATAATCTGCCGTTCTCGGCACAGGACTTTATCCGCTACTGTAAAACTTAAATTTGGGGTGAGGTGAAAGGACATGAAGAACACCATATTGGGGACGGTGCGCTTTAATGACATCGGGGCGTACAAGAATGAGTGGGCGGCGAGAAGCCGTGAATGGCGCTTTGAAAAGGCCCGACAGGAGGAAACCCACATTATCAGAGAGAATGACAGAGACGATGCAACGCTCTTTTCTGGACTCACAGACCTGTCCAGTCTCTCACGAGATAATAGTGACACTAATGAGAGATGGTGGCGGAAACGCATTGAGGACTACCTCAAGAACCTTTCTGAGTTCATCGACTACTGTAAGACCTATGAGCAGACTGCCAACGTATATAGCATTTATGAGGGCATTGGTATGGTCGTCGGCCTCGGCAGTCGTAGGTTCTTTCTCTACCAGCCGGACTCTCTGGTGGCGGAGTATGTGCCGGTCAAGGACTATTCCGCAATGTCCGTGGGCGAGATGCGAGCCCTCGCAACGCACGGTGCTTCATCGACGCTGCCGGCATCCGTGCCTGAGTCTCTTTCGGTCTCTCAGGTGCGTGAAGGCCTGTCTGACCGTGAGACGGAGCTGAACGCCCTCAAAGCCAATATCGAAGATACCAAGAACGGAACCAGTGATGAACTCCGCGCCCTCAAGGAAGAGGTCGAGCGTGCCATGGCAGCCTTGGAGCAGAAAAAGGAAAAACTGATGGCAGAGCTGTCCGCCAAACGCGAGGCTCTGGAGGAACAGGTAGAAATGATGAACAATCAGATTTACCTGTTGGAATCTCAGATTTATGCTATCCGCTGCTACATGGGTGAGACAATCAACTTTACCCGTATCCGCACTGGCCGGAACGCACCGGAAAAGGAGCCGGTCGTCCTGTTCCAGAAGCTCCGTTTTCTCGATGAAGAGATGGGGCGTCTTGCTTCCATTTACAACATGAAAGAAAGCAAGCTGAAGTATTTCGAGGAGTTTCTCGCAGCGTCTCCTGTTGCGCTGGATACCTTTGCTCCCAGTGAGAAGTGCGTGGCACTGGTTCGTCTCAGCAAGACCGGCAAGCATTTCTTTGGACATGAGGCGTGGAGCAATATGCTGGATAGCTATAATATCTACCACGGGAACACCATCGGTATCATTATCCGAAACGGAGAAAATGTCTATATCGGTTGGACTGACCCGGAGGAAGTCCATGTGACAGATGACTTCATTATGGAAGTAAATCCCAAGGATTTCCGCGTCAATACGGAGTATATCGGGCAGGAGGATGAATACCAGCGGAAGCAGCGTGTCAAAGAGGAACGTTCACAGGCACGAAGTATGGTCGTGGAAATGGTTTCCAGAATCTTCCTGTTCAATATCCTGCAGGGTGTGGTGGATAGCTCCAACATCCTTTCTCTGCCGGCTGGCGTCAAAATCTCCAAGTCCTCCGAGTATGTCGTGTTTTCCATGGCTGACCGCTGGTTGACCGACAACCGCTACGGCAGCTTTGTAGACATTGTGGAGCGATGCAACAAGCCTGACGCAAAGAAGGGTGATAGTATCTTGACCGTTCTTTCTTTGACTCCGGAGAGAGAATACAGGTATAGGCCTTACTGGAATGACCGTGGCAGGGGAGACCGCAACCGTACCCACGACTGTTCCGTTGATGACTGCGCCATCTATCCCATCAATCTGGTGGAGTATGACGAACCGGAGCAGCGCACCTATTATTTCTTTAATGGCATTCGCTACTCCACATATGGCGATGGCAGTAATCTCACAGATGACGCTGAAATCATCGAAACTGTCATGGAGCCTAAGCCGCATTTCTTCGTATCTGTGGAGAAGGGCGAGTCCATAAACCGCCGTTGGTATGATGACGAGGGCAAGAAACGCGCCCGTTCCAACTTCGAGGTGTTCCGCGACGAATATATTAACCTCGCTTTTATGAACTCCGAGTGGCTGACTTACGCCATCAATACCAAGAACCTCGGTGGATGGATTATCGGCGGCAAGTGCGTGGATTACGCCTACGGTATCAAGTACCTGAACGTGGCCCTGCAGCACATCCGCCAGCGCGAGACATCCGAGAAAGAATACATTGACCATGCTTGCCCCGGCTTTACGGAGAAGCATCCCTCTTGGATGGTAGACCTGTCCGAGTGGAAGCTCGCCAAAGATGTCCATAGTCTTCATTCCCGCAACGTATCGAAATTTGTGAGCTGGTATGCTCAGAAGGAGGCGTCCTAAATGGAAGCTACACCTACCATAACCTCACGGTTGCCTTATAGACATTGTGCCAAGTGCTTCAACCGTATCGTACTTCACGCATTCTCCGAAAGCCATTGTCTCGAATGCGGCAAAGTCATCATCTGCTTTAATACCCCGGCAGACTCGCTCTGCCCTGAATGTGCCATCAAACTGAACCGCTGCATCCATTGCGGCGTTGAACTGGATAAGGAAAATTAAACCATGAGCAACATTGTCATCATTAAGCACCCCAAGTGCCCGCAGACATTCCTGTTTTCTGTCCCTGACGGATGTGAGCTCCATACCGGAGATTTCGTGACAGTGGGCACAAAGAAGGGTAAGACCGTTGGCATCTGCGCCTCGGACAGCTTCTCCGTTCCTGAGAGCGCTTTCAAGCACATCGTTACTGCTTTTGGCGGTTCTGAGCCCCTGCGTACAGTTGTCGGTATGTTGGAGGAGCGCCCGCTGGTCAGCGCTGTTAAGGAGGCATCTTAATGGCCGCCGGCAAACAGCGTGCAGGCGCCGACCGACGCTATATCGTCTTCTGTACCGCTTGCGGGCAGGTTGCCCCACTGACCGATAAGGTGGATGTGGATGGACACCTCATGTACGACTGGCACCGTCCTTGCCCGCGCTGCGGTAAGGAGGACTGGGCAACTCGCTTCATTGAGCCTCTCGGAGCTGCAAAGAAAACGCAAAGTTGAGTTTGAGTTTCTCTTTGCTTATTTACCCAATCTCTTAGCTTTTTCCTTGGAATTTAGTTTGATTTGTCGCAAGTTGGTTGCAACCTTGAAAAATAAGCAAAAAGCACCTCTCAAAAGAGAGGTGCTTTTGTGTTTAGAATTTGAGTTGCTCTTCAGTTATTTTTGCGATTTGCGGCAACTTGCGAGCTTCTTCGGTACGGAGCTGGAACATATCCAGCTCATAATTGCCGAGCCGGACGCGGTCAAGCCCATCAGCGTCTTTGAAAATATCAAAGAGTGTTTTGACGCGCAGCGCATCCTGCCTATTCCTCCAGTGTTCCGAGATGAAGTCGTAGCCTTCCTTATCGGGGCGGCAGTGATACTCCATCAGAAACAGTGTGATGGGGTCCGTATCAGGATATGCTTCCTGCAGCATCCTTGCGCTCTCGCCACCGTGGGTATTATCCTCGGAATCGCTACGTCTGCCTGTGTCGTGATACAGTGCAGCCTCAATCAGAATTTCCTTGTCTTCCAAGTCCAGACCCTTCATATATGCCAGCAGCATACACATGAATAGGACACGTCCAGCGTGAGCCTTTCCATGCAGTTTGCCTGCCATCTGGAATGGAACGGCGTCATAGTCAGCAGTCCTCTGATAGAGCCAGAAGTCGTCTATCGCACCGTCATCCGCTGCCTCGTTGAGCCAGTCGATACCATAGAAGGGGAAGTCTTCAACCTCCTTGATGTCATCAGGAGATACAATAACTTCAGCCTCCACACCTTCGAAATACTCAATGACAGAGGCTTTTTCGACTGTAGCCCGATATACCTTTGCATGGTCAGACGGAAAGCGCGTGGCGAAGAACACGGCTACGGCAGGGTCCAGCGTCCAAGAGAACGCTTCCTCCAGACTTGCGCTTTCATCGCCGGCGCCACGGTAAACCGTCAGTGTGTCAGGATACTTCCTGAGCCCCTTCTCCGTTGCCTGAACCTGTTCCGGCGTTTTCATGCTTTTGAGCTTCAGTATACCATCCCGTCCGAGTGCGGAGCATCCGTAATCGGAAAAGGGGTAGACATTGTAGAACAGTTTGTAAGCACCATCAAAGCCCTCATCAACGAGTTTCTTCAGATATTCTATCCGCATCCGGTCGTTGAGTGCCGTGATGATGAAGTTACAGTTGCCGGAGGCAATTTTCTTCTTCAGTTGCTCAACAGCCCCTCGGATTTCAGGCGTTTTATCTTCACCGTCGGCTGCCATTGTAAGACTGTTGCAGGGGAATATGACCTTATCCTTATCCCAGTAATAAAACGGGGTAAAGCCGCAGCCGTAGTAGAGGTTCTCAATGATGTCGTCGGTTAGATGAAACTTCTTCCGCAGTTCATCGGCTGTATAGGGTGCCATATATCCGTTCCGACTGGCAACTGCCTTTGATTTCTCTGATGTGACAGATGTAACAGGGAGGAGGTTGTTGAACGATTCAACATTGCGGGACTTCATCACCACATCAGTGATGTTCATACTTCTCAATCTCCTTCAATAATTTTTCTATCACATCGGCAGCATCCGCTTCAATGTTGTTGATGTTACAGGCACCGTCCACATCACGGTACTTGCACCGCTTATCGCCGCAGCCGAGGTTGTCTTCAGCGTCTGTGCCGTAGCAGCGGAGTCTCTTGATGACTCTCAGCGCATCGTTTTTCAGCTTGGCTGTCATTATGTTTTCTCCTTTCTACAATACCGGCTTCTTTTTGCATATCATTATATATTCTTATATGCAGAAACTCAACTCCTTTCTGCATCAAGCAGAATCAAAGAACCTCATCGGCAATGACTTCCTTTGAAACCGTGTTATTCCACATCCGCACACTCTTCCTGATACTGCTGGCATAGATTTTTGTTCCGGCATAGGTCTTCAGGTTTGCGTGGAACGGAAACCCCTTTTTGCAACTCTGACATACAGCCTTACAATCTGGCTTGCCACAGTGGGAATACAGCTTGATTTCGCCACCACACACGGGGCAGGGAGCAATGTAACCTAAATCCATAGTATTATCTCCTTTCTAAGAGAGCCACCCCGAAGGGTGGCTCTCTAATTGTTGTTAGACCTTCAACCGCTTCTTGACGATTTTGACCATTGCCTTTGGAAAGGTGGAAAGGTCAGTAATGTCAAGGAACTGGTCGCCGTAAATCTTCTTGAGGTACTCTTTGTCGTCGCCGATAGCTGCTGCGACAATCTCAACACCGCGCCGGCGATTGCGGGCTACGATGTCTTTGATGTCCTTCGCCGCAGAATCTCCACCATAGGAATCATCATTCGGCTTGCCATCCGAAATGATAATGAGGAGCTTCGTGCGCTCAGGTCTCGCATTCAGCAGGTTCGCAACGACCTCCAGTGCTGCACCGTCACGGTTACAGCCGCCAGTGGAGAGCTTGGCAAGACGGTACTTGTCACGCTTTCCGGCCTTCAGGAAGTCTGTGTAGACGAACAGGTTGACCCTACCATGCATGGTTACATTGTGACCGTACACAGCGACAGGAACATGAACACGCTCTGCAAAGTCATGCAGGAGCATGGTGGCCTTCATAGCGGCGCCCATGCGCTGTCCGCACATGGAGCCGGACTGGTCAACGAGAACAGCCACGGCCATGTCAGGCAGGTCCTGCGGCAACTTTGTGTCGCTGAAGAACCGGCAATCCGGACGCCACATCTCGCTTGCAACGATATCTCTACCGTACATTCGGTTTCTGCGGACATCGCCGTCCTGCAGGTCCTTCAACTCCTGCTGCATCAGCTTTGCCAGACGCTTGGAATACTGCGACACATCCTCCATCATTTCACCGTAGAGCTTGATGTTGGAAGGTGTTACTTCAACCTCGCGTTTGACGTCGATGCTATGGCCCTTGTGCGTAGAGCTACGGTCCATGATGTCAACATCAGCGATGATTTGAGACTTCAAATCCTGCTCCATCTGTGCTTCGGCCATGTTTCCGGCAACGGAGGAAATAATGGTCTGCAGGACATTCGCCAACATACTGTCGGCTTGCTCCTGCTTCCCGTTTTTATCCTGTCCGTCGCCGCTCTTGCCGGCCACAGCAGCGGGGACGTTGCCCTTATTGGCATCATTCCCGCCGGAACCACTACCGCTGTCGTTTTTCTTGCCCTTCTTCTTGTCGGCAGACTGGGCATCTTTGGTAGCTTGCTTGGCTACGTTGGATGCCTTCTGGTTTTGAGGCATCTGAGAACCTCCGCCATTCTGTGCGCCCTGAGCAATTTGCTGGAGCACCTGCTGAATGGCATTGGTGCTGGGCTGGGAGATACCTCCGCCGCCCTGCTGGTTCTGACTGCCTTGGCCACCGCCGGAAGCGGGCTGTCCTTGCTGCCCGCCCTGACCGTTCTGGTCGGAGCCGGACTGATTACCCTGCCCCTGCTGGCCTTGACCTGCCTGAGAACTCTGCTGCTTGTCACACTTCTCAATCGCGTCCTTAATGTAAGGCCACATAAAGAGAAGCATCACATTGATTTGGGAATACAGCTCCTTCGGGTTATCCGTAGTGGTGGCAAGTTCAATGGCTTGTGAGAGGCTCATCAGCTTCTTGGCATACTCATTGGTGTAGAGCGTTTGCTCATCCGCAACGAGGATTTCACCGAAGCGTGCGAACTGGAGAATGAGGCTTGTCATAATAGACAGCGGCTCATTCTTGTTATTCGTATAGCCTTCCAGCGTGTGAAGCTGCCCCTGAAGGGAAGATGCTACCATCTCAATACCACGTGCAACAATGCCGCCGTAGTAGTCGCTCATGCGCTCCTCATCGTGTGCGTCGATGATACAGTTGATGAGTTCATCTCGCAGCGACTTGAACACCTCTCGGTATTCAGGGTGCTTTAGAGCTTCCTTCATCTCATCCAGCTCTGTTTCATCGTCCGGCTCAGGCATTCGTCCGTAAAGTGTGCCGTTTTCCTTCAACTCCTTGTCTGCCAGCACATCGGCGCGGAAGTCATGGAATCGAATGTGGGCCAACTCGTGATAGACGATACCCATAACCGTTGCGAAACGGGAGGAGGGGAGCTTATACCACCTTATGACGCCATTCGCCGTATTCTGATAAAGATTGTTCCCATCAGTTAAGGCGGTGATGTCAGATTTCGGGTCATGCATCAGGGAGACAGAAATGTGTTTGTCGAGGTCTTTTGTCATCGAATCGACCGTGGCCTGCACATGACTCCGAAATGCTTCACTGGTGTAGATGTCAGCATCTGTGAGTTTTTCGCTCATTTCCTTGGCGCCTATGCGGATTTGCCTCCAGATAGATTTCTGGTCCATGCGTCAACTCTCCTTTCTTACTTTTTCCGGTTCTTGAAAATTTCAACGGTAAATTCGAGGCAGAAGTCTGCCACCTGCAGGCGGTCGGTGGAATCTCCGGTAAAAACAGGTCCGATTCCATTTGCTGCCGCCATCCGGTTAATGATATTGCAGCTATTGCAAGCAACGTCATGGTAGCATTTACGGAGCCTGTCGATGGTCTGCAATGCGTCGCGGAGGTCTTCGCCCTCAAGACGGTTGTGAGCAATGATGATGCGTGTCTCACCCATATCAACTGTGTTCACATAGTCGAGGAAGGCAGAGCATCGCTCTTCAAGGTTCTCAAGCAGCTTATCTGCATTGGGAATACCCTTCTTGACGCATTCGCCGACCTTGGCGCAGAGCGCGTTGTAATTTTCACGATTGAAAAAGTTGATGTTGTTATAGTTCTGAGTCATGGTGCTTTTTCTCCTTTCTTTCTTATCCGAAAAGAAAGAAAAGAGGCACCATGCCTCTTTTCTCCTTTCGGACCCTTATGCCACCTTGCTGATGACTTGTGCTGCGTTGGAACGAATTTCGTTCTGTTCAACGGGGTCGTTCGTGCATTTCGAGATGAGGCACGTGTCAATATACTTTTCAAGATTTGCCAGATAGCGGTCATCGCACTGCACGCAGCACACGAGGGATTCGAGCTCGCAGATGGTGCAAGAACCCTCAGTGATTTCCTTGTCTGCACAGTAGCTGCGAATCTGCTCGTACACGTCGTAGAGCGCGTACAGGGTTCTGTCGTCGCGGCTCCAGCCGGTGTTGTACTTGATGCGCTCCAGCATGGCTTTCTTCTCAATTTCCGTACTGTCGAAAATCATACGGCAGCGACGGAGAACCGACTGGTCAATGGGGCGGCAGGAAGCATATCCGACGTTATCTGTGAATACCACAACGGCGTCCTTCTGGCGATAGGTAAACCCACCATCTACCAGAGGAATCATAGCTCCCGGCAAATCGTACTGGTTCAGCGCGACCATAACGCCGGAATCCTTGATTCGGCTGACCTCCTGAATCTCGCAGATGTATCCGCGAGAAACGGCCTTCACAAAAGCGGATTCAACCACCTTCACGGGGGAAGTGCAGCCGGCACGTGCAACCAACAGCTCGGAATACTTTGCAAAGCACTCCTCGGAGGTAATGCCCGTGCCATCTTCTCCTGTCATGTTGTTCCACGCAGATTCGGGGTCGAAGGAAATCTCCTCAAAGGAGGGGAGTTCTCCTCGTGCCGCATCCACAGGATTGCAGGGAACGAACTCGGAAATCAAGTCCTTTGCCAACATATCAGTATGACAGGTCAGCTCCAAACGGGGGGTGTGCAGGATGCACGCCAACACCTTCGTACCGGTAGACTTGCCGTAACCGGTGATACCGCGCCACAGGAAGTTGCGGAACGGAACGCGCATATTAGACGTTGCGACGATTTTATCTGCGATTTCGATTACCTCCGGCTGGACCTTGAAGTCGTCGTCAAAGGTGGGAATCAGCAGTTCTTCGTCTTGCGTCCACGTATGTGTGTTTGTCCATGCAGCATATCTGAGCTTGGCATCCTTCACGGTCATGCTCTTTTCAGACGAGCCGGCGTTTGAGGCCATGGTGCCACCGATAATGGTCGGGGAGCCAACGATGACGGTGCCGTTAAAGGCTCCGCTGTTTACCTTCTGCCGGGTCAGAGTGTCCATATTGCCGTTCTGGATATTGAGAGGGATTTTTCCGTCTTCACAACCGTAGTAGAACATATCACTGAATGTGTAGAGAAAGTCTCTCGCATCAGGAATCTCATCCATATGGTTGCCCCAGTCGGCGGGGTACTTGGTGCTCAGGTCAAGGATGCCCGTCTGTACCTGCTTGAGCTCCACATTGTTTGCGACAACAGCCAGTTCAGGTGCGCCGTAATACGTTGCGAGGGTGAACGGGGTCATCGCAAGGAAAGCACCGCTCAGGTCGAGAGTGTCCGACTCCGAGCCAATAGACGGGGTTCCCGCCCACTGTCCGGAAGGTGCCGCTGACGCAGCCGCCAGCTTACCTACTGCCGGCGCATTCGTTTGAATGACCGTCTTGTAGGTGAAAAGATACGTCCTTGATTCCGTGGCGTCTCGATATTCCGCGCTCCACAGGTTATCAGAAACCTGCAAAAGAGCGTAGTCATCGACAAAATTGGGAATTCCCAGATACGCCAAAAGAGCTCTGGTCGCATAGTTGTGAAGGGTAGAATACCCCTTTGCAGAGGGGCGCTTGGGAGCACTCCATTTGGACACCGTACTTGTGTTTCTATTGGGAAGCGAGTTCAGCCCGTACGGAAGGGTACTGATATCGAACCCTTTCTTCCCTCGGAAGAGTACACAGTTTGCCATGATGTTTTCTCCTTTCTCCCAGCCTGTGATAAGGACTTACGGGAAACCAAAATAAAATGTATATATAGAAAAAGACAATCACTGCCCGAAGAGGGTAGTGATTGCCTGAATTTATGATGTGACTTGAAAAACGGAGATAAAACTCCTTATAAAAATATCTTCGTAATTATACTACTATACTACCACGTTTCGCTATTTTGTCAACAGCAGCAACGTAAAAAAAAGAAGCTCCCGAAGGAGCTTCTTTTGAAATTTAGTTTTTTATCTTGCGATTAACATTCCCTTTTAACCATGCGCTCCTGATACTCCTTCAGAACCCTTTGGCCGTACCCATCAGCGTCGTTGCGATAATCCAAGGAAAACGCTGCGAAGGCGTCTCGCATTACGGCGGCGCTTCTGGAAATGGTCTGGAGCAGTTCATTTTCCTGATGGCTCATTGCGGAGAGTGTGTTGTCGAAATCCTCATGGTACTGAACCGTCCAAGCGGCCTTAAATGCACCATCATCATCCCAAATCCACAAATGGTCATTATGCTGTCCTTTTGCCTTGTAGAGTATATCCGTGCAATGCGACACATGGACGATATACTCGCACAGCGCAAAGTACAACTCGTGGTAGGCTTTGATGGATTTCTGTTTGCTCTCACTGTCGCTGCGGAACAGAATACCGGAAATCAGGAGATGGGCGTAGTTTTGTTCGACGAAGCCGTATAACTCAGCCAGTTCGCGCTTCCGCAGAACCAGTTCCGCCGCGTCTTGCGGCAGGTCAGACAACTTCGGACGAACCTGTAAGGACGCACCCATCCCGATGATTGTGGCAATGGCTTCAGCCGCTTTCTCATAGCGGTTGATATACAGAATGGTCTCTCTTATCTTCGGTATTACAAAATGGCGAATGTCGGCAGTATCCAGCATTTTCGTTTGTTCCTCCTTTCCGTGGCTTAAATGGCGCAAGTGAATGTGTCATTGCAGCCAGACTTTTCCGTCTCTATTTCCCACGCCTCAGTAATCTTGTTGCTGGGAGTGCCGGATGCCTTCTTCCATACAATGGCATCACCGCTGACTTCCAGCGCATCATCGCAAGAGACAAGCGAATTAAAGATATGCTCGTCTTCATAGAGTGTCAGATGCATCGGGTTCAGCATGACTGCGCCTTCCGTCAGCAGCATACGGGCCCAGAGCTGGTATTCAAGCGACCAGCGGGACGTTTCCGTCGGCAGGTCGCCATACAGCTCGTCCAGCTTTCGCAGGATGGAGGCGCAAATCACGCAGCCTGCGGGAGTTCCGTGATGCGTACCGAGATACGGCAGCTTGGCGAAGAATAGGGGACTTTCAGCATACTCGTCTTCCGCATAGGCGTAAAACCTTAGCGTCATGTCCGCTGCTGCGAAGAACCGGTCGGGAAGGATATCCTTCACTTTACAGTTGCTCCAGACAACATCATCCGAAAGGAATCTGAAGCCAAGAGGCTCCGTCCTATCAGGTGTGAGGTACTTCCGTGCCATATGTCGGACGAGGGCAACGAAACCCAGCTCATGCCGCAGCGTCGGTACATCGTCAAAGATTCTGCGGATGTTTGCCCACAGCTTCTCTTCGCGTCGTTCCACGCACTCGAAAAAGAGCTTGCAGGACGACCCGTGTGTGAACGCGACACTCAGGGTCACGAGCCAAGGTGCGAAATCATCAGGCTTCAGAACATACTCTTTCTGCCCAGTACAGGCGACCGGCACAAACCAACCACCCGCACGAGCTTCGCTATACGAAGCGTCCTCAGCAGCATAGGCGGTTGTTCTGAAGGCATCGTCGGTGTCCTTATCAGGAATATCAATGGTATCACCCTTGCAGATATACTTGAAGGGGACATACATTTCCACCTCTCTAATGCCGTCGCCATCTGTATCATCCGTATCATGGCAGTAGCGCACGATATGGACCAATACGTTCTCGTCGCAGTGCAGCTTTCGCTTGTTTGAAATCAGATTATCCATGGTTCTCCTTTCAACTTCAGCCAGTTACGATGCAGGTAAAAGCCTCATCGCCGGACTCACTCATGTCATTCTCCCACGCCTCGGCGATTACGCTGATAGGTGTTTTGACAGCCTTTGCCCACGCAATACCGTCACCGCTGTCTTTCAGCATTTTATTACCGAAAGCCAGCGTTATGAATTCGTAGGCGCTGGAGTCGGGGAGGTCGAGGTGCTTCGGATTCAGCATGACCGCACCTTCTGCCAGCAGCATACGAGCCCAAAGTTGATACTCCAGTGCCCATTTTTCTGTGTCTTCAGGCAGGTCGCCGTACATCTCGTCCAGCTTCTGCAGCAGTTCTGCGATTGCAGCACGTCCCTCAGGCTTGTTGTACCGTTCGCCCAAATCGGGCAGTTTGGCAAAGAACAGGGGGGACGCTGAATACTCGCCGTCGGAATAGGCGAAGAACGTCAGCTCCATGGTCGGGGAATTGAAGAACTTCTCAGAGAGAATGTCCTTCACACCGCACTGGGCGAAGTTTACGCTGTCCGAAATGAGCCGGAAGCCGAACTGCTCCGTCCACTCACGAGTGAGGTCTCTCTTCGCCATGGCCGCAACTGTGTCGGAATGCCGCCCGCAGGTGTTTTCCGGCGCAACACGCGGCTCGAATCGCGCCCGCATATTGTTGACGATAGCTTCGGTGTCGTTGAGGACGCTTTCGAAAAGCAGCCGGCAGCCGCGCCACTCTCCTTCGTCGGTAACGGAAAGGCTGATGATGTAGGGCGCGAAATCGGTGGGACGAAGAACCATCTCCGTCTTGCCGCCGTCCTCAGTGACTTTCACAGACCAACCGCACTCGTTCCCGTATCGCTCGTCCTTCTTAAAAGAAGCATTTGTGAGAACGGAAAAGTGCATCTCGTGCCCATCACTGGCAAAGACGCTCACAGAATCGCTCTTGCGGATGTCCTTGAAAGGAACGAAGGTCATCTCGAACCTGTCGTACTTAGGATTATAGCGGTAGACCTTGACCAGCGTGTTCTCGTTGCAGAAAGATGCAGCGGCTCTGATAGATGTATTACCCATAATTTTTCTCCTTTCTTTTTGAAAAAACAGCTCAGATTTTGTCGAAATCATCGACGCCCGGAACGAGCGGCAGCGTGCGGCCATTATCCCAACGCATATGAATCTGGCCGTTATCGTCCACATAAGTGACTTTACCGGTCGTGCCGTCTGCCACAGGAAACTTGCTTTCGTCCATGTGTTTCAGTCTGATTCTTGTGCCTGCGGGATACTCCGCTTTGATGGCCGCGATTTCAGCAATGCTGTATGCCATTCGAATATCTCCTTCCTTTTCTTTTTTAAGCAGGGGAGAGGCAGAGCGCCCCTCCCGCTGGCTTTAATTTAACCGGTTATGACCGCTACAATAACCAAAACAATGGTGAGCGCAATAGTACCAAAGGCAGCCGGAAGCATTTCTGGCTGGTCTGATTTTTTTGCGGCTATGACTGAGACGACCATTGCGGCGATGATAAGAACGACATAGGCTATAAACAAGGGGTTCGTCAGCATTTTGAACACGTCCTTCACCTCCGTTAATACCACCGAACAAGTGCGAACAGTTCCACCATAATAACGCCCACAGAAACGCTGCAGATGATTGGCGGCAAGAGGTCCTGTGTGTCCAGTCTCTTTATGCCAAGGAATATGCCGCACATCACGAGAATGGTAAGTGCGAAGTAAAGAATAATCGACATTAGAGTTACTCCACCTCGCTCTTTTCCAGCTCGGAAAGGTTGTCGCATTCAAATCCGCAGGTCATGCAGTGATATGGACCGTAGGGGTCAGACGACTCGTAGATGTTAGATTCGATTTCGTCGTTGATATTTCCGAGGAAATCTCCCGTTTCGATGTCAACCAACACATCAATGTGGAGGACCTGATGACCAGAGAAAGATACGCCACCACAGTTGGGGCAGCAGCGGGTATACACCTTCTGCTCCCGCTCTGATGTACCAGATTCGATGTCTTCAAACGCTTCGGCGAGTGTGAGAAGCATCTCATTGATTTCCTTGGCGTCCTCGACAAGCACTGACAGCTTCGGAACGCCTGACGTGCCCTTTACGGAAGCCTCCGCAAACAGAGCGACGTGCTCGTCAACGTCGAAGTCCTCGTAGACGCGGCGCACAGCAGCAGCCACACCGTCGCTGAAGTCATCGTCGGCGTACAGGTCGAAGGAATAGTCCTCGCCGGCAGGCGACCCCTGCCTGAACGTGAACACACCACAGACCTTGTCCTCGTCGATGACCCAGCCCAGTGTTTCTGCCTTTTCGCGGTAGTTGGCCGGAATCAGGTCAGGAACGCTGGTCTCGACCTCCACAGCGTTCTTTTGGTTATTCTCCATGATTTTTCTCCTTTCTTTTTTCGTTAGGCTTCGGTGCCGAACACCTTTTTGCAGATGGAGTGGATAGTCACGAACTGTTCCTGAAGCTGTGCCGGCACGAGAGAGACGGAGAGACCGGCATTGCGCCATACACTTTGGCCTGCGAATGCTTTGTCCCACAGTTCTCCACGTTCGTGCTGGGCCTCCAAGAGCCTCTCATAGCGCTCTTCTTCCGTCTTTGCAGCGTCAATGTACTGCCGTGTGTACTCGTTGAAGTCTGAAATATTCATCTCCGTCTGGTCGGTGTACTCAAAGCGGGGATATTGGGAGTCGATGAAATGGGCCGCTTCTCTGGTGAGATTGAACCCTTTCATGTAGGTACTGCCATTATCGCCCCTGAGAAACAGCAGTGACGCCTGCCAATCACGGGAGACGATTTCGTAGATTTCAGTGATAACGTCGAGCAGATTTCTCTTCTGCTCTACTGTCAATGAAATCTTCCGTTTCTGAGCCTCCTTCTGCAGAATCTGTTCCGCAGAGCTTTTGGCGTTATCCGTCATCGTGAAAGATGGCGTCCAATCGTACATCAAAACGCACTTGTGAACGACGTTCGCGGCGATTGACGCAAACGAAGGTTTGAGCTCCTCAACAGCCTCTACAGACTTTTTGGCAAAGATGATAGCGAGCTGGCAGAAATCGAGCGAGTTGTAGACAGCGTCCACGAAGGACTTCTGCTGCACTTCCCGAATCTCGTTGCCGAGCTTGACCAACTCTCCGATGTCGGTAGAATTGATGCGCCAAGCGTCAAAGATTTTCGTGCTCATTTCAGGCACCCGCCTTCCTTGAGAATGTCCATGACCTTCTCCAACACGGTCAACGGGGCGTTGAAGCCGAAGTCGCCAACGGCTCTGCAAAGCGTCACACGCAGTTCCGCTTGCCGAAGGTAATCCTTGGCGGCCTGCTCTGTCTGATACAGCCGGTAGTCCATGCAGTACATGGTGTTGAGCTGGAAGTAGAGGTTTCGGTTTGCATCCTCAAGCGGTGCCTTGTAGTAACGCCGACCGTTATCGTCCGTCAGCCACTTGGTTCCGACCTTGACTGTGACCTCATCCACCACTTTTCCACGCTGCCTCTCGGCATTGCTGCCGACAACCGTTACGCGGTAAAGTCTCATTTCAGCGGCCATTGTTCTTACTCCTTTCTTCGTCTGTCAGCCCGCCATCCACAGCCATGTCCATCAGTGTATTGATGACGCTGGTGAGACGCTGTGCGAACGGGGTGTAGGGATTCGACAACTCACTGCGGCGCTCCATCAGAATCGCCATAGCAAACTTAGCGTCATTGACGCTCTTCAGCTCTTCGATTGTCCAGCGATGCTTACTCATGCTCTTGCACCCCCTTCCATAACAGGCCGGTCGGCATAAACCGACTGCAACGCGAATTCCATAGCGGAGATGACCTGTGCGATTGAGGGCGTAGGCTTACTCAAATCGCGGGCATATCCGCACCTGTCGTTCAGGTGGGTAGTCAGGGTGTCCCTGACCTTTCCCTGTACTCCCGTTATTTCCAGCAGCCGCCTCAGAGCGTCGTTGACGTCTTTTGCGGGCAACTTCTTGCGGGGGTGGAACAACAACTCGTTCCGATACTGAGACAATGTGCTGTCAACAAAGTGCAGCGAAGATGTATCCATTTTATTCTCCTTTCTCTAAATCTGCTTGTAAGGCCCAAGTGTGATAGACAGGTTGTAGATATAATTACCACAACGCACACATTCGTCGTTCTTTCCCCACAAGCCGCTTGCTTTCATACCGCGCACGCTGCCTGTATAATGGATAGACGGGTGTGTATCGCACTCATACTGGGTAAGCTCCTTTTGTTTCATGCGTTTTCTCCTTTCGTTTTTATTTGTTCTGAATATATAAAAAGACAGTCGTTCCCAAATGAGAACAACTGTCTTGAATATGATGATGTGACTGAAAACGGAGATAAATCTCCTTATAAAAATATCTTCGTAATTATACTACTATACTACCACAATTCTTTATAATGTCAACGGAAACGGCGCAAAAAAAAGAAGCCCCAAAAGGAGCTTCTTTTTAGATTCGAGTTATTCATTTCTTGCGGTCTCATCAGCGACGCCATCGAAGATGTTGCCAACAACACGGATTTTGGTTCCGAGCAGCTTGCAAAACGGAACAAAATGTCCGTTGTCGTAAGCCTCGTCCATCAGCTCTGCTGCCGTTTTTGTTTTCAAAGACTCACTAACCAGCAGGCCAAAGGAACCGTTGCGGAACACGACTGTGTGCTCGTTAAAACGAGCCGTGGGGTGGAAGCCCTCAAAAGTCTCCACAATGTCTCCCTCGAATACCTTGGTTCCATCCTTGTCGTCGATACCGGTATACTGCGTAACGGTATCCGCGTAGACGCCGCAAACATCGCGGCTTTCAGCCGTGTCGGACAAGTACGTGTAGATGATGGCGAAGTCCTTCGGGCTGTTATGGGGACGTGCGGCGCCCCCGTAGACCCAAATTCCCGGCAGGGGTGCTCCGGTTGCCATGCGAACTTTCTCACCATGCCGCCGAATCTGGCCGCGAAACAGAATTTCTTTCATTGTTTTTTCTCCTTTCATTTTTCAATGCATCCCATGGAGCTTTTTCCACTGGGCTTTATCCATCCAAGGACCGTCGAAGCTGTCGTCCACACATTCAGTACGGAGACAGTTGGGGCAAACGAGACAGTCCACAGCCCGCCGAATACGACCGGTCTTGAAACGCACCCCATGCTGGATGATTTCTTCCTCCTCCACGAAGTAGCTCGGTTCAAGCTCGCAGCCACAGGTGCCGCAGATGCCAAACGGGTTTGCATTGGACTCGTAGGTGCCGTTCTGTTTTTGGATATTCTCCTGAATCACTGCATGGTAATCCGTCGCCATCAGAACTGCACCTCCTCGAACTCAATGACCCATACCCACGGGTTTCCGTCCCACTTGGACAGGGCCTTGTGTTCGGGAATCGTGCTGTCCCACAGCTCGATAAACTTCTCCTGAAGGGACATGGTGTTCTCGCCGGAGGTACTGTCACAGGTGATGCCCTCCTTAGTGAAGTCCTCGTCCTTCATGTCATTCAAATGTTCCAACCGCACATCCGTCACACGCAGGAAAATGCGTGCCGCCTCTTTGGGCATATGAATGGATGGTGTCCAGTGAATGAGGGAACTCACCTCAGGGGAGTTTTTCAAATCCTCATCCGAATAATCGGCCTTGTAGAGCCAGCGGTTGAAATCGCAGGCACAAGTCGTCTCACGGACATACAGGATATCGCCCTTATCAAACGGGGCGCGAAAGCTGCGGATGACAGCATCCGTATCAGCAAAGGCTGCCACGAGACGCCCATCACCGTCACGGTACAGACCTTCCGCTCGTTTGCCGGCGAAGTGAAACGCACCACGGCGTGTTACCGTCTTGTGACCCTCACGGATGGCTCGAACCATCTCTCCGTTGAAAATAATGGGCTTAGGCTTTTTGCCCTTAAAGGCATCGGGGTCAAAATGGATGCCGGCTTTCTCGCGCAGTTCCTTGCAACGAGAGCCACGATAGATGTCTGTGTCGCACTCTTTGACAGGACAATGTGAGAGGCAGATTCGCCGCTCATAAGGTTCCTTTCTGGGCATATTTTTTTCTCCTTTCTTTTCCTCGCGGGGTCACTCATATTCCTGACAACAAAGGTCGTAAACCTTATGCAGCGCAGCCAACGCCGTCTCAGGAATGTCTTGAGTGTCCATGTCAAACCATTCACCGAGCAATCCGGTGACATCTCCAAGAAACAGGAGCTCGTCGAACACCTCTGACGGTGTATCGGTGCCTTCTACGCTTACCTTGCGCCGCTTATGTGGTGAGGTTCCGCGACAGGCATCCAGTGCGTCCTGCAGGAGCGATATCGCACCCTTTGGAATTTCACCGGTATCCATTTTCAGCCAATTCGCCAGAGTCTCGATAACATCATCGAGGAACACATAATTGCACTCGCAGATAATTCTCGCCATCTGCAAGTGTCGAATTGCGTCCGTTGGGATGTCGTTAATGTCACACTCGGTGAGTTGTCTCTTCAGGTTCTTTACAACCTCATCGCGGGACAAAACCTTGTTTCTTCCCATGTTGTTCTCCTTTCTTTTTTTTTCGCGGATTTCAACTGCTCTGCCTCAGCGTATCAGGCACAGCACCGTAGCTCTGTGCGGCTGGGTAGGCGGGAGGGAAGGGGATAGCCCCTCCTCTCGCTACCTGAGCCACCACGAGGGTGCTAATGCCGCCAGAGGGCGTTCTGTATTGCTGAACGCTTGGCGTGTAGAGAAACCCATCTACCGCTTGTCTCACGGTCATTGTGGGGTATTTTGGTGCCCGCCAACGATGCTCCTTAGAATAGTAGATTTCCCTGACCCGACACGTTGCAACTGTGACGGGAATGAGGGGATTGTCTACCGTATGTTCACACACGATGGCGATAGATGTCTTTCCAATTCTGGAAGCATCCTCCACCATGCGCTGCAGCGCGAGTCTCTGACCATAAGGCATTGCGGCATTACGATGCTTCACCTCAAAGAAAACATACCCCTTGTCGTGATACTCAATGAGTCCGTCTATGTCGGTAGGATAACAGTTACCCTTGTTTTCAATAGTCATGCCCGTGAAGCTGACGAGCTGTTTCATCCTTGCGGGAAATCTAATGTAGTCCTTCCTCACGGGAGCCTCCTTTCTGCCGGCATCCCCCTCAGCGGGGGATGCCTTTGCCGTTTTTGAGCATGGAAATGACTTTTGCGGCCAATAAATCGTCGGCCACAAACTGGTTATAGCCGTTTTTCAGACCGTTGCTGGAGAAATCCTCTGTATTCTTGGCATAGCGGCACATGGATTTGTCGGAAATAGGTCCATAGCAAGAGTGCTCGGTTGTTACATAGACGCAACTCTCTCCGCAAGTCACGAAGCCAGAGCAGCCGCGCTTCTGTCCGTTGACTGTGATGTTCTTCAGGTGCGTGGTAATGTCCATGCCCATCTGTTCTGCCAGAGAGGTAAGTCCGTTTTTCAGCTTTACAGAAAGCAACATTCTTACACCGCCTTTCTTTCTACCCAGACATCGCCCAACTTGGCGCACTCGCCGTGGTAAGGGCAGTCGTGATAGGTTTCGCAACCCTCATCAACGAAGGTCTGGCAGGTGCCACAGTCCAAATTGTGATGCAGAAGACGCCGGATAACATCCCGCGCATTTTCGGCCTCTACCGCGAGGTAGGAAAAAGCTCTCGCCTTGACGCTTGCATCGTACTCATCCGTGTAGTAGAGGGAATACGCACAGAGAACCTTTGCGCCGAACACACGGCGGCACTCCTCATCGGAGAGCATTTCACCGGCAAACGGGAAAAGACCGCGTCTGCCTCTGAACTGGTTGCTGACGTGTGTGTGCGCGTTCTTTACCAACTCAACGCCCACGCGAGCCTCATCCAGTGTGTCGAAGGACAACGCACACACATCCACGAGAGAGCTTTCGCCGATAGGGGAGTGGCTCACAAAAAGCATCGCGTATCTTCTGCTGGGAAGGGTTGCAGTTCTCGCTGCATCCTCGCCTTCGAGACACACGTAACGCGCCACTTTGTCGTCCCACACATACTTCTCACAGGAGATGCAGGTGTTCTCTGCCTTATCACATCCGGATTTCGACGCAACGACCTTCAGCTCGGCTGCTTTTTTTTCTGCCTCACACTTATCCACAGCGGCAAAGCACACTTTTCGTCCCTTTTCCTCATCGAAACGATAGTGCTCACATAACGCACAGGAACCAGCAGGCTTTTCACAGATATATGCCATATTTTTCTCCTTTCTCCCAGCCTGTGTTAAGGTCTTATGGGAACAAAAATGTAGTGAATATATAAAAAGACAGTCGTTCTCAAAAGAGAACAACTGCCTTGAATGTGATGATGTGACTGAAAACGGAGACAAAGCTCCTTATAAAAATATCTTCGTAATTATACTACTATACTACCACATTTCCTTATAATGTCAACGGTTTCGGCGCAAAAGAAAAGAGCCGCATAGCGGCTCTTTTTTTAGGCTTGTTGTTCACGCTTCTACGTAAACTGGTTTAAGATACTGTGCGCTGAGAAATTTGCCTCGCAAGGAAGAAATCTTTGCCTCAGCGTCTTTCTCACTGATAAACCTCTGAGCATCATCCACGGAGGACGTGTACTGGAGGTTGTTCTTCACGGATTTCTTCACATACTTCCCTGCGTATGCCTTTTCCGTACACATAACGACATAGGGCCGAGGCGCCGTCATCTTGCGCGTTACGGTCTTGAACTCAAGTCCCATTACGCTGATAACCTCTCCCATTGCTGCCGTAGCTGCTTCCGCAGACGGGTAGTGAATGGCATCTCTGACATCCTTTGTGAAATGCACAGTTATTCTTCCAATCACATTATCAAACGCACGCACATAGCCCGCGTTGCGCTTTTGAACTACAAGCGGACCCTTTACATCCCGCGCTCTGGCAGGTCGCAGGCGCTCGCCGCGCTGTGTTCCGCTGAACGACATGAAGATGTAGTGGTCCTTGTGTTCTTTTACCAGTTCCCGTGCCTCATCCAGCCAGACTTCCAGCTCATCCGTTGTTCTGACATACCTCCACAGCAGATGGTCGCCGGACGTATAGGGCATCAGCCCTACATTCAGGTCGTTGACGCCGGGATTGGCGGCGAGGATGTCCTCCAGCGTGGCGGCATCCTTTGCGGCGCGAGCAAACCATTTCCGTGCCTGAGAGCAAGTGACCCACTTGCTGTTCATCTTCCAGCACTCATCATCGGTGTCGGGGAAGGTGGTATTCACCTTCGCCACAAATTCGTCCTCAGGAAGTTCCAGAAGATTGATTCCTCCCAGCAAGAACCAGTGGCGCTCGCGAACCTCTCGCGGCTTGAAATTCCTGTCGTAGATAAACTCGGAGCAGTTGTTGCTGCCACCCAAGGCAAGGGGAATGATACCACGAGTTGTCTTGATGAAAGAGCGGGCATCAATGATAGTGTATCCCATTTTTACATCTCCTTTCTTACATCTCGCCATCCTCGGCAGCGGTTATAATACCGAATCTGAGGTTGTTGTTGATGTCGTAGATACTTAATCCGCTATCAAAGTCCTTGCGGAGCTGCGTCGCAGCGGCCTCTACGGAGTCTTCGCCGTACTCAAACGTCTCGGACTCGACGCAGGTTGCCACAAGCTCCTTCAGCTTTGCGCGGGAAGTCGTCGCAGAAACCAGACGCATAGAGTCTGTTGCTTTCCAAGCGTCACAGGCAAACACGATGAAGATAGGATTACCCCTCATTTTCGGCTTGCTCCTTTCTTCTTCCAACGGTGGCTGCGGGGTACGGTGTGGCCCGCTTGTTGTTGCTGTCCATGATTCGCATAACATGGACAAGCATCTCGGAATATGCCCTGTGCATGGTTTCATACCGCGCACGCCATGTATTATCATCATTGTCGTTCACACGAGCACTCAGCCCCATGCTGTAGTACAGCGCGGCGTCGATGTCTACCAGCTCCGCTTCAGTCAGGTGGCAGATATAGGCCCCCAGCTCATTGACAGAAACTGCCATCGGCTGCTCGCACAGTGCTGTGCTTGGGCGGCTCGTGCTCGTGATGAGTACATGGGAGGGCTGCTGCATCTTTGGAGATGATGTTGTAAATACGACCTCCACTACACTGCTGTAGCGGTTCAGGTCATCCGAAGATACAACGATTGCGGGACGATGTCCTCTGATAACAGAGCTATTGGAAGGATGTCCGTCTTTATCGCGGAACTGACTTCCTTCCGGGGCCCAAGGGGAAAAGATTTCGATTTCTTTCGCATTGACCCAAAATACATCGCCCCTGCGGATATTTCCATTTCTACCCATAGATTCTTGTCTCCTTTCCTTCAGAATTGGTTACACACGACGGAATGCCGAAAAAAGACAGAACCGCTTTAAGCGGCTCTGTCTCCATGCAGTCGATATGACACTGTTTGTTTTCGTAAGGTGCCTCGACATATTCTTCGCCAACCTCAATGGGTTCGTGGCAAATGCAGCATTCGCCGGCGTAACGAATTTTCTTTTTTACTTTCACAATGAATTTACTCCTTTCTTTTCAATGTTGCCGAGACAGTGTTACGGCTGCCTGCTGGCGTCGTCTTTCGCAGATTTTTCGCTGCTCTTCGATAGCTTCGCGAGCCTCCGCAATACACTGCTTCGCACGCCTATCCTGTTCAGAAGAGAAAGATGTGTAGCGCTCGGAGTAGATGGAATCCATACGCTCGGCTCTCTCAATTAACTCATACAGCGGTGTAGACATAGCTTCTCCTCCTCGTTTATTGAATGTTCATGCCTACGGCACGAGGACCTTCTTTGGACCAAGTTTCCTTGAGCCAGTGATAGGTGATTGTGCTATCTTCGGGACTCTTGTCTGGATAGCAGGGAAGGTATGCTGCGGAGTACAAATCTCTGCACTGACTGAAATACACATGATTCCAGTCAGCCCACACATCGCCAAGAGAACGGATAGCTCGCTTGAACGACCGAAAGCTCTGCGGCGTGTGAACTACGATGGCATTTGCTCCGTTCCACTTTCCATTCCACATCATTGCGCTTCACCTCCGCGATACGAAGGTCTCCGCTTGGACCTGAACGGCGGCATTATCGGTGCGTTGTAGCTTGTCAACTCACCCGTCATTTTGACAGGCACACACTGGAGCAATCCGCGCTGTTTTCGATACTGGTGGGCCAAGTTGTTACGAGCCTGTTTCTCAGAAACCGCCATAGTCGTCCCGCCCCACTTATTTGTGGTAATGTCGTCATAGACACGAACGGGGCCGAGATAGCTGAAAACCATTTTTGCCTGTGCCATTATGTTTTCTCCTTTCTTATTGTGTTGTAATGTAAAAAAAATATATAAAAAGACAGCTATCCCTGTCTTGGGATAACTGTCTTGAATACTTGGTGTGACTGGAAGCGGAGATAAGTCTCCTTATAAAAATATCTTCGTAATTATACTATTATACTACCACAATTATTTATAATGTCAACAATAGCAGAGAAAAAAGAGGCGGCTTTCGCCTGCCTCTTTTTTTACCTTATTTCCTCGGAGTATTGTGCCATCCAGCAGTCGCAAAGGGCTTCCGCTACGACCTCACTTCTATCGTTATCGTCAGAAATCATCAGGATTGAAGAAAGGGCTGACCGCATACCTTCATCAAGCGTGAACTCCATCTCGTTTCCACTTTTATCTGGGACATTTGTTCGAGCAAGCAGCGTCGAATATTTCGTATAATCAGGGGAGATGAAATAGTCCACAGCCGTGTCAAGGCCAATACTCAGCATCATAAGATTGCCGGTCGTTCCCATTGGTTCTTTCTTTCCGGACTTCTTCTCCGGTCTCATAAGAGTTCCGTTCTTGTCAAAGAATATTGCCCTATCTGACTTTTCAAATGTGTCTACAGGAACGCTAAAGCATCTGATTGCCATGTTCTTAAAAGGAGCACTGGCGTCTTCGCCGAACAGTGAGGAAGCATTACAGCAGTCATTTTCCATCTTCTCGTTAAGCCGCTTTATATAAAGCTCCTGAAAATCAATGGGAGCACCTGCGCTGTCCGCGTATACGTAGTTTTCTGGCTTTTTGCCGTCTGCCGTTTCCCTTACCATGTACTGCTCGTACTGCTTGCACATTTCTTTAATCTTAACTTGTATCCGCAAGGAATCGGAAAACGGAACTGCTGAGATTTGGGAGAAAAGGGAGGAGTAGTTATGAGGGAGGTGGATGGGCGCACACTCATCTCCGAATAAGACTTTTTCGCAGGACTTGTCAAGGAAAAAGTATGAGGTTTTGTAAAGACCTTCAACAGACGCATAAAACCCTTCAGGCAGCCGTCGCGTCTGCTTGCCGTCTGCTGGAGGCGAAATGCGTAACTCAAACGGTCCCACAGAGGTAAGCGCACCGTCCTCAGGCTCCTTGAGGCGCGACATTTTAGTTGCGTCCATGCCGATTTCTGCACCAATTTGCTTCACATTCCATTCTCCATAGACACGTGGCATTTTGGTAATGGCAAACAGCTCTTCGTACACTCTCGCGGAAACAAGCCTGCGTACCAAAGTAAGCTCATCGCTGAATTCGGCATATATTCCGAGCATTTCCTTGTAATTCAATTTTTCCGACTTCTCGGCGGAAGAGAACCGCGTATTGAGTTTTGTCGCCCATTTATTGCAGTCGATATATGCGTTGACTGCACTATCCTTTTTTCTCATTTGTTTTCCTCCTTAAAGTGTTCAAGTCTTTCGGAAAACTTTTGCAGCGCTTTTCTAAACTCAATTTTGCAGGTGGTTGACATGAAATAATAGGCGGAAACAATATCTTCTGTCGTAGAGTTTTTCGCATAAAGTCGCATTGTGCTTGGCATCCCCATGAGCCAGTGTAAAGAGACGCCAAAGGCAGCCGCTATATGCGGCAGAATTCTTTCGTTGCTTGTGGAGCAGGAGGGTCTCACCAACATGATATTCGCCAACTCGTGAATGACATCCTTTTGTTTATCATCTAATTCAAAATTGCCTTTTCCGGACTGAATCAATTCATCCAAATCGAGAATATCCTGTCGCTTAAATGAACATCTATGGGAAAAAACGTACTGTACTCGCGCAGAAGGGCGCAGCAATAAGCTGCGTTTTTTATCATCCCAGAATTGATGTATCCACATCGTATCAATCATGCCGAGAGCTGACTCTCTTATGCATCCGTCTCTTATCGTTTCTGGAAAGCTATCTACAAGATTATAGACTTCTTGAACATCTGGCGGTAGGCTGCTGAAAGCTGGAAAGTTTTTATCTCCGAATCGAATCATTTCCTCGTAAGATATGTCCAACTCGGCAAGAATCCGAAAAACGATTTGCCAGTTAAATCCCTGCCAGCCTATAAATCGCTGTGTTTCTCCGTTTGTAATGGGAGTTTTATCAAATAAAAGGGCTGGCAGCTTTTCTTCTGGACAATTAAGCTGTTCGGCTAACCGCAGCTTTTTCATTTCTGCCCTGTATGGCGTGGTGTCTGTGATAATGTTGTTTACTCTTGCCATGTTGCCTGCATCCTCCGCAATTCTTAATTTGCGGAGGAGCAGGACTATAGAGGTATAGACAGTTGTTGAGACGTTTTCTCCGTACCTTATATCGTCTCCAGCTCGTGCCGGCTTTGTTGGATTTGTTCTTTTATAAATAGCACTCATTTTCTTGATGCCTCCTTTGCGGTATTGTCGGTCTCCTGACCTCCCGCGATTATGGAATCGACCATTTTGCAGGAACCTTTTCCTCTGTTCAAAAGTGTCTTTGCGTCCTCCTTTGCCTGTTCGTACTCAGCGGGGTATGCCATCATAAGGGTCATATATCGGTTCCATCCGGATTGTTCTGTGCCGAGGAAATCTCCGGCACCTCTAATGCGGAGGTCCGCCTCTGCAATTTCAAACCCGTTATTGGTCTGTACCATGGCGTTCAGTCTCTCCATCGCAGCCGGCGTGGGTGCCGCGCCTGCTTCCAGCACACAATAGGACTGTACGCTGCTCCGCCCTACACGCCCTCTCAACTGGTGCAGACTGGAAAGCCCGAAGCGGTCCGCGTTTACAATGACCATCATTGTCGCGGTAGGGACATTTACGCCAACCTCCACAACGGTTGTACTGACAAGCACATCTACTTGACCATCCTTGAAGCGCGAGAGAATGTCCTCTGTTTCTGTCTTTCCCATCTTGCCTGTTACTGTTTCGATGCGGACGCCATACGGTTCCAGAACAGAACGGTATTCTGCGCTGACTTCCTCGACAGACTGTACGCCTTCCAGCTTCTCGCTTCTATCAATAAGCGGACAGACAACATAGGTTTGATACCCCTTTTGTTTCTGCAGCAGAATGAAGCGAAAGATTTTTTCTTTACTTGTGGCAATGCCGGTGATAACCGGAAGACGTCCGTCCGGCATCGTTTTAATGGTGTGGAGTTGCACGGTATCTCCATAAATTACCTGAGCCAAACTGCGGGGGATGGGGGTGGCAGACATAGTAATAGAATGAACACCGCCTGAAGCCTTTTCGATGAGCGCTGTACGCTGGTCAACGCCAAACTTGTGTTCCTCATCCGTTACGGTTAAGGCGAGATTTTTATACTCCACATCTTCTCCAATGATGGACTGTGTTCCAACAATGAGTTGTGCCTTGCCTTCCTTGATGACGGCCAAGGCTTTTTTCTTTTCGCTCGTCTTCAAATCGCTGCCAAGCCAAACAACACTTACGCCAAACGGTTCCGCCAGAACAGAGAGGTCCTCGTAGTGCTGACGCGCCAACACCAGCGTTGGAGCCATCACCGCTGCCTGATACCCATTCTCAGCCATGGTCATCATAAGGCAAAAGGCAACGATGCTCTTTCCACAACCGACATCACCCTGCACAAGCGCGTTGATGCGATGCCCGTCTGCTGCAAATTGAGTCATGCTCTCAATCGCGTCCATCTGGTCTTTTGTGAGAGAATAGGGCAGGGACTTCTTAATCTTTTCAATCCAGCCGTTTGTTTTGACGGAGAATTGGCTACCTTTAGAAATCTTTCGTGCGGCCCATTCGTTAGCCATAGCAAAATATACGAGGTCTTCCTGAAGGAGTCGGGATTGCCCGTCCTTAATATCCTGCTCGGAAACGGGGAAGTGCAGCTTCTTGAGTGAAGTCCAAAGGCTTGAAAGACCTTTTTTGTCGAGGAAATCATTGGGAAGCGTTTCAATAAGTCCGATAGTTCTGTCGGAAGCCTCCTGAATCTTTTCTCTCAGGTAGGCATCGCTCACGCCTCCGATTTGAGCGTACACAGGACGAATGCCCGGTGCCTGCCCATAGGCAGGCTCGAAAATCTCCGGTGCCGTCATGGTGTAGTTGTTGTATTTCTCGCTGTATCCGACCTTTCCGGCCACATAAACCTCCTGCCCTGTGCAAGTGGAAATCTTGCGGAAGAGGTAGTTTTGCCGGAACCATGTAATAACGAGTTTTTCTCCGCTTGGAAGCACAGTGCAGTGTGCGATAATCATAGGGACATGGGAGGAAGTCTGCACATAAGAACCCTTATAGCGCAGTTCTTGGCCGAAGGACTTTACTTCGTCTACACGCACAAGACAAGCCTGCTCCGCACCATCTATGAGATGCGTTGCAAGCTGCCGGTAGTCCTTATAGCTTTTTGGGATATAACGCAGAAGGTCTTCTGCTGAGTGGATACCTTTTTTCTCGAAACGCTTTTCTTTTTGTGCGTTTACTCCAATGACGGATAGCTTCATATATATTCTCACCTCCGTTTGGTGGGAAAAATGTCAGGGTGTCGGGGTGCTTTTCGTGAACTACTCGGCAATAAATCACCGAGGCTTCTTGCTTACTTCTTATAAAGAGGGCTTACACACCCTTATTATAAACACGAACATAAAATTTTGTCAAGCGTATTAGAGAGAAAATTTACGGGATGTCAACCCCTGTTCTTTTGTATATTCGTTATTATTGCCAACTACTTTTCGTAAAATACAGCTTGCTTTAGTTTGTGCAGAACGCTTCATGGCGTATAAACTCGCGGTATAGTTTTTTTTACTGATAATTAGACTTGACATTTTTATATGTTCGTGTTAGTATAACAGCGTGGACGGGGCAAGAAAGGCTCGTTCGAAGGGCTTGTACCTAAAATGACAATATTCTTGCGATTGTAAGAATAAGCGCCTAAGTTGCCCGTCCCGTTTTCTTCTTTCTTTATTTACACTCATAAGCACAATAAAGTCAGCTCCCTGAGGGAAGTGTGCGGGAGCTGCTTCGACTTTCGCGTTGTTCTCTATGCGGGGAGGTTCTGGCGGTTCGAGTCCGCACGACGCGCCTTCTGTTTTCGCTGCTTCTATCTTTGCCTCCGTCTTTTTTAACGAGCAGCGGACACAGAAACATCTCTCAATATGATAGCGTAGCATAACTGGTAATGCCGTACCTCTCTCACAGGTAACGATATGTTGGTTCAACTCCAGCCGCTATTGCCAGCCGGCGTTCTACCCACCCCGCCGACATCAACTCTCTTCGGCGCTGGCGGCCTCCGTGCAGACGGGATTACACGTGATAAGCGGAGGCTGCCAGCACCACCAAAATGCTGGTGTAGCTCAGTAGGCAGAGCGGCGCACTCGTAACGCGCAGGTCGTGGGTTCGACCCCCACCGTCAGCTCCATTCCATACTCATTCTCCTTCAAGTGAAGCCCCCGTGTAACAGGTCTTTTGAAAAGTGCTTTCAGCCTCGTTGTGCGGGGGCTTCACGACTATGCTGATGTAGCTCAGTTGGCAGAGCGGCGGATTTGTAAACCGCAGGTCGGGGGTTCAAGGCCCTCCATCAGCTCCATTAAAACCATGTGCTTTTGTGGTGTTTTTATATGCGCGGATGTCGTCTAATTTGGTGAGACACCAGCCTTCCAAGCTGGTCATTGCGGGTTCGAGTCCCGTCGTCCGCTCCAAGGACACCGTAAAGTGTGTCCTTCTTCTTTATCTGCTTGTTTGTCCTGTGTTTTTCGGACAACATCGGCGAGCGCAAAAGTCGCCTGAAGCGTGAGAAGCGAGCTGCCTGTACCTGTTTTGCGGGCGGTGGCGTGATAAGGGTGAAACTCTGCGCTTTCAGTAGCCGAAAGCAGATGAGCAAAAGTCTCCGCGAACGCCTGCATGGTTCGCGGGACAAGGGAAGCCGGAAAAATAAGTAAACGCGGGCCGAGCGCAGAGGTTGTTGGCGTATTCCAGACGTGGGTGCTGCCTTTTATGCTGTGCTTGTTTGCGTGGGGTCCGGTGTTCTCGCAGTCTGGATGGTTGCTGCGAGAGGTGCCGACTATTTGCGAAAGGACGGATTTCTATGCCAACTACATTTCAAGCGTTTAAGTATCGCATTTACCCGACTGATGAGCAGGTCGAAATCATCGAGAAGACTTTCAAATGCTGCCGGTTTGTGTGGAATCATTTCCTTGAACAAACCTCCAAAATCTATGAGCGCCGACAGGAGAAGATGACGACCTTCGACTGTATGAAGGTTCTCACGGAGATGCGGGAGCGCTGGCCTTGGCTTGCGGACTGCGGCTGTACGGCAGAGAGATATGCCATCATTGATTTGTTTGAGGCGCGAAAAGCGTTCTTCCGCCGCATTAAAGCGGGGGAGAAGCCCGGTTATCCCAAATTTAAGGGCGCGTCCCATCCGACCCAGAGTTTTACGACCGCTGGTACTATCTATGTGACGGACGATTACATTCAAGTTCCGTTTGGAGGGCAGTATCAGAAAATCAACAAGCTCAGGCGAGGGACGGGGCGCCCCATCGAAGGGTCTCCCCGCGAGGTCACTATTTCTCGGTCTGCTACCGGAAAATACTGGGCATCTGTCTGCTGTAAAGTAGAGCGAGACACGCTGCCTATTGTGGACGGCGAAGTGGGCATCAGTCTCGGCCTGAAGGAGTTGGCTATTGACAGCAACGGCGTTCACTATGAGAACCCGAAGCATCTGAGCAAGTCTGCAAAGCGGCTGGCCCGTGAGCAGCGGCGTCTATCCCGTAAGAAAAAAGGCTCTGCCAACTACGAGAAGCAGCGGCGCAAGGTAGCCGGCGTCCATGAGCATATTGCCAATCAGCGCAATGACTACCGGCATAAAATCAGCCGTGAACTTGTCAACGCAAACCAGCTTATTGCCGTTGAGAAGGTGGCCGTTAAGCCCTTAGTTGAGGGCAATGAGCAGGCTAAAAGCATCCTCGATGCCGGCTGGTCTGAACTTACCGGTATGATAAAGTATAAGGCGGACTGGGCTGGACGCACGCTGGTGGATGTAGATACCGCCACCGTAGCACCGGAAGCAAAGCATGACGAGGCGCTGGCACAGGTCGTGCTGTCCGAAGGTCAGCGCATGGCCTCCGAGCAGAATCCTGCCTAAAGCCCTGTGGCGAGCAAATAAAGTGTGCAATGATTGCACACATTGCCAAGGAAATAAAAACGAGTACGGACGGTATAGCCGGAATTAACGCCTGTGGAGATGCATGGTCGTCGTGGAAGCAGGAATACTCTGTTGGCTGGTTTGTTATGTGAGAGGTGGCGACCAGCACTTTCTGGGAACTGAATACCTGTGCTGGGTATACACCACCCGGAAATAACAGGGTTGTATACCAATTCATGGCGTCTCCTTTTGGTATACACCACCCTGAAATAACAGGGTTTTACCATTCGTAATTATAGTTCTTCCCTCCGCTGTGTGGAGCGTTTTGTCGAAATGACAAAACATTCCTCTTAAATTCTTAAAAACAAGAAAGGAAATAAAGAATATGGAACCTTCTATCAACAGAACTCTCACCGTCAGCGTCGTCAGCTATGGCGTCGTATCTGTCGTCAATGGAGTCATCAACGTTGACAACCAGAACCCCATCGAGTTTCCCGCCGTGCTGGACGAGGCGTCCGCTGCCAAACTGCTGAAGAGCAGATACGGCGGCAAGCTGTTCCCCGTGGATGCGAACATCGTCGTGTCTTCCATCCGGCATGAGAAGTGGAAGTTCTCTATGGACCTGAGCCAGTTCGTTGCTACCGCTGCCCGCAGCCGCGTGGATGGAACCGAGTCCGGTGCTGATGATACCCCCGCAGAGGACGTTCCCGCCGCCGAGCCTGCTGCTCCTGCGCCTGAGACGGCACCCGCTGCTTCTCCTGCTATCCCCATGCCTCTGGTCTCTGAACCTGAGGAGGATTTTGCGCCTGTAGCTCCCGAAGCGCCTGCTCCCGCCGGTGGTTTCGCTCCTGAGACTCCTGCGCCCGCTGCTCCCGCCAAGGAAGTTCCCTATGGTGGTAACTTCAATTTCCCCGCTGACAGCGGTGGCGACTTCGGTTCCGGCTTCTTCGGTTAATAACCGATGGACGCTGTGAACGTTGGCCGTGGATGCCTTGATTGCATCAACAAGGAAACTACGACGACCAAAGAACCCTGTAAGAGTTGTTCCCGCTGGAATAGGTGGGAGCCTGACGAAAAGTGTAAGGAAAAGATGGCGGTCAAAGCCGCACGTGAAAGGACAAAGAAATGAGCAACACCAATACACCCGAAAAGCCTGTCGTCGTATTCATCAGTAATGACCACGATACCGTCATTGGTGTGATGGTCATTAAGAATGATGACGAGCACCTTCAGAATAATCTCGAAATTATCGAGAAGAACTGGGTCGCTGCCCGTAATGAGCTGCTTCAGCGGGCTCGTGAGGACGAGAGCATTGAAGCAGACGAGGACGAGCTGCATATCGCTTTCATTGCACATGAGTTGGGAATGTTTGATGAGCCCTATGAAACCATCGACATTTCCGGTGTCTATTCTGTCGCCAACGGGAATGTGGACCGCATCTGAGTTGGCCTTGGCAGCAGACACACAGCGGCGCAGGCCCTACTCCGGCGGCTGCGCCGCTTTTCGCTAAATACCTAAAAGCAAGTACGGACGGTATAACCGGAATTAACGCCTGTGGAGATGCATGGTCATCGTGGAAGCAGGAATGCTCTGTTAGCTGGTTTTCATGTGAGAGATGATGCCAGCAGCTAAGGGAACTGAATATGCCTGTGTTGGGTGTATGAGGCCCTGAAATGACAGGGGTGTATACCATATAATCTGTCGCTTGAGGAGACAGGCGTATAGAGCCCAGAAATAACAGGGTTGTATACCAAACGGCCACCTTTTGACGAGAAGGGCGAGGGTGTATAGCGCCCAGAAATAACAGGGTTGTATACCCCTTAACCGCGCTCCAACTTTCAATCCTAAGGTGTATAAGGGCCTGAAATAACGGGGTGATACCTCAGTTATTCCTTTTAGGTACATAACGGGCTAAAACAACAGGGTAGTGTACCAGATTATATATGATATGGGTGTAGGTATTCGATTAGGACAACTTGAAGTTGAAAGGAGGTCTCTGGATGGCCTCAAAAAAGATATATAGTTCCCCTGAACTCTATGAGGACAAGTTGGTGCGCGTAATGGCGCGGCTTGGTATCGAAGAAGGCGACTACAACTACGACTGGAGTCGTCAGGAGTGTTGGGTTGAGTTCAGGTACAAGGGGGAATATTATCGCTTTTCTCACAGTGTGAAGAACGCTCAAGAGCACGGCATCTCCCTGCAGTACGGCTCCGATGCCTTTGCACAGGTCGTGCTCTCTTTGGAAGACCTCGCCCGTATGGTCGAACGAGGCATCTACGACCTGTCTACATGGGTGGCCGGCATGAAAGCCCTGCCGATGCGCTCCAAGTCATTAGATGCCTGTTTTATCGCTCTCGGTTTCGCAGAGCCCCCTATATCCAAGGAAGAAATCACACTCCACTACCGGCGGCTGGCAAAGGTATATCATCCTGATGCCGGCGGCGATAGCTGCTCATTTGATGCGCTATCTAACAACTACGCAAAATGCATGGAGATGTTCGAGGAGGCTGCTGAAAAGTAATGTATATGTCTCAGAAAGAGTTCAATGCAATGATGAAGAAAAACCCCCGCCTCCGTGTTCACGGTGCAAACAACACACGCGAACATCGCTCCAAGGCGAATAAGGCCGCAAAATATAGGAACGTAAAGGTTTATGAATACGCCGATGGGCTGGCATTTTTCGGTAAGCCCCGCAATAGTGGTGAACTCCCTATCGCTGTCTATGACAGTAAGAAGGAGTACCACCGCTGGAAAGAGCTTCAGATTCTGGAGCGCGGCGGACATATCCACGACCTTCGCCGGCAGGTGCCTTTGACCATCATTACCGAGTTCGAGTATCGTGGTCAGAAGGTCTCCGGTATTACTTACAAAGCCGACGCCGTCTATGTGCGCGACGGCAAGTGTGTGGTAGAGGACGTGAAGCCCTTCGATACCACAACGCAGAAGTATCGAACTACAAAGGATTTCAACCTCAAGTGGAAGCTGCTCAAGGCTGAATATCCTACTTGGTCTTTTGAAATCTATTAAAAACGAGTACGGATGGTATAACCGGAATTAACGCCTGTGGAGATGCATGGTCGTCGTGGAAGCAGGAATACTCTGTTGGCTGGTAATCATGTGAGAGATGATACCGGCACCTTTGGGGAACTGAATATGCCTGTGTCGGGTATATAGAACCCTGAAACGACAGGGTTGTGTATCACAGAATAACTGCGGCAGCGGCATATATGGCTCTGAAACAACAGGGTTGTGTACCCCATAACATATTGTTTCTGAAAGTGGTGGACGGCAAGTGGAAAATCTGAGCAACATCCGGTGGCGAGTTCATCTGTAAGACCTGCTACGGTGGAGGGAGCGGTATTTTCCTTGCCTACTTCGACCTCGTGCAGTGAGTGATTGCAGGGCTTTCGACGGTTCCGCAAATTTGTTCGTTCCAAGAACTTGACAAAATATCGAATTATAGTAGTATAGAATTATAAGGAAGGACAGTCTAACACAGACTGTCCTTCCGCTTTTTTATGCTCAGAAAGGGGATGAGAATTTTTGGAAAACACAAGCAAAAAGCACGTAAAATGGGGGGTTTTCAAGACTGCACTTTTTACGTTCCTGTTCGTCGCAGTATCCGTTTTCTACTTTCTCTCCACCAACGTGACACTCGCACAGGCCGAAGAACGCTCGAACTACGAATCACTTCCTGCAGCAGAGGTTGCCGCCCAGATGGACGACACCAAGCTGTCAGAAGAAGCACAGCAAGATGTTTTGATGCTGAAGGAAGGAATCCTCGACCCGCTTTCCGACATCACGGAAGCAGAGAACTCCGAGGATGACCCCAACGCCGTTGAAGAAGTACAGGAGGTTGTTCCGGCTGTCTGTTCCTATTGCGGCTCTGAGAGCCACAGTTCCTCAATCTGTGCAAAGAGGTCTATTGCCAATGGAGCCTATGGGCGCTGGGTGATTCCGTCTGTTGGCTGTAATGTAGCGGCCTACTCGTGTAACTGGGATGCAGACCAATCCTATGTTCAGGAAATTACTGACAGCTCCGACAGTGCAGCTTTCTTGACTTGCGGCGGCGTTGGTGTTCTTGCGGACCACAATAACCAAGGTTTCTGTGGACTTTCCAATATTTCTGTTGGCGCAAAAGCCTACATGGATTTTGGTGATGGTGCAACTTACTACGAGTGCTATCAGGTTGAATACGGACACAATACCGGCGAAAAGATGCTCGATGGAAATGGAAACATAATGAGCTACAGCAACTATTCTTCCGGCACCGTGATTTGCTACACCTGCCTTGACCACTGGACCAACATTTACATCACTTACTGGACGCCGGTATAAGCGCCAGACACCCACTCTACTCTAAGAAAGGACAAAACCATGAAAACGAAATTCAAAATCCCTCGGTGGGCACTCTTCACCGTTATCATTCTGGCCTTTATCGGTGGTCTCTTTGCCATCTCCATGCTGCCTGCTTTCGCATCACGTGAAAGCTCTCCGCCTTTGGCAGTAGCAGAAGCCGCGCAGAACGAGGAAAAGGACGCAAATTCTGATGCTCAGACTCCCGAAGCAAACGAGACATCCGATGAGCATGGAAGCACTGAAACTCCCGTAGAGGACGAGCCTCAGGCAGACGATGCTGTCGTCGTTGAAGCGACTCCCTCCGAAGAGCCTGTTCAGGAAACTCCAACCACCTGTTCCTACTGCGGCAGCGCAGAACACACCAAAGACTACTGTGCCGTCCGTGCCGTGGACAATGGCGCCGTTGGACGGCTCCGGATTCCCTCTGTCGGTGTTGACGTGGCTGTTTACGACGTCACTTGGTACTCTCTGCAGCACACCACCGAAGGCGATAACTACGCGCAGGCCGTTACAGATGCATTGGACAGCGCCGCACAAATCGTCTATCTCGGCCAGACCGTTATTGGCGACCATAATAATCAGGGCTTCTCCGCCATCAACAACTGTGCCGAGGGCACTTACGCCTACATCGACATAGGCGACTCTGTCTTGACCTATGTTTGTACCGGCATCCAGCATGGTCGTAACCCCAGTGGTTATCTCACTGGTGCCGATGGCGACAGTGTCTACACATCCTACTTCAATCCCAATGGTCTGACGTTGTATACCTGTCTCGACCACAACTTCAATGTTGCCCTTGTGACATTCCAGCCTGCTTAAAGGGGGTGCAGTTTTAATGAAAACAAAGAAGATTTCCCGCCGCGCTGTTACGCTGGCTGCCTTTTTGCTGGTAAGTGCATCATCTTTACATATGGCTTGTGCAGAGGCTTCGGTGCCTTTCGATTACTTTACTGATGACCTCTCTGTGTCCGCTGACGCCGTTGCTGAGGAAGATAAATACCGGCCTCCTGAGTGGTTCACAAAAGAAAATGTTGTAAGTGAAGTGGACTCAGACACGCCTCCGGGGGAGACTCCTACCCCTGCGGGCGAACCCTCTGTGGCGACCCCCGTGCCTGAGCCCGCACCGGAAACCGCAGCAGCCTGCAGCTATTGCGGCAGCGCAGGGCACTCGCAGAATAGGTGTGCCGTTTACGCTGTCGAACAGCGAGGTGCCGTTGGGCGTTGGTCTATCCCTTCTATTGGAATAGATGTCGCTTGTTTCACCTATGTGCTTGGAAGCGATTCTTTCGAGTACGGACAGGCAATTTGTGACGCTGCCGATAGTGCCGGCTACAGTGCGTATGGGAGCCAGTATCTCATTGCAGACCACAACTATCAGGGCTTTTCTGCCATAGCCAACTGCGCGGTTGGTGCGGTGGGATATATGGATTACGGAAACAGTCGAACAGAATATGTTTGTACTGGGGTGGAGTATGGGCACAATGAAGGCACGGAACTGACTGATAATGACGGAAACGATGTTGCGTACAACAACAGTGGAGGAATTACCCTTTACACCTGTTACAACGGCTGGCAAAACGTCGTCATAGCGTATTTTACTCCGGTTTAACCGCTGGCCGCTGATGCTGAAGGATATTTGAGGTTGGTTGTGCGGCGGCGCATCCAATCTTACATATCCCAGTTCTGAAAGGAAATGATAAAAATGGCACGTCCCGTTGAAACCATAGACCCCAAGTTAGAAACGAGCAGATATATAACTGTTGATGGGGAGTATGAAGAACGAGAATCCTTTGCCGGAATGGTTTACAGCGACTCTTTACTGCAATCATTCTTCAGGAGGACTTGGAAGCGGCTTGAAGATGCCGCGAACGCCCATCAGGATACTCCCTGATGGGCATTTTTCCCAAGAACTTACGACTTGTCATTTTTTTATGTGGGTTGTATAATATAGGTGAACGTCTTTGCAGAGGGCGTAACTTATAGGAAAGGGGACTTATGCCTACAGAAAGAAAGAAGAAAACAACAAAAGAAGAAAACGCAAAAAATAACTCAACAAAAAACACAATAAAAAAACCAAGAAACTCAACAAGTAACACGAAAAGCAAGAAAGAAAGCAAGTCTCTTTTGGGGTTAAAGGACCTGATGGAAGATACGTCTCCAGAAAAAGTCGTCGGCTGTTATGTTCGCGTGTCTACCGATGCACAGGCGGAGCAGGGATATTCTATACCTGACCAAACAGCCAAATTGCAGGCCTTTTGTACCGTAAAAGGCTGGGAGAACGCGAAATTCTACACGGACCCCGGATTCAGCGGCAGCAACTTAAATCGACCGGCAATGCAGGAAATGATATCCGATGCGATGGAAGGGAAGCTGAAGGCGGTTGTCGTCTTCAAGCTGGACCGCCTCTCCAGAAGTCAGAAGGATACTCTTTATTTAATAGAAGATGTATTTCTTCCGAACGAGGTGGATTTTGTAAGCATTTCCGAGGCCCTCGACACTACCACTCCATATGGACGAGCGATGATAGGTATTTTGAGCGTTTTCGCCCAGTTGGAACGCGAGAATATCTATATGCGAACCCGTATTGGAATGATGGGTCGTGTAAGTGCGGGGTATTGGCGTGGCGGCGGAAAAGTTCCGTTTGGCTATGATTATGACAAGGAAAGCAAATCCCTTATCCCAAATGCTGACGCGCAGAAAGTGCCGCAGGCTTACGACCTCTACATCAAGGGCTACAGTTGCCAGAAAATTGCGGATATGCTCGGACTAAGTTGCGAACAGCTCGTGAGGAATATTCTCACCAAGCGCACATATTGCGGCTACATCAACTACAAAGGTAAAGACTATAAGGGTTTCCACGAGCCTTTGATTGATGAAGAGCGGTTCATGCTCGTGGCCGCAGAAATGGAACGCCGTGGGAAGGAGAACCTCGCAGTGTGCGGCAACAATAAATATTATCTTCTTACCGGGCTTGTTTTCTGCGGAGATTGTGGAGCCAGAATGCGGTACATGAAGTGGGGGAAGTATATCCGTATCGTCTGCTACTCGCACACGTGTAAAAAGAACATGGTTAAGGACCCCGATTGTCCGAACAAGGGAGTTCGCGCAGAAGAACTTGAGAAGGTTGTTATCTCAAAACTTTTTGACATTGGTACTGACATTTCTCTCGACGATTTTGACGACACCCACGTGCCTGCAAGTGCAGCAGAAATCCTGACGAACCGGATAGATGAGCTGAAGGAGTCTCTCAGGCGCCTATATGGGCTCTATGCCGACATCGGAGACCCCATGGTGTACGAGCGCATTGAGGATGTGCGAGGACAGCTCCACTTATTGCAGAGACAGCTCGCAAGCGAGGAAACGCAGAAACTCAAGGAAGAGCACATCAACTACGTCCGTGAGAAAATCCAGACTATTGGAGACCTCTGGCCCCATCTTACTCCTATGGAGCGCCAAACTCTTGTTCGTGATTGTGTTGAGAAGGTTATTTTGCATCACAACGGACGTGTTGAGGTTTACTACACTTTCCATACTGAGAAAGATAGTAAAATTCTCAAAAGGAAAGGCGCATAAAAATTAGAAACGCGCCTCAGAAGAGGCGCGTTTGCTTTTCAAAAAAACTTAAATCCAATTCCAGCAAAAGGGTCGTTTTTTTCTCCTTTCCAACACCATGCCGATGGTGTTGTGAAGATGAAAAAACTCTGAGGCTGGTATTCCGAGGAGCGTGTTTTCGTGAAAACCAAACCATACCTCCTACAAAACGAAGCATTTGACGTAATTCTTGATTATTTCAAGAACAATTCTAACTCATGTTCTATGAGCGACGACCTCTGCCTTGCTTTGAAAAAATTGGAGGAAATCAAGCAAAATAACCAGTCTCTTACGTGGAAACAGCTCGGTATAATTGCTTCTGTTGAGAGCTACCTCGTAAACAGTGAGGGTAAACCTCTAACGAGACAAGGTTTCCTTGAAAACCATTCACTTCCATCTGCGGACGTTTTTAAGAACTCGTTTGGTAAGACATCTTTCAAATGGCTATTGGAAAGATATCCTTGTCATACAAAAAAATCTCCCACAGATTTAATTTATGGTGGAAAGGCGTATGACGATGTGGATGAAGTAAAGGATGCTTTTATAAAAGAGTATTACAGAATAAGGCCTGCAACGCAGCACGAGTTCAACTCAAAGAAAAGTAAAACTATCCCATACTGGGAGTCCTTAGCCGCACGATTTGGCGTTGCGTCATGGATAGCCCTTATCGACCTCTTGGAGCTGCCGAGGTACAACAAGCGTGGTGACAATCCGCTGAGAGTTATAGAAACTAATTTGTGCATAACGGACGATAGGGTGTCCTTCGCAGGGAGGAAAAGACCTCATGTGTTTAGACGAACATTTTGGACAAAAGAGCTTATTCGTCAGCGTGTCGAAGGTTTCATTATTCAAAATGGACGTACCCCAAGCAGGGAAGACCTCCTTGGCATCCCTGAGTTGCCTTCGCCGGAGACATTCAATAATGTGGTGAAGATGAATTGGCGACTTTGGATTAAAGAAACATTTCCTGACTGTGTTCCCGATAACTGGCGGTATGACCTGTTATCCAGCAAGAAAATAGACAAAAAGAAGTGGCTGGAACTATTCAAAAAGGAATACAAGAGAATTAAGCCGGCAACGGGCAATCAATATAATCAGCAACGCACTCAAGGAACGCCAACATGGAACACAATCGCAAAACTCATAGGAGAAAGCGAACACAGATGGAGCAACATGAAAAAGGTTGCAGGAGTTGAGGATGTCCCCGTTCTCCCGAAAGAACCGTCCCAATAAAAAAAGACCACCGAGGGTGGTCTTTTTTTTATGTTTTGAGGGTCTGAATCGAGTCGTCGTCCGTCTCGTCCAAACGCTTGATTCGTTGAAAGCCGTTTGCAGAGACCTTCTTACGACTGCCATCTGCTCTATGGAAAAAATCGCCGATAATAATACCTTCTTGGTCCACTTGGAACGCGGTTTTTCGCCGGATTCATAAGCGTCCACAGCGTTGTTGCTCATCGAGTAGCCGGAATACCCGGACATTACACGTTCCCTCCGTCATCGGGGATACCCTGCAGAAGCAGGTTCTCGTCGATATATGTAGCTGTTTCATCTGCGCGATGCAGAAGAAAAGCCAGAGGATAGCGCGTAAAGGCCGCTGAGGTATTCTTATCTGTGGAATACTCTCCCATGTGGAAACGGATTGCAAAAGCCTCCGGCATCGTCAGGCGAATATAGCGTTCTGCAAGAAACACAGATTTATCGCCGTGGCTGCCGAACGGGAGCTTCTCGTCATAGGAAATCCAAGGCACCTTCTTCCACTGTCCGGTTTTGGGGTCCTTCACATTTCTGCTGTCCCATTTATAGAAATCGGCCTTGCAGATATCGTGAAGAAGTGCGGAGATGGCAATGCTATCATTGACCATCTTCCTCTCCCCCTCGGAAAGCGTCTTTCCATTCCGCTCGATTTCCGTGAAGTATGTGTCGTTCAGACGCATAAATACGTTGACTGAGTGGTCCAGAAGCCCGCCGCAGTAGCTTGAGTGATACTTAGCACTTGCGGGCGCCGTGAAGAAATCCGTCTTCTCCAGCAGCCACAGCACAAGGTCTCTGATGCCTTTGCGTCCCGTACTGACAAGTGCGCCAATGAACGCGATGGCTTTAGATTCATACTCCTTATCGGGAGTTGTGCCGGCAGGGTCCTCTACCGTAGGGCGGTAGTCCCCGCCGTGCGCCGTGTACTTTGCGAGCGCCTGAGCTGCTGCCCATTTAATGAAGTCTTCCAATCTGTCGGGGTCGCCATTGTTAGACTGCTCGACAGTGCGGGAGAAGGCGTCATAGTCATCGAGGGCAGCTTGGCAGACGTCATCGTGACAAGCTCCCTTTTCAAACTGTCCGGAAATAGCTATCAACGCAGCTTCAGCACGCTCGTGCAACTTTTGAATCCTCTCGAATTCAGGGGGATAGTTGTAGCCCATAGTTATTCTCCTTTCTTGATGAAGTCCTCAGCCCTGATAGTACCGGAAGTCCATGCGCTTGTCGGGAAGCTGATTTCGGGGACTCTCTCCAGCATAGCATCCCTCAAAGCGTCTCTATAACGCTCGAAATGCCGTTTCTGGAAGCCGAGAAGTCTTTCGTCATACTTTACTTCCTTCTGAAGCAGTTCAACGGCAAGAGAGTTCTCGTTGTCCTCGACCGCGATGGCAAAAAGCTCGTTTTCCATAATCACCCGCTGTGTTCTGGAAACCCACTTTTCGCCCAACACAGGCGTCATGCTGCGGAAGCGGTGTCCCAGTGTATCAACGATACACTCCAACACATCGGCCTCCTCGTTCATAGAGCCCTCCTCATCGAATAGCCACCGACAGGTGTCCAGTTCAAAGCAGGGGATGTCGTTCAGCAGACGAACTTCCGGTTCCTCTTTATAGGGCTCATCCTCTCGATAGACATGAAGGAAGCTGTTGGAAATGTAGTAGACGGCCTCATAAGGACCATGAACAGAAACATTACCTTTGCCCATGATTCGTTTCTCCTTTCTTTTTTTGCGACCTTTCAGGTGCGGCTGACGGTGTGGAGCTTCTGCTCCAGCAGCTCTGCCTTCTCACGGGTCGCTCCACAGGTACACATCTGCGGACAAACAAGAGGGTCGTAGTAGTCCTCGTTCTTCTCAGGGAAGAATGGCTTTCCGCCCTCATTTACACGCACCACATTAGGGCGCGGGCAGTTGTGACAGGGGTTATACATCTGTAGGTTCTCCTTTCAAATGAGCGTTTTGTGGCGTCCTGTTTCTTTGCGAAAGCGCAAAATACTGAAGTATGCGTCAGCAGGGTGCTGTGGCAAATCAGCAACTGCCTTAAACACCTCATCAATGCAATGTACGGCGAGTTCACGCTCACGAAGCAGGGAAGAAAGCATCTCCGCTGCGGCCAGCAGTTCAGTGCTGCCGGAGGCAGCACCGGACCGCTGAAGGCGGACGACCATTGATTTTACTTCTTCGCTTGGAATGTAGGTCTTTTCCATGTCGTCCTCCACCGCAATTACGGTCTCCACGGTGAATTGTGGAGTTCTTCATTGATTTGCTTTATTGTTTTTTCCTGCCACCGGTTGACGTGCTTCGTCCTTGTGAGATTAAGCTCACCAACCTTGTGAAGAGTGATACCAACTGAGCCAAAGTGCAGCCACGTACCCTCGGAAACGGATACTGTGCAGCCTTTTTTCGCACCCTTCAGCCGCTTCTTCACCGACGTGACCATTGCTTGCGTGACAATGCTCTTAGGACGTCCGGCCATCATACATACCTCGGACGGTACTCGCAGAGTCCCTGTTCAGGGTCCCATTTACTCGGAGGAAGTTCCTCATAGCAAATACCTGTCTTCTTGCTGGTAATCTTGATGGGATAGGGGAGAGATGCGTTATCCTCGTCATAGCACGCAATGTCAATGCCGATGTTGCGGATTTCCGTTCTGTAGGGCGAGAACTTATCGCCAAGCTCCTTCTTGAGATGTGCAATGAGCGCATCATGCAGGTCTTCGAAGGGAATCGACAGGTCGGCGACGACAGGATACCATGGGAAATCCTTCAGCCGATAGGTCGTTCTTACCAAAGCACCATCTTTCGTCCAGCAGTGGACGTGGGGAAGCAGGTGGTCAGGGTTTTCGGCGATAAACTTACGGTTCCAATCTACGACCAAGTCGTAGATATCCTTGCCATCGAAGATACCGTAGGTTTCATAGCATGGTTCGCAGATGAATGTCCCGTCGGGACACGCAACGTAACCCCTGCGGTCAGCGCGGAGGTTTTTGGTGTTGTTCGTGTCGGCAAACAGCCAAGAGAAACTACCCATGCCTCACACCCCCTCCATCTCGATACATGGCGTCGGGTATTCCACCGTCACGCCACAGTTTGGGCAAAGAGAGGGCATTTCGCCGACATCGTTACACACCAGCTCCTCTCCGCAGATACAGCAACGGAAAACGCCATCGTCGCTGAGGTCAGCGACGGAAGGCCACTTGAAGAAAAACGTCTTCAGTGCCTCCATCAGCTCTTCGAAGGTCAGCTCAATGTTATCCACCAGATAGACCTTGCCGTCGGGCGTGCCGATAGTGACACCGTGGACATACTCTCCGTTCTCAGGGCACATCCTGCAGTCGGAGAACCAGTCCTTATAGAGTGCCTTGGCGTCCGCCGTGACAGTGGCGTAGGAGTTGTCCATGCGCTCAAAAGTGAAGCGCACGTCAACACATTCAGCGGGCCAGTCACGTTTAACTGTATCAAGCGCAAATTTCAGGTCCATACCTTAAAACTCCTTTCCTTCAAACGGCGAATGTGTCGAGAACGCTTTTGTTCAAGCTAACCTTGACAAGATGCGCTCGCAGTGCCTCCTTAATGCGCGGCCACTCGCGCAGCAGCGCCATACCCGCTTCAACGTAGGTATCGAAAGAGGAGCCGCTGTCGTTGTCCTTTTTGACAATGGCGAGCCCAAGGTATCCGGTTCGACCACTGACGGATTTATCCGTGACCGTGATATGGTATTTGTTCTCAATCCCATTTTTATCACCGTAGTACATCTTCTCTTCGCCGAAATCTACCGTCACGCTTGTGCCGCACATATGGGGGCAAATCTCAGACACAATGTAATCTTCGATTTTTTGAAGATTACTTCTCAGTTTCTGATGTTCTTCACTTGTAAGTCTCATATCCATTTCTCCTTTCTTAAAAAAGCATTTAGGCGAAAAGTGGGGTCTCGATACGATTCGAGACCCCACCCTTCTCTTGCCTTACAGAAATTTTTTGCGGGGAAATCAGATGGCTTAGAACGGCAGGTCGCTGTCATCCACATCGTTCAGCTCATAGAAGCCGTTGGGAGCGGGCTGGCCGTAGGTCATGTTCGGCTGACCCTGCTGCTGAGGCATGGGGGCGGGCTGACCCTGCTGAGGCATAGCCTGCTGGGGAGGATAGCCGCCCTGAGGAGCCTGCTGCGGCGCGGACTGCGGATACGCAGGGGCACCATTGGCAGCGGGGGCGCCGAAGGAAGACTGGTAGCCCTGAGGAGCCTGCTGCTGGGCATTGGGGTCCATGCAGGAACCGCTCCGGTTGCGGATGAAGTGGAAGTCGCTGACAGAGATGCTCAGGCTTCTGCCGGGAGTACCATCCTTGCGCGTATACTGCTGAATCTTCGCGGAACCGGACAGCCACAGCACAGGATTGGCGTAGTTGCCGTTTTCCGCCGTCACCATACGCATGAACCGCTCGGCGGTCTTCTCCCACATGGTGCAGTTGGCCCACACGACGTTCTTCTCGTTCTCCACGAGAGTCCCCTCGCCAAACGCATAGTCCAGATTGCTCTTCCTGTTCTGGATGGGGATGGAGAAGTTGACGTAGGCCTTGCCCTCCGCCGTGTGCTTCAGACCGGAGCAGCGAGTGACAGCACCCTCAATATCGGTATAGATATAGGGCTCGCCGTTGCTGTTCACGGCACTGATGAAGTGGGCGGTCGTGTAGAACTTCCGGCCCTGCTGCTGACCGTTCTGCGGTGCAGCCGGCTGCTGAGGCGCAGGAGCGGGCTGACCCTGCTGCTGGGGATAGACTCCCTGCTGGGGATAACCCTGCATCTGCTGCTGAGGGTAGCCATAGGCGGGCTGACCCTGAGGCGCACCGTACTGGGGCTGTGCCGGAGGGTACTGGCCCTGCGCCTGAGGATACCCATACTGAGGAGCCTGCTGCATACCACCGTTGTTGTTCTGATAAGACATAATTTTCTCCTTTCTTCCGCACGAAGGCGGACCAAATCCCAAAAATGTTTTGTTTTTTTGTGAGGTTGGGATTTGGTTATTGATGTAGTTTTTTATATTAAAAAAGACAGCTATCCTTCAAAAAGGATAACTGTCTTTGATAAATGATGGTGTCTTGAAACGGAGATAAATCTCCTTATAAAAATATCTTCGTAATTATACTACTATACTACCACGTTTCATTATTTTGTCAACAGGACAAGGCGAGAAAAAATGAGGATTTTCCCTGTGGTTATTGCACGTGTGAAATTCTTCTGATATACTTTATAGCACGATAGAGAGGGGGCTTTTGTATGGGCCATTATGAGCGTATTTCGGTTGGCGATAAGATAAAAGAGCTCGCCACCAACGAGATTATAATTCGGATGTCCTTTGATTCCTCGATAGGATGGAAGCTCGTTGTCGGCTTCCCTGAAATAAGAAAGGACGAAAACGACGCCTTTATATACGGAGATTTACTGGCGGCTTTCACTGTGGTCATGGATACACCATTCTTCTTGTTCTCCTTCGGAGGCGGGCCGTGGATGGATACGCCGTTTGAGCCGCGTATAGATGCCTCGCTGCCCTCCTTTGACATACAACTCGATGACGGTGACGGACTTGGCCTTCTCGTCATGTCTGTGGACACGAAGTATGGTGAGGTAAAGGGCTTCAGGCAGGTGGGGCTTGGGCATGGACTTAGCATGAAGGTGCTCTCCGTTATGCGAGAGCTTCAGCAGCGTCCGCCCATAACACAGGAGGAACACAGGAGGAACATCGAGCGGGCTTATCGTACATACGGGCTGCCGGAAGATATGCTTCGCACGGTGAAACCCGATGAGGTATTTGCCATCATTAACACCTGAATAATTGTAAATGAGAAAAAGCAGGGTGCTATGCACCCTGCTTTTTGTTTGTGTCAGCGTCAGACTCGTGCAACTCAGTGTAGAGCCAGTCGCCAAGCAGCGTATAACGCTTGTCGGTTTTGTTGTTCAGGATAGCCTTTTTTAAGGCTTCGGCTTTTCCGACCATGATAACACAGTCCTTTGCGCGGGTAATGCCAGTATATACCAGATTCCGACGCAGCATGGCTTTGTGTTCGGGAGATACGACCATGATAACGATGGAATATTCACTTCCTTGGCTCTTGTGTACTGTAGTACAGTAGGCCAAGTCAATGTTTTCCATCTGCTCTGCATCGTAACGGAGCTGATGTCCGTCGTCGTTAAACTCAATCGTCACGACGTCTACCTTTTTTGTCGGGTCGTCCTTGGCGGATTCAAAGGAGATGGAGTGAATCACGCCGATGTCGCCATTCTTGGCAAAATCGGTGTTTTTCGTCTGCATCACTCTGTCGCCCTCACGGAACAACTTGTTATTGAAGATTGCAAAGTTCTTTGTAGGACTTTGGGGATTGATACGTTCCTGCAGCAGCTTGTTGAATCGGTTCACATTCAATGCACTCTTGTGCCGATAGGGGCAAAGAAGGGCTACATTGGAAGCACCTTTTGACAGAATAGCCCGCTGGTAGAGTTCGCATACAGCGTTCTCAATAACGGCGGGGTCTCCGGTGTTATCTTCCATGAACATAAACTGTTTTCTCGCAAAACGCAGGTTCACATCCCCCATTTGCATCTTCTGTGCGTTCTCCACGATGGGGTTTCCTTTGGCCTGACGATAGATAACGTCCAGCTTTGTGATAGGCACCACGCCGCTGCGAATCATTTCGTACAGGACATTACCGGCGCCGACGGAGGGCAACTGCTCAGGGTCTCCAACAAAGACAACCTGTGTTCTGCCCGGAATCTTCTGCAGCAGATTATATGCTACAAAAGAATCCATCATGGAACACTCGTCAATGATAAAGATGTTCCCAAACAGTGGTCCGTCACAATCTGTGCCGCCCACACAGTCATCACCACGCAAACCAATAGCAGAGTGAATGGTAGATGCCTCTACGCCGGTCTGCTCCGTCATACGGCGTGCAGCGCGGCCTGTGGGTGCCAGCAGACAGGGGAGGGAGTTATCCTCTCCGTAAATAGCCTTATGCACATACAAAACAGCTTTTGTAACAGTCGTTTTGCCTGTACCCGGTCCACCGGTAATGATGCTTACAGGGTTCTGGAAACAGTTTATCACGGCCTCTTTCTGCTTTTCAGCGAGGGTGATGTCGTTGTCCTCCTGATACTCCTTCAGTGCCCTGTTGATGCGCTCCGTGGAGATGGGCTTATGACTCCGCATGAGCCGTTTGATGTGGCGGCTGATGCCGTATTCCTGCTCAAAGCGGCTGGCGGAGTAGAGCATGGGTCCGGCCATGCGAATGTCCTTGCGCTGGCATCCACTGTTGATGGCCTTTTTACAGACCTCCTCAGTGATGCCTTTGCTTCGAACATTTTTATTGGCCACCCTTGCCATCAAGGAAGGCAATTCAGACACGGGGACACACATATGACCGGCGGAAGCCGCCAAGTCCAAAGTGTATCGCAGTGCCTCCCGTAGACGAGCCGGATTGTCGATAGCGACGCCCTGTTCCAGAGCGAAGCTGTCTACCATATCGAAGGAAAACCCCTTTACCTCGCAGACACGGTAAGTGTCGTGCTTCAGGATTTCCACCACATCCTCGTCTGGGAATGCCTTGAGTAGTGTTTGTACCTTCCGAAGAGAGAGGTTCGCATTGCGAAGAAGCCTTGTGACTTCGCGCTCTTTCTTCGTCTCGCTCAGAGCCACCTTCAGTCTGTTGACCATCTTCTTGGATACAGTGCGCCGTCCATACTTTACACCAATCAGCCGTTCAGGTTGGGTGTCCAGTATATCCCACGTCATATCCCCGAAGGTCTTCCATACTGCCTCGGAAGCAGCGGGACCGAACCCGCAGCGCAGGCTCGATAGGTACGATATTGTGGCGTCCTTGGTTTTCTTGAACTGATACTCAAAGGATTCGACCTTGAAGGATGAGCCGTACTTACTTCCTACAGACCAGTATCCGGTCATTGTAATGACCGTGTTCCGGTTTACGTTACGGTCCTCCGCATAGGGCAGACCATCGCCGGTGGCGACAAAGGTAACGTCTGTTTGTGTGTTCTGGCACTTAATGACCTTCCAGCCATCCTTTTCGTACAGTCGATAGATAGGAACGCAGGTGATTGTTTCAAGATTCTTGCTCATCACGCACGCGCTCCCTTCAGGGGAGGCGGCGAATGGGATTATAGTTGCCATGTCGCCGGCCTCCTTTATAATTTATTTCTTTTGAAAAAACTACTTTACCTGAATGGGATTATGCGGTCTTATTCTTGCTCTTCTTAATGGAGAACGTCCGAGTTTTGCAGGGGATATCCACGATGCAATCACGGAACTTTTCCGCCAAATCGGGGTTTGTTCCGTAGAGCGTGTCAATGAGCAAATCCAGAACATCACGCTTAATCTCCGTGCCCTTACGAGGACTGTTCTTGACCTCGTATGTCTCGTCGTTGATGGTGATGAGTCCTGTATCCATATCGGGACCCAGTGCCTCAATAAGAGGCAAGGACGCAGACTTTCGCTTTTCGTCAAGAGCCTTCTTCTGCTTATCCAGCAGGGAAGACTGCTCAGACAGCTCCAGCCACTCAGAGACCTTATCGGCGAGGTCATCGGGAAGCGTGCGCGTGGCTGTGGCCTTTCCAGCCGTGGAAGCCAGCCCGTTGAGCACCTGAATTTCCTTCTCCATGTCACCGGTATACTGAGGAACGCTGTTGTTCTCAACGTAAGTTTCCCACCAGTCTGCCTCAGCCTCAAGCTGGTCGTGCTCTGCTTCCGCATCACGGGGCATAAACCGCCGCTTGAACTCAGACAGGTCATAGGAGGAGCCCATATACAGGTCTCCAGCCTCGTAATCGTGCGTCAGAATGGCGCCGATAAACGTACCCTTGATGCGCTCGTCGTTCAAAACAGCGGGATACTGCCGCATCTGGGGGACATACTGGGGCGGGACCTTATTATTGACCCACGCCGCGAAATTCTGCTCCTTGGTCGTTTTCGCCTCGAAGACGAACAACTCGTTGTTCAGTTCCACGATGGCGTCAATGTTCGCCGTAACACAAGGGAACTCCTTACTGCGGAACATTCTGTATTCGGGGATGCGCTTGGCGCCGGTAAGCGCACAAAACGTATTCACGACTACATTTTCCAAGAAGTGTCCGCGAACAAACACGGAGCTGTTGCTATCCTCCCGCTTCAGGTTAGGATTTCCAACCTTGTCATGGTACAACTCCGTCTGCGTGCGATAGTGGGACGAGCCCATAATCACAGCCGCATCAGAACCGCCAATGCCGAGATGACGGATAGCCTCCCATTCATGGGTGGAAACAAAGCGGCAGTCAACGACGGTCTCCGCGTTGGGCCACTCCATACGGGGCTGGGGCAGAGGCTTCGTTTTGCCGTAGAGATTGCTCTCGAAGAGAACGGCATCGCGCAGCTCCTCCGGCGTCAAAGCGTCAAAGTCGCCATTCTCTGCCTGCATCCTCTTGAACACCTCCGCTGCGGTTTCCGCGAACGACTCCACCGGCAACAGAGCAGCGACGCAGAGGTCCTTCGCCGCCTCCAATACCTCCATGCGCTGCCGGATGGCAGCCATGGTGTTGATGAACGGGATTGCAGCACGCGGGTCCATCCACATGGGAACCGCTGTGGGGAGATTGCACTCAAAATACATTTTTCGTTTTCTCCTTTCTATGTGTGAGGGTAGGGTGCGGCTAACGCCGCACCGCACCCTCCATATACGCTTCAATGCTCCACTTGTTCTTAAACCGCTTATTTACGGTACTGATGGGGTCGGTGCTCATAAAATCATCGCGGAGGCGACGGATTTGTGCCGCTTTGGTGCCTGCACAGTATTCCATAGAGCCCGTGCGAATCATCTTTGTGATATGACGCTTCATGCCGTTTGGAGTGAAAGAAACCATTGTGGGACGTTTACTGTCCTTATGAAACAGTAAATATACGACTTTCACTGGCCATCACCGTCCTCATCGTCCTCGTCGGCGTCATAGACGTCGTCGGAAAAGACCAACGTGGTATTGAAGTCAACGACTTCAGACACGCCATACGTGAAGCTCATCAGCTCGAAGCCGTGCCTCGTGCAGATTTCGTCGGGGACGTTGAGGAAATCGCCGTAGTTGAATTCTCCACAGTTGTGCTCGTACATATCCAAGCCGTCCTTCGTGTGGCAGAATTCGACAGCGGCGTCACGAATGGCTTTTTCGAGGTCGAAATCCTCGTAGGGGATGGAAAACACCATTGTGGTGATATCCACATTCAGCCCGTCTCGGTCCACCGCGTTGATGACCTTCGTGACTCTCGTAATCATATCCGCATAGTATCCATCACCATTTTCGTCATAGACAACATACAGCTCCTCGCCATTGTCAGTATCGTCGCAGAGATGTGCGTCACCATCTACATCAACAGTGAAAGACATCTCGCGCTTATCGGGAAGACGGTGGCAAACCTTGTCACCGCCCCTCAGCTCGCGGAACGGAACGTAAAGCATAACACCATCGCGCTCGACACGGACGGGTGTGTTCCCGTTCCCGAACACTTCAAAAATCGAAGCCATACTCATTTTTCTCCTTTCTTTATTTTGTATTGAAGTTCAGGGGCGTGAACAGTTTAGAAATCTCGTCCGGTTCGTCGGGCAAGGGTTCTGTAACACGGTTCAGCTCGTTATAAGCGCCGAGAGAACCTTCAGGGTAGGTGGTGTCCACCTCGCCGGTTTCATAGCGAAAATGCAGCGCGATAGAGCCGTCCTCAGTGGTCTCGAAGCACGGCTCGACCGTGAGCGATTCCACGTCGGTGAAGTCTATCAGTCGGCAGCCATCCTCGTCGAAGGGGCTGTGTAGGGTAATACTCACCTTAGAACCAATACCATAAGGGCCTAAGATGTAAGGCTTCTTGCCCTTTCTGTTGGAGATATACTCCGCTAAGGGGACGATAACCTCATTGAGCCAGAAAGGACTCTTGATGTTATCCGCATCCTTCTTACGCCCCTCAGCGATAAGATGCCTTCGTTCTTCTTCAGCAGCCGCATATTTCTCGTCAAATGCGGCGATAAGCTCGCTTACCTTCATGTTTTTTCTCCTTTCTCAGAATGGCAGCTCAGGCAATTTGAACCGCCCTGTCGTCCCAGTATTCGTCAGCGCCGATTTTGCGTGCATCGCCACCGAAATAGGCAACGCGGAGAGGCTCGGCCTCGTTCACGTAATCGAAAGTCAACCCAACCTCCGCGCAGGCGCGGAGAGCCTCGTTGAGAGGCTCCCCGTGCCGGCAGGTCCAAAGGATAAGAACAGTGCCAGCGGCCTGCTCTGCCTTTGCACGGTTGATGACATCCCACTTGGGTTCGTAGATGTGGGGAAAGTCCGTGACGAACAGCGTGCCATCGAAATCAACGGCAATGCAGCGGGGGAAGGGAAGGTTGGCTTCCACCTGAGGCACAACAGTTGTTCTCAGGTCAGTTGCCATACAGCTCCCTCCTTACTTCGCTTTACGAGCTTCATAGTGCCACGTGTGCAGGGCTTGGTAAGTTTACCATCCTCCCAGCGAACATTGGCGCAAGGACTGACGCGCCCACACGCAGCACAATAGCGGACAGAAAGCCCAACTACGGTCCCTTTTGCGCTCCCGTCCCTGCTCAGAACGGCGTCGCCAAAGCAAATGTTACTCATCGGCGCCGCCCTCCTTCTCGAACATCTTTTCATATGCCGCGTTGACACAGCAGTCAACGCAGTCGTTGTCCGTGCAGTTTTCCTCGTTAATCTGCTGGCGGCAGAACTTGGAAAAAAGACACTTGAAGGAGGAAACCTCCTGAGAGGAAAAGTCGTTGTTGGCATAAATGCTCATTTCTTTTTCTCCTTTCTTTACGATGCCTGCTGGAAGGTGTAGCTCTGACGCCCCCATTCGACGGTGCCGCCAACGTCGTACTTTGCCCATTCCTTATCCATGTGAAGGATTTTCGCCACCTGCTCCTCCAGATTCGTGATGGTCGTCTGGGAAGCACCGGCTTCCTTGGCGTAGAAGGGGATGTCCGACATGGACAGATATACGTCGTGCATGGGGACAAAGGGCATACCCGCAGTCAGTCTGGCAAGGTCCTTTCTGGCCTCGTCAGCATACTTTTTAGGCAGCCCCAGCTTGTTTGCAAGGCCGATAAGCACATTTTCAGGGTGCTCGACCTGCACGCTGGTCAACTTGTCCAGCGCCTCGGTCATGTCGATGAACTGTGCATACAGACCGTCCAACGCCTCCTCAAAGGCGGGAACTCCGTCCTTGCCGTTGCTGCTTCTGGTATGCTTGACAGCAATGCCATCAGTGAAGCGAACACAGTTGCCGGCTGGCTTCTGGAAATAGGGTACTGCCGTGGCGCAGCTATTGCCGGTATCAGAGGAAAAGAACTTGACGACCGGCATCATGTTCATAGAATGAACTGATGTAATGCCGTGTGCGTCCAGTGCATCCTCATAGATAGTCAGCATTTCATCCTGCTTGTCAGGCAGTGCCCACATACATACCGTGGCACTGTGGCTGTTCTCTCCGCCGAGGAATTCCACCTTACCGAACCTGTCGTTCAGCTTCCGGATGGTTGCTGTCAGAAGCTCGGAGATGGGCATAACGCGGTAGCCGCCGCCGTTATCGGAATGCAGGGCCGCGATGCGTCCATAACGCTCCAGAAGAAGGGTCAGGCTCTTATCCGGCGCCGCACGAAGCCCGTTATTCAGCACCTCTGCGGAGCAGTAGGGCGTCATACGGGAGAATGCGGAGCCGAACAGCTTCGCGGTGTTATGCAGGGAACCGATGGCGGTGTCGCGCAGTACCCATGCGTTGGGCTCGTTGGTCACAATGAAGTGGGAACCCATGCTGGGGTCAGCGGCTTCCATCGCCGCATCCAGCGTCACCTTGCGGGTCAGCATGGGGTCGTCAGCGATTTTCTGCACCACAATTGGAACCTCAATGGGCTCCAGCGGTACTACGTGGATGCTCTTGGATGGAACACCGGGCAGCCAGCGGCTGTTCTGCTCCATCTCCTGAACTTCCTGCAGAAGCTCGCTCTCCACGCTCGTGACAAAGCGGTAGTTGTCCTGCTCTCTGTTGATAGCTCTTTCCATGATTTTTTCTCCTTTCTTGAGCCGCCTTCCGTCTCAAAACGGTCAGGAAACTTATGCTCACACGAAATTTAAGAGGTAATATATATGAAAAAGACAGTTACTCCACATAAGGGAATAACTGTCTTTTGTAAATGATGTGACTTGAAAAACGGAGATAAATCTCCTTATAAAAATATCTTCGTAATTATACTACTATACTACCACGTTTCGTTATTTTGTCAATTCTTTTTGGCGCGAGCATATTCCAAGTTTTGTGTGGGATTTTTGTTTTAGAGGTCTATTTCAATCAAGCGACTTCTTCCAACGTTTGTGTGTGGTTTGAGTTCTTCCCCACAAAAAACTTTAGAGGATGCGTAGGTTCCCGTAAATGTTTTTGTGGGGAGCTTGAAAATTCCCACAAAAAAAGAGGAGCCTAAAGCTCCTCTTTTTTAGATAACACCCCCATCGTGGGTGATGATACAAAAGCAGCCATCCTTACTATAGCTGCCGCAATACTCGTTGCCGGCCTCATCAATCCAAACGGGATACTTTCGATTGTCGTCCATACCGTAATGGACATCAGGCAGCCTTCTCAGCTTGCCAACGACAGTGAAACCAACGCTTTTCGCGTATTCCCTGACAGTCATAGTCTACAGCCCCCTTATAGTCCAATTTTCTCTTGAAGCTATTGCAAACAGCAACGCATGGAAAATCTGTTTTTCCTCAGAAACACCCTTGTCGCACTGCAGCGCTGAAACCAGCTCGCCGGTCTCGACGATGCGGTAGCCCGCCATGAGTCCCGTAGTGGGCAGGCAGTCCATCACATACTCGCGGTCGTCGATGCGAAAACTATGCAGTGCAAACGACGGAGTTCCCGGCGCAGCCTCATGGATGCGAGGGTCGAGGAATTCCGCGATTTCACGATGCAAAATAGGCATCTCGATTGTCCTTATCATAGATTTGCTCCTTTCATCCCCTGCATCCCCTCAAAAGAGAGGACGCAGGGGCTTGTGTTATTCGAAAATTATGCTTCCCGCACGGGCGGCCACACATAGTTAGAGGGATACATCCCGTGGTATTTGTGTGAAAACGCCCGCTTTGCGGCCTCAGCGCTCTTGTAGCCATAGCCCTGCGCGTCATCGTAAATGATGCCGATGTTCTCGGCATCCACTACGATATAGCGGAACAATGCCGCCCCATCGTAACGATGCGGATACAGTCTCGCAGAGACGACACAGGGTTTCGGGCCTACCACCGCGATGGGCAGCAACGTGACAGTGCCGTAAATGGCGTTCTTGAGATACCGCTTTTCAGGGAATCTCAGAAGGCTCATGCTTCATCACCGCCAGTGACCGCCTCGTAGCAGAGACGCGCCTGCAGGATGTTCAGCACTTCCTCGACGGCGTTCTGCCAAGTGGAATTCACGTCATTGTTGCAGTCGGCATCGTGCTCAAACTGAGCAACGATATCGTTCAGCACATAGTTCGGAGACTCCTCATCGACCAGAGATATCGGCTCAGTGTCACCGAACTTTTCCTTGAAGCTCTCCAGCTTCTCGGCGTCGTCCTCATTATCAGGGTCGAAGTCGCTGACGTCGAAGCCCAGATACGTGCAGAGCTGGCCTTCCGCATCCATCAGCCGGTAGTATCGCTCCTGTTCACGATATGCGGTCTCCAGCTCGCTGCAGGACAACTCGATTTCGACGGTGATGGTGTTTTTGGTGTCGGGAATCTGAATGTTACGGGTAATAGTCATTTTTTCTCCTTTCTTTTTTCAAAGCTGCCGGTTACACCAGCAGCGACAAACCAATGCGAACGGTCTTCAGTGGAAACTGCTCCGTGTCGAGACGGAAGGAGGTTCCACAATCGAAGCAACACACCTCCGGACCGTACACATTGTCGTGTTTCGGACCGAACTTCACGCTCCCGCAAATGGGACAGGCCGCGCAGAGAAGTGTAGGGCTCTTTACCTGCACGTCCATCTTGCTCGCGCCTGATGTGGCATCCGTCCACCCCGCTAAATAAGCGGGGGAGACACCCAGAACGGCAGCAAAACGCTCCAGCGTGTTGAGAGGGATATTTTCCACTCTGCCCGCCTCGTACTTGTAGACGGTTTGAGAGGTGACATCGCAGCTCTTAGCCAGCTCTACCTGCGAAATACCAAGTGCTTTGCGAGCGTTTCGGATTCTGTTGCTCACAACGTTGCCCATCATGCTGAAACACCTCCGTCCAATGGCTGCCAACAGACGTCCATTTTGAAGAAGGATATGAACGGTTTTTCCAGACCGTTTGCTTCAGCAAAAGACCTTGCTTTTTCCTCGGTTTTGAATGCAATGAAGCTCTGAAGACCCCCATTGAAGTAGATGCAGCAGGCCCCGATTGGAGGAGAAGCAAAGAGGTCAATGCCGAGCGTCTCATCCTGCTGATAAAGCAAGGAAACATAGGTCTCAAACACACCTTTTACCGGCCTCAAGGCATCGAGGTCATCCATATTGGAGCCATTGGCTTCAATGAGTTCAGTAATCTTCGCAATATCTGTTTTCTTGAACACCTCGCGAATACGAGGGTCAAGGCAAAAATAAGTAACACGAAGAATTTCGCTCTCCAGATTCTGAATCAGTTCTTCAAGCGGGGTAGACTGATTGCGAGCGAGGTAAGCCTCTCTTTCCGCGTGCTCCAGCCATATGCCAATGCCCTTAATGTTCGCCTCCGCAGCGGAAGCGAGTTTTTTGAAAGGTATTTTGACAGTCTTGGTTACAACAAGAAAGCAAAAGGCAAGATAGTAGCCGACCTCACTCAGCGTTTCGATGACCGCCTTAAAGTTTTTTGTCATGTCTTTCCTCCTTTCTGAGAAAGAACGTGGAGGCTCAGACGCGGTCGTGTACGCAATCGCCATTCCCATCCATCACTGCTTCGTGCTGGAGGAAGGTGTCGTGGTACAGAGCCTTGCCGAACGCCTTGCAGACGGGGCATTCCCAGCTCACCTCCGTACCATCGTTGTAGTCGATGTCACGGTCGCCCTGATATTCGACCTCAGCGCCGCATACAGGGCAAACATCCTCCTCATCGCCGTTAGGGTGAAGGAACGGGATGCGCCGACCCATCGGGTCCTCGAACGGCTTTACGATGCGCTGAACAAAGGCGAGCAGCACGTCAATATCAGCCTTTGCCATCAGGAGCATGACCTCTGCGGCGGATTCTTTCACATCCGGTGGGAATACCCCCGTAATGGTCTCCACCAGTGCAGCAGGATGCTCCATGGCGCGAGTCAACTTACGACCCGTCGTGAGAAGCTGGTACAGAGCCAAGACGCACACCGTGTGTCCATACTCGCTGTATGCCTTGTCCAGAACCTCATATGGCGTGGACTCAGCAACACTGTGATGAGCAAACAAATGCGTGAGTTCTGCATCGTACTTTTTGTTTTCCATGATTTCTCCTTTCTCCCAGCCTGTGATAAGGACTTACGGGAACAAAAATGTAGTAAATATATAAAAAGACAGTTGTTCTCAAAAGAGAGCAACTGTCTTGAATATGATGATGTGACTGAAAGCGGAGATAAATCTCCTTATAAAAATATCTTCGTAATTATACTACTATACTACCACGTTTCAGTATTTTGTCAATAATTCTGTGGGTAAAAAGAGAGGGCTACCATAAAGGTAGCCCTCAGACGTTGTAAAAATCTCCTTTCAGGGGCGAATTGCATCAACGCAGCCATTTGTCTCCTTGCTTAAAGTAGACAGCGTTTCGTTACAAGCCGTATCTGCACCCTCTAAAATCAATCGCAAGAACTCGCTGAGTTCTTCTGATTGGTGTTTAATAGATTGGTACAATACTGTTCTTTTCGCACCTTCCCCTGTCACTTTGCACTTTGCTTGCACTTTCACCAAAGCGATAACTCGCTCAAACACCTCATCAAGATTCTCTCTCGTAAGTGCTTTATAAATGTTATCCTTTTGGGAATCTTCAAGCGGTTTCACAGCATTTCGACAGGACTCATATATGACTTTTGCCAGTTTTCTGGGGCTTGCACCAGACAGCTCATCAGCCCGCGCAAGAGCATCATTACTGAGCCCAAGCAAATAATCTGAAGAAATACAGTAGATTTCCGAGATTCGCTTGAGATATTCCCCGCTGGGAACGACTTTCCCTTGACGCCACTTCGCAATTATCGCCGCCGAAACATTGAGCTTTGTGGTTGCCGTTGCTGATGTATCACCGTTGGCAGCCATCAACGCACGGAAACGTTTACCGAAAACCTTAGCCGTCTCTTTTTCAAAGTTTTCCATCTGTACCTCCATCAAAACGGCAAATCAACAGACCCATCTGTCAGAGATACAGATACGGACTCAGTAGCGGGCTTCTGCTGCATCGCCTTCAGAATAGCGTTCTGTTGCTGCAATAACGCATTCTGTTGGGAAATGAGAGAATTCTGTTTTGCCATAAGCTGTAGCGCCGAGTTGTAGAAGGCTCGTGCGGGAACAGCCGGATATGCCGCCTCATCGGGGATGTCTTTTATCTGCTGGGTCTCAGATTGACCCAGCAGATAATCAACAGAGACATTGTAAACATCCGCAATTTTAGCGAAGTAATCAATGCTCGGCACGATACGCCCACGCAGCCACGTTGAGACAGCTTCCGGAGCGACACCGATAATCCTTGCAGCTTCCGTCACGGAGTCGCCGTTGTCTTCCATCAAAGACGTAAAACGTTCGACAAAAGACTTTTTGAGCTTTTCCAAAAAGGCATCCATTGTGGGCACCTCCCTTACAGGCAGACAGTTTCCGCTGAGACCCGCATGGCACGCAGGGTGCAAAGGTCCATATCGGGATAGACGTCCATCACCGTTTTCCGCAACTCATCGAGGGTCTTGAAGTCTCTGTCAATGAGCAGAACAGGACCGCTGGTATCGTACCAGTTATCCTCGTTTTCCTCGGAATAGATATCTTCATCTTCGTCGATGGTGCCGCAGTAAATCTGAGCGTCTCTGACGTAGGGGCCGTCCGTGAAGACCATATACCGTCCGGCCTCAGAAGCCTTGTCCGCGACGCTGGCCGTGCAGCCCGCATCGCATTTGCTACAGAAATCGTCGCAGCCATCCTCGTGGATACGTGGCGCGGCGCCGGTAATGAACGGAGCGCGGCAAATACCGGAAGCATCTGCAAGGGCGCACAACTCAGAGTCGCACTCGCAGCACAGCTCGTTCCGATAGGTCAGAGTAGCGATGGTAGCGGTGTTGTCCTCGCCACGACCATAAAGCAGCGCAGCGATGCCTTTGGAATAGCGTTCGTCGAACCAGTGCCAGATGTCCTCGCGAGGAGTTCCGGCGGGGAAGTGGAGGAATGCCCCCTCCATCTTTTCGGTGTCCGGATTCATCGGGACATCGGCGAACTCATCCCACAGCTTTTCCAGCTCGACGTCTCTCTGCTTCAAGCTCATAAACTTCACTGCCTCCACTTGTCCCTCCAGAGCGGCGATACGCTTTTTCAGCTTATCGTACTTCACGGCATGAGCACAGGTGACATCAGGAACGTCCCTATTGTAGCAGACATCGGAGCAAAAACCAGATGCGGGGCAAGCCCTACAACGATTCTTGTTTGTCTTTTTCTTTTTCTTGAAATCCATGATTATTTTCTCCTTTCTTTTTTTGCATAGCCTTTACGCTTCGGCAAGGTCAGAGTAGCTGTCCGCACTCTTCACCACACGAACCGACTGTACCGTGTCCGTGGGGAAATTGTTTTCAGCACAGAAATCGTTGAAAAGCTGCGCCAGCTCTTCAAGACCGGCGGAAGTGTCCACGCGGTATACATCGAATTCCGTCTCATCGTCTTTCCCATCGGCGTCGATGAAGCCAATGGTAACAGACTGCCACTGTCTCATCTTGCTAACGCATATCTCTTTACCGTTTTTTTTCAACAAACTCCTTCAGGGTCATCTCTGCTTCTCCTTTCTTTTTTTTCAGCAAATCATCTCGAACATCTCATCGGGAGAGATATCAAGAAGCTCGGCGCCGACGGATACAAGCAAATTTCTGGCATCCTCGTCTTCGGTTTGGAGGTAAGCCGACTGTACCGCGTTGGCGACGTCCTCAGGAAAAATCACTGTGTTCACCGAAGACACCTCCTTACGCCTGTCGGCTTACGATGCTCTGCTCTTCCGCAGTGAGAAGTACATCATCATCGCTCTCACAATGGCCGGCGTTCCAGCTCACACTGGTTGCCTTAGCGTGCAGAACATTCTCGATGAGTGTAACCGCATTGTCTGCGAAGCTCTCCAAATCCGCATTGGAGAAAGCGAACGGCACCAACCTCTGAATGATGACGTCGAAGGAGCCATCATCGTAAGTGTGCGTGCCGGCACCGCTGCCGAAGTTCGCTTTCAGCTCCTTTCTTACCTCACGCATATCGGAGGGACGGGAGAACGCGGCTCTCAGCCAAAAACGCATCTTGTCCGTTCCAGAAGCTGCATCGTGATAGACATGGCAGTGGCACATATCGCCGCAGATGTCGCGGACACGAGTGCTGGTTTCGGATGAGTGGGAAGCCTCAGGTGCGGAGTTGGAACCCTTCAGTTCAACAAAGGTCCCGTTTTCCAGATGCTCGCTCGCCCATTCGCCGATACTGCCAATTTCATCAGAAGGAACCTCAACGATATAGGCCGGTCCGACATCGGGAT
>ERZ791830.79-NODE-79-length-132008-cov-9.029200_pt1 | contig 132008 bp, 117 predicted proteins | sample MGYA00509945_ERZ791830 | MGnify/ENA primary metagenome ERZ791830 (study PRJEB30046, sample SAMN00792021) | human gut metagenome | study: EMG produced TPA metagenomics assembly of the A metagenome-wide association study of gut microbiota in type 2...
TGTAGCTAGCGTTCATCCTGAGCCAGGATCAAACTCTTCATTGTAAAAGTATCTTGACTGCGCATATTAAAAATTAAAGTGCGGCAGCTTAATTATCTGTCCAGGACGCTCGAATTCAAAAAGTCTATCTTTACCTATCTATATAGAATAAGTATTGACGGTTCTTTTGTTTTACCCAGGTACGACGCGCCTTAATCATTAGTTTCCAATTATTAATTTGCGAAGCACCTGCTCTTGTACTACTTGTATTGTTTATGTAAATCTGTTCAAAGATCGCTCGTTTCACGATTGCTGTTCTTTTCAGAAAGCGGATGCAAAGGTAAGAACTTTAAAGCATATCTTCCAAATATTTTCGGAAGTTTTTTTTCATTTTTTCTTTTTCCTGTATTTTCAAATCCTTTAAACAAGGATAAGAAAAGCAAAACAAGAAAAGTTCTTTTTCTTTGCGAGTCGGACTGCAAAGATAAGGAGAATTATTAATAAGCTCCAAATGTTTTTCGAAAAATATTTTTATCTCTTTTTATTTCTCTGTGTCACCTTCCACACTTCTGTTTCAGTATTTCAATCTTACCACTTTCCTTCTCTTGGAAAGCGGGTGCAAAGGTATAGGATTTAACAATACAAGCCAAACATATCTATCATTTTTTTTAATAAAAATGAAACTTTTTTGTAACTTACTGATTCATAAATGCATTTCGCATGAACAATTTTGAAGAAAGGAAAAAGAGAGAAAATAACTATACATTATATATATACGTGCGCGCGAAGAGCACGAAGAAAGAGAATAAAAACATTTTATAAGCATGCCGGATTGGGTGGTGGCGGTTCTGTCAGTATAGTCGCCGCATCAAAGCAGGGACATTGTTTCACCCACTCTTCCGGCTCTATCTCCCCGTTATGGTATAAACCGCAAAACGTTCTGTGCTACTTTTTCAAATCACTTTGTGAGTTTTTTAGAGTTATTAACACAAAACGAATTGCGAAAGTTTATTCGCTTTTCGGGACTTTCTAAACACCTTTCAAAAGCCATTAAAAAACATCTCAAATCATACATTTTACCTATCTTTGTATAAACCTTAGCTATGATGTACACCTAAAAAAGTGAGATCTGTTTTCCATGTGGAGCCGCATAGTTACATACTATCCACTCCTTTTGTTTCCGCCTATTGTACTACCGGTAGAACCGATATTGGAGCTCCCAGAACACTACGAGGAAGTGGATATTCCAGAGGAATTTGCAAAGGAAATCTCTTTGGAATAGCCTGAATAGACAGCGGAGAGAAAGTTCCTCCCACCGTTTTTATTAACTTTCCACTATCTCACTCATTGGCCGGATGTACGCAGCCCACTTTCTCCATCCGTTTGATGTCTTGTAGGCGTTGACAGCATTGTCGGGCACATAGATGTCAGGTATCCGGGGAGCGTTAAGCAGTGTCCAGTAATCGGTCGACGGAGGTGTTTCGGTCCGTATTATCAGGGTCTTCAACAGAGGAGAATTCCCCATACCGGTCACCGACACGGCATTTTCCCCGATTTCCACACGGGTCAGTCGTGGCATATCCCCCAATCCGCTAATTGCTGTGACATGGGGCGGATATACGAATTCCGAAATTCCGGTGCCGCCGAAAGCGCCAGACTCAATAGTTGTCACTGTGTCAGGAATGGAAATTTCTTTCAACGCCCCACAATTGTAGAAAGCCTGCTTTGAAATAGTGTCGCACCCATTGCCTATTATGCATCTTTCCAGAGAGACGCATCCGTAAAAGTATTGGTATCTGATATTCCTGTTTTCCGGCAATTCGATACTTTGCAAAGACGTACATCCGGTAAACAGATTATTGGACGAGGTGGTGAAATTTAGCCACTTGAACTCATTGAACGAGACAATCCGCGTATTGTTTGCAAATGTGCCGGCATTGATTACCTGTTGAACGGCCGCTTCCTCTTCCGTTATATAGCCGTCCTTGTCGGCATCCCATATGCCAAGGCAGATGCGCCGGGCTTCCGCGTCCTTGAAATGAATGGCCGCTTCACCGACAAGTACCAGATTCAGTCTGTTGAATACACTTCTCAGTGCATCCACCGTGTCCTGGTAGTACTTGGAATGCACAGTAATGGTGCCTTCCAGTACCGGTATCGGGTCTTCGCCGGACAGTCCCTCGGCTGACAAGCCGGAGTAGCTGCCGTCGGAGAGGCGGGCGAGCATGTCGAGTGCGTCGGCCGTGTAATACTCCTCATTGAAACCTATTGCGCGGATATGTTTCAGCGCGTGGGCATCACCCTGCGGTTGCTGTGCCTCGATGACGTCAGACAGCAGTTTCATGGGCTGCAGCAAAGGACAGTTCTCCACCCAGAAGTCTGTCACATTCGGGGCGCACTGGCCGATGCGCAATCCACCGGTGGACAGCAGGGGGAAGTTCCTGAAGCCGATGTACTTGTTGTTTGCCGGATACTCGATGACTTCGAGACTGCCGCCTTCCGGAACCTTGATCTGGCTGAGATTGGTTCCGTCCGCATATATCTCACGGATATTCTGGCAGGCGCTCAGGTCAAGAGTACCCTGCAAGGTGGCAATGTTTGACAACAGGACTTTCTGTAGGCTGCCGCAGTCGGCAAGGGTAAGCCCGGTGATGGTGATGATGACGTTTTCGGTCTTGCTGCCCAGGATGAGCTCCGTCAGGCGCCGGCCACGGACCACCATGGTGCCGCTGACGTTCTTCCGGTGCCAGTCGCCGATGGAGAGCAGCCAGCTCGCCGCCTGGATGGCGTTCTGCTGGTCGGCAGAGCCGCCGAGGTCGATGGTCATCCGGCACACTTCACCGGCCTTGGTCCTTGCGCCCTGCACGATGCTGGTACCATTTGCAATGGCCGGGTACATGTCGAATGCCGGGGTTATCTCGTAATCTATCAGGTCGCCTGCTGCACGCACGATGATGGTGTCCGTTCCGCTGTTTGAAAACAGACCGTAGCTGTATTTCGACATGATGTACATGATGCGCTTCTTCACCCAGGCGGTTTCGGCAGAGCAGAAGTCGCCATGCGATTGGGTGATAGGGTCGGTGTCGTTGGTATAAGAGCCGCTGTTGTAGGCTATCTTGGCTATCTCGTAGCGTTTGGCATCGGCGTTGACCAGCGTGGCCGGGAAATAGTTCTTGATGCCGAGATAATACTTCTTGTAGAAGGCATATACCTTGTCATAGGGAGTGCCCGAGGATTGTCCGCACAGGCTTTCCATGGCACTGAGCATCTTCCGCATGCCTGCCGCAATCTCGGCGCTGAATGCCAGTTCGAGCATGTTCCAGAATACGGATGTCTCGCCGTTCCAGATGGGCTGGCCGTTACTGTAAACATCGTGCATCTCGCAGTGGTAGGGCTTGCGGTCCTGACCCTGGTTGTCTATCGGGAAGATGGTGTCGGCATCGTCCAGGCGCCACCTCCACTTGCTGCCGGTAGTGCAGAAGTTATACGGATAGGTGTTCTTCGCCCGCTGGTCGGTTCCGGCCGTAAACTCCACGAAATTATGATGGAATACGGCGTCGCTGATGTCGAAGCAGTCGGGGATGGTAGCCCGGAAAAGCTGCTTCCTCGCATTGACGAACAGTTCATTCAGCTGGTCGGCCGTGAAGGCTGATAAATCACTGCTCAAATACTCTTTGAGCTGTGTCTTAAGGTTAATCTGCCCGGCCCCGATGTCCGAAGGGATGAATTTCCCTTCCGCCGCCTCATAGTAGTACAGATTGTAGAGGTCGGCATCGCCGGTCTTGGCAATCCAGTACTCATACCCCGTGCTCCGATATTCCGCAACAGAAGCATTCAGCTCCGCCAGCGTGCCGCCAAACGGACGGATGCGGTTGTTGCAGACATATACGGCGTTATAGGAATCTATCCACCTCTGCGCAGAGAGCGGTTCGGTCTCGTCGGCATTCAGCTCTCCGGCGTCGAAGTCCCAGCAATTGGTATCATTATATTGGAAGGCTTCCTCATCGGCATTGTACGCCCAGTATGACTTGCCGCGGTTCCAGGGCACACGGAACAGTGCCCCCAGCGGTGCGTTGTCCGAGCCCTCTACAGAGAGAAGTTCCGGGAAAGCCTCCGTATCATAACCGAAACAAAGGTCATCTCCCTTGTCCGGGCCGAACGTAAATTCTCCCATGCAAGTATATACATCCTGCCCTTCCTCGTTCACGGACTTCGAGAAGCCGATGAACGGTTCCTGATAGACGGCCACACGTATCTTCGGGTCGGCAGCCATCGCCTCGTTCTTCATGCCTGTCTCCTTGAAGAGGGCATCGTAGGCATCCACGCTGCCTGCCTTGTGGTCCTGCATGGAGCTCGCCCAGTTCTTCTTGGCGGTCAGGCGCCCGGACTTCGGAACGTTGTCGTACATCAGCACACAGTTCTTGTCCGTGGTACCGTCGGCATAGGTCGCGATGGAGGCTATCTTGTTTCCATCAGCGTCCTTCAGCCCTTTCATCTTAAATCTAATATTCCACTCCAGGTATTTTTTGGAAGATGTACCCTGGCCTTCCACCAGCAGATTGGTAAGCGTGAAGTTCCTCTCCGGCTTGTCCTTGAAGAAGACTTCCAGATTACCCGCCACGCCCGAAGGGTTCATCAGGTTCGGGAAAGGCTTGTCTACCACAAACACGTTGTACAGCAGCTTCGTGGCATTGAAGTCGATATTCACACCCTCACCGTCCAGCACGAGGTTGACGTTTTTCTCCGCAAGCTTCTCGTCGGTGGTCACCAGCTGGTTGATATAGTTCTTCTGTACGGCTTCCGAAGGCAATGCACTGTCGTAGACACGCAGCCCGTACAGGTAGAGGTTGGCATAATCGCTACCCAGCACAATCTTGCCGTCATTGCGGAAGTAGTCGTTGTTCTCGTAGGCATACTGCCGGTTCTTCTTGCCGTTGATGTAGATGGCCACAATGTTGAACCCTGCATTCCCGTAGGCATCGGGCATCACGACTACTGTCAGGCGGATACGCACACCGTTGTCTATAGGTACGTCCTGCGTCGAGCTCTCCTGCATGGACTGGGAGAAGAAGGATACGTTCTCGCCCGACACGCGCAGGCCTACGTTGTTCTCCGCAATGGTGATGATGTCCTTGCTGGCATCCGAGGGATTCTCCACCTTGAAGTCGATTTCGATGGTCTTGCCCCGGCGGGCGGCTTCCGTGGCGAAGGGGCGGTAGTCTATCACGGCCCTGCTGCGGGCGAATATCTTCAGTGCCTTCACTCCGTCGGCGTCAGCCGCCCATCCGTCGTTGCTCCAGTTCAGGTTGCTCCACTCTACCGGTACGGCCGTCTTGTCCACCTCGTTGATGACGCTCCTGTAATTCGTCTGCGAGTTGGCACGGGTCCGAGGATTGATATAGAGTGCGGCGCCTGCCGTAGCCGAATAGCCCAGCGAGTTGTTCACCGGCAGGACAATGGGTTCCGTCAAGGCATCCGCACCGTCCGTCACGCCGACTGTGACGCCGAAGTCGGCATCGTCATCCGTCTCCACCTCCATCGGGTAGGTGAAGGTGTTCCTTGCGTTCGCCACGATGGCGTCATTCTCGGAACTGTACACCTCCATGCCGCCTCTGGTGATGGAGAACCTTGCCTCGGTCAGTGCGGACGGACCGTCGTAGATGGCGTAGTCGAACACCGTGTTGTCCTGCCAGTTGGTGAGCTGTTCCGCCACGTTGTTCACGCACATAAGCTTCACGGCTTCGCTGGCCGTACGGATGCACATGATGTTGACCGATACGGATTTTGTCTGGATGGTATTGTCGGAGTTGGAAAGATAGAAACTCACGTTGTATACGCCCGTCGCTCCCGGATGCTCCAGCAAGTAGATATACGGAGTATCCAGATACACGGCTGTGCCTATCGCCTTGTCGTAGCTCTGGCTGTAGCCGTCGCCGGTGACGGTCAAGTGCAGCGTCTTGTTGATGTTGCCGTTGATTATCATCGGGATGTTGATGTCTCCGGAGAACGCCGTCCACCAGGCGAAGTTCGGGGCGCTGATGCCCAATGACGTGAGTTGCACGTTGTACGTCACCGGTGCGGTGGTCTTGTCGGTATTCTCCCCCTTGATGGAAATCTTCACGCTGTTGCTGCCTGATGACAGCCATTCGGCTATGTCCTGCCTGATGGATACGCCCGAAGAGACTTCCATCTGTTTCACCACGGTGAAGTCGGCATACTTGGCGTTCTTCATCATGATGGTGCACAGGCCGAGTTCTCCGGTAGACTTGTAGGGTTCGTCCAGGCTGTCGCGATACTGCGAGATGAAGGAGAAGTCAAGCACGCACTCCTCGCCGTACTGGGTGGCGAAGCCGAGCGAGGCCATGTTGTTCCGGACATATACGCTGTACATGGTTCCGGCGCCTCCGGCCAGTTCACGCACAATCTGTTCAAGCGTCGCACCGGAAGCGCCGTCGAAGGCTGTGCCTGGGTCGGTACCGATGACAAGCTGCGCATTCCTCACTTCCTGCAGGGCGTTTTTCAAGTTCTGCATCGCCGCCTTGTTCGTCTCGAGGCTGTTGTCGTTCACGCACTTGGCGAACTCGTTGATCTTTCCTACAAGTTCGTTCAGTTCCTCGGCCTTGAGGATGTTGCCGCGAACGAAGTTTCTGTTTAATTTATCCATAACCTATCCTAATATATCGTTGTCATCAAGCCTGCTCAAATCCAGCATGAAGTCTGCAATCTCAACAACCTTGCCGCCACGCACGGCAAGGGCGTGCATTATCAGGTTCGTCTCGAGCATGCCCGTGTCGGCCATGTCACTCTCGATACGGCTGATGACCGCATTCGTGGCACCTCCATCGTCACCGGTCACGCGCTTGCTCAAAACGAACCTGATGTAGCCCATGTCACTTGACGTTCAGTTGGTTGATAATTTCACGCTTCACTGCGGCTATGAGCCGGGAGTTCTTGACTACAAGCTCAAGGGCCTTGCTGTATCGTTCAGGAATCTCCACTGCATCCTTTGAATAGTAGATGCTTTTAGCTAAGTCCTCAAAGCCTATGTCCAGCAGGATACTGCCGTTGTACATCATTTCATTGCCGACGGTTTCCGCGGCGTCGAAGGTCTGTCTGCCGCCCTCGAATGAGGTCTGTGCCTCGATTTTCTTAAAGTTGATTTTCATCTGATTCTTGCTATATTACTTGTTTTTCATATTTCTACCCAAGTACTTCCACCATCAGAAGTCTTGAATACGCCTGAGTTGGATATTTTTAAACCGTGTCTTCCAGCTACGACATTCATTACATCATAAAAACGTCCGCCGGAGGAATCCTCCACGGTGACAAAAAGTCCGTCTGCACCAATATCCACATCGTAAGATGCGAATTGTGGCCCTCCTGCATGATTATACTGAATACCCTTAGAAAAATGCAAGCCGGAATTTGACAGCTTCATTGCCGGAATATCAATCGGATGCCAACCGGAAATATAGGAACCAAGACCTTCGTTGGTTATTTTGATACCCCCGATTGTACCGCTTATGGCTTCAATAGCCCCATTCTCTAATATCTTGAAATAACTGTTTGCCGTAACAATTCCTTCAAGACGTATCTGGTCGGCGCTCACCAGCGCATTGCTCTGGAACCTCCCGTCGGGCAGCTCGGTAACGAAAGCGGCTATATACGATTTCTTTACATAACCATCCGAAGCGGTTTTCTCTGCAAACATCTGCACAAGGTTTGATTCGGTGATGAGCCCCGACTTGTCGATGTTCGTGATATGCCCCGCCGCATCAAAACTCACCTTTTTAGACAGCAGCGAGTTGAAATCAGCCGTCGTCACCAGCCCGGAAGTGTTGATGTTCGTGATGTTTCCGGAGCTGTCGAAGTGGATGCCTTCAACCAGCGCGGCGATGGAGTCCTTTGTCACCTGGATGGCCGCCGTGTTCTCATCAGCCGTATCCTGCGCCCCCCGGGCAAGACAATAAGCGTCCCGGGCATCGCTGATACCCTGGTTGGCAAGCCTCGTAGCCTCGGCAATGCCATTTTCCGAATCCGTCACCGCAACCGTGATGCGGTCCCCCAGGTTCTCGATATAGGCAGTAGTTGCCGTGGAAGAAGGTTTCCAATGGCTGATGCTGAATGCTGCTCCTGCCGCCTTCGCAGTCTTGCATACGAGAGCATCATTCTTGTAAATAGTGGTGCCGTCATTGTACGTCGCGTTCACCCACATGTCTCCCACGTCGTAGGCATCTGCCACAGTGGGCTGCTGGGCAAATATACGCCGCTTGCTGTCCGCGGTGTCCTGGGCTCTGGCGGCATCCTCAAGGGCTTTCAGTGTCAAATGGTCGGTGATTTCTTCCCAAGCACCCGACTCGAACCGGTAGCCCTGCCCGGTAGCGGTGTTGTAGAACAGGTCCTGGTCGTGCATGGCCTTCAGCTCCGCAGTCGTCCATTCCGAAGCGGGAATGTTACTCAATGTAGGCTCATAGTCATAGAACCACATCGTGTACTCCTTGTCCGTCTGCTGCTTGATAATGTCGAGATTTACCTGCATGTCGTCAAGGGTCTTGTCCATGTCCTTACCCGTGGCCTGGTTGATAAACCTGGCGGTAATCTCGCTGAGCACCGTATTGAAGTCAATCAACGGTTCGGGCATCGTGTACGAGTTTATCCCATTGTATATGCGCACATAAGGCCCTCCGGCGGTAACGCTGTCCCATACAATGGCACCCTGTCGGCCCGTGTCCGTCCGGTTGCCGAGCTGCACGATGCTGTCTCCGGCAAGTGGGATGTCGCTGCCCGATGCACAGTCGTCCTTGGAGAGGTCTATGTAGTCGTCTCCCGTACCCGTCACGAGCCGCCAGTAGTAGTGGTTGCCCGATTTCAGGTTGAACGTCTCGCAGATGGCCTGGTCATCCTCCTGGAAGGTGTTGTACACGGTACGCCCCTCCGAATCAGTGGTCTTGAAATAGCAGCGCCAGTATGTGCCCTTGTCCTCCACGCGGTTGCAGATGATGCCGCCGCCGGTATTGTACTGCCTGCCCCCGACATAGGTGGACTGCTGCACCTGGATGTCCTCCACGCTCAGCTTCTTCCGGATGTCCACAAAGTCGATGTCGAGATGGTAGTTGCCGTCCGCGTCCCGGTAGATGCCGAAACCTGATCCTCCGGCTGAGAAGTTCTCCGACACGAGGTCTTTCAGCAGCATGATTTCGTTCAGCGTTGCCGTGCCCTTCACGTTGATGCCCTCGATGAAGGTCATCAGTTTCTCGATGGTCTCGGCGATGTCCTTGCGCACGTAGCGGTCGTCGTTGTCGTTCTTGCTGCCTATAGGGTCAAGCTTGAAGTGCCTCTTCCCGTCGGTCTCCGGTATGCTGTCGTCCTTCGACAGCTTGTAGACGGCACCCCCGTTCTCAAGGGTCGACACGAGCTGTCCCGCATAGGGGAAATAGGCTTCGGCGTCGGTGTTCCTCGCGTATACGCGTGCGTCCTCTATGGTATCGAATACAGACGAGCTGTCGATAGGCCGGTACGTTGTCCTCTTGTATTGCAGCGCGAAGCTGCTTCCGTTTATCTTTACCATGTCAACTCGTTTTGAATGTGAATGTATCGGCATCGTTCGTGCCGTCGGTCCGTATCACCCACATGCTGTAGCCCTTGGCCGTGCTGCCGTTGGCGCCCTCCACGGAGATGGGGGTGGGGCCGCTGCACACTCCGGCGTCTTCGATGAAGTTGCCGGGATATGCGGTCAGGGTGAGCTCGCTCACGGTTCCCTCAGGTATGCAGATTACGATTGTCTTCCACCGGCCGGCACTGAACTTGTAGCTGCCGGCCCCGGTGTACATCCCGCTGCTGCCGAGCGACCGTACCTGGGCCGATGTGGCAGGCACAGAGTCCACAACCCCGGCAAACCACTTGCGTCGCACGTTCACGCTGATCGTATTGTTCAGTGTTGTTTCCGGTATTGACTTGTCCTCACTTTCCGCATACACAACAGTGGCCTTGTAGGTTTCATTCTGCGTATAGTTACCAGTCAGATTGCGTACAGCTGTCTGCACGCCGTTATTTTCAGCGGAAAATTCAAGTTTGTTCTTCTCGTCGTTATCATAGTACGCCTTTGTCATTGCGCCGTTGCCGTTGCGGGTAGCCGTGTAGGTAATACTCCCTTTTGTCGAGCCATACTCCACATCGTTAGCCGTAGATAAACGGCCGTCAAGCGTGGCGGGTACGGGCTTAAACAGCAATGCCTTGACAAACTGCGTAAAGGTCATGCCTTTAGGTAATTTCTGCCCTTTATCTATGTGCCCGGTCTTGTCTGCATTCGATGTTACATCCGTTTCCAGTGCGGCACTGCCGGATGCCACAATAGTGTCTCCACCCGATATCACCGAACCCAATGAACCGGAAGAACCGGATGCACCCAGTTCGCGAAGCCGCTTGCTGCGCGGGCGGGCTTCCCGCCTGACTACCGACGATATATATTTCTTATCCATATTCAATGCCCCTCCTTTATTCTTTATCCGATTTATATTCGTCCGGACGAAGCTCCACTATTTCGAGCTCGCTTTCGTCCGATATTGTATCCTGCACGTCGGTCAGGCAGATGAACCGCTTGCTTTCCTGGCAGGCCTCCGTATAGGCTGTCAGGTCTGTATCCAAGATGTGAGCTGTACCGGCCAGCAGGGTTCTGCGATCTGCGTATTGGCTGTAGAGTGTACCGATGAGCAACTGTTCCGCCTGCGTTGTCCGTCCGGCACGGGTCAGTTCTTTCAGCTGGCAGCTGTCGCTGGTGCGGAAGTATACGCCTTTGGCTGTAGGATTTATCTCAGTCATCGTGCCGCATATCGTATCCAGTTTGATGTCCTCTTTGGCTGCCTCATTGATGATGCCGGTATATTCGATATCTTCACTTTTCGCATCACTATAGACAACATTCTTACGTACAATTTCAATTTGAGGAGCTTTATATAACATCCATCGTATTTTATCATACCAATCACTGCTGACATCGGTATTTGTACTTTTAGTCCATTCGACAATTTTGATTCCGACATAAATGCAAACCTCTATATAACCTCCATTTGCAGGATAAGGTATATATTGCCCATCTTCCATTTTTTTGAAGGAATCGAACATTTCATTATGAGTATATCCTACACAGTGACGATTCTTTTTCCAGCCAAGAACTCCCGACGAAAAATGTCGATCCTCAGGGTCGTACCACTCCAGTAAACAGCTTTTATAGGTGGCAGCGCCATTTTTCCATTCTCCAGCAGTCCAATACAAGGTGGGCTTGATATCTGTATGACCCATCACGGCTGCATTGGAGTAATGCATCAGCGCATTTCCATCCTCATTGTACAAGGTGACGGTAGCAGGTACTGTAACGAAGTTAAACTTGTCTTTCATATCGTTATAGTTCCCTTTCTCATTTCCATCATTGGCATCTGTAAAAGGATTGTAACGGGCATCTATCAACATCTCCATACTTAGGCGAAGATAATATCTGCTTCTTTCCGCTTCTTCCAGTTTCGGGATGAATACCCGGTGAGTTTTCATCAGTACGGTTTCCTGGTTGGATGTTTGCGGAAGTAGTTTCCGCTTCGGAAATCCGCTTGTCAAAGCGCCATGCCCGCCGGTATAGAAACTGAAAGCGACCCCAGATGATTCCTGTCCTCCCATCAAAGGCTGGATATGAAAATACTTTGCCGGCCCATATTTTTCGGCAAGTCCGCTACCCTTATCGCTAAGGAAGATGGTGAACGAAAGCAGAGAGTAATCCCATTCGTATCCTATCTTGTGATCATCCAAATAGTCAGGGTAATAGGAATAGTACTCACCCCCCGATGGCTTATCACTTGTCAGGTTCGTCATGCTTTCCGAATATACATCCTCATATACCACCTCCTTATCCAGCAATTTCGCATCCGAATAAGGAGAGAAAGTGATCTGAGCATTATTCGTCACTTTATCCACCCCCATCGTCTGATTGTCCCTGCTCCAAACAGCTTCCTGAGCCGGAGCATTCAGATAAAGTCCGTTCAAGTCGTATATCCAAATTTTCCCGTTCCGTTGCACCATGCGGAGCGACAGCGGTTGCAGCATTCCTTCCACTACATCTTTCAACGTGGAAGCTTCACCGTCTTCATCGTAGAAGTTATCACTGCGGACACTGATTTTATCCAGTGTGGCCCGGACGTTTCCTGCCAGGAAGGTAGTCAGATAATCCTGGTTCAGACCTCCATAATTGATTCGGCTGCGTTGGAGGGCATGCAGCAAAATACCTTCCAAGGTCTGCATCCCGGACAGATTATACTTCAGCCTGTCCAGTATACCGAAGTCGCTGAAGGTCAGTGCCACCTCATATTCTTTTCCGTAAGCGTATGGTTCCTCGTAGAACTCCGGGTCCAGCGTACCGCTCCAATAGAGCAGCCCGTTTCGCAGCACATCCAGGCGGATGCTGCCGGGGGCGATGGTATATAAATCCTCGTAGGTGCGGTCGCCGGGACTGGTTACGGTCAGTGTGGCGGTACTGCCGCATATCACTTCGTGCTTGTCCGTATGCTTCCACTCTATCACCAACGGTTCGTCGGCCGGGAAGTTGAGGACGCCGACGGCAGGATATGCCCCGTCTGCTTCCTGACTGATGCCCACCTCCCACACCACATTTTTGCGGCTGAGGTATTTGCCTGAATATCGTAGGTATTGTGCCATTTTAATCGCTGTTTAAATATCGTTTGAATAAGGTTTGAATCAGCTTCTCCTGCTCAGGTTTGTTTCCCGTTCCAGTATTCCCGTCAGCGCACGCCCGTCTATGCGGAACCTTACGTCGCCGGACATACCTCCAAGCCCTACCGGTTGTATCAGTTGCCTGAGCCGGTTGAGCGGAGCCACTACTTCCGGGTTGTTGCTTGCTCCGGCATACTCACCGAAGAGTCCCAAGGTAGGGCCGTAGGCGATGCCTCCGTTGGCAAACTTAGGCAGACTGGTCAATGCTGCCAATACACTTGCCACGGCTGCAACAGCCATTATCGGGCCTACGAACGGAATACTTGCCACGGACGATGCCGCACCGGTAGCAGCTGCGGCTGTGTTGGCCGTAGACAGTGCCGCCAGTTGTGGCAATGCCTGCGCGATGGCGTTCAGCAGGTTGCCGGCCCAGTCCAGCCAGGCACCGGCTTGTCCACCAATCACCTCTCCAAGCGAACCCATCGCATTGCCCATCGCTCCCATCGAGCCGATGGCCTCGGCATTCTTTTCCCTTGCCTTGTCTACGGCAGCATTCCAGGCATCCATGCCTTCCAGAGGTTTCTCCAGGTCCAACTTAGGTGCCTCCAACTTCAAGTCTCTCAAACCGCCTTCTTTCTGCGTAAGACTGGTGGAGGATTGCATGCTTCTCTTAATCGGGGCATCCGATATTACTCCCTCTTCCGTAGGTTTCAGCGTGTAGCGTGCCTCAAAGTCGGCATGTTTCAGGCGATACCTGATATTCTCTATCAAGTCTTCCAGCGCCACTATATCAGGCGTAAACGTCAGTTGCTCTTCTATCGGGGCTTTCTTCTGGCGTTCCTTCAATTCATTCAGTTTCTTCTCCAGTGCTTCCAGGCTTCCGGGAGCAACGGGGATATCGGCCTTGGCAGTTCCTTTTCCGCTTCCATTCCCACCTCCGAGCCCCGTCATCTTGCCCAGTGCATCTTTGCGGGCTTTGAGCTCCTTGTTATAAGCGGAGAGGCGGTTTATCTCCGCTGTTTCTGTGGGAGCAAGGCTTTTCAGTTTGCTTTCAGTGGATTCAATTTCTTTGCCCAGTTCGTCGTAACTCATGGTGGCTACGTCTGTTTTCCGGGAGGTGTTTTGCAGCGCAGACATGCCTTCGGTCATTTTCTGCATGCATTCTTCGAAACTTTTGCCCAGGTTGTGGTTCTCTATCACCAGGCGAGTTTCCTGGCGGCGAAGTTCCATGTATTCGTCTGTGTTCACCTGGCGCTTTTCCCACTTCATAGTCTTGTTACCGGCAGCGTCCAGACCGGAAGTCAACACCCGTTTGGTAGTAGTGTCTCCTCCGCTATCTATCAGCGCCTGCTTCTGCTTGCGCACCGCCTCCAGCTGCATTTCCTTCTCCGCCTTCTGCGATGCCAGCACTTTGGCCTGAGCCTCGTAGCCTATCGCCTTGCAATAGTCCGCACTCTTGCGGATCAATACGTCGTACCACTCGGCGGCACTCTTATGGTAGCCCAGCGCATCACCGTATTTTTGATTCAGTTCCTGCACCTTGCCCGATTCGTCGCCATGCCCTTTGATCAGTTTGGCCAGGGAGGATATCTCCATGTCTATCTCGCCCTTCAGTTGGGAAACAGAACTCTTGTAGGCATCCGCACTGTCTTTCAGTAAGTCTTGCTTTTCGGCTGTTTCTTTGGTCGTACTGTTATATGAAGAAAACAAGGAAATCAGTCCTTGTACCGCCAGATATATTCCGCCGGTTATAGTTGCATAGAGTGCGATGGTAGCTATGCGCAACGCATTTGTGCTGACGGTTGCCGTTCCATTGGCAATGGCAAGCGCCCTCATTGCAATAGTCTGCACCCGAGTGTGCATAGTTGCCAGGGCAGTGGCCGCCGCCGTACCTTTCAGTGCAATCGCCACGGACCGGAGGGAGGAGTAGAGGCGTACAAGGCCGGTGACGGCAGTGGTGGTTTGCGCCATGGCGGTAATGACACGCATGGCAGGTTGTACCATCGCACCGAACTGTTCCTTGATATCCCCCAGCGTATTCTCCAGTTGTTTCTGTTTACCGGCATCCGTCCTTGCCAGTTCGGCATTCATCTCGCCTACATTGTCGCGGATGACTTGGGCCAGCATGGCAGCACGTTCCGATTCGGTGCCATATTGCAGTACTTTCTTCTGTGCCTCCGTAAAGGTGACGCCCACCCGTTGCAATACGTCTACCTGCCCCTGCATGGCCTTGCCCATCATGTTGCCGATTCCTACGGCATCCTGGTTGGTGGCATTCAGCCCCTTCTGCTGGGCAAGCAAATTATTCATGGCGGGAATAAGCGAATCAAGGCTCGCTTTCTCGTTCAAGAAAGTGGCCATTTGCTGGGCACCGCTCAGTTGTACCTCATCGCCTATTACTCCCAATGCCTGCTGGGCAGAAGCCAGGTCTTTAATACTTTGTATCTCTTCGTCAGTGGCAGACATGCGTTGCCGCATCACGGTCTGAAGTTGCGTCTCCGCAACGAGCTGTACCTGGTAAGCATCGGTCAGTTCCTTGCATACACCGAACAGCTGCTGTATCGATTGGCCAAGCATATCAGCCGCCTGTGCCGCCTGCGCCCAATCGACGATACTGCGTTGCGCCTTTGAAACCTCCTCAGTAACCTGTTGCACTCCTTTTCGTAAGTGCTCCGTATTCACACCCACCGTCTTGATGACCGAGGATGCTTCGTCCTTCATCCGTATGGAAAAATCCAAATAATTATCCGCCATATCAAAAAATAATGTTACCTTTGTAAACAATCAAATCAATAAGCCATGTCCGAACTTATTCAATCCCTGTTGAAGTTGCCTCCTTATTTGCTGGCACTTTATATCATTAGCGCTGCTTTTGTGGTCATATTTGCCATCTTGCTGTTTGTACCCCGGAGGAATAGGATATGATGCTGGCTGACTCTACATCCCCGCCTTCCTCTTCAGTTCCTCAAACCGTTCCCTCGTACTTTCCTCCGCCGATGCCGTAGCTTTCCGCTCCGCATCCCACTCGAACCTGCACACATCCGTCACCTTCAACGCTTTTTTACTGTAAGGTTGCAGCACGCAGCACGCCAGGAACCGGGTACGTTCCCAAGGTTCGCGCATCCGCGTCTGCTCCCAACTTTTATAAATGCAGAAGAACTCGTGGGGAGTACAATGGCAGAATTCCATCAGGCTCATCCCTATACTCCCCACGGCTATACCCGTCAGTTCTTCGATGCTTGCGGAGCCGTCTTCTTTTTTTTTGAGTCTCCGGCATCCTGCTGCATGGTCTCCACAAAGTCGGTCAGCTTGTCCATCTCCAGGCCGTCGGCAAATTTGTCGAGGTCCAGATCGAACGGTACATTGTCCGCATTGCAGGCACTTGCTACACAACAGAAGAGGAAGACCACCATCAGGCTTGCTTCCGTAGTCATCTCGCTCACTTCCATGCCCGTTTCCTGCTTGAAGCGGCGCATAGCCCCCATGGTCATGCGCATAGGGTACTCCTTACCATATACTTGAATCTTCTTCATAGCATTATCCTTGTACGGTACCGTCTACTTTCGCTTCGTCGATGGTCACCACTCCGGTGTTATCGAAGGTAGCGTTGTAAGTTGTATCATCGCCTGCCGGAGCAGCTTCTTCCAGAGAAGAGATGATAAAGTTGCCACTCATGTAGGGAGCAGCATCACTGCCGCGGACAAAGCCTTTGAGCTCTACGGAGCCGCCTACTTTCCACTTGGCAAGCAGTTCCTTCATGCCGTTTTCCTCTTCACCATAGAAGCGGAGACCTTCACACTTCACCTGGACACTGAGCCCCGTCACGGTTTTTTCCTTGAACAATCCGGCATTGGCTGCCGATTCTGCCGAAGCGGGTTTCACCGCACGGTCTTTCGTTTCACTGTTATAAGTTGTGGTGTGACTCGTACAGTGTCCGCACGCTTTACCGCCAATGCTCATCAGCAGGTCACTACCGTTTACATATCCTTGTTTTGCCATAAATTCTATTGACTTTTGATTTACGATTTATGATTTATTCAGGCGCTGTTTAAAGAGCCTGTAAACGATGATTAAAGAGAGGGCTATTAGCAGTAACCTACCTGCCCATATCTGAAACCATTGCCAGCCGGTTGGCTCATGCACCACCTGCGGAGGAGGTTCTTCCACTTCCTCACCGGTTTCATTTCTTATGCGCGTAATTTCTTCCCGGAGGGCGATTACTTCACGCGCCAGGCTGTCGCAGGTCGAAGTGAACGTTAAGGTATCACCGCGTCCGCGTACCACGCTTGCCGTGGCCTGCCCGCTTCGCGCACTATATCCCGCGCCTTCCGGCAGCACGGCCAGTTGGCTCATCGGCAAGGTCATCCGCGCTTCGCTTGCCGGTACCGGTAGAAAGGTCAGAACGGATTGTCTTACGCTTTGCAGGCTGTCGAGGACGGTACTCTTCACCACTCTTGTCGGACTTTTGCAACTCATCGCGCACAGGACAATTAGCAGAAAAACGACAATTGTTAGCCTTTTCAACGACACGCCTGAGTTTGGCGAGTTCTTTTCTGATTGCATTAATTTCTTGTTTTAAAGGTTCCACGATATCATCCATCAGAATTTGCATCGCCTTCTGAACGTTGTCCAGTTCGCTACTACGGGTATTTACCTTCGCCGCCTGTACTTCTTCCTTCAGCTTTTCTACCTCCTGGATGTATTTCCGTCTGTCTATGTACATCTTGAATCCTCCGGCTCCTATGGCAACCGTAAGGATACCACATATCAGCTTCAAGATTTCAAGTGTATCCATTTTATTCCTCCTGTTTAGAGTAAGTTCCAACCCGCTTCCACATCTGCCGTCACAGCGGGAATGCCATTCTCTACCTGAGAGACGGCTGCCGCAAAAGCGCACATGGTTGCTTTATCATTCACATCAGGCACATAGCTGTCTGGTACCTGCATTTCCGTGCACACCCGCCGGATATAACCCGATGTGTTGTTCTCCACGGGCGGCGCCCATCGGTTGATGAAGTCCGCCATCGTCCGGCAACCGTTCATCCTACGATAGTTCTGCAACAGCTTGATGAGAGCTCGGTAACCGTAGGCCATCGTTTTGAACTGACAGAATGAACGGTCCTGCGACGGGCGCACCTCCCCCTGCCACAAAGTACGTGACAGGCGGATGTTTCCCGGATTATTGTTCCTCAGTCCTCTGGTCATCTTTCTGCTCCGTTTCTTTCTGTTCAGGTACCTCAACCGCTTTCTCTTCCTTAGCGGCTTTCGGGGCTTCGGGTGCCTTGGTCTCGGGTTTCTTGGCAGGTTCCGGCTCCTTGATTCCGGCAAGCTTGCGGCTTACCAAATCATCCGCACGTTCCTGGTCTACCTGCAACTCCGCACCTACCGGATATTGCGTCTTGTGGTCGTACTTGTCCTGGAAGGATTCGAGGACAATCACTGTAACTTTGTCTTTCTTTGCCATAGCTGCACCTCCTTACCCTTCTGTTACAAATTTGAATGCACCGTCGGCGCGCCAGTCCAGTGCGATGAACTCCTCACCGAAGCCGATCTGCGTGTCCGCCTTCATCAGCATCTTGAAGAAGTAGAGTTCGCTGGCATTCGCCCACTTGTCAATCTGAATGACGTTTTCGTCATCCTGCAGGTTGACAGCTGCGAAAAGGTTGCCGTTCATACCACTGTCGCAGAGGGTGGCGACGATCAAGCCTTGCGGCCATTGAGTCAGCACCTCGAACGGAATGCCCTTGTAGCGTTCCTGGTTGATATCCGTAGGGGCGGTACCTTTATTGGCGAGTTGCGTCAGTTCGTCATCGTACTGGTCGAAGTCTTCCACAGACATCAGGATGCGCAGGTTCGGATTCTTACGCATGGTTACGGGAATCTTGGCACGCAGTTCCTTGAGACGCGCCAGCATGGTAGTGCCGACGGTCTTCACCTTCACGACATCCGCATTCTTGGCAGCCTGCGTCAGAATGCCGTCCATCAGGTAGGCATCACCGGTGTCTTTGTATTCGCCGTTGATATACTGGTAGCCCAGCTCGTTGCCCACTTGCTTCAACAGTTCACTCAACAAGAGGCTCTGAATGTTGGGGGGAAGCTGACGGAAAACGAGTTCACCCGTAGGCTGGAAGGGACGCCAGATGTGCTCGAAGGCACGAGGGTTGAAGAGGGTAAAAGCCATCATGTCTTTCGGCACGAGCCTTTGCTCGCTGTAGGTAAAATCTCCCTTGCTGTCATCCTTAGTAGGGTCTTCTTTTCGTTTTTGCAGCATGGCACCCGTTTTTACGCGGGGGATGCTGATGGAGCTGTTAATGCCCGGAATGACCATAATCAGCCCTCTGCCCACCAGTTCGTTGCCGGTAGTGGCAAGGGTGAGGGCGGTTTCCTGTAATTCACCACCATACTTAGTGGTATTCAATCCTTGAATTGCCATAATTTCATTTATAATTTAGTCATTTACAATTTATCGCTGTCACATTTTCACTTTCTGCCGTCCGCGGATTTGCGGGGCACTGCCGGCGCTACGCACGCTGCTGCCGACATTCTTGCCAAAGTAGGAGCTACCGCCCAGTTTGGCATTCTTGGGGTTCTTGATCGGTATCATAGCGCGTCATTTTTTAAGATTTTCACGAATTTCCCTCATCCTCTTTTGCCAAGGGCTTTCGCCTTCACCGCCCGCAGGGACTTCCAGTTTGTCCTTCAGCATCTTCTTCGGCTTCAACGCCTTCAGGGCGCTCAATCCGTTTTTGAAGTCAGCCTTCAGAATGTTCTTGTAGGTGTCCTTCTGGTCGGCACCGATACGGCCGTCCGTCACGGCATCCGTCACTGCGGTTTCAATCCGCTCTTCTTCCTGCTGTTTCAGCTGCTCTTTCAGTTCGCCATTCTCCTTTTCCAGATCATCGGCTTTGTCCGCTTTCTGAGCAGTCTCGCCAAGCATGGCCATCACTGCCGCTTCGTCAGCACAGTTGGCGAAACGGGGAATTGTCTTAAAGTCTTCCAATTTCATTTTATCGGGGTTTTGTGGCTGTTGCTCCTGCTCCAGCCGGTTAGTAAATATGCGGTAAATATCGTCCGTGGTGCTCTCATCGGGTACGGCTTCCACGTCGTAGATGGCATCGATCAGTCCCAGCTGCAAGGCTTCGTCGGCTTTCAGCCAGTGGTCGGTACCGTCGAAGTAAGCATTCTTTATCTCTTCCTTATCCTTGCCGCAGCGTCCGCCGATGATTTCGGCGATGGTGTCTTCCAGGCTCTCGATGGTGGAGATCATATCCTGCAAGTCCTTCTTATTGCCGTAGCAGCCGCCACTGACGTTGTGCAACATCATGCGGGCATAGCGGCTCATCTCCACGCGTTTGCCGCAGAGGGCAATGACACCGGCTATGCTGGCGGCGATGCCGTCTATATAGATGGTGACATTGCTCCGGCACTGGCGGATGGCGTTGAAGATGGCGATGCCGGGGTAAACGTCACCGCCGATGGAGTTGATACGGATATTCAGGTTCTCATAGCCCGCGTCCAGGTACATCAGTTCGTTCACGATGTCGCGGCTGGCTATCTTGCCCTCACCGCCTTCGTCGCTGACTTCTCCATAGAGCAGCAGGCAAGCGGTCTTTTCGTTTAATATGGATTTAAAAACAGTCATGCGTTTCCGATTATTTGCGGCAAAGCTATGTCTATAAGGATAACCGCACAAAAAAGTGTGTAACGGTTACGAGCAGGCATGTAAACCTTGCGGCATAGTTTGTAACCGCTCCGCGCTTTTTTCCTCTTCCCGTCCGGAGTAATGACCTTTGCGTAAACTCTAATTACAGAATTATGGCAGATTTAACCGCACAACAGAAAAAGGACTATGCCCGCACACTCTACCTGAAGGACAATCTTACCCAGCAGGAAATAGCGGACAAAGTGGGTGTATCGCGAAAGACCGTCAACCGGTGGGTGACAGTGGAAAAATGGGAAGAGATGAGGGTCGGCATGACGCTTACCAAAGAGCAGCAGGTGGCCAGCCTTCACCGGCAGGTGGCGGAGATCAACCGTATCATCAGCCAGCGGGAAGAAGGAAAACGCTATGCCACCGCGGCCGAGGCCGACACGCTGAACAAGCTGGCAACAGCCATCAAGAAGATGGAAACCGACGTAGGCATTGCCGATATCATCAGCGTAGGCATGAAGTTCATCAACTGGCTGCGTCCGTTCGATCTGGACAAGAGTAAAGAGTTCCTTCGGTTGTGGGATGCTTTTATAAAGGATAGCCTGTAACTAATTAAGAATGAAAAATTAAAAGTTATGGGAACACAGAATCAAAGGGACAGGGACGCGCTCCGCGAATGGGCGGTGTTCTATGAAGCCGGGCTTCGCCGCCAAAACTCGGATGTGAACCTGACGCAGGCACAGATAGCCAAAGACCGCGTGCGCCTGGAAGCCGACCCGATAGAATGGATAAAGTTCTTCTTCCCGGATTATTGCAAGTTTGAGTTTGCCGACTTCCAGATAAAGGCCATCCGTCGCTGCATCAAGCACGAAGAATGGTTTGAGGTGCTTTCCTGGGCGCGAGGGCTGGCAAAGAGTACCACGGTGATGTTCATCGTGATGTACCTGGCACTGACAAAGAAGAAGTGCAATGTGATGATGGCGTCTGCCACACAAGACAGTGCTACCCGCTTGCTCGACCCGTATAAGAAGCAGTTTGAAGAGAATGCCCTGATACGCGCCTACTACGGTGTACAAGTCAACCTTGGCAACTGGTGCGCCGAAGAGTTTGTAGCCAAGTGTGGATGTTCGTTCCGTGCCGTGGGTGCCGGTAATGCACCACGTGGTAGCCGCAATGGTGCCATTCGTCCGGACGTACTACTGGTGGATGACTTCGATACCGACGAATCGGTCCGCAACCCGGATACGGTTCAGAAGAACTGGGAGTGGTGGGAAAAGGCACTGTACGGTACGCGAGACACTGCCATAAAAACACTGATCATATTCTGCGGGAATATCATTGCCCGCGACTGCTGTGTGGTAAGGGCGGGAGAAGCGGCCGACCATTGGGATATAGTGAACATCCGGGACAAGGAAGGACGAAGCACCTGGCCATCCAAGAATACGGAAGAGAATATCGATACGGCACTTTCCAAAATCAGTACCGCCGCCCAGCAGACGGAGTATTTCAACAATCCCGTCACTGAAGGCGAAGTATTTAAGGAACTGACTTACGGCAAAGTGCCCGCCCTGAACAAGTTCGATTTCCTGGTCATCTACGGCGACCCCGCACCCGGCGAGAACAAGAGCAAGAACAGCAGCACCAAAAGCTGCATCCTGATGGGACAGCTGAAACAGAAGGTCTATATTATCAATGTCCGCCTGGACCGTGGACTGAACTCGGACTTCATCGACTGGTATGTACAACTGCTGGAATATGTAGACGGAAAGACATCGGTGTACTGCTACATGGAGAACAACAAACTGCAGGACCCTTTTTTTCAGCAAGTATTCAAACCGTTGGTCGGTAAGGTGCGCCGGGAACGGAACGTGCAACTTTACATCCATCCCGACGAAGAACGAAAGACCGAAAAAGGTACCCGTATCGAAGCCAACCTGGAACCGCTGAACCGGGAAGGGAACCTCATCTTCAATGAAGCCGAAAAGGACAATCCGCACATGAAGCGACTGGATGACCAGTTCCGGCTTTTCACCCTGCGGATGAAGTTCCCCGCCGATGGCCCCGACTGTGTGGAAGGCGGCCTGCGCATCCTCAAGAAGAAAGTACAGCAACTCAAACCGATTACCGTGGCGCGTCACAACGCCCGGAACAATCCTAAAAGATTATAGCCATGAGTAAATTCATCAATCCCGAAGACTACGACGCCAGTATCCACCGCGAGATACTGGGCTCCCTGACCCGCGATGACGAAAGTATCGTCGAAATCTGCGAAGACCGTGCCATCGCTGAGATGCGCGGCTATCTCAGTGCTCGCTACGATGTAGATGCCATCTTCTCCGCCGAAGGAGATGCACGCAACCAGCTTGTCCTGATGATGGCAATCGATATCGCAGTATACCATATATTCAGTATTCATAATCCGCAGAAGATGTCGCAGATACGGAAAGACCGCTATGAGCGTGCCGTGGAATGGCTGAAGCAGGTGGCGGCATTCAAGATCACCATCGACGGTGCTCCCAAGCTGCCGGAAGAAGAGCAGAAACAGAATAGCCCCTGGCTGATGAGTAGTAACCCTAAACGTACGAACCATTTATGAAAAGAATAAATTTCCCGGCATTTTGGAACAAAGCATCCAAAATCAAACAGCGCATCACCGAAGGCAGCAACGTCACCCGCCAGGGCGCCACCATCATACTGACGCAACCCCAACGCTTCGGCATCGGGCTGGACGACTACATGCGGGGCATCCGAAGCGCCGAGAATGTGGACTTCACACAGCGGGTTCAGATTTACGACATCTACAGTGAGAGTCTGATGGACCCGCACCTGTTTTCTGTCATCCAAAAGCGGAAGAGCGGTGTGCTTGGCAGGAAAATAGAGTTCAGGCGCAACGGCGTGGCCGATGATAAAGTAAACGAGCAGATTTCCTCGCCCTGGTTTCTACGGTTCATTGGTGATGCACTGGATGCCGACTACTGGGGATTCACCTTGGTGCAGTTCTACATCAACAGCAAGGGATGGATAGACTACTATCTCGTGCCCCGAAAGCACGTGGACCCGGTACTTAGACTCATCAAAACCCGTCAGAACGACATCAACGGTGAAAGCTTCGACGAATACCCGGACCTGCTGATGATACGGGGCAAAGAACCGCTCGGCATCCTGGCACGGTGCGCTCCGTACGTCATTTATAAGCGGGGAACCGTGGGCGACTGGGCGCAGTTCTCCGAAATATTCGGCATGCCTATACGCAAGTACACCTACGATGCCGCCGACCCGGAAGCATTGTCCGCCGCCATGGAAGCCGCCAAGGCCCAGGGAGGCGCATCCTCCTTCTTTACACCCGAAGGTTCTAACCTTGATTTCGTAGAAACGGGTAATACCACCGGCAGCAGCGATCTCTACAGTACCTTCGTTGACCGCTGTAACGCGGAAATGAGCAAGGCTGTCCTGGGCAACACCCTCACCACCGAAGCCAGCGAAACGGGCACACAAGCCTTGGGAACCGTGCACAACAAGGTGGAGCAGATACTTATCGAGCAAGACGCTCTTGCCATTCTGAACCTGCTGAACTACGATATGACCGACTTGTTTGCGGCTCTTGGCGTCAATACCCAAGGCGGTGAGTTCGTTTATGTAGAAGAAACGGACTTGGAACAAGTGAAAGTCAAAGCCGAATTACTGGAAAAGGCTGTAAACGTATTCGATCTGCCGCTCGATGATGACTATCTGTACGAGCAATTGAACATCGAACGCCCGGACAACTATGAACAGTTGAAAGCGGAAATGGCAGAGAAGAAGAAAATGAACAACCCATTCGCTCTCGGAGTATCTCAATTCTCCTCCTCCGGGGAGGTTGCCCTCCCCCGCCAAACGGGGGAGCAAGGAGGGGGTGAGTACCCACAGGGGGAGGTGGTAGCAAAACACCCCCAGAACCGCTCCCGCTCTTTTTTCGGGGACGCCCCGCAAACCAACGGGGCTTTAGACTGGTAATGAACAATCTTTACTATGGGGAACAGCAGCTACCGGGCCTTGACGAACTCGACTATATGTCCGGTTCTGCCGCACCATTGCAATGCAAGGCCGATGATGGCGTAAGCACCGCTTTCGTCTTCGACAACGCCGCCCTGCAACGTGCCTTGAAGCATATCTACGAAAAGGATTTTCACCCTATGACGGAAATAGAGGAAAACCTTTTCAATGAGACATTCCGTATCTTCAACGAAGCATCAAATGAAGGGCTTAGTGAATCCGCTGCCGAAATTCCGGTAGAGTTCCGTCAGAAGCTTGACCTCGGCAACGCTGTATTCTCCGCCTTCAAAGTCCACCGGATGCAGAACGATATCGCCGCGCAACTCTACGATTCAAACGGTATTTTAAAACCGTTTAAACAGTGGAAAGAAGATGTTCACCCCATGCTCGACCATCACGTCCGGCACTGGCTGCAAACCGAATACAATACCGCCGTCATCCGTGCCCGCCAGGCTGCGGACTGGCAACGCTTCGAGCAGTACGCCGATGTCCTGCCCAATCTGGAATGGATGCCCAGCACCAGCGCAAACCCGGGAGCGGACCATCAGGTCTATTGGGGGACTATCCTTCCGATAAACCACCCCTTCTGGAGTGTGCACCGCCCCGGAGACCGTTGGAACTGCAAGTGTTCTTTATCGGCTACAGACGAACCTCCTACGGGAGCGCCACGTGGAAGCACCGCCCCCAAAGACCAGCCTGCCCCGGGACTGGACAACAATCCGGGACGGGACGGCAAACTGTTCAGCGATACGCATCCCTACATAGCCAATGGATATGAAGGGGCGAAAGAGGCCGTGAAGAAATATATGGCAGAGCATGTGAATAAGGAGAAGCCGATAGTGTATGAACCGGACAAAGAGCGGAAAGAGGCACTGAAAGTTCGTAGAAAGGAAATACAGAAAGATGCAGAAGTGCTGAAGGCGAAACCTCTTGTCAACTCTGATTTTAAGAAAGAAATCATTGTCAGCAAAAAGTCCATCAAGGAATGGTTGAACCAACCTCACGAACATTATGCCGAAAAGAATGAGATGCTATTGTACCCCAGTGATGTCATCCGACAGGCTCAATATAAGGGATGGACGGAATATCATAAAAACAATCCTATGTATGTAAAGTCTCATGTTTTTGAAGTGACTGTTAAGGGAGACAAGTCGTGGATTATTGTATTGGAAGATGTGGACGGGAATATGATATTACATAGCATCTCCGATAGCAGCAAAGTAATGGACAACATACAAAAATAGCCCGAAAGACCATTTCAACCGGAACTGCAATCCGGAGCTGTGCCTGTCGAGCTATTTTCTTAGACTGCAAATATACAGAAAAATATCAAGTAAACAATGAATATTCAAGAATTTAACCGACGTATTTTGCAATATCAAAAGCAACTGGCCGACCTGACACGCCGCCGCATGCCCGTACTGGCAGGCAACATCGCCAAACGCCACATCGAGGAAAACTTCCGCAAAGGAGGTTTTACCCATAACGGTTTCCATAAATGGAAGGAAACCAAGCGGCAAAGAAACGGTGGAAGCAGTGCCGGTTCTCAATACGGACCGCTGCTCTCCGGCAGAAACCATCTTTCCGGCAATATCCAATACACACCAGGAGACGGACAGGTTACTATCTTCACCCGCGCCCCTTATGCAGGCATCCACAACTGGGGAGGCATAGTTCGCCCTACCGTCACCCCGCAAATGCGTCGCTTTGCCTGGGCGCAGCATTACCGGGAAGCGGGTAAAGACAAAAAGAAAGATACTTTTTGGAAACGCCTCGCATTGACCAAAAAGACCAAACTTACTATCAACATCCCGCAGCGCCAGTTCATGCCATCCAAGCCGGGATCGGAACTGATAAGGAAAGTAAATGATAAACTGAATACAGAAGTAGAGAAAATTATAAATCAATAATTTATTATGGAACAACTATTCAACGACCTCCAGCAACAGATCGCCAATAAAATGGGTAACGACGTTTCCCTTATCGACGAAGACTACGGGCAACTGGAAGCCCTGCAGAACGGGGAAGACCAGTACCCGGTCACTTTCCCCTGCGTCCTTATCGGCATCCCCGAAACCTTGTGGGACAACCTGAAAGGCAACCTCCAACACGGCAAGACCACCATCATCATCCGGCTTGCCTTCGACTGCTACGATGACACTCACTATGGCAGCACCCAGGAACAGCGCGCAGCCGAACGCATGGCACTGGCCCGACGCCTGAACGGCGCGTTGCACGGCTGGCGGTTCGACGGATGTGTCACCGCCCTGGTACGCCGTGCCAGCCGACAGTTCTCACTGCCCGGCGGCATCAAAGTCTATGAAATGGAATATACCACTACGACAGCGGATGAGATTCAGAACAACGAGAGCTGACGGTTCAGCTCATCCTGTTGAAGGATGATACGCGGGTCGGCACTGGCATTGATAAGATTATAAAATGTCTTTTCGGAGATACAGAACAGCGGCCAGATATAACGCCGCAGAATCTCCCTGTTGGAAAGTCCGCTATTGGCATGTTCATCGTAAATGCGGTTAACCTCCGCAACCCGATGCGCATAGCTGCGCCCGATAATTTTATTACGTCTTTTTTTCATTTCCCGAAAACTTTATTGTGATTACCCTGACTGCTGAAAACCTGATACAAAAATAATTATAATAACACATTAATGCAACTAATACCGCCCAAAAGCACATTCTACAACACGGAATAGCCTGTTTACACCACCTTTGCCGCGTCAATTCGCGAAAAGGACAGCAAATCATTAATCACTAATCATTAAAAACAATGAGTGTAAACTATTCTCTCGCTCTGATGAGCACCAAGCCGGGCGATGACAGCGCCCCTAAGAAATATTACGCCAAGGCGCAAGCCAGCGGCGAAGTAACCATGGACGAAATGGCAGAACAAATCTCCTACGCCACCTCCCTTACGGACGGTGACGTGCTGAACGCCATCCGCGCCCTGATCAAATAGAACAATCTCCATCTGGCGGCGGGCAAGATCGTACGCTGGGAGAACTTCGGCAGTTTCCAGCTCCAGCTATGCAGCACCGGTGCCGAAACCGAAAAGAAATTCACCAGCGCCAACATCACCGAAGCCACCATCCAGTTCCGCCCCGGCCGTCCCGTCAAGGCGGCAACCCGTGCGGGCGACGGCGACCAGGGAGAGAATCCGCTGGGCTGACGAACCACTTAGTAGTAGTGCGCCGACTACTACCTGGTAATTGACCAACTACCCGTAAGTAGCGAGCCCACTGCTTACGGGTAGTTTTTTTTGTAGTTGCCACTGCGCAGCCTTAAATTGTACATTGTAAATCGTAAAATTGTAAATGAAGAGATGAAAGCCATTTATATGAGTGACCTGGCACAAGCCTACTTCCCGAACTCTACTCCCCGCAGCGCCAGCTCGCAACTGCACCGCTGGATAATGCTGAATACCGAACTGCAAGCACGTCTTGAAGAGTTATGTTTCAAGCCCAGGCAGCGGGCGCTGACGCCGCTGCAACATGAGGCGATAATAGCATGTCTGGGGGAACCGGGAGAATAGGACCATTTTCCTGGCGTCAGAAAAACGATCGAGAGATAGCGCTGGGGGCGTATCTCAACAAAAAAGCCGCAGTATGGTGTTCCATGCAGCGGCTTTTTCTTTGCTTCGCTAATAATTTATTTCTTTCTTAAATTGGAAGTGATGCAATCTGCCAGCATATAGACAAAGAAGGCTATAAAGATAGCGGCATCCGAATGCTCTTCCAATACTTCAAAAAATACCTTCATATTCATTCCTCTATTTTTACGGTTTATACTTTCTAATCAAATAGTTTTTCAAATTTCCCATTCTATCTGCAAGCCATACAAAAGGCCGCAATGCATAAGTAAATACAAGTATTGGTGTTGCAAGCAGGATACCTGGAATGCAATAAACTACCCATATCACACGCCACTTTAGTCTACTTTTCTTCATTTCTCTGATTTTTCAAAATTCTACTAAATATCCTTTCACTTTCTTCTGGTGTAATAAATCCATGAATTTTCAAATAAGAACGACACAAAGTTACTATCGCTAATTTCTTCTATTTTCCATAATTAATCTCCTTTCTCTTTTAATGCACTATTTTCTATAATAACCCACTCGTTTTCCGACATGCAGTCCGGGTCTTCCCCGAACCGGATAAAATCCTCTTTATCTGCTACATATCCTAACGGGCAGGTATGAGCGGAACACGCCCCTTGAAGCTTGACACCGAATATACTCCTGCTCGTTTTCATCACAAGTTCTGCCTTGCGGATATATTTCCTTGCAAGCCTACGATTGCATTTGACGTTTCTTTTCGTAAGCCCTTTTGCGATAATTAAACGGGCCTTATACCATTCTATGAATTCTCCGTTGAAAACATATTCGCCATCGTCACAATCCTTATGGTTGCATCCATATCCACCTCCTACGGGTGTGTTTGGCGTGAAAAATCCACAGCTATTGCACAAATCGTCTATATGTATTAATTTTTCCATAAAATCCTATTTTGATTTTTTAAAACCGAGACCAATAGCCTGCAATCTCTTTAAGGCTTGTTTCTCATAATTATATTTAACTTTTTCACTGATTTTTTTATCCCAGCAATCGACACAAAAAGGTCCATCGGGAGCATTGTAGCAACCACCTTTTATCGGCTTCCCACATCTCTTGCATTGTAACTCATTATCCATTGGGTTCATATCTTATCAGTTATACTCCAATTATCTCATCATTGATACGAAATATGCTATCACTCACAAAATCGTATATCTTATACATAAGTTCTGGTTCTTCTTTTTCCGGAGAATAAACTATCACTTTTTTGCCTGCACCTTTCATCCATCCGGCTTCTGTATTGGCTGACCGACCACAAGGAAGAACCATTACGCACACATCAGCCCATTGCATACCATTGAAATCAGAATTAAATCCTTTTTGTGCAATCGGATGATTGAGAGCTTCTCTGTATTGTTCTGTTGTCCATTGCTGCCAATTAGGATCTATATCAGACCATTGAAAACCACCATTGCCATGAGGAGGATTCCTAAAGTCATATACTTCGTGACCTTTATTTCTGAGAAACGATACAACATCCTGTTGATATGAGTTTCTCCAACTACTTGCTACATAAATCTTTGCCATACACTATAAATTTTATTTTAAAATTATTATTTTTGCATCGTTGTTGTACTTGTGGCCGAATGGATAAGCTCCATCTGACAAATGGATATGTAGGTTCAAATCCTTCCAAGTACGATTATTGTCAAATTAAATATTGATAAAAATATGACACCACTACTATTAAGTATAGCAGCTGGGGTTATTTCAAATTTATTATCAAATTATATTACCAAAAAATATCAGAAAACAACCCCGGCAATAATATACAACATCACCAATATAAACTATTATGGAGACGTTCAAAACGTTTATCTTGGCAGGGTTGAAAAATAATTTTTTGGAGGGAGCGGTTTTTTCCCGCTTCCTTTTTTATTCATTTCTTTTTTATATTTGAGTTATTTTCTTATTCATTTTTGAATTGTCTTTAGTCAACCTGATATAGCCTGCATCCCGTCTTCTCCTTCGCCCTGAGCAAAAAGCTGGCGGCCTCGTCACTGTCAACCACCAGCTTGATGGCGGTAAGCCCTTCCGTTTTGGGCTTCTGTAAAAGCAGGGAGCAGGGCTGGTCATAATAGTTCCAGTAGAAGATGAAATCCGCCACGTGGAAATTGTCTATCTGGACAATGTATTTCACGGGAATACGCATAGGACTTCAGTGGTTAAATGTCGTTTGAATTCCCTTTGAGGCAGGGTTTCACTTCCCCGTCCGGTACCCAGTCCACCGTAACGATGCCCTTCACCTTGCCGGTACCGCCACACTTGGGGCACGGGACCAGTTCCGTGTCCTTTCCCGTGATATCCCCCTGGAAATAGCCGTTGCCCTGACAATAGCCGCAGGAATACCCCGGGAATTCTCCGACGGTCTCCCGTCCCGTTCCGAAGAGGGGTGCCGTTACCAGCACCCCGCTCTGTTTCTTGCTCATGGTTTGTTCTGTATTAAGTTCTTTTTCTCCTTTCATAATTCCAGCCGTTCAGTCTATACACCTCGCGCCGTGCCTCTTCCCTGGTCGGATATTCATTCACCTTGGTGCCAAGAGTGGATATCCTCGGAGGGAAGCTGTCACCCTGACGGTAGGTGATGTCAAGGTACACAGCCCAGCACCGCCCGCGGGGACGGTACCGGTAACGGCGGTGTATCTCCCTCATCTCACTGCTCAACCGCATCGCTCTCCTTTTTAGGCTCCACATAGAAGGTCTCCTCCTGCACCACCTGCACACCGATCTTGGGGAAATAGGATACCACGTCAGGATTCTCACGGTCAGCCAGCAGTCTGTCCTTGGCAAGCTCCTCACTGGTGCGGATATACTGCGGCAAAAGCTCCTTGCATAAATTCGTCACTGCCGCCCAGGTGAACCCCTTCAGGTTCTTCAGCTTCGGTGTACCGGTACGGAAGCCGAACACGCCATGGGCGCTCTCCAGGCTTTTCTTCTTAGAGAACAGCTCATCCTTGTTTTCTACGGCGTATGCCTGCATGATGTCGAAGTTCTTTTCCTTCGTGGCAGACAGTTCTGCCAGCTGGTCCGCATACTTCTCGCGGATACGGGTCATCTCAAGGTCCATTTTTGAGGTGAGGTTCTGTACTTTGGCATCGGCCGCCGCAAAATCTGCGAAGGCCTGCTCTGCCTGCTCGCGGCTGATACCGCTGACTACTGTTTTCTTTGTTCTTGCCATAATTCTTGCTCTTTTGATAGGGTTAATAATTTAATAGTTGATTTTATTTTTCTGCTGCTTGCCGGCATTGCGGTGATAGGCCCTGTACTCTTCTGTTTTCGTAGGGTCCTCCAACTGCCGGAGTTCCCGGTCGATGTTGTCGTAACGCACCAGCTCCGCTCGGTATTCGTCCAGCAGACGGTCGTACTCGATAGGTCTCAAGGCGGTAATACCCGCCATCAACCGGTCCTGCAGGTCACAGATACGGTCTGCACAGACTTCGAGACGGGACGCCAGCCGTTCACGGCGTTTGTTTCTGTCTATGATATGGACCATTGGGATATATTGATTATTATTATCTACCATCTCATCTCCTCCCCTTTTTTATTGTGATAAAATTCTGCACAACCGGAGCGGCGGCAAGCTCACTCTGGCTGTAATAGACCAGTCCGGCTTTGCGGTATCCGGTAATGTAACCCTTACGCTGCCAGGCATTCAGCGTCTCACGGCTACATCCTATAAGCTCTGTAGCATCTTTCTGGCCGATATAGTCCGCACGGTTCGTATCCGGCAATTTCTGGTATTCGGCACGTTGGCGGCGTTCTTTCAACAAATCCTCCACAAAGCCTTCCAACTGCGCGACCTTACGCTTCAGAGCCTCAAACTCCCGTACACTGACTGACTGGCGCTCTTTGGGCTCAGGTCTGTCAACCGTCACCGGATATCTGTCCGCATCGGGTATCAGCTCTTCCAGCGATAATCGCCCTGCGGCAAAACGGGCGGCGTCACGGCAGGCATAAAACACGGTCTCGTCCTTGTCTTCCTCCGGAACAGAAGCCACGTAGGTGGCAAACACCTGACTCTCATTATGCCCGTTTTCCAGCACCTCGGCCTGGAGCAGACTGATTTTATCCCCTTTCATGCGGAGAATGGTAATTCCTTTCTTTATTTCCTGTTTCTTTCTCATTGTATCAATCCTTTTTAAGTTTCCTTTTCTCACGGCGCATCCACGCCTCCAGCTGTTTCTTGGTGGCCTGGAGCTCCCAAAGCCTCATGCTTGTAATGTCCTTGCGCGCCTTGCTGTACTTACGTGCCCAGATGTTCAGCTTCGCCACGTTCATGCGGTATTCCTCCTCACTGTCGCTGGTAAACCCCTGGTTCAGCTGGGGAATCTGGAACGAAAGACGGTAGATGTCCCGGAATACATTCCTGGCTTCTGCCATCTGCATGGCCCGTGCCTTGTCGTCCGTCGGGTTCAACCGCTCCAGCAGCTGCCGCGCCTCACGCATCGTCAGTTCCCGGCTGCTTTCCGTACGGCCGGAAGTGAACTCGTAGATGCAGCCGTGGCGGGCCTCGTCATCCATGCCGATACGGTGGAAGGTGGCGTGCAGGGCTTTAAGCTGCTGGGCGCTGATAGATTTGTCCTTACTCGTTCTCATCATTTAAAATGGGTTTGTCTCCGAAATAGATTTCCGCCTCTTCCCGCCAGATGTCATAATATCCTTTCGGTCCGATAAAACGGCCATGGGAAAAAGCGCGCTTGCCCTCCACATAGATTTTCAGTGAGGCGTCGTACTGTACTTTCTTTGCACTGCGTCCGTCCGGGTTCTGACCGCTGGCATGGCTGACAAAAATCAGCAGCTTGTTCTTGTGCCTCTCCTTGAACCTGATATATTGGGCGTATGTCATCTGCGTATATTGAAAGCTGTCTATCACCACAAAATCCGGTGACTTCTGACGCTTCAACCGCAAACTGAGCTCGTCCATCGACTCACAGACCAACAGAAAACGGCGGTTCGCCTCCAGCATGTTGCTGCGTCGTACGGTGTTCTGCATGGTCAGGCTGATACCTTCCTCCAGACTGTCATAGACCACACGGCCATATTTGCAGAGTTCCTTGCAGAGCTTCATTACAAAGGAGGTTTTCCCGCTACCCGACTTCCCCCAGACTATCCACACGCCGCGGCTCTCGGGGGTACCGAAGGCATCATACCATTCACCCTCGAAAGGCAGCGTGTCGAACTTCATGGAGAGCAGTTCACGCACTCCTTTGGCATTCCGGGCAAAGGTCTTGAAGTCATTCACCGCTTCACTCATTGTTCCGTACCTCCTTTCATCCGTCTGGCCTCCAATATGCGTTTGCAGGCGTGCACGACCCGTTTCACCCGACGGAGGTCGTATTCCCCCTGCTGCGCCTCGCGCAGTACCCGCCTGATTTCAGCCGGTTCGGTCAGCCCGTTTGCCTGGCAGATGGCATACACATCCTGCTCCGTGGCCACACTGACATCGAAGAACTTGCGGCCGATACGGCTGTTTATCTCCTTGTAGCCTTTCTTGTTGTAGCGCAGGCCGTTCTCCACGCGGCGCTTGATGTAGTCGGTGGAAAGGAAGATGATGCCCGCCTTGTTTTCCAGACGGTTGTATATGCTGATGAAATAGGAGAACACACTGTCCGTCAGCTTGTCGCCCTCGTCGAAGATGATAAGCGGGTTCTGGAGAAAGGCTATCATGGAAATGGCATATTCCAGAATGTCACGCAGGTTGGTCCCGTCTACCGGGGCGCCCACCTGTTTGGCGATTTCCCGGACGAAATCGCTCTTTCTCATGTCTTCGGAGCAAAGGATGTAGAACACATTGCGGTGTGTGCGGCGGTACTCGATGGCGGCGGTCGTCTTGCCGCAGCCGGCATCGCCTACTACCCAGGTGGTATTCTTGTAGGCCTGTGCGTCCGACATTGCGAAAGTGATCCGCTGGAAGGCGTTGCTTTCGGTCAATGTCCAACGGTCCATGCTGAAACCGATCTGTGCGGCTATGCGGCTGAACATGTCGTCGCTGATACTGGTGTACTTCTGATTACAGATCTGTGATACGGTGGCGGCGCTGACTCCGCTCAGGCTTTCGCTGGCACGGTTCTGGCTGGGATAGTTGCCGCAATATTCCAAAAGTGCCTCACGGATGGCGTCCTTGTCTTGTTTACTGAGTTCTTTCATTTTTGAATGGTATTTAATTGATTGTTGGATACTGGTTAATTGTCATTGAGGAACGACAGGTACATCTCGGCTTCGGTCATTCCGGAAACCTGCTTGGTGTATTCACCCGGAGAGGCAATGCCCGCGGACACTTCCTCCGGTTCGGGTTCGTAGGTTCCGGGACCCACACCTTCGGGATAGGGAACCGGGGCTTTCAGTTCCCCGTTGGCGTACTGCTTGCGTTGCCGTTCCATATTCTTCTGGGATTCACCCACAGGAAGGGGCATCACAAGCTTGGTATAGGCCTCGCCCATGCTCTCTTCAAGCAGCAGATCCTCGCTGGCGATATAGTGTCCGGCGAGAGCACGCTTTTGGGCGCGTATCTGGGCATAGAGCCGTTCGCTCTCCTCCGTACTGCGTTCTGCGGTGGCACGGTGGAACACGACTTTCGGAGTGGCGGTGGCGGCATACTTCAGCCTGCCTCCCGCACAGACTTCCCACAGTTCCACGGAGGTCATGTCCATGGGGTCGTATTTGTAGCGAAAACTGACACCCACATTCTGCATGTGGAAGCCCATATCCACCTGGCCGGATTCGTCATAGACCATGTAACGGTATTCCTTGTTGTTGCGGCTGAAGACGAATCCCTGCTTGCCGTACTTCACGCTGTCCTTGCTGAGGAGCTTGAAGAGTTCCTGTACCCCGTATTCGTCAAGCTGTTCGGCTTTCGGACTGTTGAGGGTCGTGTACATTTCCATGCGGGTCATCCCCGTCTCGCTGGTGGGATGCGGCATACCGTTCCATTCACGGCGGCATTCCAGATATTGATCCTTCATCTCTTCCAAAGTGGGGAGCTGCGAGATGTTTTTCATTATCAGGTCAATGTTGACATGACTGCTCTCCTTGGTGGCGGTCACATTTTGTCCGGTATAGTTGTAGAGCTTGTGCATCACCTGCTGCTGGAAACGCCCGAAAGCGCTTTCGATGGTCTTGCTTTGGCCGTTGTGCGGCATGGTGGTCTTGTGCAGGTGGCATATCTTCTTGAAAAAGGCCTGCGCTTCCGGCCTCTTGTGCCCGCCCTGGTTGTCGGTAACTATCTCATAAGGCTTAATCTTCCACGTTTCCAGCGCCATGCGGTAGGCCTCATATTGTGTAAGGAAATTCTCCGCGCCGAAAGAGTAGCCCAGGAACACCTCCGAACATGCGTCCATTACCTCGTACACGTCGATGGTACGTGCCACCATACGCTTGTTCTTCTTGTCGTAGTCCTTGTAATAGAGGTTCAGTTTCGTACCGTCACCATACCATAAGGTATTGGGCATCTGCGGCAGTTTCGTGTCGAACTGCGGCATGAACTCGTTCTTGAAGGCGATTTCACCATGTACCACGCCGTACCACCAAAGTTTGATGCCCGTCTTATAGAGATAGTTGATGACTGTCTGGGGAGATTCCACCGGCTTCAGCTTGTCTTCCTCACGGGTGGCACGCGCATTGCGTTCTGTCACGATCCGGTTGAATTCATCGAATATCTGCATGTCGGTATATACCGGAAACTTGCTCCGTCTCAGCCGCAGCAGGATACGTCCCTCACGGGGACCGATCTTACGGGCGCTCTGGTTACCGGTAGTACCGCTGACCAACGCCACGTAACTCCGTTTCTTGTAATCCTCGAACTTTTCCATCAGGCGGGACTCGCTCTTCGGAAGTGTATGGTTGAAGGACCTGCGAAGCTCCTCGCATAAGGAAATGACAGTATTGCGCACCAGTCTTTTGTGTGTGTAACCATGTTCGCTGTGCTTGTTACGCAATCCGGTTTCCTGTACCATCATGGCATTCATCACTTTGGCGTTGAGCACATATTCCTTCTGGCGCTCGATGGAGATTTTCGGAATATAGGTCTTGTAAAACTCCACGGCCTTGTCGTCACTCTTTAACCGGATATTCATAGGAAAAGATTGTTGCTTTATAAATCGCTCTCTGGCTTTTGGCTCTCGTTCGTCTAATTGCTTGCGAAGTTTGTCAGGCAGGCATTCGTACATGATAAGTGCTTTACGTCCATTACCACCATGCTGCACAAAATGGAACTTCTTCTCACGAACATGCTTTTTATAATTCGCAAGACTCATAATTCCACCTCCTACAAGTTCTTCAAATGTTACACATAGTGTCTTTCCAAACATTTCCATAATCAGAAACTTTATACTTTTCAACATTGTGCAAGCCCCGGCATCGAACCGGGGAGCCGGCCACTTCCGCATGGCAAGGGAAGTTCCGGACTTGCCGAACAAACTGTTCCTAAGCTGTTTCGATATCCGTCTTATCCGGCATACAAAGCGATATCGCCACAATAGCCGATAATACGATGATTACAAACGCATTGCGGCTGTCCGCATCCGTTGCGTCAACATTGGTTCCCAGCCACATGCCATAGGTCATGCCCACGGCTACGGCAATCTTCTGAATTGTTCTCCAGGTTTTCATGTCTTGTAAAGGTTAAGAGTTTTGTTCTATGAATTCATCCAGGTCGTAAAACACGGTAATACCATCGGGCAAGGTTACGGGCTCCCGGTCTTCATCACCCGAATACTCAATATCCATGCATACCCGGTCATTCTCCGAATACAGCATAACACTGTGCTTCGCCATCAGTTCCCGAAGCTCCTCCAAGAACACCTTTTCTTTTACTGTCAATTTTCTATCCATATCACTTTATTTTTTAAATTCTTTAATTCTCAATTGAAAAATCTACCCCTATTCATCCCGAACCGGGATAGTTTCGCTACATTTGTAGCAGTCTAACTAAAATGTTATATAATCATGACTACAACTTTTGTTACCGTTTCTTTTGAGTTTACAGACGCCCATATTTCTGTTGTTGATGATGGGGACATGATTGACCGATTTGAAGAAAAATGCATAAAGCTCTGTGAGATATTCGACTTCGAGTATAAATTGGATTATAAAAGAATCGATTGTACGCCACATTGGTGCTTCAACATTACTTTTCTGAAATCCATAATTACATATCAGCATTACATGAACGTCCTGCAAGCATTTGCACAAGAATTTCAAATACTTATAACAGCTGCTCATGAAGAGGTATATGAGTGTCCAATCTAAAAAGTAAACTCTGGGAAACACCTATGCCTTTCAAGATCTGCCTTGTTTGTTTTTCATTGTAACCAAGCCTCAATAAGGATTTACTTATTTCAGTCATTGGTTGTACTCTTTTCACATAGGGAAGGAGTAAAATTTTTTGTGCTCTTTCCACCAATATTTGAGTTGAATCTTTCATGTCCATGCCATTTATAAAGTTACCGTGTTTGACCGTTATATATCAATGATGTCATTAGTGATAAGCATGATATCACTAACGATAGGATGCTTAAAGCCAAGGGAAACCAACCAGAATCGACCATGTCAAGCAGCCGAAAAACAAACATCTGTAATCGGGAGGGATACTTTCCATGTTTCGCCTTATAAACCACCTCAAATAGAGTCCGAGTAGAGTTTTTATCCATTTCGTATATATTATAAAGTTACTGAATCGTCTGTTATTACTGCTTTCACATTTCCATGAGAGTCCAGTATCTTTACTGGAGAAACAGTCACATTCTCGTCACTCAACAGCCGCCCTCCAAGTTCATGTATGGCTACATGCCGCATCCGCGCCGCTTCAAGGCTGTTCCGTTTAAAGCTCATGGCAAGACTTACACTCGGTTTAGTGGTCTTGAATACTTTTACCAGATATTCATAAGCGGCAGTTTTCTTTCGGGAATCTTCCCAATCAATCTTCTTCATATATTTTTATGCTTTAATGTTTGTCAGTTTATCTACAAGCGTCAGGCGCAGTTCTTTGTCTTCTATCCGAGCTACATCGGCAAGTATATCCACCAGACGTTCTTTTGTCAGGCGATTATGATTGCGTTTCATCGGTTCCGGGAAGAGGGAGAGCTGCTGTACCTGTGATTGCATCCGGTATGCTTCAGCAATCTTGTTCACTACCAAATCCTCTGCCCAGTCACGAAACATCATCGCCCGTTCGCTCTTGATAAAGAACCCGAGACGGACAATGCCACGTTTAGTCCAATATATCGCAACTGACTGTTTTCCAAATGCGTTGGTTTTTCCAACGCCTGTAATAAAGTGCTTTCCTTCTATTAATTCTTTGGTATGTTCCAATTTATGGCTCCTAATAGTTCCACCTGCAACACCAAAGCCTTTTGCCACTTCATTCGTTGTCATAAGGAACTCAAACTTGTCATCTGGGAGTATCTCGACCGATAAGTTCTCCGAAACGTGTTCTAAAACCTTTTCCATACTTATTATTATTTAAAGTTTAATGATTATCTTTATCCGCTGTAAACGATTACATATGTTGCAAACCATTGATTACGCTGCAAACTTACAGAATATTCTGATATGAACAAAGAAAAAGAAAACAAAAATGCAGAAATTTCTGCAAGAATAACAGAAGTACTGCAATATACGGGCGATACACGTAATGGATTCGCTGTAAAACTGGGATATGAGCGTGCACAGACAGTTTATGACGTTATTAATATGAAGTCTGCACCAAGTTATGACTTCTTTCGTCGTTTTTCAATATCAGAATATTCTGATATAATTGACTTAAAATGGCTCCTCACTGGTGAAGGTGCTATGCTTCGTACTAATGATGTATCAACTTCAGAACCACTCCCCAGTATCAACCAAGAATATAAAGGCGCCCCTTATTATAATGTGGATTTCATAGGTGGCTTTGAGTTTGTTTCCAATGACCAGACGCAACTGCCGGACTATTATATAAACTATCCTCCATACAACAAACCGGGAGTAATGTGGTGTAACCTTACTGGACATTCCATGGAGCCAGAGATAAGCAATGGAGACGTAATAGCACTGAAAGAGGTTAGATCTCCCATAGAATATCTTCCTGCCGGCGAAATATATGGTATCATTACGGATGATTACCGTACGGTAAAACGTATTCGTCCAGGTGCTCAAAAAGGTTTTGTACGTCTTATTCCGGCAAACAAGTCTCCTGAATTCTGTGAACAAGAAATTCCAGTCGAGATGATCCGGCGGGTATTTGCTGTTTTAGGCAGCATCCGCAAGTTTTTTTAAATAACCTCTCGGATGATATTTCTTCTTATAATGGGAATATCTATTTTCATACTAAATAATGCTCCCGGCACAATCACCGGGAGCGTTTCCATCAAACAACTAATTAATTACCTTAATCTCCGCACGCTTTATCCCTCAGTCGGAGCCCTGAATGCCGGGAGCGTTCTTCACACCTTCAAAAACCATTGCGGCAGCAACAAGACTCGAACTTGTGACAAAAGAGCTGCACACATGTATCATCACGTATGCACACCTGCGCTCTACCAACTGAGCTATACTGCCAATTATTTGCGACGCGCGCACGTTTATTGCGCTAAAATAACACTTATTCCATAAATACTTATTATGAATCAACAGTTTATGTGGTTAGTGAAATTACACTACTTGCTAAAAACGCTATACTATCCCCCTATAAATATTTATTTAAACGCCTAAAAACATAACTTAAAAGGAAACATCATATAAGAAACATACAAAAAAATGCTACGAAAAAGTATCCCCAACTTTTATATAAGTAAACAAATCAGACATAAAAGTATCCCCAACTCGGTATCCCCAACAGTATCCCCAATTGGGTATTTAACATTTCAACACTATATTATTTCCTTTTATAATTATCATCGCTCACCCATATTTCAATAGATAGATAGCCATTTCCTCTAAACACCTTAAATAGCATGGTTTTTATTACTAAATACTTCTATATATTTATTATTTAGAATATCTTTGTAGAAATAAACTTCTAAATAATGAATTTATGACTAAGATAATTCACGTACATCTCATTTTCGAGAAAAAGGACTATTATTTCGGCAGTATCAGCGCCATTTATACCGTCCTAAATGACGCTCAAATAGGTATCAAAAAGAGCTCGCTACTTCATGCCGGTCTCACTGATGGTGGCGTTAAACTGACCCAGAAAGCCATTATACGACAGTCTCACCTCATTCGTAGTACCCAAGAGTAGTCCTGTCCACCCTGCACAGAAAAAGGGCTGAATCGTGCCTCAAAAGCATCAATCCAGCCCTCTGTTTTGCCACTATGTAACATTTGACCGTTTAGACCGTTTATGTTTTCCCTTCAAATGTAACATCTATGTCCTATAATGTAACAATTCGATTTGATATTCTTTAATTGCCCAATTTCATTTAACCTCCTTATTCATAGGTATTTCAGTCACATTTACCTATGTTGAGTTAACATACGAAGTGATTTGTCCCCCTTAATGGTTCAGGTCGGGGCTCAGGTCGCGGTGACCGCAAAGCCGGGAACCGGGATAATCCTTCAGCAGCAGCAACACAAGCACATGCAGGGAGTGCTTTTGGAAAAGGGTGCGTGTATCGGCAGGGCGACCGCACTCGTCAAGACCGCCTTCGTAACAGACACCGATGCTACCTGCATTCCAACCCCGGACATGGGCACCAGGCAGGGACAAGGGACGCAGGGACTTGATGTCACCGTTCTTGCGGATATAAAAATGATAACCTGCGCCGGAGAAGCCCCGGCGCAGGTGGTCTGTCGTCAAGTCGTGCTCCGTATAGCAGCGGTCGCAGCGGGTGGCGGAACAATGGACGACGATAAGATTGATGAATCTCATGAGAATTAAAAATTAGAAATTAAAAATTAAAAGTGAAGGAAACCCGCTACACTGTCATGGCATGGGCGCTCAGGGCACCAATAAGCGCGGAGGCTACAGCGATTATCACTTTCAGAATCTTATCCCAAACAGATGATTTTGTACTCATAAAATTAAGGATTAATAGTTAAGAATTAATGGTTAAGGGTTAGTGATTAAGGATTAAGGGCTAATGATTAATGGTTAATCATTAGGGATTGATTAGCGATAAGCGATTTGCTTGTGTTCATTAACCATTAATCACTAACCCTTAATCATTCCTTCTTTATCCCAGCGGATTTTCGCCCTGGTCGCCGTCGTCGCCGGAGCCGCCTCCGGAACCACCGCCTTGATTGCCGCCGCCGGAGCCGCCCTCCTCGGGCTTGTCGAGCACAAAGCCCACATTCGCCGGGCTGCGGGTCACGGCGGTACTGCCGTTCACCAGCTTCAGCTCCTTGTCGGGGATAAAGCGGATATTCACCTTCGAGATATTGCGCACCGTACATTTGTCCGAGGCCTCCATGCCGGGACAGCGGAACGTCATGTGGAAAGTGCCCAGCTGGTTCAGCTTCACCTTGTCGCCATTGGCAAGGTTGCCTTGAATCTCCTCCACCAGGGCTTCGATGACGTGCTTCACGTCGCCCTTCGTCATGGCACAGTTTTTCTGAATGGAGGCGGCAAGGACATCGATGTCCACGGTGCCGCAGGTCTTGGGTTTCTGACGGAGATAGTACAACATGGGCGAAGCCGGGTTGCTTACGATTTTACGGCGCTGGAAGCGCTCTACAATTACATCCATAAATTTGAAAAGTTAAGGTTTAAGTTAAGAAAAATGAGTTATAAGAGAGAAGTGGGTAAGGGAAGGGATAGGGCGCCCGAATCAATGATTATTCCTTTTCTTAAGCACATTACAAAGATACAACATTAAGAAGCGGAAGTCAAGTATTTTGCCATTTTTTTTACTACAAAAAACACGGAGACACAGAGTTTTTCAAGCAATAAGAAAAATCTCCGTGTCTTTGTGTCCCTGTATTCTATAAATTTCCATCCATCACTTTGCATTCCTCGTCAGCCACTCCAATGGTGGTATGTAGTCCACCAGTTTTGTCATGCTTTGGTTATGATGGAAATAGACTTCACCGGTTTTGCCATTACGGTGCTTGGCTATGATGACGATACCCAGGCCATCGGTGGGATAAGTACTCTTCTTATCGACGGTCTTGCCGTAGAGGGCAGGGCGGCAAAGCAGCATTACCATATCCGCATCCTGCTCTATGGCGCCGCTCTCGCGCAGGTTGCTCAGGGTGGGGCGATGGTCTATGCTACCGTCGCTCGCCCGGTTCAGCTGGCTCAGCAGCAGTACGGGGATATCCAGCTCCTTGGCCAGCAGCTTTGCCTTGCGGCTTGCCTGCGCCACTTCCTGCTCGCGGTTACGGTTTTTCTGGTCACTCCTCATGTCACATAGTTGCAGATAGTCCACAATCACCATGTCACAGCGATTCTTGCTCTTCAGCAGGCGGGCGGAAGAACGCACGCGGTCCATGCTCGTCATCGGATGGTCGTCTATCAGTATGGGCAACCGCGACAACTCGGCAGACGCCTCATGCACCTGCCTCACCTCGCCAGGTGTGAGCTGGCCGCTACGCAGGTGTTGCGGGTCTACCCCCTCCGTAGCTGCAAGCAGCCAGCGGTCTCCCAGGCGCTCGCCTTGCATTTCGAGGCTGAAGACCACCACATGACGCCCCGCCATGGCAGCGGCACGGGCCAGGTGGAGGGCAAAGGCCGTCTTCCCCACCGACGGACGGGCAGCAAGGATGTTCAAGTCGCCGCGCTGCCAGCCCGCCGTAACGTGGTCCAGAGCGTCAAAACCCGTAGGGATACCCGTAATGCCGTTGCATCCGTGCTCCATACGCTGCTCCACCTCGGCCAGCGTGTCGTCCATCAGCCGGTCTATGGAGCGAAGGTGGTCGGCTACGCCGCTCTCGTCCTCCAGCCCCTCCAGCAGTCGATGGGCTTCCACCAGGATGTCGTCAATATCCATCGACTCGTCGGCACTGAACGCCAGCAGTTGCTGGAATCCCGTACGCATGATACGCCGCGTGTGCAATTGCCTAAGGATGAGCGCATGATACTCCAGATGAGCACTGGAGCTGACCTTCGAGCTGATGCGTAACAGTTCGTAAGGCCCGCCCACGGCATCGAGTTTGCCACGGGCTGCCAGTTCGTTCTTCAGCGTGATGGTATCTATGGACTTTGCGCTGCGATACATCGATTGCAGGGCGGCAAAAATTTCCAGATTCTTCTCCTCGTAGAACATCTCGGGACGAAGTTTGTCCACCACCAGAGGCATGGCAGCGCGCTCTATCATGCAGGCACCGATGACAGCTTCTTCGAGGTCACTGTCGTGGGAAAAAGTAGTTTCAGTCATCATATTCATTTTCAAAAGATTTGTCCGCCAGATAGGTGGCGGCTTGTTTACAATATTTTTGGTTGTTCAGATGGTCGTAATATTCGTCGATGTTGTCCAGTGCCCGCTGTTTCTCGCCTGCCGTCAATTTTTTCCATTCGCGACGGGCCCGGCCGATGTTTACCTTGGGATGCTCGGTGATGTCATGAAACTTTTCCCAGAAGATGCAGAAGTCCTCTCCCACCCCAGCCACCGGCGCTGCCTTCTTCTTCCGCGGGGCTGCTTTAGGACGGGCATTGCCAGTAAGGAAATCATAATCGGGGATACGGATGTGCATCACGTAGGGGTTGGCCACCCGCTCCACGATGCCGGCGTCGAACATCTTGTTGAAGAAGTAGCGCGTACGGTTGCGGGGCCACCCCAATATCTCCATCCAGCGGGCCAGGGAAAGTACGGACTCGCCACGTACACAGTCGAAAAGGTGTCCCCTGACGTTGCAGGTCACCGTGCTGTAGTTGACGTGTGTCAGCACAAAGACAAAGGCTTCGAAGGCATCGGCGGCTTTCTCTCCGGTTTTCATATTCATTTGTTCCTCAAACAAGGCTTTGGGGAAGAGGAGATAGCCTTTCTTCAGCATCTCCGTTGTCATGGGGCTCATTTCTTTTTCCATTTTTGTCTATTCTTAATTCGATAATGCGACAAAGGTAAGGGACCAGCCAGGGGGATACAAATAAGCAGTTAGAATCGGCTAAAAATTAATGAAATACATAAGGTGGCGAGAGAGGGGTTCACCTCATCCTCCACCACCCTATATAATAATATACTAAAATAATCAGAATGTATTAGAAATACATTCTCTATTTCGCATATTTTTTAGAGACCAGAAGATACGGATTTTTCACGGTCATATCCTTCACGTGGTCGGGCATCCCCCAGTAGCTCAGGAGAATGCCTATCTGTACGGGGGTGAGGTGGGCAGTCCTGGCGGTATAGCCCTGGTCCGTCAGATCCTTCAGCAGGCAAGCGTGTTCCGCAATGGAACGGCGCAGGGCCTTTACGGCCGAGCAGGCATACGCGTAGTTTGGGTAATAGGCCACTGCCACATCTGCAATGCGATGGCATCCCTCGAGCAGCCATTCAAAACTTTGTTCTTTTATCATTTTGCATATATTTATTAATAAAACATGTTGCAAAGTTAGAATGGGAGGGAAAACTGGGAAAGTTCGAGTGGCAATAAGAAAACTTGCTCAAGAAAAATGAATGTGTCAAAACGGTTGATGACACACCCTCACTGTCTTATTGATAAAAGCAACACTTTCATACTATAATAGGGAAGCACACATTTTGCGTATTTCATGTAACTTATCGGTCAGCGATTTTTCTTTAAGAGAGACAGCCATATTATATCTCGCCTGCCTATTAACGAGGAGTTCCGCACTAATCCCTAAGGCTGCTTCTACCATAAGAGCGAAGTCACTGGTTACGTCTCCCTCTCCCTCTTGAAGTACCCCAGCACCGTGGCCGGTGTGAGACAGCAGCGTTCTACGCTTTTCAGGCGGCTCTGAAAAGTATATCGGGAGCATAGCACAAGGCAGAACCAAGTATAGTTCAAGCTACGGTGCAAGCGGTGCTGAAGGTGGTCGAAAAAACGGGAAACACGGGCAAAGAAGCTAGCGATACGCTCGCGGGGAACAAAACGGGAAGGCTGTACGGCAGCATTACGGGAGCGCTTGGCGGTACGTTCCATCTGTGCAAGGGTATACTCCAGTTGCTCGATGTCATTGCGAGTGTTCTCCATGGTTTGTTCCAATTTCTCGCGTCGTGCCTGCTGCTTGGTATATCGTTCTTTTCTGTCAGCGATTCGGTTTTTGAGGTCTTCTGCGGTGAGGTTTATTCCTTTGTTCTGGATTGATTTCATTATAAACGTCTGTTTTATAGTTGTTTGTCTGTATATAAGTTCACGAAAACACATCATCCGTCTGCACCGAATGCATAATGCATAAAGGGCAAACGGATGATATATCAGGAGCAAATGTACGATGAATATTGCAGATAAAGTTCTTAATGACCATTAAGTCTTGTTATAAAACATGATATTATCTACTGCAAATTTGGAGATTATCAGAAAACACGTACCTTTGCAATGTGTTTTTCATAGTATTAGATTTAAGGTTAACAAAAGATTGGCTGTCTGGGATAGATAGCCTTTTTTTTATGCCCGCACCATTCGATTCATCCAATTAGTATCAATTCACTTTATACAACTTTTTAACCCACCAAAAGTGTTTTTAAACCCCAAAAGTTGTAGATTATAAATACTATGTTTATATTTGCAACATGAAAAAAGCGCTCGAGAAAATGTAGTATCTACAACTCGTCTGTGAAGTAGGTGGCGGTTGTGATATAGACAGCGTTCATAAGACAAACAAGCAAGCAATCTACAACAATAAAAATATGAAAGTTAGACTTATGACGAAAGTTAGTGCTGCAACCCTCATTTCAGCAATTGCCTGCAGCATATTCACGGGATGTACCGAAAAAGACCTATACAATCCCGAACGTGGAAAAACAGAACTAAAGCCGGAGAGCGAATACTTTGACTTTGCAACAACAGCTCAGGTAGCTTTTGACGTGAATTATGGAAAAATCGCAGGAGGCGCATTAATAGAGGTGTTTACAGAAGACCCCATCACCTATCAGACAAACAACCTCTACTCCATCAACGGCGAAGCGGTTTTTAAAATCTTTGCAGATGCAGACGGACGCTTCACCGGCAACGTAGAACTGCCCAAAGCGACAGAAAAGGTATATATCATCTCACAAAGTTGGGGAGCCCCCATGTATGTGGAAGCAGATGTGGAAAATGGCAAAGTGGTGGTAGATATGACCGAAAATAATGCCAACACCCGCTCAACTGCCATGACACGTGCAAAATCCAACCTGACTATCGACCTAAAGGATAGGAAGGAACGGGTATACTCCATCGTTGGATGGGGACAATCTCACGGTGAGATTATTGATAATAATGACATTGTAACTACGGGAAATTTCAATGACGGAACTTTAAAGCAGTTACAACACACACTGTGGAAAGGTTATGACAGCAAACCCAGCAATCTGGACAACAGAGCTTTGGTGAGCGATACAAAGCATGTGAACACCACCATTGCCCAAGCATATATCAACAACCAGGGACAACACGTAACGATTACCGATGCAGAACTGTATCTGACCTTCCTGACCGAACGTGCCGGTTACCTGACTTCCATCGGCTATTATTACTACAAGACCAATGAAATTCCCAACAGCCCTGACAAGGTAGACAAATTCATTATCATTCCCAATGCATCCATTGCAGGAGACGACCCGTATACCGGATGGTCTGGAAGTGGTAACAAATATTCCCGATATGACGCTCCCATACAGAAGAATACAAAAATACAACTTCTGTATCAGGACGAAAACGGTAATGTCTCCACCAAATTCCCGGCAGGATATACCATAGGATATTTCATCATCCCCAATGGATATACCCCCAATAAAGGTATCGACTACTCTATAAATTATATATATTCCAATAAAGAATGGAACAAGATATATGCAGGCCAACAAGCTCGCTTTATCTCCCTCTCCACCAGCAACGGCACGGTAGTCTACGGAGTAGAAGATGGCGATGATACCAGCTACGAAGACATACTGTTCTGTATCGATGCCAACCCCAATGAAGCCATTCAAGACCCGGACCGTCCGGTCATAGACCCGGAAGAGCCTACGGTGACGAGCTCCGAAACAACCTACCGCACGTATGCCTACGAAGACATCTGGCCCAATGGCGGTGACTATGACTTGAACGACGTGATTATCGAACACAAACGGGCCATTTCATTCAACAGCAACAATTATGTGCTGAAGGTGGAAGACACCTTTGTACCCGTACAGCAAAGTGGTGCCGCCACATACTCCAACGCATTTGCCGTGCAATATGTGGCCAGCCAGCGAGGCAGCATAGAACTGCCTGCCGGAGCAGTCGATGAAACAGAGACCTCTTCTGTCATCCTATTCCCCGATGCAAAGTCTGTGCAGGGCAACGAATTTACCGTAACCCGTACATTTGCAGACAACACATTGCCTAAGAAGAATCTGGAGAGCGACTTGAACCCGTTCATCATTGCCCAGTATACAGCCGGAGCCGACAACCGGACAGAAGTGCATCTGCCCAAGAAGAAAGCGACCGGTAAAGCCAACGCAGAGCAAATCGGAGCCGAAGACGATGCCTACTACATCAACAAGGACGGCAAATATCCATTCGCCATCATGCTGCCGGCCACAACCGGCACGGAAGGCCCCATCCGGTTCACTCCGGCAAAGGAAACCGTACGCATCGACCTGGAGTATCCCGATTTCGCCAAATGGGTAGAGTCCAATGGTGCCACCAATAATGACTGGTATCTCTACTACCAGTCGTCCAAAGAGTGAAATCCTACGACATTGCTTAAAGAAGAGCCGCGCAATAGTTGCATTTGCGCGGCTTTTTCATGCATGACCATTACCGTTATGAAATTATTTTTTCTACATTTGCATCCGCTAAAAGGAAACAAAACCGCATCAGGCTGAAAAAAACATGAGGAATACATCACCCGCCGCACCTACCATCCGCTTCCGCCGCTGGAGCAGAAAAGCCTACGCTGCATTTGCCAGCATAGGACGGTGTGTCACCATCGGTTGCCTGCGCAAAAGCGTGGCAGACAGCTCTCTGTCCAAACAGAAGACTGCGGGAACCGCCGGACATGCCGGATGCGGGGAAGAGAGTACCTGGAAAGGAGAAACGGAAGGAAGGGAAACCGACACCGGCATTCCGCTGGGTAGCAGCAGCGTCCTGACAAGTATCCTCACGGAGCCGGGAACGAACCGGCACATTCTTTTTGAAACACAATTCATCCGCCCCTGCGGGAATACGGGCGGACAAGACACATATAGCCTGAAACAAAAGAGAACAAGAGGTACGGATTACCGGAAGCCATGCAGCAGAATGACGAGCTGCACCGCCCCGGCAATCCGTACCTCTGTCTTTATCCATGAACATAACCCAAGAAAGATATGACCCTACAGAAATTAAAGGAACAAGTGCTGCGCGGCAGCCACATCAGTAAGGAAGAAGCCGAATGGCTGGCTGTGCAACCCGACAAGGAAGCGCTATACGAAGCTGCCCACGAGATAACCCGGGCCCGAGCCTCGGAGGAGTTCGACATGTGCTCCATCATTAATGCCAAGTCCGGACGATGCCCGGAAAACTGCAAGTGGTGTGCACAGTCGTCGCACTACAAAACCCAGGCAGACGTGTACGACCTGGTGGACAAAGAAGAATGCCTGCGGCATGCCCTGCATAATGAAGCCCAGGGCGTGGCACGTTTCTCGCTGGTGACCAGTGGACGGAAGCCCTCCTCCAGAAACATGGAGAAACTGTGCGAAGCCGCCCGGCACATGCGCCGGCACTCGTCCATCCAGTTGTGCGCATCACTGGGACTGCTCAACGAAGACGAAATGCGGGCACTGCACGACGCAGGCATCACCCGCTATCACTGCAACCTGGAGACAGCCCCCTCCTACTTTCCCCAACTGTGCAGCACGCACACGCAGGAAGAGAAGCTGCGCACCCTGCAAGCCGCCCGCAATGTAGGCATGGACATCTGCAGCGGCGGCATCATCGGCATGGGCGAGAGCATGGAGCAACGCATCGAATTCGCCTTCACACTGCGCGAGCTGGAAGTACAGTCCATCCCCATCAACCTCCTGAGCCCCATCCCCGGCACACCGCTGGAACGGCAGGCACCACTCAGCGAGGAGGAAATACTGACCACCATCGCCCTCTTCCGCTTCATCAACCCGACAGCTTTCCTCCGCTTTGCCGGAGGACGCTCGCAACTGAGCAAGGAGGCCGTAAAGCAAGCGCTACACATCGGCATCAACTCCGCCATCGTGGGCGACCTGCTGACAACGCTCGGCTCGAAAGTGTCAGAAGACAAGGTACTGATAGAAGATGCCGGATACCGGTTCTGCGGCTCGCAGTTCGACAGAGAGCACCTATGGCACCCCTATACCTCCACCACCAACCCGCTACCGGTGTATAAGGTGAAGCATGCCGAAGGCGCCACCATCACCCTGGAAAGCGGAGAAACACTCGTAGAGGGAATGTCGTCGTGGTGGTGCGCCGTCCACGGGTACAACCACCCTACACTGAACCGGGCGGCAGAGAAACAGCTGGGCAAGATGTCGCATGTGATGTTCGGAGGGCTGACACACGACCCTGCCATTGAACTGGGCCAGTTGCTGCTACCGCTTGTCCCGCCGTCCATGCAGAAGATATTCTATGCCGACTCGGGCTCGGTGGCAGTAGAGGTGGCCTTGAAAATGGCCGTGCAGTACTGGTATGGCAAGGGAAAGGCGAAGAAGAACAATTTTGTGACTATCCGTTCGGGCTATCACGGGGATACATGGAATGCCATGTCTGTCTGCGACCCGGTGACGGGCATGCATTCGCTGTTCGGGGCATCATTGCCGGTGCGCTATTTCGTGCCGCAGCCGCGCTCGCGCTTCCACGGCGAATGGGATGAACGGGATACGGTGGAACTGCGGAAACTGGTAGAGGAGCATCACGAGGAACTGGCAGCGCTTATCCTCGAACCTGTGGTGCAGGGCGCTGGCGGCATGTGGTTCTACCACCCCCAGTACCTGCGCGAAGCGGCACAGATATGCAAGGAACATGGCCTGCTGCTGATATTCGATGAGATAGCCACGGGCTTCGGACGGACGGGAAAACTCTTTGCCTGGGAGCACGCGGGTGTAGAACCGGACATCATGTGCATAGGAAAGGCCATAACGGGCGGATACATGACGCTGTCTGCCGTACTGACGACGAATGAAGTGGCGGATACCATCTCCAACCATACACCGGAGGTGTTTATGCACGGACCCACCTTTATGGGGAATCCACTGGCATGCGCCGTAGCGTGCGCTTCGGTGAAGCTGCTGACCTCGCCCGAATACGACTGGCAAGGCAAGGTGACTCGCATCAGCCGGCAACTGCAAGAAGAGCTTGAACCGGCACGCCGATTACCGCAAGTGACGGATGTACGTGTGCTGGGAGCCATCGGGGTGATTGAGACAAAAGAACCCGTAGACATGGCGTGGATGCAAAAACGCTTCGTTGAGGAGGGAATCTGGGTACGCCCGTTCGGAAGATTGGTATACCTGATGCCTCCGTTCATTATAGAGCCGGAACAGCTGAGGAAGCTGACGGGAGGGTTGATGAAAATTATACAGGAAATGAATTGAGAGGATAAAGGGAAAATTATTATATCAAGAATTTATGAACGTAACTAACTATATGCAGCAAGAGCTGCAAACATTGAAAGAACACAGCAACCTGCGCCGCCTGCCGCAACTGACACACGAGGGACGCACGGTTGTAGCCGATGGCCGGCATATGCTGAACCTTTCGTCCAACGACTATCTGGGTCTGGCTGCCGACCGCCAGCTGAAGGAAGAATTCCTGCAGACACTGACACCGGACACCTTCCTGCCGACTTCCTCCTCCTCCCGCCTGCTGACGGGGAACTTCGGGATTTACGAAGAGCTGGAGACGGAACTCGCTACACTTTTCGGCACAGAGACAGCACTGGTGCTCAATAGCGGCTATCATGCCAATATGGGGATTCTACCCGCCGTGAGCGATGCACAAACCCTGATATTGGCAGACAAGCTGGTGCATGCCAGCATCATCGACGGCATCCGCCTATCCACCGCACGCTGCATCCGCTTCCGCCACAACGACCTGGTACAACTGGAACGCCTGCTGGAACAACACCATGCAACATTCCGGCAATTGATTATCGTCACAGAAAGCATCTTCAGCATGGACGGTGACCAAGCCGACCTCACGGCATTGGTGCGTTTGAAAAAAAGATACTCCAACGTACTGCTCTATGTGGACGAAGCCCATGCATTCGGCGTAAGGGGACCGCGCGGTCTGGGCTGCGCCGAAGAAACCGGATGCATCCGGGATATAGATTTCCTCGTGGGCACCTTCGGCAAGGCAGCGGCGTCTGCCGGCGCATACATCGCCTGCTGCCGGACGATACGCGAGTATCTCGTCAACCGGATGCGAACCCTCATCTTCACCACGGCATTGCCTCCGACAAGTATTGCCTGGACACTGTTTATCGTACGGAAACTTGCCGGAATGCAGGACCACCGCGAGCATCTGGCAAGAATCAGTCGGACACTGCGCGAAGCATTACAAGCCAAGGGGTACGGATGCCCCAGCGCAAGCCATATCGTCCCACTGATTATTGGCCCCAGTGCCGACACCGTGCTGTGCGCAGAGCTGCTGCAGAGGCATGGCTTTTATGCACTGCCGGTACGCCCGCCCACGGTGCCCGAAGGGACATCACGCATCCGCTTCTCGCTGACGGCAGACATACGGGAAGATGAGATTGGAGAACTTATACCCCTTATTCCCCTAAAGGAAGAGAGGAATACTAACGCTATACGATTCTAAAAACAGATGAAACAAAGTTACATTATACACGAGCATCATCCCCGGCTATTGCTGTTCTTTGCCGGCTGGGGAGCCGATGAGACGCCTTTCAAAATGTATCGTCCGGTAGCCAGCGACTTCATGGTGTGCTATGACTACCGCACACTGGATTTTGACGCCTCCGGACTGGAAGAATACCGCGAAATTAACCTCATCGGCTGGTCTATGGGGGTATGGGCGGCTTCGCAGACCGTGCCACAGCTCTCATCGCCAGGTACGTCCGGCGAAGGTATCCATATGGCAAACAGCATCGCCATCAACGGAACGCCCTACCCCATAGACCAGCATATGGGCATTCCACCCGCCATCTACCACGGGACATTGGACGGACTGACCGGGGCTTCACTGCACAAATTCCTCCGCCGCATGTGCGCCAACGGAGCAGCCTTCAAAGCTTTCCTGGAAATCACCCCCCGCCGTCCGCTGGAAGAGTTGAGAGATGAGTTGACGGAGATTGAGAAGATGTACCACACACTGCCTGCTGTCACCTTCCATTGGCAGCAGGCAGTAACGGGAGGCAACGACCGCATCATTCCACCAGCCAACCAGCTGCAAGCCTGGGAAATACTCGGCACCCCCGTACTGCAAACGGAGGATGCCCACTACCAGGAAGAGTTATTCAGACATTACCTGCAAGACCTATGGACAAGCCACTGAACCCGATGGACAAACAACTGATAGCCGCCCGCTTTGCCAAAGCCCGGAATACCTATACCCGGGAGGCCCGCGTGCAGCAACAAGTCGCCGAGAAGATGATGCAGCTCATAAAGGAACCATACACACGTTTCCGCCGTGTCGTAGAGTTTGGCTGCGGAACGGGAAGCTACTCACGTATCCTCCTCCACACCTTGCAACCGGAAGCTCTGCTGCTGAACGACTTGTGCCGGGAAATGGAGGAGTGCGTCAAGGAACTTTGCGACGGCACTACCGTGCAGTTCGTCCCCGGTGATGCCGAAGCCATCGACTTCCCCGGAGAAACCGACCTGATAACCTCGTGCTCCACCCTGCAATGGTTCAACGACCCAGGTGCTTTCTTCACCCGCTGCCACCAAGCACTGGTGGCAGACGGCCTGCTTGCCTTCAGCACCTTCGGCGCCACAAACATGCACGAAATACGCCAACTGACTGGGCACGGGCTGGACTATCTCTCCGTTGAGGAGCTGCAAGCCCTGCTGTCTCCCGGTTTCGATATTCTTCATGCCGAAGAAGAGGTGATATCCTTGCCCTTCCCCACTCCCCAGGCAGTGCTGAAGCATCTGAAGCAAACCGGAGTCACGGGTACGGAAAAAAGGATGTGGACGCGTAGTCGCCTGCAATCCTTCTGCAAAGAATACACAACCCGGTTCAGTGATGCCGCAGGCAACGTAAGCCTGACCTATCACCCTATTTATATCATCGCACGAAAAAAAACAAAATAATGGAAACAAAAAACATCTACTTCATCAGCGGCATTGATACAGATGCCGGAAAAAGCTATTGCACCGCCTGGTACGCCCGTGAGCTTATGCAACGCGGCCTGCGCGTCATCACCCAAAAATTCATCCAGACCGGCAACACCGGTCATTCCGAGGACATCGACCTGCACCGCCGCCTCACCGGAACCGGCTACCTGCCGGAAGACAAAGAGGGGCTGACCATGCCCGAGATATTCTCCTATCCCTGCTCTCCCCACCTCGCCGCCCGCATAGACAAGCGCCCGATAGACTTCGGAAAAATAGAGCGTGCCACCAGGGAACTTTCCCATCGCTATGATACCGTGCTCGTAGAAGGCGCCGGCGGTCTGATGGTTCCCCTTACCGAAGATTTCCTGACGATAGACTACATTGCGGAGAAGCAGTACCCGCTTATCTTTGTCACCTCCGGAAAGCTGGGCAGCATCAACCACACCCTGCTGAGCTTCGAAGCCATCAAGAACCGGGACATCGCGCTCGATACGGTACTCTACAACCTCTATCCCACGGTAGAGGACAAGACTATCCAGGAAGACACGATGAAATACATCAAGCAGTATTTGTCCAAGCACTTTCCCGGAACAAAGTTTGAGGTAGTGCCGGAAATTGTGTAAATTTGCAGCACATAAACGTCCTACTGCACATGGAAGCATTTACATTAGATTCAACTGAAATTATCGTACTCGCTACGGCGGGTGGTCTGTTCCTTATTCAAATTATCTACTACCTCTGTCTCTACAACCGTATTCATGCGCGCAGCCGTGCCGTGAAGCAGGGAGACACGCACTTCACCCAGGAACTGCCCCCCATATCCGTCATCATCTGCGCCCGCGAGGAATCCGAGAATCTGCGCCGCAACCTGGGCGCCGTGCTGGAGCAGGACTATCCCCAATTTGAAGTCATCGTCATTAACGACGGCAACACCGATGAGAGCGAGGATTACCTGACCATCCTCGAGGAGAAATATCCCCATCTCTACCACAGCTTCGTACCCGATTCCTCCCGTTACATCAGCCGCAAGAAGCTGGCCGTGACGCTTGGAATCAAGGCCAGCAAATATGAATGGCTGGTGTTTACCAATGCCAACTGCATGCCCCAAAGCAACCAATGGCTGCGACTGATGGCACGCAACTTCACATCACGTACCCAAGTGGTGCTGGGATACAGCGGCTACGAACGCGGCAAAGGCTGGCTGCACAAACGGGCGGCATTCGACAATCTGTTCACTTCCATGCGCTATCTGGGATTTGCCCTGGCAGGCAGCCCCTACATGGGCATCGGGCGTAACCTGGCCTACCGGAAGGAACTCTTCTACCAACAGAAAGGATTCTCCGCACACCTCAACCTGCAACGGGGAGACGACGATTTGTTCATCAACCACGTGGCTACCCCGGAGAACACGCGGGTAGAAACGGATGCCAATGCCATTGTGCGCATGCAGCCGCTTCTGCGTACCAAGGACTGGAAAGAAGAGAAAATAGGCTACGCCTCCACAGCACGGCTGTATCATGGAATGCAACGCTGGCTGGCCGGTTTTGAGACCCTGACCCGCCTGGCATTCCACGCATCCTGGATAGCCGCGATGGTCATCGGCATTCTGCACTTCCACTGGCTGGCAGCAGGCGTCGCTTTTCTTTTGTTCCTGTTCCGTTTCACCATGCAGGCAGTCATTGTCAACAAGACTGCCCACGACCTGGAAGAACAGCGCAGATATTACTTCACACTACCGGCTTTCGACCTATTGCAGCCGATACAGTCTTTACGTTGGAAATGGTACTGTCTGTTCCGCAAGAAAAGCGGTTTTCTGAGAAAGTGATTCTCTTATTCGTAACGGATGGAAGTTGCCGGATGGATGCGTGTAATCAGGAATGATGGGCCCAGCAACATCAGGACCGAAGCCAGCAATGTGCCGGCATTCAGCAGCAGGAACAGCCAGATATTGAAAGATACCGGAACAGTAGCCATGTAATAGGTTTCAGGGTCGAGCTTGAACAAGCCGGACCAGCGCTGCACGAAATAGAACGCAAGGCCGATTATGTTCCCCCAAAGCATGCCTTTCCCAATGAGGAAGACCAAAAACCAAAGGAAGACTTTACGGATGGTAAAGTTATTGGCTCCCAAAGACTTCAGCACGCCTATCATGGAGGTACGCTCTATGATGATAATCAGCAGGCCGGATACCATGGTGAACCCCGCCACTCCAATCATCAGAATGAGAATGACCCAGATGTTGACATCCAAGATGCCCAGCCAGGCAAAGATTTGGGGATTGAGCTGCTCTACATTGCGGACGCAATACTCGGCACCATAGCGGTCGGGATTCTCGTCCGTATCGACAGCTATCTCATAGGTGGTTTCTTCCAGCTTGTCATAATCGCGTATTTCCAGCTCCACACCGCTCACCTGGTCCGGCTCCCAGTTGTTCAGGCGATTCACCAAATAGAGGTCGGTAAGCAGGAATAGGTTGTCGTATTCGGAGAAGTTGGTTTGGTAGATACCTACAATCTTCAGGCGGCGAGCACGCACATCGTCCTGGATGAAGTAGGTGTCTATCTTGTCACCGAGTTTCAATTGCAGCTTGTTGGCAAGAGACTTTGAGATGACTACGCGGTTGGACGAAGCGGAATCGCTGAATTGCGGAAACTCCCCCTCCAGCAGATGGCGGTGGAAAAAGGTGCTGTCATACTCCTGCCCCACACCTTTCAGCACCATTCCCTGAAAGGCATCGGCGGTCTTTATCATCCCCGGCTTGGTGGAGTAGCGTTGTACATGCTTCACTTCGGGATAATCGGAAAGCGCAGCCATCATGCTGTCGCCCACCACCACCGGGCGCGTCTCATAAGAGCGTGCAGCATCCAGGTTGCCTATCTGGATATGGGCACCGAAACCCACGATTTTATCCCTTACCTCGCTCTTGAAGCCAACAATGACGGACACGGCAATAATCATCACCGCCAGTCCGAGAGCAATACCCACCATGGCAATAAGGACAGCCGGACGGGAAACTTGCTTGCCCGGCTCCGAGTTGCGATAAATGCGCAACGCTATAAAGCGAGATAAGTTCATGGGTCATTATTTTTTAGGCGCAGATTACACGGAAGATTTGAAACAAACGTCTTTATCTTAAGTTTTCCGTGTAATCCGCGTAATCCGCGCCTAATGAATTATTTCATTTTATTCGGTTCGTCCTGGATAGGCTTCCAATGCTTTTTGCAATACAAACAAGGCGCGGTTCAAGTCGTCTTTCTTCAGTACGTATGCGATACGCACTTCGTTGCGACCGGAACCCGGCGTAGTATAGAATCCGGACGCAGGCGCCATGAATACCGTCTGTCCCTCGTATTCGAACTCCGACAGACACCAGGCACAGAACTTGTCCGAATCATCTACCGGAAGCTTTGCCACCGTATAGAATGCTCCCATCGGGATGGGCGAATATACGCCCGGTATACGGTTCAATCCGTCAATCAAGCATTTACGGCGTTCTACATATTCATCGTATGTGTCGCGCAGATAATCCTCATCGGCATCCAGCGATGCTTCTGCGGCAATCTGGCCTATCAACGGAGGACTGAGACGCGCCTGGCAGAACTTCATGACAGCATCCCGGATTTCCTTGTTCTTCGTTATCAGGGCACCGATGCGGATGCCGCACTCCGAATAGCGCTTGGACACGGAATCAATCAGCACCACATTGTTCTCAATGCCCTCCAGATGGCAGGCAGAGATATAGGGAGAACCCGTATAAATAAATTCACGGTACACCTCGTCCGAGAAGAGGAACAAATCGTACTTCTTCACAAGGTCGCGAATCTGGTTCATTTCACGGCGTGTATAGAGGTAACCCGTAGGATTGTTGGGATTGCAAATCAAAATAGCACGCGTGCGCTCGTTAATCAACTCCTCGAACTTCTCTACCTTGGGCAACGAGAAACCCTCTTCGATGGTCGTGGCAATGGTGCGTATCTTGGCTCCGGCAGAGATGGCAAACGCCATATAATTGGCATAGGCCGGCTCGGGAACAATGATTTCATCCCCCGGATTGAGGCAAGCCAGGAAAGAGAACAACACCGCCTCCGAGCCGCCGGAAGTGATGATGATGTCGTCTGCAGTCAGATTGATATTGTACTTTGCATAGTAACCCACCAACTTCTCGCGGTAACTGCGATATCCCGCACTGGGACTGTATTCCAGAACTTTCCGGTCGATGTTCCGTATCGCTTCAATCGCGACTTCCGGAGTAGGCAGGTCGGGTTGACCGATGTTCAGGTGAAATACATGTATACCCCTCTGCTTGGCAGCATCTGCCAGAGGAGCCAGTTTTCTGATAGGAGATGCGGGCATCTCCATTCCGCGAATAGATATTGTTGGCATGAGGTTTATTTACTATTTGACGATTTATGATTTACTATTTAATAGAGTATTTATAGGTGATATTGCTATCACTTTATCATTAAAGTTGCAAATGTAGCGAATTATTTGAAACCAAAAGGAAGGCAAGACCATAAAAACTTTAAAAAACTTATCTATCGTAAAAACTCTATGATATGTAAACAGAAACTTGTATCTTTGAAAAAGCAAACGAGCCAAGTAGAATCAATTGTAAATAGTAAATAGTCAAATAGTAAATAACACCATGGTCATCAACCTTATAACTTTTGCTTCCATACTGCATAAACAAGCATCAGTCCGTAGCTCCCACGAAGTGATATTGACTGAATTGGAAAAATACTTTACCGTCAACTTCATTGATTACAAAGACATAGACAAGTTATCACCCGATGACTTCAGTATTATATTCATTGCCACCGGAGGTGTGGAACGGCTGGTAATCCAGCATTTCGAATCCCTTCCCCGCCCCGCCATCCTCTTGGCAGACGGCATGCAGAACTCACTGGCCGCCGCTCTCGAAATATCTTCCTGGCTGCGCGGCCGGGGAATGAAAAGCGAGATTCTTCACGGAGAGCTCCCCGAGACCATCAAGCGTATTTTTGTCCTGCACAGCAATTTCGTGGCACAACGCAGCCTTTTCGGCATGCGCATCGGCGTAATGGGCACTCCGTCCAGCTGGCTCGTTGCCAGCAATGTGGATTATCTGCTTGCCAAACGCCGCTGGGGTATCGAGTACACAGACGTCTCATTGGACCGCATTTATGAATACTACGGACAGATAACGGACGACGAGGTGGGCGAAGCATGCGCCGGACTGGCAGGAAAAGCGCTTGCCTGCCGAGAGGCAAGCCCCGAAGACATGATAAAAGCCATGCGGCTGTATCGAGCCATCAAGAGGATTGTAGAGGAAGAGCGACTGAGCGCCATTACCCTCAGCTGCTTCCGCCTGATAGACCAAACGGGAACCACCGGCTGCCTTGCCCTTGCCTTGCTGAACGACGAAGGAATCATTGCCGGATGTGAAGGCGATTTGCAATCCGTCTTCACCATGCTGGCCGTAAAAGTGCTGACGGGGAAAAACTCCTTCATGGCCAATCCTTCCATGATAAATGCCCGTACCAATGAAATCATATTGGCACACTGCACCATCGGCATCGCACAAACGGAGCAGTTCATCATACGCAACCATTTTGAGACGGAAAGCGGCATCGGTATTCAGGGAATCCTGCCGACGGGAGATGTAACCATCGTAAAATGCGGAAGCGAAAGCCTGGACGAATATTACTTGAGCACCGGCACGCTTGTTGAGAATACAAACTACATCAATATGTGCCGCACCCAAGTGCGGATAAAAATGAACTCCCCTGCCGACTATTTCCTCAAGACACCGCTGGGCAACCACCACATCATGCTGTATGGCAATTACGAGGATATATTGGAAGAGTTCCTGCAAGCCAATGCCTGCAAACGGATTGAATGATTACTCGTTCGCATCCGGTATCACCACCTCGAAACGCGTTCCTTTTCCCAACTCTGAGGAGACCGAGATAGAACCATGCAGGCGGTCTACGATGGTCTGGCAAATGCTCAGCCCCAAACCGGCGCCCTGCGTAAAGCTGTCTTCTTTGTAAAAGCGTTCGAAGATATGTTTCTGGGCGTCTTCAGAGATACCGCTTCCCGTGTCTTCGACAAAGATGGTGGTATATCCTTCCCGGTTCGTGACATAGCCGAAGGTGATGCTGCCCGTTACCGTGAATTTCTTGGCATTGTTTATCAGGTTGTTCACGACCTGCTTCAAGCGGACGGAATCGGTGATGACCAATTTGTCTTCCCCTTCCGGAATCTCTATACGCAGCTCTACATCCCGAGGCATACTCAGACGCTGGGATTCATGGACCTCCTGCATGATAAACGCCAGGTTGAATGCTCCGAACTTAAAGTCCATCGTGCCCGATTCTATGCGCGAGAGGTCCAGAATATCGTTTATCAACGCCAGCAGCAATGTACAGTTGATGTTGATTGTTTCGACGAACTGCTTTACCTCTTCCGGAGAAAAAGCGTCCAAATCCTTCAACAAATCCGAGAAGCCGACAATGGCATTCAAAGGGGTGCGTATCTCATGGCTCATATTGGCAAGAAACGCAGATTTGAGCTTGTCGGCCTGCAAGGCACGGTCACGTGCGGCAATCAAGGCCTCTTCCGTATCCTTGTAACGCTGGATGCTCTGGCATACTCCCAATACCATGTATGGGGTATCAACCGTCAGTCCGTCATAAGCGGTACTGCGGAACTCCCACCATTCATAGCTCCCATCCGCACTCTTCAACCGGAAACTCATCCGTGAATTGATTTCATTGCCCAACAGAATGGCATCAAAATTCCTGCGCGTATGCAGCAAGTCTTCCGGATGTATAAGGGTGTCCATCTCATCACGTGCCAGCAAGTCCGTATCATCGGTATACCCGAAACGGCGCAGCAATCCACCCGGGAAATGGAAACGGTTCATATGCATGTTGTACTGCCACGGATAAATGGAGCTTTCCTCCACCGCCATATTGAAGAAGCGTCTCTGCATCTCTTCTTCGGAGATATTGCGGCATACAATCGCCATTCCCGTCATCTTTTCATTGGCAAAGATAGGTACTACCTCGCCGGAAACGGGGAAATACGTTCCCTGATGGTTTTCCTGCATGAAGGCTTTCTCCGGAATAGAAATAGGTCTCTTTCCGGTACGTACTTTCTTCAACAAGTCCTGCAGGATGTTTTCTCCATTCATGTAAATCCTGAAAATGGAGCCGGCCATCTGCCCTTCATAGAAACGGGACGTATAGGTTTCGGAAGAAAGTCCCAACATCTGTAACAACGGACGGTTGACAAAATGGATGCGCAGGTCGGTATCATACGTAATCAAGCCGTCGCGAATGGAACAGAAGATATTGTCGAACTCGTCGCGCTGCTCCACCAGGCGGTGCTGTATCAACAAGCGGGTCTGGGCATGTATGCGCTTACGCGACTCCCTGCGGTTGGCACGGAAAAGCCAGGCAACCAGCAGCACCAATGCCCCGACAATCAGCGAATAGAACAGAATGAACCAGACACGGTAACGCTCCATCAACGGTATATTCAAAATGATGCCCTTGCTCTCCGCACGGTTCGTGTCCACACGGAAAAACTGCAACTGTTTGTAATCGAACAGCAACTTGCCCCCAAAGTCCTTTACTTCCAATGAGGCGGGTGACTTGCCCTTCAAAATACTTGCAGCCTGCCGGCCGGCAGCAAAAGCATCCTCTCCGGGAACGGCATCATACACACACAGAACACCGTTCGTCATAGCCAGGTTCTGGCTGGTAAACACGGGGGCCTTCAACTTCAAGGAAAGAAAGGGAATCCATTTGGGAGCAATGACAATATGCTTGTAGGCATTGTAGTCATAGCAAATGGAAGTGATGATAGAGTTCAAGGACTTGGCCTGCACATTCAGCACTTTCAACTCATGCTCCGGATAGTTGCTCTTTATGCGTTCCCAGGATTCCTCCACAGCCTTAACCCCTTTAAGGCTCAGGAAACTGCTGTCGGACAGACAGACCAACTCCCTGCGGGAAGGAAACATGCGGACAGCCGCATCCAGCAAGACATCGAAATCCGTTTTCGAAACATAGCCGGAGACGTTGGGCATTCTTTCAAAGACTCTCTCATCCGGGTATTTGATACCCGAAACCACTACCGGTATCTGATAAGGCAGGGAATCACCGCAATGGGTCAATGTGAAGAAAGCCTCATCGCTGGAGGTCACAATCAAGTCCGTTTTCCGTTGCCTGGCACGCTCGCAGATGCGGCGCATGATGAAGCACTCGGAAGCGAAAGACCAGTAATCGGCATTCAGATATTCAGTAGTGATATTGGCTTTAACTCCCCCCTTGTCCAGTCCGTTCTCCAAATTTTCTGTCAGAAGGCTGTGCCAAGGAGTATTTTTTGTATAGGACTGTATGAAAAGTACATTGTACGTACGTTCCGTAGCCGAAAGTGTTCCCGACATCAACCACAACAAGCCTGCAAACAATGGAAAGAAAAGGCGTTTCATCATAATATAGATTTTGTATACTCAACGCAAAACTCTTATTCGTCACGCAAATATACAAGTTATATTGAGAATGAGCACAGATTATTCAAAAAAAACTCACTCATCGTGCAATGCTTCGGCAGGCTGTACCTTCATGGCCCGTGAAGCCGGATACCAGATTCCTGCAATCACCATCAATGCCATCAATATCCAGACAATAGAAACGCATATGACAAATCTCCCCCAAGTGGCATCCGTGGCTTCCGTAAAAGTGACATCTGCCATAACCATATTGATACATATCATCAAAGCGGGGATGGAAGCAAGTGCCAACAGCAGCAACCCTTCACCCAGCAATTGCCAGCGTATTCTTCCGCGGCTGCTGCCCATGGCCATGCGCAAAGCAATCTCGCTGCGGCGATGGCGGGTACGGAACCAAAAAGTTCCCATCAGCCCGATGAATACATTGAAAACAAAGAATATCACAATGAGCCTTGCGCTGCGGATATACGGGGTGATTCCTTCGGCAGCATCCCGCTCTATCTTCTGGTCCTTATAGCTCTGTATGTCGAAAAGATAGAATGGAGCGACCTGCAGCTGCGACATCATATCCTGATAAAAACGAGCTGCAAAATTATCCGTATCCGCCTCCGGACGTATCCGTAGGGAGATGAACGGGAGGTACTGGTCCTCATAGAACCAACCGGGGAAAGGAGTCAGGACAAAAGGTCCGTAACGGGCATAGTCATCCGTCTTCTGCAAGGCACAGACTGCAGAGACACGGTAACGGAGACCTCCGCTGTAATAATCCAGAAACTCGCGGCCCACCGCCCCGGCACTTGTCTGAAAAAGACTGTCTGCCAAATCACGGGTCACCACGGCAGGCAGAGGACTGGCAGTGGAATTCCAATCCGAGACATTCCCCTGCAACAGCGGAATGCGCATGACGTCGAAATATTCGGGAGACACATAGCGCACTGTAGTCTCGACAACATGCACGCTGTCCGTCGTATACCCCTGGTAAACACGCCCGCGGGTATAAGTATCGGTACCCAGCCACGTGGCAGCACTTTCCACTGCAGGATATTGCCTGATACGCCGGAGCACTTCCTCCATCGGCTTGAACCAGAAGGTCTGCAGGCTGTCTTCCGACGTGCACGGCACTATCTGTGTGGGATTGCAGGAAATCCTTATCTTATAGACATGCTCCAAATCATACCCCTTAGGCTGCCGTTCTGCATGGGCAAAGCCATAGAGTACATCCACACAATACCACATCAATGTAAATACAATCAACAGCTCGGCAAACAGCCAGCCGTTACTGCGGCGCTGGTTCCATATCTGGTGTAAAATAGAATGTATCATACTCGTTACTGTTTTAATTGGGATTCGTTTATCCGCTCATTCTCCGCCAAGAACCTCGGCTATAGGGCGACGGGTGGCATGCCAGGCAGGAATAAACACAGAAAGCAGGTTGAACAACAGACACACCACCAATACAGCCACGAAAACCGCAGGACGGAGGAAGAGCCAGACGCTTACATCAAAATTCGTTCCGGGAGCACCATCGCCAAGCATCCAGTCCTTACCCAGCCATAGGAATATGCACGAAAAGAGAAAACCGAGCAATGCGCCGGCAAATGCCAAGGCCAGGTTCTCGCGGAGCAACTGCACCATCAAGGTAGAACGGCTGGCGCCGTATGCTTTCCTTACCGCAAGCTCAGCCATGCGACGGGACATTTGCGAAGATATAAGTCCGCTGACATTGATAGCGGGCACAATAAGCAATATCAAACCCAGGATGATGCAGGTTACGGCAGGACTCATCGTGTCATTACGGAAGAACTGCCGTTCCGTATAGGTGCTGAGGTCGGGAAGCTCCAGTTCATATTCGACCAGTATCTCGTTGAAGCGGGCAAGCGACTGTTCTATCTGCCGCTTGAGTTCCTCTCTGCCGACACCGGGCTTGACAAGGGCCACAGCCTCGAAATCTCCCCGTAGCCCTTCACTGCCCAGACCGGAATCCCGGGTGGAATAAGGCATCCACAACTCTCCATAGGCAAATGTGAACAGAGAGCTCACATCCTTGGTGACCCCGACAATGCGCTTAGGGCGAAAGTTGACAAAATAATTTTTGCCAATGGCTGCTTCGGCAGACCCGAAAGCTTCGCGGGCAAGCTGTTCGCCTATAACCACGACATCCCGGCAAGCATCGAACTCTTCGGTACTGAAAAGACGGCCCGCCACAAGAGGGATATCGTAGACACGCCAATAGTTCAAATCCACCTGACGAACCGTACGGCGCATTCCCCGCACGGGCGAATCCCCACAGTATCTAAGATAGGTAGGTCCCAGATAGGTGACAAGTTCCGCACCCGGAAGTTCTGCAAAAATAGCGTTGACAGCCCGATAAGACATGCCCGTATTGGAATTGCTGTGGTCGGACTTGCGGTAAGAGTATCCATAAGAAGAATATACCATGCTACTGCGGTGCGACTCGGGAGCCAAGTCAGCCGTCTGGATGTCATACACCATGTAAATGACCATGACAAAGGTTATACTCACTGCCGTACCGATGACGGAAACAGCACTGAAAAAGGGATTCTGGCGGATAAGAGCTAAAATTTGTTCCATAGCTTTCTATTCATCGTGCAATGCTTCGGCAGGCTGCACCTTCATCGCCTTGCGGGCGGGAATACCTATACCGATGACAATCATTAGGGTAATCAGCACAAAGCTGATGGCAGCACAGAGCAGCAGGCGGTCCCACTCCAACGTCGTACCGTTCCTCCAGGAATTCAACTCCAGGTGTGCAAGATTATAATCGATGAGCAATGCAACGGGGGTGACAATTGCCAACAACAATATCCCTTCACTAAGCAGCCGGCTGAAGATGGCACGGTCTGTCGCTCCATGCGCTTTGTGCAGTGCTATCTCCGAACGGCGTTGCTGCGTACGGAACCAGAATGTTCCGAGCAAGCCGAGGAAAATGTTCAGCAGTAGGAATCCCATACCCATCACATAGTTACGGATGTCATTGGTCCATGCCTGCTGGTAGTTGCGACGAATATCCTTGAAAGAACGTATCTCCGAAATGAAGATGTTGCCTACGCGGAACTGGCTCTCACTGTCTGCCTTCAGCTTCTCAATGAAGTCATTGTCCTGCCCTTCACGGACGCGGACACAAAGTTCGAGACCGATATAGTAGAAACTCTGCTTCACCATCATGGAATATGAGCTTCGCGCCTGGTCATAATCGTGATAGCGTACATTTTGCAGTGCAGCACCCAGCCGGTAGGTCTTCGTAGTATCACCAAAAAGATAGAACCGCTGGCCTACGAGATCTGTCATCCGGCGGTCGTATTTCCGGTAGAGGTTATCCGAAGCCATAAACTCCCCGCGCTCCAACATTTCAGCCAATTGTTCGGGTGTCTCGCCACGCGTGCCCCGATAGCGGAATACACGGGGAAAGTCCGGTGTCACTAACCTGCGGATGGTCCAACCGGGAGAACGCAAAGTGTCATAGCTTACTTCAGCGCCTGAATTGCTTCCGTTGTAAGGATATGAATTCTGCGAAAGGCTGACCGCTTCTATCTCCGGCCGACGACGCAGACGCTCCAACAACTCGGCTATGTCATCGTGGGTCTGCTGAGAGGTATGCCCGGCTATGTAGTCGGGACTTTTGGGTGTCAGTTCCCCCAACTCTATAAGGTAGCAGTGCTCTATATTAAAGCCTCTCGGCTCCAGATAGGTGGCGGCGCGCGTGTAGAGATAGTCTACCACGTACCACATCACTACACTCACTACCAATAACTCCAACACCAACCATAGGTTTGAGAGCCATTCATTCTTTATCTGTGTAAGAAGTTTCTTAGTCATTTTCTTCAATGATTAATGTTTTGTGATGGAGTTATTTATGCAAACGTCCGCCCAATGCATTTACAATCCCTATTCTTGATGCACGCCATGCGGGAATACCGGAACTTAGTAAGTTCAGCACAAAGCAGAACAACAACGCCCAGCCAAAGGTGGAGCCATGCAGCAATATGCTTGCATCCACTGCCGGAGGACTCAGCGTCTGGCTGAATTCCTGCGCAAACAGCAGTGTATTTCCCAAATAAGCGAATGCTACACTCAGCAACAATCCCATCACCCCTGCCAGCAATGTCACCACCAGATTTTCTGCAATGATTTGCCCCATCAGTTCCAGTCTCGTTGAACCGAATGCCCGGCGCACACCAATCTCTGCCACACGCTGGCGCAGACGGCTCTGCGTCATCGAGCTGAGGTTGATGGCAGGAACAATCAGTAGAATGATGAAGATAATGAGACGCTGCCTGCGTGCCTGGTCCACGTCCGGTTCGATGTTGGCAGCCATTCCTGCGGCATTTTTCTCCTGGTCATAAGGACGGTTACGGTAAATCAACGAATAACCATTCTCGCCAATTACAGTGTCGTACTCCTGACGGCGGCGTTCCGTCTCCTCACGAATAGCAGGAAAATCATCACGGCTTTTCGCCAGAATGGTAACGCTCATCATCCCCATATGCTCATCACTCCATGTGCTTTTCGTTATCTCAGTAGAAGTATAGGGCACCCATACCTGCGCATAGGCAGTGTTGGCCAAAGTAGAAACATCCTTCACTACACCGGACACTGTATAAGGAGCATGGTTCAAAAGGAATTCGCGACCAACAGCCTCCGTTGTCTGGAATAACCTGCGCGCTACACTTTCCGTAATTACCGCTACGGGTAGTCCGGCATCGAATGTAGCCTGGTCATAAGGTTTCCCGGCAACAAAAGAGAAATCAAACACACGCCAGAAAGTATCATCTGTCTGCAACAGGTCGATACCCGTTGCAGGTTGTCCCGGCAGATTCACGGGGGTAGAAATGACCATACAGGTATAAATCGTTACTGCTTCGGGGGTCTTCAGCGATTTGAAGCACTCAAGCGCAGTCTTTATCCCCATCGGTCCGTTGGAACTGTTTCCCTCTCCCCAGCTTTTGTTGGTGATGCTCATATAATGCACATGTAGAAAGCGGTCGCGGTTGCTCTCCGGAGCAAACGGAGCTACCTTCACCTGCTGCATCATCACCACCAGCATGATGAGGAAGATGGCAAGTGCCGTACCGGCTATGCTGACGGCACTAATCATCGGTTGCTGCCGCAACTGTGCCCAGGCTTGTGTGAAGTATTGCTTTATCATATTGATATTTACGATTAGACGATTTACTATTTACGATTGGTGTTACCGCTACTCAACGGCCCACCTTCAGGTTACATGTATTCACTCCGCCTATGCCTCCTTTAGAAATGTCAGCATGCCCGGCAGTTCCGCTCAAAGTGACGTCACCCACACCACTCATTCTGGCAGTCAAATAATCGCAGACTACATGAATATCGGCGCTACCTACTCCGCGTAAAGTAACTTTCAGCTCGTCACACGTCAAATCGGATACATTCACTTCACCCACTCCCTTTACCTCAAATGACACTTCATCCAGTTTCAAGGGCTTCTCACAATTGAATTCCCCTACACCGGTAAACTCCACCTTCTTCAAATCAGGAGCCGAAATCCAAATGGTCACGCCATTTTTCTGATTTCTCATGCTCTTGTTTTTCCTATCCTTGAAGCCTATCAGCAGACAGCCGTCCTTCACTGTGGTTTCTGTATTCTTCACGTGCTTCTCCTTACCTTCAATCTTGAAAGAATAAGTGTCACTCTGTGTAAAATAAATTGTTCCCACAGACGTTATCTCAATGGACGAAAAGGCATCCACTTTGCGCACTTCACTCACTTTGGTATCTTGTGCATAAACACTCAGCATACCTACAAATGTCAATATCAATGCAATGATAATACCTACTATATTAGTTTTCATTTTTCTTCTTTTTTATTGTTAATCCTCTATTGTTTTTCATACTACTCTTCATGCAACGCCTCTGCCGGCTCAATCTTCATAGCCTGCCGTGCCGGAAACCATATTCCAATCACTACCATCAGAGCTATCAGTAACCAAGCCCCTAGAGAACCTGCAAGGAAGCGTATCACACTCCACTCTATCGGCCAAGTGGATATGAGAGAGGTACGTCCTATAGTAAATTCCGCCATCCCCACATTGTAGCATACAACCATGGCAGGCAATGTCACTAACGCCAATAACAGTAACCCCTCACCTATCAGTAAACGAAACACACCGCCACGCGTACTGCCCATCGCCATCCGTAGAGCTATCTCCGAACGGCGGCGGCGAGTACGGAACCAGAAGGTGCCTATTAACCCCAAAAATACATTCACCAGCAGGAAGAGCACCACCACAGCCTGACTGTTCACCTTATCCGTATCGCCATTCATCACCTCGAACTGCAACTGTTGTTCAGTATAGGGAGCGGCATCTGCCACAAACGCATTGTCCGTGTCCAGTTTAGGCGCTATTTCGCGCAGAAACTTCTCCCGATAATCCGGTCCGTCGGCAGCAGGCTTCACGCGGAAAACAATCTGCGACCAATTGTCGGCAAACTCTGCCTTAATCATATTCTCTCCCAAATGATAAAAGAACCAAGGTTCCTCAACTCCATAACGATAGGAACGGAAAGCACCGGTCTTCCCCATCTGCTTGATGATTGTAACAGAATCACCATTACCTAACGGCGTAGTCTGCGAAAACTCCGGCATTTTCTTACGAAAACGTTCAAAAGCGGCATTACTCAGTGTCACATTGTTCCATCCTGCGGGAGTGTCCCGGAACGGGTGACGCGGGTCCTCACTTATCCGGAAAACATCCATATATCCTCCAGTCGTATAAATACAGCGTCCTTGCACCCAGGAAGTATCTTGCACAACCAACGCATTGTAACTATTACTGCCACTCATCGGAAGGCTCCAATAACAAAGGGCAGCTGCCTCTACGGAAGGCTCTTGTTCCAATTTCGCCAATATACCCAGATATTTATCGGCATCAGTCAGACTCGTATCCCGACTTTCTCCACCTACAACGGTGGATAATTTATAGACATGTTCAATATTATAACCCAGCGGACGGTAGAAAGTATATTTCATGCATCCCAGTGAGTCACAGAGGAACCACATCACGATGAATACCAAGAACAATTCAGCCAATACCCAGCCGTTACTGCTGAAGCGTGCCTTTATCATACGTAAGTTATGTATCGTAAATTTCATATCAAGTACCTCCTTCTATTTATCATTCAAAGAATCTACAATAGTGTGCCGTGCCGCTATCCATGCAGGCAGTGCCGCACTCAACAGATTGATGACCACACAGAAAACAAATGCCAGCAGGAATACCCACGGACTAAACAGTGCCTCCATGTTCAAGCTGAACTCGCCCGACGTACCCACATTCTGATTATTGGTGAACAGCCACATACGCATGGCATATACTGCCAAATAACTGAAAAGCAGTCCCACTACTCCACCCAGTAATGTCAACATCAGATTTTCGTTCAGTATCTGCCGCACAAGCACACTTTTCGTTCCTCCAAAAGCCTTACGTACACCTAATTCGGTAATACGTTGCTGCATGCGGCTGTTACTCAAGCCACACAGATTGAGTGACGGTACCAACAAAATGATAAATAAAGCTACGGCATATTGAAGATAAAGCATTGTCAAGTCTGGCCCTACATTAGCCCATACGTGGTTGACGTGCGCCACGATATTGTCCGGCTGTTCCATGATGTCTATCTGTTTATTACCCAATCCGGCATTAACACGTTCCACCTGCTTGGCAATGCCCTCCCGGATGGCAGGAAAGTCATCGGATGTACGTGCCAATACAGCAATCTGCATGCCTCCCAAATAACTGTGGACTCCGGTAATTTTCAGTTCGTCGGCACTGTACATACCCCATACTTGTGCATATGCATCCTTAGCAGTGACGGAAACATCTTTCACCACTCCCACGATACGCGCAAGTTCCCGGTTCAGCAGGAATTCCTGTCCCACTACATCTGTACTTCCATACAGTTTCCGCGCTACAGACGCACAGACTACTACAGCCTTGCTTTCTCCAGCACGGTCGGCTTCGCTGAAGCCGCGTCCGGCAAGAAACTGCATGCTGAACACTTTCCAGAAGTCGGGATCTGTCCGCATAGCATCCACTTTCACCCGATTGTTACCGTCAGTCAACGAAGCCAACGACAAACCGGCTGGGGAAAATGCCGTACAGTATTCCACTTCGGGCACCGGCTGCACGCATTCTTTCATAAATGCCGCCGAAGGATTACTCCAATTATTATTGCCGTCCTTTTCCTTGTCGTATACGTGCATAGCGGAAAAGTAAAGACACCGACTGCGGTTCACTTCCGGTTCCAAGTCAGCATATTTCGTCTGCCAAGTAATCACAATAGCCATAATCATGGTGATAGCAAAGGCCGTACCCAATATGGAAATCGTACTTAGCAGCGGATTCTGCTTCAAGATTGTAAAAGCTTGTCTTACGGTTTGCATTTCATTTATTGATAGTTGATAATTAATAGTTGACAGTTGGCTGTTAAGCAGTAATTATTCCACCTGACGTCCGTCGAAGAAGCGGACGGTACGTGAGGTCTGTTTGGCCTGCTCTTCATTGTGGGTCACCATCACGATGGTACGTCCGTCTTCCTTGTTCAGTTGATGCAACAGTTCCATGACTTCGGCACCCATCTTGGAGTCCAGGTTACCGGTGGGCTCATCGGCGAGGATTATCTCCGGGTTGCCGATAATGGCACGGGCAATGGCTACACGCTGGCACTGACCGCCGGAAAGCTGTGTAGGCATGTGACGCATGCGGTGGCTCAAACCGACCTTCTTCAATACCTCTTCCGCCAGATGACGGCGTTCCTTGGCAGACACCTTTCTATACAGCAAAGGCAGCTCCACATTATCCAGCACATTCAGCGAATTAATCAGATGGAAAGACTGGAACACAAAACCCAGCTTCTGGTTACGGAAAGCAGCCAGCTCCTTGTCCTTCATGCCGTCCACTTTTGTACCGGCTATTTCGATGGTGCCGCTGGTAGGTGCATCCAGTAAACCCATAATGTTCAGCAACGTAGATTTTCCACAACCGGAAGGTCCCATGATACTGAGAAATTCTCCCTTGTTCACTTCGAGGTTTACATTTTCCAATGCCACGGTTTCAATCTCGTTTGTACGATAAATCTTGTTGATGCCAGTTAACTTAATCATAATGGTAAGTATTTAATTGTTATTATTCTGTTCCGTTTCTATTCCGCACAATTTCTGCTTCAAGAGGTCAAAAGTTGTGCCAAAACCGTTTATCATTGATTATCTGCTATTTATACATGCAGTAAGGTGTCCGAAAATGAACACTTTGTCCGTTTTCATCTATTCGTCACGCAGGGCTTCCGTAGGTGGAATGCAGCTGATGTTGCGCGCCGGGATATAGATTCCCACCAACACTACCACCAGCAGTATCAGAAAGATGACGAGCGACACGAGCAGATAATGCGAGGTGAAATCCGACACCCAATAGCTCTCTGTACTCTCCACCCAATTCTGTCCTTTGGCCAGCCCTTCTTTCAGTGCATATTGCAAATAAAGCAGAAAACCAGTCAGTGAAGCGACCACGGTCAATACCGTGCCTTCGCCCATCAGCAGGCGGACAATGTCACTACGTGTAGCTCCGAACGACAGCATCACTCCCACTTCCTCGCGCCTCGTACGTGTCTGCAACCAGAAGGTACCGATGACACCCAGGCAAAGATTCACCAGGAAGAAAGCCGCCATCGCCAGATTACGGCGGTAAATCGGTGTGGAATTGCTGGCTTCGCTCTCCGTTATAATCTGCTCATAGGAACGGACACTACGGGCAAACAGATTACCCCGCCTCATCTCCTTCACCATCCAGGGACGGAAATCGTGCAGAAAACGCTCCATGCTGACACCCTCTTTGAGACGTACCAGGATATGGGCACTTTCAGGGATATAACTTGTATCGATGGTAAGCATCGGCATAAATGCAACGGGGACGGGACGCCACTCGCTATACATCTTCATGGCTCCTATCGTACCGACAACCGGCATGTACAAGGTATCTCCATGGTCTCTGCTTATACAGCGTTTGCCATGCGCGTCTTTGGTATGGAACAACTGTTCGGCAGCATTCTCCGTCAGTACAATGTCATTCGGGGCATAGGCGTAGTCGGACAGCTGTCCGGGTGTCCGCCCCTTACCGGAACGGAAACCATACGTATCGAAAAAGTTCGTATGAGGCAAAAATTGTATCATCATAATAGATAAGGGAATCGTATCCCCTTCGGCAAACAATTGACTATTCGAACTTCCCGAAGAATTGGGATAACAGAATCCCAGCACGGGAGTGGCCGATTCCACACCGTCAAAGTCCTTGACATAACGCACCAAATTATAATAGTTGTCCACCAACGTAGCAGAGTCCTGCGCTTCGGCATCGTATCCCGGTGCCTGGGGCTGCAATGCGCCCAATGAAATGAGGCAAAGCCGCTCCGCATCATAGCCCAACGGGATATTACGATCGTGCGTGACCACAATCACCGGGTCCAATACAACCCAACTGATGATACTCACCAATATCAATTCGGCCAACAACCATCCGTTCTTGCGGCGGCGCGCCCAAAGATTCTTCCATATTAACTTAAACATACCAACCTCCCGTGTCTTATCGTTTTTCATTCAGTGAGTTCACAATCGGTTTCCGCAAGGAATACCACGCCGGTATAAGGGCCGACAACAGATTCAGCACGACGCACAGCGCCAATGCGGCGAGAAAAACCAGCGGAGCAAACAGCATTTCACCCGATACGCGGACCTCCACTCCTTCGGGTACCATATTCGGCCAGCTGTCGAATACCGTAAATATCCACTCGCGTCCCACGTAAAGTGCCAGCCATGCCAGCAGCAAGCCCAATGCTCCGCCCAGTGCGGTCAGCAGCAGGTTTTCCCACATCACTTGTGAAAGCAGTATCTTACGTCCGGCTCCAAACGATTTCCGCACGCCCATCTCTGCCAGACGTCCCTCCATACGGCTCGATATCATGCCGCTCAGATTCAGGGCAGGCACCAACAGCAATACGAGCAGGACAAGCAGAAAGTGGCGCACTGTGGCCCAAAGGTCAAACTCCATACTTGCATAAGTCTTGAAGACACTCAACAGATGGGAGGTGGGCTGCTCCCAGAAATCTACTTTCCATTCATCGGGATGCATAAGATTCTCCTTGCGGCAGATTTCCTTTATCTCAGCCCGCAGAGCATCTCCCTGCTTACTGTCCTGCACCAGAAAGGCAGCACTGAAAGCTCCCAGATAGGGAAGGTCGTACTTGGGAGTGCTGTAATCGGGCGACACCGTATAAGGTATATAAAGCTGTGCATAGGATTTAGAGGTGAGGTAACTGGCACTGCGCACCACCCCACAAACCCGATAGTCGATATAGTTCAGGCTGAACGAGCGTCCTACTACCTCTTCCGTCGTACCGAACAAGCGGCGTGCCAAATCATCGGTAATGACAGCAGTGGAAATGCCACTTGCCAGGTCGGATGCCGTGAATGGACTACCTTCCAGGAATTGGAAAGAATATATCTTGAAAAAAGCAGGGTCTGTCAACTTTACCATAACCGGAAAATCACCGCTGCGGTCGGCAGGCTGTATATAACTGTTTTCCGACAAATCATTATGCAGCTCGGCCGAAACGACAAGGGCATTCTCTACGGGATAGAACCAGTCTTGCAGTGCCTTGTAGGAAACAGCCCATTGCATGGTCCTGGTATTGTTGCCGCTTCCCTGCGTGAATTTTGAATTGCTGAGGTAAAGCGTATTCATGCGGTTTGCCTCTGGATAGACGGGCGCAATCTTCACATAATACACCACCGCCATAATCATTGTCATGGCAATGGCCAGCCCCGTACCCACAATGTAGAGCATGCTGAACAGTTTATTCTGCTTCAACAGCTCCCAGGCTTGTTTCAAGTAAACCTTTATCATTTTAGCTTCAACTTATTCTTGTTCTTATAGTTACTCATATCGCTCACCACCACTTCATCACCCGGTTGCAAGCCACTGACCACTTCTACAAACTCAAAGTTGGAATCGCCCAGCTGCACCTTGCGCTTTACAATTTCCTTGTCGGAATTGCGTACAAAAAGTTCATACTCCCCACGTCCCACATAATAGCTGGCATTGGCTATGCGCATCACGTCTTCCTTCACTGCATTCATCACATAGACGTCGGTTTTCAGACCGGAACGCAGTCGGCGGTTGTTGTCCTCATTCAACTGCACGGTAAAGGAGATGACGCCATTCTTTGAAAGCGGAGTAACACTGCTTACGGAACCTTCCAGCTTTTCGCTGCCAATCTTCACAATGGCCTTGCCGCCGGCAGCCACACGGTCACCGTAAGTATCGGCAATCTCGCCTTCCACCTTGAAGTGACTCAAGTCGGAGATGACGGCAATCTGTGAGCCTTCGGGAACCTGGGCACCAATCTGATTGTTGATATAAGTAAGGATGGCCTTCCGGGGCGAACGCACCTGCGCATCGTCGAGCGTACGTTTGGTTTCGGCCAGTGTCTTTTGGAACATGCTGAAATCCAGTTCCTGCACTTGGTATTCTGCAGCCAGCACTTCCTTCTCGTTGGCATACTGCTGCTGTAATTGCTCGTATTCCAGTTGTGCTACGTTGTAGCTCAGTTCGGCTTGGCGCACTTTGTCGGTGGTGCCCGAACCGAGGCTATCAAGGTACTGCTCGTTACGCAGCTCCACCTTCATGCGGTCCAGCTTCATGGCGGAGACTTTGATTTTCATCTGAAGGTCGGTCAGCTTGGTCTGGTTGTCAAGTTTCAGCTGTTTCAGCTTGTAGCTGCGCATCTGCTCTTCATCCAGCATCTTTTTGTAGTCGGTCTCGGCACTCTGCAAGTCCAGTTTCAGGATGGGGGTACCTACATCCACGCTGTCGCCACCTTTTCTGTACACTTCCAAAATGCGGGTATTGATGGGCGAGTTGATAATTTCCTCGAATGCCGGGACTACCTTGCCGGAGGCGCTAACGCTGACTTCAATCGTGCCTTTACCCACTTGGGAGAAAACGAGGTCTTTCTCCTTCACTCCCGTACGCATCAATGAAATGAGTACACTGACCACTACGATACCTGCCACGCCGATAGCACCGTAGCGGATGATTTTCTTATTGCGTTCTTTATTACGCACTTCTTTCGGAATTTCTCTATCCATATCTTTAAATTTTATTGTTTGCGAACATAACGCTTAATATATACTAAATCCATGCCAAAATCATAAAGCCCTGAAAGTAAGCGAAAAGGCAAAAAAGAAGGGTGTCCGTTTTCGGACACCCTGTACATTTTCGGATAGCTTCTTTATCTTAATCTCAAGCGGTCTCCCACCTCGGGCACGTATTCCGCATCCTTACGATTCATCTTATAAAGGTTCTTCAGACGAATACCGTACTTTTGGGAAATGGAGTGCATGGAATCGCCGTCCTTCACAATGTAGACAGTATGGGGTTTGGCAGCTTTCTTGCGCTTTTCTTTCAAGTAGATGATGTCTCCTGCCTCCAGTGTATATTCTTTATGGAGGTCGTTGTATTTCACCAGTTTCTTCCAGCTGATGTCAAACTCCTTGCCCAATACCTGGAAGGTGTCTCCGTCGCGTGCCACGACATAAGCTATATCGTTGGCAATGTACACCTGATGCGGATTGGCCAGCCAAGGTTTCTTATTCAGTTCCTTCTCCCAACTGCGGACATCGCGCTTGCTCATGCCACGGCTGTCGTACTTATACAGTTCATAGTCCTCAATAATGGTTATCAGGCGGTTGGCATACGACGGGTCGGTAGCATAGCCGGCCTTCTTCAAGCCGCGCGCCCAACCCTTATAGTCCGTAATCTTCAGTTTGAAAAGAAAAGCATAACGTGCTCCCCGTTTCAAGAAATCGGAATGGTCTTCATAAGAGTCTTTCGGATTGCGATAAGCGCGGAAACATTCATTGCGGGCATCGTCATCATGCCTCACCGTCCGTCCGCGCCAGTTGCCTCCACACTTGATGCCGAAGTGATTGTTGCTCTTGCGCGCCAGCTCACTGTATCCGGCACCGCTCTCCAACAGCCCTTGGGCCAGCGTGATGCTGGCAGGTATCTTATGACGTTGCATCTGCTCCACGGCAAGGGGAGCATACTGTTTGATATACTCATTGTAGCGGGCATTCCGGCGTTGTGCCTGCACTGTTGTTATGGAAATAAAAAGAAATGCTATGATAGCAGTCAGTCTGAAAATCCGTTTCATGCTTAAAATGTTGAGTTCTGCACAAAAGTCCGTAAAAGAATTGAAATAACCAATCTCTTTTCTATCTTTGTAACATTAATTACAATATAACCCTTTGCCTTATGAAAGAATTAAATATCGAAATCGCCGTCAAGATATACGACTATGAAGAACTGGATGCCGCCGACCGCGAACTGATGGATGCCGCCCGCGAGGCTACCAACCGCAGCTATGCCCCTTACTCCCACTTCTCGGTAGGAGCTGCAGCCAGACTGGCAAACGGTATTGTAGTGACCGGCACCAACCAGGAAAACGCCGCCTATCCTTCCGGGCTGTGTGCAGAACGCACCACCCTATTCTATGCCAACTCCCAACATCCCGACCAGGCAGTAACCACCCTCGCCATTGCTGCACGCAACGAGCACGACGAGTTCCTGGAGTCTCCCATCCCGCCCTGCGGCGCCTGCCGGCAAGTGATGCTCGAAACGGAGAAGCGCTTCAAGCAGCCAATGCGGGTGTTGCTGTATGGCAAAAAGGGAATCTACGAGCTGAAGAATGTGGGAGAATTACTGCCACTCTCGTTCGATGCTTCGGCCATGAAGTAACAGAACCAATAAAGTATTAACATCGTGTCTGCAGGAAGTTAATTTCTTGCAAACACGATATTAACTTCTTGCCGACACGATATTAATATCGCAAAAAGCCTTTGTTATTCAGTGGAAATCATTACCTTTGCGCCCACTAACCAATTAATTCCACCGATGAGAATATCCGACTAAAGACAACACATTTCGGTAAACATCACTATCAACATGCTTTTTCAGACTGAACGCTGAGCATCACCTATATAGATGTTTAGCCAATACTGTGTTTGTCTGTACCCCTCCCCTTCGAGAATTTCAATTTCGGGGAATGCTTGCATCTCCCCTATCATTCTACTTCTAAAAACACAGTAGAAACTTATGAGCTTTATCATTAAAGACCTTAGCTATATCCATGCAGATAAGGAAATCTTGTTTTCACACCTCCACTTGAGTATCAACTCCGGAGATAAAATAGCCCTGACCGGAAATAACGGTTGCGGCAAGTCTACCCTCATGCGCATTTTGGCAGGAGACTTGTCACCAAGTTCGGGAACGGTGCTACGCCCCGAACATCTGTACTACGTGCCCCAGCACTTCGGACAATACGACCGGCAGACAATAGCACAAGCTTTGGGAATCAGCCACAAGCTATCTGCCCTGCATGCCATCCTAAGCGGTGACGCTACCGAAAAGCACTTCAATACGCTCAATGATGACTGGAACGTGGAAGAACGCGCCCAGACTTCTCTCGACAGCTGGGGACTGGACGGTATCCCACTCTCCCGTCCGATGGAAGGACTTAGCGGCGGCGAAAAGACCCGCATCTTCCTGGCAGGCATGGAGTTGCACAACCCAACAGCCATCCTGCTGGACGAACCGACCAACTATCTGGACGCGGATGGACGGGAACGTCTGTATAACTTGATACGACGGACATCGGCTACCGTGCTCGTCATCAGTCACGACCGCACGCTACTGAATCAGTTGCCTGCCATCTGCGAACTCTCCTCCCAGGGATTGACGTATTACAGCGGAAACTACGACTTCTACAAAAAACAGAAGGCCCTGCAACAGAAAGCCCTTACCCAACAACTGGAAGAGAAGCAGAAAGCCCTGCGCCTTGCACGCAAAGTGGCACGCGAAGTAGAAGAACGGAAGGCCAAACAGAATGTGCGGGGAGAAAAAAACTCCATTAAAAAGGGGATTCCCCGCATCATGATGGGAGCACTGAAAAACAATGCGGAAAACAGCAGCAGCAGACTCAGCAGCATTCATACGGAGAAAACGGAAAAATTGCAGGCAGAAATGTCAGGCATCAAAAGTTCACTGCCACAGACAGACAAACTGAAAACAGACTTCAATGCCTCTCATCTGCATGTGGGGAAAGTTCTGGTCAAGGCAAAGGACGTCAACTTTCATTATCCCAGCCTCGCGGCTTCTCCTATGGAGACAACCCGTCCGGAGGCAGTAAAGGAGCTCTGGTCTTCCTCCCTCACCTTCCAGTTGAGAAGCGGCGACCGCCTCAGCTTGAAAGGAAAAAACGGCAGTGGAAAAACAACCCTGCTGAAACTCATCATGGGCGAATTGCACCCCACCGACGGAGTGATGGAGCGTGCCGGCTTCACCTCCGTCTATCTGGACCAGGAATACTCCCTCGTCCGTAATGAGCGCAGCGTACTCCAACAAGCAGAAGCTTTCAACCACCGCCACCTGCCGGAACATGAAGTGAAAACCATCCTCAACCGTTACCTCTTTCCCCGCGACGTGTGGAACAAGCCGTGCGGCAAACTGAGTGGCGGCGAAAAGATGCGCCTCTCCTTCTGCTGCCTGATGATTGCCGACAATACCCCGGATATGTTCATTCTGGACGAACCCACCAACAATCTGGACATCGAGAGTATAGAAATAATAACGGCAACGATACGCGACTACGCCGGCACCGTAATTGCCATCAGCCACGACTGGGAGTTTCTGAAAGACACCGGCATCGAACGGGAGATACTTTTGGAATGAATCAGTAATTTAGGTAACAACAACCGTAATTTGTATACTGCCATTCTCATAAAACCTGCCTATTTTTGCAGCACGTAATCATTTACTAACTAACGAACAACGAATATGAGCAAAAAAGTATTAATCCTCTCCTCCAGTCCCCGCAGGAATGGAAACTCCGACCTCTTGTGCAATGAATTCATGCGCGGTGCCGCAGAGGCCGGACATCAAGTAGAAAAGATTTTCCTGAAAGACAAGCACATCAACTACTGCACGGGATGCAGCGTATGCAGCATGTACGGCAAACCCTGCCCGCAAAAGGACGATGCCGCCGAAGTGGTGGAAAAGATGATTGCCGCCGACGTCATCGTCATGGCAACCCCCGTCTACTTCTACACCATGAGCGCGCAGATGAAGACACTGATTGACCGTTGTTGCGCACGCTACCTTGAAATAAAGGACAAGGAGTTCTACTTCATCATCGCCGCCGCCGAAGAAAGTGTCCCCATGATGGAGCGTACCATCGATGGTTTCCGTGGCTTCCTCGACTGCCTGGAAGAGCCCAAAGAATGCGGCACCATTTATGGCGTGGGTGCCTGGAAGGTGGGCGAGATAAACGACAAGCCTTCCATGCACGAAGCCTACGAGATGGGAAAAAAGGTATAAAGAACGAATACTAATCGCTATACAATACATTTATGCTACGTACCATCAGACTGACCCTTGCCGTCATCTTCTTCGCACTCATCACGCTGTTGTTCCTCGACTTCACGGGAACACTGCATGCCTGGTTCGGATGGATGGCGAAGATACAATTCCTGCCGGCCGTGCTGGCACTGAACATCGGTGTAGTACTGTTTCTTGCAGTGCTGACCTTGGTATTCGGACGCATCTACTGCTCCGTCATCTGCCCGTTGGGAGTATTCCAGGACATTGTTTCCTGGCTCTCCGCCAAACGGAAGAAAAACCGTTTCCGCTACTCGTCCGCACTGAAATGGCTACGCTATGGTGTGCTGGGAGTATTCGTACTTGCCATTATCGGCGGACTGAACTCTTTTGTCGTGCTGCTGGCCCCTTACAGCTCATACGGGCGCATCGTTTCCAGCCTTTTCTCCCCACTCTACCAGTGGGCAAACAACGGACTGGCCTACCTGGCCGAACGTGCTGACAGCTATGCCTTCTATGAAACGGATGTATGGATGAAGAGTCTCCCTACCCTGCTGATTGCCACGGTCACTCTGGTGGTCCTCATCGTGCTGGCATGGCGGGGCGGACGTACCTATTGCAACACCATCTGTCCGGTAGGTACAGTGCTTGGTTTCCTCTCGAAGTATTCCTTGCTGAAACCGGTGATTGACACAAAGAAGTGCAACAACTGCGGACTTTGTGCCCGCAACTGCAAGGCATCGTGCATCAACATCAAGGCACACGAAATAGATTACAGCCGTTGCGTGGCATGTATGGACTGCATCAACAAGTGCAGGAAAGGTGCCATCACTTACACACGCCGCAAGTCGGCCTCCGCTGCAGTCTCCCAGGACTCCCCCGTGGCACCGGAGCAGGTAAACGACGCCCGCCGCGCATTTCTCTCTACAACTGCCGTGTTTGCTGCTACGGCAGCCCTCAAGGCGCAGGAGAAGAAAGTGGACGGTGGACTGGCTGTCATCGAGGACAAAAAAATCCCCGAGCGCGCCACTCCCATCACTCCTCCGGGCTCACTGAGCGCCCGCCACTTTGCACAACACTGCACAGCCTGCCAGCTCTGCATATCGGTATGTCCCAACCAAGTGCTCCGTCCTTCTTCGGACTTGACAAAACTGATGCAGCCGGAAATGTCCTACGAACGCGGTTACTGCCGCCCCGAATGCGCCAAGTGTGCGGAGGTGTGTCCTACCGATGCCATCCATCTGACGAGCCTCGCCGAGAAATCGGCCGTCCAAATCGGTCATGCCGTATGGATTAAGGAGAATTGCATCTGCATCACAGACAAGATGGAATGCGGGAACTGTGCCCGCCATTGTCCGGCCGGTGCCATACAGATGGTTCCTTCAGACCCGGAAGACGAAGCCTCCATCAAGATACCGGTAGTCAACGCCGAACGCTGTATCGGATGCGGAGCATGCGAGAACCTTTGTCCGTCGCGTCCGTTCAGTGCCATTTATGTGGAAGGCCATGTGATGCACAGAACTGTCTGAAGCAGCTTTATCACCCTAATATCCATTTATAATTTCAGTCCTATCACAATGAAAGAAGACAATAAGAACAAGATAAACCGCCGCGATTTCTTCAAACTCGCCGGTGCAGGAACGCTTGCCTCGGCAGCAGCCCTATACGGCTGTTCGGGCAACAAGAACAACGGGGAAAGCGAATCGGCCGCACTGGGCGAGATATCAACCGGCAAGATGACCTATCGTACCAACCCCAACACGGGCGACCGGGTTTCCCTGCTGGGATACGGATGCATGCGATGGCCCACCCGGAAACGCGCCGATGGGAATGGAGACGAAATAGACCAGGAAGCCGTGAACGACCTGATAGACTATGCCATTGCTCACGGAGTGAACTATTTCGACACCTCTCCCGCCTATGTGCAAGGTCTGTCGGAGCGCGCCACAGGCATTGCCTTAAAACGCCATCCACGGGAGAAATTCTTCCTTGCCACAAAGCTGTCCAACTTCAGTCCCAGCACGCACAGCCGCGAAGAGTCCCTTGCCATGTATCACCGCTCCTTCCGCGACCTGCAAGTGGACTACATCGACTACCTCCTGCTGCACGGCATCGGCATGGGCGGCATGGAAGCCCTCCGTTCCCGCTATCTGGACAACGGCATGCTGGACTTCCTGCTGAAAGAGCGCGAAGCCGGACGCATCCGCAACCTCGGATTCTCCTATCATGGAGACATCGAAGTCTTTGACTACCTGCTCTCCCGCCACGACGAACTGAAATGGGACTTCGTACAAATCCAACTGAACTACGTGGACTGGCGACATGCCAAAGAAGTGAATACCCGCAACACGGATGCCGAATACCTATATGCCGAGCTGGTGAAGCGCAACATTCCCGCCGTTATCATGGAGCCGCTGCTGGGCGGACGCCTATCCCGCCTGAACGACCACTTGATGGCACGTCTGAAACAACGCCGTCCGCAGGAGAGCGTGGCTTCCTGGGCCTTCCGATTCGCAGGTACTTTCCCCGATGTGCTGACCGTACTAAGCGGAATGACGTACATGGAGCATCTGCAAGACAACCTGCGTACCTTCTCCCCGCTTGTTCCATGTACGGAAGAGGAGTTTACCCTACTGGAAGATACCGCCCAGCGAATGCTGCAATACCCCACCGTGCCGTGCAACGACTGCAAATACTGTATGCCGTGCCCCTATGGACTGGATATTCCAGCCATCCTGCTGCACTACAACCGCTGCATCAACGAGGGCAACGTGCCGCAGAACAGCCAGGACGAGAATTACCGCGAGGCACGCCGCGCCTTCCTGATAGGCTATGACCGCAGTGTTCCCCGTCTCCGCCAAGCCAACCGCTGCACCGGTTGTGGCCAATGCAACCCACACTGTCCGCAAGGCATCGACATCCCGGCGAAACTGCAGGAGATAGACCGGTTTGTGGAAGCGCTGAAGCAGGAAACCCTTTAACGGAGTTATCTTCCACATCCGTTTTCATTTCGAGGATTACCAATCATATACAGATTCATCTTTTTGTATAACTTTGCAGAAAGAACCATAGATAAACGATGAATAAAAAGATTTTAACGGCTATTTTAATAAGTATTGCCCTGCCAGGGAGCATGCTGTCCGCACCTGCCGACAGCCTCCGGCTGAAAAGCTACAAGCTTGATGAAGTCGTAGTGACCGGGACGAGAAATGAAACAGACATCCGCCACCTGCCAATGACCATCTCCGTAGTGAGCCGCCAGCAACTGGAACAGACCTACCAGCCCTCCATCCTGCCTACACTGACCGAGCAGGTGCCCGGACTTTTCACCACAAGCCGCGGCATCATGGGCTACGGCGTATCCACGGGAGCCGCAGGAGGCATGAGCCTGCGCGGTATAGGCGCCGGAGTAAACGCAGCCGGAGGACCTACGACCAGCCTGCTGGTGCTGATAGACGGACATCCGCAATACATGGGCCTGATGGGGCATCCCATCGCCGACGCCTACCAGAGCATGATGGCCGAACGGGTGGAAGTGCTGCGCGGTCCCGCCTCCGTCCTCTATGGGTCCAATGCAATGGGCGGGGTTATCAACATCGTCACCCGCAAGATGCAGGAGGACGGGGTGAAAACCAATGCGCAGATAGGATACAGTTCCTACAATACCCTGCAGACGGAAGTCTCCAACCGCGTGAGGAAAGGGCGTTTCAGCAGCGTGGTGACCGGCTCGTACAACCGTACCGACGGACACCGTGACGACATGGAGTTTGAGCAGTATGGCGGCTATGCCAAACTGGGATACGACTTCAGCGACACCTGGAAGCTGTGGGGCGACGTGAACATCACCCGCTTCAACGCCTCCAATCCCGGCGAAGCCGACAATCCGTATATAGACAACGACTCGCGCATCACACGCGGCATGACCTCCTTCGCACTGGAAAATCGTTACGACCGTACTTCCGGCGCCGTGAGCTTCTTCTATAACTGGGGCCGGCACAGGATTAACGACGGCTACCACCCCGGAGAAGAGCCCCAGAAGTCGCACTTCAACTCCAAGGACCGGATGCTGGGCATATCGTGGTATCAAAGCGCCACGCTCTTCACCGGTAACCGCCTGACCGTAGGTTTCGATTACCAGCACTTCGGCGGAGAGTCCTGGAACAAGGTTGTCGCCATCGACGAGGCAAAACCCGGACAGCAGATTGGTGACCGCATCCCCGGCGTGGACAAGCAGATGGATGAATTTGCAGGCTATGTGGATTTCAGGCAGGACATCAACAGTTGGCTTTCACTGGACGCCGGTGTCCGCATAGACCACCATTCGCACGTAGGCACGGAATGGATTCCCCAAGGGGGACTGGCTTTCCATCTGCCGCGGCAGGCAGAACTGAAAGCAATGGTGAGCAAAGGATTCCGTAACCCCACCATCCGGGAGATGTACATGTTCCCTCCACAGAACCCCGATTTGAAAGCGGAGAGCCTGATGAACTATGAACTCTCCTTTACGGGGCAGCTTTTGGGAGGGCCCATGTCCTATGGGGTGAACCTCTACTACATCAACGGGGACAACATCATCATGACGGACCCTGCCCTGCGCAAGAACGTCAACTCCGGCGAGATAGAGAACTGGGGTGTGGAAACCAACCTCGGATACCGCATCAACCGCCACTGGCAGATGAATGCCAATTATAGCTGGCTGCACATGGAGAATCCGGTACTGGCGGCTCCCGAGCACAAACTCTATGCCGGTGCGGACTTTACGCAAGGACGTTGGGGCCTATCTACTGGTATACAATACGTGAAGGGTCTCCATACCTCGGTCACCCCGGGTAAGGAGAAGCAGGAAAGCTTCGTACTCTGGAACCTGCGTGCCAACTACCGTCTGTGCAGTTTTGCCGACGTCTTCGTCAAGGGTGAAAACCTGCTGGCACAACGCTATGAAATCAATGCAGGCTTCCCCATGCCGAAAGCTACGGTGATGGGAGGTGTAAATATCAACTTTTAATACTGTTGCGAAGGAGTGTATTCCACCCGATAAATGCGGTCGAAGAATGGTGCCCACTCATTGTCCGTGATGCCAATCTGCAGACCGTAGAAGTGTGTACCAGCTTCCCGACAACGGCGAATCTCCTCCATAAAGGCAGGTGAAGAGTGAGGAATCTTGAAATCGCTGACCCAAAGCACATCGGCATTCATATACTCCTTGCCTTCTTTGAGCAGGCGGAACGTGGCTTCTAGCATACGGGTGGCATCTGTATCCCCGCAAGCTGTCTTTGAGAAGAATTCGAGCAGCCTTGCCCGCTCTTTCCTTACGTCAATCGGATGGATGGAGACGGAAAAGGCTATCAGAAAGCAGTTCCGCCGTTGACGGTCGGCTATCTCCAGGAGCTTTATCAGCAGGGAGTGGGTAATCTTCTCCGGCTTGCCAGCCATGCTTCCCGAGGTGTCCAGACAGACAATCATCGGACCTTTGGGACGGGCAGGCTTGGTTTCGATGCGCCGGGCAGGCTGCATGATTTCCGATTTATAACGGAAGGTCTGGAGCTTGCGAGTAAGGTATTTGTAGACGAACAAATCTTCCAGTTCGCTGTCGGCGGAATGGGCAAGCTCAATGGGAAGCAGGGCATTGAGGTCGTTGCCGGTACTGATACCCAGGATGTCACATTTGGAGGAGTGCTCCATTTTGTAGACGTTTCCCTCGGCAACGCGGATTTGCTCACGTCCTTCGTCGTCTGCCATACGCCCCATCTTGCGGGCCACTTTCACTATCTCGGGGCAAGAGCGCTGGATGCGCACGATTTTCCGTATACGCTCAAAGTCGACAGTATTCCACAAGCCGCTCATCATGCCCCAGGTCTGGAAGAATTCGTCCTTATCCACCCGGTTCTGGCGGATGTACTCGGGGATGTCTTTCAGATTGGAACGGAGCCTGAGCTCGAGGGCATCTTTGCGGAAAGCAATCTCTTTCTCCTTTTCTTCGTGCATCTTCAGTTGGAAGGCGTCTTCCCAGTCGTCCACCATTTTCTCCCAGACTTCATCGTCCGCATATCCTCCTTCTGTGCCGAAGTGGCTGCGGTAGAAACGGGAGTCGAAGCCGTACTCCCGGTATTTGTCGGAAATCTGCTGGAGCAAGGCTTGCCAGCCGTCTTTCCGCTTTGCCATGGACCATTCCAGCACGAGCTTCATCCCGGTCCGTTCCGACTGGCTTTTCCGGAGGTTGTACCGCTCCTTCTCCAAGTTCAATTGGATGAACTGAATCATGGTGTCGTAAAAGATACGTGCACAGACCTCATCGCCCAGCACCTGCACCTTGACCATGGAGTCGTTCATCACAGAGAGTAGATAGGCATACAAGGGCTCGGTATCCGTCTCTGCGCACTCTCCGGTGGCAACGAAACGGTCCAGTGCCTGCACATAGAAGGCGGTGTCATATCGGGTGACGGTAGTGTTCATCTTCTTCTTGGTTACTGGAGGATTATTCGTCTCCATATCTCAGTTTGCGCATGTCCACACGCGCCCAGGCTATTTCCTTGCGGACGATGGAGACGTATTGAGCTACGCTCTTTTTGTCTTCTTCGGAGACGAAAAGGTTGTCGGACAAATCTCTTACCAGGCGGTCTATGCTGGTGGCGGCGGTGTCCAGTTCCGTCTCGTAGTCACGGTCGGTGACGGAGAGGTTTCCCAGCCAGAGTTGTTGCTCCTCACCTCGTTGCAGACGCCGCATGGGGAAGCGCACACCGTTGATGTAGAGATGCTTGTCGTCGCGGTAGAGGGTGACGCGTTCGGTGCCTTCCTCTTTCACGGCGCCGGTGTCGGCAAAGGCGCGGATGATGGTACGCTTGGGATTGATGGGGTCGGCATACATTACGCCCAAGGTGGGGGCATCTTTGGCGCTGTACTCCTTCAGATTTTTGTAGTCCACGATAAAGATGTAGGTGTTGCCCGTACCATGTTTCTCCACCTGGTAGTAGAAGTGTTCCGTTATCAGCAGGTCATCGTCCCTACGGTCGCCGGCAAGGCGGGCTTTGTCGAGGGCTTCGCGCACACGGCTGACTTTCAAATCGGATTTCAGCGAGGAGGCGATACCGGCAATCTGTTTTGTGTGGGACACGAATAAGGCACGGATAACGATGTCACGGATGGCAACGCTCTCATCAGGCTCACTCCATAGGCAGTGGTAGACGGGAAGCAGGTCGGTCATGGAGACTTCCGTGCGGCCGTGGACGAAGGCGGAGGTCTTGAGCAGCTTCACGATGTTTTTCCAGCGGCGGTCGCTGACGTAGACATTGCGGCGCAGGTCGGAGTCTTGCATCTCTACGCTTGTCAGTCCGTGGCGAATGGCTGTGATGCAGGAAAGAACATCGAGAGGCAAGGTTACGCGGCGTATCTCAGCTTGCCATTCGGCATACTCGCGGTCGGAGATTTGCCATTCGCAGGCAGTCGTTTCCGGATGGTCGGCAGAATCGTCCAGCAGCATTTTGTAGAAAGACTCTTCCTGCTTGACGCAGGTGCAGAGAATGCGGATAAGGAAGCGGTCCCATAGGGCTTCCAGTCCCTCGCCTTGAGCGGGCAGTTCGTTACTGGCAGCTACGAGCAGTTTGAGGGGGAGATGCAGTTCCTTGTCGCCGTTGCGGAAAAGTTTCTCGTTGATGACGGTCAGCAGAGTGTTCTGTATGGCAGGGCCTGCTTTCCATATTTCGTCCAGAAACACGACATCGGCTGTGGGCAGATAGCCGTCGATGGCACGTTCATACTTGTCGGATTCTTTCAGTCGGCTAATGCTGACAGGACCGAAAATCTCGTCGGGCGTAGAGAAGCGGGACATCAGGTATTCAAAGGCACGGGCATCTGTAAAAGCCGACTTTAGCCGCCTGGCTACCATTGACTTGGCTACTCCCGGAGGTCCCAGGAGCAGGATGCTCTCGCCTGCCAGGGCTGCCAGCAGGGAGAGGTTTATTTCGGTTTCTTTTTCGTATACTCCCCGGTTCATTTCGGAAAGGAGGAGGCGGATGCGTTGGATCATTTCCACAATATGATTTATTTATAGTCAGTACTCATGTATAAAGAAAAGTGTGTAAAGATACCAAATAGTAGCGAAATCAGAGAGATTCTTATTAAGATTCACTATCTTTGGAAAACAAATACACACAGACACGCACACACACGTTGTGATTTGCTTTCATTTTAGTATCTTTGAACCATTGGAAACAGCACTGTATCAGGTTGAACGCCCCTGAAGAATGTTGTGATTTGCTTTCATTTTAGTATCTTTGAACCATTGGAAACAGCACTGTATCAGGTTGAACGCCCCTGAAGAATGTTGTGATTTGCTTTCATTTTAGTATCTTTGAACCATTGGAAACAGCCACAGGAAAGTTCTTCTCCGTATCGTATGTGTTGTGATTTGCTTTCATTTTAGTATCTTTGAACCATTGGAAACAGCAATCATGCAAGGCAACAACGCTTTGACATCGTTGTGATTTGCTTTCATTTTAGTATCTTTGAACCATTGGAAACAGCGCCAGTGCCAAAGCTGAACGGGATAAAATCGTTGTGATTTGCTTTCATTTTAGTATCTTTGAACCATTGGAAACAGCTTAAGGATGCAAATGGAAACAATGTATCTTAGTTGTGATTTGCTTTCATTTTAGTATCTTTGAACCATTGGAAACAGCAATGCTTTGTCATCTACTACATCGGTAATCGTTGTGATTTGCTTTCATTTTAGTATCTTTGAACCATTGGAAACAGCAGTGTCCCACGTCGAATCGGCATTAACTCCGTTGTGATTTGCTTTCATTTTAGTATCTTTGAACCATTGGAAACAGCCGTTGGCTTGTGAACATACAACGAAGTATTGTTGTGATTTGCTTTCATTTTAGTATCTTTGAACCATTGGAAACAGCTTTAACACTATCAAAGATGCGAGGAATAAGGTTGTGATTTGCTTTCATTTTAGTATCTTTGAACCATTGGAAACAGCAAGACTGATGAACCTTGCCTCCGACAATCTGTTGTGATTTGCTTTCATTTTAGTATCTTTGAACCATTGGAAACAGCCGATCATTTTAAATTAACCTTCACTATGTGGTTGTGATTTGCTTTCATTTTAGTATCTTTGAACCATTGGAAACAGCATTTTGATAAAAATCTTATATTGAAAACCAGTTGTGATTTGCTTTCATTTTAGTATCTTTGAACCATTGGAAACAGCTAATAGCGGTAAATCTGCCGTTGGATTGCAGTTGTGATTTGCTTTCATTTTAGTATCTTTGAACCATTGGAAACAGCGGTAGTATGATCGATTACGAGCTGCTGCCGGTTGTGATTTGCTTTCATTTTAGTATCTTTGAACCATTGGAAACAGCTATTGGAAAGAGCTTGAGGTAAATTCACACGTTGTGATTTGCTTTCATTTTAGTATCTTTGAACCATTGGAAACAGCCCAGAACCTTGTTCCAAACATTCCAAAGAGGTTGTGATTTGCTTTCATTTTAGTATCTTTGAACCATTGGAAACAGCTCAGCAAGACGATTATACTCGTAACGATACGTTGTGATTTGCTTTCATTTTAGTATCTTTGAACCATTGGAAACAGCAGCAAGAACTTTTTTAGCTTGGTTATAATGTTGTGATTTGCTTTCATTTTAGTATCTTTGAACCATTGGAAACAGCAGTATCCCAGGTTGAATCAGCTGCAACTCCGTTGTGATTTGCTTTCATTTTAGTATCTTTGAACCATTGGAAACAGCTCAATACTACGAGAACGAGCACGTTCACGGGTTGTGATTTGCTTTCATTTTAGTATCTTTGAACCATTGGAAACAGCATATTATCTGGCACAGCTAATAGTAACTAGTTGTGATTTGCTTTCATTTTAGTATCTTTGAACCATTGGAAACAGCTAGGTGGGAATAATTCTTCTACACTCTTATGTTGTGATTTGCTTTCATTTTAGTATCTTTGAACCATTGGAAACAGCTTGAATCGAACAGAGATGTGTTACAACGATGTTGTGATTTGCTTTCATTTTAGTATCTTTGAACCATTGGAAACAGCCGTCAACGCTTTTCCAGTATGTAAGTTTTGTTGTGATTTGCTTTCATTTTAGTATCTTTGAACCATTGGAAACAGCAGAACACAAATAATACTTTTCCATAACATTGTTGTGATTTGCTTTCATTTTAGTATCTTTGAACCATTGGAAACAGCAACGACTACCAGAAGTAGGAGCAGTTTTAAGTTGTGATTTGCTTTCATTTTAGTATCTTTGAACCATTGGAAACAGCTTTAGAATATAGATTAAAAGGGTCACAGTGTTGTGATTTGCTTTCATTTTAGTATCTTTGAACCATTGGAAACAGCAAACAATAAATAGTTGCATAGCTTTTCCTGTTGTGATTTGCTTTCATTTTAGTATCTTTGAACCATTGGAAACAGCCGTCTTGAGCGAATGGGTCAAAAGAATAGCGTTGTGATTTGCTTTCATTTTAGTATCTTTGAACCATTGGAAACAGCGATATCCCCCAATCTGAATTCGGCGACTCTGTTGTGATTTGCTTTCATTTTAGTATCTTTGAACCATTGGAAACAGCAGCTCGGAGTGGGCGAAACATCCAAAACAAGTTGTGATTTGCTTTCATTTTAGTATCTTTGAACCATTGGAAACAGCTGCCTTCCATCTGTCCCAGTACATAGTTTTGTTGTGATTTGCTTTCATTTTAGTATCTTTGAACCATTGGAAACAGCGAACCTTTGTTTCTCGCCATTGCTGCATTGAGTTGTGATTTGCTTTCATTTTAGTATCTTTGAACCATTGGAAACAGCATATGGAGCTACTTGCTCAAATCGAAAGGAGTTGTGATTTGCTTTCATTTTAGTATCTTTGAACCATTGGAAACAGCTCAAAGATTTTATTTGCTTTTCGTTTGCTCGTTGTGATTTGCTTTCATTTTAGTATCTTTGAACCATTGGAAACAGCCTGATGAACCTTAAATACGCTCATCATTGGGTTGTGATTTGCTTTCATTTTAGTATCTTTGAACCATTGGAAACAGCCTTTGTTCTTGCTTGAATTTCTTTCTCTGTGTTGTGATTTGCTTTCATTTTAGTATCTTTGAACCATTGGAAACAGCTGTTTATGCAGCAGTGTCCACAATAATCTGTTGTGATTTGCTTTCATTTTAGTATCTTTGAACCATTGGAAACAGCCGGTCAAGCTACTTGACGAACTGGATAACTGTTGTGATTTGCTTTCATTTTAGTATCTTTGAACCATTGGAAACAGCTACCAGTTCGACGGGCGGTGCGTCCTTCTGTTGTGATTTGCTTTCATTTTAGTATCTTTGAACCATTGGAAACAGCTCAAGGTTGCTACTTTATCAACGCAAAGCGGTTGTGATTTGCTTTCATTTTAGTATCTTTGAACCATTGGAAACAGCCTTTACGTTGCTTCTCCAACTGCTGTATGCGTTGTGATTTGCTTTCATTTTAGTATCTTTGAACCATTGGAAACAGCAAATAATGAGCGACGCCATGTGCAGCGCCGTTGTGATTTGCTTTCATTTTAGTATCTTTGAACCATTGGAAACAGCTGGGCGATACACGTACTACGCCCCACTGCGTTGTGATTTGCTTTCATTTTAGTATCTTTGAACCATTGGAAACAGCATTGCCCTTTAGAAACAGCCAAAGAAGAAAGTTGTGATTTGCTTTCATTTTAGTATCTTTGAACCATTGGAAACAGCTGATTACAAGTAACAATCTAATATTCAAACGATTACACATAGTGTTAGAATATAAAAAAAGAATGCTGCTTCTAAAAAAATCCCGCCATTGCGCGGGATTTTTTTAGAATAATTCTAATTGTTGTCCAGGCGTATTCACATCCACAGTCTTTTTCCCATAAAAAAGTGCTATATTTCCAAATTGCTTGTCCGTAATGCACATAATTCCGACACTTCCATAGTCCGGTAAGAAAGATTTAACTCTTTTTATATGTACCTCCGCATTCTCACAACTCGCACAATGACGAACATATATAGAGAACTGGAACATCGTAAATCCATCCTTTTGCAGATTTTTTCTAAATTCCGCATACGCCTTTTTATCCTTCTTGGTTTCGGTAGGCAAATCAAACAACACTAATACCCACATAATGCGATATTCACTAAACCGGTCCATCACATCTCTGGATAGGATATTTTACGCAACTCACCACTGAAACATTTATACAGAGAAGCCGTAGTCTGCCCAACAGCTACCATCAACGGACTACGTTTTCCCGAAATAACAGTCTCTAATGTAGGAATTGTCAGTAACCTCGCTTTCAATTCTCTCGTCAATTCAACACAATTCGGTTCTGCTTCCTTGAATATATCATATACCAACCTATCCACATAAGGGCGATAAGGTTCCATTATATCATCTGCCAGACAATAAGCATTATAACGATTATGATGATGTATTCCCAAAGTAGGTAGAAGCCCACTTGTCACCAAAGCACGAGCAACAACTGCCCTCAAAATAGCATACCCATAATTTAACAAATTATTAGGAGGAATACCTTCTCTATCCCTTGTAAAGCCTTCTATTTTAAACAAATTCTTCCAATAATAAGCAGCTGCACGAGCCTCCAAATTATCAGAATCTCCACTCTTTACATCTGCAGCCCACACCTTCATACACTTTATTTCTTCTCCAGCACATTCATGCAATACTACCGTCTGATTCTCTATTTTGGCTTTTATTGTTTGCTGCCAAAGTTGTTTCATCAATGGTAGAGACGCACCAAGTTGATGACGAAACCTTTCATTTTGTGTAGTATTCCCATACAAAGGAAGCATTAAACCAACCGGCATACTTTTAGAATCGCAGGTTATGACTGCACAATTATTCTCAAGCAAAGCTTCCAATACTCCCGAAGTAATGGTTATCTGCTTATTGTCCAACACCACTACTCCAATATCTTCTATTGGCTTAGTCACTTCGGACATTCGTTTGAACCCTTCGGGTAAAGCACTGTTCTTCACCACCTCCGGCAATTTAATCACCAACTGGGCATTTTTTAAAGACAAATAGACCGGATTCCCAAAATAAAGTGTTTTCTTAATCATAGCATATAGACTTTACAAGTTATTCATTCATCATTTTCAAGAAAAGGAAGCTCTAAAGTATCATTCTGTTTATCAGAATCCAACAGAAAATTTTCAGGAGAAACAACACTTCTACCCAACTCTTTTTCAGCTTGTTCACGTGCTACTCCGGCTACATTTCCTCCACGTTGTGCTACTTGCTTACTTTTAGTAAATGTATCTGGTTTTTCTTTCTGAGAAATTTCCGTTGTGACACGTTCTCCAAGCATTGTAAATATCAACTCCAAATCAGACATGTGGTCACGAAGATTCTGATTTTTCTTCGTCAGCCCCTTATATATTTTATAATCCGAAGGAGTCAATCCAAACGTTGCTCTAGATATTTCTGCCGTAAGAATGGCATAACCACTTTTTTCCGTGATTCCCCTTTCTTTCCATTCATCCGTCAAATTCTGACGAATGGCGATTCCTCTCAAACGTTTGTCAATCCAATCTTTTGGATAACCTTTTTGCTCATATAGTTCTTTCATGCGCTCTTGAGCCAATTCCGGATTTTCTATTTCCTGTACACGCTCATAACCTACTTGTGCTAACCAAAGCTTGAAAGGTTCAGCTTTAGGAGAAGGAATAGATTGAATGATACGGAATAAAGCCTGCACATTTGCCGCCAACGTTTTTCGTTTTTTTCCTGTATCTGTCACCATTTCTACCTGGGGACAAGTTGTCCCCAGGTAAGTAGCCAGTTCTTCATCCCGTTTTCGCATCTTCTTCAGATAATCCGTAGGATTCACACTATCAGTCAATACACCAACTACATCTACAACAGAGAAATACCATTGCTGTTCTTCCTCGTTCCATACGGAACGGATCTTTTTCTCTTGAAACAACTTTATATTATTCATTTACTCTATACTTAACTTCTATAATACGGCCTAACCTATCAACTTTTACTGGAATACAAATATTCTTTATCATTTCACCATCCCATGATTTTTCTGCTTTATTATTAGAACCTAATTCTTTAGTGGAAATAATAGCATTTGATATACTTTGAGGTATAAAAAAGCATTGATTACCAGAAGATGAAACCATCTTATAAATCCTCCCCCTATCTATCGGTTCATTTATCCTACCAAAATCCCGCTCTTCTTCGGTTGGCAGATATACCAAATCATTAGGAGACAGCCAAAACAATAATTTATCTCCCTTTTCATTTCTGTCCGGTACAGGAACAAGCCCTTGCTTCTCACGCTCTATAACCCAATTTAAAGGAATAGTCTCATACGTTCTGTTTCCATCTTCTGTTATGTAAATAGCAAAGAACAAGTTAGTACCTTTAGCAGCTTCCACCCATTTGGCACCTTTATTGCCAAGTACACCGACTTTAAATTTATTTCCACGCGGTTCATACACCCTCACCTTATATATAGGCTGATGTCCTTTACCATCATTCAGTTGTAAAAGATTACGGTTCATTTCTTCTATACCTTCTGCAGAAAAAGCCAACTCCGCCTTTCCTTCTTTTGATTTCAGATGATTCAGGAGTATTTTCTGTATGCCAGTATCCGTCACCGATGCTATCTTCTTCTCATTGAAAGTTGAGTCCAATGATTTACGTACTGCAACTAAAGGTTCAGTAGTATTTTCCGTAAAATAATAAACAGCGACTTTGGCTATATCCAGCTCTTTCCACAAGAAAGCATTCTCTTTGAAATATTTTTCAATTTTCTTCTTATCATACTTATATGATAACAATTCAAGAACCTTATTTTTTACTCTTTTGTCAACAATCATAGAAGGAGTATCCAAAGCGACAGATAGGCGTACCACCTTTACCTTTCTTAAATTTACCGCTCCAAAAACCGTATCTTTGTGCATCGGTTTACGGATAGCCCAACTATCACCGATTTTCTGTTTCTCATAAACACGAGTCCCATTTGCATCAAAATGTTGATAGATATTGGTTGTTTTATTTATTATACGCAAATTCTGTTTCAAGCTAACTATTATCCCACTCAACGCTTCCCTTGCATCTTGCGTAAAAGTAGTCCATGGTTTCTTTATAATCCATCTATAATTACCATTACCATCCCCCCTACTCTTATCACACAACAGTCTCTGCAAATCATAACGGGAAATTTTCGCATTCCGGCTTGCAGACTCATTATTCAGATAGTTTACATGATTCCGTGTAGCACAAGCTATTACTATTGCATCCATAGCATGATGCCGATGGTCTATACGCTTCTTACTGAATCCTTTCTGATATTCAAGGGGCACTGCTGTTTGAAAAACTTTTTTTCCGTCTTTATTCTCCCAATGTCCAAAACACTGGGTTTCGGTCAAAGCATTTAAACGTTCAAAACGAGGACTTACAATACTATTCCAGACGTCATTCATGCCCCAATCCTTTTTCAGCCTGTCCGTCACGCTTCCTGTACAAACTAATATGTTTTTTGAAACAGCCTCCGGTTCATATTCACCGCTATCATTCTTTTCACGAACGATATTCGACAAAAGTCCTTTGACAACCTTACTGATATACCGGCTATCGTTTAATTGGCGTTCAATAAATTGCTCGGGAATATCATCCATCAACAATTTCTTCATTTTTATGCCCGATTTTGCATATTGTTCTTTTACAAAACGTTCGTAACTATCCACAGAAAAGATTTCTACTGTCTTTCCAAAACCCACTTCCACTTTCTGTCCATGATGATTCTTGATAAACTCATATCCCAGTTGATTATCTTTCAACTTGTTCACAGCAGATTCACATATCACTTTGTTAGAGAATGAATCATCAAAATAGCGGGATTGAGGTATAACATGTTCTATCTCATACGCAGCAGTAAATAATTTAGCCAAAGGTATCAGCTCACCGGTATAAGGTGAACGATATTTCTGTTCCAGCCATAATTTATAACGCAAGAATTCTGATTTCGTCGGTAATTTACTGGTATTGAATTTTTTCAATATCACATCTATATCTTCCGGAATCTGTTCTTCCCCCTTTAAAACTGCATCCTCATAAATCCGCAATATTTCTTGTTGACTTGGTGAATAGGGACGGACATTCTCTACCCCATATTCCGGATTCACAAATTCAGCAAGCAATGCCTTTATACGTAAATTGGCATTTTCATTCTCCAGAATCTGAGTAGTCATTCTTTTTCGCTTGTCCGCAGGATTTTTCATCTCGCGCCCTAACTCAATATGGATTTCATCAATTTTCCCAACCTGTTTCCAAATATCCCTGACAACTCTCAATGTCTCGGTTATCACTTGTTCTACGATAGGATTTCGTAGTGAATGTTGCTTAAAAGCAGCCAGATAAGCATCAATATCAGCAGGGCTTTCCCATTTGGTTATTTCTTTATCTTCGGAATGACGATTATACACTACATAACAAGCCAACCACAACGGAAGCCTCTTAAAACAAGATATATCCGACAAGTTCATCGCCTTTTCTCTAACCTTGGCACCTATACTCTCATCACACTCACCTGCTATTATCCTTTCTATTCTTTCCTTGGTTGTACCATCAATCAACGACATATCCCAATACTTTCCGCACCTCATCAAAGGCAACAACTTCTTTATCGCCTTGGCAGAATAAGCGCCATATTCAGACTTGAAAGGAGGAAACTTCTTGAACACTTCCACAAAGGATTCATTCAATCCGTTCTTAACCGCAAAAGTCGCCAATGCTTTCTCTATTTCCTGCTTGTCACTTACAGAATATAAGATATGCCACAAGGCTGTTTCTTTTTCATCAGATAAAAAGTCAATACCAATACCGGCCTTTTCCAAACGGGAAAGAATCGCATGTCTCGTCTCATTACATGGGTAGAACTTATCCTCGACATAATTCCAACGATAATTATTTATTTCCTTTTTCAGTCCAAACGCAGGATATCTCAGAAAAGCTTTCTGATCTATTTCCTTTCGAGAGTTCAGCCAATCAAATAGAGCCACATAATCATCTTCTGTTTTCAAAAACTCCGTTGTCACATCCACATCCAAATGTAAAGTTCCATTTACTTCCCTTTCCTTTTGATATACCCGAATATTGGAAAGGAAATACCATAAACGGAATTCCTGAAAAAGAGGATGTGACTTGGCTATACACTTTAACGGAGCTGTTTTGATTTCACCTGTTTTGCGGTTTACATATTCATTTTCCTCATAAGGGCAATTAGCTATCAATGACTTTTTGGTTTTCAACGGCCTTTGATAAAACAAGACATCATCTATTAACAAATAGATAAAGTCCCGGTTAGCTATATTTCTCCGTTGCACTTCATTACCCGGATACAACGCTTCAATACACCTCATGTATAAATCTCTATCCTGCAATTCTGCATGAAAAGCACATTGCTTCTGCAAAATAAAGTTCAGTTCCTCCTTGTAAAACTTTCGTTCTACTGTTTTCACCAATTTTCCTATTATCTTTTGTTGTGGCTCCTGCAACAAAGCATCATATATATAACTCCCAATCGTTTTATGAGTACCGGTAATGTCCGCTTCGGTCCTTTTCTTTATTAACATCCAATCATCCTCTTTAGGCGCTCTGAAAGAACGCTTCACCTCACCATACTTATCAAGCTTTGGAGTACCGTCCGGATTTAAGTCAGTAGTGACAATAAACTCTTTTACCCGTCCTTCCCAGTCCAATGGGACATTACTGCTTCTACGATATACCCATCCATTCTCCAGATGTACATTATACCATATATCCCGGCCTTTCTTTTCATCAGTCGCTTCCACCGACAAGACTTTCAATGCATAAAATTCAACAGATTTTCCTGCATTGTCTTCCTCCTCTTCTCCTCTAAGCTGATAATAACCACGTTTCTGATTAAAGTTCAAAAGAATCCATGCCAGTTCTTCTTTACTTATCATTTCTGTCAAAGCTTTCTTACGGAGATAATAAACTGTCCAGTCATAAGGGATTTTTTTACCATCAAAAACCAATGAAGGTTGGTGTTTTGCAAAATCCGCCAACATTTCATTAAACGCTGTCTGAAATAAAAAAGAGTATTTTCCCCATCTATCCTTTACCCATGGCAATTTCGGTTCGCTGCCTGACAAGAATTTACCCGTATGCTTTTCAAAATCTATTCCTTTTAAATAGTGTTCCGGCAGGAAGCCAAGAATCTTCAAAACTTTATGCAACCGTTCACGGCGTAGTAATTGTCGCTCTCTCAATCGACGCACCCCTCTAAAACGGGTTCTTTCAGCTGTCTGTGATACAGAATTCCCTTTGTCAAAGTCTCCCAAGATAGCAGCATCCATCGGAATTATTCTACTGCCAGCCATTTCTATCCAAATTCTCTCGGTCTGTTCTTTAATTACAGAGTTTATTACAGCCCATCCTATACTATTGGTTCCCAAATCCAATCCAAGTATCGTTCTCATAGTATTATATTTTGAATATTTTCTTCAAAGGTATTTTTTTTTTCAATATAAGCATTGTATTTCCATATTTATTTTATACATTTGTCATACTAAAATGAAGCAAGTCACAATAAGGATTATTCCGTTGTGAAAACATTAGGTTCCCTCGTCCTTAACGGGGGATTTTTTATTTCCAAAAACTAATTATCATTCCCAATATCCCTCTTTTGCCGAAAACTAAAACTTTCTTCCCCAAACACTACTCTTCGTATCACTATATTTTATACCTTTGTTCACTAAGAATTAATCGTCCCATACCCATTTCTGTTTCGTCCGACAGCTGTCGGACGATAATTAAACAACTGTTGGACGATAATGCAACAGTTGTCGGACGATTAGTTTTTAGGAAGAAGAAAATTAATCCGCTTAGCGACAAAAATAATTCCCCGAAGCGACGAGAACTGTTTATCGCTATAAACAAAAATAAATATCTTATGAGCGCGTATTACGACCTTTACGAAACGCCTTCGCCCGACGGGAAAGAAGACAAGAAATCACTCCATGCACGTATCTGCCCGAAAAGGACTTATACCCAAAAGGAGTTTGTGGAACATATCGCAACTTTCCAACATCTGCCCAAGAATGTGATAGGGGCAGCATTGGATGCCTGCATTGACGAGTTGTGCGACCTCCTTGCCAACGGAAACATCGTGGAGCTGGGAGAACTCGGATTCTTCAGCACTTCACTGAAATGTTTGCGCGAGACCGACGACGAGAAAAAGAAAATCCGCTCCGAATCCGTCCAATTCCAAAACGTACACCTGCGCATCAGCAGCACGTTCCGCAACAACATCAAGAAGAAAATGACGTTGGAACGTGTACACTCCACTACCAAGAAATCGAAAAAAGTAGTAGAGACCACCGAAGAAACAAGAAAAGCCGAACTGGAACTGTTCCTCAAGCAGAATGTATGTATCAACAAGAACGAATACATCCAGCTAAGCGGACTAACCAGACATGCCGCCATAGACGAACTGAACAACTTCATCCGGCAAGGGTTCCTGCGCCGCCGCGGAATGGGAAGGTCAACGGTCTATGTGCGACAAGAAAAAGACACAGCAAACGAAATTTAGGGGGGCAAGCACAGAGACACAGAGACATAGAAATTAATTTGAAAAGAATCTCTGTGCCTTTGTATTTTCGTGTTCATCCCCCCAAAATAATAAAACAACAAACAATGGAAAAATCAACAGAACCCCAACCCTGCACGCAGTGGTTCGTCTTCTTCAAAGACCAACTGCTGCTGAAAAAAGGATATACAGACAAAGGAGAAATAAAATACAGCGTACCCGTCAGTATAGAGCCTCCTCTGACACCGGAAGCCGGAAGTAATATACACGAAGTGTTCCCCCCCAACGGCAAGCAAGTACGTGCATTCGCCTTGGAACAGCCCGTGGCCGAAACCGATGAATGGGTCATGATAGGCCTGCGCGCATCGTACGACTACATCTCGCCGGACGAGTACCGTTCTGCAGGAAAGGCCTTCCAGATACTCTATTGGGACGAGCACAGCCGCTTCTGCCCCGTGTGTGGCACCGCCATGGAGCACCAGACCCCCATCATGAAGAAGTGTCCCAACTGCGGCAATGAGATGTACCCTCCCGTTTCCACCGCCATCATTGTACTGATACGCAAAGGAGACGAAATCCTGCTGGTGCATGCCCGGAACTTCCGAGGAACCTTCTACGGACTGGTGGCAGGCTTCCTCGAAGCCGGCGAGACACTGGAAGAATGTGTGGAACGGGAAGTTTTTGAAGAAACGGGGCTGAAGGTAAAGAACATCACCTACTTCAGCAACCAGCCCTGGCCCTACCCCAGCGGATTGATGGTGGGTTTCATTGCCGACTACGAAAGCGGGGAGATAAAACTGCAGGAAGATGAGCTAACCGCTGCCGCCTTCTATTCCAAAGACAACCTGCCCGAAATTCCACGAAAGCTGAGTATCGCAAGAAGGCTGATAGACTGGTGGATGGAGAACAATTAAAAATTAAAGAATTAAAAAGAGGGGGGAAGAAATTTAAAAAAGCAAATTGCGGAAAACACACACTCACAAACGAACAACTACGAATGAAACGACTCTCATTCACATCAACCAATCGGTGTGTAACCGCAATCTGCATATACTAAACTTCCCTGCAAACGTTTTGTTCATCAACCATCGGGTTTAAGTCTTTATTTAAGTTTTCTTTCAACACAGAAGCAAAAGGAAGAGGCGCAGCCCTCACGGGTTACGCCTCTCCGAACACTATATACACATTTTTTCCTCTTTCCTATCAAATGCCGAGTGACTTGCGCACTGCCTCCACTTTCTTCTCAGCTTCGGCATCGGCGCTGGCATAGCATTTCGGACAACCCATCTCGCCCTTCACCTCGATATAGAACTTGATTTTCGGTTCCGTACCGGAAGGACGGACAGAAATCTTCGTACCGTCTACTGTGAAATACTGGAGTACATTAGAAGTCTCCGGCATATCCAGCTTGCTTACGTTGCCCTGAGCATCGGTAGCCTCCAGCGTCTTATAATCCTTAATCAGGCTGACAGCCGAACCGCCGATTTCCTTCGGGGGATTGGCACGGAAGTTATCCATCATCGCCTTGATTTCTTCGGCACCGCTCTTGCCGGGTTTCACCACGTTCACGGTGGTTTCCTTAGAGAATCCGTATTCTACATAGATTTCCATCAATACGTCATAGAGTGTCTTGCCCTGGTCTTTGGCCCAAGCACAGATTTCGGCCAGCAAGGAGCAGGCAGAAACCGCATCTTTATCACGGACAAAGTCTTCGGCCAGGAAGCCATAGCTTTCTTCACCACCACCGATATACTGCTGCTTGCCTTCGCTCAGACGGATTTCGCGGGCAATCCACTTGAAGCCGGTATAGCAATCGCGCATTTCAATCTTGTTCTTATCTGCCACAGCCTTGATAAGTTCAGTGGTCACGATGGTCTTCACGATGAAGTCATTCGGCTGCATCTTGCCCATTGCAATACGGTTCTTGATGATGTAGTACAAGAAAATGAGACAAGTCTGGTTACCATTAATAAGCACCCACTCGCCCTTATCGTCCTTGCAGGCCATACCGACACGGTCGGCATCCGGGTCACTTGCCATCACGATGTCAGCGTCAATCTTCTTGGCCAGCGCAATGGCCATGGAAAGGGCTTCGGCATTTTCGGGATTCGGAGAAACCACCGTCGGGAAATTGCCGTCCTTCACCATCTGTTCGGGCACGCAGTTGATATTCTCAAATCCCCACTCCTTCAATGAGTCCGGAATAAGCACGCGGCCTGCGCCATGAAGCGGAGTATACACAATGCTGAGGTCTTTCTGGCGACGGATGACTTCGGGGTCGATAGAGATGGAGTGAACCATGTCCAGATAAACCTTATCCACTTCCTTGCCGATAATCTGAATCAAGTCCTTGTTGCCGTTGAACTTGATGTCGGCCACCGTCACCTTGTTCACCTCTTCGATAATGGCAGTATCGTGCGGAGCAAGCACCTGCGCACCGTCATCCCAATAAGCCTTGTAGCCGTTGTATTCTCTGGGATTGTGGCTGGCGGTAATGTTGATACCGCTCTGGCAACCGAAGTGGCGGATGGCGAATGAAACTTCGGGCGTAGGACGAAGGTCATCAAAAAGATATACCTTGATGCCGTTTGCAGAGAAGATGTCGGCAGAAATCTTTGCGAACTTGTCGCTATTGTTGCGGCAGTCGTGCCCCACAACAACGGAAATATCCTTTTTTCCGGCAAAACATTTGTTCAGATAGTTGGACAAGCCCTGTGTTGCGGCACCTACGGTGTAGATGTTCATGCGGTTTGTACCGGCACCCATGATGCCACGCAGACCACCCGTTCCAAACTCCAGGTCTTTGTAAAAACTGTCTATCAATTCGGTTTTATCTGGATTTTCCAACATGCGTTTCACTTCTGCCTGAGTTTCGGCATCATATGCCGGGGTAAGCCATTTTTCGGCCTTCTCAGTCACCTGCTTAATCAGTTCCTGATTTTCCATAAGACTGTTATTGTTTTAAGGGTTAATATAAACTTTTTTGTAAGACACAAATGTAGAAGAATAAGTTCAAATATCCTAATTTTATTCAGGCATTTTATATCTGTCTCCCGTCTGCTTAACGTACTCTTCAAGGAACTCCTTCGGGTATCCCGGGCGGATTACGCCTGCCGGCTGGCCGATGGAATTACGTTCGAATTGACCGTTTTTCATACGTTTGACAACGCCGTCATTATACTTTACGACAAGAAACTCGCCAAGACGTTTCCAGGTATCGAAAGTGCTTTGGGCGGTCATGTTCGTATAGTTGGTTAGGAATGCCTTCGCTTTGGCAGGGTCTTTTTCCAAAAGTTTGGCAGCAGCAGCCTCAACGCCCTCCTGCGCTTCATTGAAAGTTGTCTCCAACTCTGTCTGAGTGGCACGCACGTCGTCTATCATCAAGTCATAGCGGGGATATACCATATTGGCCACCCAATTGAAAATCCAGAAAGCGGAGTTCCAGGAGAAAGTGATGTAATCGGCGCCGTCCACACGGGTGTAGCATACGGGAACCTTGTCCGTACAGCAATATACGGGCGTAAATACCGTCATGTTGGCATCATCCGTGCCAAACCACAGTACTCCACCGATAGGGTCGGGCAACTCGGAACGCATCTGTGCCACGAATACGAAACCACTCTGCTGGGTGGAGATGGGACGCTCATTGAAATATTCCCGGTCGCCCACTTTGAAAGAGAGTGGAGAAAGGCGGTACGGGGTATGATACGGGCCTGCACCGAAATCTTTGCTGATGTCGAGAGGAGTACCTTCATAATGGTCGCGCATGGCATTTTTCACATCCTGCACGGAAACCTTGCGGTTGGGTTTCACAAACAGAGGCATCGGAGTGTTCGTCTCACCTAATATATAAGGTAAGAACTCGTTACCACGGTCGGTAAACATATTGAAATAGCTCCATACACGGGCCTCGCAATAGCGACGGGCACCAAAATCGAGCGGAGCATAGGCATCGGCAAAACTGAAATCCTTGTTCACACCATCAAAGTAACCCTTCTCACGTGCAAAGGAGATGACGTCGGCAGAGTACATGCAGTTTTCCTTGTCATTCATATTGAACTGATGAATGCGGCTCTGGTTGGCATGTGCGGAGATACAATCATCGGGCACGCGGACAGCTACCCATACGGCACCGCGCACACCGGGTCCCTTGCCAATCATCTCCATGATCCATATCTCGTTGGGGTCGGCAATGGTGAAGGACTCGCCACTGCTGTAATAGCCATATTCCTGCACCAGTTCCGTCATCACCTTGATAGCCTCGCGGGCAGTGCGTGAACGTTGCAGTCCGAGATAAATCAAGCTACCGTAGTCGATGATACCGGTGGTATCCACCAGCTCGGGACGTCCGCCGAATGTCGTCTCACCGATAGTGAGCTGGAATTCGTTCATATTGCCGATGACGTTGTACGTCTGACGGGCCTGCGCTATCTGCCCGAGGTATTTGCCGGTATCCCACTCGTGTATGTCAATCAGCGTGCCTTTTTTGTGCATACCGGCAGGATAATGATATAGCTCGCCGAACAAGCCATAGGAATCGGCAGAATAAGAAACGATGGTAGAACCGTCCGCCGAGGCATTCTTGCCTACAATCAGATTGGTGCAAGCCAGTGCATTCGCCACGGCTGCCACAACAAACAAGACGGAAAGAGTCAGTCTTTTACTTTTCATACTTCTAATAAATTAAGGCCTCACCCCCATCCCCTCTCCGAAAGAGAGGGGAGAAGAGAATGATAGCTTGTTACACATATTTTTATTACACTTATTTATTACACTATATATAGCAAAAGTAACTTCCGACCTCCCCTCCCTACGGGGGAGGGGTCGGGGGAGAGGCTTTACCATACAAATTCAAACTGTTCGGTGGTACAGTTGCCACAGCCATCCGTCACCGTCATCTCCACCACATGCTTGCCGCCTTTCTCCACATGTTTCGGGTCGAGCTCGCACACCAGGTTACCACTGATGGAGTTGGGCTTTCCAAACAAGGCATATTTTCCGTCAATCGTACCCCGATAGGTGTTGATGCCGGTTTCCTTGTCCTTGGCCTTGAAGATGATTTTTCCCGTACGTCCCCACTGAGCTTGGTTCACGGGAGTTATCACCGGCGGAACCGTATCCACTGCCACAGTATAAGTCCCCAAATCCCGTATACGCACTTTCATGACACCATCCTCATACTTACCGCCGATGCGGTATTTTCCACCGCGCGCCGTTACGCCCGCCACATAATATTTGGTCATATCCTCTACCGGACGCCGGCGCAAGCCGATACGCAAATCGCAGGCATCGTGCATCGGAATGCGGGTATCGTTCAACTGATAGGTGAAAGCTATATCACCGCTATCAGCCCGCACGGAATAGTTCAACAGGACGTTATCGCAGAGCATTCCTTTCGGAATGACCAATTCTAACCCCGGTTCCTGCAGATAGTTCACCTTGTCCCACTTGAGGGCGTATTTCTCACGATGTTCCACCGGAGCAATTGTCGTCTTCTGCCCCTGCACCGTGAAGCAGACCTTGGAGGTATTTCCCAGCGCATCGCTCAGCGTATAGACAAACCGGTAAGGGCGTTCTTCGTTGATGTCCACCAGTCCACGGTTACCGTTGGATGCATGCAGCATGCGTAAGTGGTTTCCCGGCTCGATGAAAGACTTCATATACTGGCCGTGTGTCCACGAATTGATATAGCGGTTTTCTTCGTACGCAAAGCGGTCTACCGTACTGCGGAAGACTTCCTCGCCGTCCACTTCGAGAATCACCGTTTTCACGCCATATTTATTCTGCACTCCGTCCATATAATCATAAGCACGGATGCCTGCACCAATCAATCCCCAGGCGGTAATGGGTTTCGTAGGATGTGCCGGAAAAGCCCGTCGCGTCTGCTTACCTTCCACCACTCCTTTGCCCGGCTGAGGAAACAACATGATACCTTCGGCACGCGGGGCAGTCTTGTCCTTCACTTTGTCCATGAAGAAAGGCAGTGGGTCTATATATTCGTCCGTAGCCGTCTCTATCATATCCAGATGCAGGTGCGGACCGAAAGAGTATCCGGTGTTTCCGCTCAAAGCTATTATCTGACCGGCTTTCACGGGATATTCGCCCAAGATATGCACCCCGAGATTATTACTGCCTCTATCTCTATCGTCTCCCTCATCTGACACGGGAGCAGGCTCGGGAATTATCTCTACTTCCCAGCTTTCCTTTTCGTACTGAAGAGCCTTCACTCGCTTTGCCACTTCACCCACAAAGGCGCTAAGATGACGGTAGATGGCGGTATAGCCGTTATCATACACCACATCGAGCACATAGCCCGAGCCGTGGGTGACACGGATACGCGAAATATATCCGTCCGCCAGCGCACGTACCGGTTTGCCTATGGCGCCACCGGTCTTGAAATCCAGTCCGCCATGAAAATGGTTGGCACGTATCTCGCCAAAGTTACCGGAGAAAATGATGGGAAAATCAAAAGGCGGGATGAAGGAGGGCTTGTCTGTATCGGTTTCTTGGGCATAGCCGCTTTGCACACTACCAATAAAGAACAAAAGAGAGAAAAATATAGAATATTTCATATTTTGTACAGTCAATATTATTTTAAATGCATGCAAATATAAAAAGAATAGTTCTCTCTACCTACAGAAAGCTACAATTATCATTGATTAAAACATGCATAAAAATTCTGTTGAAGAACATAGATGCACCGATAACACCCAAGCCGGGAAATCGCTATATTGCGCCATGTTTAACCCCCCAATTAAAACTTTAAGGTTATGATTATCGGAGTACCTAAAGAAATCAAGAACAACGAGAACCGCGTGGGCATGACCCCTGCCGGAGTAGCCGAATTGGTGAAAAAAGGTCATACGGTGTATGTGCAGGCCACAGCAGGCGTAAACAGCGGTTTCTCCGACGATGACTACATCGCCGTAGGTGCAAAGACTTTACCGACCATTGAAGACACGTATGCCGCAGCCGACATGATTGTCAAGGTAAAGGAACCTATTGCACCGGAGTACAAACTGATTAAAAAGGAACAAGTGGTATTTACCTATTTCCACTTTGCAGCCGATAAATTGCTGACCGAAGCCATGATTGAAAGTGGTGCCGTCTGCATCGCCTACGAAACCGTGGAAAAAGAAGACCGTTCACTTCCGCTGCTTACCCCCATGAGCGAGGTGGCAGGACGTATGGCTACCCAAGTAGGAGCCCGCTTCCTTGAAAAGCCACAAGGCGGCAAGGGAAAACTGATGGGCGGAGTAACGGGCGTACGTCCCGCACGCGTACTTATCCTTGGAGGTGGTATCGTGGGCACCAATGCCGCACAGATAGCTGCCGGAATGGGTGCCGAGGTACTGATTGCCGACATCAACCTTCCCCGCCTGCGCTACCTGAGTGAAGTGATGCCGAAAAACGTAAAGACACTCTATTCTTCCACCCATAACATCAAGATGGAATTGCCGAACATCGACTTGGTAATCGGTTCCGTCCTCATCCCCGGTGACAAGGCCCCACACCTCATCACCAGCGAAATGCTGAAGATGATGAAACCCGGTACGGTACTCGTAGACGTAGCCATCGACCAGGGCGGTTGTTTCGAAACCTCCCACCCCACCACGCACAGCGACCCTACCTACATTGTGGACGGAATTGTACACTACGCCGTTGCCAATATCCCCGGCGCCGTACCCTTCACCTCCACCATGGCACTGACAAATGCCACCCTGCCCTACACTGTTTCCCTGGCATGTAAAGGCTGGAGACAAGCCTGCAAGGACGACTCGGCTCTGGCGCAAGGATTGAACGTAGTGGAAGGCAAAGTAACATACAAAGCTGTAGCCGACGTCTTCGGGCTGAAATATGAGGCGATTGAGTTATAAGTTATAAGTTATAAGTTATAAGTGATGAGTGATTTGTTGGTATTTTCCTTTCAGCATGGTAGCGCAGCACAATTACCAACAAATCACTCATCACTCATAACTCCCCCCCAACAAAGAATCCTTCTTCCTCGCATACTCCCACCACATAGCGAGCAGTGTGATGCAGAGGTTGAAAATAAACGGAAATTCCTTGGAATTAGTGTGGAACAAGGTCTGAAAGAAGTCTGTAATGAACGGGGACAATAGAATCGCCAGATAATTCATTACCATTACAAAGGCCAGTGCCAAAGTTGTTTTTTCCGGTATAGCCGTATCTACTGTCTCGTCATAAATCAGCGGTTGAATGACACCATATCCCAAACCAACCAACATACATCCCGGTATTATCAGCCATTCTTTAGGCGAAATCCATATCAAAAGCAAACCCGCTGCAATGGACAAAAGGCTGTAAAACTTTGTGTGTTTCCCCATCCACTTCACGATATGCCCCAGGAAGAAACCCGGAGCCATAATGGCAAGGAAGAATAAGGAGATCATCAATCCGGAATTTCCGCTGGAGAAGTGATGGGCCTCCATCAAAAAAGGCAAGTCAAAAGTAACCGCCAGCACTACATACGTAGTGACGCCATAAAACAGCATCAACTGTAGCAGATGGCGGACATGGATGCCGTATTTACCGGGAATCGCACGCTTGGATTCCTCCGGAACAACGGTAGCCGTATCTTCTGTTTTCTGCGGCTGACCGGTATCTCCCTTCAAATACCCGACAAGCAGCAGAGAAACCAACGGAAGCAGATATACCACGAAAGGCAAGTGCCAGTTTACCTCTGCCAGATACCCAGTCACCGCCGTTGCCACAACCAGCGTCACATTGGTAATGGCAGAACTGTAACCAAACTGCTTCACCCGATATTCCCCCGTGAAATAGCGTGAAACCAGACCGGTGGACAACGGAATAATCACCCCCGAACCGATGCCAAGCAAAGCGCTGACCACCATCAACTGCCACATTTTATCCGAAAAAAGATAAAGTACCCCACTGGTGGCAAACATCCAAAGCCCCGCTTTCAGCAGACGCACAAAGTCACGTTTCTCGGCCAGCTTGCCCGCCAACAGCACAAAAGGAATTATCAGCAGCGAAGGCAGGGAGGTAAGCATCTGTATATCCAGTTCTGTGGCATGTGGAAAAATGGTAGTAAGTTGTCCCAAAATAGGTGATACGGCCAATCCCGGCAAGGAAGTCAATGCAGAGACTGACCAAATGCCGACAAGCGTGATAAGGGGGATTGTACCCCTTCCGGTATTGATTTTCATATAGTAGTATATTAATTAAATGAATAATGTGGGAACAACAAACTTACCTTCAGAATGTTCGTTTTTTAAGATTTTACTACGCTGCCCTTTAATAAACGCCAAATAATGCAAAACCCCGGAACTTTCATCCGCAAACCCCGTTGTTGTGGGAAATTCGACGGGGAAAAGCCCCGCCGCCTAAACCTTTAAAAAACTTATTAATATGGAAGATTTGAATTTCAGAAAAGGAGATGCAAAAACTGAAGTATTCGGTTCAAACCGTATGTTACAACCCTCACCCGTAGAAAAGATTCCCGACGGACCTACTACCCCGGAAATCGCCTATCAGATGGTGAAAGACGAGACCTTCGCCCAAACGCAGCCTCGCTTGAATCTGGCTACATTCGTCACTACCTATATGGACGAATATGCAACCAAGCTGATGAACGAAGCCATCAACATCAACTACATTGACGAGACCGAATATCCGCGCATCGCCGTAATGAACGGTAAATGTATCAACATCGTGGCCAACCTCTGGAACTCTCCTGAAAAAGAAACCTGGAAAACCGGCGCACTTGCCATCGGTTCCTCGGAGGCATGTATGCTGGGTGGTGTGGCAGCCTGGTTGCGCTGGCGCAAGAAACGTCAGGCACAAGGCAAACCGTTCGACAAACCCAACTTCGTTATTTCAACCGGTTTCCAGGTGGTATGGGAAAAATTCGCCCAATTGTGGCAGATTGAAATGCGTGAAGTGCCTTTGACACTGGACAAGACCACGCTCGACCCCGAAGAAGCCTTGAAGATGTGTGATGAGAACACCATCTGTATCGTGCCTATCCAAGGCGTTACATGGACAGGACTGAACGATGACGTCGAAGCCCTCGACAAAGCCCTCGATGCCTACAATACGAAGACCGGCTACGACATTCCTATCCACGTAGATGCCGCCAGCGGCGGTTTCATCCTCCCGTTCCTCTATCCCGAAAAGAAATGGGACTTCCGTCTGAAGTGGGTACTCTCCATCAGCGTCAGCGGACACAAATTCGGTCTGGTTTATCCGGGTCTGGGCTGGGTTTGCTGGAAAGGCAAGGAATATCTGCCCGAAGAAATGTCATTCAGCGTAAACTACCTCGGTGCCAACATTACTCAGGTAGGCCTGAACTTCTCCCGTCCTGCCGCACAGATTCTGGGTCAATATTACCAGTTCATCCGTTTGGGATTCCAGGGTTACAAGGAAGTACAGTACAACTCTCTGACCATCGCCAAGTATATCCATGACGAAATCGGCAAGATGGCTCCGTTCGTAAACTATTCCGACGAGGTTGTGAACCCGCTGTTTATCTGGTATTTGAAACCGGAATATGCAAGAGCTGCCAAATGGACTCTGTATGACCTGCAGGACAAGCTGTCACAACACGGTTGGATGGTACCCGCCTATACACTGCCTTCAAAGCTGGAAGACTACGTCGTAATGCGCGTCGTTGTTCGCCAAGGATTCAGCCGCGACATGGCAGACATGCTGCTGGGTGACATCAAGAATGCCATCACGGAGCTGGAGAAACTGGATTACCCGACTCCTACCCGTATGGCACAGGAAAAGAACCTGCCGGTGGAAACCAAAATATTCAACCACGGATGCCGTACTCATAAAAAATAAATTAATTTACGATTAAACGATTTACGATGTACGATTAGAGTTTCTCTTGATACGGACTACGTTTAAAGGAGTAATTTCAATCGTAAATCGTACATCGTCTAATCGTACATCACAACGTGTTTATGGAAAAGAAAATATCAATTTCACAAATAAAGGAGGTTGCCCAAGAAGCCTACAATGAGGTGAAGGGCAGCACAGGAGGCAAGAATGCGGATTATATTCCCTACCTTGCCAACATAGACTCCAAACTATTCGGACTCAGCATCTGCCTGATGAACGGGCAGACCATCAATATAGGTGACACAGACTATCGTTTCGGTATAGAGTCCGTCTCGAAGGTACACACAGCCATCCTTATCCTGCGCCAATACGGTGCGCAGAAAGTGCTGGACATGATAGGTGCCGATGCCACGGGACTACCGTTCAACTCCATCATCGCCATCTTGCTGGAAAACGACCACCCTTCCACTCCATTGGTAAATGCCGGTGCCATTTCCGCCTGTTCCATGGTACAGCCAGTGGGAAACTCCGACAAGAAATGGGATGCCATTGTACAGAATGTCACTGAGCTGTGCGGCTCTGCCCCACAACTCATCGACGAACTGTACAAATCGGAAACGGCTACCAACTTCAACAACCGCTCCATTGCCTGGCTGCTGAAAAACTACAACCGCATCTACGATGATCCGGATATGGCACTCGACCTCTATACCCGCCAGTGTTCTCTCGGCATCACGGCCCAGCAACTGGGCATTGCCGCAGGAACCATCGCCAATAACGGTGTGAACCCCGTCACCAAACAAACGGTGTTCGAAGCCAGCCTGGCACCGAAAATTACGTCGATGATTTCGACCGTAGGCTTCTACGAGCATTCCGGCGACTGGATGTACACCGCCGGCATACCGGCCAAAAGCGGTGTAGGCGGTGGTGTAATGGCCGTATTGCCCGGTGTCATGGGAGTATCGGCCTTCGCTCCTCCCCTAGACGAAGCGGGAAACTCCGTAAAGGCCCAATCGGCAATCAAGTTCATCATGAACAAGCTCGGCCTGGGTGTGTTCAACGGTGATAACGTAACGATTACAGAATAAGTTTCTCTTTTTAGTTATGAGTTATAGGTTATGAGTTATTTGTTGGTAGGCACCGTAATCAGCAAATGACTTATAACTCATAACTTATGACTTTATAATGGACTTCATCATGAAAATGGCTCTATCAGAATTTGTATTGCGGGAAAAAGGTATCTATGGCATACTGCATGTCATTATATTGATACTGTCGCTATTTTTAGTTATCAGCATCTCTGTCGACACGTTCAAGGGGATCCCCTTTTACGAACAGTCGGTCTACATGAAAGTACAGTTGTGGATATGTGCCCTGTTCCTGGCAGATTTTGTATTGGAATGGTTCCTGGCAGAGAAGAAGGGTCACTACGTGGCCACGCATTTCATTTTCCTGCTGGTAGCTATACCCTATCAAAACATCATTGCCTATATGGGATGGACTTTCTCACCCGAGATAACCTATATGCTGCGTTTCATCCCATTGGTGCGGGGTGGTTACGCCATGGCTATCGTGGTGGGTTGGCTGACGTACAACCGCGCATCGGGACTGTTCGTTTCCTACCTTACCATGTTGCTGGCCACTGTCTATTTTTCCAGTCTGGCCTTTTATGTCATGGAGCATGGTCCCAATCCTTTAGTCAAAGGATATGGAGACGCCTTATGGTGGGCATTTATGGATGTGACGACGGTGGGTTCCAATATCATAGCAGTCACTCCCACCGGACGGGTACTGTCCGTACTGCTGGCTGCGCTGGGCATGATGATGTTCCCTATCTTTACAGTGTATGTAACGAGCCTGGTCGAACGGCGCAATAAGGAAAAAGAAGAGTTCTACAAGAAAGTTGCACAGAAGCCCGCGCCCAAAGCCGACGCTTCCTGAATAGTTAAAACCGGAACTTTCACTTATCCGTTGGGAACAACTCTCCCCAAGTGTTGTTATAGACGCTGATTTTGAATATATTTTTCATCTAAAACCTTAACTTATGGCAAATATTAAACAAACAGTGAAGCTGGGTGTATTTACCCTGGCAATCATGAATGTGACGGCAGTAGTATCCCTACGTGGACTTCCTGCCGAGGCCGTGTACGGAATGAGTTCGGCCTTCTACTACTTATTTGCAGCCATTGTTTTTCTGATTCCGACGTCACTTGTCGCCGCGGAACTGGCTGCCATGTTTCAAGACAAGCAAGGCGGTGTGTTCCGCTGGGTGGGCGAAGCCTACGGAAAAAAACTGGGCTTCCTTGCCATCTGGGTACAATGGATTGAAAGTACAATCTGGTATCCTACCGTATTGACATTCGGTGCCGTATCCATTGCTTTCATCGGCATGAACGACGTACACGACATGTCACTGGCCAATAACAAGTATTACTCGCTCGTTGTTGTCCTCATCATCTACTGGCTGGCTACGTTCATCTCCATGAAGGGCATGAGCTGGGTAGGTAAAGTGGCAAAGGTCGGCGGCCTGGTCGGGACTATTATCCCTGCCGCACTGCTGATTATCCTGGGTATTATCTACCTTGCCACCGGCGGACACTCCAACCTGGATTTCCACAGCAGCTTCTTCCCCGACTTGACGAACTTCGACAACGTGGTGCTTGCTGCCAGTATCTTCCTCTTCTATGCCGGTATGGAAATGGGCGGTATCCACGTAAAAGACGTGAACAATCCCTCCAAGAATTATCCGAAGGCAGTGTTCATCGGTGCGGCCATTACGGTTATCATCTTCGTGCTCGGTACTTTCTCACTGGGCATCATCATCCCGGCCAAAGACATCAGTCTGACACAGAGTCTGCTTGTAGGCTTCGATAACTATTTCCATTACATCCGCGCCTCCTGGCTGTCACCCATCATCGCCATTGCTCTGGCATTCGGGGTGCTGGCAGGTGTATTGACATGGGTTGCCGGTCCGTCCAAAGGTATCTTTGCCGTAGGAAAAGCAGGCTACATGCCTCCGTTCTTCCAGAAGACAAACAAACTGGGTGTACAGAAGAACATCCTTTATGTACAAGGCGGTGCAGTAACCGTACTGAGCCTTCTGTTCGTAGTCATGCCTTCCGTACAGAGTTTCTACCAGATTCTGTCACAGTTGACCGTAGTCCTCTATCTTATCATGTATATGCTGATGTTCTCCGGAGCCATCGTGCTGCGTTATAAGATGAAGAAGCTGAACCGTCCGTTCCGTATCGGCAAGAATGGCAACGGATTGATGTGGCTCATCGGTGGTCTTGGTTTCTGCGGGTCATTGCTGGCATTCGTATTGAGCTTTATCCCACCCAGCCAGATTTCAACAGGCAGCAACACTGTATGGTTCTCCGTGCTCATCATCGGTGCGCTGATTGTAGTCATTGCCCCATTCATTATTTATGCTTCCAAGAAACCGTCCTGGGTTGACCCGAACAGTAGCTTTGAACCGTTCCATTGGGAAGAGCAACCTGCTGTGCAGACAGCCGGTAAAAGTGCAACAAATATGGCTACCGGTAGCGCCACTGCCAGCAGCAATGGCACAAGTAATTCCGCCACAAGTGGAAATACGGCAAAAGACACAACCAATATCCCCAAAGGATAAAAGGTTATAAGTTGAAACTAAAAAAGGAATATCCCCGAAATCACCGGGAATATTCCTTTTTTATTGTTATATGATACCAGAAGAGGGAATATTCAGAAATCCAATTCCTGCATTCTCTCCCACGCCCTTCTGCTCTCCTCCACCAACTCTTGCATGACCGACGCCACAGACTGCACTCCCTTTCCATGCAGCAAGGCAGATACCTGCCCTATTTCCAGTTCCCCTTCTTCCAAGTCACCTTCAAAAATACCACGTTTGGCACGGCCACGCCCTAAAAGGATACGAAGTTCTTCCTCTGAAGCTCCCACAGCCTCAGCAGCCTCTACGGCGCTGCGAAAGTTATTGCGCACCAGACGCACCGGAGCCAATTTCTTCAAAAGCAGACGGGTATCCCCTTCTTCCAAATGCAAGCAGTAATCCTTAAATACCTCGTTTGCAGAACTCTCTGCCGTCAAGGCAAAGCGTGTACCAATCTGCACACCTTCCGCACCCAGCACCCGGGCAGCCAGCATGGCCTCACCCGTTGCAATGCCACCGGCGGCAATCAGCGGAAGTGTAGTAACTGCACGTACAGCTGGTATCAGGCACAGGGTGGTAGTCTCCTCCCTCCCATTGTGCCCACCGGCTTCGAAGCCTTCGGCAACTACTGCATCAACACCCGCCTCTTCTGCCTTCACGGCAAAACGCGAGGACGAAACAACATGCACCACCGTGATGCCACGCTCGTGCAACCAACCAGTCCATTTCTTCGGGCTGCCGGCAGATGTAAATACAATCTTCACTCCCTCGTCGGCCACAATCTGCATTATCTCTTCTATCTGGGGATACATCAAGGGAATATTCACACCAAAAGCATGATGCGTAGCCTCACGGCATTTCCTGATATGCTCCCGCAACGTTTCGGGATGCATCGAACCTGCGCCGAGCAAGCCCAGCCCTCCCGCATTGCTTACAGCAGCAGCAAGTCTCCAGCCGCTACACCACACCATACCACCTTGAATTATCGGATATCTTATTCCAAATAGAGAAGTCACTCTGTTCATTATTACTTTTTTTAAAGGTTTACTAATGAAAACAAGAAGAGGAGAAAGAAAGTTCAAAATTTGACAAAAAGTGATAAATTACTGTTGTTCCAAAACAGTTATCGAATCTCCATACGCCTTCAATACTTCCAGCGTACGGGCACGGCGCTTGCGGCCTTTGAAATTCCAAAACTCACGGGTAAAAGGTGTCATCAGGTCTAAACCGGAAATTCCACCGCCACTGGCACCCTGCCAACCGCCCACAGCCATATTATTGGCCCGCTCCGTCACCCGGTAACGCAAACCGGTTGCTTCAATCTGCTCCACAGTCTCACGCGGACCGGCATCAAACGGATGTTTAGCCCAGTTCGTAGGAATCATCAGAATCTTAAGCGCATAGAATTCATCTCCTCGCCAAGTATCCTTGTCTACCTTGATTTTTTTCTGATAAATGGGGTCCCAATTATATTTGGTATTGGCTGTATAAGGACGTAAGGTAAGCACCACTTTTTTCTCGGGCGCTTTCGGCATGACGGGCAATGAATTATCAAAATCCATCCACGACTTGTCCATCACCGCTTTCGGAGTACCCAGAGAATTGTTCATTTCCAATTCCTGCAATACCTCCGGATTCAGTTTTACCTCCCCCTCGCCCTTCAGCAACCGGTTCAGCCTCAACGAGTCCTGAGGGGTCCAGTTTTGGGCATAGCAAGGGAAGGCTACTGCACAGAGCAGCCCCCAAACAAGTATAGATATCTTCACCTGACAGTTTTGATTACTTAATCCCTAAAAACATTTCACCACCACATATATCCGCTGCCACAAAGCGGTTCGTCATAGCAGGGATCAATCGTCCACATAGTCCGTGGATACTTACGGGTTTCCCACCAGCGGCGGTAGCGCGAAGCGGCATCCAGCACCTCTTCGTCCGAAAGGAAATAGATACCTTCATAATTCTCCGCATCCGTATGTACCATCTTGCATCCCATCGAAGCATTGTTCCCGAGGCGGATAGTCTCTACCGTCCACAGGATGCATTCGCCCAAACGCAGCTTGCCACCTGCCGAATAGGATACCGGAGCCAGGGGGAAAGAGGGAATGACCGTCAAGTCCTCGGCATACTTCAGCAATTCCTCTATATCTTCGGAAGTGAACTTGGGCATGTTACTCAATCCATCCGGACTTTGGGTAGAATATTTGCCAGCCTTCAACTGCTTGACAAACAAGTCTACATCCGGATGGTTGTAGTCCAACGTTTCTTTGCTGCAAGAGCCCAAAGAGAGAACAGAAAGAGTAAAGAATACGAGCAGCATAGTCTGCCCGAATATATGTAATTTATTGTATAGAGTCTTCATATTTGTATGGTATTTAAGATTAATAAGTCATGCGCACGCCGCACAACAGATTCAGATTGGTGGGCCGTTCCGTACGCAAGGTTCTTGTCTGCGAGTCCGTATCGAAATGATGGGATACAGACGGCTCTGCAAACAAGGCAAAACGGTTGTTCATTTTATAGCGTACCCCTACTCCGGCAGCAACCGACAACTGTACCGGCTCTGCACCGAAACCATTGTCCGGAGCACCTGCAATGCATTTCTCGGCTGCTCCACCTACCATAGCATAGAAATCCACTTTCGGCGTACTGGCCAGCATCATGTTCAGCCTTACCGGAATTCCCAGCGTATGCAACGTATGGTCACCATCCAAGCAATTATACTGAAGACCGGCTTCCAAGGAGAAATGCTTGTTCAAACAACGTTCCACGCTTACCCCGGCCGTGAACGGCATATGGAAATTCCCTTTCGGCAGGGAAGTGCCGATGCCTGCTTTCAATGCCCAATTACGGGGCTTAGATGGCGATACAGCCACAGACTTTGCCGGTTCTTCCTCAGAAGATGGCAGCATTCTATCTATATCAGCATCCTTATGGCCAGGATTTGAATGGTAGTTCCCGTTTCCGGCCGGAGTTCCGTTACTGTAATAACCGTTTCCCGGCTGCTGCTGGTTTCCGTACACCCGTTGGGTAATCCGGATGGAAACATGGACAGACATGGATTCATCCTCATCGGCCTGCGCCGTCAATCCTGCCGGAATGCCGTTGGCGGGATGCTGTGTACCGGGCTTTTGTGCCATGGGGTTGGCCTGATGGATAGAGGGAAAACTTTCCTGCACCACATCCCCGTTCAAGTTACCTTCCGGCGTCATGGCCGCCACTTGTGTAAAGGCCTCCTTGATTTCCTCTTTCGGAGAGAAATACCAGAAAGCGGCAGAAGCAGCTCCCAGTACAAATACAACAGAGGCGGCTGCGGCTACGCGGTGAAACCTCGGAGAAAGAAAAAGCTGCCTCCTGCCTTTTGCGGCAACCGGTGACGGCAAGTCACGTTGCAACCCTTCCCAGAAGTCCTCCCGCACTGTCATCTCTGCGCCGGCAAGACGACTGCGGAACAAACCGGTTATTTCATCATTTTCTCTCATATTCAGTATATTCTTTAATTCTTTTTATCAACAAACACTTAGCACGATGCAACTGCGAGGTAGACGAATGCTCTTTGATGTGGAGGATTTCGGCTATTTCCTTGTGCGATTTCTCCTCAAAGACGTATAAGTTGAATACAGTACGGCATCCATCGGGAAGTTCCGCCACGAACGCCATCAGCATTTCTTCGGAAATACGGCCTCCGGTTTCGGCAATGCCTGCTTCATCCGGAATGTCGGGCAATTGTTCCTCATTCACCACCAGTTGGCTGAAACGTTGCTGTTTCCGCAGGTAGTCTATCGCCTGCGTCACCATTACCCTTGTCACCCAGGTACTCAATGCACATTCGCCACGGAAGGTGAAATGGGTGAAAATTTTGATGAAGCCATCGTGCAATACGTCATGGGCCGCATCGACATCGCCCGTATAGCGGTAACATACCGCCAGCATCTGCTTGGAGTAGAGGGTGTATAATTCCTTTCGGGCGGAATCCTTTCCTGCCCGGCAGCCCTCAATCAGTTCTATCTCATTTTCCAATGTCAGTGCTCGTTTTACGGACGCCTCTTCGCGTCGTTTGTTAGTTAGACGCAGCATTTTTGAAAATGCTGCTGAATTAAATATAAAAAGATGTTAAAGAACGGAGATTACTTATATTTGGCTTTCAATACTTGAATCTGCTTGGCCAGCCTTTCATCCAATTCATCAAATTCATGCCAATACAGAAAACCGGGAACCATGTTGACGTAATTGATAAATTTCTTATACTGCACAAGAAACAAGGCCTGGTCCCGAAGACTGTCGTCACCATCAAAAACATGCGCCAACTCCCTGGACATGGCAGCACTCATAAGAGCATCTGTTTTCGTTGCATAGTAATCACCGACATCCCTCTGTTTCCTGCCCAACTCAAAATAAGTCTGCAATACATCCTGCAACATACGTTTGTCCGGTATATACTGCATCAATGAAGAACCTTTCAGCACATCCAGCGCATCTGTCCTATAAGAGAATTCATCCATATTATTGAAAAGCTTGCCATACTTCCACAGAGTATCTGTCGGTATCTTGGATACATCCATATCATGTTCCTTCAACAGCAGACTCATGTGTATGTCAATATCCAACAAGTGCTTTATATTACGGAGCTCCTGCTTATTATATTCCAACTCTTCCGTTATCAGCTGCATCGTAGCACGCACTTCCTTTTGGCGGGCGTTCTCGGTAATCCGGTCGTTTCCCCAGAAAGTGACAATGATGCCCGCAGCCACAATACTGAACTGACGGAAATAATCACCTATGCGCCAGCTTTTTATCTTATGGTTCAACCTGTTAAAGCTTGTCTTTCCCATATCTTTTCATTCTAAATGATACTTTTTCTCAAGCGCTTGTATTGCCTCGTCTATACGTTTTCCCACACGTTCTACATAGTCCGGCGTAAAATAGTTCCGCGCTACCCTGACAAAGTTCCGTACCGACCTGTCCGACAAGTAAATATCCCACGCCTCATATCCTCCACGATTTATCTGGTCCGTCTGTTCATCAGTCAATGCCAAATGGAAAGGAACCATAATTTCGTCCTTCATATCGTAATAGCCATTCATAGTCGCCCTAAATCCATCCAATACCTCATAGATTCCGGTCAACTGCAACAGTAGCTCTTTATCTGAAATCTTCTGCATCAACATGGAGTTTTTAAGTATATCCAATGCATTCTGACTATAATAAAAACTGCGGATATGCCCCATAAGAAAGCGGAACTGTATCAATGAATCTTCCGGTATCGTCCGATGCTTTAAATCATACTCCACCAATAAGCTGGAAAGACGTTCATCCTCTCTAAACTCTGAAACGATACTCTCATAATTCTCCCGGTTGCTTTTCAGTTCATCCCTAATCAGCGACATGGTGGCTTGAATATCTTTCTTCTCGGAGTTTTGAGTAACCAACTCACTACCGGCAAAGGTAATCAGTACACCAATCACCACAATGGAAGTCTGCCGGATGTAGTCTCCCACTTGCCAACCTTTGACAGTTGTTTTTACTTTATTCCATGTTATGTTTTTCATACCTTCCTACGCTATTTATCCATTGAAACACATCATCCGTTACAGCCAAACGCATCATCTATCTGCCCCAAACAGACCATCTGTTTCTCCCAAATACACCATCTGTTTTTCCGGGTGCCATTACTCTACCGGTTATCAAGAGAAAGCCTCTCATAAATCTGCCTTAATGCAGCATTCTTTATGAGAGGCTTTCCTTATTATTCTGCAATAACGCGTTCTGCCTTTGTCAACATGCTTTAAAACTCATATCCAATCCCTTCACAGAATGGGTCAGCGCACCGACTGAGATAAAGTCTACACCGCATTCGGCATAGTCGCGGAGCGTATCAAACGTGATGCCGCCGGAAGATTCCGTTTCATAGCGGCCGCCTACCATCTCTACGGCCTTCTTTGTCATTGCCGGCGTAAAGTTGTCGAACATGATACGGTCTACACCGCCCAGGTCGAGCACCTGCTGCAATTCGTCGAAGTTGCGCACTTCTATTTCTATCTTGAGGTCCTTGCCTTTTCCCTTGCAATATTCCTTCGCACGGTTGATGGCCTTGTCGATGCCTCCCGCAAAGTCCACATGGTTGTCTTTCAGCAAAATCATATCGAACAAGCCGATACGGTGGTTTACACCGCCACCGATTTTCACTGCCATTTTCTCGAGGATACGCATGCCCGGAGTAGTCTTGCGGGTATCGAGTACACGGGTATTCGTACCTTTCAGTTGCTCGGCATACTTATGTGTCATGGTGGCAATGCCACTCATGCGCTGCATGATGTTCAGCATCAGACGCTCCGTTTGCAACAAAGACTGTATCTTGCCTTCCACAATCATGGCCACATCACCAGGCTTTACGGCTGTACCGTCATTAATGAACACTTCCACCTTCATGGTAGGATCGAAACGGCGGAACACCTCCTTTGCTATCTCGATACCGGCCAGGATGCCCGGTTCTTTTATCAACAGTTTGGATTTGCCCATTGCCGTAGCAGGAATGCACGAAAGGGTTGTATGGTCTCCATCGCCTATATCTTCGGCGAAAGCCAGGTCTATCAGCCTGTCAATCAATTCTTCTTCCTTATTCATCTGTTTTATCTATCCTTATTTGATGTATGACATATTTGCTCTGTACTTTTCTGAAGAAACAATTCACCCGAAAGTTTCCATTTGCGGTCATCAAGGTACCGATGACGAAACCGGACTCATCGCGCTTCCCCTGATGGTTCACATTAAAACTGCCGACCTTGTGGTTGGAGAAGAAAGCAGCCATTGTGCCCTCTGCCGTCCGCTTGTCGGCGTGGGTCGACTTATTCTGAATGATTAAATCGACCTTGTCACCCAGATACTTGTTGAGCTCCTGAGAGTTTCCTTCCTTGAAGGCTCCAATCACTCCCTCGGGAACATTCTGAGCCAGCAGCACAGACGTCCAAATGAAGAGACCGGTCAACAAAAAGATTACCCGTTTTTTCATTTTCACAAGTATTTATGATAGGCAAAGGTAAGCATTTGTCTCAAAATACAATAAAAAAATGCTAAATTTGTGCGCTAATCAAAACAGAACCAGTATGAAAACTACTCTGCTCGTTGTAGGACGAACTGTAGAACAACACTTTATAACAGCCATCAACGACTATGTGCAACGTACCAAGCGTTATCTCTCATTCGAGATGGAAGTCATCCCCGAACTGAAAAACACCAAGAGCCTCTCCATGGAAGTGCAGAAGGAAAAGGAAGGGGAACTGATATTGAAAGCTCTCCAGCCGGGAGATGTGGTCGTACTGCTGGACGAAGGTGGAAAAGAAATGCGCTCCATAGAGTTTGCAGACTATATGAAGCGCAAGATGAATACCGTGAACAAACGGCTGGTATTTATTATCGGAGGCCCTTACGGATTCTCCCCCAAAGTGTACGAAGCGGCACACGAGAAGATGTCCCTCTCACGCATGACCTTTTCCCATCAGATGGTGCGCCTCATCTTTGTGGAGCAACTCTACCGGGCGATGACCATACTGAACGGGGGGCCGTATCATCATGAATGATGAATTTCAGCTCCGCGACACCTGGAATCCCTTATCCGAGAGTGACATTTCTACGAACCTGGCTCTCGGATTCGGTACATTCAGCGTCAAGGTCTCACGGATGCGCAGGGCTGCCTGCGGATCCTTAGCCACCATATACAGATAACCTCCCCCACCGGCTCCCGGCAGTTTATATCCTAAGGTATAGTCTTTTATCTGACGGATGATGTCCTCTACGGCAGGAGGATTTGTTCCACTGTCCAGTGCCTTCTTCTGCATCCATGTCTTGCCTACCAGTGTTCCGAAACTCTTGAAGTCATTCCGTTGAATGGCTTCGGCCATATCCAAGGCATGTGCTTTCATCTCTTCTAATAACCCCAGGTGCAGGGAAGAGTTGAGGAACATGGAGCGTACTATTTCTGCAAGGATGCCCTTGGCTGTACGCGTAATGCCCGTATAATACAGCAGATGGCAATCGCGGTATTCCGGATGGGTAAACAAATGCTCGGGCAACCAGCGTACCAATGGCTGCTGGGCAAATCCAGCCTCCGTCTGCAACAGTTTGATACCTTGCAGTACCCCACCGTATTGGTCTTGCCAACCGCCACCGGTCGTCAGCAACTGTTCCAGGGCAAGCGTACGGCGGCATATTTCGTTCTTATCCCACATCAGTCCGCAAAAGTCACTCAATGAACCCAAGACAGTAGAAGCCAAAATGGAGCTTGTGCCCAGACCGGAACCTGCAGGTATGGCAGAAAGCAATGTAATCTCTATACCTGTGCCGAAGGCTTCCAGTTGTTTTTCCAGCGAAGGATAAGCCGTTTCTGAAAAAGCCGGAACAAACCCGGCCAGCGCCAATGCTGCTTTGGGAATGGAAAAGGGGGAACCTATCATGCAATAGGATTGCAATTCCTCAAAAGTATTCACCACCTCCATGGCTCCCATATCAATGGAGCGCAACACGATGCGATGCTCCGCGCAAGGTTTGATGTACACTTGTAAAGGCGGCTGCCCGTTCAGTTCAATGGCAATATTCACCACACTCCCACCGGCAAACAAGGAGTAAGGCGGAGTGTCCGTCCATCCTCCCGCCATATCTATGCGTACGGGGCTACGCCCCCATACAATCTGGTCACTATACACATTCAGGCGAGGACTACTCTTGCGTTCATACAAATCAGTCAGCAATCCTTCGCGCAACAAGTTGAATGCGGCCTGCTCGTCTGCCTTGAAGTCCCTTCCGTCCAGCTTCTCAATCTGTGCACGCAGCATCCGGTTATGGATACGCTGCATCAGCGAGGCATCTGTCGGCAACACTTCCGGCTTGTCAATGCCGAATTTATGGAATTCACCGGCCACATCCATCAAGTCGAGTTGATAGAATACACTCTTTGCATGGTTGCGTGCCAGCACTTCCCAGTTTCCTTTGCAGAAGCTCTCCCGCTGTGCATACAGCAGACGCAAGTCGGCTTGTGCTGAAATTTCGTCGGCGGACAACCGACGACTTTCCAGCCAGACAGCCTTTCCTTCCGTCAAGCCCGGTTCGGAAACCATCCATCGAAGCACTGTCCCCATCTGCTCTTTATCTTCCACAACCGGGAAGATGGCAGCAGCCTGCAGGTCCTCTTTTCTGCCGGTGATGTCTTCCACCGACAATTCCCGTTCAGCCAGCCATTCCGAAAACGACATTCCAAGGAACAGTGTCTTTTCATCCCGAATATCCCCCTTAAAAGTATCGTCAAAACCATAGGGGCGTACTGCCCAGCGCTGGTCGGCAAGCGGAACTATATCAATGCAGATACCGTCTGGAATGGTCAGCCTCCAGTCATTCTTGGGAACACCCGTGATAATCTGCCGTGCCCCCAGCCGCCAAGAAGCCCCAACAAAGCTATTTTCAATCCAAAGACTGTCGTTCTTCGGAGTAAGGGGGAGATGCACTTCTGCATTCTGCACAAAGATGGCCGGATTGGGCTTCAACTTCCGGTGCATAATCTGGCGCTGGTCGTAGACCTTATTCTGTAAGGTGACGGTTGAAGACAACAGTTCGCGGCTTGTTCCATAATGGTAGAATTCGCCTCCGGGCAAAGGCAATATGGCGACGGAGAGGCTATTCAGCTCTTCATCCTCAATACGGGGATGATTTCCTAAGGACAAGCCAAAGTCAGCATACAAGTCATAGTATTTCAAGTCGGAATATGGCGTATCCACGTCCAAAGCCCCATCTGCCTTCTGCGAACGTTTCATCAGCAAGTCAACGGCCCGGTCGCTCAATAGCCAGATGCCGATATCCATTAAAAAGAGATGTGTCTTGGAGAGGTTTTCCAATTCTTCCAGAGAGGGTTTCTGAAGCATGAAATCCAAGGATTCCGGTTGATTCCGGTCCGAGATAAACACACCATGATGTGTGGCGAGCAACGGGTCTACCCACAGTCCATAGCACACCACATCTGCATCGGGAATCTCTTGAAGCGGCTTTTCCGCACGGATATATACGTCACCACTGGCAATCAGCGTACGCAGTCTTTCGGGAGCCCGCTCCATTATCTTTTCGTAAAGTGGGAGTTGAAGGGATAATAAATTCTGTCCCAGTTTTTGTCCACGCGCCCAGCGAAACACCGGAATCGGGGTCAATATCTTGCCCGACGGTGCATATCCCGGTAAACGACGGCTTTGTCCTCCGGCATGCAGCAGAATACGCTTCTCTATTGGAATGCTTTTCTCTGTTGGAATGCACTTTTCTGTTGGAATACGCTCCTCCGCCCAATACTTCCTATCCCGTTCCTTCTGCCATTCTCTCAAGAGCCAGGTAGTTCCCCCACCCGAGCCAAGTTTCATTCCCACCGGGTCGGAAGTACAAAACCATTCCGTACGGTCTACATTTTCCAGTTCATAGAATGCCGACACCAGATTAGGCGGCAAAGACAATAATTTCTGCATATCAATCGCTGTATTGCTTACTATTTGACAGCAAAGTAAAATAATATTAGGCAATTGACATAGAAAGTTTCAATTTATTTCTTTGGTATCAAGCTTGTGTTCCTTTACGGAAATACGACTGAGTATATAGGCGATTCATAAAGAATGGCTTTTCCAATCAAGTTCATTTTTAAAACAGAGAAAAGAATTGATTAAGAGTTAAGAAATTGTCGAAAGAGACATTATTAAAGATTCTTAGTAAATTTCTCAGTAATAAAAGATAGAAATACACACGAACAGATACAAACAATTTATAGCATGCAATACACGATACTAACAACATGTCGTGCAAGAAGTTAATAACGTGTCCTACAAAAAACAAATATCGTGTCCGCAGGATATTAACTTCCTGCAAACACGATATTAATTCGCTTTTACACAAAACTATACGAGGCTAACTACCTGCTGCAACAACTCCGACAATTCGAAAGTAGCATTCTTAATATCCGAAATCCGGTTCTTGCCTTCTGTCGTAAGAGAAAAACGCATCTGACGCTTATCTTCCTTACCTATCAGACGGGTAATGAGCTTCTTTCCCTCGACAGAGCGAATGACCTTTGAAGTGTTGGAGGCAGACAAACCCAGTGCCTCGGCTATCTCACTGGAGGTAAGCTTAGGAGTATTGAGCAGCGTGCACAACAGCATTCCTTCATTCAGCGATAAATCATACATCTGCGTAAACTGCACCTCGAACTCGGCAATAGCCCGATAAACATCACGGATTTTACATAAAGTCTCCATATCTTGTCCTCCTATATAAATAAGTTCACATTTGCCTTGTCCGCACGTTCCATATAGGTAGCCACGCCGCCGATGGTTACTTCATCCAGAAGTTCTTCGTGCTGGATGCCCATCATATCCATAGACATCTGGCAAGCAATGAATTCCACTCCCTGCGCCAATGCCTGCGAGCGCAACGACTCCAAAGAATCCACTCCCTTGCGCTTCATCAAGAAGCGCATCATGCGGCTGCCCATGCCAAACATATTCATCTGCGACAACTTCAGTTTCAAAGAGCTGGACGGCAGCATCATGCCGAACATCTTGCCGAAGAAGTCCTTCTGCACACTGGGTTTCTGCACTTTCTTCAAGACGTTCAGTCCCCAGAAGGTGAAGAAAATGGTTACTTTCTGTCCCGTTGCCGCTGCTCCGTTTGCTAGTACGAAGGTTGCCAGCGCTTTGTCCAGGTCGTCACTGAACAGAATCAGCGTCTTTCCCCTACCCCCGGCTGCGGAAACATTGGAAGCAGATGTACAAGCCGGAGCACCTTTCTCGATGACTACCGTATAGCGTCCTTTCTCGTCATGCTTCTCTATCAATTTATTTCCCGTCGTATCACACCAGGCAGAAGCATCGCGTGCAAAACCGGCATCGGTTGCCACAATCTCCACACGCTCGCCCACAGCAATGCTATCCATCGCCTTTTTCACCTGCATGATAGGTCCCGGACATTGCAAACCGCAAGCATTTATCTTCAACGTTTCCTTCTTGGACACTGATGCATCCGCAGGAACATCATCAGTAGCAGCCTCTACCGAAGAAGAAGAAGAGCCGCCGCCTGCCGGAGCAGATAGAGACGGCAGAGGTGCTGTTGCCGTGGAGTAGGTCTTATAACCACCTATCAGATTGCGCACATTGCGATAGCCGCACCCCATCAGGATGCGCAGGGACAGATAACCGCGCAGACCCACAGCACAGAAAAGCACTACCGGCTTGTCTGTAGGTATCTCTGCCAAATGCTCGCGCATTTCGTCCAACGGAATATTGACGGCTCCCGGAATGGTGCCGAAAGAGAATTCCTCGGGCGTACGGGTATCTATCAGCATCACTTTATCCTTCTCTTCTACCAGCTCGCGCCAAGAGATGACAGGCATAGCACCGCTGATAATGTTCGATGCTACATAGCCGCCAATAGCGATGGGGTCTTTGGCCGAGGAGAAAGGAGGCGCATACGTGTGCTCCGTCTCCATCAAATCGTAGACTGTGCCACCCCGCTTGATGAGTCCGGCTATCTGGTCGATTCGCTTGTCCACTCCCTCGTAACCGATACATTGCGCACCATAGAGTTTACCGGTTTTGGGATGGAAAGTCAGTTTCAAGGTCAAAGGCAGGGCATCCGGATAGTAACCGGCATGAGATGCCGAGTGAGTCACCGAGCTTTGATATTCCATGCCCCACTGCTTCAAGCGTTTGGCTGCAAGGCCCGTAGAGGCTACCGTCATGTCGAATACTTTGGCAATGGAGGTGCCGATAGCTCCTTCGTAGGAAACAGTATTGCCAAACACCATATTATCAGCAACGATACGTCCCTGGCGGTTGGCAGGATTTGCCAGATAATTGAGCCAGGGCTTTCCGGTCAGCGGATGAGGATATTCGATGGCATCGCCCACAGCATAGATGTCTTTTTCGGAAGTCTCCAAGTGTTCGTCTACCCAGATACCGCCCATCTCGCCCAGTTTCAAGCCGGCTTGTTGCGCCAATGCAGTGGCAGGACGCACACCGATGGAGAGTAACACCATATCGGCAGGAATGGCCTTTCCGCTTTTCAGGAATACGGTGATTCCGTTGTCCGTACGCTTGAAATGGGTTACTCCTTCTTCCAGATAGAGAGAGACGCCTTTCTGCAACAGATGCTGATGAATAGGTGCCGCCATAGAGAAGTCGATAGGTGCCATCACCTGATTACCCATTTCGACTACAGACACATGAACACCGGCATGATGCAGGTTCTCCGCCATTTCCAATCCGATGAAACCGGCACCTACCACCACGGCGCGTTTCACCTGCTTGTCCGAGATATAAGCCTTGATATGGTCGGTATCTTCTACATTGCGCAACGTGAAGATGCCTTCGGAATTAATGCCTTCCAAGGGGGGCTTCACGGGGTTGGCACCGGGAGAAAGCAAAAGTTTGTCATAGCTTTCGTCGTACTCCTTGCCTTCCACATTGCGTATGGTAACGGTCTTGTTTTTGGGATGGATGGCGATTACTTCATTCTGCACACGCACATCAATGCGGAAGCGCTTGCCGAAAGATTCGGGTGTCTGTACCAACAGCTTCTCGCGCTCTGCTATCACTCCACCTATATAATAAGGTAAACCACAATTAGCATACGAGATGTAAGGGCCTTTCTCCAATAAAAGGATTTCAGCCATTTCGTCCACTCTTCTCAGTCGGGCGGCTGCCGTGGCTCCACCTGCTACACCGCCAATGATTACATATTTCATAATTCTTCGTTTTTTAAGTTTGACGATGCAAAGAAAATAATTATTTTCAATAAAACATAATTTCCAAAGGAAAATATTATTAAAAGACTCATTTTTAATAAGAATAGGCATAAAAAAACGGATTATTACAAGTTTTTACACCTATAATAATCCGTTCAGTATGCAAGTTTTTATAAGCTTACCAACCAAGCCGAGCAAGACCGACAGCACTATACCATAAGGTAGAACGATAAGCGGCATTAGCAGCTTGAGCAGCAGCAGAAGTGGCAGTGGAAGGTATATAATGGCTAACCCCATTTGCCCGCTTCATGGAGAACATACCAACAGACATCGAATAAATCATCGGCGTTTTTTTCCAACAGACAGAAGCTGCATCATATGCTTGCTTCCATTCATCCAAGGCAACTTCATCCACAACGAGTTTTTCCATCATTTCTACGAAATCATAATAGCCTACATAATAAGACGATCCTACTTTACGCTGATCATAATCAAAGACCGATGACCGAAGAACTTCTCTATCTGCTGTCACTCCCGACAAAGCATTTGCTGTAGCAGCAGCTAAGTTCTCAAGCTCAGAAGATTTCAGCACATCTATAGCAGTGCCCATTGTCCAATTGCTATTACTTCCTATTTTTCCAGTATAAATTTCATCATAAGCAGCAAAAGTCCCAATAGCCATTTCTACCGCTGCACCTTTCTGAAATATAAATGGAAACATTCTATCATAGGCAGCACCAGGACCTGGATTCTCAGCAGGGAAACCAATATAGTAATCGCAACAATCACGCAACTCATACGCGACTTCCACCGACTGCATAAAGCAAGCATCAAACATAATAAAATCAAAATGAGGAGCGTTCTGTAATACTAACTTCAAGTCCTCAATATTCATATAATGCCCTCCTCCAGTCTTATCATTTCCTATCCAGCGAGTAGAAGGCAATGGAGTAGGTATCCATCCTTCCCCATGCGACCAATAAATCAAACCATAACTTTCCGCTTTATATAAAGAATTCCCAAACACATCATTGAATACCTCTTGCGTCTCAGCGACTCCGCACGAATTTCTATCTTCGTATTCTTTGACTATTGTTTCAACAACAGTACCACCTTTATTTTCAATTTCAATCAAACGAGGAAATCCCGTATCTATATACACCAATAAATGCATATCAGATGTATTATCAATTGAAGCCATCCCAGCTTTCAATTCCTCCAAATCCCCATCCGTAAAGCTAGCCAATGGATTTATACTATTATCCGCTGCCATATATACCAGCACAGTACGTTTCCCATCAACCGGAGGATCAGGTATCGGGTCATCACCACGACACGCCGACATGAACAAGGGGAAAACGAAGAAAAAAAGAAGATATAGTTTTGTTTTCATACTTGAAATCTTATTCCTGCGGTTTTGCAAATGTGAAAGCCTCAGGCTTCACCACCTGCAAAACCATATTCTTACTCTTCTTATACTTACCTTTTACCTTTACAGCCTCTTTTTCCAACTTTTTCCTGTTTTCAGAGAAATAAATCATGCAAGTATAGTCCGGCTTCTTCAGATTATACTCCAGATAATTCTTGAGCTGGTAAGTGTATAAATCACGCTTGGGCAAGAATCCATTCTTATCCAGCTCTACGCTGTCCAATACCTGGATGTCTGTATAATATACGATGGAGTCATTGAAAGAAGCCGCCACACCAAAAGCATATACAGCCTTTTCCTTATCTTTCATTGTAAAAGCCGAGCACAACGCAAAAACCAAAGCTACGGCACAAAGTATACGAACGTATTTCATTGAGTTATGAGTTATAAGTTATGAATTATCAATGGGGCAAAGATATAAAAAAAACCGCACGCCTACTAAAGACGTACGGTTTTTTAATTCCTTCTATTTGTCGGAAACTAATATTTCTTATTTATCCCAAATAAGATTTGAGCAATTTACTACGATTACTTTGTCTTAATCTTCTAATAGCCTTTTCCTTAATCTGACGCACACGCTCACGGGTCAAGCCGAATTTGTCGCCGATTTCCTCTAATGTCATTTCCTGCTGTCCGATACCGAAAAACATCTGTATGATTTCTTTTTCCCTATCGGTTAACGTAGAAAGAGCTCTATCAATTTCCCTCGCAAGAGACTCGTTCACCAAAGAGCGGTCGGCCATAGGGGAGTCGTCGTTGACCAGTACATCGAGCAAGCTGTTGTCCTCTCCTTCTACAAAAGGTGCGTCCACCGAAATGTGACGGCCGGACACCTTCAGCGTATCAGAGATTTTGTCAACAGGGATTTCCAGTTCATCGGCAAGCTCTTCAGGAGACGGACGACGTTCGTTTTCCTGCTCGAACTTGGAGAAGGCCTTGCTGATTTTATTCAGCGAACCTACCTGGTTCAACGGAAGACGTACAATACGCGACTGCTCTGCCAAAGCCTGCAGAATGGACTGACGTATCCACCATACTGCATAACTGATGAACTTGAAACCACGTGTTTCATCGAACTTTTCGGCAGCCTTGATCAGTCCTAAATTACCCTCATTAATCAAGTCGGGCAAACTCAAACCTTGGTTCTGGTACTGCTTGGCCACAGATACAACGAAACGCAGATTGGCACGTGTCAATTTCTCCAGTGCAACACGGTCACCCTTGCGGATGCGCTGAGCGAGCTCCACTTCCTCTTCAACAGTAATGAGGTCTTCGCGACCGATTTCCTGCAAATACTTGTCAAGAGAAGCGCTCTCTCTGTTAGTGATACTTTTTGTAATTTTAAGTTGTCTCATTCTTATAATACAGATTTGGGTTGCAAAGGTACGACAAATTATTTTGTTACAATAATTTCATCCCAACTTTTTCACCTTATTTATATCTTATCCTATATAACAAAAAGGATGCCGGTATGTATTGTACCGACACCCCCTTTTTCGCTATTGTTAGCTAATATTACAATCTTCTTACCTAACTATCCCTATTTTTTATTCTTGAGTCAAATCAACGGCATACATTGCACGTTTTCCTGACGGGAACATACCGGTGATGAACAAACCTTGCTCAGGAGACTTTCTTGCCTCTTTCATCGCCTTTTCCAAATCGTCCACCGTCTTCATCGGCACTCCGTTGGCTTTCAGAATGATGAAGCCCTTGCGGATACCTGCATCGGCCATCTTGCCATTGGTAACCCCGGTAACTTCCAGACCGTAACCCAGGTTCAACTGCTTCTTCAGCTCGGAAGATACGGGCTTGAAGGCTGCACCCAAGATTTCCATTCCGGCATCCTTCACTACCTTCGTAGTGCCTTGCTCATTCTTCAGCGTGATTTCGAATTCCTTTTCCTTCTTGTCACGAACCACCGTTACCTTCACTTTGTCGCCCGGACGGTGTTTTGCCAGCATTTCCTGCAAATCCGAGAACTTGTGAATCTTCTTGCCGTTCAATGCTATGATTACATCATTTTCCTTCAAGATGCCGGCAGCGGAACCACCTTCAACAACTTCGGCCACATAGATACCCTCTTTCACACCAAGTTCGTCGGCCTTCTTCTTCAGTTCTTCGGTCCAGCGTTCGTCCATCTGCAGGTCTGTGCTCAAATCACTACCCTTGATGCCAAGGAGCGCGCGCTGCACGGTACCAAACTGTTTCAAGTCGGCTACCACCTTTGTCATAATGCTGGTAGGGATGGCAAAACCATAGCCGGAATAAGCACCCGTGGGTGAGTAAAGCATGGCATTGATACCAACCAGCTCGCCTTTGGCATTCACCAACGCACCACCACTATTACCTTGGTTGATGGCAGCATCCGTCTGAATGAAAGACTGGATGTTTGCAGCTTGTCCATTGGAGGCAGAAGAGCCAATGGAACGGGCTTTTGCACTGACGATACCAGCTGTTACGGTAGAGTTCAGGTTGAACGGATTACCTACTGCCAATACCCATTCTCCCACCTTCAACTGGTCGGAGTCACCAACCGGAATTGTCGGGAAGTCATCCCCTTCAATCTTAATCAATGCCAAGTCCGTGCTGGGGTCAGTACCGATGATGCGTCCTTTCAGCTCACGGTCGTCATTCAGTTTCACAGTGATTTCATCAGCACCTTCCACCACGTGATTGTTCGTCACAATATATCCGTCTTTGGAGATGATGACACCCGAACCGAAACCTACACGCGGCTGGGTCTGTATCTGGCGCTGGCGTCCACGACCGTCTCCAAAGAAGAAGTCAAAAATATCCGGCTGTTCTTGCACCGTCTGGGTCTTACTCAACTGAGTGGCACGTATATGCACTACAGCATGGAGCGAACTCTCCGCTGCTTGTGTCAAATCCACAGGCTGGGCATCCGTTGCATGGAAAGCCGCCGGTAGCAGATTATTGGGGTTCTGTTGGAACAACTCGCTGAATGCGGCAGGCTTTTCCTTATTCAGCATCTTATAAGTGGTCAATCCAGCCACTCCAGAGCTCAGGAGCACGATAGCCGCAACTCCAAGGATGTTTTTTGTTGTCTGTTTCATACTATTCTTCCTATTCTTTAAATTGTTAATATTCAAGTTTCGTTTAACATTACGACGTTAAAATAACGACAAAAAACGTTCAGTTATTCCGCTTGTCACTCTTTTTTGTTCTCTTTTAACAGAGGATATTTAGGGCTTAACAGCGGTTAACGGCAAAGACTGACAAATTAGCATTTATGTACGATTGCTGACTGTTAAAGAACTGACAGATAGGGCATAAAAAGACGCATCACCCGTTGCGGCCGAAACGGATGATGCATTTGGGGTAAACAGATGATGCGTTTATACCAAACAGATGATGCGTTTATACCAAACAGATGATGCGTTTATACCAAACAGATGAT
>ERZ791830.84-NODE-84-length-126263-cov-3.981491_pt1 | contig 126263 bp, 109 predicted proteins | sample MGYA00509945_ERZ791830 | MGnify/ENA primary metagenome ERZ791830 (study PRJEB30046, sample SAMN00792021) | human gut metagenome | study: EMG produced TPA metagenomics assembly of the A metagenome-wide association study of gut microbiota in type 2...
CTATGACTTTAAGTAGAAAATTATCCGATGCTCTGAACGAACAGATACTGGCAGAGATGTGGTCTTCCAATCTCTATCTGTCCATGTACATTCATTTTGCTCAAATAGGTTTGGACGGTTGCGCCCATTGGATGAAAAAACAATCGGAAGAGGAACTCGAGCATGCCTATAAAATGATTGATTATTCTGTAAAACGTGGCGGACAGGTGAAACTGGAACAGATCAATGTTGTTCCGACAGCTTTCGGCACACCGCTGGAAGTATTCGAACATGTTTACCAGCATGAGGTTCATGTTTCCGAGTTAATCGACAAACTGGTAGACATCGCACATGCAGAAAACGACAAGGCGACACAAGATTTCCTTTGGGGTTTTGTACGCGAACAGGTAGAAGAAGAAGCAACCGCCAAAAACATCGTTGAAAAACTAAAACTCTACGGTGAACATCATGTGGCAATCATGGATCATCATTTGGGTAAGAGATAATTGGTTCAGATATTATCAGGTTTGAATGTTACTTTTCTCTTGAAAGAAAAGTAACCAAAAGTTCAAGGCTGCATCCGCCTCGCTACTCAGCCTCCTACGTTCGCTGTCGTCTGTGAACTCGCTGCGCTCAAACAGCACAGCCTCCGGGCGCTCACTGCGGATGCTTCGTTTAACGCTCACCAGATGAGGCCTTTCATAGAACGCTTTGCGTTCTCCTAAGATTGCCGATACTACCTGTTAAATCCAAAAGTTTTTGTTCTATAAGTACCGGTATCGGCCATCTTAAGAGGAAGCACAGCTTCCTAGGAAAGGCCTAAGCGGATGAACGTCCGCGAAGGGGGAAGACGAAGCGGTTAAAAAAATCCGTTGTCTGAGCGAAGCGAGTTTCGGATTTTTCAGCGAAGTCTTTCACCGGAGCAGTGAAGCCGGTTAAGCCTTGATCTTTTGACTACTTTTCCATCAAGGGAAAAGTAGGTTCAATTATTTCTATATTTACTCTACTACCTTCATTATCGCCTTTCCCCAATATTCCCCCAATACGGCTGCCCCTTTTTCGTTCGGATGGAGATAGAACGTACCGGCATTACCTTCTTCCGGTATTAAATCCGTGAGATAATTGGCCTTGAAATAGTCGAATGCCTCCGTATCTCCCATAAACACCTGGCAGGGAAAACGTTTGGCATACTCTTCGACCAACGATTGCAATACCGGATAATAACTTTGTAGACGGTTTAAACCTTCTTTCAGATACATAGCGCCGTTATATGTATTCGGACTGTACCATACCGGACGATGTAAAACGATTTTACAACTGGGATACAACGCTAGTAACTGGTTGATAATAGCTTTCATGTTTTCTTCATATTTTTCAGGAGAGGCCGGTGCACCGTTCGGACCTGTAATCGCGCTATCGTTCGTCCCCAACATAATGGAAAAGACAAGGGTCGCCCAAGTCTCGTCCGCAAACTTATCGGCAGCCTCCTTTGCCTTCGGGAAAAGTGTTTCCGTTGTCGGCAGATAATCGGTAGTCGTACAGCCGCTTACTCCCTGATTGGAGTATTTGACAGAAGCGACCGACGGTTGCTTTGTTAAGTATAAAGCGGCTTTTACAGGAGGAGCGTCATGTGACGGAGTAGCGATTAACGCTCCCTGGGTAATACTGTTTCCTATAAATACGATGTTCATATTCTTTTTACTTTCCGCCTTCATAAAAGGACTGCTTATCGCCAGTCCCAACAACAGGCAGGCTATTTTCGCGATCTGTTTCATATTCGTTTAGCTGAGTTAATTTATTCGTTTGCGAAGGTAAAAATAAATCAACTATTTCGGGATGTTTTTGCAGCCAAACTTTTGCTCCCTCCGATTCACGTAAAGGATACTCTTCCATTATATCCATCAGTTCGCTCAGCTGCTCATTGGTAAACCTGAAGTTTTTAAAGAAAGCCGCAACGTAAGGGTGAGTTTCGGAAAAGCCTTTAGTAGCAACGGCTTCGATATGTTCTGCATTACCGAACACACCTTTACTGTCTTCCAGAAATTTCAGGTCATAACGGGAAAACATCCAGTGAGGCGTCCAGCCTGTCACGACAATCCAGTCATTATGTTCAACCGATTTTTGCAGGAACGCCGTCATGGTAGGCCCGCTGGAAGGCATCAAAGCCAGTTGTAATCCGTATTCATCAACAGCCTTTTCCGTCAGGTTCATCAGACTGGCACCGATATCGATTCCGATAATTTCATTTTTGAAACGTTCTTTGTGCGCATTCAGTTCTTCTATCGTATTGATCGTTACATAAGACGGAACAGCCAGTCCTAAACGGGCATTTTCAAACGGAACACCAATCGTTTCCAGACGGTCGCCATATTTTTTCATATAGTCGACATGCGTATCCGGAAGCCACGCATCCAGAAACAGATCGACTTTACCGGCAGCGACGGAGGTAAAGATCGGAGCGATATCGGCATTCTTCAAAGTCACTCTATATCCCTGTTCCTCCAGCATTGCCTTTGCCAGGTAACTCATGGCGATGCCTTCCGACCAGTTCACATAGCCGATCGAAATCTCCTTCGGGTCTTTGGCACGACTGCAACCGGCAAGGAACATGAGCACAGCCAGGAGCAGGATCAGGTTGATAAGTATAAATAATCTTCTCATACAATTTTTCTTTTTACAGTTAATCACGCAGGTTTATTTCTTACGAACAAACCCCTGAGTTATACGATCCAGTACAATGGCCAGGATTACAACGGCAATACCGCCTTCAAACCCGAGACCGATCTTCATCTGGGTAATACCTTTCAATACGATCTCCCCCAAACCTCCGGCGGAGATCATTGCAGCAATCACCACCATAGACAATGCCATCATAATCGTTTGATTCACTCCCGTCATTATCGTCGGCAACGCCAACGGCAGCTGTACTTTGAAAAGTAGCTGGCGGGAAGTCGCTCCGAATGAGCGTGTCGCCTCAACGATATCCTCCGGAACCTGCCGTATTCCTAAATCCGTCAAACGGACAACCGGCGGCATGGCAAATATCACCGTGGCAAAAGCACCCGGCACAGGTCCCAGCCCGAAGAACAAGACAGCCGGGATCAGGTAAACAAAAGCCGGCATTGTCTGCATCAGGTCCATAACCGGACGAATTATTTTGGCGGCAATGCGGTTTTGAGCCGTCCATATCCCAAGCGGGACACCCAGGATGAGGGCAATTACGGTAGACGATAAAACCAATGCTACGGTCTGCATCGTTTGTTCCCAGAATCCCATCCCGTAGATCAGGAAAAGTCCCAGCAACGTAAGCACAGCTGTCCCTTTACCGGCTTTATACCAAGCCAGTACCGCTAAAGCCGGAATCATAATGTAAAAAGGTATCCATAACAATCCATGCTGAAAGGTCTCGATGAAACCACCGATAATATTATTGATGACATCAAAAAAATGTGCCCAGTGTTCCGTCATCCAGTTGATGACGATTTCTATATATTTCCCGATATTAATCATAAATCTATTGCGTTTTGAATTATTTCTTCTATTTCTTTCTGATCTTTCCCGGTCATCTCAATGATGATAGCGGAAGGAGAGACAACACCCACCAACCGATTTTCCTCATTGACAACAGGTAAAGCCTGCCGCACTTTCGGAAGTAAAGGAAGCATATCTTCCACCGTAGTATTTTCAAGGACAGAAGGTACTTCTGTCTGTACGATAGAACTGACATCCTTGCTTCCCTCTTTCCGCAATTTCAATACATCTTTATATTGTATCTCACCGATAAACTGATCGTCATTCCCGATAACAGGCAGTGCATACAATCGTCTTTCACGCATTTTACGAAAGATCGCTTCCGGACCGTCTCTTTTAATCCTTACAACGATCGGTTGTTTAAGCATTATCGATGAAGCTGTTACGATGCGTCCCCGATCCACACTTTCTGTAAAACGTGTTACGTAAGCATTCGCCGGATCAGTCAGTATCTCTTCCGGAGTACCGACCTGCACGACTTCGCCATCTTTCATGATGGCAATACGGTCGCCCAGCTTAATCGCCTCGTCCAGGTCATGCGTAATAAAAACGATCGTCCTCTTCATCTTCTCCTGCAAAAGAAGTAATTCATCCTGCATCTGTTCACGGATCAACGGATCCAATGCAGAAAAAGCCTCATCCATCAAAAGGACTTCCGGATTATTAGCCAGTGCACGGGCCAGGCCGACACGTTGCTGCATACCACCGGACAGTTCATCGACCCGCTGATTTTCGTAACCTTTCAGACCGACCAGTTCGATACTCTCCTGTGCTTTCTTCTCCCGCTCTTCTTTAGGAACACTTTGCAATTCCAGACCGAACGAAACATTACTTAATACCGTACGGTGAGGTAATAACCCGAAATGCTGAAAAACCATTGCCAGTTCTTTCCGGCGTATCTGTAATAATTCCTTATCAGACGAACGTGTTATGTCGATCCCGTTCACACGGATCTCTCCCATTGTCGGTTCATTCAGCCGGTTTATGCAACGCAACAAAGTAGACTTTCCACTACCGGACAATCCCATGATAACAAACATCTCCCCTTCTTCAATTTCCAGGTTTGCGTTACGGACTGCGACTGTACATCCGGTTTCTTTCAAAATCTCCTGTTTACTTTTACCTTTCAGTATCATCTTTTTCGCCCTGTTCTTCTCAGAACCGAAAAGGATAGATAAGTTTTTTATTTCTATCTTCGTCATATATCTAATTATTTTGATTTCATGCCCGGTGGTTATAGTCCGGATCTGCTTTTTCAGACAAGTACAATCTGGTACCCGGACGCACATAATGAATCCGGAATAACTTTTTGACAATAAACTTTATATGCTAATTTTTACACCCTGGTGGTAAACGGAATCAGTACCGTTACATTATTACAACAAGTAAACCTTGATTTAGTTCATTTAAGGCTAAAAACATCTCGTGTCGGACAAATATTACCGGACAATAAAACGGCTTTCGCCATTTCTCTAAAAAACTTCTAAAGTTCAGTGAAAATCAATAAGATGAATTACATCTGAAAAATATCATATATTTTTGTAAGAAGAAACTTCCGTCAAATGCCGCTCCGCAGAATACCGGAGAAAAAAAGTTTATAAACTGTAGCCTGGAAAAATCAAAGAAGCGTGGATACTGTCAATATATAGACATTGAGGCTCTCGACAGGCCCCCCAACAATATGTATAACAGTACCACGCTCTTATCTATATACACGAACAACTTTACAATTATCTCATTGTGTATAAACAGAAAAGAACATTTGCATTTACAGTACTATTACTTGTTGGGTGAAATTGTCGAGATTTCGATGTCAAATAATATTAAAAAACGCTTATGTCTAACTTATAAAATGCTCATGAAGCAACACCTTGCATTTCATGTGCGGAACAAAGATACACAGAAGATTTAAATAATCAATTTTTCATCTAAAAATATACATGTATGCAATAGAAATACATGTAACCATTGTTATTTGATCAGTAAGTATTTTGTTTTCGAGGGCCTCATAAATGTTTTTGAGGACGCCAAAAACAGATTACTACCGGTAAAAAGAATAGGATTACCTAAAACAACCAGTAAACTAATTCGGTAATTCGGAGAGAAACATGTACATTTGCATTTTAAAGTATAAAATTAAATCTGTATCACAATGAAGACGCAATTATGCCAAAAGCTTGTAGTTCTCTTTCTCATAAGTGTATTTGTCAGCGGTTGTAACATCGGGACAAAAAAGACGACGGATAACGATGTGACATTCGATTCGATCAGTGTGGACAAAACATATCACCTCCTGGAAAATCCGGAAAATCCGAATTGTAATCTTCAGATAAACTTCACCTATCCGGCAAAATACGACAATAAAGATATCCTGAAAAAGATACAACAGCAATTTGTGTATTCTTACTTCGGAGATGGTTACGAAAACTTATCCCCCGAAGAAGCGACTGCCAAATATACCGAAGATTACCTGAACAACTACAAAGATTTGGAAGACGAATATAAAGCAGAAGTAGCAAAAGCCGACGAAACTCCGGTCGGAGCATGGTTCTCCTATTTTGAAATGTCGTCCGATGATATAGCCTACAATAAAAATGACATCCTAAGTTACACTGTCAACTTTGAAAATTACACAGGTGGTGCTCATGGCGCCCATTCTTTTACGAATCATGTCATAGATATGAAAACAGGTAACCTGATCAAGGAAGACGACATCTTTATCGAAGGTTTTCAGGAAGACCTGGCACAAATCCTTATAGACCGGATTGCCAAACAAAATACCGTGGAAAATCCGAAAGAACTGGAGAATATAGGGTTCTTCAGTATCGACGAGATTTTCCCGAACGGCAATTTCCTGATTGACGACAATGGTATTACCTATACATTTAACGAATATGAGATAGCCGCCTATGTAGTCGGTGCAACGAATGTACATCTTCCTTACGAAGAAATACAATATCTGCTCAAAAAAGAAAGTCCGATTGCACATCTGGCATTTTAAACATAATCTATGGAACTGATAAAAACTTATTTTCCGGAGCTGAACGAAACGCAACTTGCACAATACGAAGCTCTGTACGATTTATATACTGACTGGAATTCAAAGATCAACGTGATATCACGCAAAGATATCGAGAATCTTTATCCTCATCATGTCCTTCATTCGCTGGGGTTAACAAAAATGATGAAGTTTAAGGATGGTTCATCTGTTATGGATATCGGTACCGGCGGAGGATTTCCCGGTATTCCGTTGGCTATATTCTTTCCGGAAGTACAATTCCATCTGGTTGACAGTATCGGAAAAAAGATCAAGGTCGGACAAGCCGTGGCGGAAGCTATCGGTTTGAAGAACGTAACATTCCGTCACTGCCGGGCAGAAGAGGAAAAACAGCTTTTCGATTTTGTTGTCAGCCGGGCAGTCATGCCATTGGGAGACCTGGTCAAAATATCCCGCAAAAATGTAAAGAAAGAACAGCAGAACGCATTGCCCAACGGATTGATATGTCTGAAAGGCGGTGAGTTGCAACACGAAATACAGGCTTTTCAGAAACAGGCAATCGTTGTTGAACTGGGCGATCACTTCAAAGAAGAATTTTTTCAAACTAAAAAAGTAGTATACGTACCGTTATGATTACAATAAAGGCTTTTGAATTCAATTATTTCCAGGAAAACACATTCGTGTTGTATGATGACACCAAAGAAGCTGTCATCATCGACTGCGGTTGTCTTCGCCCGTCGGAAGAAAAAGAGCTGAGCGATTTCATTACAGAGAATAAACTGACAGTGAAACATCTGCTTTGTACGCATTTACACCTGGACCATATCTTCGGGAATCCGTTTATATATAAAACGTATGGTTTATCCCCGCAGGCACACCGGCTCGATGTGGAACAACTCCCTGCACCCGACAAACAGGCACAGGCATTCGGACTACCGGGACATTTCCAAGAAATCCCGGTACAGAAACAGCTGGTCGGCAATGAAGTGATCAAATTCGGACATTCGGAATTATTGGTCCTGACAGTTCCCGGACATTCTCCCGGCAGTGTGGCTTTCTACAATAAAAAGAACGGTTTTGCCATTGTTGGAGACGCGTTGTTTGCAGGAAGCATCGGCCGTACGGATTTATGGGGTGGTAATCAGGAAGTACTGATCGCAGCCATCAACGACAAATTGCTGTCATTGCCGGATGAAACGGTTATTTATCCCGGACACGGACCGGAAACAAGAGTTATCGACGAAAAATTAAACAATCCTTATTTATAAACACATTAAATACTATGGACACAAATAAATTTGTAAACCGCCACGTCGGCATTGCAGAGGAAGATATCCCGGCTATGCTTGAAGCTATCGGTGTTAAATCGGTTGACGAACTGATTGACCAGACAATCCCGGCCAATATTCGTCTGAAAGAACCTCTGAATCTTCCGGAGCCAATGACTGAGCGGGAGTTTGCAGAACATATCGCCGAACTGGCATCCAAGAATGAAGTTTTTACGTCATACATCGGAATGGGGTGGTATGATACTATCTGTCCTGCTCCTATCCAGCGTAATGTCTTCGAAAATCCGGTTTGGTACACCTCATACACACCATATCAGGCTGAGGTATCGCAGGGACGCCTGGAAGCACTGTTGAACTTCCAGACTGTAATCAGTGAGCTGACCGCTCTACCGCTAACCAACTGTTCTTTGTTGGATGAAGCGACTGCTGCTGCCGAAGCTGCAACCATGTTCTACGGAAGCCGGAGCCGTGCACAAGCAAAAGCCGGAGCTAATACGCTATTTGTTGATGAGAATGTATTTGAATCAACTTTGGCCGTAATCAAAACACGCATGATTCCACAAGGTATCAACGTGGTAATCGGAAATTATAATACATTCGCCTTTACACCGGATGTATTCGGAGCTATCGTACAATTCCCGAATGCGGATGGTTCGATTGAAGATTATAAAGAATTTATTGCAAAAGCGAACGCCAACGAAACCCGTGTAGCCGTAGCAGCCGACCTGATGAGTTTGGTATTGCTGACACCTCCGGGCGAATGGGGAGCCGACGTAGTGTTCGGCAGCAGCCAGCGCTTCGGTATTCCGATGTTCTACGGTGGTCCTTCTGCTGCTTATTTTGCAACAAAAGACGAATACAAACGTGCTATTCCGGGACGTATCATCGGTATCTCGAAAGATGCTTATGGACATCCGGCTTACCGCTTGGCTTTGCAGACACGCGAACAGCATATCAAACGTGAAAAAGCAACTTCAAATATCTGTACCGCACAGGCTTTACTGGCAACAATGGCCGGTTTCTATGCCGTATATCACGGAGCAGAAGGTCTGCGCAACATTGCCGGACGCATCCACGCTTCGGCCGGATTCCTGGCAGCCGAACTTGAAAAATTAGGTTACAGACAACTGAACAAGGATTACTTCGATACGTTGAAGATCGAATTGCCGGCTCATGTTTCTGTAAATGCACTGCGTGAAATCGCTTTGGAATGCAAAGTGAACCTTCGCTACTTCGAAGGTGGCCAGGTAGGCATCAGTATTGACGAAACAACACAGCCTACCGATATAGGCGTATTGTTGTATATCTTCGCCGGTGCTGCCGGAAAAGACTATATGCTGGAAGAAGCCATCCCGGAAAAGACTTATTTCGATCAGAAATTCGCCCGTACTTCCGACTTCCTTCAGGAAGATGTATTCAAAAAATATCATACGGAAACCGAGCTGATGCGTTATATCACCCGTCTGGGACGCAAAGACGTATCATTGGCACAGTCGATGATCTCCCTGGGATCATGTACGATGAAACTGAACGCTGCATCTGAAATGCTTCCGCTCAGCCGTGCTGAATTTATGAATATTCACCCGTACGCACCGGAAGAACAGGTAGAAGGCTATACGGAGTTGATTGAAAACCTGTGCTGCTACCTGGCAGAGATCACCGGATTCAAAGGTGTTACATTACAACCGAACTCAGGTGCCGCCGGCGAATATACCGGACTTCGTGTCATCCGCGCTTATCTCGAAAGCATCGGACAGGGACATCGAAATATCGTATTGCTTCCGGCATCGGCCCACGGAACTAATCCGGCCAGTGCTATCCAGTGCGGTTATACCACTGTTACTGTTAAATGCGACGAAAACGGTAATATCGACCTGGAAGACTTCCGCGCCAAGGCAGAAGCCAACAAAGACAACCTGGCTGCCAGCATGATCACTTATCCGTCTACCCACGGTATTTTTGAAGTAGACATCAAAGAAATGTGTGATATTGTTCATGCTTGTGGCGGACAGTTATATATGGACGGTGCCAATATGAACGCTCAGGTAGGATTGACCAATCCGGGAACTATCGGAGCTGATGTTTGTCACCTGAACCTGCACAAGACATTTGCTTCACCTCACGGTGGTGGTGGTCCGGGCGTTGGTCCGATCTGTGTTGCCGAACATCTGGTACCGTTCCTACCCTCTCATCCGGTAGCCTGGGGAAGCGATCTGAATACGGTTTCTGCTGCTCCCTATGGTAGTGCAGGTATCCTTCCGATCACTTATGCTTATATCCGCATGCTTGGTACGGAAGGACTGGAAACTGTTACTAAAACTGCCATCCTGAATGCAAACTATCTGGCTTCTAAATTTAAAGACACTTACGGAATCGTCTATACCGGAGCCACAGGACGGGTTGGCCACGAATTGATTCTGGAATGCCGCGGTGTAAAAGAACGTTCAGGCATCGACGAAGGTGATATCGCTAAACGTCTGATGGACTTCGGGTATCATGCACCTACGCTTTCATTCCCGGTACACGGAACTTTAATGGTTGAACCGACCGAAAGCGAAAGCAAAGCCGAACTCGACCGTTTTGCCGAAGTAATGGACTGCATCTGGAAAGAAATCAAGGAAGTGGAAGAAGGCAAAGCCTCTAAAGAAGATAATGTGCTCAAAAATGCTCCTCATCCGGAATATGAAGTAACCGCCGATGAATGGAAGCATGAATATCCTCGTAGTAAAGCAGCCTTCCCACTGGAATGGTTGCATGACAGTAAATTCTGGATCAATGTGGCCCGCGTAGATAATGCTTACGGCGACCGCAATCTGATCCCGACACTCTGTGCTTGTGAAATTTAATAACAACAAACTATCTGAATGAAAAAAGTATTTTTAGCTTTAGCAGCCGTTGCCCTTCTGGCAACGGCTTGCAACAAAGCACCGGAAGCAAAAATCAAAGTGTACGGCTGGCAAGGTGAAGGCGGTAATACAACCGAAGAGACCTTACAAGCCGATTTTAGTAAATGGAAATCGCATGGGCTGGATGGTATGTGCTACAACGCCGGACATGATTTGCAAAAAATCCAGCGTGCCGCTAAAGTGGCTCACGCAAACGGTATGGAATACCATGCTTGGATACCGGCCATGTTACAGGGAGGCATGGACTCCACCCTGTATGCTGTAAACCGCAAAGGCGAACCGGCTTACGAAGTACAAGCGTATGTTCCTTATTACAAATGCCTTTGCCCAAACCATGAAGGGACTGCCGAATTCCTGACCGATCTATACGGCAAAGTAGCCGATATTCCTGAAGTAGATTACGTTCATCTGGATTATATCCGTTATGTAGACGTTATCCTCGCCAAAGGTCTTTGGGAAAAATACGGTCTGGTTATGAACGAAGAATATCCGACTGCCGATTATTGCTATTGCGACAAATGTGTAGCCGATTTCAAGACTGCTACCGGTATCGATATTAAATCTGTTGAAGATCCTTCCAAATGCAAAGAATGGGCTCAGTTCCGTTGTGACCTGATCACTAAGCTGGTAGATCGCATTGCAGATACAGTCCATGCTAAAGGTAAAAAGATCAGTGCAGCCGTATTCCCCGGTCCTGACTCACACGCCAAATGGATGGTTCGCCAGGAATGGAATAAATGGAATATCGACGCATTCTTCCCGATGAACTACAACGACTTCTACCTGGAAGACGCTGCCTGGGTAGGCGAGGTGACGAAGGAAGAAGTAAACTCTGTGAACGGAGAAAAACCCGTTTTCAGTGGTTTATTCATCTGCCACGATTGGCAAAACAAAGCTAACATCAAAGATCCGGAAGGACACGGTCTGATCCCTTCTGAAATAGAAGAAGCAGTACGCGGATCGATGGAAAGCGGTGCAGCCGGTGTTGCCCTGTTCACCCCCGGTAACATGACCGACGAACATTGGAAAGCTTTCGACAAAGCGATTCATCAAACTTACACTGTAAAGAAATAAAAGACTTACACAAGATGTAAATAAACGCAGGTATACGCAGCTCTAATTTTCTCATCTGCATATACCTGCGTTTTTACATTTCATATTCTAATTCTAAAAACAAATAACTATCGCATGAACACAACGACAAAGAAAGAGAAAATCAAATTCAGTAAAGCGTTTTGGGTAGCCAATACCGTTGAACTATTTGAACGTGCCGCCTACTATGGCGTATTTATCGTAATAACACTCTACCTCAGCCGCATCCTCGGATTCAACGACATACAAGCGGCAACCATCGCCGGAACATTCTCCGCATTCCTCTACTTCCTCCCGACTTTTGCCGGTGCACTGGCCGATAAGATCGGATTCCGCAATTCCATGCTATTGGCCTTCTCTTTGCTGACCATCGGTTATGCCGGGTTGGGGCTTTATCCTACCTGGCTCCAGTCAGCCGGACTGGTTGAATACGGGACAACAACAACATTTACCGGATTGCTCGAAAGTAATCTCCGTTATGGAATTATCCCGATCATGATACTGATCGTTATCGGAGGATCATTCATCAAAAGTGTAATTTCCGGAACTGTAGCCAAAGAAACAACTCCCGAAACCCGTGCCAAAGGTTTCTCCATTTTCTATGCAATGGTAAATATAGGAGCCTTCTCCGGCAAAACTATTGTAAAACCGTTGCGCGAAGCATTAGGGAACGAGGGGTTGATCACTCTCAACTATTTTTCCGCTTCAATGACATTCCTGGCTCTTATTGCGATCTGGTTTTTCTATAAAAGCAGCCAACATTCCGGTGAAGGAAAAACTTTCGGACAAATATGGACGGCACTGATCAAAGTCTGTACAAACGGTCGTCTGATCATATTGATCTTTATTATTTCCGGTTTCTGGATGGTTCAGCACCAGCTGTATGCAACCATGCCTAAATATGTTTTACGTTTGGCTGGCGAAGGAGCTTCTCCTTCCTGGTATGCCAACGTGAATCCGCTGGTTGTAGTATTGACCGTAAACTTAGTTACCCAGTTAATGCGTAAGAAAACCGCACTTACCTCTATGACATTCGGTATGTTCATCATGCCGATCTCCGCTCTTTGCATGGCATCGGGAAATATGCTGGATAGCAACACAACTATCCTCGGTATGCATCCGGTAGCTTTCATGATGGTAGTCGGGATTGTCTTCCAGGGACTAGCGGAAACATTTATCTCCCCCCGTTTCCTTGAATATTTCTCATTGCAGGCCCCCAAAGGCGAAGAAGGATTATACCTCGGTTTCAGCCACCTTCACTCCTTCCTGTCATCTATACTCGGATTCGGCTTATCAGGCTTCCTGTTAAGCAAATACTGTCCGGAACCGACACTGTTCGCCACACATGAAGAGTGGGTAGCCGCCAGTGCACATGCACATTATATATGGTATTATTTCGGGGCGATCGCACTGGTATCGGCTGTTGCTCTGATTATATATGGGCAGGTAGTAAAGAAACTGGATGCAACCCGCTGTTAAAAACCTAGTATAGAGCAAAAAAAGAAGGAGATTTTCTCATTTTCAGAGAATAATTTCCTTCTTTTTTATTAGGTTATCTACTTTCTATTTATTCAGTAATTGCTGAATTGCTGTTTGAGATCCTTTCTGCTTTTTTGATATAGAGATTGTAGGAAAAAGTGCTTCTATTTCATATGATTGCAAAGTATCTCTCGGATCAAAACGATCTGAAGCCACATATTTTTCAACCGAAGTTATTAATTGCCTCGTCGCTAAACGGTTATCTATATCACTTTCCGGATCTACACAAAGAACGAACAGCTTACCCTTTCTAACCTTTGCCTCGAAAGCAATACCCAGTTTCTGATTTGTTTCATACGAATCTATACTTTGAATAATAGGAGTTATATTATTCAAAGCAGTCAAATCCATAGCCGTTGCATGATTCAAAATATCCCACCATTGCCAGTCGGCATATGATTTTGTGGGAAAACACCTAAAAACCGGATGTTGGGCATTAATCAAAGTACCCACAATCATCGGATTCCAATTAAACATGATCGGGTTCCAAAAATGACTGGCAAAATGAGTTTTACGCCCTTCGCATTTTTCCGGAATCAGTAATACATTATTTCCATCTTCAAGCATCTTCAAAGTTTCTTCATTCCATTTACGTGTATAGACAAAATTCGTTTGTTTTTCCGTTTGTTGCGGATATACCCAAATATTCCATTCATTTTTTACTCCTCCCATTCCTGCTTTCAATGTTAGTTGACAAGCATGAGTTATTCCATCCAAATCAATATCAATCGTACCTAAAGAGTCAACCGTATAAGGCTGGATATTTTTATTGTCCAAAGTGCCTTTACTTATTATTTTCCCATCTTCATCTATCAGGCTCCAGTTTAGCTTTTCCTTTTTAAGAACATCTTTACCAAAATGATATATATCCATTTTTACTTTCAATTGTTCACCTGAAAGAAAAGTTCGTTTCTGTAAACGGGCCAGCAAAACAGTCGGTGCACATGACTCACGAAATTTCTCGGGAGAAACTAAACCTTTACTTTCCCAAAAAGCATCCAGGATTCCTACAAAAGCACTCCCTTGCCCCGGAAAATCAGCAAGGCCTAACAATTGAAAACCTCCCGAAGTACGGGTACGAAGTAAAGATTCATTCACTTCTTTATACTGTAATACGGTATGTGCACCTGTAGCTTTGAAGAAATCATTTGCCTGATGTAACATTCCATTTTTGGTTAACCTTTCTCTAAACACTTCAAAATTACGCGCTTCGAGTACACCCGTATATTTCCTGATCTCATCAAAATTGGGATACATACAACGCTGCCCGGTTTCATGTGCTATAACAGGTACATCAATGTCTGACTCTTTGTTGCGATCCCAATCGGTAGACGGAGTCCCTTCATAAACAGTGATCCATCCTTTGGAAGTAACATGTGACACATAGTATTGATCGGAAGCGGTATGAGTACGAGCCGTAGATGCAGAATAAAGACGACGGTTATCATAAGTCTGCGCTTTCTTGACCAAATCTTCCAAAACAGCAAAATCACCTTCATTTTCATTACCATTACACATTAAAATAAAAGAAGGATGATTACCGTAGGCATCCAGAATAGCATACATCTCTTTTTCAAAAAAATCGCGCCTGGCAGGATATTTGCCAACATCTTTAATCCACATGGGTAGTTCGGCTTGCAGATACATACCCAATTCATCTCCTGCCATAAATGCCGCTTCGGGAGGACACCATGAATGAAAACGGACATGATTCATACCATATTCCTTAACTGTAGAAAATATACGTTTCCAATCTTCCACACAGGTAGAAGGATAACCGGTCAGAGGAAACACTGCACAGTCGAGTACACCACGCAAATGGATATCATGGCCGTTCAAACGGACATGATGCTTACCTTGTTCTACATTCCGCATACCGAACGTAATCGTCCGGGTATCCTGCTTTCCGTCTACAAGCAATGTTGTTTCAAGTTCATACAAAAAAGGATTGAACTCATCCCATAACTTTATCTGTTTACCTAAGTTGATCGTTTGCTCAATGCCCTCTTGTGCAACGAGACTATCTATCCCAATTTGATGGGTTGCAACAAGTTTACCTCCTTTTTCACGGACATGCAACTCTAATGATCCTTTTTGAAATGTAGTTAAAGAAGATAACTCGACTTTCGCTAAAACAGACTTATTCTCTATATCAGGATACACATTTACACGGCGAATATGAAGCTTTTCTTTGGCCTGTATAGATATATCACCTATTATTCCATTCCAATTTGTTTGTGTGTATTCGGTAGTTCCGTGGTTCCATTGATCCATTGGATATTTCAAACGATTGTCCACACAAAGGGTCAGGGTATGCACTCCCGGTGTTAAATATTTTGTTAAGTGGAAAATATTGGGTGTACTCAAACGTTCATCCATACCAACCAATTGCTCATCTACAAAAACTGTCGTCTCCCAATGACAACGTTCCAGATTCAAGACTATATCTTTATTCTTCCATTCTTCAGGAATAACAACTTCACGTTGGTACCAGGCAGCTCCCTGATACTCGAATTTACGACTGAGACGGTCCACATAACGAGCATTATTTTTAATACCTTTCCCTCCCTGATCCGTAGATCCGGGTAATACAATAGTCTCTACTAATTTATCCAGATAGAGTTCCGATCCGGGGGTTTTACCAAATCCCATAGGATCCAATTGAAAACGCCACATACCGGACAAATCAATCTTTAGTGAATCTGTTTTCGCCTGCATCAAATATGCCACAAAGCATAACAACAATAATACTACAGTTTTTCTCATCTTGTTTTTAATTATCACGCAACAAAGAAATATCAAATCCTCTCAATAAAAAATAGACTATATTTAACCGAGATGGACTATCTTAAGAAATCAGGTATAGATTTAAGCTAAATCGAAGCTAAAATCCATACCTGATACTAAACCTTAACACTCTAAAAAACTTTACCTATTATCTATTTTCCATACACATAAATCTCGGCAACACTTGTAGACGGTTCATTATTACTATCCGGAAGCAACAATTTCAAATAACGTCCCTGTTCTGCCGATTCAGGTATTGATATAGAAAGACTATCACCATCAACAAACACTGCATTTCCTATTTTTTTCCATCCATCGACATTTCCGTCCGATTGATCAGAAACATATAATTCCACGCTCTTCGTATCCGTATTACCGGCTCTGCGATAGATTTCGATCCTTGAGATTTTTTTCTGAGATTGCATATCGATTACTGCCCAGTGCGGCAGAGGTGCACTTTCTGTTTCCCATTCAGAATGCCAGAAAGTACTCAAATCTCCATCCAGCAAAGCGACTCTTCCTCCATGATCTGCTGATTCATCCGATGCAGCCAAAACAGTCCATGAACTACTGTCATATTTATATTCTTCTGGAATAACGGTTTCAAATGTTTTCCATGCAGTTGCAAACGTATCGATAGCTACCGTTTCCGGAATAAACAAAGACCTGTATTCAATCGAAGAACCGGGTTTCACCTCCGGAAGTTCTACAACATCCTTTGTTGAAGAAGTTTCAACTATCGACTGCGAACCATCATTCTTCGTATACCGTATTTCACTACAAACAAGGTCACCCGGAGCAAAATACCAGGAAACTACACCTCCTTTATCCGATAATGATACCATTTTAATGCGGCGGTCGCTTAACCTTGATTGATAGATTTCGCCATACGATGTTCCAAAATCCGTCAGATATAATGATTTATGTCCGAAATTATCTGTAGTACGAACATCAAACGTATAAGATTTTTCTTCCATATTATCCAATATAACAGAAATACTATCATAACCGGTCTTCAATTCAACAGGAACGATCAGCGAATCTAGTCCATCATTCCAATATATATCAATAGACCGAACATTCGGAGCATTGTATGTGCGGCAGTTAAACAGAATCCGACCTTTACCGGCAATAAAGTTTATTGTATCAGGTTTGGGAGCATAAATAATCTCTCCACCCTCAATATATTCTTTGTGGACATCCATAAAGTCATCGCAAGAAGTGAAAGACAAAACAGATGCAACAAAAACAGCTAAACAATATATTCTTTTCATAATCTTTTCTTATTTATTGAATCAATCATTCCTCTACACTTCCATAAAAACTTATTTCTGCAAAACTCGTATATGAGGGCCCTAACCAACCGGATTTAATAAGTATACGTACATACCTCATGGTAGGTTGTGACAAATCAAATGAGCATTCATGTCCGTTCCTTGCTGCTTCCATATCTAAATCCGTTACAGTATTACCAGGAGAACCGGAAGGCTTTACAATCTCAAAATCTCTGATTTTCGTCCACTCACTCCAATCTCCACTTTGACTGGGTATATGGTCGCATGTATAAATTTCCATTTCCTTCACATTTCCCTGATTATAATATGTATCACCAAAAAAACGCTGATGTATGACAAATCGGCTAAGTTTAGCTGAACACCCCAGATCAAATGTCACCGCAGCTGGTATAGTGTTATTCGCGGTATGACCAAATGTTAAAACGTCATCATCTATTAAATTAGCATCTAAACACCCCCATTCTGCAAAAGAGGCATCATTATCCAAGCGCATTACACGCATCTTCTTCTTATCCAATTTCTCTTCGAACAAAGGGATAACTTCTGCAGAAAGTGTATCTGAATAATTATTAAAATTATCGCTTATTATCATTGAGAATTTAGATAATTCCGGAGCATATCCACGAACACTATACGCATTTTTTTCAATATCGCTTGTTAAAATATTCAATGTCGACATTTGACCTACAGAGTCAGGCCCGAGAAGTTCAACATTGAGAGGCACTTTGTCTGAATTCCTCCAACTAAAACCTGCGCCACCAAAATCAGCTTTAATTGTTGCAGTTTTTATCGCTTTGCTTAACGGAGATTCTTTGGGGTAAAACTTTACTTCCACCGGATCAGACAGTTCCTGTGCACGATTTACGGCATAAAGCGTTGCAGTATGCTCCAATGTATCATTATACCCTTGAATTAACAGTTTGTTTTCATAATATGATACCATTACCTCATTTTCTCTATCACCAGATAAAGTATATACACATTTTACGGCCAATAGATCTTCCGAATTGGGGATCTTATAAGAGATTGTAGCACCTCCGGCTAAAGGTTCTACTGTAACATCCGTAACAATTCCCGGCTTACCTAAACTACCACTAATGGGAGATAGTTCTTTCTCCGAACAAGAAGAAAAAGCCAACAGTAATAGGATAAAACTTAAATATTTTGTTTTCATATACTCATACAATTATATAAATTAATGATTACCACCCCGGATTCTGAATCAATTGCGGATTCTTTACAATATCCGATTCTGGTATAGGAGCTAAATAGTTTTTAAAAGAGAATGACTGTTCATAAACAGGAGTCACCGTATAATAATTTTCAGCATCAGAAGCATTTATATTCCATCCTTGAATCAAACGATTTTGTTCCTGTAATGCTGTTTTCCAACGACGACTATCCCAATAATAGCTTCCTTCACAGGCTAATTCAATCTTACGCTCACGCTGAATAATTTCACGCATACCTTCTTTTGTTGTCGGTTTTTCCGGATGATTGGAATATTTACGCCAACTTTGTAATACGCCTTCCAATCCGGCACGCTCACGCACCATATCTATATATTTATACACCTCCGCATCGGGAACGTCCTTCGACTCATTCAAGGCCTCGGCACACATCAGCAACAAATCGGCAAAACGCATATCCGGGAAAGGATATGATTCCCATGTCAAACTATTCGGATCCCTATAAGCTGAATTAATAGAAACCAACTTTTTAGGCCAATAACCGGTTGTATTATAATATCCCGGATCTCCTGCAGAAGAATATTCACCGAAACGATTTTTAGGATATAAACATTCAGCATCATCATCCGGTGTATTCTTGTAAGAGTTTCCATACCATTTACCCCGGTCAAAACCTAAGGTTGAATAATAGCGAGGTTCACGGTCAAAATTCAAAACAGCTGTTTGTTCTCCCTTCTGAATATAATAGCGATGCTCTTCATCCCCCGTACGCAAACTATAACGATTCGTATAATCATACGTCACGTCTTCTTCAATAGGTACTCCATTATTTGAATAAAACAATTCGACTGTCGATAAAGGAACACTCATTCTTTGGGCAGTATTCAATGATAGAGCTGATTCAAAAAAGGTAAAACATTCTGATTGGAAAGATTGACCAGCAGGATAAGACGTATTGCTCCAGATAAGTTCGGCATTCCATCTGTGGCTAATAACGCCTCTCAATGTCTGGACCAGCAAAGTCTGATCTGACAATTTCTTTGCAGATATGTAATCAGATGGTTGATACAAACGAACACCCCCAGCCTCACATATTTCTACGGCTTTCTTGCAAGCCTCCGCAGCAACTGTCCAGCGTGAGGCATCATAAACCTGATTGAAAAAAGGTTCTCCGTTATGATCCAGAAAACTGTTATAATCCGTATTTCCGTTAAACAAAGGACTTGCCCAATACAAAAGCATCTTTGCTTTCATCATATAGGCAACAGGCTGTGTAAAACGTCCCAACTCCGTTGTCGGATTAGAAAGGATCAATGGTAACGCTTCACTTTCTATCACTTCGTCCATCAGATCAATAACATACTGAAAACAATCATCCACCTTTTCGCGATAAACACGTACTCCTTGAGTGGATTCATTTACAGCCGGACTTTCACGTAATGGACAAATAGGTCCATAATAAGACAGCAGATAGAAATGAAAATAGGCTTTAAGCATTTTGACTTCGGCAACCATCCGTTTTTTCTCATATTCATCCAAATCTTTAACATCACCTATTCCTGCCATGAATGTATTGCAATCACGAATACCGGCATACAGCGAATAATCGCTAGCCCAATAATTCATTAGCGCACTGGTTGGACTATCTTGCCCCAGTCCCATTTTCATACCGTTAGGAGTAGTTTCTGTATTAAAAACCATTTCCATAGCACCATGAATACCCGGGTTCTCATTCCAATTAGCAGTCTTCGGCATTCTCCAATAACAAGAAGCCAGATATTTTTCTACAGTGTAGCGATCAGCAAAAGCATGCTCTTCGGTAGCCACATTGTCAGGAACCACATCCAGAAAATCACAGGATGTTGCAGCCAATGCAGTACAAACACATACGATATATTTATAAATTGATTTCATATTGTACTATTTTTCTTGTTTTAGAATCCTAAATTAATACCTACATTAATGACGCGTTGTATCGGATATCCCAAACCGTTTCCTGCCATTTCCGGATCCCACAGTTTGAATTTACTCCAGCATAATAAGTTTGTTCCACTTACGTAAACACGTAAGTTTTGTACCTTGACTTTCTTTGTTAACACCTGTGGTACGGTATAACCTACTTCTACAGATTTCAAACGAAGGAATGTCGCATCCTGCATAAACCACGTACTCTTTTGATTGTTGTTTTCAACAGACTGATTCGACAATCTAGGCCAGAATGCATACGGATTACGGTTGTTCTCCGACCAATAACTATCGGCAATTACTTGCAAAACCTGGTTTTCACCTTTCAAACCATCGTCATCACTTTGACCGGAATTAGCGTCCATAAACGGAGTGATTTTCTTTTGGTCAAGCCAGAAAGACTGACGGGCTGATCCTTGAAAAAAGAAAGAGGCATCCAGTCCTTTATAGCCGACAGAAAGTCCAAAGCCATAATTGATCTCCGGTGTCGTAGGATAACCGATGGGAACCTTATCCAACTCTGAAATTTTACCATCTCCATTCACATCACGATATTTGATATCTCCCGCCATATAGTTACCGAACTGTGTCGGAGAGTTTTTTACTTCCTCATCGTCAATAAACAATCGTTCTGCAATATATCCCCATTCCTGTCCTAAAGATTTTCCGATCTTTGACAACCAGGGAGTAGAGCTATAATCCGGTTCTTCCCACTCTACCGCTTCACTCGTGGCATAGGTAAAAGTACCGCGTCCTGTCATCCACCAGTCTTTGTTGAAACTCTTCTCATAATTCAATTCCATATCGACACCATGCCCTTTTGCCTTTCCCAGGTTTGCCTTTACAGCCGGAAGGATACCCATTGTAGCAGGAATCACACGATCCAACAATATATTTTCACGACGTTCCGTAAAATACTCCACATTAGCAGATAAACCGAAAGTTGTCGTAGCCTCTAATCCGACATTCATTTTATAAGAAGTCTCCCAACCGATCTGATCATTGGCATAACGATTGAAGCTAATAGCACCGGGATTATAATTCATCTGTGTACCCCAGTTAACTTTACGGTCTGCATTCATATTCACATCCGACAAGTAATAAAAACGATCATTCCCACTTCCTATCTGGTCCTGACCGGACATACCATAAGAACCCTTAAATTTAAATTGAGAAAATACATCCTTTAACGGTTCAAAAAACGCTTCATTAGAGACCATCCATCCCAATGCCCCTGATGGGAAAAAGCCCCAACGGTTATTTTCTGAGAATCGTTCGGAACCATTATAACCAAAAGTAAACTCTCCGAAATAACGAGAATCGAAGTTATAAGCCAAACGACCGGCTAAACCTATATTTCTATAAGGTAATGACAATTGAAGATTATCCGCAATACCGGATTTCTGATTACGCATCGTATAAACCAACAGAGCATTCACATTATGTTTATCATTAAATAAACGGGTATATTCTGCTTTTCCTTCAAAATAGATACTACTGTTTATATAGCGCTGCCCTGGTTCGTAATTAATCCATTCCGTACCATCGTTAGGATTTAAACGATTCAACTTATAAGAATTTGCCTGCAAATCATAAGATCCTATGCTATAATAAAATGGCTTATATGCACGATTCACAGAATATTCTGAATAACGATCCATATTGACAAGCACACTAGCCGTCAAACCCTCTGTTATCATTTTCAAATCCTGATTCAACACAAATTGTGTCAGCATCGTATTCTTACTGTACTCATTATAACCTCTTAAAGCCTGCGCATAAGGATTAACATAGTTAGCACTTCCATAATTACCAAATAAAATATGATTAGCATGGGCATATTTTTCATCCGGTTCATAATATGGTTTAAACAAAACAGGATTAGCCTGCATCACATGAGTATACATACCACTACCACCGCCAATAGGCCCTGAATAATCATCAAACGCAGCACTCATTCGCAAAACCAGCTCCGTCGTTTTAGTCAGGTTCACATTCACATTCGAACGAATCGTATATTTCATCAAATTGATATTCGAGTTGAAATTATTACGTTTATCAACCTTCACATTTCCATTATCCCGTGTCATATTGGCCGCCACATAATAACGAGCAACCGTACCGCCACCACTCACACTGATATTTGCACGCTGATTCATAGTCAAATCTTTGAACATGGTGCTATACCAGTCTGTCGAAGGGAAAATATCCGGATATAACCCACGTTCAGTCATGGTTATCTTTTCCTGAGAATATAAAGCTAACCCCAACGGATCACGTGTTTTAATTGCCTCATTCTGCATCCGCATGTAGGTAACCGGATCCGCTTGATCGACCCGGCTGGTAGGAGTAGAAAATGAATTTTCAATACGGACATTCACTGCGACCTTACCTTCACGTCCTTCTTTTGTTGTTACGGAGATAACACCATTTGCACCACGCGCACCATACAATGCTGTAGCCGTTGCATCTTTCATGATTGTAAAGCTGGCGATGTCATCGGTGTTCAAACGAGCCAGGTCATCGGTACTCAATTCGATTCCGTCAATCAGAATCAAAGGATCTTTTTTCGCATCTGCTCCAAAAGTCGTGATACCGCGAATAAAGAAGTTGGCATTATCCTGCCCCGGTTCACCACTTGTCTGATAAGAAATCAAACCTGCTACACGACCAGCAAAGGCTGTGGTCAAGTTACTACTCGGAATTTTCAGTTCTGCCGGTTTTACTGTTGTGATAGCAGAAACCACGCTTTCTTTTTTCTGCTTGGCAAAAGCAACAACCGTTACTTCTTCCAACTCATCTGCTTTCGGCTCCATCACGATATTCAGGAACCCCTCTCCCTTATAAGTCAATTCTTTCGTTTCCATACCAATGAAGGAAACAACCAGTACCGCATTGGTATTAACTCCATCGAACTCGAAATTTCCATCTACGTCAGCAATCACACCTTTCGTACTTCCTTTGATTTGCACAGTAGCACCAGGTAGCGGATCACCACCGGTGTCAGAAATCTTACCTTTTACTTTTTTCGAGTTCTGTGAAACAAGGCCGACTAACGGTTCGATCCTGTTTCTTTCCTCATCATAGCGACTGATTTGAATGTCTCTCTTCTCTGTTGCAGGTATATTTCCGGCAGCAAATACCGGAATTGTACAAACAAATGGCAGGGAGACAAAAAGTCCTAAGAGTACTTTTTGCTTCATAATGTATAATTTTTAGGATAAATATAAATTAGGTTATCTTCTCTTTCTCTAAGTCTTACTTCCGTGAAGAGACAGTACTATCTCCTGTATGGAGGCAATACTGTCTCCGGCATGGCGATAACGGTATCTCCAGATAAAAGACAGTAAAATATTCTATTGCGATAAAATTATTCAATCTCCGGACGGTCGCTTCCTCCTCCCGTTCCTACATGTACCGGAATCGAGACAGAACGAGGGGTTTTCAAGGTTATTCCTGTACCTTTTGTATATTGTGTGGTTACGGTCAGTTCATATTCGCCGTCGGTCAGTTCAGTAGGGACTAAAAAGATCAGCTCCGAAGGGTTATTAGTAGCAAACATATCCTCAGTCACTTTTGTCACAGTATCGTTCTCCTTATTACGAATAGCGATACCCACAGAAGCATCATCACCTACAACCTTCAAATATGCACCGCGAATCACAAAATTCCGTCCGGGAGTCATACTACCATCTTTCAATTTGGTTTTCTTGTCTTCTGTTTCCAGGATATACATGACATCATTTTTCTCACCTTGTATAACCACCTGGGTTTTGGCAATTTCTTCCCGCAATACTTTATCCTGATTGAAGGATACATAAATACTGTTCTTTTCAGGATTCCAACGTCCTCCTTCTATCAGACCTGTAAAACGTGGAACCGCATAAAACAATCCGGTATTCACATTGTAACCATTCATCAGAAAACGGGCTATGATACGTTCGTAAAGGCTAACAACGTGTACCAGTGTTTCTTGTCTTAAACCGGTATCCTCTTCCCGCATTTCTTTGTACACCTGTTCAAGACCAACATTTCCGGCAGCATCAAGAATCAAAATCTTGTCATTAGGATCTTTCGTCACACTATTGGGTACGATCCATCCTTTTAATTTGTTTTGCATAATAGCTCAAATTGTGAAAGACTAATCTTTCTGGTTTGTATTAAATATTGTAAATCCTACAACCTAAAAAAAGCAATAGTCTTAGCAGAACTATGGTATCCATCTACATATTCTGGAAGTTTATTCAATAGAAGTCGTATATTATGACAATAAAACTCAGATTGGATATCTCAACTCATTCTTTGAAAATAAACACATCAAACAACTGAATAAACATTACAATCTCAAATTAAATATTTTGAAATACAGATTTTGAAAGTTTATATTTATTTGTACTTTATCAGCTGTTTCGAAAGATAATCCATCATCAAAGAATGAAAGTCTATTTTCTCTTCTTAGAAAGCTCTGTATTTTTGCATTGTTAATTAAATAACCTAAAACAATACCATAGTTCTGCTAAGACTACAGTAACTCAGATGAAAAAATATGGTTATATAATCTTCCATACAGGTATGATAGTTTCTCCCGAAATTATCTAAATATAAAAAACTAAAACTTTAGCACACATCAAAAAAATCAATTAAACATCAAGTTCTTTCATCATATTATATATATGTAACCGGCATTTGATTATTTGCACAATCTTTCGATTAGATGTACAATCTTTCGATTTGCCATACCTCATCCTTCTTTAAACTTACATTTTAAATATTTGTAAAAATCGGATATTACATAACTATTGAACTTTTCCCTTAAAATAGCGAATGAACAGCTTATGTCAAAAACAACAAAGGTGCAGTCTGGGTGCTCAAAAAACCCTAAAGTGTGCAGATTTCAGGTTAAAGTTCTTTGAGATAAAGAATGTTTGACTACTTTTGCAATCGGTAATTTTTTTACTAATTACCAATTAATTTTCAGACAATAGAAATCTAATATTCCTATTAATATGAGTTTAAGAATTATTGTTTTAGCGAAACAGGTTCCGGACACACGCAACGTGGGAAAGGATGCGATGAAAGAAGACGGAACGGTAAACCGTGCCGCCCTTCCTGCCATCTTTAACCCGGAAGACCTGAACGCATTGGAGCAGGCATTGCGCCTGAAAGATGCCTACCCCGGATCGACTGTGACATTACTGACTATGGGACCGGGACGTGCCGCCGAAATCATCCGTGAAGGTTTATACCGCGGAGCAGACGGCGGCTTTTTGTTAACCGACCGTGCCTTTGCAGGAGCCGATACACTGGCAACATCATACGCCCTGGCTACGGCTATCAAAAAAATTAACGAGTACGATATTATCATCGGTGGCCGTCAGGCTATCGACGGAGATACTGCACAGGTAGGTCCCCAGGTAGCTGAAAAGCTGGGATTGACACAAATCACCTATGCTGAAGAAATCCTGAACGTGGATGAAGCAGCACGCCGTATCACCGTAAAACGTCATATCGACGGAGGCGTGGAAACCGTAGAAGGCCCGCTGCCTATCGTAATCACAGTAAACGGCTCGGCAGCTCCCTGTCGTCCGCGTAACGCCAAACTGGTACAGAAATACAAACGTGCCATGGGAGCACAGGAAAAAGCGGCTCAACCGACAGCCTGCCACCCCAATGGCCCGCAAGCTATTCAGTATCCTGAACTATACGAAACACGCCCGTATCTGAACATCCCCGAATGGAGTGTGGCTGATGTGAACGGCGACCTGTCTCAATGCGGATTATCCGGCTCGCCGACAAAAGTAAAGACTATACAAAATATCGTGTTCCAGGCAAAGGAAAGTAAAACACTGACCGGCTCGGACAAAGATATAGAAGATATGATTGTTGAACTGTTAGCTAACCATACCATCGGATAAGATTATGAATAACGTATTTGTATATTGTGAGATTGAAGGCACAACCGTTGCCGATGTAAGTCTCGAACTTCTGACCAAAGGTCGCAAGTTAGCGAATCAGTTAGGTTGCCAGCTGGAAGCAATTGTTGCCGGTAGCGGCCTCGAAGGCGTAGAAAGCCAGGTGTTGCCTTACGGTGTCGACAAACTGCATGTGTTCGATGCACCGGGCTTGTTCCCTTACACATCCCTGCCCCACTCTTCCGTACTGATCAACCTGTTCAAGGAAGAAAAACCCCAGATCTGCCTGATGGGCGCTACTGTTATTGGCCGCGACCTCGGTCCGCGTGTATCATCCGCACTGACCAGTGGTCTGACTGCCGACTGTACTTCATTGGAAATCGGTCCTCACGAAGATAAAAGAGCAGGTATCACTTACGAAAATCTGCTGTACCAGATCCGTCCGGCATTTGGCGGTAATATCGTTGCCACCATCATCAACCCCGAACACCGTCCCCAGATGGCAACCGTTCGCGAAGGTGTGATGAAAAAAGAGATTCTGGACGCAAATTATAAAGGCGAAGTGATCCGGCACGACGTAGCTAAATTTGTTCCGGAAACGGATTATGTAGTAAAGGTGATCGACCGTCACGTAGAAAAGGCAAAACACAACCTGAAAGGCTCTCCGATCGTCATAGCCGGCGGTTACGGAATGGGTTCGAGGGAAGGATTCGACAAATTGTTCGAACTGGCTAAAGAACTTCACGCTGAAGTAGGTGCCAGCCGTGCAGCCGTCGATGCCGGTTTCTGCGATCACGACCGTCAGATCGGCCAGACAGGTGTAACAGTTCGTCCGAAATTATATATCGCTTGCGGTATCTCCGGACAGATACAGCACATTGCAGGTATGCAGGATGCAGGTATCATCATCTCTATCAACAACGACGAGAACGCTCCGATCAACACGATCGCCGACTATGTTATCAACGGCACAGTCGAAGAAGTGATCCCGAAGATGATTAAATATTACAAACAGAACAGCAAGTAAAGAGATGGCAAATTATTATACAGACATACCGGAACTCAAGTATCACTTGAACAATCCGATGATGGAACGTATTTGCGAACTGAAAGAACGCAATTACAGAGATAAAGAAGAGTTCGATTACGCACCGCAGGATTATGCCGATGCAATGGATTCATTCGATAAAGTGCTTGAAATCACCGGGGAAATCACCGGAGAGATCATTGCTCCCAACGCCGAAGGTGTTGACGAAGAAGGTCCTCACTGCGCTAACGGACGTGTGGAATATGCTTCCGGAACAAAACAGAACCTGGATGCCATGGTGAAAGCCGGCCTAAACGGAATGACCATGCCGCGTCGTTTCGGTGGTTTGAACTTCCCGATCACTCCGTACACCATGTGTGCCGAAATCGTTGCCGCCGCCGATGCCGGATTCGGAAACATCTGGTCTCTACAGGATTGTATCGAAACATTATATGAATTCGGAAACGAAGACCAGCACAACCGTTTCATCCCGCGTATCTGCGCCGGAGAAACCATGTCTATGGACCTGACCGAGCCGGATGCCGGTTCTGACTTGCAGTCCGTTATGCTGAAAGCGACTTTCGACGAAAAAGAAAACTGCTGGCGCCTGAACGGTGTAAAACGATTTATCACCAATGGGGATGCAGACCTTCACCTGGTACTGGCCCGTTCGGAAGAAGGAACGAAAGACGGACGTGGTTTGTCTATGTTCATCTACGACAAGAAGCAGGGTGGTGTAGATGTTCGCCGTATTGAAAACAAGTTGGGTATCCACGGCTCTCCTACTTGCGAATTGGTTTACAAGAATGCAAAAGCAGAACTTTGCGGCGATCGCAAATTAGGCTTGATCAAATATGTAATGGCATTGATGAACGGTGCCCGTCTGGGTATCGCTGCACAATCTGTCGGTTTGAGCCAGGCTGCCTACAATGAAGGAATGGCTTATGCCAAAGAACGTAAACAGTTCGGCAAAGCGATCATTGACTTCCCGGCAGTTTACGATATGCTGTCTATCATGAAAGCGAAGCTGGATGCCGGTCGTGCACTGTTGTATCAGACTTCACGCTATGTGGATATCTACAAAGCGCTGGATGATATTTCACACGAACGCAAACTGACTCCGGAAGAACGTCAGGAACAGAAGAAATATGCAAAACTGGCTGATTCATTCACCCCGTTGGCAAAAGGTATGAACTCTGAATACGCCAACCAGAATGCGTACGACTGTATCCAGATTCACGGCGGATCAGGTTTCATGTTGGAATATGCTTGCCAGCGTATTTATCGTGATGCCCGTATCACTTCAATATACGAAGGTACGACCCAGTTGCAGACAGTTGCCGCTATCCGTTATGTAACAAACGGTTCTTATCTGGCAACCATCCGTGAATTCGAAACAATCCCATGTTCTGCGGAAATGGAACCGCTGAAAGCACGACTGGTAGAAATGGCCAACAAGCTCGAAGCATGCATGAACAAAGTGAAGGAAGCACAAAATCAAGAATTACTGGACTTCGTTGCCCGCCGCCTTTATGAAATGGCTGCCGACTGCGTCATGGCTCACCTGTTGATCCAGGATGCAACAAAAGCACCTGAATTATTCAGTAAATCAGCCGTAGTATACTTGAACTATACAGAAGCCGAAGTAGAAAAACACAACAGCTTCATCGAAAAGTTCAACGCTGACGAATTAGTAAACTACAGACAATAATAAGATTGTCTCTCCATAAAAAAGCCGGATATCAGAATAAAGATGATATCCGGCTTTTTTCAGATATTACCGATGAGAAGAATGCCATAATATCCATTGCATAATCCCTCTTAATGATAAATAGATCAGGAATGCCATCCATAAGGCATGGTTTCCCATTAAGGCATAAAAGATATAATAGATCAGGAAGAACATTCCCGAAGCCACCAGCATCGAATAAAGCATCAACCGGGTAGCCGTTGCACCAATCAGGATGCCATCCCAAAGGAAAGCGGCAAAGCCAGCCAAGGGAATAGCCAAAACCCAATAATAATAACTTCCGGCAGCATTAATGACTGTTGTATCATTCGTCAGCAATCCCAGAAAATCTTGTCCACCTATCATATATAGAATCGTAAAAGACAACGACAATCCCCATCCCCAACGGAATAGCAGACGAATCATCCTTTGTAATCCTGTATTGTTTCGTGCGCCGACATAACGTCCGGTCATCGCTTCACCGGCATAGGCAAAGCCGTCCATTATATAGGAAAATAGTGTAAACAGCTGCATCAACAACGTATTAACAGCCAATACGACATCTCCCTGCCGTGCACCTGTCGATGTAAAAAAGGTAGTAACAGCCACCAAACATAATGTACGGAAAAAGATATCGCTATTCACCTGAAAGAAACGCTTCATAGCTGTCTTGCCGATTATCTCCCGCCAACGAAAAGCAATCTTCAACCGCCCATAATAACGAAGCCAAAGCAACGAAGCCATAAAAAATCCGGCATACTGAGCAATCAACGTTCCCAACGCCACTCCTTCTATCTTCATATCCAGCAAATACACGAAAGAAAGGCTGGCAACAATATTCACCACATTCTGTGTAATCGCTATAAACATCGGGAAACGTGAATTTTGCATGCCGATAAACCACCCTGCAAAACCATAAAGTCCCAATACGGCAGGTGCTCCCCATACACAAATATTGAAATAAACCGTAGCCAGTTCGCGCACCTCCGGGGTAGCATCTATCAAAAGAAAAGCTATTTTCCGGATCGGATATTGAAGCAGCAACAGACATAAAGCGATAAACAACCCCACTCCCACTGCCCTTAACAAAACACGTGTCACCTCTTTCAGGTCACGCTGCCCAAAAGCCTGAGAAGTCATACCACTCGTCCCCATCCGCAGAAAACCAAACAGCCAGTAAATAATATTGAATAGCATCCCTCCTACGGCGATCGCCCCGATATAAGCCGCCGATCCTAAATGACCGACAATAGCGACATCAATCAGTCCCAATAAAGGCACGGTTATATTCGAAACAATAGAAGGTATTGCTAATTGAAGAATTTTTTTGTTCATGTTATTGTATATACCAAAAGCTTATTCTTAAATTTGTAAGCAAAGTTACGGATTACTTTATATATAACATTATAACGCAACAATGTTTCAATAACAGATAAAACGCGAACCCAAAGTGGTTGTAAAAACACAGGATGTTCGCACTCCCTGTTATTCTGATATTTACAATATTATTAATAACTATACAAATACCTATTATTTGTACACTTTATTATTCGCAAAATTATATGCTGAAAATGTTATCAATAAAGCTTTCCATAAACATGGAGTCGCATCCTTTACGGGTGCGTGGATTGAAACAAATATTTCCGCTCATATTTACTTACCTGTAATGTCGCATCCTTTACGGGTGCGTGGATTGAAACAGTATTTAGGCTAACGTCTGGACTACCGTTTGGTCGCATCCTTTACGGGTGCGTGGATTGAAACTAGCCTATCAAGGCCGACTCTACCAGCTATATTGTCGCATCCTTTACGGGTGCGTGGATTGAAACAATCCATTCAGCTACATCTCTAGCTAAAAACAACGTCGCATCCTTTACGGGTGCGTGGATTGAAACGGAAACGATCGCAAGCGTTGATATTGTTGCTTTGCGTCGCATCCTTTACGGGTGCGTGGATTGAAACATGATGCCAAGCCTCGTAAAAACAAATCCGAAAGTCGCATCCTTTACGGGTGCGTGGATTGAAACACAAAATCTGTAAAATATTATACTTCGCAGATCAAGTCGCATCCTTTACGGGTGCGTGGATTGAAACTCAATATAACGCCTGTACACCTCAATCCGGTCACGTCGCATCCTTTACGGATGCGACACGTTCCTTTTTCAGAGCGTTCAAATCATCATCGTTTCAATCTACTTAGTGAGTTCGTTTCATTACTAAGAATTACTATACTAAGTATAATTATAAACAAAATACAAACGACCACAAAAAGAAAATGTCATTATTCATCAATAGACTGTTCTTATGTCATTTACCTCTACTAAATCAAATTAATTTGCCTTCCATTGTAAATTAAAGCATGAAAGCTTAGTTCATTAAAAAATAAAACATAACTTTGTGAAATAGGAATAACAGAGAAAGTATATTTCTCAAAATATGGACACCTATATTATTATTCACAATTTGTTAACCTAAACTTATGGTATACACGAATAAAGAATACTGTCTTGAGGTTAAAGGAAGCACGGCCTGTTTTACCAGACCTGAAATGAAAGTCGAAAGAGTCAGCTATGATGTGATAACTCCCTCTGCTGCACGTGCTATCTTTGAAGCTATCTTTTGGAAACCTGCTATACGATGGAACATAACCCGGATAGAAGTTTTAAATCCCATTAAATGGTTTTCCTTTAAAAGGAATGAGGTCGGGAACCTGATGAGTCCTCGTGCATCCGGGTTATTCATTGAAGATAATCGGCAACAAAAATCCAGTTTATTACTGAAAGATGTTTGTTACAGAATTTTCGCGGAACTGGAATTTATACCTATAAGGAATAGAACAGAAGAAGATAAGTCGAAAGCGACAGCTGGGTCTTCTGACGAAAATCCAGGTAAATATAATGCAATGTTCGAGCGCAGAGCTAAAAAAGGACAATGTTTCAATCAACCCTATTTAGGTTGCCGTGAGTTCTCCGCTGATTTCACATACATCGAAAATCCGGTAAAAGGAAACGGAATACCCGAAGACCGCGATTTAGGATATATGCTATATGATATGGATTTCACAAACGAAAAAGATCCGAAACCAATGTTCTTCCGTGCAATAATGAAACAAGGAGTCTTGGTCGTTCCATCCATTAACAGTGAGGAGGTACGCCGATGATTCTGCAAGCATTATACGAATACTACCAGCGTAAAGCCGCTGATCCGGAGAGCACCATCGCTCCCCGCGGATTAGAATGGAAAGAAATTCCTTATCTTATTCTGATAGATAAAAAAGGAAAGTTTTTGGAACTACAGGACACCACCGAGGGGGTAGGAAAACAAAAACGAGCAAAAAAATATCTGGTTGTTAAAAGTAAAGGGCGTACTGGCAGCAACAGTTGGCAAACGGTAAATGTATTTTGGGACCATTTCGGATATGTATTAGCCCAACCTAAAAATACGGATGATAAAGGAATGTCAAAAGCACTGGATGATGCCGCTAAACAACATAAATCCTTTGTTCAGGAAGTCAGGCGGCTTGCTGAAATACATCCTTCCAATGAAGACATTCAGGCTGTAGCCGGATTTTACGATAACCCGGAGAATCTTCAACGTATAAAAACGGACCCGTTATGGGAAGAATGCATCAAAAAAGACGGGACAAACATATCCTTTAAAATAGCCGGACAAAATACTATCGTAGCCGAAAATCCGGATGTAACATCATCGACTGAAGATTGTTCGGAGAAGGATGAGCCGATAGGAATATGCCTTATTACCGGAAAAAAGGCTCCGATAGCTATACTCAATAGCGCCATTACCATACCCGGAGGCAAAAGCGGAGCAAAGCTGGTCGGCTTTCAGAAGAAATCAGGTTACGATTCATATTATAAAGAACAAGGTATGAACGCGCCTATTTCAAAAGAGGCTGAAGCTGCTTATACCACGGCATTAAATACGTTATTAGGAAAAGACTCCTCCAACAAATATCATTTACACGACACATCCGTTGTTTTCTGGTCGCAGAAACCGACAAAACTGGAGCAATGTGTCAGTTTCATGTTTGCACCTCCTTCAAAAGATAATCCGGATAAAAATACGGAAGTTATCAGAGACTTTCTTCAATCCCTTTCTTCCGGAGTATTGAATGATGAGGATGAAACACCCTTTTACATTTTAGGCTTAGCTCCTAATGCCGCCCGTATTTCCATAAGATTCTGGCGACAAGGAACAGTAGGTGAATTTGCCAGCCATATCAGACAACATTTTAAGGACCTGGAAATCATTAAAAGCAAGAATCAAAGAGTCTATTTTTCTCTATTCAATTTACTGACCCAGGTTGCATCCTTAAATAAAATGGAAAATCTGCCACCCAGCTTAGCCAGCGATTTAAGCCAAAGTATATGGGACAACCAGCCATACCCAACCACATTGCAGATGCAATGTCTGATACGAATCAAAGCAGACCGGAATATAACGTCGATAAGAGCCGCTATACTCAAAGCCTACTTAAATAGAAAATTCAGAAATCATAATAATCCACCTAAAGAAATTCAAATGGCACTAGATTTAGAAAATAAAAACCAGGCGTACTTATGTGGCCGCTTGTTTGCTATCCTTGAAAAGATCCAGAGTGATGCTATCCCGGGAGCTAATTCTACGATTAAAGAACGCTACTACGGTGCAGCATCGACAACCCCGACAACTGTATTCGGCCGCTTGTTGTCTTTATCCAGACACCATCTTGCAAAATTTGATACAGGGAAATCTGTTTATTATGAAAAGTTATTGCAAAGTGTTATCACTGATCTGGATAGTAACGGGTTACCTAAATATTTATCAATGGACGACCAATCGCGTTTCGCAATCGGTTATTACCATCAAAGAGAAGATTTATATAAAACAACAACAGATAAAGAAAAAAATTAATACTATACAAATATGGAAACAGCAATAAACAATCGTTACGACTTCATTTATTTATTTGATGTACAGGATGGTAATCCGAACGGTGATCCCGATGCCGGAAACTTACCCAGAGTTGATCCGGAAACAGGGGAAGGCCTGGTTTCCGATGTCTGTCTGAAACGTAAAGTCCGAAACTTTGTCCAAATAGTAAAAAGAGGAGAAAGACCGTATGATATATTCATTAAAGAGAAAGCGGTATTGAATAATCTGATCGCAGACGCTCATAAACAGGAAGGGGTTAAAGATATAAAAGAGAAGGGAGATAAAACAGAGGCTGCCCGACAATGGATGTGCAGAAACTTTTATGACATAAGGACATTTGGAGCCGTACTAAGTACAGGCGAAAATGCTGGACAGGTTCGTGGCCCTATCCAGTTTACTTTTGCCCGTTCCATCAGTCCGATTGTTACTGCCGAACATAGTATAACCCGTATGGCCGTAGCAACGGACGAAGAATCTAAAAAACAGAGTGGAGATAACCGTACTATGGGGCGTAAATTCACTGTTCCTTACGGATTGTATAAAGCTAACGGATTTATTTCCGCTCATTTAGCCGTACAGACCGGATTCAATGAAGAGGATCTGAACTTATTCTGGGATTCACTGAAAAACATGTTCGACCACGACCATTCAGCAGCCAGGGGAATGATGAATGCCCGCAAATTGATCGTGTTCAAACACAGTACAGCATTAGGTAATGCTTCAGCCCATTCTTTATTCGGTTTAGTGAAGGTTCAACTTAAGGATGCCCAACGCCCACCCCGTTCGTTTGACGATTATATTGTTACCATCGACAAGGATAAACTACCGGAAGGTGTAGAAGTACTGGACATGATATGATAGAATACGGAGATGAGGACCTGTTGATGCTTTCCGGAATCCAGCATATAACTTTCTGTGAACGTCAATGGGCCCTTATACATATCGAACAACAGTGGGCGGAAAACAACCTCACTATTGAAGGAAACTGGATGCATCAAAAAGTAGATGATCCAACCTTGATGAACCGTAATAAAGGCATAGTTACATTAAGGTCTGTTACGCTTGTCTCCAGACGGCTGGGACTTTATGGAATCTCTGATGTAGTAGAGATGGTTGCTTCCTCCTCCGGACAAAATGCAATACAACATCCTAAATATCCGGGATTCTGGCAATTAATCCCGGTCGAATACAAACGGGGCAAACCTAAAAAAGATCAGATAGATGAAGTTCAGCTATGCGCACAAGCGGTTTGCCTGGAAGAGATGTATAACGTCAGCATAGAAAAAGGATTTTTGTATTATGGGGAAACCCGCCACCGGGAAGAGGTTCCGTTTACCGGAGAATTGCGGAAACTGGTTGAAAATAAATGTGCCCAAATGCACCGGTTATACGAACAAAAAGTCCTTCCGCCGGCAATATACAAAGCGCATTGCAAGTCATGTTCATTATGTGATGTATGCATGCCTAAAGTACTGATAAAAACACCGAAAGTGAATACTTACCTGTCCCAGTTATATGATTAAAATATGAGAAAATTATTGAACACATTATATGTAACTACCCCTGAAGCCTATTTAACTAAAGATGGAGAAAACGTAGTGATCAGGGTTAAGGAAAAAGATATATTCAGAATTCCGATTTTGAATATAGAAGGTATTGTCACATTCGGATATATGGGTGCTTCTCCGGCATTAATGAAGATGTGTGCCGAAAGAAACGTAGGGCTGTGTTTTTTAAGTGCCAACGGACAGTTCCAGGGTAGAGTTTCCGGTCCGACAAAAGGGAATGTCCTTTTGCGAAGAACACAATACAGGATTGCCGATGATGCAAATAAATCACTGGAGATCAGCCGTCTGTTTATTGCCGGAAAGATAGCAAATTCCCGAACAGTTATCGACCGTTTCAAAAGAGATCATATTTCTTCCGACGAACAACTTTCCTTGTTTTTATCCGTATCTGAAAAATTAAAGAGATCAAAGAATCAGGCTTTAGTTGCTGAGTCTTCCGATACATTAAGAGGTATAGAGGGAGAAGCCGCTACAACTTATTTCTCTGTATTTAACCAGATGATCATATCACAATGTGAGGATTTTCCTTTTAACGGAAGGAACAGAAGACCGCCCAAAGACAAAGTAAATGCCCTGTTGTCATTTGTTTACACATTGCTGAATCATGAGGTACAGTCTGCATTGGAAACAGTAGGGCTCGATCCGTACGTAGGCTTTTTACATACCGATCGCCCGGGAAGAGCTAGTTTAGCGTTGGATATGATGGAAGAGTTACGAGCCTACCTGGCAGACAGGTTGGTATTGTCTTTAATCAATCGTAAACAGATATCCGATAAAGGTTTTGTTGAACACGGAGATAACGGGATCGTTATGGATGAAGATATCAGAAAGGAAGTTTTACTCGCCTGGCAGAAGAGAAAAAAAGAGACAATAATCCACCCCTACTTAAATGAATCCGTACCAATAGGGCTTATCCCATATATTCAGGCGATGCTTTTAGCTCGTTTTTTGAGAAACGATTTAGATAATTATCCGGTCTTTTTAATGAAGTAATTTTATGTATGTTCTAGTTACATATGACGTTGAAACGATGACTTCCGACGGACAACGCAGGTTACGTCAGGTAGCACGTCAATGCCTGAATTATGGCCAACGCGTCCAGAATTCCGTTTTTGAATGCTCTGTCTCGCCTGCTCAATTTACCGAGTTAAGATTAAAGCTATCGGATATCATAGATCATAAAAAAGATAGTATCCGTTTCTATTTCCTGGGAAATAATTATTCTAAAAGGGTTGAATACATAGGTGTCATCACATCTTATAATGTAGAAGACGAACTTATAATATAACTGTTCGCGAACATTAAGCATTAGCAAAAATCCGGGGTTTTCGCATTTATTGATTGTTAGTCTATTGCACATATCTATTGGCTCTATTTCATCAATAAAGAATCCAAAAAGTTTATTATCGCATAAAGATATTGGTAACAAACTGTAAATGTTTGTGTTATTTGTAATGCGGTCGTATCTTATAGAGGTACGTGGGTTGAAACATATAAACCATTGCGAGTTAGATGGGTGCGTTAAGTCGTATCTTATAGAGGTACGTGGGTTGAAACCTAGGAACTCCGGCAACAAACAACGATAAGTTGAGTCGTATCTTATAGAGGTACGTGGGTTGAAACACAAGTTGTTAATGAATGATGACGATACCGCCAAGTCGTATCTTATAGAGGTACGTGGGTTGAAACCTTTGGAGTCTTTCAATTTATCAATGAACTGACTGTCGTATCTTATAGAGGTACGTGGGTTGAAACATCATTAAGTCAACAATACCTTCTATTGAACCATGTCGTATCTTATAGAGGTACGTGGGTTGAAACTCCACGGGTCAATAGCTGTGAAAGAGTGATTGGTCGTATCTTATAGAGGTACGTGGGTTGAAACATCTGTTATAGAATTAAGGTCGATACCCGGGAAGTGTCGTATCTTATAGAGATGCGTGGATTGAAACGAACTAAACTTAGATAATTATGAGCAAGCGTAGGTCGTATCTTACAGAGATACGTGGATTGAAACAAACATTGATCGGGAGTTGATACACGGACATAACCGTCGCACCCGTAAAGGATGCGATGGTAGTGTTATTGTTGCAATTTCAATTCAGACACGTTTCAATCCACGCACTTATTATAACCAACTCAATCTGTAACACCTATCACACCAACAGCAACTCCTCCACCCAAGCGCCATCCAAAACCAACCCGGCATGTTCATCATAACACCTTCCATCCTCCAATATAAATATTCCGGCATACTCTCCCACAGTGCCCTGTTTACGGAACTGTTCGAAATCCCATTTTCTGACGGATACGCTATACTGTTGCAGCTTACGCAATAACCAGAATTCCGGACCAATCCGCTTCAGTTCTTCCAACAAGGTTGCGCCATCACCATAGCCGACTAAGATGGATACCGAGTCTTTATCGTCTATCAACCGGAATTGATCGGCCGCCGTAGCAAAAAGGAAATTCATTTCTCCGGCACCTTTATATAAAGAGTCTTTGATCTCTGCCTTATCAAAGGTGTTACAATTGCTATAGAATAACCGGAAATATTGAGCCATACAATCCGGGGAAAACAAGTCACTCCCATCGGAAATAGACAACATCTCCCGTAAAGCAGCCGCCCCCTTTCCCATCAAACCACGTAAAGTACTATTCTCCAGTTTGAAGACAAAGACCTGCCCCAACTCACCCTTCTTATTTAACTTGCCTTCCCGGTTACATCTTCCGGCAGCCTGTATGATTGAATCCAGACCGGCAAATGCACGGTACACTACCGGGAAATCAATATCTACCCCGGCTTCAACCAACTGCGTGCTTATCACACGAACCGGTTCATTGTCCTTCAATTTCTGCTTGATCAATTTTATCACTTCCATGATATGTACGGAACACATCATACGCGATAGATGCAAAGTTCCTTCAGGCATCCGCTGATAAAGCTCCCGCGCCTCTTTTCGGGTATTTACAATACATAATACACAATCATATCCGGACAGTTCGTCGGCAAGGTCATCGAAATTCGTGGTCGATTCCGGCCAATGCAATTCTACCCGCTTAAAAGCCTCAAACAAATGATCATGCATGGAAGTAATTTCTGTGACGGGACTCTTCAGCCCGCTAAAAGCCTTCTGCCCCGTTCCGATATGACCGGCAAAAACGGGTAATGTCGCTGTGGTAAACAAAATACTGGTTTTAAAAGACGATTGCAGGCTCTGCAAGATATCCAATATCGGCTGCAAAAATTCAACCGGCAACATTTGCGCCTCATCCAGAATAACAACCGAATTACAGATATTATGTAACTTCCGGCACCGTGAAGTCCGGCAAGCATACAGCGACTCGAAGAACTGTACATTCGTAGTCACAATAATCGGAGCATCCCAGTTTTCCGTTGCCAACTGGGAAGGAGACCGTTCGTCATTACTATCCGGCTGCAAATTACTATGATGCTCCACCACATTCTCCGCACCGAAAATATTCCGGAGCACGGCAGCCGTCTGTACAATAATACTCGTATAAGGAATGACAATGATAATCCTATCTTTTTTATAACGAACAGCATGGATGAGCGCCCAGGCCATCGAAGCCAATGTCTTTCCCCCGCCCGTCGGCACTGTCAGGCTGAAAAAGCCGGGAAGCTTTTCCGCCATCTCACGGCAACGAGACAAGATAGCAGCGCGCTTCTCATTGATGAAAGAGGCAGGAGCACCGGCCGTGAGCGATTCCATATATGTATCAAACCGATCTTTCAATAGTTCCATAGAATCATATTGCCCGCGACGAACAGCCTGCTCCGGCTGCATAAACCGCTCCGTATCCAGATAGTCGGCATCTACCAGACATGAAAACAACATGCGAATCCATTGGTGCATTTCTTTCTGAAAATCACTAATCATAGGCGCATTCAGCGAAACGACCGCTTCCCGCATCTCTTCCGGCGCATCATTCAACATCTCCTGGTAACAGTCTGTTTTAGACAGACGTTTATTCAAATTAGCCTCCCCGGAAGAAGTCCAGTCCAGCAATCCCGAATGATGTCCGGCTATACAATAGGCCAACGGCTGATAATAACCCGGTAATTTCTCTTTCGCCAGCATAGCTCCGGCTGAGGAATGATCGGGTTTATTCACCACTTTCTGCTCTGCCGTCATACCGGATGCACTACGGATATAAGGTTGAAAACTATCCTTCGTATATTTTCCCATATCATGCCACCAGCCATTCTGCTTTCCCCAGACCGCAGCACCGAAAACAGATGCGAACGATTCGCTTAAACCAGCTGTACCGACAGCATGTTCCTTAACTGTTTGTATCTGAAAAGCGTCATCCTCCACCTTGACATGCGCTATAAAATCCTGCTCATTTTTCATCTTACATAAAAGTTTTCACTAATTTATTTGCCATTTGCAATATTTCCACACAGCACATTGTATAACAACCAATTAAACTATTGCAAATACCGATTTCATTTGCAATGCCGTTTGCCATTTGCCATACATCATTTATTCCTAACAACCAAATAACACGTACCTCTCATCGTACGGCGCGACGGGATCTTATTCTTTTGAAGCAAGCGCCCGAAGTATGTCAACCGTTTAGTACCCAACCTTATGCCACTTTCATCTTGCAGATATTGAAGTATTTCAAGAGCAAAAAGTTCCTCGTATTCCTCGCCCGGCAATGGTGCACGAAAGTTTTGCAGGAACAATTGTTCCTCTATCGGTATCTGCTGGAACACATCATTGTTGCGGGTGGTAGAAGATTCTTCTTCGGACGTAAACCAATAGCGTTCGCCTGCCTTTAAAGCCGAGACTGCCTGCGCATAAAGCTGTTCATAATTAACCGATACGGAATTATCTGCTGTCCCGGTTATCCCGATACAAATAAAACGGCGGCTACCGGTCGGATCGGTCAGCAAGTCATAATTATTACAAGTGGCAATGAAAGAAGCATATCGGTGCAACGCCTGAATGCTCCGTTTATAAGGTTGGCGGGCATTGACCACCGGCTTTTGAAGAACATTCTTCAAAAAACTCTGATACGCAGCACTTACCGAATCGAACTCATCGATATTGATCAATGCAAAACGGGTAAGCAACAACTCAGCATCCCGTTTATTGCTGAAATCGATACTATCCGTATAATACATACGTAGCGAAGGGGGCAGCAGATTCCGACACCAGGTCGATTTACCGCATCCCTGAGGGCCGACCAGTAAAGGTAATGAACTATTGGCATGCAAATGATCCCGCCGGTACCAATGAGCGACCATGCTCAGGAACCAGATATAAAACAAATCGCGCCAGGCTGTATTATCTGTCGGCAACGTATCGGCCAACGTACGGATATGGTCTTTCCCATCCCATGCCGGCAAATGTTCCAGATAATCTTCCAACGGATAGAAAACCGGTACCCTGTCGGAATACACATACCGCTTCACATCACGATCCCAAAGTGCCAATCCTTCAGCCTGTGCATTCAGTCCGATACTGTTCAGAACCGTCTCCGTCACAGGAGCAAAACGGATATAATATGAACCTCTTGCCCGAAACTCTACTTCGCCGGCCAGCATATTCCGCCTGAACTCATAACGCCGTTTCATAAACTCATCCGTCTTTACAGACAATAATTGCTCGGGAGGCATCACCGGTTTCTTTCCAAAATTCTTCGAAAGCTGGTACACCGTATGAATGGTCTCCCGGATCTCCTCTTCAAACAGTTCCAGACGCTGGTATATCCTTGTCCAGCGAACCACATCCTCCTCCGGTATCCCGGACTGGAAACAATTTTCGGCCAGCTTTGTCAGGAAAGGCCTGACCTCTTTTCCGTCATCCAAACCTCCTGTTTTCTCCAATGCATCCAGCATACAAGCATTATAAAAACGGGAAATAATACGGCTACGGTCGAACCCGGGCATCATACGTAAAAGTGGGTCTTCTTCTTTCGATATGATTTCCCGGTATGTCGGTTCGTCCGGCATCTGTGTCGGTTGCTCCTGAACCAACGCAACAGCCGAAAAATTATAGTATAAATCAGGATCGAAGGAATGGCGGCATCCCCGCTCCAAAGAGGGAGTCTTTATCTCTATATTGCATTGCAGCTGAGCCTGATAATAGGCAACAGCGCGCCGGTAGGCTACCGCATGAAACAATTCCGCCTGCTCCCTGTCCCGTGGCAATGTTCTGTCAGGCAAAACAAACGGTACCAATATTTTTACACTTTTTCCGCTGGAACCGGTAAAAGCAGCCAGTGTTTGAGGGGCTTGCGATGCCAATTCTCTTATTCTCGCCACCTCTTCCTTATTCGCCAGATTTCCGACCTCCACCAGAACCAGTCCGTTATACGACCGGAACTCGACCTTTTTATCTCTTTTTCCGAATAATGCGGAAAAACACAACGCCGGAAGATTCGTTGCATGTATGCTTTTATCACCAGGCATCGAACAAGCCAGGAGCTCCCTGTATTCATTCACCACCTTCCGGTACTCGCCGCTACGCATACCGCATAAAACAACGTGCAACGCCATATTTTTAAAGGTTTTACCCCCATTCTTTGTTTGTGTAATGTACATAGTATATTTTATTTTCACCCCTCTTATGATATGACAAATGGCAAACGCCATTGCAAATAAAAAAGGTATTTGCAATGGTTTAAATTTCTATTATACAATATATTGCAGGACAATATTGCAAATGGCAAATACTTTCCTGAAACTTTATGTACAACCTTATTTCAACCTCGTAAACTCAATATCGCTCAGCCGATCTTTCAGCTTCGGACTAGGTTTGAAGCCTATCCCCTTCAGTTTAATGGATTCAGCGCGGATTTTAGACGGTTCTTCCACATCGCGATTCGGCTGAGCGGTTACTGAGAAGGTGCCCAGACCGTCGATCGTCACCGTATTGCCTTCTTTCAAGGCTTCCGATATCAAAAGAGTCAGATTTTCGATCATCCCTTTAACATCCCCATATGTGAAGGTGCTGGCATCGGCCATTTGTTCTGCCAGCGTATCGAGGTTGACATTACCATAACTTACGGTGGTAACCGAATACTTTACCTGCTCTTTGCCGGTAATATTATCATTGATTTTTGTGAGTTTGTACCTTACTGCCATGCGGTTCCCTTTCAGTTAGATTTAATATTACTACTAGTTACTTCAAAGGTTACTACCTTTTATCTCATTGATTACTAGTTAGTAAAACCAAGGTGTACAGGATAATTGAATAAGGTGTACAGGCTGGCCGACCAGGGTGTACAGGATAATCAGCCAGGGTGTACAGGATGATATTACTAAGTAAGGAGTAAAGGTATAAAATATAAGGGGATATACAATAGTTTATCCTATATTATTATCAGTCTGATATAACCGTTTTAAGGAATAAACATTTAGCAGAATATTAAAACAACAGTGGTAACAGTTTGGCAACCGTGCGATTTTCAGTGGCTTGCGTGCTATGCTGTCAACTTATTTCCTTTCCAATAAACTCAATATCCCTAATGTAATTCCGGCAGATATTTCGGAAGCTGCTTCGCAATTCTTTTCAAAGTTTTCCAAACCTTTATGCGTAGAAGTATCCGTAACTGTCCTGACGCTTAAAAACGGAATTCTATTTACATGACAGACATGAGCAATGCTTGTTGTCTCCATATCGACCGAAAGTGGCGCATACTTTTGGTTGATTTCATCCCTGTTTTCATCTTCAATGAATCGTTCACCGGTGGCCATCGTACCGAATAAAACCGGATACATTGCAGTTGAACCGTATTCCCGGGCAATGGCGAGCAAAACCGGATCTGCCGGGAAATAATTGCTTTCCAGCCAAGGATGGTATTCTGTCAGAATATCATCGGAAACATCATGGTAAACCATCCGCTCGGATATGACGGTATCAAACAGCCGGACGTCAGGATCGATTCCCCCGGCAACTCCGGCGTTGATGATGGCATCGACATGGAAAAAATCAATCAGCACTTGAGCAGCAATTGCTGCATTTACTTTACAAACGCCACTGTACACCATGATAACATTGATTTTCCCAACTCGCCCGATATGAAATTCCAACATCGCTTTTTTTACGGTCCGGAGCGGATGGATACTTTTTAAAAATGGCATTAATTCAGTATCACTGGCGCATAATATTCCTATTTTCTCTTTCATATCATTAATTTTGCTACAAATACATATTTTTTCCATAGTCTTCCGACTATATGCAAAGTTACATAAAAAGTGTTTTTATGTATCCTATACAATTGCAGCATGTTGTATTCGATATTCTCGTGGAGTACACCCTACTTGTTTTTTAAAAAAACGCATAAAATGTTGAGGATGTTGAAAACCTAACATTTCTGCTATTTGCTTAGTATTCAAGTTTGGGTCGATTAAAGCGTTTTTCGCAACGTTTACCATCTTTAACTGTATAAACTCTTGCGCAGTTTTCCCGGTTTCCGACTTTACCAAATCACCCAAATAATTAGATGAAAGGCAAATCTTGTCAGCAAAATATCTCACCGTAGGTATTCCATGCTGTGAAGCCTTACCTGAATCCATGTATTCATTAAGCAACTGTTCAAAACGAACAAGGACATCGTTATTTATTTCTTCACGGGTAATGAATTGACGTTCATAGAAACGCATACAATAGTTGAGTAATACCTCAATGTTCGAGATAATCAACGATTTAGAAAATTTGTCAATAGGATGTTGTAGTTCACGTACAATCTTCTCCATGTAGTCTTGTAGAATGATGCGTTCCTCTACTGATAAGTGTAATGCCTCGTTGGAAGCGTATGAGAAAAAAGAGTATTGTTTGATTTTCTGCCCCAATTCCGTTCGATGCAGAAAGTCGGGATGAAACAACAAGCCGATAGCTTCGGGAACAACGCCGTCCTCCAAACGGTGAATACCTACAGTCTGCCCCGGAGCAAAACTCACCACTGTTTCATCGTCAAAGTCATAGACAGTCTTACCGTAATTAATAATGCAGCCTGTTGTCTTTTTCAAAAAAAGCGCATAAAAACCAAGTGTCATTTTATGCGTGGGTTGGGGCACGGACTGGTCAAAATGAACAATGCTTACTAATGGGTGGCGCGTTTCAAAGCCAAAGAACTTATTGTACTGCTCAATGCTATCTGCTTTTATAATATCAAGGTTATCTTTCATCTTATCAGAATATTTATAGTACGCAAATTAATCTTGTAATGCAAAGGAAACACATTTTTTTGTATCACGAAAAGGCAGGCAGGTAAAAACCGTAATTCAGATACCTTAATCCGTAATTTAGGTACTTTATTGATTATTAGATACTATCAAAAGATTTATCTTCCGTAATCGAGGTACTTTACCCCGTAAGAAAGGTAGCTGCTCTATGAATAGAACACCCTAATTTTGCATCGAACAAATAAATTAATTCAAAACTGACAGAATATGAAACGTACAGTAATGACAATGATTGCAGGGCTGGCATGTATAACTGCCGCTTTTGCACAGATAAGTGAAGAACGTGTCCCGGCAAAAGGATTTGCCCTATTTTCAGTCCAAGACACTTTCCGACCTTACGAATTTGCCCGTCATGCCATTGGAGAAAATGACATTCAAAAGGAAACACAGGAAATGCAGGACTATTCTGTTGCACATGGCATTTATCCCGAAGTGGAAATTATTAAAGCTGATGCCGCAGAAATAGACAAGGCTTGGCGTAACGTATCGGACGGAAAAGTAAAGTTCCGCTATGTGATTGACATGAATACGTTAAGGAAATAAACAGGATGAATAAGATTATCGAAAGAATGCGGAATGGGGAACGGATTACAGAAACGGATGCCGATTTTCCTCTGCTCTACTCCGAAATAGAGAACACAAAGAAACTTGTTTGTGAACTGAACACCCAATACCATTCTCCTGATGAAATCAGGGCGTTGCTCGAACGTATTTGGGGGCAACAGTTGGACGCTTCGGTACGAATGTTTCCACCGTTCTATACTGCTTTCGGCAAACTGACCCGTGTGGGAAAAGAAGTGTTTATCAATTTCGGTTGCACTTTTCTCGACCAAGGTGGTATCACATTAGAGGACGGGGTATTTATCGGACCGGGAGCAAAAATTGTAACCGAGAACCACCCCGAAGAACCAGTTTTGCGACATAGGTTATTAGTAAAAACAATAGTTATACGTCGTAATGCATGGATTGGCGCAGGAGCAATCATTCTGCCCGGAGTAACCGTAGGAGAAAATGCCATTGTAGCAGCTGGAGCAGTAGTGACAAAAGATGTACCGGACAATGTCATAGTAGCGGGTGCACCCGCTAAAACCATTAGAAATATTAAACAGTAATTATATGAAAATGTTGTTGTCATCACTTATTCTTTTGTCGGGATTATCTTTTGTTACGGCTGCTTGCAGCCCTACGGAAGACCCAGTCAATACAGAAGAACCGACACCCACACCGGAACCGGAGCCTACCCCCGAACCGCAACCGGGTAGCGGACGCACATTAGTGGTATATTTTTCTTGTACGAATACAACGAAAGGTATTGCAGAAAAAATTGCAGAAAGTACCGATGGAACACTTCATCACATCATTCCTGAAACGCCCTACACGGATGAAGACTTGAATTATAACAATTCCTCGTCCCGTGCCAACCGTGAGCAGAACGATCCGGCAGCACGTCCGGCTATAAGTAGTAAAATCGAGAATCTTTCAGACTATGATGTTATTTTTCTCGGTTATCCCATTTGGCACGGTAAAGCTCCGAAGATAATCTATACATTCCTTGAAAGCCAAAATCTATCGGGTAAAACCATTGTGCCGTTCTGCACTTCACATTCCAGCAGTATCGGTTCAAGCGATACAGATTTACACAAATCGGCAGGGCAAGCCGCATGGAAACAAGGAAAACGTTTTAATGGAAATGAATCAACAGAAACAATTAAAGATTGGATTGAAAGTATGAACTTGAATTTGAATCAAAACAGCAATGTAGGTGTATTCAATCTCTCGAAAAGGGAAAATGGGAAAGCACCTACCATAAGACTTAGCAGTGGATATGATATGCCCATCGTTGGGTTGGGCACATACAGTCTACATGGTGATGTCTGTGTAAATTCCGTCAAGGCAGCTCTTGCTTCCGGCTTCCGCAAAATTGATACGGCACATATGTATGACAATGAAGAAGAAGTGGGACAAGGCGTTCGTGAATCGGGCGTGCCACGTGAAGAAATCTTCGTGGCAACCAAACTTTATCCCAATCAATTCAGCAATCCCGAAGAAGCAATAGAAGAATGCTTGCGTAAGCTCGACATCGGTTATATTGACCTGATGCTGCTGCACCATCCGGGAACTGACGATGTAAAAGCATACAAAGCAATGGAAAAATATGTGGCGCAAGGCAAGATTCGCTCCATCGGATTATCGAACTACTACATAAAGGAAATGACGGAGTTCCTGCCGCAAGTAAGCTCCAAGCCCGTATTAGTACAGAATGAGATACATCCTTATTACCAGGAAAAAGGAATCGTAGAATATATGCACAGCCAAGGTATCGTAGTGGAAGCATGGTATCCGCTCGGCGGCAGAGGTCATACGGCTGCATTGTTAGGAAATGAAACCATTAGTCGGATTGCAGCCGCCCACGGCAAGTCTTCGGCGCAAGTCATTCTACGTTGGGATTTACAAAGGGGGGTGGTTGTCATTCCCGGTTCAAGCAACCCCGACCATATCAAAGAAAATATATCCATTTTCGATTTTGAACTGACGAATGAAGAGATGTCGCAAATTGCCGCACTCGACCGGAACGAGAAGCATGACTGGTATTAATAACAAAGGATTAAATAAATGATAAGACAATGGAAACGAATATGAATTACAATCAGTACATCCCCACCCACATCCTTTTCGGTACGGGACAGTTGAACAATCTTCACACACAAACAATGCCGGGCAAAAAGGCATTGATAATTATATCCAATGGTAAATCCACCCGTGCCAATGGTTATTTGGCACGCACAGAGGAACAACTTCACCAAGTCGGAGTGGAAACCGAAGTATTCGATGGAGTTGCCCCCAATCCCACGGTTGCCAACTCCGAAGCCGGAGCGGAAGCCGCCCGTGAATTTGGTGCGGATTTTCTTGTAGCATTGGGTGGTGGCAGCGTTATGGACTGTTCAAAAGCCATTGCCCTGTTAGCGACAAACAACGGTGAGTTATGGGATTATGTACCTATCGGCACAGGCAAGGGACAACCGATTTCAAATAAACCGCTACCTATTATCGCCATAACAACTACCGCCGGAACCGGTTCAGAAACGGACGGTTGCGGCGTGATAACCAAAGAAGACACCAATGAAAAGGCATTCATTATGCACCCGGCATTATTTCCATATCTTGCTGTAGTCGATGCAGAACTGATGCTTTCCGTACCGCCATTGTTTACCGCTTTTCAGGGATTTGATGCATTGTTTCATAGCGTAGAGGGCTTCATTGCCGCCAGTGCAAACCTTGCCAGCGATATGAACGCACGTGAAGCCATCCGCAACATTGCCGAATATTTGCCCCGTGCCGTTAAGGACGGCTCCGATTTGGAAGCACGTACCCGTGTAGCTTTCGCTAATACATTATCGGGAGCAGTAATGACACTTACCTTACTTACCAGCGAACACGGGTTAGAACACGCATTATCAGCCTATCATCCGAATTTACCTCACGGAGCCGGACTGATTATGATAAGCAAGGCGTATTTCAGTTATTTCGTGAACCGTCACGCTTGTGATGACCGTTTTGTAGAACTTGCCCGCCTGTTAGGTATGTCCGAAGCCAATAAACCCGAAGATTTTATCGCTGCACTTGTCCGCTTGCAAGAAGCCTGCGGCGTAGCCGATCTGAAAATGTCTGATTACGGCATAATACCCGATGAGTTCGAGAAGTTCATGCACAACACCCGTGAAGTAATGGGCATCATGTTCACAGCAGACCGTGTACAAATGTCAGATGAAGATATTGTGCGAATTTTTGCAGAATCATATAGATAAGAATTTTGTATGAGTAATGAAAACAATATGTCCCGGCGTAAAGTTCTCAAAACCATGGGAGTTTTCGCTGCCAGTACAGCATTGAGTGCAAGCGAACTTACTGCTGCAGATAGCCTCAATTTGAAAAGTGATAAGAAAATGAAAGTAGTGGCAATTAACGGAAGTTCACGAAAAGACGGGAACACGGCAGATATGCTGAATTTAGTATTGGGAGAAATTAAGAAAGAGGGGCATGAAACAGAATTAATTCAATTAGCGGGACATACAATAGATCCCTGTAAGGCGTGTTTTGCTTGTGCGGAAAAGGGTAATTGTGTCTTCGACAATGATATTTTCCGGAAACTCTATACTAAAATGACTGAAGCTGATGCTATAGTGTTAGGTTCCTCTACCTATTCTGCCGATGTTTCCTCCACATTAAAAGCGGTAATCGAAAGAGCAAGTGTAGTGAGTGATACCAATCCGGGAATGTTCCGCCACAAAGTGGCAGGAGCAGTGGCAGTGGCACGGCGTGCAGGAGCAATGAACACCATCGACACAATCAATCATTTCTTTCTAAACAAGGAAATGTATCTTGTCGGCTCTACTTATTGGAACATTGCCTACGGTCGCCTGCCCGGAGAAGCTCTAAAAGATGAAGAAGCGGTTGCCAATATGAAAAATCTTGGACAGAATATTACATGGATATTAAACCATTTGAAATAAAACACCTGCCCATTCCTTGAAAATCCGCTGTTGCTGAAACGGACGTATATTGACCGCTTCAGCAACAGTCTCCAATCGGGGTTGTTCCTTGCGGTTATCCCGTATGAACCGGGGAGCTTCACTGCGGTTCTTGTCGGTGTACTCACGTACAATTTCGCCTACCGAGATGCGGTAATGGTCGAATAGCGTGTCGCACCCTCTCTTTTGGCTGGCACGGTGGTTCACTTGATGCGCCAACCTGCCACCGCTTCCTCGCTCTCCCAGAACCAATGTATGTTTTTGTTTCAACAATGCAAAGTTACAACAAGCCTTTTTCTCTAACGACCCGAAAATTGCTATTTCCAACTGAATAAAAACCACTCGGAAAGTTTTACAGGATAATCAGCGAGATGTATCGCACCATACTCAGGTTACCAGTGATTATGATGGATTCTGTCCTCTATCCGAATTTCTTTCTGTTTACAGATATGTGCGTTTTCGGCCGGATAACCGATAGCAAGATAACAGGTAAACTCATATCCATCGGGGGCTTTAACCAGTTGTTTTACATGTTCCGGTTCGTTGCCGATGGGAATACGGAAAGCACATGCCAATCCTTCTGCCGTTGCTGCCAACAGGATATTTTCAACGGCAGCCCACGCCGAAGCGAAATAGTTGAGCGAACTTTGGTCGGCAGGTTGACACAGAGGATAATCCTTTTGCCGGAAAAACGGCAGAACAAGGCAATTGCTCTGCATAAGCATACGTTGCTGCTTAGGCAACGCATCGGTAAACATGGCATGCTCATCTCTGTCCATCACATCGGCAGCAGCGTTAAGTCCTGTCTGCTGAATATTATTAGTGTTTTGTGCCACAGGTGATACTAGTCGGGCAATATTCTCCTGTCCTCTCACCACAACAAATTCAAATTGACGCAAATGGTCATTGGTAGGAGCTTTAAATGCAGCCGACAACACCTTCTTCAATACTTCGTCCGTAACTTCTTTATCAGAAAAATCCCGGATAGTTCTTCTTTTCTCTAATACTTGATAGAAATCCATAACAATACATTTTATTGGTTATACTTATCGTTTCCGGCAGCAAAGTTATCCGGCTTTCTTGTTACATATTTGTGATATTGTTTCGTATACTTGTCGTATATTTGCATTCGGATCATTTTAAGCATACCTTTATGGAAGATACTGCTATTCCTTACGAATTGCCCGAGGTGGAAAATCATTCGTTTTTCTTTATAGACCAACGGGTAGAAACGGGTCTCGAGGCCAAATTGCATCAACATGATGCATGGGAATTGTATTATGTTGTCCACGGGTATGGTAACCGGATGGCAGGCGACACTTTACAACCCTTTGAAGCTGGCGATGTGGCATTGATACCTCCGTCCATGCTCCACCGCTGGGAGTATACGCCGGATTCAGCGGACGAAGAAGGCCATGTCCGTTATCTGATGGTAGCTTTCAGTCATTCACTGGTAGAACGGTGCATGCAGGTATTTCCCGAACTGCGCAACCATCTGAAAAACATTACATTTCCAGTCAATGCACTGAAGTTCGGTTCCGAAAGTTCACGAACCATCCGCCGGATATTATCACGGATGAACAACCTGGACGAGTTGGGACGCTTGTGCGAAATGTTCCGTCTGCTTCCGGTCATTTTCAAATCGTCCGACCATACGTTTGTAGGCAGGCCGATGCGCATCGAACGGGATGTACGTCGTATGCAGCAAATATGTAGCTATGTGATGGCTCACTACGTCCACACGATCTCGTTAGATGATATTGCCGCCGAAGTGGGTATGAACCGCTCTGCTTTCTGTTCTTACTTTAAGCGTTGTAAAGGAATAACTTTTTCGCAGTATGTAACTCAATACCGTTTAAATACAGCCTGCAAACTTCTGAAACATTCACAGAAGCAAGTATCCGAAATATGTTTCACGGTAGGATTCAATGATTTACCTCACTTTGTCCGGGTTTTCACAAATAATATAGGAGTCTCTCCCAGCAGGTACAGAAAACAATTTCAATAATTATCTTATATCGTTTTCCCTTTTGTCTATTATCTTCATTTGTCTTCACAACTGATTGGACTTGCTTGTGCCGAAGCATTTGCCGGGGGAGTCAAAAACGAAGGCTGCGGGATTCATATCCGACAGCCTTCCACATTAACCCTTAACTTTAACCAATGAATTACCAGAAGATTCGTTCCGGTAGTTTCAACATAATAATACGTTAGTAACCGGAATTCTGTTTCAAATTCGGATTCTTATCCATACTGTCCTGCGGAATCGGCAAATAACGGTTCTTGGCAGCAAACTCACGGTTTTCAATCAGGTCCTTGCCTGTTACGACGGCACGTTTATAAGGATCTGTCTCGTTGTAATTGATAGTACCGACGATACGGTTTAACGGGCCGTTCAATAATGTTTCGGCCAACATCTTTCCTGCGGCATCTTTCCAACGCAGAATATCTGCACGACGCAAGCCTTCACCCGCCAATTCAATGCAGCGCTCACGACGAATCAGCTCACGCAATGTTTCTTTCGTGCTGTATCTGGCTCTGTCCACAACAGGCATGCCGGCACGGGTACGGATCTGATCCAGATAATCATATACCTGGGCGGAAGGGCCATTCAATTCATTCTCCGCTTCGGCATACGACAACAAAACTTCGGCATACCGGAACACGATCACACAAGTTCCGGTGCTCCACATATTGGGATACTGGTCGATGGGGTCCAGATATTTCGCCCAAGTGAGACTGGATTTCGAAGCATTGTCGGTGTAGGTGGGATAGTTCTTATTATCCGACTTATCCGCCAGTGTTTTATCCAGCGTGTTCAGCACCGAACCTCTCCAGTCCTGTCCCGGATAAAGAATACTCATCGCCATACGGGGATCGCGGTTGGCAAACGGATGGGCCGCATCATACAAGTTCGACTCTTCCTTCGTTTTACCGTCTGTCATTTCATACATATCCACCAGGTTCTGGGTGGGGACGATAGAGGACCAACCGCCGTCTACATTATTATACATCTGGCCGATCACTCCCAAACCGAATGTATTAGGGATACGCTGGTCGGCAATGATCACCTCTTTCGAATCTGTGCCAGTGAGCTTGAACAAATTGGAATAATCGGGTTCCAGTTCATACTGCTTCAGGTCAATGATGGCCTGGGCAGCCTCTTTAGCCTTCTGCCATTCTCCATAATACAAAGCCTCACGCATTTTTATTGCCAGTACACCGCCTTTGCCGATGCGTCCGCGGGCAGCCGGTGTCGTATTAATACCCGTCAAAGCATCTTCCAGGTCTTTGGCTATCTGCTGACGAACTTCTTCTTCGGTATTACGGGGCACCTGGGCTTCTTCAGCTGACTGATAAGAGCCGATGATAGGCACACCGCCATACCACCAGTTCATCTGGAAGTATTTATAAGCACGAATCGCTTTCGCCTGTGCAACCAGGTCATTCTTTGTTGCTTCCGACTTGAATGTTACATTGTCGATATTCTCCAGCACGGTGTTGCAACGGCGGATAGTCGTGAAGCTATAAAATGAACTGCCGGGGTTGGAGCTTGACAAAGAACCGTCACCCCAGGGGCGCCAACCTTCCCACGGAAAGTTGTTGTAAGCAATATCTGAACCACAATCGAGATAGAGAATGGCGGTCGGATCCCACAGACCGTTATAACATCCCACCACGAAACTTTCAGCATCCGTTTCGGTCTTCCAGGTGGTGGAAGGAGACAATGCATCATGTGGAGCCGTATCCAGAAAGTCCGAGCAGGATGTAGATAAAAACGCTGCTCCGGCCATTAAATATATTGATAATCGTTTCATAAAATTCAACTTATATTAGATAGTCATTAATAGTTTAGAACGTAACATTTACTCCGAATGAATGGGTAGTAGACAAAGGATAGCTTGACAAACGGGTGCTGACTGTCTCCGGGTCTACATTCAACGGCATAGAATCGAATGTCAGCAGGTTCTCAGCCGAATAATAAATCCTCAGGCTTTGAATACCGGCTTTTTCTATCAGGCTTTTCGGGAAGGTGTAGCCTAACTGTGCAGTCTTCAGACGCAGATAGCTCGTATTCATGATCCAGAAGTCAGACATGACAACAGATGCTTCACTCGGTGACTTACGGGCTTCTGCTACACGGGGCATACTTGCTCCTTTATTTTCGGGTGTCCATGAGTCCAGCCAGGCTGTTGAAGGGTGGCCGGCGCTGCCGGAAAATTCACCGAAGGCTTCTTTGGTATAAGCGAAACCGACGTTTGCCGCACCGGTAAAGTTCAGCGTCAGGTCGAAGTTCTTATAAGCACCGTTCAGGTTCAGACCGAATGTCATCACCGGATCTTTTGTCTTATAGAGTTCACGGTCTTCGGCTGTGATCTTACCGTCATTGTTGGTATCGACATACTTCAGGTCACCCCCTTTAAATTTCAGGCCGAACGGATATCCGTCCTGACCGGCATATTTATCCATCCAGGCTTGTGCCTCTTCGTCCGACTGGAAGAAACCGTCTGTTCTGTACACGAACCAGGAATTAATAGGAGAACCGACCTGACGCATGAAGTCGCCATCAGACATACGGTTAACACCTCCCAGGTTTTCTATCTTATTCTTGTTATAGGCAAAGTTGCCGACTACACCGAACTTCCAGTCACCCCATTGGTTAGTGTAGCCCAACTGCATTTCGACACCTCGGTTACGCATGGCACCTACATTATCTTTATAAGCACCCAGCGCAAATTCCGTCGGTACCGGAACTTCCATGATGATATCGGTTGTCTTGCGATCGTAGTAATCGAAAGTAAAGCTGATCTTATTATTGATCATTGCATCTATCCCGATACCCCATGTCGTTGACTTTTCCCACGAAAGGTCTGCTATTTTATAATTACTCTGATAATAACCGGTCGTCAACGCACTTCCGAAAGGATAGTTGGCACCCAGGTTATACGTATTCAACCAGGGATAAAAGTCACCGCCTGTCGGTGTCCCGTCGCTCAAAGCATCCTGGTTACCAAGCATACCCCATGATCCGCGAAGTTTCAGGCTATTCAACCAGCCTCTTGTATTTTCCATGAAGCTCTCTTCGCTGATACGCCATGCTGCGGAGAAGGAAGGGAAATATCCCCAACGGTGTCCGGGGGCGAAACGGGAAGAAGCATCCGAACGGAAGTTTGCTTCCAGCAGGTATTTACCGGCATAGTCGTAGTTTACACGACCGAAATAAGAAAGCATATTCAATTTGCGGGTAAAACCTTCGTTGGTTTGGGTAGCCGTAGCACCGGCATTCATATCATCCAGTTCGTTATTCGGGAAGTTTTCGCGGTATTCCTTATTGTAACGCACATCATATTTCTCGGCATGATATCCCAACATCACTTTCAAACCGTGATTACCGAATGTCTTGTCATAGTTCAGCAAAGCATCGAAATTATATCGTGACCAGTTGGTGAAACGTTCTTCCAGGCTGTTCGGACGACTGGCCTGTGCCGGGTCTGTATCCAATTTCATAACGAATGCCTTGAAGTGCTGGTCGTCATTTACATACGAACCGGACACTGTTGCCTTCAGTCCGTCTATGATCTGGTAGTCGACTGCAAGAGAACCGGTAAAGTTCTGGTTGTATTTGTCCACAGTCTGTCCGGAGTCCAGCCAGGCGATAGGGTTACCGTCATTTGTTGCACCATATGTTCCATCCTCATTATAAACCGGAATCATCGGGCTCAGAATATTCAGCTGGCGGATAATCTGGTCCGACCAACCGCCGCCATAATTGGAGTTGGGGTCTTTATAGTCGTTCTTTATATATGACATATTCAAGCGAACCGTCAGTTTCTTCGTGATATTCATATCCAGGTTCGTACGGCCGTTGAATTGTTTACGTTCCGAGTTAGGAAGAATACCGGTTTGTCCCAGATAACCGACAGAAGCCATATATTTCGTATTCTCGGTACCTCCGCTGATATTTACATTGTGTTTATGCAATACACCGGTTTGGTAAGCGGCATCATTCCAGTCTGTGTTCGGATGTCCGTATGGGTCGGAGCCATCCTGAAACAGGCGGATGTCTTCATCACTATAGCGGTGAGGCTGTCCGTTATCATCGTCGATCCGGTTATACAGCATCGCATATTCGGCCGAACTGACGCGGTCTATTACAGCAGTAGGACTTGACACTCCGATATATCCGTTGTAAGTAATACGCGGAGCACCGGTCTTACCACGTTTGGTCGTTATCAGAATAACTCCGTTGGAGGCTTTCGAACCGTAGATGGCGGCAGAGGAGGCATCCTTCAGGACAGAGATACTTTCGATGTCGTTCGGGTCGATACTGTCCATCGAACCGCTCTCGATCCCGTCGATCAGGATGTAGGGAGATGCGTTATTCAACGTTCCGACACCACGGATACGGATATTACTTCCATCTTCACCAGGACGGCCTTCACCGGCTGTGATCGTCACACCCGGCATCAATCCCTGCAAACCGGAGGATACATTCGAGATCGGTCGGCTTGTCAGTTCTTCGCTTGCCACAGAGGCTACGGCTCCGGACAGGTTGGCTTTCTGCTGGGTTCCGTATCCTACCACCACAACTTCGTCCAGCTTTTGCGTATCTTCAGCCAGAGTAATTTTAAGAGTCGATTGTCCTGTGTACTTAATTTCTTGTGTCAGATAGCCGATGAAAGAGATCTGAATCACATCCCCGGCTTTTACATCCAGTACGAAGTTACCATCCATGTCGGTAACAGTACCGTTCGTTGTTCCTTTTACGACAACAGAGGCACCGGCAACAGGGCCGAAATCGTCATTAACTGTTCCTTTTAAACTCTTTTGTTGCTGAGAAATGTCAACTTTGGATGTTGCCGTACTGTCGGAAGCATGTGCTGTCCCTCCGGAGCACAATGTGGCTGACAACAACAAAAGACTGACTGGTCTTACGATTTTCAACATAACAATTGCTTTTTGTTTAATAATACTAGTAACTTTATAAATAAGATTTAAGGAGATTAACTCACTTTACTTATAGATTCATCTTATTCATGGTATTAACATTTACTCCTTCTGTAAAAATCTTATCCCTATGAAACCACAGTTCTTACAGAACTACGGCTTTTCTTATTTTACAAACAGCATGGTTTCAACATATTAACTCTAAAAGGAGAATCATCTATCTTTTTAATGGATTAACTTTAGTTTAAACGTTATTATTATTAAACGATCTCCAATGACTTGACTATTATTGAATAATCTGTACAATTTAATGTTTTATTATAAAATTAATATTACATTTGCAGGGTCGGTATTAAATTAGTTCTGTAAGAACTCAATCCAAAAACACTATAAATCTTATTTTTTAAAAGGAATAATAAATGACCAATACGGATACCACTATTCGCCATACTAATAATCTTTTATATAAATAATCAATTATAACAAATCCGGCAACCATCTCCATATACAGTAAGTCCATTATAAGAATACCTTTTACAAAGCCGGATAGAATTATATAAAAACTTATCTGTAACTTTATCGCCATATCTATTATAACCTTAGATAACATGACAAATAAAACTCTATTAAGTACCGTGGTTCTTGCCTCTATGGCACAATTCGCGGTAGCCGGTAATGCCGGTGAACAATCGCATCCCAACATTATTCTGATCCTATGCGACGATATGGGATTTTCAGATTTGGGATGTTACGGAGGAGAAGTTAAGACTCCGAACATTGATTTTTTGGCAGAGAACGGAGTGCGTTTCAGCCAGTTCAAAAACACCGGACGCAGTTGCCCCAGCCGTGCCGCCCTCCTGACCGGACGTTACCAGCATGAAGCCGGAATGGGATGGATGACGGCTGTCGACGAGCACCGGCCCGGATACCGCGGACAGATATCTGCCGATTACCCGACTATCGCCGAAGTCCTCAAAGCAAACGGATATGCGACCTATATGAGTGGGAAATGGCATCTGACAGTACAGGGCGCATTCGATAAACCGAACGGTAGTTATCCCACACAACGAGGGTTCGATAAATATTACGGTTGCCTGAGCGGCGGCGGAAGCTATTACACCCCGACTCCCGTCTATTCGAATACAGACCGTATCACGACATTCCCCGACGACTTTTATTATACAACGGCCATTACGGATTCGGCCGTCAGTTTCCTCCATAGCCATCCGGCCGATGTCCCGATGTTCATGTATCTGGCGCATTATGCCCCTCACAGGCCGTTGCAGGCACCCCAAGAACGGGTGGAAGCATGCCGGCAACGGTATAAAGTAGGATATGACGTCCTGCGCCAACAACGTTTCGATCGACAGAAAGAGATGGGATTGATGAATGCCGGAGATACCCTCCCCATCCATCAGAAAGAATTTGAAGGAGGACGCCCGGCCTGGACAAGTCTCACTCCCGAACAACAGGAAGCATGGATAACCGAAATGGCTACCTATGCCGCCATGATTGAAATAATGGACGACGGTATCGGGGAAGTTATTGCTGCTACCAAAGAAAAAGGACTCTATGAAAACACCGTCTTCCTCTTCCTGAGTGATAACGGTTCAACCAATGAAGGGGGTTTTATTGCCCAATTACTGGCCGACCTGAACAATACGCCTTACAGAAGTTACAAACAATGGTGTTTCCAGGGAGGAACCAGTACGCCTTTTATCGTTATGTACGGCGATCCGCAAAAGAATGTTCTCAAAGGGAAGTTCAATCGCGAATTCAGTCATATTATAGATGTAATGCCGACCTGTCTGGATATGGCTTCGGTTGAATATCCCGGACAATTCAATGATAAAAAGTTGAGTACCACCGAAGGCAGAAGCCTGATACCCGCCGTCCAAAACAAGACGTTGGAACCACGCGACCTGTTTTTCGAACATCAGACCTCATGTGCAATCATTTCGGATGGCTGGAAACTGGTTCGTAACAGCGGCAAACAGTCCTGGGAGTTGATCGACCTGATGAACGATCCGTTTGAAGAAAACGATCAGGCAGCCTTATACCCGGAAAAAGTAAAGGCATTAGAGAGTAAATGGAACCGATGGGCCGAAGAAAAACATGTCTTTCCTTTTGAATACCGTCCCTGGGGAGAACGTATTAATTACTTTAAATCGCTCCATCCGGATCAAAGCGGAAAGGATTAAATGTTACAAAAGTCTCACTATGGCACACAGATGACACAGATTAAGCAGATGAACACGGATAAGTGTGCCATAGTGAGACCTTTTACTACTTATCAAATCCCTTCTTCAATTCTTTTATGGCTGGCAAAGCAAACGAGATCAATCCGATCATTCCCACCAGTCCTCCACCGATGATAAATGTATTTCCAATACCGATCGTATCCGCCAGAAATCCGGTACTCAACAATCCGATCATCGAAGGCAACAGACTAACACTCATATAAAACGAGAACACACGTCCCATCACCACCGGATTGATACGTGTCTGTACCACCGTCGTAAAGGAGGCCATATAAAGAGAACCGGATATACCGCCGACCGCCGTCAATACGACAAACAACGGGTAACCTGAAACCGGCAGAATACCGGACAGTCCGAACGTAACTCCCAACAGGATATACATCCAGTTTATCAATGAAATCTCATTCAGCTTAAACTTCTTCATCCCCAGAAAAGCACCGCCCAGCAAGGCGCCTATTCCCCAGGCTGCTTCAACCAGACTGATCTGAAAAGCATTCCCTGAATAATGGTCCAACGTCATCAACGGAAACAAAACACTGACCGGCATAATAAAGAAGGTAGCAATGATAGAAAGGATAAACAACCACGACAATCCGTTTTGTGCACGGACCTCTGTCAAGGCTTCCTTCGCTTCTTTCAAGAGATGTACTTTCTGCGTTTTTTCCGTATTATCCGGATCGGGGATTTTCACAAACAAGAGTGAAGTACATGCCAGAGCCGCACCAATCACATCCAGCAGCAAGATATTCGTCATCTCCATAAAAGAGATGAAAAGCGCAGCCAGGGCCGGCCCGGCAATATTACAGGCAGACTGGATAATCTGGTTGATGCCGGCAATACGAATCAGTTCCGACTTCGGAGCCAGCAAAGGGACCGACGCCTGCATGGCCGGCATATGAAAAGCCGAACCTACCGAACGTAAAGCCAACAAAATATAAATATGTTCGATCTTCGCTATATCCAGGTAGAACAGGACAGCCAGGATCAATGTACAGAAAGCGATAAAACTATCTGCCAGTATCATCACCCGCTTCCTTTTCCAACGGTCGATAAAGATACCGGTAAACAGTCCCAATACTGATTGCGGAAGCATGGCTGCTATGGCAGCAAAAGCCAACACTTCTGCCGATTTCGTTTCAAAACTAAGCCATAGGATGATTGCAAAATTAACGATTGAACTGGTCAGGATAGAGAAGAACTGACCGGTCCATATAATGGCGAATACTTTTTTCCAGTTATTCATAACTTCTTTTATAATATAACAATAATAGATACGGGATTCCCCACGGTTCCGGGAAATCGACAATATAAACTCAGAAGACAAAAGGATCTTATCCGTTTATCACACCAAATAAATGATGCCTGATTTAGAAGTTATTGAACACATAAAGATTATTTTATTTTCTGCAAGTATACGAATAAAATATGAATTACCAAACGATGATTAATAACGATGCTGTTTTTTCGCTATACCTCCCAGCATTTCCACCAGCGGTTGGCGCAGATATATACAATATACTGGCGTACCTGATAATTGGGGAATTTCCGGCGGGTATCATCGGCGTACTTCTTCACCTGCTCCACATCTTCAGGTCGGGGATCTGAAAATTCCAACATCTTTTCGGCATCTTTAGCCTTGAAGTATTTGAACTCTACGACACGGTCGTCGGTATAATAATCCGTGCCGGGAATACCGGTCATCTCGAAATCGGAACGCCCCACCGAATTGTTTTGCTCAATGGCAAAGGTGTAACAATTACTCAGATAACGGGAAACCAGTTCATAGAATGAACAACGGATGAAGTTTTCATTTATTTTATCAAAGACCTGGGCGGGAAACTGTCCGAGGTATTGTTCGAAATAATTCTGCACGAGCGGTTCCAGGCGGCGGTCGCCGTCATATTTCCGGTAGGTAGGCACATAACGTTGTGCATTTCCTTCTATACGGTTCAAATCGTTATAATAATCCATATAGACACTGCGCATAGTCATATTCGGAAGCGATGTCACATAGTTATCTCTGATCGTAGTCATACCCAAATAGAACAGGCTGATCGGATAAAACTCTTTGTTGAAGAACTTTTGCTTGTTGAATTTGCTGGACAGGTCGACTACGTTATAGGCCAGTTCATCATCGATAATCAGCGCGTCGAGCATCGCTTTCGCATTGTCGAGCGACATGGTCAAACGACGGATCCAGTTGATATCCGTACGGAGGTTCTCATCAACCATTTCTTCGGGAATACTGCCGCCATTGACAGCAAATTTCTTAAAGAAATAGGTCAGGATAGTGGCATTAAACAACCGTTCGGCTTTCGGTTTAAAGCGATAGCCATCGTAGTTGTTTACGATAAGTTGCCATATCTCGTCATAACGGTCCTGGCTGCCCACATACTTATCGAGCACATAACGCAAATACGTTTCCGTTTCCGCATACGTAAAACCAAGCATATTCAAGAATGAAGGTTCCAGGGTCAATATTTCGGCTATATTGTAACCACTGGTCAAGTCGTCCATTGTGACGGGCAATACGCCGGTACAGAAACAGGTGCGGATGCTTCCTTCACCGATACCTGCCTTTATCACTTTAAAGAAGGTGCGAAGGAAACTGTCTTTAGTAGTCACCTGTTCATACAGCGGATCGTTGTAAGCTGTAAGCAGCTGGTTGGTGAAATTATCGTATTCGTCTATCAGCACGTAGACTTTAGGCAAGCCATGTTCACGGGCATATCCTAAAGCTTCTTCCAACATTTTTGAGGCATTACCTTTAGTAGTAAACTGAAAGTCGCCGAACAAATCCCGGTTATGTGTCACCATAATCTCGACCGGAATACAATTCAAATCATTGAAGTTCCGTTCCAATCCGTCCATATCGTTCGCCATTACCATCTTTGAGAAGTCATAGCGCACAATCATATATTGGTTATGTTCCGGGGTAGGATGGCTACCGATCCAGGTTCCACCGAAAAGTTCATCAAAGCGTGCCGCCCTGGTACGATCATAATAACAGGCCAGCGTAGAGATAAGCAGACTCTTGCCAAAACGGCGCGGGCGGAGGAAAACAGGGGCATTATAATATTCCAGTTTACTGATATAGTTGGTCTTATCCACATAATAAAAACCACGTTCGCGTAAATCGACGAAATCGGCAACTGCATAAGGTATCGTCATTGTAGCCATACTCGCTTTGTTTTATATTCAACAAGAGCAAAGGTACGAAAGTTTTCGGTACAACAAAACGAAGGCTGCGGGATTCACATCCGACAGCCTTCTACACTAACCCTTAACTTTAACCAATGAAAAACAATAATCTACTTAATTAGTTTTTTAGCGAAGCGATTGCGGCTTCGTAATTCGGTTCGTTGGTAATTTCAGGAACCAGTTCCTCATATACCACCTTGCCTGCTTCGTCGACTACTATCACGCCACGGGCCAGTAACCCTTTCAGCGGACCGTCAACCATCAGCATCCCGTACTTATCTTCAAAGCACGAACAGCGGAATGCAGAAAGTGTAATCACTTTATCAATACCTTCCGTAGTACAGAAGCGTCCGTGCGCAAAAGGCAAATCTTTCGATACAGCCAACACCACAGTATTTGGCAAAGAAGCAGCTTCTTTGTTGAAACGTCTCACCGAAGCAGCACATACGGCTGTATCCAAACTCGGAAAAACATTGATTACAACGTTCTTTCCTTTCAGTTCTTTCAGTGATAATTCAGATAAGTCACTTTTTACTCCTTTGAAATCGGGAGCCTCTGCTCCGACTGCCGGTAATGTTCCGTTTGTATTTACTTCCAGATTACCTTTAAATGTTATCTTTGCCATCTTTGTAGTATTTTATGTTTTTGTTACTAAAAAGCGACGTACAAATATAGGCCGCTTTGTATGACTAAAACAAACGTTAATGAAGAATGTTTTTCCTTTTAACTCTTTTTAATCACTTGCCCTAAGAACTGTTTTTCTATCTTTGCCGCAAAATAGAACGACATGAACTGGTTAATTATTTGCGGACTTCTTATTATCATTGTTTTACAAATCTTATTCCGCCCGAAAGAGGATAAATCCGATACACAAAACGAACTGAAACGCTTGCTCGATGAAATGCAACGTTCTTTCGAACGCATTGAAAAAAACTTCCGGGAAGACTTCCGGCTGAACCGCGAAGAGGGCCGTATCGTTGCCCGCGACAACCGGGAAGAACTGACCCGCTCCATGAACGAATTCAGGGAGGCTTTCGACCGGGGCATCGCTTCTTTCAACAACCTCCAACGGGAAAAGTTCGCCAACCTCGACGAACAGCAGCGCCTGCTGGTTGCCAACACCGAAAAGCGCCTGGATGAAATCCGCGTCACCGTAGACGAGAAATTACAGAAGACACTGAACGACCGCATCGGCCAGTCTTTCCGTCTCGTTACCGAACAACTGGAAAGCGTGCAGAAAGGTTTAGGGGAAATGCAGACACTGGCGCAGGACGTTGGCGGTCTGAAACGGGTACTGAGCAATGTGAAGACACGAGGAAACATCGGAGAAATACAACTGAGCATGTTGCTGGAACAAATACTGGCACCGGAACAATACGAAGCGAACGTACACACCCGCAAAGGTTCGGACGCGGTCGTGGAATTTGCCGTCAAGCTCCCGGGGCGTGACGATATCCGCGAATACGTTTACCTCCCCATCGACGCCAAATTTCCCAAAGATATTTACGAACAATTGCTGGACGCTTACGACAATGCCGACCCGCAGGCTATCGAAACGGCAGGCAAGCTGCTCGAAACAACCATTAAAAAGATGGCAAAAGACATTTCCGACAAATACCTGGCTCCCCCCGCAACGACCGATTTCGGCATTATGTTCCTTCCCTTCGAAGGCATTTATGCAGAAGTAGTGCGCCGTTCCGCCCTGCTGGATGAATTGCAACGGACCTATAAGGTTGTCGTAACCGGTCCTACCACCCTTGCCGCTATCCTGAACAGCCTGCAAATGGGTTTCCGCACACTGGCCATCCAGAAACATTCCGGCGAAGTATGGACCATACTCGGTGCGGTAAAGAAAGAGTTCGAAAAGGTAGGTGGTATGCTGGAAAAAGCGCAGAAGAACCTGCAAACGGCCAGCGGCCAGATAGAAGAAGTGCTCGGAACCCGTACCCGCGCCATCCAACGCAAGCTGAAAGACGTAGACACCCTGAGCGGCCGTGAAGCCCGTGCAATCATACCGGAATTGGGACCGTTGACGGAGGAAGAGGAAGAATCATAAAAAATACCTATCTTTGCCACCTCAACAGAATGGATATATGAAGAATGATGGCTTTACTTTCCGCAAGCGGCTACGGAGTTTCCGGTATGCGTTCAACGGGATACGTTTGTTGATCACGAAAGAACATAATGCCTGGATACATAGTTTTGCAGCTGTATGCGTGGTGATTGCCGGTGTTCTTCTGGGGTTGTCGCGCATGGAATGGGTTGCTGTCGTAATCGTGATCGGCGCCGTGCTGGCAGCCGAAGCCGTCAACTCAGCCCTGGAAGCTATTGCCGACTTTGTATCGCCCGAATATAGCGAAGCAATCAAACGGACCAAAGACCTGGCAGCCGGAGCCGTATTGTTAATGGCGATTGCCGCCGCAATAGTAGGCGGAATCATCTTTTTTCCCAAGCTGATTGCTTTATGTTGAATCCGTACGTTTTAAACAAATCAGAACATTTTAAACAAAACAGAACAAACAATAGTTATTTCAAATATTCACTATTAATTTTAATTACACATAACAATGAAACTTCCCGAAGACCCGACGATGCTTTTCAGCGTAGTTAACATGAAACTGCGCGACAAATATGCATCCCTTGATGAATTATGCCGTAAGATGGACGTAGACAAGGACATGCTTGTCCATAAACTTGCCGTTGCCGGCTTTGAATACAGTGCTGAAAACAATAAGTTCTGGTAACTTCCGTTTCTACTTTGCATCAACAAAGAAAATATGAAACGAACAACCTATCTTTTTACCTTTCTTCTGGCATTCATGGTCTGCTTCAACAGCCATGCACAAGAAGTCAAACTAAGCGGTAGCCGTAATGCCGTCCGTAAATCGGGCGACGTGCTGGCCTGCCTTACTCCTGCGGCGAGCCTGGCAACCGTGCTGATCCTTCAGGACTGGCAGGGGTTGAAACAGGGTGCACTGGCCGGTGTAAGTACGGTCGGCATGACCTATGCGCTGAAGTATCTGGTAAAGAAAAAACGTCCCGACGGTAGCGACAACCATTCGTTTCCTTCCATGCATACCTCCGTATCGTTTACAGGCGCTGCTTTTATCCAGCGCCGTTACGGTTGGAAATGGGGTATCCCGGCGTATGCCGTAGCAACCTATGTAGGATGGAGCCGTACGTATGCCAAGAAGCACGACTGGTGGGATGTGGCCGCCGGAGCCGCCATGGGTATCGGCAGTGCCTATATCTTCACCCGTCCGTTTGCCCAAAAGCACAACCTGACCCTCAGTCCGCTGGCCGGTGACAAACATTTCGGCATTTATGCTTCCATGACCTTCTGAGCATAACTGATATAACGGAATAGAAAAAAGCAGCCCGGACGTGTACTCGCTACAGATCCGGGCTTAATTACAAGTCTATATGTGACTAACTCTATATTCTTTGAGGTTTTAATCATTCGTAATGTAAAGCATCGGCCGGTTGCAGCTGTGCCGTTTCGTTGGCCGGATACCAGATACCGGCAATAATCATCCCTGCGATCAGCAGGAAAGTGACCAGCATCCCTCCCGCAAAACGCAAGAGGCTGTTATCCATCAGGTTCGAATCGATCAGATTGGCAAAAGCTATATTCAGACAGATGACAACGGCCGGAATAAACGCAAGCGTCAGCAACACGAGTCCCTCGCCCAACACCGTCATCCTCAACTGCCCCCGTGTAGCCCCTAATGCCATCCGAAGTCCCATTTCCCCCTGCCGCTGACGGGTACGGAACCAGAAAGTACCGACAATCCCCAGAAAGATATTCACCAGCAGGAAGAGCAGGATGGACAAACGCGTTTTCATCTCCCCTTTTCCATCCCGCAAAGCATCTTCCCTTATATTGGAAAGCGGGATAATATTCTGAAGGTAGAGGTTACCGATCTCCACCTGGTCACTCTTCTCCTGCATAAATGTATCGGCAAAGTTCCTGTCGGCTTCCGGTTTAACCCGCACGGATACTTCCATCCAGGGTAGCATCTCTGCCGAGACGGTCTTTACCTCCGCCTCACTCTGATTAATATAGATTCTTGCTCCCACCTTGCTAAATTCCGACCGGCGAACCTCCTGGCTAATTCCGCCAATGGTCATCGTTCCGGAATTATTATTTGTATAAACAGTCTGTTTTACTGCGTCCTTTACACTTTTCTCCGGAAAAAGCCTCTCTGCCGCATCCCGGGTTATAATAACCTTCCTACCGCCTATCCCCTCTTTCAGTTCTTCAGGATTTCCGGAAATAGCGGAACCGATACGATATACATCGAAATACTCCGGAGTAACAAACTGGATACGGCAGGAAACAGCATCCGAAAGCGTATCCCGGCGAAGAGGCTGGTAATTATCCATGCTATTATAAGGAACGCCAAACCTGGATAAAGCCACTTCTTCAACGCCCGGCATCCTGCGTATACGCTCCATCGCCTCCCACAAATCTTCACCGGCTTTGGCGGGGTGCTCCCCAGGAGCCAGATACCCTTCGGCCCCCTCTTCCCGGGCGTTAAACTCAAACTTATAGGTATGGTCGAGGTCGAAACCGACTGGCGCACTGAACGTATATAAAACGACCAGCAAATAATCTACAATATACCACAGGCAAACCGTCACAAGCAACAATTCCCCCAACAACCAGCTATTACTTTTCCGCTGGTTCCATATTAATTTAATGATATGTTTGATCATCTTCGTACTATTTTAACGGTTTAGTTTTCATTCAAAGCCTCTACCACCTCTTTGCGCGACATCCGGTAAGCAGGTATTCCGGCAGACAGCAGGTTCAGTATCAGGCAGAACAGGAATGCATAGAGGAATATCACCGGATTAAGCAACTCTGAAACAGACAGCATCGGTGTCCCTCCGAACACGGAAGAGATGGAGCCGAAGCTATTGCTCAGCAACCAGGTTCGCAATAAAAAGATGGCAATGTAAGAGAAGAGCAGTCCGACCACCCCTCCCAGCAAGGTCAGAAACATATTCTCCGACAGTATCTGCACCAGCAGACGGCCTTTGGTCGCTCCGAATGCCTTGCGTATACCTATCTCCGGCAGGCGGCTGCGCATCCGCGACAAGGTCATGCCGGAAAGATTGATTGCAGGCACCAACAGCAGAATCACGATAATCAGCAGATACTGCACGATCGTCCTTGTCTTGTCAGGCCCGATAGCCCTCACTCCTTTAATCTCCAATTCAAGCTGCGTATCCGGTTGATCGTATAATACGAGCTTATAATCCTTCAACGAACTGTTATATTGCGCTTGCAGGTTGTTTATTTCTTTCCTGATTGTATCGAAATCGGATGCCGAACGGGCCAGGATAATCACCTGGAACCATCCCGTTATATTCTCCGCCCAGGAATCATCGCTCAAATCGGCAGCCGAAGCCGTATAAGGAATCCACGCCTCCGCATATGCCGCTTTGGCAATCGTGGAAATATCCTTTACCACCCCACCAACCGTGTAAGGCTTATAAGCGATCATAATCGTTTTGCCGGCAGCATCGGCCGTGCCATATAACCGACGGGCGGTCGACTCGCTGATAACTACCTTCTTTATGCCCGAAGACACTTCCTCTTTCGTATACGGACCGCCGGATATAAATTCGAAGTTGAAGACCTTCCAGAACACATCGTCAGTAAACATCATCAGGCAATCTTTCTTCTCCTTCCCGCCCGGCAAAGAAGCCAGCAAGCTGCGGCAGGGAGAAATGAACGAGACTGCCTCGGGTGTCTTCAACGGCAGGAAACACTCTTTAATCGTACGCAGGGAAAGATAACCGTTCCCGTACTGCTCCCCTTTATAGGTCCGTCCGCCCCACCGCACATACATCGTCCGGTCGCGGTTGTCCTCGGGAGAATAGTTTTCGACACGTACCTGATACGTGATCACCATCACCATGATCAGGCAGATAGCCAATGCCGTCCCCAGGATAGAGATCAAGGCCAGGAGTTTGTTCTCCTTCAGCATGGCAAGTGCTTGTTTTAAATAGATTTTATACATAATGTCAGTATTTGTTTATTCGTAATGCAAGGCTTCCGCCGGTTCAAGACGGGCCGCCTTACGGGACGGATACCAGATAGCCAGTGTGATGATAACGGCCAGCAACAGCCACGTCAACAGGCTGACAAGCAACAGGCGGCCGACAGTCACCTCCATCACCTCCGTACTCAGCAGGCCGGCAAAGGCCACGTTCACACAGATCAGCAAGGCGGGTACGGCGGTTATGGTCAGTATCATCAATCCTTCGCCGATAAGCAACTGTTGCAGGCGGCGGCGACTGGAACCGACAGCCATGCGAAGCCCCAACTCGTTACGGCGGCGGTTCACACGGAACCAGAACGTTCCGATCACAGCCAGGAAGACATTGATCAGCAGGAATATGTTGATCGCAATGTCCAGCTTTCCCCCACTCGTATTCATCGAAGTCTCCAGATAGTTCGTACGTACATCGGGGTAATATTGCACGTTAGCCAGCCAGAAGTTGCCTGCCGCCAGCCGGTGCTTCATCTCTTTCTTAAAACGGACGGCATATTCGGAAGCACTCTCCTCCGCCGCACCCGGACGGACACGGAAACAGATTTGCATCTTCCCCAGCTCCTGTTCACTCATCCGCAGGATACTCCGCTCTTTCATCTCTTTAAAGACAATCGAAGGCGGCTGGCTGAACTCTTCCCGCTTAACGGCTTCCGTCACTCCCTTCACACGGTAACGCAGGGTATCATCCTGAAGGATTAGCAACTCCCGGCCGTCCACCTGGGTCGAGCTGAAACATTTCATTGCCATCGGCTCACTGAGCAGGATACCTTCCTGAATAGCGGAAGCCAGTTCGTCCGGCGAACCACCATCGGTCGTATGTATATCGAACACACGGAAATAACCGGGCGTAACGCTGAAGTCGAGAGCAGTACGAAAAAGAGAGTCTTTCTCCTGAAAATAAGTATCCGAATTGGACATATAGGTATAAGGCATCGAAGCCTCGTTCGCCAGGCCTACCACCTGCACGTCGGGATGCGTCTCCAACTGGCGGATGATACGCATAAAATCTTCTCCCGCCCCCTGGCTTTCCTGTTCGTAGGCAATATAGGAAGCGCTGGTAGAAGGGCGCACGGCCAGCGTCACCTTATATACATTCTCAAACGAGTATCCCATCGGTTGCGACTGCGTGATCCGGCTCATCGTCATCCGGTCGACGGCGTACCAGAGCAGTACGAAGACAACAAGCAGTTCTATAAACACCCAGGTATTGCTGCGGCGTTGCGTCTTAATCAGTTTCAGTATATGTAACAGCATATCTATCTCTTTAATTGTGGTTTAATGACTCAGTTATATTCATACGGATCGCACGCCAGGCAGGGATCATCGACGACATCAGGTTCAGCAGGAAGCAGACCAGAAACGCATAGCCGAACACCGCCGGACTCAGCAGCATCCCGAAGGTCAGTTCCGTCTGCACACTGCCCTGCACCATCGCAATGATACCCGGTGCAAGCAACAACTGCTGGAAGAGCGCCACCATCCCATACGAGACCAGCAACCCGACCAATCCGCCCGGCAACATCAGCAACAGGTTTTCTATCAGTATCTGTGTCAGCAGCCGGTTCTTACGCGCCCCGAAAGCCTTCCGCACACCCAGCTCGGAGATGCGGTCCTGCATCCGCGAAGCGTTCAGGCCGGACAGGTTCAGCGCTGGAATCAGCAGGAAAAGAAGGATCAGAAACAGAAGCATCAGGTAAACCGCCGTCACGGAACCGCCCATCACGAACTGGCGGACCACATGTGTCAGATGCGTCTCCACCCCGTTCATCATACTGATCTTGCCGTCGGCCAGGGTCGTATTATAGCGGTCGATCAACGCTTCCAGCTCCCGGCTCACATCGTCGATTCCCATTCCGTCGGCAGGCAAAATACAGACCGTCAGCAGGCCCACCGACACATCGCGTTCGTCGGTAGCCTCCATAACCAACGGCATGGAAGTATAAGGCACCCACATATCGGCATAAACGGACGGTGTCACGGCAGAGACATCTTTCACCACGCCGCTGACGGAATATTCCGTATCATCCAGCAGGATGCTTTTCCCCGTCACGCCGGTCGTCGTCGAAAAGATACGGCGTGCCAGCGATTCGGAAACGACCACGCGGGGGAACCCCGACTGGAACTCCTCCTCGCTGAACGGTTTCCCTTCGATAAAGGAAAAAGAGAAGAGGCGCCAGAAGCTATTGTTCGTCCCCATCATCTGCACTTTCTGCGGGTCGTCTCCCCCGGGAATCTGCACATAGGTATCGCCATAAAGCAGGCTGGTAATGGCCGTATTGGTCATAATCGCCACCTCCTTCGCCGACTTCAGCGGCATCAGGCATTCTTTGGCGGAACGGATGCCCCAGAAGAAATTGCTGTTCCCTTTCCCCCGTTCATATTTGACCTGGTCGATATAAAGGTATTTGCTGCGGTGCACTTCGGGCATGATGTCGGCGGTACGGATATGATACACGATCGCTATCACCATCACCATCGAAATGGCAAGTCCCGTCCCGATGATATACACCCCGCTGTAGAAGCGGTTTTGTCTCATCAGGTTCCAGGCTTGTTTGAAGTATTGTTTGTACATGATACGGTTTTATTTGTTCTGCCGGACTAAAAGCAAATGCCGTGCCACAAATATAATCCGTTGATAATAAGCAGTAAGTCTAAAACAGATAGTGTTCGATACTGAACAGTCATCACAGTATCGAACACTACCGCCTACATCTCGCAAACAACCAGTTCCCACCCTTTAAAGACCAGGGTAATGAGACCCAGGCGAGTATCCCCTTTGGTCTGAGCCACCAGCGGATCAGCGGCATAACGTTGCAGTTGCCCGGTTGCTTCCCGGCGCAAAGTCTCGATATCGGCATCCGTCGCATCACGACGGGCATATTTTACTTCAACGATATAGCTGTAGGCAATGTCAGGTTGATGGAGCAAATCGGGCATCATATAGAAATCGGCATAACCTTTACCTGCCTCGTACTCCGGCTGAATGATATAACCACCCACCATTCCGAGATAAGCCAGCAGAAAACCTTTCACATGCGCCTCGCCTTCGATAAACTCACGTACCCGGCTCTGCCGTTCGAGTTCGGAGGCGAAATAGCGGAAGACAGGTTCCCACTCGCCTTGGTAAGCCATCTTCCAGACCAGATCTTCCAGTTCATGATAATCGAGGTTAAAGATGTGAGCTTCGCGGTAGGCTTCAATCAGATAAGTATAAAGTTGCTCACGAACAGTCAGGTTAGGGATTCCCAGGATAGTGCGCCCCATGGATACTTCCTGAATGGAGAGTAGACCGAAATAGTAGAGCAGACTCTTGAAATTCTCTGGTAGCACAATTGCCTCGGCAGGAAAAGACGAGTTTATCTCAGTCCTGATACTTCCGTTAGCTACCACATCTTGAATAATTGATGCATTCACTCCAAAAGTCTTATCAATACGGATCAGGTGGCGCAACTTATTATAGTCGGTACGGATATTGTTGTCAATCATCTGGTCGGGAGCTTCCTGGTGAGGCAGATAATTATTCAGGAAGTAAAGCACCATATCCGAATTGTACATCGGCTCATTGAGCGACCGCTTAGAGAAACAATAGTTATCATACCACGGCTTCATCACCTTGATAATATCCTCCACACCATCGGATAGCATCCCCTGAGCATCGTAATAGTTCAACATCGTCTTCAGATCCTCTTCGCTGAATCCCACCAGACCATTGAAACGCGAGTCAGCACTCATATTAGCACCAATATTGAAACCGCTCGTCACATCATCCATCGTCACAGGCGAAACGCCGGTGATAAACATACGTTTGATCGCCCTGTCACCCGTCGCTGCCGCCTTGATCTTGTTGAAGAAGTAACGGAAGAAGCCTTCGCTGTGAGTCAGCGCATGATAACGGTCGTGCCCTTCGCGGGCCAGAATGGCGTTGGCAAAGTTGTCGTACTCATCAATGAAAAGATAGATCGGGAGATCGAGCTGGGTAGCCCTCGATACCAGATAAGAAAACTTGGCATCGGCCGAAGGTTGCCGCATCAATTCTTCACGGAAACCTGGTTCAAAGAAACGCCCGTAGCTGTCGGCAAACTCCATAAACCGGAAACCACAGTGCTGCTCGAACGACTCGAATACCTTATCCGGCATCGGGTTTACATCCGAGAAGTTGAAACTCAGGATCAGGTATTTTCCCTGTTCGGCCGTCGGGTTATCCACAATGCGACATCCGGCAAACACCTCCTCAAAGCGGTCTTTCCTGTTGATATCGTAATACCAGGTAAGTACATCTATTAGTAACGACTTCCCAAAGCGGCGGGGACGGATCAGGAAAAAATAAGGTGCCGCCCGTTCTATCAGAGGGATATACTGTGTTTTATCCACATAGTAATAATTATCCCTCTGAATGCGGGCGAAGTCTGTCAACCCGTACGGTATATTCTTTGCTTCCATATCTGACTGTATTTATTGATCGACAGGAACAAATGTACGGATTTATTGTGACAGATAACAGAAAAAGTTTGCAGAATGCAAACACACCCTATCCCCTATTCATAATGCAGCGCCTCAGCCGGCTCGATCTTTGCCGAGCGGCGTGCCGGATACCAGGTAGCGAGCAGAATCACCGGAACCAGCAGGAGCAGCGCAAGCACGACATCCAGCAGGAAACGACCCGCCGTTAGGTCCATATATTCCGTACTCAGCAATTCCATCCGCCAGAGATTGAGGCAAACCAGCAAGGCAGGCAACAAAGCTATGGAAAACAAGAACAAACTCTCCCACAGCAGCCACTGCCGTACCTTCCGCCGCGACGCTCCCAACGCCATGCGAATTCCGATCTCCTCCCGACGATGCTCGATGCAGAACCAGAACGTCCCGATCACGCCCAAGAAAAGGTTCAGCAGGAAAAACACCGCCAGCAGGACACGGTATTGTATTGCTTTCGTCACTCCCAGATAGCCCATCAGCTGTTCGCGCACCTGACTGAACGGAACCAGCTCGTCAAAAGAAAAATTGCCGACATCCGCCTTCATCGCTTCTCCGAAAGAAGCCTCAAAGGCCTGTTTATCCAAGCCCGGGCGAATGCGGATACAAATAGCCAAAGAATAACACAAACGGTTCTCCGGCAAAGAACGCCAGTCGGTTTCATTCAGCGGACAGATCATATAAGGTTGCACCCTGTCGTAATTGTGTGGCTTCATATCCGGCAAGACACCTGCGATGACGATACCGGTCGAATCCTCCTTCGACCTGAATATCCGTTTGCCCACAGGCTGCTGTCCTCCCGGAAACAAACTCTGGGCAGCCAATCGGGTGACAACGGCCTTTCCCATGAATGCCTTCCCCAACTGCTCCGGCGTTTCGCCATTCACACCATACACGCGGAAGACGCGGAAATAATCGGCGGTCGCAGTATAGATGCGGACATTCACCTCCAACGAATCGTGCCTGAAAGAGTTCTCCGAATAACCGCCGCTGTAAGGGTAAAAAGACTGGCACAGGCACATCGATTCCACGCCCGGGCATTGCCGGATACGGTCTGTGATGCGAAGGAAGTTCTGCAACGGTTCCTCACTGCCCTCCGGGTAAGAAATAAAGTCAGGATAAGTCGGCAACGGCATCGACAACCTCACCAGATACGTGTCGTTCACATCTGCACCGACCGGCTTACGTGCCGTCAGGTACATCACCGAAAAGAAGTCTGCCAGCACGAAAACCAGCACAAAGATCAGGAATAACTCGAGCACGATCCAACCGTTCGTGCGGCGTTGATTGTATATGATTTTAAATAAATGACCTGTCATAGCTGTATATTATTTATCGTTTAAAGCCTGAACAATAGAGACACGTGTCGAGCGCCACGCCGGGAGTATCGCCGATAACAGGTTCAGCAGCAAACAGAACCCGAAAGAGATAAGAAATACCGGCAGATTGAACAACATGCCCGGAGAAAGGCTGATCTCTGTTGTGGCGTCTGCCATCCCGAACAGCAGGTGACGGAGCACGAAGACCAGCAAGAAAGACAACAACAACCCGATTATGCCGCCGATGACGGTCAGTAACAGGTTCTCTGTCAGCACCTGTATAATCAGCGTCGCCCGGCTCGCCCCAAACGCCTTGCGCAGTCCCAACTCAGGAATACGCCTCACCATATCCGACGCCGAAAGCCCCGAAAGGTTGACGCCCGGCACTAGCAGGAAGATAAACAGAATCAGGGCATATTGGGCCAGCAGTCGCGAAGGGGGCGTATTCGCGTCGAGTTCCGACAAGAGATAATCGCGCCATATCCGTCCTTCCTGCCCTTCCCGCACTTGATATTCCCATTCATTCAAGGTGGTGTTGTAACGCTTGCGATTTTGCTCGATCTCCTCCCTCACGGCAGCAAAATGACCCGCGCTTTTACAGCGTATGCATACCTGAAGACGTCCGAGGATATCCTCCGGATCATGCCTTCTCAACAGTAGGGACATCGAGGTGAAAGGGACCCAGACATCAGCACTGGTCAACGTATTCACCGCCGAGACATCCCTGACAACGCCCGAGACATGATAATCGATGCCATTGATTTGTACCGCCTGTCCCACCACATCTGTCTTGCCGAACAGCTTCTTTGCCATCGTCTCGTTCAGGACGGCCCGGCATACACCGCTTTCAAACTCCTCCGGAGTATACGGTTTGCCACTGACATATGTGAAACGGAATACCTGCCAGTAAGCCACGTCTGTCGCCGCTAATGCCGCCGTCACTTTCTCCTTACTGCCGGGCAGCCTGAGCCTGGACTCACCCATCCGGTTGCGGATCGTAGCCGGGAGAATGAAAGCAGTAGACAGTTCGGCCGACTTCAGGGGATAATAACACTCCTTGACCGTTTTATATGAAAGGCCGCTCTTCCAGGTGCTTTCACCTTTTTTCTGCCAAGCCGTTGCCCAATTCACTAAAAGCAACCGGTCGCGACCGACCTCCGGAGCAATGTCGGCGGTACGGATATAATACACGATAGCCATCATCATGACCATCGAGATTGCCAAAGCCGTCCCCAGAATATACACGAAACTGAAGAAACGATTCTGTTTCATCAGATTCAAAGCTTGTATGAGATATTGTCTGAACATATTATTTATCTTTGTCGTTCAACATTAATCTATATGTGTTATGGATAAAGAGCTACCTAAATCAAAAATGACCGTTAAACCCGGCAAACTATTCGTCAAACTGAGTAAAAGCCAGCTTCCCGGCCAGGAACCGTTCTTTAGAGGGACACTTCCCAACCATCCGAGCCTGACACTCGACGATATCGCCGAACGGGCCGTCAGAAACCGCAGTTCGTATTCGCACGGAACGCTCATCGCCTCTTTCAACACCATGCTGGAAGAGATATACGGGGCGATTGAAGACGGCTTCAACGTCGACTTCGGCCTGGGACGGACGGAACTGACCGTCGGCGGCCGCTTCAAGACCGAATTTGAAAAGTTCGACCGCGAACGGCATGCCATCCGTATCAACCTGCGTCCTTCACCACGCCTCAACCAGCTGGCCGACTGGTTCCCCGCAGAGGTTATCCAGTTCTTCCCGAACGCCCCCCTTCCCAACGAAGTCAGCATCCACAACGACCGTTACCTCAACCAGGAAGGCCGGGAGTTTTGCGTCATCCCTGCCGGCTATACCCTTCCGCTCTTTATCCACGGCAAGCGGCTGAAAGTGATGGGCGACCATCCCGATGTCGGGATCGTCATCCGCCAGGAAGAAGGCGAAATAAAATATTTCATCGAACCTCGCATGGTCTTCATCAACGAATCTCCCAGCCTTGCCTTTCTGCCGCCCGAGCCGCTGACACCGGGCAGGTGGGTGGTGGAGGTGTGGAGCCAGTACAATGCCAGTTATCGCCTCTATAAGGAGCCTCGGATGGGGATGGTTACCCTTACCGTCTCCACTACTACCGCATCGGGATGCGGTGACTAACTGCACCGGGGTGCGGCTATCATCCGCATCAGGGTGCGGTACTCAACAGCATCAGGGTGCGGCAGCATCCTACCTTAGGCTATCCGTTACCCTTGCTAACGGGAAGAGGGACGGTCCCTGTGAAGGGAGGGAAGGCATTTGCCCGGGCTATAACACACCCCCTGCCCCCTCTCGAGAGGGGAAGAGTTACCATCAGTATCTAAAAGAACACTTGAGAGAGCCTGCTTAACTACCGGTATCGGCCATCCTAAGAGAACGCTTTGCGTTCTTGGAAAGGCCTCAGCGGGTGAGCGTTAAGCGAAGGTGAAAGACGGAGCGTCCGGAGGCTGTGCTGTTTGAGCGCAGCGAGTTCACAGACGACAGCGTAGTCTTTCACCGGAGTAGCGAAGCCGGTGCAGCCTTGATCTTTTGGTTACTTTTCTATCAAGAGAAAAGTAACAATCCTATTGAACTTGTCTGCCGTCGAAGAAGCGTACCGTGCGACTCGTCTGCTGTGCCTGTGCTTCGTTGTGGGTTACCATCACGATGGTGCGGCCGTCTTCCTTATTCAGGCGGTGGAGGATATCCATGACCTCGATACCCATCTTTGAATCCAGGTTACCGGTCGGCTCATCCGCCAAGATAATCTCGGGATTCCCAACGATGGCACGGGCGATAGCTACACGCTGGCACTGACCACCGGACAACTGTGTCGGGAAGTGGCGCATGCGGTGACTCAGTCCGACCTTTTCGAGAACGGCTTCGGCAGCCTTGCGACGTTCGGAAGAAGATACGTTGCGGTAGAGCAGCGGGAGTTCCACGTTATCCAGTACGTTCAACGAATTGATCAGGTGGAAGGACTGGAAGACGAAACCGAGCGTCTTGTTACGGAAGGCGGCCAGTTGTTTATCGTTCATACTGACCGTATTGGTTCCGGCGATCTCGACCGTACCGGCTGTCGGGGCGTCCAACAGTCCGATGATGTTCAGCAAGGTGGACTTTCCACAACCGGAGGGGCCCATGATGCTCAGAAATTCTCCCTTCTGGATATCCAGATTCACATTCTCCAAGGCAACTGTTTCGATCTCCTTCGTACGGTAGATCTTCTCGAGGTTTGTTAATTTGATCATGATGTTTGATATTTAAATTGTTATTATTGTTCTTTATTCATAATGCAACGCCTCCGCCGGTTTCATCCGTACCGCCTTGTACATCGGGAACCAGATGCCGAGGCTGATCATACCCGCCATCAGCAGATAGGCCCCTCCGAAGGTGACCGCGAAACGCCACCAGGTATAAGGCAAACGGATGGTATCGAGCATATCGAAATACAACATATTCAGGATAAAAACCAGTACCAGCGGGACAGTCAGCACCAGCAACATCAATCCCTCGCAATTCATCAGGCTACCAATCCGGCTACGGTTGGAACCCAAAGCCATACGAAGTCCGATCTCACCCTGCCGTGCCTGCGTCCGTAACCAGAACGTACCGATAATACCGAAGAAAACATTGATGAGCATGAAACTGACCAGGGCAGACTTCTTCTTCATGGTGTCTTCGGATTTCTTCAGTATCCCGGTGCGCATCTCGCTGAGGGGGACGACGCTGGAAACATAGACGTTATTCACCGTCAGCCGTTCGCCCATTCCTTGCAGGAACCTTTCCATGTCTTCCGGACGGAAACCGGATTTCATTCGCACCAGGCAGTCGATGCCCACCGCCTGCGCCTCTTCGATCTGCCTGATCATTTCAGGCTGCGAAGGGATATAATAAAAGAAAGGGATACTCTTCTTATACTCCGATTCGCGGACAGGGCCTGAGACAGCCAGGATTGCCATCTCATCGGTGTTGTCGGGATGATACTTGACGGCCTTGCCCCGGGCGGAGACGTCCGCTCCGTAAAAGACCCGCTCCAGGTCGGAGGTGATAACGCCGCCTGTCCGCTGTCCGATCTGCGGGCCCAGCAGGTTGCCTTCGGTATCTTTCATCCGTAGCACCGTGAAATACTCGGGACTGACGGTAGACTGGCGGAAGTTCGCCTTGATGAACGTATCCGCATCCGCCCGGTAGAGTTGCGACCAGGAACGGTTTTCGGTGTACACACAGCCGACATGGGAGATGGAGACCTCCTCTACCTCGGGCGCCTGTCGGAGCAGTCCCGCCAGACGAAACACGTCCTCCCCCTGGCGGGTGGTCAGCAACGAATCGTCCACGTATCCCGGAGTGCCCGGCGCGAGGATACCCAACTGCACCTTATACGTATCTTCGATGTCGAATCCCAGGGGCGAATAGTAAGTGTATTTATCGACCAGCAGCGAATCCGTCATTACCCACAGGATACTGACTACGACCAGCAGTTCGGCAAATATCCAGCCGTTGCTGCGGCGCTGGTTCCAGATTATTTTCAGTATATGCTTTATCATCTTCCTTTCGTATTTATATGGTTACATCTCTTCGGATTCTTCGCCTTTCAATGAAGCGGCTATCTGCTGGCGGGCGATACGCAGGGCAGGAATACCCGCAGAAAGCAGGTTCAGCAGCAGGCAGAACAACAGGGCCACCAGGAAAAGTCCGGGTTTGAACAGCATATCACTTTGCAGTACCGTGTCCGCCTTTTCCAGCAGGAAGCTGCGGCAGAGGGGCAGCAGCAGGAACGAGAGCAGCAAGCCGATCACGCCGCCTACCAAGGTGATCACCCCGTTTTCGTAGAGGACCTGGCGGACCAGGTCGCCGTAAGTCGCTCCGAATGCCTTGCGGATTCCCATTTCCGAACGGCGTTTCTGCACCGCCGACTGGGTGACTCCCATCAGGTTAAGGGCCGGTACGAGCAGGAGGAAAAGCAGCAAGCCGCCCATCTCCGTGAGGTAGTCCTTCAGCTCGACCTTGATCTGCCCGCTCGTACCGATCGCTTTGTCGAAACGGCTGATAGGGTTATGGAAAAAGTTGATCTGCACCTCTTTCTTTGTGGAGTTGTAGCGGGCCATCTGCCCCTTCAGTTCCTGACGGATGGCGTCGAAACCGGACGTCTCACGGGCCAGCAGGCAGACGTTGAAGGCCCCCGACATATTCTCCATAAACGCCATATCCGACAGAACCCGGTTGGTGGTATAGGGCGTCCAGACCTGCCCGTAGGCGGTGTCGGCGGCACGGCTGACGTCTTTCACGACACCGCAGATCGTATAGGACATGCGGTCGATGATGACGGGTTTGCCGACAACCTGGGTAGTACCGTAAAGTTGCTTGGCGACGCTTTCACAGACAACGGCCTGTGGGATGGCAGAGCTGAAGTCGGCTTCCGAGAAAGGTTTGCCTTCCAGGAAAGAGAATGCGTATATCTTCCAGAAACCGGGATCGGTATAGTAGATCGTATAGGTCCTGAACATCTGCTTGCCCGGCAAAGAGAGCGGGGAAAAGCGGGTGGTCCAGGCACAGGCGGCCTCGGGTGTCTTCAGGGAATAGAAGCATTCGCGAACGGCTTCGACCGACATGTTGCCGCGGCTCCAACTGTTCTGAGCCTTTACTTCGGTACCATTTTCGACATAGAGCATGCGGTCGCGGTTTACTTCGGGCACGAACGAGGTCAGTTGTACCTGGAAGACCAGGATGACAACCATAATCATGGCTATCGAAAGGGCCGTGCCGAGTATGGAGATCAGGCTGATGAGGCGGTTCTCACGCAGCATGTTCAGGGCTTGTTTGAGGTATTGTTTGAACATATTGTTGTTGTTTATGTTAGGGCGGTTCGCGAACCGCCCGTACGGGACGTTATTTTATTTTAAGTTTGTTCTTGTCCTTATAGCTTGCCATGTCGGAGACTACTACCTGGTCGCCGGGTTGCAGGCCGCTGATCACTTCTACGTATTCGTAGTTGCTGTCGCCTAGCTGTACCTTGCGTTTCAAGAGTTGGTCGCCGTTGACTACAAAGAGGTCGTATTCACCTTTGCCGACATAATAAGAGGCGTTGGCGATGCGCATGACGTCATCCTTGACGGCGTTCATGACATACACGTCGGTCTTGAGGCCGGAGCGGAGGCGGCGATGGTTGTCTTCTTCCAGTTGGACGGTGAAGGAGATGACGCCGTTCTTCGACAGCGGGGTGACGTCGCTGACGGTGCCCTCCAGTTTGTCGCTGCCGATCTTGACAACGGCTTTGCTGCCGGCGGCGATGCGGTCACCATAGGTGTCGGCTATCTCACCTTCGATCTTGAAATGTGAGAGGTCGGAGACGATGGCGATCTTGGTGCCTTCGCTTACCTGGGCGCCGATCTCGTTGTTCACGTAGGTCAGGATCGCCTTGCGGGGGGAGCGGACCTGGGCATCGTCGAGCGTGCGCTTGGTTTCGGCCAGGCTTTTGCGGAAGATGTTGAGTTCGAGTTCCTTCACTTTCAGGTCGGCTTCGGCAAGGGCCTGTTCGTTGATGTATTTCTGTTCGTCTTCCTTGAGTTTTAACTGGCTGACGTTGTAGTCGAGTTCTACCTGGCGGACTTTGTCGGTGGTGCCGGCGCCGAGGCTGTCAAGGTAGCGTTCGTTACGCAGTTCGACGGCTTTGCGGTCGAGTTCCATGCGGGAGACTTTCAGGTTCATCTCCATCTCGGAGAGTTTGCTATGGCCGGTGACACGGAGTTTTTCCAGTTCGAGTTGTTTCATCTGTTGTTCGTCCAGTTTCTTCTTGTATTCCGTTTCGGCGCTTTGCAGGTCGAGTTTGAGGATTGGTGTTCCTACATCGACAGAGTCGCCGCCTTTCTTGTATATCTCGACGATACGGGTGTTGATGGGGGAATTGATGATCTCTTCGAAAGCGGGTATCACCTTGCCGGAGGCACTGACCGATACTTCGATGACGCCCTGGTCGACGGTGGATATAGTCAGGTCTTTACGGTTCAGGCTGGTTTGCAGGAAAGAAATGATCACGGCAATGACGGCTACGGCCGCTCCCACGCCTCCCCCGATCTTTATGATTTGTTTGCGTTGTTCTTTTCTTCGAACTTCTTTTGATATCTCTCTGTCCATATTTAGTATTGTTTTTATTTTCCGCCACAGTAGAGGCAAACTCCGTGCCAAAAAGCTAAACTACTGATAGTGTGAGCCTACTATAAAACAAACAGTGTTCAATATCGGACAGTGTGTTCGGTTTTACAGAAAACATTCCGGCTCTCCGCGTTGTTCTTTATCGACAAAGAAGGTAAAACACTTATTAATCGCTAAAACAAGAAAGATATGAGTACCAGATCTATTATTTTATCGCTTTTCGTCGCCTTGGGGTTCGTCCTCACCGGTTGCGACAATAATGATGACAATCACAAAAATGCCATCGAACCGACTGAGCCGGTAATGCAGGCTTTCAATAAGAAATATCCCGATGCCTCCAACCCGCTCTTTACAATTGAAGGAAATTATTATGTAGCCGAGTTCACGAACAACGGCGTTTCGACCGAAGCATGGCTCACCGAACAGGGCAAGTGGATGATGGACAAGGCGGATACACCTTTCAACCAGCTCCCGGAGGCGGTGACCGACGCGTTCAATAACGGCCTTTATGCAGGTCGGAAAGTGGATGACTCCTATACGATCAACCGGGATAGTATGGCTGTCGTCTATAAGATTAATGCCGAAAAGGGAAACAGCGACATGGACCTGTATTATTCGCAATACGGCAACCTGATCAAGGCCGTGAACGACGAAGGGAGCGAGGATGCTCCGATCGTGATCCCAGCAGAGGTACATACGTTGATGAACCTTACTTTCGCAACCTGCGACCTGCTGGATATACAGAGCAACAGCGAAGGATATATCCTGAATATGCTGGACGGAAAGGTTTATAAGGTCGCCCAACTGAATAAAGATTACCGGTGGCAGAGTACCACATACCAGATAACCGAACAGGAGGTACCGGAGATTATTATGGCTGCCTTCCAGTCCACAGGCTATGCCGGAGATACAATCGAAGCAATAACAGTAAAGATCAAGATTGCGGGAACATTCTACACCTTCACCGTCGATCATAACGGACAAAGCACAGATGTCACATTCGATGCGATGGGGAATGTTGTTGGATGAAACAGCGCTAGAAATAATTGAGCTATCCCGTTCCCGTGCTTGACACGGGATCGCAAAGACACAGACCGTTTCCTATAATATCTTTTGATACTGCCAGTTCTCTTGCGGCCCCGTGTCAAGCACGGGGACAAGATTGCTCAATTTTGATAATAACCGAATCTCCCTACAACAAGAATCCCCTTGGCATGTTTGAAGTGCCAAGGGGATTCTTATTCCTATTATATCAATAAATATATACTGACTTACCTGCTTATCAACTCGATCCGTGCACTCTTGACACCCGGGGAGGATGCTTCAAAGTAAATCGTTCCCGGTGTTTCTTCCGTTTGTACGATGGCTGTCAGCTGACCGCTGAACAGTTTCATCTGCGGAGCCTGGAAGGATTCGAGGCTGGCGGGGTTACCGTTGGCTGCCGCCTTGTAGGTTCCGTTGCCACGTACGTTGAACTTGATCTGGTTGGTGGCATCCGGACAAAGATTTCCGTTCTTGTCGACCACTCTTACGTTGATGAAAGAGAGGTCTTTGCCATCGGCTGTCAGGTTGGTACGGTCGGCAGACAGTTCGATATGATGGGGCTTGCCGGCTGTGTGTACTTCCTCTTCGGCTACGGCGTTGCCATCCTTATCGTAGGCTACCACTTTCAATGTTCCCGGCTCGTATTTAGTATCCATCCACATCAGACGGTAACGTTTCTGACGTTCGAAACTCTTCTGGGCAGCTTCGGTATAGCTGCTGTCGATACCGATACTCAGGTCTTTCGTACGTTTGCCCTGACTCTTTCCGTTGATGAACAGTTCGGCAGAAGGATAATTGGTATACACGAATACCGGAGTGACTTCGCCTTCGCGTCCCGGCCAGGTCCAGTGAGGCAGGATATGCAATGTCTTTTCCGCTTTGTTCCAATGGCTGCGGTACAGATAGTAACGGTCCTTTGGAATACCGGCCAAGTCGATGATACCGAACAGGGAACTGTGGCTCGGCCAGTTGGTATAATACGGCGTCGGTTCACCCAGATAGTCGAAACCGGTCCATACAAACTCACCGATACAGTAAGGCAGGTCTTCATGCTGGATAAAGTCGTCTTCCGGCAGGTTCGACCAGCCGCAATGTTCTACATCGTAAGAAGAGCTCTGATGATCGTCGTAGACAGCCATCGCCTTACGTTCAACCGGGAACTTATAAACACCGCGTGAACTTACCGTGGAAGCAGTCTCACTTCCCAGGATAATTTCCTGCGGCAGTTTCTTGTAATTAATCTGATATTTGAACGGACGGTAGTTGAAACCGGCTACTTCCATGACAGCGGCAAAGTTATTGTTCACGACAGCATCCGGGGCATCCATTCCCTGGGTAACGGGACGTGTCGGGTCTTCACGGTGACAGATGTCCTGAAGGAAGCGGGCAATCTTGGCGTCGCCTTCGATCCACTGGTTGGGCACCTCGTTACCGATACACCACATAACGATACTTGGATTGTTACGGAAGTTATGAAGCAGGTTCACCATATCTTTTTCCGCCCATTCATCGAAGAAGAGATTGTAGCCGTTCTTACATTTAGCCACGTTCCATTCGTCGAAACTTTCTGCCATCAGCATCATACCCATTTCGTCGCAGGCTTTCACCAGGTCGGGAGCCGGCATATTATGGGAAGTACGGATCGCATTACAACCCATATCTTTCAAGATACGGATCTGACGGCGGATAGCTGCATCATTGACGGCTGCACCCAACGGGCCCAGGTCATGATGGTTACATACGCCTTTAAAGACTGTCTTTTCGCCGTTCAGGAAGAATCCTTTTCCCGGAATGATTTCAATGGAACGGATACCGAAAGGTGTCGTATATACATCCTTTTCAACCTTCGTTTGAACCTCTATCAAATGAGTTTCGACAGCATAAAGAGCCGGCATATCAGGCGACCACAGAGTCGGCGTAGATATAATGAATTCCTGCGTAGCCGTACCGTCATTATAAGCAATATCTGTTAAATGAATTATAGCCTCTGCCAATCTCTGTCCGTTCGGATTCAACAGTTTGGTCTTCAATGCATACTGCTCGGGATCAGCTCCTTCCGGCAAATTCACCTTCGTTTTTACATTTACCTTGGCAAATTCTTTCTTTACAACAGGAGTCGTTACATACGTCCCCCATATCGGAATATGAGCATCTTCCGTAACGATCACATGTACATTCCGGTACAACCCGGCTCCGGGATACCAGCGGGAGGACTCCGGCAGGTTTTCCAGACGGACAGCCAGCGTGTTCTTCTGTCCCGGTTTCAAGTACTTCGTAATGTCAAAATGGAATGAGTTATAGCCATAAGGCCAGTAACCAACCTCTTCGCCATTGATATAGACTTTAGCGTGGCTCATCGCCCCGTCAAACAGGATTGAAGCTTTTTTCCCTTCAGCGAACTGGGGCACTTCAAACTCGGTGCGGTACCAACCCACACCCACGAAAGGCAGACCGCCCGTACGACCGGCATGTTCCATCGCCTCCTTTTGGCCGTCTTGCGAAATAGCCACTTCCTGCTTATCGTTCTGGGAACTGAACGGACCGTATATCGCCCAATCGTGCGGAACCGTCACCGATTGCCATTTACTGTCGTCGAAAGCGGGTTTGATAAAGTCGGGGTTATCCTCACGGGTGAACTTCCAGTTTTTCTCCAGCAGGAATTCACTGCGTACTTGTTGTGCCGAAAGGTTAGTCAGCCAACCGAATAACGCGACTAAAATAACAAAATTGAATCTTTTCATGCGCATTTTAAATGTGTTTGTAGTTCTTAGCGCAACAAAAATAACTAAATTTGCGACTTTATCAAACTAAATCTACAATAACAAGTTACAGAATATGTTGATTCAATTAGCCTTCGTTTTAGTTGCAATAATTATCGGAGCCCGTTTGGGTGGTATTGGTTTAGGCGTACTGGGTGGCCTGGGGCTGGCAGTACTGACTTTTGTCTTCGGCCTCGAACCAACGTCCCCCCCTATCGATGTGATGTTAATGATCGTAGCGGTCATTGCAGCAGCCAGTTGTATGCAGGCTGCCGGAGGGTTGGACCTGATGGTGAAATGGGCGGAAAAGCTGCTTCGTAAAAATCCTTCCAAGATTACAATATTAAGTCCGCTGGTTACTTATCTCTTCACTTTTATTGCAGGAACCGGGCATGTGGCTTATTCTGTTTTACCGGTTATTGCCGAGGTGGCGACCGAAACGAAGATACGCCCGGAACGTCCGCTGGGTATTGCCGTAATCGCCTCACAGCAAGCGATTACAGCCAGTCCGATCTCTGCAGCGACCGTCGCTCTGTTAAGCATGTTGACCGGACAGGGGTTCAATGTCAGCCTGTTCGATATCCTGATGATCTCAGTACCCTGCACATTGGCAGGTGTTCTGGCGGGAGCATTCTATTCCCTGCATGTCGGCAAGGAACTGGAAGATGATCCTGAATTTAAAAGACGTATTGCTGAAGGAGAATTCACTACCCAGAAATATGAACTGAAAGATGTCAAAAACCAGAAAGCGGCCGGCTGGTCGGTCATTATCTTTATCCTGGCGACAATCGGGATTATCCTGTTCGGTTCTATCGAAAGTATTCGTCCGGTATTCAACGGCCAGTCGTTGTCGATGGCTTACATTATCGAAATACTGATGTTATCGGCGGCGGCCATCATTTTACTGGCTACCCGGACAGACGGGATCAAGGCAGTTCAGGGATCGGTTTTCTCTGCCGGCATGCAGGCCGTTGTCGCTATCTTCGGTATTGCCTGGATGGGTGACACATTTATCGGTGGAAATATGGCGGAACTGAAAGGTTCTATCGAGCAGATCGTTACGGCTATGCCCTGGCTGTTCGGGATTGCCCTGTTCCTGATGTCTATCTTATTATTCAGCCAGGCTGCGACCGTTCGTGCTTTGCTTCCTTTAGGGTTAGCGCTGGGGATCTCTCCGTATATGCTGATCGCCCTCTTCCCTGCCGTGAACGGATACTTTTTCATTCCGAATTATCCGACAGTCGTGGCTGCGATCAATTTCGACCGTACGGGAACTACGCATATTGGTAAATATATCTTAAATCATTCTTTTATGGTTCCCGGGCTGATAGCGACCGGTGTTTCTGTATTGCTTGGTTTACTTCTTATCCAACTGTTTTAAGGGCGGCCGGCAGGCTTCCCGTCAGAAAAAAAGAGATTCTAACTACCTCATTCTTATCGTTTTTTTAAAGAAAAGGCTTATCTTTATCTCGAATTTATAGAAAACAGGTGTATATGAAATGGTAGACCTGTTATTATTTTAGTAAGGATTTTATATTATTGATTAAGCTGTAATACACGAAAAAAGAGTCAGAGGCTCAAAGATATATGATGGTAGTGGAAAACTTTATCTTGCCGGATCTTTTAGAAAGCATGCGCATTTCAACATCTTCCTCTCAGGAAAACACCCGGAATTTCCTGACAGATTATTCTATTGTGTATGCAGTATCCGGTACGTTATGTTTGAAAAACAGCGATTCCGAACAAATCATTGAAGAAGGAGAATTAGCCCTTATCCCACCGGGAGCATACGTTTTTTCCAAATCTTCCAATGATCAGAATCATTCCGGATTTACCTTCTTCTTCAACCAATGGACAGCACAGTGCATTCTCAAACTCCCGGAAGTGATCAGCGCCTTGAGTCTGTACCAACCGCCTGTTACCAGACAAAAAGTATATATCATCCCCCGGCAAAAGGTCTTCCGGAACTTTTTCAACACCGTCCAGCTATACCATAACCTGGAGAAAAAGCTGAAAGAGGAAATGCTCCCAGTCAAGTTTACCGAGCTTATCTATCTGTTACTGAATAGTCCTCATAGAGACGTTGTTTTATCTTTTCTCTCCGAGGCTACCGGTAATATGCCGGAGAAACGGTAAAGATATACCCCTGGGAAAAATTGACAAAAATATAAGTTATATTGCCATTCCGTTAGTCACCGAAGGAATGTAATTTTGCATTGTCAATTAAAACAATGAATATATGAAACCGATAGAACTAACAAAGACTGAATTCATTCAAAAAATAGGTAACGTCGAAGCTGCCCCGAAAGACTGGAAATATGTAGGTGACAAACCTTGTATCGTAGATTTCCAGGCTCCCTGGTGCGGTTACTGTAAACGTCTCGACCCGATACTGGAAGAGTTCGCCCAAACATATGAAGGACGATTGGATATTTATAAAGTGAATGTAGACAAAGAAGAAGATCTCGAAACGCTCTTTAATATCCGCACCATCCCTACCCTTCTTATCTGTAAAACGGACGGAACCAAAGAACTCATGCTGGGAACTATGCCCAAACACGAGTTGAAGAAGATCATCGAAGAGAAAATTCTGTAAAAAGCCTCTTATAACAGTTTATTTACGAACTGTGATATGGAAACATCCTTGCTTGCGTTCGTGCTTTATATAACAACGGTCTGCTCTTTTCAGGTCACGAAGCACTGACGCAAGTACCATTTTCAAGCGGTCGTTGTCGATATTCAGGGTATCTTTCTCATTGATCTTGGTATAACGCACCCAGGAAACGTCAAAGGTTGTACCATAACGGTGAGCCGAGTTCATGGAAGCATTGTAATTGCGTTTGCCCAGTTTCTTCACATCATCTACCGTACGGGTAACGCTGGTTACTTTTATTTTATAGAGAGATGCATTCAAATTATAAAGGGAGTCCTGAAAATTACGGCCGATATCTTCCAGTAAGGTTGCCGCTTCCGGAATCAGATAAGGGATAGAGTGTTTCAGTTCTTCCACTTCATAATAATCGCCGGTTTTGATCTCCTGCATCTTTTTGGAAGCATGTTCGGCATCTTCACGGTTACTGATGGGTTCTATCCCGATCTTTTGGGCGACAGCCAGCTGGACGTCATTCAAATCGTTAAAATCGCGATTATAACTTCCGTTATACCAGATGGTTTTCAACTCACCACGTTTTTCTTTACAGGAAGGGAACACACTGGTCGACACCAGTACAAAAAACAATATAATTGCATTAACAGCTATTTTCATCCTTTTCAATTTTACGGAGGACAAAAATAAGAAAATTACAATACTTTGTTGTATGAAGATCAAAAAGAATTACCTATTTTTGTGGTCAACACAATTAATTAATAAGAATATGAGTACTTTAGAACTAAAACTTTCACTGATCGAACAACTCACCAAAATCGACGATGAGCAGTTGCTGAACAAGATCAAAAAGCTGATCAGTCAGCATACAGAAAAGAAGACGGAGAGATATCCGGCACAAATGACGGTTGAGGAACTGAAAGAGGTGCTGAAAAAATCTATCGAAGAATCCAAACAAGGCTTGGGAATGACTACAGAAGAATTACGCAAAAGACATCCATTATGCAAATAAAACTAAAGTGGTTACCACGAGCCATCGCCTTACTTGACGACATTTACGAATATTACAGCGAGAAAAGTGAAAGATCTGCAATCCGCATATATAATAAGCTACTTGATTCTGCTGAACCTTTGAAGACATTTCCCTATGCCGGAATTTCCGAACCTTTATTGGAAGAATTTCCTCAGAATTTCCGCTCCCTGGTTGTCGAAAAACACTTCAAGCTGATTTACACCATCAGTCCAACCCTGATCGAGATACACGCCATATGGGATTGCAGGCAGGATAACTGGCGGCTAAAAGAAATGTTCCATCGGTAATATCAAAAAAAGACAGGAATATATTCATGAGATAAAGAATATTGCTAATTTTGCGTACCTAAATCAAAGGGAATAAAAACATAAAAAAATAAGACAAGGAAAAGAACGGATGATAGAACGTATTTATATTCTTGAAAGTGTAGACCCGGTTATTTTTTACGGAGTGAATAATGCGAACATGCAGCTGATTAAAACACTGTTTCCCAAGCTTCGCATCGTTGCCCGCGGAAATGTGATGAAAGTAATCGGAGACGAAGACGAATCCGAACTGTTCCTTAAGAAGATCCGTGAAGTAGAAAAATACTGCGAGGAATTTAACTCCCTGAGCGAAGATGTCATCCTCGACATTATCAAAGGAAAAACTCCGACAGTCGTCAAACAGGAAAACCTGATTATCCACGGAATGAACGGGAAGGCAATCGTTGCCCGTACCGAAAATCAACAAATACTCGTAAAAGCTTTTGAAGAAAACGACCTGGTCTTTGCTACCGGCCCTGCCGGAACAGGTAAGACATTCGTTGCAATAGCTCTTGCAGTGAAAGCGTTAAAGAATAAGGAAATAAGAAAGATTATCCTGAGCCGTCCCGCTGTAGAGGCCGGCGAAAAGCTGGGATTCCTTCCGGGAGAAATGAAAGATAAGCTCGATCCGTACCTGCAACCTCTGTACGATGCATTGCAGGATATGATTCCGGGAGCAAAACTCAAAGAATACATGGAAAATAACGTGATTCAGATCGCCCCGCTGGCTTTTATGCGCGGACGTACGCTGAACGATGCCGTTATTATCCTCGATGAAGCACAAAACACAACGACGCACCAGATCAAAATGTTCCTCACCCGTTTGGGTATGAACGCTAAAATGATCATTACCGGCGACGTGACACAGATCGACCTTCCCCCTACCGCGACCTCCGGCCTTGTGCAGGCGATGCAGATACTGAAAGGTGTCAAAGGAATAGGCAAGGTGGAATTCGACAAGAAAGACATCGTTCGTCATAAGCTGGTACAGCGTATCGTTGAAGCATACGATAAATTCGATGAGAAAAAGAAAGCGGAAACCGCTGCAAAGAAAATAGAAAAGAACAACAAACTATCAGATAAATAATCAAAAATAAATTGGTCATGAAGAAGGCGTTAGTTAGAACAGATTACAATTTCCCGGGACAAAAGAGTGTCTATCATGGTAAAGTACGCGATGTGTACAATATAAATGACGAAGTATTGGTGATGGTCGCAACCGACCGTATTTCAGCTTTCGACGTAGTATTGCCGGAAGGTATTCCTTACAAAGGCCAGATGTTGAACCAGATTGCAGCCAAATTCCTTGACGCGACCACCGACATTTGCCCGAACTGGAAATTAGCTTCACCCGACCCAATGGTTACCGTTGGTGTACAGTGCGAAGGTTTCCCTGTTGAAATGATCGTACGCGGTTACCTTTGCGGTAGTGCATGGCGTGCTTACAAAAGCGGTGTACGTGAAATCTGTGGTGTGAAACTACCGGAAGGAATGCGCGAAAACCAGCGTTTCCCCGAACCGATCATCACTCCGACAACTAAAGCTGCTATCGGAGCTCACGACGAAGACATCTCCAAAGAAGAAATCCTGAAACAGGGACTTGTTTCTGAAGCAGACTACGCCGTTCTTGAAAAATATACGATGGAGTTGTTCAAACGTGGTACGGAAATCGCTGCACAACGCGGCCTGATCCTGGTAGATACAAAATATGAATTCGGTCACCGCGACGGAAAGATCTACCTGATCGACGAAATCCATACGCCCGACTCTTCACGCTATTTCTACTCGGAAGGGTATGAAGACCGTTTCGCCAAAGGTGAACCGCAGAAACAGCTGTCTAAAGAATTCGTTCGCGAATGGTTGATGGACAACGGTTTCCAGGGCAAAGCCGGACAGCAGGTTCCGGAAATGACTCCGGCTATCGTTGAAGGTATCAGCGAACGTTACATCGAACTGTTCGAACATATCACCGGCGAGAAATTTGAAAAAGGCGACACAGACAATCTGTTGGCCCGCATCGAAAAAAATGTAACCGATTATCTGAACAATAAATAAGCATATATGAAGTACGGTTCGGAACAGATTTTACCTTACAACCAGGAGGAACAGAAGGGCACGCAAGTCAAACGCATGTTCGACTCTATTGCAGGCACTTACGATCTACTGAACCATACGCTCTCGTTCGGTATCGATAAAATATGGCGCAGGAAAGGCATTGCTTTCCTGCGTCCTTTTTCTCCGCAATCCATACTGGATATTGCCACCGGAACGGGCGACCTGGCCATTTCCATGCACCGGAAACTAAAAGCCAACTGGATCATCGGGGCCGATATTTCAGAAGGCATGATGCAGGTCGGACGCGAAAAGGTAGCGAAAGCCGGTTTATCGGAGTATATATCGTTCGAACAACAGGACTGTACGGCACTCACTTATCCGGACAATTCATTCGATGCCGTTACCGCCGCATTCGGAGTACGTAACTTTGAAAATATCGAACAAGGTATTGCCGAGATGTTCCGGGTACTCAAACCCGGCGGCCATCTCATGATTCTGGAACTTTCCACACCGGAACATTTCCCGATGAAACAGCTCTACCCTATTTATTCAAAAACGATCATTCCATTTATTGGCCGGTTATTTTCAAAAGAGAAAGCCGCTTACAGCTATCTTCCGGAATCCATCAAAGTCGTTCCTCAAGGTAAGGTCATGGAAGAATTGCTTGCCCGCCAGGGATTTGCCCAGGCGAAAGCACGCACCTTCACCTTTGGAATTTGTTCATTATACACAGGTTGTAAGGATGGTTCGCGAACCACCCCTACGAAATAAACAAATACTAGAAAAGGTTATGCAGAAATATGGTTTATTGGGATACCCACTCGGACATTCGTTTTCCAAAACTTATTTCAACCAGAAGTTTGAAGCGGAAAAAATAGATGCCCAATATGTGAATTTCGAGATTCCGAATATCAAGGAAATTAAAAATGTACTGAAAGAGAATCCCGAATTGAATGGTCTGAATGTAACGATTCCTTACAAAGAACAGGTCATTCCTTATCTGGACGAACTGGATGAAGACGCCCGCCTGATCGGAGCCGTGAACGTTATCAAATTCACAAAAGGCCTTTTCGGTAAAAAACTGAAAGGATACAACTCTGATATCATCGGCTTCAAACAGTCTATCGATCCTTTATTAAATGAAACACATCGGAAAGCATTGATCCTGGGGACAGGCGGTGCCTCCAAAGCCGTGTTCCAGGGGTTAAAGCAACTGGGTGTCGGAGCAACCCTGGTTTCACGCAAACCGAAAGAATTTTGTATTACCTATGACGAAATCACTCCGAAAACAATGGAGCAATACACCGTCATCGTCAATACGACCCCATTGGGAATGTTCCCCAATGTCAACAGTTGCCCGGATATTCCATACGATTTGCTCACCCCCAATCATCTGTTATACGATCTGTTGTATAACCCGGATGAAACGCTCTTTATGAAAAAAGGAAAAGAAAAAGGGGCTGTCGTCAAGAACGGACTCGAAATGTTGCTGCTTCAAGCTTTTGCGGCCTGGGAGATCTGGCAAAAATAACCCAACTCCTCTGCCCGGCATTTTCTCACGAGTGAGAAAACAAGCCGAAGCCATTTTCGGACTTTCCTACTGCTTTTCCGTCATATATTTCCAGAAACGAACCGGCAAATGTTGCCGGTGCAGTTTCGGATTGATTCTTTCTTTTATCGCGATCGTTTTAAAATATTCTTTCCACATCTGTTGGAAAAGTTTTTCGTTTTCATCCATCAGCTCCTCACTCAGAAAACCGGAAAGCAGATCTGCCTCCTTCTGTTCAAAGCGAACTTCGATCGTTTCCTTCAGATCATAATAATATCCGTATTCACGGCGCATGTCGTAGATCAGCCATTTCTGGTCACCGAAACGGTCGTTCAGATAAGGAAGTACAAGCGGTAATACATTATATATAGGTTCGACAGCCGAGAAATAGGTACCATCCACCGCCTTCTGGAAACGAAGAAACTGCATGATACGAAGACGCTCATTACTCACCTTCTTCCATATTTTGGACATCTGCAATACATCAGGATCACCGAAATTCATCTCGATAGACTTGGAATAGTCGATCGCCTTACGGATATAGCGGAATAAAAGCATGTCAATCTCCGGCAGCTCCGACAGCCAGGAGACTGTCAGTCCGGAAAGGGACAGTTTGGATATTTTCTTTTCAAGGCCTTTCCAGACACGGTCGGCTTTTTGCTTGTCGGAACAGATTGTCACCGTCTCCTCACAGAACAAAGGCAACGGTTCCCCTTCGGCCAGCAACACATCAGGAAACGATTTCCGGACGTAAGCGTCGAAGACAGCAGTCAGTAATCCCTCGAAAGTTTTGTCATATATAAAAGCAATCATCTTGTTTAGTCCCGAAATTGAAATGTTAGTTGCCGGTCGTCAAATTGTTTTCCCTTCTTTTGAATCAGGATGTGGCGCACATTCTCCGGCGTCAGTTCGTTAACCGTCCGCATCGCCAGTTCGTAACAAGTAATAAAATACTGAGCCTTCTTCATCACGACCCCGATCTTCTTCAATTGCTCCGACCCGAGACGGGAGTAACGGCGGGAAACGATGATCATCTTCGCCGATTTCACCCCGATACCGGGAACGCGCAGAAGCAACTCATAATCTGCTTTGTTGATATCGACCGGAAACATATGCGGATTTCGCAACGCCCACGATAATTTCGGATCGACCTCCAGATCGAGTTCCGGATAAGCATCGTTCACGATCTCATCCACTTTAAATTCATAAAAGCGCAACAACCAATCGGCCTGATACAAACGGTTCTCCCGCACCAGAGGCGGCTGTTTCAATGCCGGCAGCCGGTTATCATAATCGTTCACGGGAATGAAACCGGAATAATAAACACGTTTCATCGTCGGACGCTGATACAGGGCCGACGACAGGCGGAGAATATCCTTGTCCGTATCGGCAGTCGCCCCGACAATCATCTGCGTACTTTGTCCGGCGGGAGCAAACCTCGGAGCATGACGGAAACGCTTCCGTTCCTCTGCACTCTGTAATACCCCCTGCTGGATATAACGCATCGGGGCAAAGACGCTTTTAAAGTCTTTTTCCGGTGCAAGCACCTGCAAACTTTTTTCGTTGGGAATCTCGATATTCACACTCAGGCGGTCGGCATACAAACCGGCTTCGTTCACCAATTCCTGGCTGGCACCGGGAATGCTTTTCATATGGATATACCCGTTGAAACGATGAACCAGACGCAGATCTTTTATCACGCGCACCAACCGTTCCATCGTATAATCCGGACTGCGTACCACGCCTGAACTGAGGAAAAGCCCTTCTATATAATTACGCCGGTAAAACTCGATCGTCAGATTGACCAGTTCCGTTACCGAAAGCGTAGCCCGCGGCAAATCATTGCTCCGGCGGTTAATACAGTAGGCACAATCATACATGCAATTGTTGGTCAGCATAATCTTCAACAAAGAAATACACCGTCCGTCCTCCGCAAAACTATGGCAAATACCCCAGCCAGCCGCACTGCCTATCATTCCTTTCTTTCCGGAACGGGATGTGCCGCTTGACGCGCAGGATACATCATATTTAGCTGATTCTGCTAATACTTTCAGTTTTTCAAGTACATTTTCATTCATATTTCACGGGGATATACCACACAAAAATAAGGAATTAAAAACTATCTTTGCGATAAAATAGAGTGAAATGTTCTTAGATAATATTCCCGTACATAACCTGGATGAAAGTGATTTCTTCGTCGCCGAACGCATCGAAAACTGCGCACCATTGAATTTCCGGGGATCACACTGTCACAACTTTTACGAACTTTTATTTTTCATGGAAACCGGGCCGGAGGAAAGTCACAGCATCGACTTCACCGAGCATCCGCTGCAATCCAACCAGATTTTCCTGATCTGTCCGGGACAGGTACACACCATGAAACTGAAAGAACAAAAAGGTTTTCTGTTTGCCATCAATCGCGATTATTTCGAACGGCTCTGCCTGCATATCGAGAGTTATGCCGATTATTCATTCCCGGACATTCTCACCCTTCCCGATAGCGAAGCTCCTGCCGTCCGCCGGATAGCAGATCTGATTTATGCCGAACACGAAGGGTTGCACCGCAAAAGCCTGCTAAATTCTTATATGCATGCCTTTATCACCCACTTATTACAGCTGCATACCGATGCCCCGGGCAACCAGGACATCCGCGTCAACAGAGTGCTTTCCCTGATCGACACCCATTTTATCAGTGAACGCACAACCGACTTTTATGCCCGCGAAGTAAACCTCAGTAACAAACGGATGAACGAACTGACAAAAAAAGCCGTCGGTCACACAGTTAAACAACTGATCGACCAACGGCTGTTATTGGAAGCCAAACGCATGATAAGCCATGGCGCTTCGAGTTTCAAAGAAATAGCGTTCGATCTCGGATTCAGCGAAGCATCTTATTTCACCCGTTTTTTCAAGGAACAAAGCGGATACACGCCCGAGCAATTCCGGTCGCTGCTAAAGAAAGACCTGTCATGAACGGACCTTAATCACCGCCAGGCGACGACGCGTATCGACAAACAGCAGCACAAAAGAAGTCAACCCGCAAACAAATAATCCGCACATCATCGGTACAACCGAATCATTTTGTAAGAAACTGACTACTGCCGAAAGAACACCGGTAAAGAACAATTGCAAAAATCCCATCAATGCCGAAGCAGATCCGCTGTCTTCCTTAAAATAAGCCAAACCGAGCGATGTCGTAGCCGGTAACAATAATCCGATCGGAATCAGATTCAGAAATACCAGCACCAACAAAGGAATAACAGAAGTCAAAGCAAAAGCTGTAACAATCAGTAATGTCCCGATCAACAGCTGCACAGCCAGCGTATATCGTACCAGCTTCTTCAACGTCATATATTTCAGCATAAAATTAATAATATAAGTCCCGAACATCAATCCCAACGAATTGATCGCAAAAATGATTGCAAACGTATCACCCGACATACCCCCCTTCTCCATAATCAGAAAAGGAGCATTAGACACATAGACCATCAAACCTCCGTAAGCCATACAGCCAATAATGGTGTAAACCATGAACGGCCATACTTTCATCACCCTGACATATCCTTTTACCATCTCTTTCACCGAAGGCTTCTTCGCATTCATCTCTCCGGATAATGCCACCGGTTTACTTTTCGGAAGAAACAACCAGGTCAGCAGAATAGTAAAGGCTCCTAACAGGGCCATTGTATTAAACACCCCGTGCCAATGCCACTGTTTCAATAACAAATTCCCGATAGTCGGCGCAATAACCGGTGCAATTCCGGAAATGATCACCAACAGGGAGAACACCTTCGTCCGCTGTTCATTTACAAACAAATCATTCACAGCAGCACGTCCTACCACCACCCCGGCACAACCGCCAAAGGCTTGCAGAAAGCGGATTACCCACAACTGTTCGATCGAAGTCACATAGATGGAAGCAAACGAACTGATCGTATACAAAGCCGTAGCTGCCAAGATCGGATTCTTCCGTCCGTAATAATCAGAAAGCGTCCCCCAGAACAGTTGTCCGATAGCAAAACCTGCCAGAAAGATGGATAAGGATATTTGTACTTCACTCAAAGAAACTTGCAGGCTTTCAGCAATATCTGTAAAAGCAGGGAGATAAAGATCTATGCTCAAAGGTTCCAGAGCCGCTAATAAAGAAAGGACCAGAACCACGATTCCCATTTTTCTATTCATCACATTATTCCTATTAAAATTACCGCAGCAAAAGTACTTCCTTCTTTCCGCCCGCCTTTTACATTAATTGCACATTTACTGGTATAAACAGGAACTTCAGGATATTTCTTTTTGAATGTGGTAATTAGGAAGGAAACATGTACATTTGTACGTTTTTTAATTTACATCTTCAAGAATGAACGACTTACTTATTTTCAATCATATAGAAATGATACTGGCAGGCACGACTGCCGGTCTATTCGTCATCCAGCTCTTATATTATCTTGTCACTTATGCCCGCCCGTTGAGACAGGCTAAAAGAAGACAAATGGAGGCAGGACAGGCAAAGCCTGCCGTTTCCGTGATTGTCTATGCCAAGAACGAATCGGAGAATCTAAAGAAACACCTTCCGGCTTTGTTGAACCAGGACTATCCGGAATACGAAATAGTTGTTGTCAACGACGGTTCCACCGATGAGAGTGACGAAGTTTTAAAAACATTCAAGAACGAATACGACCATCTTTATCACACCTATATCCCGGAAGACGTAAAATATCTGAGCCGTAAAAAACTGGCACTCACAGTCGGTATCAAAGCTGCCAAACACGACATCCTCCTTTTTACGGAAGCCAATTGCGAACCTATGGGTAAAAACTGGATATCAGCCATGGCACGCAACTATACCTCCAGGACAAACATCATTTTAGGCTTTTGTGCATATGGGCATCACAAAGGATTTTTCCATAAGCTGGTCGCTTATGATAATCTGATAACCGGATTGCAATATATCTCGTCCGCCCTCACCGGAAATCCCTATACCGGCAACGGCCGTAACCTCTCATACCGGAAAGATTTATTCTTTGCCCATAAAGGGTATTACAAATCGCTCAGCCTGCATGCCGGTGATGACGATTTATTTATCAACGAATCTGCAACCGATCAGAATACCTGGGTGGAATATTCTCCGGAAAGCATCACGGAAATGGCAAAGATAGACCGTTTCAGCATGTGGAAAGAGATGAAAGTATCACGTGCCGCCACCCAACGTTATTATAAAGGCTGGAACCTGACCTTTTTCAGAATGGAAAGCCTGAGTTATTTCCTTTTCTTTATCGCGGTAATCGCCAGTATCGTCATGGGTATTTTAGGCAACTGGCTGATATCCATACTGGCAGGACTATTATACGTCATACGTTTTTCAACCAAAGCGACAATCCTGCACAAATCAGCTAAACTCCTGCAACAGAAACCTGTAACCGGCTGGCTGTTCTTTCTGGAACTGCTGCTGCCCCTGTTCAATCTATACGTAAGAATTTACAGGATATTCAGAGGAAAAAACGATTATACATTCCGCCTGGGAAATAAATGAATTGAAAATTACTCAAATCGTATGCTCTTGGCAGGATCGATCTTCGTGATAAGGTAAGACGGACCGAGCATCATCAGCATCGATGCGCATAAAGTCCCGATATTCAGGAGAATCAAGGAGACTATACTTAAATCAATAGGCACCGCATCCAGATAATAGATGGAAGGATCCAGTTTTATTATACGAAAATGAGACTGGATCAAACAAATAGCGATACCAACCACATTCCCCCAAAGCATCCCCTTCCCGATCAGGAAGAAAGAGATATAAAGAAATATCTTGCGGATACTGACATTGTTCTCACCCAACGCTTTCAGGATACCGATCATATTCGTCCGCTCCAGAATAATAATAAGCAAACCGGAAATCATGGTAAACCCTGCAACCGCAAAGATCAGGATAAGAATAACTACCACATTCACATCCAGCACATCGAGCCAGTTAAATATCATAGGATTCATCTCCTTTATCGAACGGGTAAAATAGGTATTGCCATGACGGTCCTGTTTTTCCACCAGGTTAAAATACAAGTCTTCCGCAATCTGGTCCAGCTTATCGTAATCATCTACAAGCAATTCCAGCCCACTGACCTCATCCTTCTCCCAACCGTTCAACCGGCGGATCTGCTTAATGTCAGCCAAAACAAACAGCTTGTCATAATCCATAAAGCCGGTCTCGTAAATCCCGACGATATTGAATTTACGGGCACGGACATCTTCCTGCACAAAATAAGTCAGAATACTGTCGCCTAGCTTCAATCCCAGCAAGTCGGATAAATATCTGGAAATGAGTACATCAGTCGAAGTCTTTTGGGGGTCTATCGTCAGCAACTCACCTTCTTTCAGGTTGTTCCGGAAAAAACTCCAGTCATAATCCGTATCGATCCCTTTCAATACGACACCCTGAAAATCACTATCCGTTTTCAAAATACCCATTTTAGTGGCATATCCTTCTATATGCTTGATACCAGGAAACTCCTGGAGTGCCTGAAGCAAAGAATCGCTCACCGCAATCGGCGTCGTTTCATACGAACTGTTATTATCAAAATTGGTGATCTGAATGTGAGAACCAAAACCGATCACCTTATTACGAACCTCTTTCTTAAAACCAATCACAATAGCGACCGAAAGAATCATCACCGCTAACCCTAGCGCTACACCGACTATGGCAATACGAACAGCAGGAGGAGTAACCTGACGATTCCCCTCCTTACTGAAATGAATTCTTCGTGCTATAAATAGTTCTAAGTTCAATTCGATTCAGTTGATTAAATGACTCTTCCCGGATAAGCCTCCAACGCCTTTGCCAGGACCACCAGTGCTTTTGCCAAATCTTCCTTTTTCAGGACATACGCAATACGCACTTCATTTTTCCCCAAACCGGGTGTTGTATAGAAACCGGAAGCCGGAGCCATCATAACCGTCTGTCCTTCATATTCGAACTCGTCCAGACACCAGGCACAGAACTTATCGGCATCATCCACCGGCAATTTAGCAACCGTATAGAAGGCCCCCATAGGAATCGGAGAATAACAACCCGGAATACGATTCAACCCGTCGATCAGGAATTTACGGCGTTCCACATATTCGTTGTAGACATCCAACATATAATCTTCAGGCGTATCCAGTGAAGCCTCAGCAATGATCTGTCCGACCAAAGGAGGACTCAGACGTGCCTGACACCATTTTATAACATTTTCCTTCACCATCTGGTTCTTCGTAATCAGCGCACCGATGCGGATACCGCATTCGCTGTAACGTTTGGAAACCGAATCCACCAGTACCACATTATTCTCGATACCTTTCAAATGGAATGCCGAGATATAAGGAGCCCCCGTATAACAGAATTCACGATATACCTCATCCGAGAACAGGAACAGATCATATTTCTTTACGATATCACGAATCTGATCCATTTCCTTCTGTGTGTACAGATAACCGGTCGGATTATTCGGGTTACAGATCAGGATCGCTTTGGTACGCGGAGTGATCAGCTCCTCAAACCTTTCCACCGAAGGAAGAGCAAAACCTTCATCGATAGTAGACGGAACTGTTTTGATCACAGCTCCACAGGAAATGGCAAACGCCATATAGTTTGCATACGCAGGTTCGGGAACAATAATTTCATCCCCCGGATCCAGACAAGCCATAAACGAAAAGAATACAGCTTCCGAACCTCCGGTAGTGATGATTATATCTTCAACATCGACATTGATATTGAATTTCGCATAGTATTTAACCAATTTCTCACGGAAACTACGAATTCCCTCACTCGGAGAATATTCCAATACTTTACGGTCAATACGGCGCATAGCCTCCATCGCGACCTCGGGAGTAGGTAAATCCGGTTGACCGATATTCAGATGGTACACCTTGGTACCCTTTGCTTTAGCCTTATTGGCTAGCGGAACGAGTTTTCTAATGGGGGAAGCCGGCATATTGACACCCCGCTGTGAGATATTAGGCATTACTTTTTCTATATGTTAGTTTAAAGTTCGGCAAAGATAGGAAATAATTGAAAATTGAAAGTTGAAAATTGAAAATTAATATCGGTTTGCAGTTAATCTCCCCATTTAATTTTCAATTTTAAATTATTAATTTTCAATTCCTCAGATTCCCGGACGAGGCGAATCCTTGCTCGCATGCATAGTAGAAATAAAAGCATTCGGATCGATCTCCTTAATTTCATCTTTCAGGCGCGGCATATCCTTACGTTCGGCAATGGTAAAGATGATCTCTTTTTCCTTTCCTTCATACATGCCCCGTCCGTGGAGGAAAGTACCCCGCATCCCCATCTTTCCGACAATCAGGTCTTTTATCTCCTGTGTCTTCTTCGATACGATAAAGACGGCACGATTCGGATTTTCCGTCTGGAACATTTCAACAACCTTTCCATACACGAAAATAGCGAACCAGGAATACAATGGAACCGCCCAGTCCTGGAATACGATCAAGCCTAACATCACGATCGCAGAATCCAGTATTATAATCATATTACTTACTTTCAAATTGGAATTATTGGCAATAACACGGGCCAACACATCTGTTCCCGCACTGGTACTTTGCGCCTTAAACACGCAAGTCACACCGATACCCAATATCGCCCCTCCATAGAAACAGGCGATAAACGTATCATTTTCCACCAGCGGTTCCGTTCCGCAAAAATAGGATAATGTGTCCGTAAAGACGGAAATAAGTACAAATGTCACGATCGTTTTCGGTCCCGAAGAAAGGCCGATCTTTTTCATTGCCAGCAACAACAATGGAACGTTAAAGCATAAGGCAGTAGCACCCATCGGCAAACCGTCCGGAAAAATGGAGAAAACACCTTTCGTCACATAATGCAAAACGATGGAAATACCATAAACACCCCCCGGTACAATTTTAAAGGGAGCCAGGAAAAGTACATAACTCAATGCCTGCAAAAAAGCCCCAACCACAATCAGAGAATAATCGACTGCATTACTCTTCAATGTAGCATTAGAAGGAAAACCAAGTTGTTTCATAATTTAGATTCAATCATTATTTGTTTTCAATGCCGCAAAGATAGATAAAAAAAGAAGAGACTACACAAACAAATTGCGTAATCTCTTCCACCTGTTTTCAACAATCGCGATCCGGGGAACAAATTCCCCTCACCTTTTATATTAAAGGTTCAGTGCACGATTATTATTATTTGTCACATTCAACAATGTTACATATTTGCGATACTGATCGGGCGTCAGAACCTTTTTCATCAACTTCAGATTTCCATAAACAGCCTGATGCATCTTTTTTTGTTGCTGGCTTTCGCTGGCACGAAGACTTTCACGTTGTTTATCCAGGAAAAATTCATTTATATTTGCTACTTCACCCGTCTGAGACGGGGTTAATTGTAAATAATAACTCAGTTTCTCAAAGTTAATAGCAAACGGTTCTTTACTCACATTGTTCCGGCTCTCGCGTGCAAAACCTACCGTTGCACATAATAAAATGGCTGCTACAGCCATACCTAAACGTCTCATAATACCTAAACATTAAATTAATAAACCTAAACATGGAGGCCGCTGCCTCCGAATCTATCTCTCTTTTTTCTTTTTGCCTTTGTGTATATAACAATATGTTTTATAACATTGTTCACGAACAGATTTATTACTTCATCCAGACGATCGGATATCCCAAAGCCCTTTTTATTGCCTCCATCTCGGCACTATGCCACATCTCATGCTTGAAACACCAGGACAAGGCTTCGTACTTTATATCGGCAACGGGATGCTTAAACGGGATTGATTCAAGGGGGGAGTTCAGGATTTCATCGTTAAGAGTCAGTAAGCTTGCAAGGCAAATATCATGCACAAAATCCAGTTGTTCCTTTAATTCCGAAGCAGGCACAAAATCTTTTTCGACGGAACGGTGCAAAGTTCCCATGCCATTAAAGATTTTATTATAACGGGCGATAGGTATCTGCCGTCCGACATCTTCATTTACCCCGGTTATCGTTGTAATGGCATGAAAATTCTGTGAAACCAGCAGATGCCCGATCTGCCAGGCAAAGTTTGAATCCGTACCTTCCGGAATTGTGTACCATAGCTCTTCGGGCATTTCTGAAATCAGACGGTTTACAAAATTCCGTGCTTCAATGATTTGTTCTCTCAAAAATTCAATTTTACTCATCATAATGTTACTTTTTAAGTTATACATTATAATTAGTGAGTAACAGTGTAGAGATTGTGACAACTCAGTCCAAAAATTTTTCCCAATAATTCTTCCGGGGCAAATCTTTTTCAAACTTCTGATACAGGTCGGCCAACCGTATCATTTTGGCAACTGTGGTATATTCTTTATCCAGGTCAATAAAAAAGACCTGTTTACAAATCCTGCATTTACAGGTTCCCGCAGGATTATAAAGCGGACAGGTATCGGTCAGGAAATGGCTGATCTTATCAATGGAACGGGAGTATATCTTACGGACATTCTCCACTGACATTTCCATAATCTCTCCGATCTCTTTATGAGAAAGCCCTATATTCTCCTTAAAAATAAAAATCAGCCGGGCATCATTATTCAGGCAATGATTCAAAGCCGTCAAGCACCAGTCACATCTTTCTTTGACCCACTCTTTCCGTTCCTCATCAGAACCGGTATATTCGATTTCCTGCAAGGCCCTGAATTGCTCCAGCTTCACCAAGGTCGCCACCTTTTCATTTTGAGCATACCGCGAAATAGTCCGCTTCGCAATCGTATAAATCCAGGTCGATAATTCAGAATCTGCATTGAACGAAGGCAGGCTCTTAAACACCTCATACCAGACTTCCTGAGCCGCCTCCTTCGCAATCTCCCTGTTCTGAATCATCCGGTTGGCAATGGTTGCGACCATTGTGCCATAATGCTCAACTATATCCTCTAACTTCATTCAAGCTTATTCAATTAAAATTTCTAACGACCCCAAACTCACATTTCCCTGTACCTAGCAGTCCCATACCATCGACACCCTCCGCTATTCCCACAAATCCGGTATTGATATCGGAACAATAGAAAGAAACTTCTGCCTCCCCTTTTTCATCCGTTATGACGGAAGGTTGCCATAACAAAGTATTACGGGCATCGGGAGTTGACAATTGCATATCTATTTCGTCCGGTTGGTAAAATTCACGGGCAGCGTAGTAGCCTTTGGCACGCCAAAGGTTGTTCCGGCGGAGAAGTTCTTCTTCCGAATAAATAGGACCGTGATAAACGACATATTGTTCGTCTTCCACAATAAACCATTTTCCTCCATCGAAATATTTAGGTTTAATAATTCGATACGTTTTACCCTCTACCGGTTTACTTCGTTCTTCAAGAGGAACGATATTTGCATTGGGACAATAACGGGGGTCATGATGTACCGTATATCCGTCTTTATAATTTTCCAAATGTCCATCCGGGCACACCCAAGGCATACCAATGTCCATCTGTGCCAAACTATCTAAACGTCCCATAAACTTATCCCTGAAAGGTCTACTTGCTTTACGGGTAACAACTACCTCATCCAGTAAAATTGTACTATCATTACTAACGACCGGCATATCGAGAATCTGTTCTTTTACAGACTGAGAAATATCCATAATAGGGTAATATCTCTGTTTCTTTTTCCTTAGACTATCGATTTGCGGAAAATAATCCTCTATTTCAAGTTGAGGCTTATGTTCATTCGACAACATCGGTTTCAAATACACATAACCACCTCGAAGTTCCTTCAATATATCCGTACCGACAGTAAAAGAACCGGTTGAGTCAGCCCATACATACAATGAATTTCCCTCAGCACCGGATATCTGAATAAGTTGTTCCGTCCCCTGCGCCTCCTTCCTCTTTTTCTTACTATGAATAGATTGTATGCCTATTATTTCATCAGACAAAAACAGATTTTCATTATCGGGGGCATATTCTATATTCCAGACATACCGCCTCCATCCCTGAGTCAGCAACAATAAATCCATTGCCTGCATACGATCTTTATTCTTTTCATCGAAATAATAAAGCGGATTATGAATCTTTCCGCGTATCTGAGAGGATAGATAACAATGCGTCAATATGTTTACCGGATCTGCCGGATTAATATATGCCTTATCAAATACACTAAGGCCCAGATTCGTTTTCACTGGTACTCCATTCCCATCCGCCAGCTTCTCACCGACATAAACATGTCCGAACACCATACCGTTTTCTACCGGATATTTCTCTTGCCAAACGATACTATCCTTATTATTTATCATTTGCAGATACAATGTCTGACTTTGATTGGAGAATGCAAAAGATTGGGAATTCAACTGATATGCTTTAAACCAAAGGTCTTCTCCTGTCTCATAAATACCCTTGCTGGTTTGGAGATAGATAAGTTCGGAAGGAAAGGCAGCATATTCTTCATTAATAGAAGCAACCCAGGCTTCATCGACTGTTTGCTGGCAAAAACACGGCAAACAGGTATATGTCAGTAAAAAGATGGTTAACAGAATGTTTTTCATGTACCCGACATTTTTAATTATCATTGCAGTCCCCAAAACAAGACCACAGCACAAATATAAACAAAAGAAACCAATCTAATCAGGCAAGTATAAAATTCAATCGACCAATTTATGCTTCTCATACGACGGCCTCACCCACCGCAAATAAACCAGGAGCGACACCAGGCAGCAACCCGATCCTACCAGATAGGCCGTTGCCAGATCGGCATGCGAAGCGATGAAGCCGGCTGCCAGCATTCCGATTCCTACTCCGAAATCAAAAGAAGTCAGATAAGTGGAAGTTGCCGTTCCACGCATATGATGCGGAGCGACATTTACGAAAAGACACTGGATAGCCGGGACACAAACACCGAATCCGATGCCTATCGCCAGCGCAGAAGCAAAAAAGACAATTTCATTATGAAACAAAGCAAATACAGCAAACGAAAGTGTCAGAAACACCAACGCACTAATCGATACCAGATGTATCTTCCCGTGATCGACCAACCGCCCGGAGATAAGCCTTGCCGTACCGACCCCTATCGCCATAAAAATAAAGAAATAACCGGGATTCGACACATTGATCTCTTTTCCGTACAGCACGACGAAAGAAACAACCATCCCATAAGGTATTGCACTCAACAGGTAAGCCAATGCCGTCGGTAACGCTTTCACCAGAATAAAACGATCCAGCGAAAAAGGAGGCCGTTCCACCTTCTCCCGTTTCGGATAACGAATCAGGCAGACAGAGCCGACACCAACCAACGCTATCGCCAGACCTACCAGCACCAGCGGATGAAAACCATACCTATCATAAACAGCGACCGCCACCAACGGAGCAAGCGACATCGCCAGATTAATCGTCAAGCCATAAAACCCCATTCCTTCGCCTCTTCGCCTGGAAGGAATCACATCTATCGCAATGGTATTACCGGAAACGGAAGTCATCCCCATAAAGCCACCCTGAATGAAACGGACAGCCATTATCGTCAGGACCGTCGTTGCAAACAAATAACCGGCAAACATACAGGCAAAAACCGTAAAGGCAAAGAGATATAACGGTTTGCGTGAAAAGCAATCCACCAAGTATCCGGAAAAGGGACGGACGCACAGCAACCCTATCGAATAACTGGATAATGCCACACCTACCTCCGACGGATTAATCTTCAATACCTCCACCAAATAAACCGGCATAGTCGGCATCAGCATGTAAAAAGAGAAATTCATCAGGAAATAAGAAATACAACACTGGATGAAATTCCGGTTCCAAAGCACAGGTTTCGTTTCGTTCATATCTTTAAGCCAGCTCACTTAACTCCAGCCAGCGCATTGTCTTTTCATCTATTTCTTCAATCACTTTTGCAATGCGTTCCGACTTTGCCATCAACTCGTCGTTGCTCAATGTTCCGCTGCTCATAACCGTTTCAAGTTCAGCTTTTTCAGCTTCAAGCGCAGGTATTTCTTCTTCCAGCGCCTCAAACTCCCTCCGTTCCTTGAAAGAAAGTTTCTTTTTCTGTTCATTCTGAGGGCGGTTGTTCTTTTCAGGAGCAGGAGCCTGTTTCGGCTGGCGGGCAGCTTCGGCTTCCTTCTCCAACTGATCCTGTACTTCTTTCCAGTCGCGATATTGCGTATAGTTGCCGGGGAAATCTTTCAGGTCGGCATTGCCACGGAATACCAGTAGATGATCGACAACCTTATCCATAAAGTAGCGGTCGTGCGAAACAACAATCACGCAACCTTTAAAGTTACGCAGATATTCTTCCAGCACATTCAGCGTTACGATATCCAGGTCGTTGGTCGGCTCATCCAGTACAAGGAAGTTCGGGTTACGCATCAGGACTGTACACAGATAAAGACGCCGCTTCTCTCCCCCACTCAGTTTATAAACATAGCTATGTTGTTTTTCGGGAGTAAACAGGAAATAATTCAGGAACTGAGAAACACCCAGTTTCTTTCCGTCGCCCAGGTCGACATATTCGGCAATATCCTGTACGACATCGATCACCTTCATCTGTTCGTCAAACTTCAAGCCATCCTGACTGTAATAGCCGAAACGAACCGTTTCGCCCACATCGAAGCGTCCGCTATCCGGTTCCACTTCCCCCATCAGCATTTTAATGAAGGTAGATTTCCCGGTACCATTGTTACCGACAATACCCATCTTCTCGAAACGGGCAAAAATATAATTGAAATCTTCTACGATTTTAATATTACCAAAGCTTTTCGTCACATGCTCCGCTTCAAATATCTTCGATCCGATATAGGAAGCTTTCACATCCAGATTCACGTTTCCGTTATCCCGTTGCTGCTTGGCTTTCTTCTCCAGTTCATAAAAAGCATCGATACGATATTTAGCCTTCGTTCCACGGGCCTGCGGCTGCCGGCGCATCCATTCCAGTTCCTTGCGTAACAGGTTGTTAGCACGTTCCACTTCCGTATTCATCGCCTCCATACGTTCCTGACGTTTTTCCAGATAGTAGCTGTAATTACCTTTATATTGATAGATTTGCTGACGATCTATTTCAATAATCTCACTACAAACCCGATCCAGGAAATAACGGTCGTGCGTCACCATCAGGATACTGATATTGGCACGGCTCAGGTATCCTTCCAGCCATTCGGTCATTTCCAGGTCGAGGTGGTTGGTCGGCTCATCGAGGATGATCAGTTCAGGGTCAGTAATCAAAACGTTAGCCAATGCCACGCGTTTCAACTGTCCGCCGGACAGATGTTCCACTTTCTGGTCGAAGTTTGTGATCTTTAGTTGTGAAAGGATTTGCTTGGCCCGTTGTTCATAGTCCCAGGCTTTCAGGTTATCCATACGCATCAGGATATCCTGCAAGTTGGAATGATCGTCACTGGCCATAGCTTCTTCATACTCAGCGATCAGTCGAACCGTCTCATTCGGGGAATAAAAACAGGCTTGAAGAACGGTTAATCCTTCGGGATAAACCGGTGTCTGCTCCAGATAACCGACACGCAGGTCGTTACGGAACACAACCGCCCCGCTATCATAATCCTCCTTCCCGGCAATGATATTCAGTAATGTTGTTTTACCTGTACCGTTCTTTGCGATAAGGCCCACTTTCTGCCCCTGTACAATTCCAAACGTAATATCCTCAAAAAGAACCAAATCACCGAAGCTCTTGGTAAGTCCGTCTATCTGTAAATAACTGATCATACTGCCTTTTGTACTTTACTTTGAGGGGCAAAGATACAAAAAATTGGTGGAGAGTCGTTCCCCATAAACGAATGACCAAACTTTAGACAAAAATATTGTCTCCAATAGAATAAAAAGACAGCAGTAAATTCTTTTCACAAAGATATAGAAGAAAATATATCAATATACTTCCTATCCTTTAAAAACCACAATATTCAGCACCTGAGACTTTGACCTTTTTTATAATAAACATACGATCTAGGCCTTCAGAAGAACCTATAGTTATAACTTTTTTCTTAATATGATACCATGTCCCCTGATTAGGAGCCCCAGGTAATCTACTTATACGATTCTGGATATATTTCAAATGAATCAAATTCAGATTCTGATTATTCTCAGACAAATATTGTTCTTCAAAACGCAAATAAGCCGAATAAGGTTTATACCCCTTATTCAAAGCAAAAGATAAGAAAGACTCAAACACCAACAAATCTTCAGCTTCCTGAGTCAGTTCAATTAATTCCATTCCTTCAACCTGTTGGGGAATATGAGCTTCCCGAATTATTCCATCCTGATCCATCACGACAAACACTGGTTCTAGAGATTCACGACGCTTACGTTTTTTCTTTCCTTTAAGTGTCCGTATTCTGTCTTGTTGACAAAATCCATACTCTAGCCAAAGCCCTGCATTATCCAAAACAAAACCTTCCTCTTTACCTGGAGACGGACGCATACAACGACCGACTTGTTGTAAAAAAATACCCTCACATCATTTCCTTTTTTTCAATATTAACCTTATCTTTGTCAAATCATAAAATTCAACACATGGAACCTGAATCTAAATACGAATCCGTCCCTTATGGTTTTGCTTACTGCCTGAATGAACAATGCAAGCACTCTACGGAGTGCCTGCGTTATCTCGTTTCGAAACAGCTTACGCCGGAACGGACTGTTTTCTCGATCGTAAACCCCGATTGCACGACGCCACAAGCAGATAGCTGCCCCTTTTTCAAAGCAGATCAAAAGGACAGGTACGCTTTGGGGATCACTCAATTATTAGAAGATCTGCCTCATAACAAAGCTGTTGCCATTAAGCGGGCAATGAATACTAAATTCAGTAAAGGAACCCTTTACCGCATCCAGAAAAAAGAACGATTGATTACCCCTGAAGAACAAAATATCATTCGTTTAATCTTTATTCGTCAGGGTATCCATACCGATCCGCTTTTCGACCAATATGTAGAGCAATACGATTGGTAAGAAATTGTAAACTTTTTAGGCCTTTATTACTTATAATCCCCACTTAAATGGGTGATATTCCCCACACAAGTGGGTAGTATTCCCCATAGTAGTGGGGGAAATTCCCCACATGAATAAAAATTGTGGGGAAAAAGCTCTATAACGAACTCTCAATAAATACTGAAATCCTGCGGTTTTATCACAAACCCGATCCGCAGCATACTCTTAAAGTGGTTATATTCCAGCAGATTCTCACCGTAACCGTTATAATATTGAAGGAAGAAATATTGGTTCTCGTTATTGTTGAACTTATAACTTAACTCGACCTGTGTATTAAAGCTGAGCCAGGTTTTGCGTTTCGTCAGGATCACTCCGCAGTTAAACCGCTTATTGTCTGTCCGGAAATTGGCCGCCATCTGGAAAATACCGTTGTACTTTAACAGGTCTTTATTATATTTTCCGTCGACGATCGGTATCCAGGTCTTGAACTGAGCCTCCCAGTTCTTGTTTAAAACAATGGCTGTTGCAAATGTCACCTTGTTCCAACTGCGCGAAGCAGTACTGTCTTTTCCGTTCGATTCATGTTCGAGCATCAGATAGCCTTTTCCGATGAATTTATTATGATGGATAATCAGATGCCCCAGTCCGATTCCCGGGTTGAAGTTCAGGTCGCGCATGGGCAGAGATTTCTGGAAAACATTCCAAAAGGCTTTCTGGGTATATTGAATGAAAAGATAGGTATCGAAAGGTAACTTACTTTTCGTTAACCGTTGGGCAATACTCAACTGGAACTTCACATCCGAATTGGCAGCAGTCGGTTTATGTCCGATCGTCGTCCCGCCGATGAAATAATTATCTTTGAATAAAGTGAAATAAGGCGCTTTGTCCAATACCGCACGCACACTGTCCGCGTTATATTCCAACTTCGGATCCTGCACCAGAACCTGGGCAGATACTGAAACAAAACAGGAAATGAATAAAACGTATAGAAATACTGCTGTCCTTTTCATAAAATATGAATATATAAACCTTATAAAAACAGAACAAAGGTAATATCCATCAAGGTTTAACAATTCTCCCCGATTTCATGAATTATGGTCAATTCAGTTACCTCTTCTTTATTAATAACCAAATCTTAACTGGTATGTTCATTTTTTATATCTTTGCCTGCATGGAAAAAGTATATCAATATTACAGGGATACAATAGCTGCTTACACACGTCGCTCGGACGGTCTGAGAAAAAAAATGCATTTGATAGGAACAATACGCCTGCTGCTGGTCGCCGGGCTTATTGCTGCGATATGGTTTCTGAAAGCCGAAAACTGGATGGTATTAGGCGGAGCAATCCTCTTATTCATCATTCCTTTCATCGGGTTAATGGTTTATCATACATTTTTATCATCGCAAAAATCGTATGCCGATGTACTATCCGCCCTGTGTAACAACGAACTGAAAGGACTGGATTACGATTTCAGCGCTTTCGACGGGGCACCGGAGAAAAGTTCTGCCGACCATTCATTCAGTCTGGACCTGGATCTTTTCGGAAACCGTTCCATCTTCCAGTCCATCAACCGGACAGTTACTTCGATGGGAAAAGAAAGGCTTGCCGACTGGTTTATCAACCCGCTTACCGATAAAGAAAAGATACTCAAACGCCAGGAAGCGATCCGTGAACTGAGCGAAATGACGCAATTAAGGCAACACTTCTATGTAACCGGCGTATTAAGTCCGGGAAATAAAGGAGATGTAAATACCTTAAGCGCACTAACAGATCATAAACCGGCCTTCATTAACAGCCTGCTCTGGAAAATACTGATATGGCTCATTCCTGCCATATGGGTGATACTGATCGCAGGAACATCAAGCGGAATAATCAGTTTCACCGGCATAAGCATATTCTTCGCCACCTCGTTTCTGATTTCCAATATACATGCCAAACAAATCACCACACTCCATAACTCAGTGAATAAGATGGAGAAGATACTGTATACTTATTCTTCACTGATCAAAAGCATAGAAGGCGACCTTTTCAAATCAACCGAACTGGCAACAATCAGTAGCCAGTTTAACGGAGCAGAGGGAACGGCCTCAAAGGCGCTGAAAAAGTTATCCCGCAGCATTGGTGCATTGGACCAGCGGATCAGTTTTATGGGAATTATCCTCAACATACTTATCCTCCGCGACACCCGGACAGCCATCCGCCTGGAACGTTGGATACAGATACATGCCGAGGATATTCCCCGATGGTTCGATGCCCTTGCCGAGTTTGATGCCTACAGTTCGTTGGGAGGATTTGCATTCAATCATACCGGCTATATCTATCCGGAAATAGCCGACTCCTACTTCAAGATGAGTGGTAAAGCACTTGGGCATCCCCTACTCCGCCGTGATGCTTGCGTACGGAATGATATTTCGATAGAGAAAAGTCCGTGGTTCCTGATTATCACCGGGGCAAATATGGCTGGGAAAAGCACCTACCTCCGTACAGTCGGAGTCAACTATCTGCTGGCCTGTATCGGTGCTCCGGTCTATGCTGACTCCCTGATTGTTTATCCGGCAAAGATGGTGACCAGCCTGCGTACTTCCGATTCGCTGGTCAGCAATGAATCTTATTTCTTCGCAGAATTGAAACGGCTGAAAATGATTATCGACCGTCTGCAACAGGGAGAAAAACTATTTATCATACTGGATGAAATCCTGAAAGGAACTAACTCGATTGACAAGCAAAAAGGTTCGATCGCCCTGATGAAACAGTTGGTAGCTTACCAGACTTGCGGCATCATCGCCACACACGACCTGGCACTGGGCGAACTGGAAAACGAATTCCCCAACCAGATAAAGAACTACCGCTTTGAAGCCGATATTACAAATGAAGAACTAACCTTCTCCTATCTGCTTCGTGAAGGGGTAGCACAAAATATGAATGCATGTTTCCTGATGAAGAAGATGGGGATAACGGTTTAAATACTTATATTTGCACGTAAATTAATAGAAAGGAGTCACTTATGACAACAATAGAACTTGAAGCCAGCAAAGCGGAATTGGTTCGTGAGATATTAAATATCGAAAATAGTGAAACCATCGGAAAACTTCGCAAATATCTAAGTAAGCTCCGGAGTAACAAAGAAGAGGCAAGTCCGTGTGAATATACCCTCGAAGAGGTTCGTCAGCGATTGGCTATCACTGGTAAGGATGCTATTGCCGGAATAGGTATCAGCGGTGAAGAAATGGAACAGCGAATGAAACCTGTCTGAGTGACGTCGATCAACTCTCTTACCGTTCACTAGTCTCGGGGCACATTAAAATAATTTATACCGTTCACGATAAATATATTTATATCCACATGCTTTGGGATTGCCGACGTAATCCCAAACAACTTCATAGCGAAATAAAAGAACGTAAATAAAACTTATCAAATGGAGTTGTATCAAAATTCGGTTTTAATACAACTCCATTTATTATCATTTTCCTGTTTTATACTTCGCCTTAATCTCCGGCAACGCCCGCTGTATCTCTGCGATACGGGTGGCATCACTTGGGTGAGTGCTCATGAACTCCGGAGTCGAGCCGCTTTTTCCGGCAGACATCTTTTGCCAGAAATTTACCGCTACATCGGGATTATATCCAGCCATCGTCATAAATACCAATCCCATATAATCCGCTTCCGATTCATGCTTGCGTGAGAAAGGAAGCATGACGCCATACTGCGCACCCACACCATAAACCGTATTGGCAACCGTCTGGACTGCCGCACTCTTATTGCTTACAGCCTGTCCCAGAATAGCAGCTCCGTATTGTGCCATCAGCTGCTGGCTCATCCGTTCGTTACTATGTTTTGCCACCGCATGTGCCACTTCGTGACCAACCACTACGGCCAGTTCGTCATCCGACGATACCAGCGACATCAAACCTTCATAAACCACAATCTTTCCGCCCGGCATACAAAAAGCATTTATCTGGTTATCTTTCACCAGATTGAACTCCCACTGGAAATTCTTAACCTCGCTTTCCATTCCGTTCGCTTTCAGATAAGCCTCTGTGGCTGCGGCAATCTTCTTCCCCACACGGGTCACCATCGCACTCTCATTCTTATCCGACGACTTTGTGGCAGATTTCATATAATCGCTGTATTGCGTTAAGCTGGAGGACAATACCTCCTGGTCGGAAACCAGCAGCACCTGCTTTCTCCCTGTCAAAGGCACACTCCCGCACGCACTCAGCATCAGAAGCATCGCCATCAATAAACCTGTAATCTTTTTCATCTCTCTCATTTAGTTTTTACGAATACAAAATTATCATTTCTTTATAAGAATAGAACAATTCCAAAGGCATTTTTGCTCAACAGATATACAGTATAAATAATTATACAAAAAAACCGCCTCTACATGTATATTTATTCAATTATTCGCTTTATATTTGCAACCGTTTTGCATAAATATACAAACATGAGTACAAAAAAGGAACGATTGGATGCTATTTGCCGTATCATACAAACAAAGGCTATATGTAACCAGGAAGAGCTGCTGAAAGAATTGGAAGCCAGCGGATTTCAGGTGACACAAGCTACTTTGTCGCGCGACATAAAGCAGCTGAAAGTAGCCAAAGTACATGATGCGAACGGCGATTATGTATATTGTCTGCCCGATTATTCAGCTTTGATACAGCCGAACAAGGTGCAGACAGAACATCATCCGAACATCGAATTTTCCGGAAACCTGGCGGTAGTCAAGACACGTCCGGGATATGCGATGGGGATCGCATCCGACATCGACACCCATGCCCCGCACGAGATACTGGGTACGATTGCCGGAGACGATACCATCCTGATCATCCCCCGCGAAGGGATCAGCAGGGACCGGATAGTAAAAGCATTATCACATTTTATATAAGGGCGATTAAGGGAGACAACGGTTCTTCCGTTTATAAACAAAAGAAGACAAAGAACAATCGGAAAAATGAAACAAGAAACAGAAATCGATGTAATGATTGCTGACGCCTCTCACGAAATATACGTAGACAAGATATTGACTACCATTGAAGAGGCGGCCAAAGTGCGTGGAACAGGTATCGCTAAGCGTACGCATGAATATGTGGCCCAGAAAATGATTGAAGGGAAAGCGGTCATTGCGCTGGCTGGGGATCAGTTTGCAGGTTTCAGCTATATAGAATCGTGGGGCAACAAGCAGTATGTGACGACCTCCGGTTTAATTGTTCATCCGGATTTCCGTGGTTTGGGTATTGCCAAACGGATCAAGGATATGACGTTTCAACTGGCCCGCATGCGTTGGCCGAAGGCTAAGATTTTCAGTCTTACGTCCGGCGCGGCAGTAATGAAAATGAATACGGAACTGGGATACGTGCCGGTTACCTTTTCCGATCTGACGGACGACGAATCGTTCTGGCGCGGTTGCAACGGTTGCATAAACCATGATATTCTGGAACGCACGAACCGGAAATATTGCATCTGTACGGCGATGTTGTTCGACCCTGCCGACCCGCACCGTGCGAAACGGGAAGCAGACGAAAGAGAAAAAAATAATAATAAATAATAAAGGAGGCCCGTAGGGGCGTTTCGCGAAACGCCCTTACCCCCCCACAAAAACAGACAGACAATGAAAAAGAAAGTAGTAGTTGCATTCAGCGGAGGTTTGGACACCTCATTTACCGTTATGTACCTTGCCAAAGAAAAAGGGTATGAAGTATATGCCGCTTGCGCTAATACAGGCGGATTCAGCGAAGAACAACTGAAACAGAACGAAGAAAACGCCTACAAACTGGGCGCAACCAAATATGTAACTATCGACGTTACAAAGGAATACTACGAAAAGAGTTTGAAGTATATGGTATTCGGTAACGTTTTGCGTAACGGAACCTACCCTATCTCAGTAAGCTCCGAACGTATCTTCCAGGCTTTGGCCATCGCACGTTATGCCAATGAGATCGGTGCAGACGCTATCGCTCACGGTTCGACCGGTGCCGGTAACGACCAGATACGTTTCGACATGACATTCCTGGTGCTGGCTCCAAACGTAGAAATCATCACATTGACACGCGACATGGCGCTGACCCGCGACTACGAAATCAATTACCTGAAAGAACATGGTTTCGTTGCCGACTTCACCAAACTGAAATACTCTTATAATGTAGGTTTGTGGGGAACTTCCATCTGCGGCGGTGAAATTCTGGATTCTGCCCAGGGATTACCCGAAAGTGCTTACCTGAAACAGGTGGAAAAGACCGGTAGCGAAGAACTGCGTATCGAATTTAAAAAGGGTGAGATCCATGCTGTCAACGGTGAGGTATTCGAAGACAAGATCGCTGCTATCCAGAAGGTGGAAGAGATCGGAGCAGCTTACGGCATCGGCCGCGATATGCACGTCGGCGACACAATCATCGGTATCAAGGGCCGTGTAGGATTCGAAGCTGCCGCCCCCATGTTGATCATCGGTGCACACCGTTTCCTTGAAAAATATACATTAAGCAAATGGCAGCAGTACTGGAAAGACCAGGTAGCCAACTGGTACGGCATGTTCCTGCACGAAAGCCAGTACCTGGAACCGGTTATGCGCGACATCGAAGCCATGTTGCAGGAATCACAGCGTAACGTAAACGGTACGGCTATCCTTGAACTGCGTCCGCTGTCCTTCTCTACCGTAGGCGTCGAGTCGGAAGACGACCTGGTGAAGACTAAATTCGGTGAATACGGTGAAATGCAGAAAGGCTGGACGGCAGAAGATGCCAAAGGCTTTATCAAAGTAACTTCTACACCGCTGCGTGTTTATTATAACAACCATAAGGACGAAGAAATATGATTAAGATCGGAATTATAGGTGGTGCGGGATATACGGCAGGCGAATTGATTCGTCTGCTGTTGAATCACCCGGACGCCGAGATTACATTTGTGAATAGTACCAGCAACGCCGGCAACCTGATCACTGACGTTCACGGCGGACTGTTCGGAGAAACCGATATGCGTTTCACCGACCAACTCCCGCTGGACAGCATTGACCTTCTGTTCTTCTGTACCGCTCATGGCGATACAAAGAAATTCATGGAAAGCCATACTGTTCCCGACAACGTGAAGATCATCGACCTCAGCATGGATTACCGTATCGAAAGCGATGAACACGATTTCGTTTACGGCCTGCCCGAACTGAACCGACGACGTATCTGCAAGTCCCGACACATTGCAAACCCCGGTTGTTTTGCCACTTGTATCCAGTTAGCCGTTTTGCCGCTGGCCAAGCATCTGATGTTAAACTCGGAGTTGCATGTGAATGCAATCACCGGTTCCACGGGAGCCGGCGTAAAGCCTTCGTCAACATCTCATTTCAGCTGGCGAAACGATAATATTTCGATCTATAAACCGTTCACACACCAGCATTTGGCAGAGATAGGCCAGAGCCTGCGTCAGTTACAGAATAGTTTCGAAAGCAATATCAACTTCATTCCGGTGCGTGGTAATTTCTCCCGTGGTATTTTTGCAACGACTTACATTGACTGCAAGGTGGGACTGGATGAAATCCGCCGTATTTACGAAGAGTATTACGATGATCACTCATTTACGTTCATCACCGATAAGAACCCGGACCTGAAACAGGTAGTCAACACCAACAAGTGTCTCCTGTATCTTCAGAAATACGACAACAAACTGCTGATCATTTCCATGATCGACAACTTGTTGAAAGGCGCCAGCGGACAAGCGGTGCATAATATGAACCTGCTGTTCGGTTTGGAAGAGACTGTAGGACTACATCTCAAACCGTCAGCGTTTTAAATAATAAATCATGAAACTATTCGACGTATATCCTTTATTTAATATAGAGATTGTAAAAGGCAAAGGATGCCATGTATGGGATACGGAAGGTACTGAATACCTCGACCTGTACGGTGGACATGCCGTTATCTCCGTCGGTCACAGCCACCCTACTTATGTAGCTGCTATCACCGACCAGGTAAACAAACTGGGATTCTATTCCAACTCGGTCATCAACAGCCTGCAACAAAAACTGGCAGACAAACTCGGTAAAGCATCCGGTTATGATGACTACTCACTGTTCCTGATCAACTCAGGTGCCGAAGCAAATGAAAATGCGCTGAAACTGGCTTCTTTCCATAATGGCAAGAAACGGGTGATCGCTTTCAAGCATGCTTTCCACGGACGTACTTCGGCTGCGGTTCGCGTAACAGACAACCCGAAAATCATTGCTCCGGTCAATGAAGACCTGGCAGTGACCTATCTGCCGCTGAACGATTCGGCAGCCGTTGAAGCAGAATTGCAGAAAGGAGATGTATCTTCCGTAATCATCGAAGGTATCCAGGGTGTCGGCGGTATCCAGCTTCCGACAGACGACTTTATGAAGGAACTGCGTACCCTGTGTACAAAATATGAGGCTTGCCTGATTCTGGACGAAATCCAATCCGGTTACGGACGTAGCGGTAAATTCTTCGCCCACCAGTATGCCGGTATCAAACCGGACCTGATCACAGTGGCTAAAGGCATCGGCAACGGTTTCCCGATGAGCGGATTGCTGATCAGCCCGATGTTCAAACCCGTTTACGGTATGTTGGGAACCACTTTCGGTGGTAACCATCTGGCTTGTGCGGCAGCTATCGCCGTTCTGGAAATCATGGAAAATGAAAAGCTGATCGACAATGCCGCACAGGTTGGAAACTTCCTGATTGAAGAATTACACAAACTGCCGGGGATCAAAGAGATCAGAGGACGCGGCCTGATGATCGGTATCGAGTTTGAAGAGTCTATCAAAGAAGTGCGCAGCAAACTGCTCTTCGAAGAAAAGGTATTCACCGGAGTGGCCGGCACCAATACGATCCGTCTGCTTCCGCCGCTTTGCCTGACAATGGACGAAGCGAAAGAATTCCTTACCCGTTTCAAAAAAGTACTCAATGCTTAATTAGTTCTTTATTATAAAGAAGGCCGCCAACGGAATTTCCGAAGGCGGCCTTCTTGCTTTATTTTATCTCCTGTACTGTCGGGACACCCGCGACACCACTGTCTCCCCTGTGGCGACGCCTCTGTCGCCAGTGCGGAGACAGGACTGTCACCACATCGGAGACCGTTCCTGGTCACCGCACCGGAGACCTCTCCTTTCGTGGCACCCGCAACCGGAGGAATTATTTAAAATATTTTACGGCAAATGTAAACATCAAAGTAGAAAACTTTGCATTCTTCATTCCGATGCTCTATAATTAAAAATAAGAGTAGAACCTATAGGAATACCGGGTACAGGTTTAAATTTATATCCTAAAGAAGCAGGGATTATCGCTTCTATGGAATCACCTATCGAAGTATCTAAAATAACTCCCCGCAAACCCTCTATTAAACCATTGGCCGGATACTTGATTACACCTTTCTTTTGGAAATTTGTACCATCAATCAGAAACCCTTCCAAATCATATGTCAGCACTTGGTCACCAGTCGGATATTTCGGTGTCTCTGACTTCCTGTCAATCACTCGGTATAAAGTCGTATCTCCGTACTTTACCAGTTGCTGATAAACCAACTCTCCGTTTTCATTTTTCTCCTGCTTCTTCTCACGAATATATTCTATATTTTTCTCTATATAAGCGATTTGCTCCGGAGTCAGTTCATAACTATCATCATTACTACAAGCGGTAAACGCACTCAACATCACCATCGCAGAACATGCGACTGCATAAATAGATCTCATTATTTGTCTTTATTATTTTACTATTAAAAAAACCTTTTGAAGCCGCAAAGATAATAATAAAGAGTTTCCCCTTTGTTATCTCAAAGAACTTTACGTTATTTGTATGTTCAGAAACAAATACAATAAATACAAATGAAACTAAATAAGCTGATTGTTGCCGCTGCTATTTCTATTTTTTGCAGTAATCTGTGTACCGCACAAAAATCATTGGATTTAGAAGATGTACTGAGTGGAAAACTTATCCGGACAAAAGGTGTTGGTGCCATGAACTGGATGAAAGACGGGGAACGCTACAGCCGCCTCGAACCAAACAAGGAAGAAGGAGGAATGGATGTCGTAGCTTACCGTGCCAAAGACAATGCCCGCGAAGTAATTATCCCCTCTACTATGTTTACAGATAAATCGACCGGCAAGAAAATTGCCATGGGAAGAATATCGTGGAGTGATGACAATGATAAAGTACTGATCTACAACAATACGCAGCGTGTATGGCGCTACGATACCCGTGGTGATTACTGGGTACTTTCTTTACATGACGGCAACCTGCGCCAACTGGGAAAAGGACTACCCGAATCGTCCATGATGTTCGCCAAATTTTCACCCGACGGAACAAGGGTGGCTTATGTTTCCAACAATAATATATATGTGGAAGACATAAACTCCGGCAAAATCACCCAACTGACCAGCGACGGAAGCAAGACCATCGTAAACGGTACATTCGACTGGGTATATGAAGAGGAGTTCAGTTGCCGCGACGGTTTCCGCTGGAGTCCGGACGGCAAATACATCGCTTACTGGCAAAGCGATACGGAAGGAACCGGCGTATTCGATATCATCAACAACGTCGATTCCATCTATCCCACTATCCTTCATTTCCCCTATCCGAAAGCAGGAACTGCCAACTCGGCCGTAAAAGTCGGATACATCCCGGCAGCAGGAGGAACAACGACCTGGATCGACATTCCCGGAGATCCCCGCAACAACTATATCCCGCGCATGGACTTTATCCCCGAAAGCAATGAACTGTTCATCCAGCAGTTAAACCGGGAACAAAATACCAACAAAGTATGGATCGCCCAAATCGGCAGCGCAACCCCTAAGAATATCTTTACAGACAAAGATGCGGCATGGCTGGACACGAACGATAATATCCAGTGGCTGAAAAACAACCAGTATTTCACCTGGGAAAGCGAACGGAGCGGATGGCGCCACCTGTACCGTGTGAGCCGCGACGGAAAAGAGATCGTCCCCGTTACCAAAGGTGACTTCGACTATATCCAGCCCGTCGGGACCGACCTGCAAAAGGGACTGGTCTATTTTATTGCTTCACCGGAAAACTATACGCAACGTTACCTGTACAGCGCCAACCTGTTCGGCAAAGGCGAAGTGAAACGGCTGAGTCCGGAAAACCAACCGGGACAGCACCGCTACAACATGTCTCCGACCGGAAAATGGGCTGTACATACCTACAGCAACTCGGTAACCCCTCCGGTGACCGACATGGTTTCATTCCCGAAAAATCAATCCGTACGCATCCTTGAAGATAATGCAGAGGCCAAAAAACAATACGATGCCCTGGGACTGAACCCGAAAGAGTTTGTCAAAGCCAAATCGGGCGACCTGCTACTGGACGTCTGCATGATCAAACCTGTCAATTTCGACCCTTCAAAGAAATATCCGGTCATCATCGAAGTCTACGGCGAACCAGCCGGCTCGACCGTACAAGACTCATGGGGAGGCGGTGACCTGTGGAATCAATATCTGGTGAACCAGGGATATATCTATGTCAGCATCGAAAACCGCGGGGCCAATGCTCCACGCGGCCGGGAATGGCGCAAGTGCATCTATGGCGAAGTCGGTACCTTTGCATCGGAAGACCAGGCACGGGGCATACAAGACCTGGCACGCCAGTATCCGTTCATCGACCTGTCACGCATCGGCATCAACGGATGGAGCGGTGGTGGCAGCCAGACATTAAACTGCATGTTCCGCTATCCGGAAATATTCCATACGGGCATTGCGATCGCCGCCGTTGCCGACCAGCGTTTATACGATACCGTTTATCAGGAACGATATATGAACACACCACAGAATAACCCGGAAGGATACCGTAAGGGCTCCCCTATCTCCTACGCCGAAGGCTTGCAGGGCAACCTGTTGCTGATACACGGAACGGGTGATGATAACGTGCACTACCAGAACTGCGAAATGCTGGTGGACGAACTGGTTAAACATGGCAAAGTATTCAGCCAGATCAGTTATCCGATGCGTAGCCACGGTATCTACGAGCGTGAAGGAACAAGCCTGCACCTACGGAAAAGCATGGCTAAATACTGGCTGGACCATCTGCCGGCAGGAGGCAAATAAAACAATTACTAAAAGGGTAGAAACACAATGAAACAGTTGATTTTGTGCATTGCCACTCTATCGGCAATATTCCTTATGCCTTCCCGGGCAACGTCCCAGATCAGGGAAAAGGCGGAAGGATTACTGAATGCCGTTATTACAGAGAATAAAACAAATGACATTCCTGCTGATTCATCGGCAGCGATTGAAGATAAACTCCGCCTGGATTCCATCAGGATGCAGGAGCTCGAACTTCAACTACAGGAGATGAAGTTGAACGAAATCGTACTCCGGAGCGAGTTGAGTGACGCGCTGAACAAGCATATCACCACCGACTCGCTGAAAAAAGAAGAACAGCGCCGCAGCATCGACTCGCTACGGACGCTGACACCCGGTGTTCATCTGATCATCGACAATGATACCCTCCTCACTTTTTATGCCAAACGAGGAGGTGTCTCGGCCTATGACCGGGCAGAAAATGCCGTCAACATGATCCAGAAAATAGGTAAAAACCTAAGCCTGAAAGCAGATTCAGTCTACCTGTTTAACAGTGAATACCAGACAGATGTCATGTACGGGGAAAAAGTGATCCTCAGTGTGACGGATCAGGATGCCCTTTGGCTGAATACGGAAAGGGAAAAGCTAGCCAAAGAGTATCAGTCTGTTGTCAATAATAAGATCCTGGAGTTAAAAAAGGAACACAGTATACTTCAGATTGCCAAACGGGTTGCCTTGTTCATCCTGGTACTGGTCGTCCAATATTTCCTGTTCAAACTGACCAACTATCTGTTCAGGAAACTCCGCCGCCGGATTATCTGGCTGAAACAAAACAAGCTCAAATCCATTACCATACGGGATTATGAGTTTCTGAATACCCACCGGCAAGGCAGAATACTCATCTTTCTGAATAATATCCTGCGTTATATTGTCCTGCTGATACAGCTTATGTTCAGTGTACCGATGTTGTTCGCCATATTCCCACAGACGGAACACCTGGCAATGAGACTGTTCACTTATATCATAGAACCGATCAAGATGGTACTCAAATCGGTTATTGAATATATCCCCAACCTGTTCATCATCATTGTCATTTATTACTGCGTAAAATACATCATCAAGGGTATTCAGTATATAGCCAATGAGATTGAAAGCGAAAAACTCAAGATCACCGGCTTCTATCCGGACTGGGCGCAACCTTCTTTCAATATCATACGTTTCCTGTTGTACGCGTTTATGATCGCGATGATCTACCCTTATCTGCCCGGCTCCGACTCCGGTGTGTTCCAGGGGATATCCGTCTTCGTCGGACTGATCGTTTCTTTAGGATCGAGCACGGTTATCGGAAATATCATAGCAGGACTGGTCATCACTTACATGCGGCCATTCAAACTGGGCGACCGCATCAAATTGAACGAAACGACCGGAAACGTAATAGAGAAAACCCCGTTCGTCACCCGTATCCGCACACCTAAAAACGAAGTGGTCACGATCCCGAACTCGTTCATCATGTCGTCACATACGGTTAATTACAGTGCCTCTGCCCGTCAGTTCGGCCTGATCATCCACTCGACAGTCAGCATCGGCTACGATGTCCCCTGGCGTCAGGTCCATCAGTTACTGGTCAACGCTGCGCGATCCACGCCGGGAGTCATGTCACACCCGAAACCCTTCGTTCTGGAAACGGAGTTGCAGGATTACTACCCCTGTTACCAGATAAATGCATATATAAAGGAAGCCGACCAGCTTTCGCAGATCTATTCGGACCTGCATCAGAACATACAGGATGCGTTTAACGAAGCCGGCATCGAGATCATGTCGCCCCACTATTATGCTGAGCGCGACGGAAGTGCCGTCACTATCCCGGCTGAATATCAGCAAAAGCCGGATTCCGCTGATAAAAAGTAAGAAACAGCGCATTATATAGTTAAAAAAGTCCTCCTGCAAAACAAAATGCAGGGGGACTTTTGTTATAACGCAAAGTCACTAATAAAAAATGCAGAATAATGAAAAAGTATTTTATCGCAGTAGCAGCTCTGGCTTTATTGGCTGCATGTAGCGGGAAGAAAACAGCCGAACCCGCTCTTATAGAAGAAGATGTTTATGCAATAGACGAGGCTGCGCCAGGCGCACCGGCTTTGCCTACCGTAACAGGGAAAGCTGCCAAACCGGTCAATATGCGTGATTCGCTGAAAGTAGATCCTAAAAAAGGAAGTGTCATTCAGAAAAAATATAAGGGCACATTCCCGGCAGCAGACGGTCCCGGCATCGTTTATGACCTGACTTTATATTATCAGCAGGATAGCGACGACGGCGTTTACGAAATGGACGCCACTTACCTGGAAGCTGAAAACGGAAAGGATAAAACATTCTCTTCCACCGGTAAACGCAAAGTAAAACATGGAACACCGTCCAACTCCGAAGCAATCGTTTACGAACTGATCCCCAGCGACGGCGACATGGCATTTTACTTCCAGGCAGAAGGCGACAGCCTGACACTATTAAACCAGGAATTACAGAAAGCAGCATCAGATCTGAATTATACGCTGATACTGGTTCCATAAAAAAGCTATCCTATAAAAAAGCACATCTTTGTATAAATAGAAAAGAGGCGCCCCAACTCCTACCGGGAAACGCCTCTTTTTGCTTTTATTTTCAGATAATTGAATTATTTAATTCCTAACTTAGCCTTGATCGCTTTAGGAAGTGCATCTTTATGAACGACAATGTTCATTGTTTTGTAACGTACGAATGCTTTTGATGCATACCAAATACCGTTATATTTGTTGGCTGTACCCCAAGAGTTTTTCACCATGTAATATTCGTTTCCTTCCTGATCTTTGGCAATACCATAAATCTGCATACCGTGGTCGTCAGTAGTTTCCCAGTTATCATAAGCCAACTGGCGTTCTGCCTGTGTACACCATTTCTGCGGTTGCGGTTTCGTATTCAATTTCTTTTCTTCCGGTTTCATCTTCAGCCAATGAGCCATGTCAGATCCGCTCAGTTCCTGTACCTTTTCGTTGTCAGGCATAACAGCTACACCGTCGCGGGTAAAGCCGGACTCACTTACGTCGGATCCCCAGGCAATCGTATAACCTGTATTGATCGCATTGTCGAACACTTCCATGAACTCGTCGATCGGCAGGTTGTAAGACAATGCGTGACGCCAGTTATCCTGGATTTCCAGCGAGAACTGCGTATAGAACGGATGATGCGTATAAGAAGTCAACGATACATAATCCGACGGTTTTAATCCTGTAGATTCATAAAATGACTTCGGAGTGTATTCTTTTCCTTTATAAGTAAACTTTTCCGGAGCTTTTCCCAGATAGATTTCATGTACGGCAGCTACAGCCTTTTTCCACAACAGGTTATAATCCTCGTCATACTGGAATTTTTTTACTTTACCGCCAGCCATGGCGCCCACCATAGCATCTGTGAGGGCAGACAACTCTCCGTGGTTACTCAATGTATCGCTATACATCACCCCGGGGCGCATTTCTTCTTCCGGCACCAAACCGAAAGCTTCCATTCCGTAAATCACATCATAGAAAGACCCACCCTGCGAGAATGAAGCATCGCCATGAGTGCGGACAGCCATATCGGCACGATCCTGATAAGTGTGGTAAACGGTAAACATCTCCGAAAGATCATATTCTCCCTTTCCCATACGAAGCAATTCAGATTCCAGGAAAGCCATGGTAGAGTAGCACCAGCAAGTACCTGCCCGGTTCTGATTCTTAATGGATGTAATCGGGTTTTCCTTTACTGTTGTAAAAATGAAACCTTCTTCTTTTTCTCCCTCTTTTTCTTGTGCTCCAACATTTGTTGCAGAGAACGCACAAACCAGCATCAAGCCGGCAACAACAAGTTTCTTCATCTTTTGTTTTCGATTATATTAGCAATTATACATTTTGACGCAAATGTACGGGTTTTATTCCTTTTTTCCATACTTTTGCAACTCATGATTTTACAATTATAAATTAACGGAGACATGAAAATTACGATTATCGGAGCCGGAAGTATCGGCGGTGCCATCGCCCGCGGACTGGCAAAAGGAAATATGTTTAAAGCATCGGACATCACCTGTACGGCACAGTCGCAAGCCACATTGGACAAAATGAAAGCGGCCAATCCAGACTTCGTGTTGTCACTCAACAACATAGAAGCTGTAAAGGGAGCAGACATCATCGTCATAGCAGTAAAGCCCTGGCGGGTGGAAGAGATCATCGACCAGATAAAAGGAGTGCTCGATTACGACAAACAGATCATCGTTTCGGTAGCTGCCGGAATCACCTTCGATACGCTGAATTCTTATCTCACTAAAAACACCAGTTATGAGGACTGGGTTACTCCGGCTCTTTTCCGTATTATGCCCAACACCGCTATCGAGGTATTGAGCAGTATGACTTTCGTCTCCGCCCATAACGCAACACCGGAGCAATCCGACCTGATAATAAATATATTCAATGAGCTTGGCAATGCGATGTTGGTAGAAGAACGCCTGATGGGTGCCGGTACTGCACTGGCTTCCAGCGGTATCGCTTTCGCCCTCCGTTATATCCGTGCTGCTATTGAAGGCGGTGTCGAATTGGGTTTCTATCCGAAGCAGGCACAGGAGATCGTTGTCCATACCGTAAAGGGGGCTACCGACCTGTTATTGGAAAACAAGAGCAATCCGGAAATGGAGATCGACAAGGTTACCACTCCCGGCGGTATTACCATCAAGGGGTTGAATGAAATGGAACTGTCCGGTTTCACCTCTTCTGTCATCAGGGGATTGAAAGCCAGTAAATAAAAAGAGAATTATAAATTGATTCAGAATTTATCAGAAGTGAATGTTACTTTTCTCTTGATAGAAAAGTAACCAAAAGATCAAGGCTGCATCTGCTTCGCGACTCAGCATCCTGCGTTCGCTGTCGTCTGTGAACTCGCTACGCTCAAACAGCACAGCCTCCGGACGCTCTCTACGGATACTTCGCTTTACGCTCACCAGATGAGGCCTTTCATAGAACGCTTTGCGTTCTCCTAAGATTGCCGATACTACCTGTTAAATCC